>JAABUN010000016.1_pt1 | contig 385252 bp, 327 predicted proteins | sample 5559311 | NCBI WGS metagenome assembly JAABUN01 (sample SAMN10711877, study PRJNA513370) | rock metagenome | isolation source: Antarctica rocks | place: Antarctica: Victoria Land, Siegfried Peak sud
TTGGGTGGTCGATCTGCTGTTCCCAGTCGTCAAGCGCGGCCGCGATCGCGGTGGCGGGTTCCCCGGCCGAGGCGCGGTCGACGAGATCGTCTCCGATCCGACAGAATGCATAGGCTGACTGCGCTGCACGACGCTTGGTGGGAGGAAGGAAGCGACTCGCGAACGCAAATGTGCGTCCGTGATGGCTCATCATCCGCGCGCACACCTCCCAATCGCTTGCCTGAGGCACGCGATGAAAACGTCTGCCCGTTGCTTCCCGGATTGGAACGAGTTCATTCATGCCCAAGGCCCCACCGTGATGTCGCGCAGGAGTGTCGCAAGAAGTCGTCTTGTCGCTTGAGAGATCGCTACCGAAGCTCGCAAGATATCAGCTGATTGCCAATTCGCAGACTTCGTACCACCGATTCCCATCACTCCATTCAGGCGGGTATCGAAAGCGTACCGACAGCTTCGAGGATGTGGCGCGACCGGCCGCGCAGCGCGTACGGGACATGACATACTGCGCGTAGCGATGACCCTCCTGTTTCCAGATTCGAGACAGGTTTTTCGAACATCACGAGGAAGATTGCGTTCGTGGATCAGCAACCACCGTCCCAGTCTGGAAACATCCGAGATCCATCCGATTCACCGACGACGCGACCTCTGTTTCGGCCGTCTCCTTATCCGGGAGCGGGAGCCGATCCTGGCGAGACGGTTGCCTTGCCGCCTCCGGCGACACCAACCCAAACGCCCGATCCGACCTCTGTGCCGGGAGAGTCCGCGGCTACGAGCGCGATACCCGAAGCCTCGAGCGTGGGTCATCAATTCCAGGCGGCCCTGCGGATGATTGGAACCAATTGGGCGGTCCTGATACCGATTGCGCTGTTCGCGATCGCGGCAATCATCGTGCCAACGATGACGAACATCGCGACCACCGATGATTGGGGCTATACCCGGTCGGTCGAAACGCTGTACTGGGACATTCGGCTCACCGTCTATCCGGTCGTGGCAGCGACCGCCATCGGGCAGGTGTTCTGGGGAGGCCTGTTTGCGCTGGTCTTTGGGATGACGCTCGGAGTCATGCGCCTTTCGACGGTGGTGATCGTCGGGATCGGTGCAGCCGCGTTGTATGCACTGTTGCGTCAGCTCGGCGTCAGCCGCAGCCGCAGCGCGATGGGGATATCGCTCTATCTCTTCAACCCGCTCACGTTCATCCTGTCGTTCACCTTCATGACCGATCCCCATTTCACATCGTGGATGCTGATCGCGCTTGCGTTCTACACCTGGGGGTTGAAAGACACACGGACCCGTGCGTGGTCGATCGTGCTGGGATCGGTGGCCGCCGGATTCGCATTCTGGATCCGTCAGCAGGGAGCGCTGATCCCGTTTGCTGTGGTTCTCTATCTGATCGTGACCAGGCAGTTGTGGTTCAATCGCCGCAGTCTTCGACTCGCGTTGCAGACGGCAATGGCGCCCGCGCTGATGTTGATCGCGTACTACACCTGGCTGAAATGGTTCAACGACGTGACGGCCGTCCAGCAGGGCTTCCTGGATGAGGTGAAGCGCTATGGGTGGGATGGTGCGTGGCATCTGACGCGGTATCTCACGTATATCGAACTTGCCTATCTCGGCCTGATCCTGATTCCGATCCTGATCACCATCATCCCTACATGGCGATCTTCCGGCGATGGCGGATCGTTTCGCTCGCCGGTCGGGTACTGGTCGTTCATCGGCCTGTTGACCGTCATCGTCACCGGGATGTTCTTCTTCACCGCGCAAGGACGGCGGATGCCGTACATTCCGCAGTTCGTCGGGGCAGGTGGGCTAGGCTCGCCTGACGTTCCCGGCAGTCGGATGCGGGTGATCGAATGGCCCGAGGTATACAGAATCCTGACGATTGCGGCGGTCATCGGCGCAATCCTGGCGTCGCTCATGATCTGCCGTCACCTCACACCCAAATTCTCGCCAGAGCGTTCCGTGGCGGGAATCATTGCCATGGTGGGTGTCTGGCAACTTGTCGGTGTTCTGCCGCCATCGTTCCATTATATTTACAGAACCATTTCGCTCGACCGCTATCTGCTGCCACTGATTCCGCTCGGGATCGCACTCTTGCTCTGGTCCTTGCGAGACATACGCATCTTCCAACCTGTGGGGTGGATCGCGATCGCCTGCGTCGCCGTTCTTTCAACGGCGGGGACGCGTGACTATCTCGTCTACATGGACAGCGTTTGGGCAATGGCTCGGACTGCGAACGAGCGGGGAATCCCGAATACCAAGCTCGATGCTGGAGCCGGGTGGGACGGGTATCATCTCTACACCGACATGCTCGACGATGGCGTTGTGAAATCGATCGCGCCGAACGGCTCACCGTGGTGGTTGTACTTCTATGCCAAAAACACGGATGCAACGTATGTGGTCGCGTCCAATCCGGCGCGATATTCAACGTACGAGGTAGTCATGAAGAAGGAATACAATCAGTGGCTGGAGAACAATCACGTGTATATCTATCTGCTGAAGCAGAAAGGTGCGCCGTGGCCCCCGACCTAAGGATTCCTAGCCGAAGGAGGAGGGCAATCGGTTCTCCCAAAAGCTGACGCGTCCTGTCTGTACGCTCCATGACCCGGTTGCGCAGGACCAGAACGGCCAAGTGATTCGCGGTCGACCTGTTCGGCTATCCGAGTGAAAGGCGACTGGCATGAATATTGCCGCACTCGTGGGATGATCCAGCGGGTTGAATTGTGCGAAGTAATCTGCAGGTGCCCCAAAAATTCGGATGCACCCATTCGTCCTGACCTGCAGGCTGTAGCTCTTTACGAATCGCAACGTCTTTGAATGCGGATCTCTCTCCCGGACGGAGAAGGGCGGCGACGTGAGTTCTTTTCGACCTGACAACGATACACACTCGACCAATGGCCACTACTCAATGCGGACACGAACAATTCATGCCGGTGAGGACCGCTCGGAACCAGTTCGGCCGCTGAGCCAACCCATTTATCAGGCGTCGGTGTATGCGGTCGATGATTTTCAAATGATTGCCGACCGCTTTCTCGCCGATCCCCCACAGCCGAACTACAGTCGGGATCACTTTCCGAATGCGGTATCGCTGGAACGCGCCGTGGCCGAGCTCGAGGGCGCCGACGATGGTTACGCGGTATCATCGGGGATGGCCGCGATCTCACTGGTGTTGCTCGCCTTGCTCTCGGCCGATGACCATATCGTGATCGCCGAGGGATCGTATTGCGATACGGAAACCCTCCTGCGGAAGGTTCTGGGCAGGTTCAAGGTTCACTACACCTCCGTTAACCTGGATGACATCGAAGCGCTCGAGGCGGCGATCACTCCCCGAACACAGCTCGTGTTCGCCGAGACGATTGCCAATCCCGGCATGAAGGTCGTCGATATCGACAAGATCGCCGATGTCGCGCACCGGCATGGCGCCCTGCTGGTTGTCGACAACACGTTTGCGACTCCGGTCCTGTGCCGACCGATCGAGCACGGTGCCGATCTGGTCGTACATAGCGCCACGAAGTTTCTGGGAGGACATCACGATCTGTCGGCGGGTGTGATCGTGGGTGCCAGGGGGCCATTGCAGACAATCCGTGAAAACGGATACCTCCTCGGTTCGCTCGTGGGCGCAATGGATGCCTGGCTGGCGTTGCGAGGGATACGAACGCTGGCGCCTCGCATGTCCTGGATATCCGAAACCGCGATGCAGGTCGCGCAGGCACTCTGCGACCATCCGCTGATCGCCGACGTGTCGTTTCCGGGTCTTGTCGACGGTGAGCAGCGAGAGATCGCTTTACGCATGTTGCCAAACGGCTTCGGCGGCATGATCCGCTTCCAGTTGAGAGACGGTCGCGAAGCTGCCGAGCACGTGTTGCATGCGTTGCGCATGATTCCCTATGCGCCCAGTCTGGGCGGGACGACGACAACGATCTGCCATCCACCCAGCACGTCTCCCTGTGGGGTGAGTGATGGCTGCCTGCGGCTGTCGATCGGGCTCGAGTCCGTGGATGATGTACTCGCGGATCTGTTGCAGGCATTGGATACACTGTCCGTACTGGAGCATGAGCGGATGAGTTTCGCCGAGCGCGGGTAGTCTGACAGGAACACGCAGAGCGTGGAATGCAAGCGGGCATGACGTGCGTCGCAATCATCGTGGGAGGTTCGGCAACGGATGGCGCGAACGACAACCGCTCTGGTAACCGGTGGGGCCGGGTTGATCGGCTCACATATCGTGGATGCTGCGCGGGCAAAGGGTTGGGACGTTCGAGTACTGGACAGTCTCGAACGCCAGACGCATCGCAATGGCAAGCCGGAATGGGTGCCAGACGACATCGAGTTCATGCAGGGGGATGTACGAAATCGGAGCGATTGGGAACGGGCTCTGGACGGCATCGATATCGTATTTCACGAGGCAGCGTACGGCGGATACATGCCGGAAATCGCGAAGTTCATGCATGTCAATTCGTACGGGACCGCGTTGATGCTGGAAACGATCCGGAACAGGGATCTTCCGATCGAGAAGGTTGTCGTCGCGTCGTCGCAAGCCGTTTACAACGAAGGTGCCTACACCTGTCCGGAGCACGGGCATTTTTACGGTGCGACCAGACCCATTGCCCAGTTGCAGGTTGGCGATTATGCGATGCATTGCTCGGTCTGCGGTGAAGAATCGACACCGGTGCCGACGGACGAGGGCGCGCCGATGGGAGGCGAGAACGTCTACGCAATCAGCAAATCGGATCAGGAACGTCTGGTGATCTCGTTCGGCCGGGCTTCCGGATTGCCGGTCGTTGCCCTCCGGTATTCCTGCACCTACGGTCCCCGGCAATCGTTGTTCAACCCGTACACGGGGGTGATTGCCATTTTCTGCACGCGATTGCTGAACAACCTGGCGCCAGTCATCTACGAGGACGGTCGCCAATCCCGTGACCTGATCTTCGTGGAGGATATCGCGCGGGCGAACCTGCTGGTCGCGACGGACGAGCGGGCAGACGGAAAGATCATGAACGTGGGAACCGGCAATGCGGCGGCGATTGGCGACCTCGCGCGATTGCTGGCGCAGAAGCTGGGCAAGGCTATCGAGCCACAGCTACCCGGCGAATTCCGTCCGGGAGAGATGCGGGCGCTGATCAGTGATATCGGCCGCATCGAGGAACTGGGATTCGCTCCCAGTGTGGATCTCCCGACCGGGATCGACCGCTACCTGGCCTGGATAGGCGGGCAAGGTGACATCGGCGAGTACTTCTCGGCAGCCGAGCGACGCTTGCGCGCTCGCCAGGTTGTCAAGAAGGCTCGCGTCTCGTGAGCACAACAGAACCACGTCCTCTGCATGGGCTCACCGCAGCGGTCGTCATTCCCTGCCTTGACGAGGAAGCCGCAATTGGCGATCTCATCGCCGAGATCCGTGCGATGGCGGAGTCACCCGACTTGCCGATTACAGTGACCGGTATCTTCGTTGTAGACAATGGCAGCACCGATCGGACGGCAGCGGTTGCACGGGAGGCCGGGGCGCAGGTTATCTCGGAACCTCGTCGCGGGTATGGCCGCGCGTGCCTGAGCGGGGTGCTCGGATGTGGCGACGTCGACCTGATCGTGTTGATGGACGGCGATCGCAGTGATCGGCCAGACGAATTGCCGCTGTTGCTCGCACCAATTCTCGCCGGTCGCGCCGATCTGGTGCTGGGATCACGCATGCTGGGAAGCTATGAGCCGGGATCGTTGTTGCCCCAGCAGATCTTCGGCAACCGCCTTGCGACCGTTCTGTTTCGATTCATCTACCGTGTGCGAATAACTGATATCGGCCCGTTCCGGGTCATCCGGCGCGATCGGTTGATTGCGCTTGGGATGCGGGAGATGACGTATGGCTGGTCGATCGAGATGATCGCACGCGCCGTCCGCTCGGGGTTGAACGTTGAGGAGGTTCCCGTCACTTACCGGAAGCGGGCCGGTGGTGTTTCCAAGGTAAGCGGCAATATCAGGGCATCGTTGAAGGCGGGATACAGAATCCTGGGTGCGATTCTTCGTGGGAAGTCCGATCGCCGTCCGGTGCCGGAAGATCTGCGCGATGCGATGGAGAAGGGGACATCGTGATGACGATGATACGCCGGTCTGCCAATCTCCTCATGATCGCCGCCCGCGCTCCGATACCCGGCGAGACGAAGACACGACTCGGTCGGGTGATCGGAATGGAGGAGGCTGCGCACCTCTATCGCGGATTCCTGATCGATCTCGCCGCCCGGCTGGCGCCGGGCGGCGTCGACGTGCCTTACGACATCGGTTGGACGCATTCGCCGCCAGAGGCCGATTATCCTGCGGTTCTCGCCGACCTGACCGGCCGGGCACCGGCCGATGTCTGGTTCATTCCGCAGGATGGTCCCGATTGGGGGACGCGGCAGAACAATCTCCTGCGCTGGGGACACGATCATGGGTACGCGCGTTCGATCCTGATCGCATCCGACTCCCCGCACCTGCCACGAGTCACGATCGAGTGCGCCTTTGCTGCGCTCGAAACGGCGGACGTGGTCCTAGGGAGAGTGCACGACGGCGGGTATTACCTGATAGGTCTGAGAGGGTACGCGGACGTTGTGAGCGGCGTGGCGATGAGTACCTCTTCGGCGGCGGACGGGCTGGTTGTACAGGCGACACGGTTGGGCCTCACGGTAGCCGAGATGCCGGTTACGTTCGACATCGACGAACCGATCGATCTCCTGCATCTCGTCGAGGCGTTGGCGCCCGATGGTGCGGATTGTCCGGCGACGTGGGCGATCCTGCACGAGCTTGGTCTGATCGATGGGGTGGGCAAGCTCGCGTTAAACGTCGGCTGATGGGATTGCTGAATATCGCGCACCGGGGTGCATCGGGATATGCACCCGAGAATACTCGGGCGGCGTTCGCGCTGGCGATCGAGATGGGCGCCGACATGATCGAGACCGATGTTCAGGTCACGCGCGATGGCGAGTTGGTGCTGTTCCATGACACCAATGTGGATCGTGTCTCCGATGGTGCTGGACCGGTCGCGAATCATACGCTTGCTGAATTGCGTCGCCTCGACCTCGGCGTCTGGTTCGATCCGCGTTTTTCCGGCGAGCGGGTGATGACTTTGGCGGAGTTCTTTACGGAGTTCGCGGTGCGGCTGCCTGTCGTGCTCGAGATCAAGGCTCAGGGAGCGGCGGTTCCGCTGGTTGAGGCGATCGTCGGGGCTGGTGTCGGTGAGCGTGTGCAGGTGACGTCGTTCGCTTGGTCAGCTCTGGTGGAGGCACACACCACGTTCGACGGCCTGGAGTATGGCTTTCTGACTCCTATCCTCGATCGGACAACGATCGAGCGGTGTGTTGATGCCGGGCTGGCTCAGATCTGCCCGCACGTCGATGCGCTGACGTCAGACCTGGTCGATTATGCTCATGCCAACGGACTTCTCGTGCGAGCCTATGGGGTATCCAAGCGGGAACAGCTCGATGGGCTGCGTGCGAGTCGAGCCGATGGGGCGACGGTGAATTGGCCCGACTGGTTGCGCGAGTGAAGCCGGTCATCCTGGGGTGGCGCTCGGGCGAAACTGGTGGTGCAGGTGGCGGGTTAGCAGGCGCGGCGGATGTGCGGCGCGAGGTGAGTCAACCGGCGTGGCGAAGTCCGGCGCCAGGTCGACACGAGGTCGACCCATGTAAGGAACTTCGATCCCAGGTTCAGAAGTCGAGATGGAAGGGAAGCGATGTTTGGCCGGTGTGCCTGCCGAACTCGACTCCCTCGATCGCCAGCAGGTGTTTTTTGATATCGGCCCCTCCCGTGTAGTTGCCCATCGAGCCATCCGAGCGGATCACGCGGTGGCAAGGCACGATGATCGGGATCGGGTTCCTTCCCATCGCGTTGCCGACGGCTTGCGTGGCACCAGGCTGGTCGATCATGCGGGCGACATCTCCATAGGTCACCACACCGCCATAGGGAATGGATCGAATCGCGTCGAGGGACCGATGTGTGAATTCGCTCGTTCCCGAGAGATCGATTTCCACTTCGAAATCCTTCCCGCCCCCGTCGAAATAGAAGGCAAGCTGATCGATAACCGGTTGCACGACGTCCGGGGATTCGGTTGCGAGCAGTCCCCGCTCCTCGATCTCACGCAGCGTCTGGTGGCGATCGGTATGCCGCAACCAGGAGATCGCACAGACGCCGACATCGGTGACGGCAACCAGCAGCGGGCCGAACGCGGTCTCCATCGTTCCGTACCAGGCCTCGCGCAATCCCGGCTGGCTGGCGATAGCGACAGCGTGTGGCTTCAGGTCACCGAAAACAAACCCTTGCATCGCCTCTTCGGCAACGATGCAAGGGTCGATTTCGGCTTGGCGAGCGCGTTCGAAGATCGAGTCGGGCGGAGATGATGGAACGGCGTCGTACGCTTGAAACCTCAGCTCATCGGTATTCATCGGATCATTCGCTTTCATCGGCAATGGCCCAGTAGCGGCCCGAGTCATGCCGCATCCGATTTCAGATTCACTGTCAGCGAACCAGGAGTTACGATCCAGGTCAAGACTCACGGCGTTAGGCGACCTGGGAGCCGGATTTTCGCAAGGCTTCACGAACATTGGAGAGCGCGGCTGCAACCTGCTGATAGCCAGCCCCCTGATAGTTTCGCATGACGAGGGCGGCTGTAACCTGCTGTCTGGTGGTAGCCCGTCGACTGATCGCCGGACGAATGTCAGCAGATCGCTCGCATCGAGTTCGCCGGCGTGGTCAGATGCGCTGCGGGTGGCCGTTTGCTCGACGAATATATTCGGGACCCTATCGGGCGATCGCGTGATGCGATGGATCCTGCCTGGTGGTTGGCTTCGGCGGGCGGGCGTCTAGTGGTGTGTCACGGCTCAATTACAGGGCATGGTGATCCTCAGCAGACGCTGGAGAGATTGCTCAACCCTTCGACGGAGTTTACCTTGAGCGAAAGCCTGCCCTCGTAGTGCGGCCGAACGGGTCGAATAGACTCGGCCGCGCGGCGAGGACAGGACGATTCCCAGCCAACGCCGGAGAGATTGCTCGAAGATGCCTGTATCCTCCGATGTGAAAGGCTCGTCCAGAAAAGAGGGATGCTTTTCATCCATTTGAGTCGTTGCCATCATAATCGTCCACTGCCTTCACATGCGCCTTGTCGGGCGAACCTGGGATATATCCAGGTGCCAGAGATATAACGATGAAACGCTGGAAAGTTGCATGTGTGAGAGCGGTGCGCGAATATCAGATACAGGATTCCGTTGCTGATTTCGATTCTCGGACGTTGCATCAGACCCCGCTTCCGGTCCAATCCGATGTGCTCCATGTCGCAGATTGCAAGCCCAGCGGCAGAAACGGACGCGGTCGTCCGAGGAGCAATGGGCTCGAGCGACGAGTGCCAAACGCAGATCTCATAACCGTGAAGGGACTTGGAGATGACGAGCGAGCAGCGACCAGCATTCGATAAATTCGCCATCTACGAACGCATTCTGGCGGCAATCGAGAACCAGCGAGACGTGATTCTGGCAGTCGGCGACGAGATTCACGCCAATCCCGAGCTTGGAATGGCCGAGTTCAAGGCGCAGAAACTGCTGACAGAAACGATCGCAGGATATGGTTATGAGGTAGAACGCGGCTCCGGGGGTATCGAGACCGCCTTCAAGGCGATCCGCGGTGGCAAGGGGAGTGGACCGGCTATCGCATTCCTGGCAGAGTATGATGCGCTGCCTGGACTTGGCCACGCGTGTGGACATAACCTGATCGCGAGTTCCAATCTCGCTGCGGCGATTGGACTCGGAGCGGTGATCGCCGAACTTGGTGGCGAGGTGATGCTGATCGGTACGCCGGCCGAGGAGAACAAGGGCGGCAAGGTGATCATGATCGAGAACGGCGCATTCGACGACGTCGCTATCTCGTTCTCGAGTCATCACGCCGGGGACGTCTCCGGTGTGGCCACAGAAGCTCCGGATGGTACCTGTCTGGCTGTTTCGCCCCGAATCTTCAAGTACTACGGGCGAACGGCACATGCGGCGATGGATCCTCACAACGGAATCAATGCGCTCAATGCCGTGATTCATCTCTTCACCGGGATCGATGCGATGCGGCAGCACGTAACGCCCGATGTACGGATCCACGGCATCATTACCCATGGCGGCGATGCGCCGAATGTGGTGCCGGAGTATGCGGAAGCGTACTTCATGTTCCGGGGCGCCTCGCGCGCGACGGTCGATGCGATCGTCGCGCAGGCGGTCAGAGTCGCCGAGGGAGCCTCGCTGATGACTGGTGCCCGGCTGGAGGTGGACGATACCGAACCCGACTACGATGATATGGTGCCGAATTACACGCTCGGTCGCCTGTTGCAAGGGCATCTAGCGGATGGCGGTCTGGAAGAGCGGCCAGCCTTCGCCAACAAGCCGCGGGCGACGGGCCCCGCGCCGTACTCAACCGATCTCGGGAATGTCAGCCGCAAGATGCCGACCGCCGCGGTCAACTTCGCAATCAGTACGGTGCCGATCCCTGGACATTCGATCCAGGTGGTCGAGGGGTCGATGTCAGCGTTGGGGCGGGAGAACGCGATCGCGACTGGCAAGGCGATGGCCCTTGCCGCCGCCGATCTGCTGATGGACGCGGAGCTTCTCGCCGTGGTAAAAGCGGAGTTCGCTTCGCCCACGGCGAGCTGATGCCTCGAAGCACTTGATTTTCGGGACTGAGGTTGATAGTGAGATGTCCTTCATGAAGTGACCGGCGGTTCTGGAAGAACCGCCGGTCACTTCATGAAGCAATCCTAAAGATTTCAGCAGCGAGCTCAGAAGGACCACTTTAGATTTCATTAATAAATGTGTTTGAAGATTGCTAATGAACCTGCTACTGTCTTCACATCAACCCAGGCCTATCGAGAGGCTACAACATGAACCGTGCACCAACTCTGGATGACGTGGCGGCAAAAAGTAACTGCTCACCGGCGACGGTGTCACTCGCGTTGCGGAACAAGCCGGGCGTGAGCCGTGCCACGCGTGAGCGAGTGCTGGCCGCCGCCCAATCGCTGGGTTACCAGCGCGTGCAACGGCCATCGACGGATGCGGATGAGCGGACAATGGATGTCGCTGTTGTGTTTCGGACATGGCGATATGAGCAAGTCAGTCACACGCCAAATATCACTGATTTCTATTCCTGGGTGCTCACGGGATTGCAGGAGCGTGCGGTGATGCAAGGTGCCAATCTGCTTCTGGAAACCCTTCCCGTTGATGCGCTCAACCAATGCACTGATTTCCCCGAGCGAATGTTTCGCCAGAGACTCGATGGCATTGTTCTCGTCGGTTCCTTTCGTCCCGAAATCGTGCAGCGGGTTCGGATGCTCTCCGACGTCTCCAGACCGGCGCTCGTGCTCGTCGATGCGAACGATCCTCTCTGCCATGCGGACAGCATCGAGACTGCCAACCGTGAAGGCTGTTACGAGGCCACGAACTATTTGCTGGACAGGGGGCACCGCCGGCTGGCGTTCTTTGGACCGGCGAGTGACTGGGAGCCCAACTATCGTGAGCGAAAAGCGGGCTTTCTTCAGGCGCTTGACGAGCGAGGTCTTTCCGCAGTGGGATTGTTCGAGGAGAGCACCGATACGTTGGCGTCGAAAGATGCGGCACAACGGATCCTCCTGAGCGCCCCTCAAGCGACGGCCTTCGTTTGTGCCAACGATTTCTCCGCCACGTCCTTGCTGAGGGCGGCCCTCGCTCTCGGCATCGACATTCCGGGGGACGTGTCCGTGATTGGATTCGACGATATCGATCGCGCGCGTCTCGCACATCCGGCGCTGACGACCATGGTGGTCGACAAGCTCGGGCTCGGCCGGCATGCGATGTACGCCCTGCTGAGCCGTCGAGAATGGCCGGAATCACCACCGTTGCGCATCCTGCTGAAGCCGTTCCTCATCGAGCGCCATTCGGTGCAGGACCTCAACGATGAAGACGGTCGGGCGCCGGCCGTGACCAGCCGGAACACGTTGCACGCGGGATCGAATCAGGGGGACTGAGATGGCCGAATTGATCGACCGTGGGGTGAAGCTGCCGCCGAACCTGACGTCTTACGTTCCGCCTTCACGGTGGACCAGATTGCGGAAGGCTATCTGGCGCGAGCGGTTGATGTACATGCTCATCCTGCCTGGTGTCATTTATTACTGTGTTTTCAATTACCTGCCGCTGATCGGCAACGTTATCGCGTTCCAGGACTGGAGCCCGTTCGCCGCCGCCAAAGAGGGCACGATCCGGGGATTCTTCGTTGGACCGTGGATCGGCTGGCAAAACTTTCGGGACATGTTCACTGATCCTGACTTCCGGATCGCGTTGACGAACACCGTCCAAATCGAAATCCTGCAACTCATTTTCGCGTTTCCGGCGCCATTGGCCCTCGCACTGCTGTTGAACAGCATGGTCAGTGAAAAAATGAAGCGTTCGATGCAGACGATCGTGTACCTGCCGCATTTCCTCTCGTGGGTCATCATCATATCGATCTGGCGTCAGTTCTTTGGGGGCACGGGGCTCGTCAATGAGGCCCTGCATGCGATGGGTGGCAATTCCATCAATATCATGTTCAATCCGGACCTGTTCAAGCCGCTTGTGGTCGTGCAGGGAATCTGGAAGGAGATAGGGTGGGGGACCATCATCTTCCTCGCCGCGTTGACCAAGATCGATGTCAGCCTCTATGAAGCCGCCGTCGTGGACGGAGCCGGTGGTTGGAGGCGTCTCAAGGATGTGACTTTGCCGGGTATCCGCCCTGTGGTTGTCCTGCTTCTCATCCTGACGATCGGGAACGCGTTTTCGGTTGGTTTCGAACAGTATTTTCTTCAGCGAAGCGCTGTCGGGGCAGAAGCATCCGAAGTGCTCGACACGTTCAGCTACTTCCGGGGTATCCAAGCCGGTGACTATGGCTTTGCGACGGCCGTGGGCATGGTCAAGAGCGTTGTCGGGCTCGTCCTGATCGTAGGCGCCAACTGGCTCGCCAGGCGAACCGGCGACGAAGGGATTATCTAAATGGTTGCCCAAGACACTCCCGTGACCAACATTCCCGAAGAGGTGCGAATCCCGTTGGCACAGATAACGCAGGCGCGCGTCAGGCGCCGTCCGCGCAAGCTTGCTCCCTGGATGGAAGATGCGCCACTCTGGCTGCGGCTCGTCAAAGGGCTAGCCCTGGTGGTGATCGCCCTGATCATGCTGCTTCCCTTCTGGAACGTTGTCGCCGTGAGCTTTTCGTCGGCAAAGGACGTGATGGAAGGCGGGTTCACCCTCTTTCCGAGGAACCCTACACTGGATTCGTACAGAGCGTTGCTGAAGGGTGGGACGGTATTACGCGCGTTGCGGGTCAGCATTCTTCTCACCATTTTCGGTACCGCAATCCAGGTGGGATTTACGACGGCCATGGCGTACGGCCTGTCCAAGCCTGGAGTGCCGGGTTCGAAGTTCTTCTTCTGGCTTGTTCTGGGCGCCTTCCTGTTCGGCCCGGGCATGATCCCGTCCTATCTGCTGGTCAAACAACTCGGGATGATCGACACCTACGCCGCGCTGGTGGTGCCGGGTTTGATTGGCGCCTGGAATCTCATCATCCTGCGCAACTTCTTCCAGAACCTGCCCCAGGATCTGATCGACGCGGCCCGGATCGATGGCGCGAGCGACATAGGCGTCCTGCGACATATCGTGCTGCCGCTTTCAAAAGCCGTGATCGCCGTCGTGAGCCTGTGGACCGGTGTCGGAATCTGGAACACATTCTTCAACGCGATCCTGTATCTGAACGATTCGACGAAGTGGCCGATCCAGGTGGTCCTGCGCCAGTACGTGCTCGAAGGCAGCACCATCACCAACGCAGGCGATTTTCCTCCGAATCATCCACCGCCGCCGACCGAGTCCCTCCAGATGGCGATGGTCGTCCTTGGGACCATTCCGATTCTTCTCATCTATCCGTTCCTGCAGAGGCATTTTACGAAGGGAGTACTGACGGGTGCAGTCAAAGGCTGATTCCATTGAGTTTTTCCGCGTGACTGGATACAGGGTCAGGCAGGGTGTCTGCACTCCCTGGAATCAGATTGTCGAGACATTCGCGAGCACCCTTTGATCTGCGGAGGTCAGAAGGGAGCGTTCCAACCAGAGGAGTCCGTACCCATGAAGAAGATCGACAGATGCAGCCTTGGTTCCGAAAACACAGGGACGAAGATAAACCGCCGCCGCGTGCTGCAGGCCGGAGTGGGTGCTGCGGCCGTCGCTGCGGTCGCACCCCGCATCACGTTTGCGCAGAATGCGACGCCAGCAGCGTCGCCCGCAGTCGTTGCGAGTCCGGTCGGCACCCCCGACGCCAGCGGCTACTATCCATCGGGCACACCGGGCGTGAACGACGCCTACACGAAGATGCCAGCGCCGTTTGCGTCGACCGACGGTGCGCCGGGCAGTGGCGAGAAGGTCACGGCGATGGTCATGATCTACGGAGCGCCACCGCCGCCGAAGGAGAGCAACCAGTACTGGCAGGGACTCGAGGAGCGTCTTGGCGTCAGCTGGGAGCCAATTCTGGTTCCGAACGCCAGCTACGGTGAGAAGGCGACGGCAATTATCGCCTCCGGCGATATGCCAGACATGTTCTACCTGAATTACAACCAGACGCTGAGCCCCCTCGCCAAATTCGTGCAGCAGGGTGCGTTCCTCGACATGACGCCCTATGTGACCGGCGATGCGATCCAGGAGTACCCGAATCTGGCGAAGTTCCCCGATTTCATGTGGGAAGCCACCAAGCTGGACGGCAAGATCTACGGCGTTCCCTGCCCGGGAGGCCGATCGGGTCAGGTTCCCGCCTTCCGCACGGACTGGTCGACGAAGATTCTGGGCGGCAAGCCAACCAACTCGACCGAACTGCACGATGTGCTCGTGGGCATGTCCAAGAGTGATCCCGACGGGAATGCCAGTGAAGACACCTGGGGACTCGGCCAATACTCTGGTGACTGGGATAACAGCCTGATCTACCCGATGTTCCGCGTACCAAACAGCTGGCGGGTGAACGATGACGGCTCGTTTACATTCAACATCGAGACCGACGAATACCGGCAGGCGGTGGAGTTCATCGTTGCCTTGAACAAGGACGGCGCCTACCATCCGGATTCGGCTGCGATGCAGTACGAGCAGGCCCTCCAGCTCTTCAAGAGTGGGCGAACCGGACTTCACGCGGACGGTAGTCCCATTTACGGCAAGGATGGATTCCTCGAGTCGATTCACCAATACCAGCCGGATGCCACGCTCGAACGGCTGATTCCGTTCGGTCACGATGGTGGCGAGGGGGTGACCTACAACCTGCCGGGCATCTTCGGTTTCACCGCGATTCCGGCCACGGTTACCGATGAAGAGCGGATCAAGGAACTCCTCCGCATCTTCAACTGGCTCTCGGCGCCGTTCGGCAGTGAAGAGTGGCTCTACAAGAACTACGGGACTGAAGGTGTCCACTTCGATTACAACCAGAACGGCTTCCCGATCGCGAACGATCTGTATCAAAAAGAGAATGGCGGCCTAACCTCGTACATCGGGGGCTCGCTGAGTGTCAACGTGAATGCCGAGCAGCCAGAACTTGGTCCAATTGCCACGGACGAGGGCAATGCCATCTACAAGATCGGCATCGATGATCCGTCTGCCAACCTGTTCTCACCGGCGGCAATCGACAAGAACTCCACACTGGGTCAGATCATCAAGGACGGCCTTGCCAGTATCGTGACCGGTCGCGACGATATCTCAAAGCTGGAGGGGGTTATCAGCGACTGGAAGAGTCGCGGTGGCGACGACATCCGCAAAGAATACGAGGAGGCCTACGCCAAGAACCAGCAGGGGTAGGCGAGGATGGGTGCGGCCACTGGCGTCCGTATTTTCACAGGCCGGGGTGATTGTCCCGGCCTGTGTTCATTCATGAACCAAAGAGGGAAAGCATCGAGGGCGGGATACCGTCATCCACGTCTTGCTCTCCTGAAGCGGCCAGCCATCGGCGAGCTGGCTCAGGACAGGATCGGCGTCGTCGGCTTCGATGTCTATCAGCCAGTTGTGAGCCCGCGCGTACGCAAAACATTCATGGAGCAGAACGTCTGTCAGTGGTTTGGTGGCCTTCAGGTCCGGGTCGCGTGCGCCAATCCAGCCAAGTTCGCAACGACCGGCTCCACTGCTCGTTCGCAGGCTGGCAACTGCGCTGGCAGCGACATGGGGCGTTGCCTCCGGGCCCGCGACCTCAAGCGCAACAAACAGCGCGTCGGGGATGAGGTCTGCGGGTTGCAGGAAGAGGTCCCTCGCCTGGTGCAGGTCGATCGGGGCTGGCGGGTTCCACCAGTGGTTGCGACGATACACTGTCTCGTGCAGCAGTGCGATGCCGTCCCAGATGCTCCGATCGGATATGAGTTCCGCTCCGGTGCCGATCGAAACACCTTCTGGCAGACGTTGAATGGGTTCCTCAGCCAACGACGACGGATCGAACGTGCCGATGCGCGTTCGCATCAGATGCTCAAAACCGAGCCGGTCCCAGAAACCGGCGCTGGATCGGTCACTTTGCCAGTAATTTGCCTGAAGATCCCGCACATCAGTTTTCGGAATCTTCGCCACGAGCTGGTGAACGAGGGTTCGGCCGATACCATGGTTTCTCGAATGGGGCGAGACGAATACGTCGAGCCGTAATCTGACAGGATGCAATGATCGGCTGAAGATCGAGCCATAGGCGACAACGATACCTTCCGAGCAGGCCATTAATGACCGGCGGAAACTGGAACTGGCGTCCACATCAGGTAAAACGCCATTGCCGGGCTCACGTCCAAGCGCGGCGATGGCATCGAGATCGGCAGGAACTGGCGCACGAACGGTGAGCACAGCACTATGCTCCGGTCTTGCCGGCATCCGAGGGAGTTGCAAGGACAGGTCGCTCACCTTCACGGCGTTCCCAGCCCGGGGCGAAGAGCGGCAAGAAGTTGGATGCCTGGTATGGGTGCTTCCCGAGTTCCGCCCAGTTGAGATCGGTCCCCAAGCCCGGCCCGTTCGGTATCTGCAGTCGCCCGCCTATGACCTGTGCATGAGTGGTCACCATCTCCTGTTCCCAGCCGACGTTGAATTCGTCGAACAGTTCCTGGGTCAGGAGGTTGGGGCAGGAAGCGCTGATCTGGATGCACGTGGCAGTCGAAATCGGGCCTTGCGCGTTGTGGGGAGCCACGACGCCGTAGAATGCGTCGGCCATCGCACAGACCTGTCGTGTCCGCCAGATACCGCCCATGTTGCCGGGTTCCGGCTGGATGATATGGACGGCGTTGTGGGAGAGCAGTTCCGCGTGCTGGTGGACGCTGGAATAGCTCTCGCCGGTGGCGATCGGGATGGAGAGCTTGCGCGCGACCTCCACGGTCGAGGCGATGTTCTGGTGCGGGGTCGGCTCCTCGAACCAGGTCGGCTCGAACTCGGTGATCCGCTCGCCGATCCACACCGCTTCGGAAACGCTGAAACGGCTATGCCCCTCGATCATGAGTTGGACATCCGATCCGACCTGCTCGCGAACCGCACGAACGATATCGATCGAGAGGTGACGGTCGGGCATATCCATCGTGCGCCAAGCCGCGCCGAAGGGATCGAACTTCATTGCGGTATAGCCCTTGTCGATCACCATCTGCGCGCGTTCGGCGAATGATTCGGGCGTGCGTGGACCGGCATACCAGCCGTTTGCATAGGTGGGCAGCGACTCGTGATAGCGGCCGCCAATGAGATCGTAGATCGGTCGACCGGTTGACTTGCCAATGATGTCCCAGCAGGCTATTTCCACCGCTGCGATCGCATTCATGTGAATCTGGCCACCCTCGGTATAGAAGTCCCGCGACATTCGCTGGAGGATTGTCTCGATCTGGAGAGGATCGAAGCCTTCGAAGCGGCCCGACATCTCGTGGACTGCCGCCTCGGTTGTCTTGGCGAAGCCGTTGATCGTGCCCTCGCCGATCCCGTAAAGGCCGTCCTGATCGGTATCGAGTCGAAGGAAGAGCCAATTCTTCCACGGATTGCCAACGATCCAGGTTGTTGCTCCTGTAATTTTCATGAGTGTCTCCTTCGGCCTTTCAGCGACCGGTGAACCATTGCCGTACCTCTTGAGTTCAGCTCATTATCACAGACATCGTATGTTTCGGGGCCATCGGTGGAGTGAATCTTCTGAAGGAATCCCGCATTGCGCTGGTTGTACGTACAGTGGTTGCAGAGTACTATTGCCATCTTGTCATCGGGTATGGGCTGACCACACGCCGAGTAAACGGCATCTCACACTATCGCTTCCACGTTCAGGCATACCGCGCTTTCCTCGTGTTTGGCTGGCACGTCGAGAGGATCCAAGCGCGACGCATCGTTATTCCGGGCGAACCGACGTGCGTCTGGATCGGTCAGAACTCTGGACTATCTCGGGGAGGGGATTCAATGGCTGTCATTGCAGGACATGGAGGGCCGCGCGGAGTTGCCTGTCAATCGGTGATTGACTCGGCAATGCCGCCGAGCCCGCTGGAATCGGCGGTTGATATAGCGCGGGGGCGTTGGAAGTCGAGCCGCGGTCACGACGTATTTCGATCGTCGGTCGAACTGGTGGGAGCATTTCCGGGAGCTATCGGCTGTGGACATCGTGTCCAGCGAGCACGGCTCACGGTTACCGAGCGATATCTGATCTGCGATGAAGGGCACCGGGGAGGATTCGCGATAGGTGTGGATGACGTCGTCGACATCGCGATCGTGCCAGCCCCGTCCCGGGTCATGTCCGCACTTCGCATTCGGTACCGGGAAAGCGAGAGGGAGGATCTCATCCGGAGTTTCGTCTTCTGCATTCGTGGCCTAACGAATTCCCTCTACGGCGTGCGACGGGTTCGCTCGCTGGCGCGGCTGTTCGCGGTCGCCGGGATACCGGTTACAGAGACGCCCATCGCACACCCACCTCGCACATTGGCATTGAGCTGGGACGCTGCACGTCTGCATTCAGCGGAATTGATGGTCTGGTCGGGTGAGGCGAATGCTCCGGTCGGCGGCTGGATGAATCGCGATCGAGTGAGTTGCCGAGTGTGGCTCACCGGGCAGTCGCTGTTCTGGTGTGATCCCGGCGGTGATGGTGTGAACCGGATTCCCATCGAGGATATTCTCGATGTTTCCGCTCAGCCTGATGCGGCGGCTCCGGCAGCTCCAGCGATGGTAGTCTCGTTGCTCGACAGCGCCGGTGATCGGCAGGAATTGCTGTTTGCATTCGATGCAGGGCGAAGTATCGACGCGAATCGACGCGAGTGCCAGACGTTGGTCAATGCGTTCGATTCCAGAGATGTTGCAGTGGTCGATCCGACAACTCCCCTCAAGCCGTGGAAGCCTCTTTCCGCTGCGATTCGCCTGCAGGGAGCGCGACCTGAACGCATCGAGATGCTCGATGACGAGCATTCTCCCGAGCCTGGACCAGGGGAACGAGCGCATCTCACAACGGTCGCGCCGGATGAACCATCTGACTGCATCAGTGAATTCGAAGCGAACTGCCTGGCGGAGATCGCTACCATCAATCAGCAAATCATCAACCCGATCGATGCCATCGAACCTGACGAGTCAGCGTTACCTGCAGTCCTGAGCGTGGCGTTGGACGCGGTAGCAATCCAACTCGCCGATGGTTCGATGGAGATCGGCGACGCGGATAACCGGGTCCGACGGCTCAAGCTGCTCTCTGAAAGCCGCGCCAAACTGCGCGCCATCCGGCACCAGCAGGTCGCCGGCTTGCGTGCGAAGTCAGCGCTCGTGCATGAGCGGAGAGCCGTCATGACGTCTTTGAGCGAGATTCTGGCTTGACGAGTTGGTCAGCTAACCGCTGTCTGTCAGACGCAATACGAGCAGCCTTCGGCGCTCAGGGCCGCGATGCTGGTCTCGCTCAGCGATGAACGCCGCGGTGGTCGGACGTTCGACCTTCACATCCAAAAGGACGCATCTCGTTGGAGATGCGTCCTTTTGGATGGGTGATTGTGGCGCGACAGCGGGCGGGATAACGAATCCTGGACATCCAACCTAGGCGATGGTAAGCGCCGCCTGCCGGCCGATCTCGCCGATATAGGCTTCGGCGATGTATTCGTTCTCGAACCCTTCGGTGAGGACGGCAATCGACAGGCTGCCGCGAGGGCCGGTCAGAATTCCGCAGTCATGAACATGTCCGGAAATGGAACCCGTCTTGCCGACATAGGTCACGCCTTCCGGCAACATGCGAGGGAGACGATTGACATGCTGCTGGTCGGCAAGCAGTTCGAGCATCCAGCTCGTAAGAGCGCGCGAGGCCACGCGACCACCTTCGATCGCCGCGAGCAGCGATGCGAGATCATCCGTCGTCGCGATGTTCTCCGGTTCGCCCGCCGCTGGCGAACGTCCGAGGAAAAAGCGACCCAGGTTCAGGTCGGAAAGACCCAGCTCTGTGGCGATCTCCTTGATCGCGGGTAACGTTGCGGCGTCGATGCAGACGTTGGATGCGGTGTTATCGGAGATCGCGATCATCAACCACGCATAGTCGGTCAGGGGCAACTCGATCCCGCTGGTCATCCAGTTGAGGACGCCGCTGCCACCGACCTTGAGACGTTCCGGCAAGGCGATGTGCCGGGCCAGGTCGAGGCGACCTTCGTCGACGGCCCTGGCAAGGGCTGCAAGGATGAGTGTCTTGATGGTGCTTGCGGCCTTGAATGGATCACTGCCACGGATGTCGAATCGGGAGCCATCGGCGAGGTCGATCGCGGTGAGGGAGACTCGGGCACCGGAAGGGGACTGCGCGATCGCCTGCCAGAGGGTTTCCCACCGCGGTGTTGATGTCTGTTGAATCATGACCGGAGTCCTTTTGATACAAGACCGACAACGGTTCTCCTGCGCTGCATTATATCCATCGAGAGGGTGACGTCCAGCGAGACCAGCCAGGGAGCAAACAGGGGATCGAAAAGGGCATCAATGCTATAATAAAGAGGATTACTCCAAAGGCGTGGTCGTGGCTGAGGGTATGGCGCTCAACCAATTTCCTTCCAAACCTGCCTACCCCTTCTTCACCTCAATGATATCTCCCGTCTAGACGCCACTCTGTGGCGTTGATTCATCCGTTCACCGGAGGTCCCCGGTCGTGTTTCGTCCCCTATCGACATTGTTTGGCTTTTTTAGTCGGGACCTCGGTATTGATCTGGGAACAGCGAATACGCTGGTCTACGTGCGTGGCAAGGGGATTGTGATCTCCGAACCGTCTGTGGTTGCCATCGATACCAAGACGAAGCGTGCGCTCTGGGTCGGGATTGAGGCGAAGGCAATGATCGGGAAGACTCCCGATTCGATTGTGGCCGTGCGACCACTCAAGGACGGCGTGATCGCCGATTTCGATACGGTCGAGATGATGCTTCATCACTTCATTCGAAAGGTGCATCTTCAGCGGATGATGGCGCCGCACCCGCGTGTGGTGATTGGCATCCCCAGCGGAGTGACCGAAGTCGAGAAGCGTGCAGCCAAGGATGCAGCCCTGTCCGCTGGCGCGCGTGAGGCGTACACGATCGAGGAGCCCATGGCTGCCGCGATCGGCGCAGGCTTGCCGATCAACGAGCCGATCGGGAGCATGATCGTCGATATCGGAGGAGGCACGACCGAAGTGGCCGTGATTTCGCTCGGTGGGATCGTCGTGAATCATTCGATCCGGATCGCAGGGGACGAGATCGACGACGCGATCATTCAGTATGCACGCCGCGATCACAACCTCGTGATCGGGGAGCGAACCGCCGAGAACGCGAAAATTGCCGCCGGTTCTGCCTATCCGCTGGAAGAAGAAATCCGAGTCATGCTGCGCGGGCGCGATCTGCTGACGGGTCTTCCGAAATCCGTGGAAGTGAGCTCGGTCGAGATTCGCGATGCGATCTCGCAACCAGTGAACATGATCATCGAACTCGTCAAGAACTCGATCGAGGAGACGCCACCGGAGCTCGTGGCGGATATCATGGAGCACGGCATTACCCTTGCCGGAGGTGGTGCTCTCCTGATGGGGATCGACCGCCGGTTGCAGAGTGAACTTCGAATGCCGGTGCATCGCGCCGAAGATCCGCTCACGTGTGTGGCCCGTGGCACCGGACGCGTTGCCGAGTCGTTACACTTGTATCAGCGAGCACTCGCTGGTGGACAAGAGCTTCGCAGAGGCTAAGTTGCCTCGATTGCTCCATAGCTGGAACGATGTTCGACCGACAGGGATGCGCATGATTGCGCATCCCTGTTGTGGGCAGGTCTCTCATGTCGTGCTTCCCATACCCTTCCCTCCTTTCAGTCTTGATGGGCGATTATTCCGTCTACACGACCGGGTTGTGTTTGGACGGTGATCGTCGTGCCCTCATGTATTCAACTTTCAGACAGGAAATACCTGGTTTCGCGAGCAACCTGGGAGAGTAACTGATGAAGAGGACATTCCCGTTACGCCAGATGCTAACGCTTGTGCTTCTCTTCATCGTCGTGTCAATCTCACTGATTGTCCTCGATCGGCGTCAGGCGCTCGATCCGTTACGGGAAGGATTGTCCGAGATGATCAATCCCATCTCCGGCACCTTCTCACGAGTGACCGACGGTTTCGGTGGCAGTTCTGATCTGCAGAAGCAACTCGACGAGGTCACTGCCGAGCGTGACAAGCTCAACGCCGACAACAGTCGTCTGAAATCCGTGGACCAGGAAAACCAGACCCTGCGCGAACAAGCAAAAGTCCAGGCCAAGAATCCAAATTGGTCAATGGTGTCGGCCGAGGTGATCGGGACCGATCCCACCAGCGCCCAGAAGTTCGTCCGGATCAACAGAGGCAAGGCGGACGGTATCCAAAAGGGAATGGCAGTTGTCGACCCCAATTACTACGTTGGGCAGGTGTCGGAAGTCGACGACCACAGTGCCGTCGTCATGCTCATCATCGACACCAGCATGAAAGTCGGCGGACGACTCGAGAACTCCCAGGCCAACGGCACCGTGGTCGGCAAGTGGCAGGCTGGCAAGTCCCTGATGATGGAGCATATCGACAAAAGCGTGACGCCCAAGACCGGTGAGAAGGTCGTGACGTCGGACATGACTCGTCAGATCCCTCCAGGAATCATCATCGGGGTGGTCTATGGCGAGCCCATCCAGAACGTCCAGAACGATCAACTGGAGGTCGAAGTGCGGCCGGTGGTAGATTTCAACAGTCTCGACAGGGTGTGGGTGGTGACAAAATATGGCGAAAACTGACGGCAATGGGACGCGCATCCCTCGATCCATCTCCCGGATCGATCCGCGGTTGAGTGTGGCGCTTGCGGCGTCCAAGGCGACAGCGGCCAGCATCCGAAGACTTGGCCGTGGGGGAGGAACGTCGGCCCCGGGGCTGGTGGCCGAGCGGATCGATCCTCATATTCTGACCAAGCTCACCGGCCGCCTGTATAACGGGACGATTGTGGTAGCAGGAACGAACGGCAAGACGACGACTTCCAGAATGATCGCGGACATTTTGGAAATCGCCGGCTACAGCGTCGTCCACAACCGATCGGGATCCAATCTCGTTCGGGGGGTGACGAGTGCCTTCGTGGCCAGCGCGAGCGTGATGGGGCATCCAAGAGGCGAGATCGGCGTCATCGAGGCCGACGAAGCGGCATTGCCAGAGATCGTTCGGCTCACGCGTCCGCGCCTGATCCTGCTCAACAATCTTTTCCGCGATCAACTCGATCGATATGGCGAACTTGATACAATCGCCCGTCTCTGGCGAGCAGCGTTCGAGGACCTGGATGCCAGCACCACAATCGTCGTGAACGTGGATGATCCGACGCTGACTGCGATAACAGACGATATCCCGGCGCAGCGGGTGGCATTCGGGCTGAACGAGAAGCTTCTTCGACTTGATGTGCTGCCGCATGCGGCGGACGCCGCAACCTGCCGGATCTGCGGTGCCGATCTCGCCTATCGAGCGTTCTACGTTTCTCATCTCGGTGCGTGGTATTGCCCATCCTGCGGGCGCGAGCGTCCCTTGCTCGAGGTCGAAGGCGGAAATATCACGCTGCAGGGCGTCGAGTCGCTCACGATGCAGGTGAAACGTCGAGGCAACCCGAATGCGATCGATCTGGCGATCGGGGTACCAGGACTCTACAACGCCTACAACACGCTGGCAGCCTACGCGGTCACATCGCAGATAGGCGTCATGTCCGACAAGATCTGTCAGGCGCTGATTGCCTTCAAATCGGCGTTCGGCAGGATCGAACGGCTGCAATATCGACATCGGAACCTCACCCTCGCGCTGGTCAAGAACCCCGTCGGCTTCAACGAGGTCTTGCGCATGCTGACATCGGAGTCCGGGGGACTTACCGTGCCGACCCTGATTGCGATCAACGATCGCGATGCTGACGGGCGTGATGTTTCCTGGCTGTGGGACGTCGATTTCGAGCTGTTGGCGGACGGCGACGGCATGCTGAGCACGACCGGGATCCGAGGCAACGACATGGCCAATCGTCTCAAGTATGGCGGTGTCCCGACATCACGAATCCACCCCTTGGCGGACGATCTGGCGAGCGGTCTCGATGCCTTCGTCGATTCGATGCCGGAAGGGACAAGCGGCTATGTGCTTCCCACATACACCGCGATGCTCGAGATTCGCAAGATACTCGCCGGGCGCGGTGCAGTCGACATCTTCTGGCAACAGTAGTCGCGCGGCGCGGGCCGCGCGCTGGACGGCGGAGAGGAACAAGATGAGCACACATCCCCCGATGACGCTCAAGATCGGCTGGCTATACGGAACGAAGATGAACATCTACGGCGATCGGGGCAATGTTCTCGCGCTGGCGCAGCGAGCGCGCTGGCGCGAAATCGAGCCGGAAGTCGTTGAGATCGGTCTGGGCCAGCCAATTCCGGATGATATCGACATCTTCTTTTTCGGCGGCGGACAGGACCAGGAACAGATAGCCGTCTCCCGGGACCTTCAGGGCGAGAAGGGCGAGCGGATCAAGGAGGCGGTCGAGGATGGGGCGGCCATGCTCTCGGTGTGCGGCGGTTACCAACTACTCGGGCGAGAGTATCGACCGCATGATGCCGAGCCTCTTCCAGGAATCGGACTGTTCGATGTGGTCTCCACGGCAGGTCGAGAGCGATTCATCGGCAACGTGATTGTCGATTCGGAATGGGGCAAACTGGTTGGATTCGAGAATCACAGCGGCCTGACCTTCCTCGGCGAGGGTGCTGCGCCGATGGGGAAAATCGAGGTCGGACGGGGAAACAATGGCAAGGACGGGACCGAAGGTATTCGCTACAAGAACGCCCTCGGCTGCTATCTGCATGGCGCCTTGCTCCCCAAGAATCCGGCATTGGCGGATTGGTTGCTGGCGGCTGGACTCAGTCGTAGATATGGCCACATATCGCTTGTCCCGCTTAACGACCACATTGAAGCGCAGGCGCAAGGAACCGCGATCGCACGAGCGAAAAAAACGCGTTAACGCCATTTTCTTTTCGGACAATACTGTTCAACGTGGATCGGACCATAGGAAGAAAGCTCTAAGTGGCATTGTTGCCGATGTAATGGAGGCGGGGTAAAATCGGTGAACGTGATTTGATATGTGCCTTGGCTCATGGCTTTCGCACGACGTGTGTCAATTTCATCATAGCGAAGTAATGGTATCTCCGTCTTTTGAGGAGGATTTGTGTCTACGATCGATACCCTTGACGAGCGCATCCTGTCTGAATTGCAGTCGAACGGCCGTCTGACAATGAAGGCGTTGGCGGAGCGGGTGGGATTGTCGAGCCCTGCGATGATCGAGCGGGTCCGGCGTCTCGAGGAACGGGGCATTCTTGCGGGGTATCGCGCCATTGTGGACCCGGGTGCGATTGGACGGCCATTGACCGCGCTGATCGCTGCCGACATCGATCGCCGTTCGAACAAGGCGCTTCTCGACCACCTTCGTTCCGAGCCTGCGGTTGTTGAATGTCATCGAACTACGGGTGACCATTCCTACCTGATCAAGGTCCATGTGTCATCGACCGACGAGCTGGAACGCCTCGTCGATAATCTGGCGGACCTGGGCGCCCGGTGCTCCACCAGCATTGTGCTATCGACTCCGATCCATGATGCGCCGATGGTGCCACCGAAAGGGTCCGTGAGCCAACGAACCCGTCTGACCCGCCGCCGCCGGCGAACAGCGACGCGACTGGAAGACGTTCCAGTTGCACGGAGCGTCGAACAGCCCGCGCGACCGCGAACGACAGATCACGAGACCGATCTCGACGACTTCGAGGATGAAGTACTTGAGGTTCAAGATTTCTGACGTTCGCCGTGGATAATCATCTGGGAGCAGCAAGAGAGCGGAGGGATGAGTCCCTCCGCTCTCTGCATTGTGTATTTCAGGCTAGCACTGCGCTAGGGCGGTGGGGCCGCTGTAGGGTCGGAAGCACCGCCAGAGGTATCCGTTGTCGAAACCGGTTCTATCGCGGCCGGCGGGGTGGGGTCGTTTCCCGCGGGTGCTGTGGGCGCTGTCGTGACCGTATCACCTCCGGAGCTCGCGTTTGTGCCGGTACCTGAATCCGATGGTGCAATGACCTGATCGTTGTTGCCGGCGCCTGTTTCGCCCGAACCTGAATCGTTGGCGGCATTGTCCCCGGTCGTATTCCCGTCCGAGGTAGAGCTTGGGACGTTCGAGGCGCCTGCCATGCGTGCGTATGCATAGATGCTGTCGAGGCCGTTGTTCGCCCAGCGAACGTTGCCAGTTTGTGCCTGCTTCAACGCCGCATCGAGTTCCTTCTTCTCATAGGTCGAAAGCTGATTGCAGCTCTGGGATGGTTCCTGACCCTGAACCACCCAGTCCTTGGTCGTATTGCCGCTGCCGCTACCTGCCTTGTGCCCGGTTGTCGTGCAGAGATCCACCTTGCTGACCGTATTTGGAACCGTGAAATCCTTGGCAACGGCCTGCCCATCTGCTCCGAGCAAAAGTTTCTCGTATTCAGGATTGTTGTGCATGGCGATCATCATGTTTCGCCAGATCGGTCCTGCCGCCTGGATGCCGTCAATTTCCGGCAACGCTGTCTGGCCACCGTCTCCACTTCTGCCAACCCATACACCGATCGCGACATCGGTCGTATATCCCATCGTCCAGAGGTCTTTCCAGTCCTCCGTTGTCCCGGATTTGGCGGCAGTCGGTCGTCCCAGATCGGTTTGCGTGTTGCCGAAGAGGTTGTCCTTCGTGAAAATCATGGCACGGGAATCGTTATCGGTGAGGATAGAGGTGACCTGATAGGCGTTGCCGGCCGGTACTGCCTGGGATGATTCCTTCTTGACCTGGGCCGCGTCCAGCTTGAACAGGATGTTTCCCTGCGAGTCCTTGATTTCCCGAATCGGATTGGCGGGTACATAGGTCCCGTTGTTGGCGAGGGTGGCATAGGCGTTGGTGTGTTCGATCAGTTCCACTTCACCGGCACCGAGGCCGATCGAGAGACCGTAGTACCCTGCATCCTGCTGAAGGCTGTCGACGATGCCCATCTTGCGAGCGGTATCCATGACGCCCTGCACACCGACGAAATCCGTGGCCTTCACCGCCGGAATGTTGAGCGAATTCGCCAACGCCGTGCGAATCGATACCGCACCATAGGATTGGCCCGAGTAGTTGTTCGGCTTGTAATCGGGTTGTCCCTCGACCGACCATGTCGTCGGGACGTCCATCATGACCGTCGCCGGATTCCAGCCTTTCTGGAAGGCAGCAGCATAGACGATTGGTTTCATCGACGAGCCTGGCTGGATGAGGCTGGTCGCGTAATTCACCTGTCCATTGATGGCGGCGTTGTTGAAGTCAGCCGACCCGACCATCGCCAGCACCTCCCCGCTCCACGGCACCATCACGACCATCGCTCCATTGTTGCGCTGGTACTGCTCCATGTCGGCAACACCGCTGGCAACGATCTGCTCAGCTTGCGCCTGAAGCGTGAGGTCGATGCTGGTGGTGATCTGAAGACCGCTATAGAGGGCTTCTTCGCCATAATGCTCGATCACGTAGTTCTTGATGTACTCCGTAAAGTGGGGAGCATTGAGGATCTGACCGGTGCGTTCATTCTTGGGATGCAGTGGCTCGTTGAAGGCAGCTGTCGCCTCGTCTCGCGTGATATAGCGGTACTTCACCATCTGATTGAGGACATATTGCTGACGGCGCTTCGCAATCTCGAACTTGTCCGGATCGGAAGGCTCGTAATACGAGGGGGCTTGAGGAAGACCAGCGAGCATCGAAGCTTCGGCAAGTGTCAGATCAGCGGCATTCTTGTTGAAATAGGTCTGGGATGCCGACTGAATCCCGTACGAACGGGCGCCGTAATAGATCTGGTTGAGGTACATAGTCATGATGTCGGTCTTCGAATACTGCTTGGCCAACGCAAATGCGGCCATGGCTTCGCGGGCCTTGCGGGTGACGCTGACATCGAGCGCGCTGATCTGCTCCGGATAGATCGCACGGACAAGCTGTTGCGTGATGGTGGAACCGCCGGAGCTCCCGGAGCCCGAGAAGTTGATCACGGCGCCGCGGACGATCGCTAACGGTTCGACTCCGGAATTCGTCCAGAATGTCGAATCTTCAGACGCGACCGTCGCGTCGATCAGGTAGGGAGAGATGTCATCGTACTTGACATAGGAGCGCCAGCCGAAGTCCGGATTGTCGACCTCCTGAAGGAGCGTTCCATTGCGATCGTAGATCCGTGTCGTCTGGAAGGTCTTTGCCGAGATCTGAGCGGCGTTGGGCAGGTCCTTGTTGACTTCCTTGTATGCCTCGACGGTTCCGAAGGCACCAATAACACCGGTCACGACGGTGATCACGAAGAAAACGATCAATGCCGTGATCGCGAACGTACCGCCCAGAACGAGGAGACGAGGAATCGTGATCAGCCCGGATTTCTTGACGCGCCCGGTCGCTCCGGGCAAGAGATTGGGAGGCAATGTGGTCGTCCGCTTGCTGTAGTGGGTATTGCCGTAGCGTGCGGCTCGACGGCGGGCGTCTGGATAGCGGCGACTTGCGCGGCTGATTCGACCATGGCTCATGAATCGGGATGCTCCCTGTGGATACGACGCTGGAAGGATGCGGGGATGGGATGGATCGAACGCGATGGCAAGCGGGTTGGAAAGAGCTGTTCAGGGCGAACCATTCTGCCGACAGTATTGTACCGACAAACCATCCGCGAGTGTTTGCAACACGCTTCCTCCTACGCGCCGGAGACGATTCAGGTTTCTCCGGGCCGAAAGTGTACGCACGCAGACGGTAAGGTTCCAATCGTGATACAACAGATTTCCAGGGTGGCTTTGCCAGCGTTTGACGGAATGAATGGAATGTATGGGAGGTTACAGCGCTCAATGGACGAGTTCAATCAGCGGTCGGACGCAGGCTCCCAATCCGGGAGCAACGTCTCGCTACCAGAGACACCGCACGAATTGCCATACGATCGGGCCAAGATCGATGCGCTTCTGGAACGCGTTCGGAAAGGCGAGCAGATCGATCTCTCCGACGAACTGCTGGCGGCTGTCGACTGGCGGACGGCGTTCACCGGCGATGACGGTGACGTGCTCGATGTCGAGGCAATCGCAACACTTCGCGAGTACTATCGCGAGAAATTTTCCGATATCGGGCCGGTCTACATGGCGGAGCTGTTGTCCACGGAGTTCATGACCGAGCAGCGTGCTCGCGGCGATATCGTGTTCTCCGAACGATTGATGGAGATCGGACGGACAGAGCCGGATCTCTGGAAAGAGATCCGGCTCTTCTTCCGCCGAAAGGAGTTCGCGACGGCGATGCTCGTGAACGCGCATCACGCACGCGACGAGCGCGTCTAGCGGATTGATAAAAGTCTCTGCGCAGCGCAGAGTGGCGGGATTCAGGAGTGAACATGATGGACCTCGCCCTGCACCATGCCACGCGACCCAGGCCAACGCGTTTCCCTGTTCAAGCAGGACACCGTGGCGATCGGCATCGAGCTCGAACGGTCGAAGGCGCCGCTGATCGTAGTGCACGATACGAGCGCTGCGTGCGTCGCGCTCCACGATCTCGACAGCCTCAGGTATTCCGTGGTGGTATTCAGCAATGGTCAGCATGGAATGTCCTGTTCTGGTTGGTGGGTTGGCGGAAGGGAAGTTTGCCGCTGTATGCCGGGAAGCAGGCGAGCGCTCGGTGGCGGCAGATCCCGCCCTTTCGATGGGTCCAGCAGGTGCACGTCGTGCGCATCACCTGATAGCGAAGGCGGGGATGCTTCGGACTCGTCACGATCGCCAGCTTGGGGTTGTGACGGTGCTGCCGGGCAACGAGCCCATCGGCGATCGCACTTTGAACCAGAGCGTGGAATTGCGGGGTGTGGGGCATGGCCAGCCTCCGTTCAGGAAGGGCCGAGGGGTCGTAACCCCTCGACTCGACTACGCCGCGATGGCCTCTGGATTCGAGCGGTTTGTGAGCCAGCCCATCCAGTAGGTGACAGCCTCGCGGTACCGGAACGGCGCGTCGCTGCTCACATCCAGATCGGCGTACCGGGGATCGGACTCGACCCACGTTGAGCGGGCGCCGTCGCCCGTGTCCTCGACGCGGATCGTGATGCCGGCGAGGGTGAGAACCGTAAAACCGGGCGGGAACGTGTCGGCGGTGGCTGTCCCGCCACTCCGACCGTATCCGCCCGTTGAAACGTGTGCCTGAAGCATGTGACCTCTCCTGTTGACTAATGACTCTGCCGATCTCTGAAGGGGATTGCATTTCCTTCATTGGAACTATATTATCACTAAATTAGAACAAGGTCAATGGGTATGGTGCTACAATCGTTCTAATGTAGATCGAATATTGAATGGTTGGTGAATGAGGACAGTGAGAGAGTGGCGGAATGAGCGATACATGTCCGTCAGAGATCTGGCTATCGCTGCGGACGTGACTCCAGCGACCATTTCGTACGTAGAGAACGGTCGGACGACGCCCCGACAGTCGACGATTCGACGCATCTCCGAGGCTTTAGGTGTCTCGCCGGATGAAGTGTTGGAATTTGCAGCAACAAAGAACTCCCGCACACGGGAACGCGCCCAGGACGAATCCTGAGCGCGCTTGCAATCCCCTTCGCCCGGCAGAGTCACCGTCAGGCGAGGAATGTTCATTCTACTATTGAAGTGAAAGCCGCAACCGCAACAGATAGGGCCAATGATGGACAACACTACTCAGGAACTGGCGCTTCTTCAGTTCATCCGAACGCGCAATAAAGAGATAACCGCAAAATTTGAAGAACCGATGGCAAACTTTACAAATCCCATTCCCTGGGATGAAGCATCCGCTGCTACTGGCATCCCTCAAGACGAACTCCGTTCGATGGTGGCTGAATTTGACCAGCTTGGTTGGATCGACCAGTCTGGTGGCCCCATTCGGAATTTTGACAACGGGTTCGTAGCAATGCTTAGTAGAGAAGGGTTGCGAGAAGCGAGTCAACGTGCTGATCGCGTTACCATTATATGAGAAGTCAAGATTGCGCTGGTGCGGATAGGAGACCTGAATCTCGATTTCGATACAGAACAACAGCTATCCGCGCTTGTCGAAGCGTTTCATCGAGAACCAGATCCTGAGAGCAAGGCCACTCGCCTGAAGGCTATGCTGGAATTACTGGCCAACGTATCAACATCGGCTGACTTCGTGTTCAAGTACATCCTGTTCCTGGCGGCGCTAGCGGCGCAGATCTCCTGGTAGGCGTCACTCTATTTGGCGCCGGAACGCCCAATCCCTGTTAGCGCAGGAAGAGGAGTGTTCAGTATATCAAGTGAAAAGGGGCCGCTAGACATATATGTCTGACGCAAAGGGTAACGTGGCGTCAATTGTGCGTAGCATCCAAAGTCTGATTCTGGCTGTATAGTGAATGGGAAACCGATCACAAACCCATTGACGTGGCGGCTACAAAAGCCGCATGATACCTATCCGGTGGCCAGTGCCAATCCGTCACAATAACCGGCCGCACCGAACGTCCCGTACGTACACCATTTACACATCAGGGTCAGGTCGCTACAGTTAAGGAGAGCGCAAAGCTCTTTGGGGTCCATGCAGGTGAGAACGTCCTGGTGGCGAGTCATGATCCCTGGCAGAGGCACAATATGAAAAGACACTCGCATCAGCCCAATGTCCGGTTTATCCGCAGTGGCGTGAAGCAATATCAGTTTGCCGTTCTCAAAGGAATGGCGCGAATGGCAGATGTGACGGGAAAGCAGTCCACGTCGACATATGCCAGGCACATTCGCCCGCTGAGCAGCGATGGCGCCCGTGTCGCCCAGGATTGGCGAATGGTTGGGAACATTCTTGCTGATACCGTTTCCGATCATCGCAGACACGATTAGGCGCTATGACTAACGACGTGAGCGACACGCCGTCCGGTAGAGAAATCAAACCGCTTCGTGAAGGAAAACTTCCTTACACGAAGCGGTTTGCGCGTCCTGACGGCACCTCCGAGGAAGAGCCAGAGCCCCAACGTGCGCGCCTCCTCCAACCCGACGGAATCAGCCTCGATGATATCCTGAAGGACGAATCTCCTGAAAAGCTTCAGGCCTTGATGCAACTTGTAGTTCGTGGGGAGTACTCCAACGGACCCTACCCTCCGCCAAGTTTTGTCGAAGGGTATGAGAAGGCGGCTCCCGGCATGGGACGGGAAGTGCTCCAAGCGGGTATTGATCGAGTACGTGCTTCGACGCAAATGGACATCGACGATGGCAACGCGCGCAGATCGATTGACATGCGGGGGCAAATCTTCGCCTTTAGCTGTGTTCTTGTGATCGTCGGAGCGGCAACACTCTGGGTTTATTGGGGAAACGCGACAGAAGGCGCTTGGATCGTGGGCGCGGTCGTTGTACTGCTCGTGGTTGCATTTATCGGATCTTCCCAGATCAAGGACATCGCGAAGTCGTTCTGGCCACGGCGCGGTGAAGACGCGACCGCACTACCCCCAGGCGAACTTGAATCTTAGGCCGCCGTTGGCGACGTCACCACCCGCACGGCTCCACACTGACACCTAAGTTGAACGCCCGTCGCCGTGTGATGGTAACCCGCACACCCGCACACACATTCAGCCGGCCACTGTGATGTCTCACGGCGACCGGCTCTTTGCATTGGGGACATGCCAGTGTGGAAGTGCTCATCACCTTCACCTAACCTAGGAGATCGGCAGCAGCCTCGGCTTCGTCGTTGGCATCGTCGACACCGTCCTGATAGGCCATTCGCACCTGAATCGCTTCTGTCCACTCCGCCTGGTCAACCTGCCAGTACTCCCACGGTCGAAGCGGGGAGAGATCCCACGACAACGCCCGGAATAGCTCAATTGGCACGTCCGGGAGCTCGACGTTGTCCCGACCAAGCGCCTGTCGCCTTACGGCTCGTCCGTAGGCTCGACAGGCGTCACGGGTTTTGGGTCCAGACGCTTGGTTCCAAACAGTTTCATTTCCCTGAAGAGAAAGAGAAAAACTCATTCGGGATGTGTTCGAAGACGGTCGGATCGCCATCGGAGGGCGCCGGAACTGGTTCCGGGTTGCCGTGCTCGTCGAGTTCACCGATGTTCCATGCAGTGACGTACGGGCGACGAGGGCGTGGACGTCGACCGTCGGGGTATCGCGTTCGTACACGAGGAGCGCGGCCTCGCCGAACGCCGCTTTGCGGTGGCGGGTCCGCCGCGCTGCAAACACCGGGGACCACGTCGCAGCCCGCTGGCACACCTACGAAACGGGCACACGTTCAGAGAATTCCTCTAAGGAATCGGCCTTCGGTCGATCGGGCCGACATTCCTGCGGGAAGTCGGCCCCTACGGCCTCTCGTTGACTACCGGTGCAGGAGATTTCTCGACCGGCTTCGATACGGCTGCCCGACGCACTGCCCGACGCGCTGCACAAATGACGGGAAGCAGTCGTCATACGCCGTTTCGTATTCCCAAGGAATCACCGTGGGACATCCCGATCCAGTCGCTGCCTGCCGACTCGGCAACATGTCGCTAGCGTGCGTTCGCCAGTGCTTCCTGAATACCACGACGGACGAGATTGCAGGTCACCTGCGCCCGATAATCCGTTGGCGCATGCTGATCGCCAAGCACGTCGATCCCTTCGGTTGCCCTGGCGCAGGCGGCTTTCAGGGCATCGAGGTCCGGGTTCGTACCAATCAGGGCGTTCTCGACCGCTGCCGGGCGATAGGCGACATCGGACGTGCCAGTTATGCCGATCCGGATCGAGGCAATCGTGCCGTCGGGATCCTTCTGAAGGACGACGGCAACGCCAACGAGGGCATAACCAGAGGCGGTATTCGCCAATTTCTGATAACTGACGCCAGCATGTTCCGGGAGCGCGGGAATCCGGATGAACGTCAGGAGTTCATTCGGCTCGAGCGCGGTCGTCAGGAAGCCGAGGAAGAACTCGTCGACCGGAATCGAGCGTGTGCCTGATGGTCCCTGAAGGACGATCTCGCCACCGAGGGCGAGGACTCCCGCCGGGTAATCGCCGGCAGCATCGGCATGCGCCAACGTGCCACCGATCGTGCCTCGAAACCGAATCTGCTGATCACCAACGACATGGGCGATCGCCGGCAGGAGGGAAAGATGCTGTGCAAGAATCTCATCGTGCTCGAGGTCGTGATGGGTTGTCAACGCACCGATCTCGACGATGCCGCCATCGAGCCGAACCCCTCGCAGTTCTTCAAGCCCGGTAATGTCGATCAGGACAGCAGGCTGTGCGAGGCGAAGCTTCATCACGGGCAGCAGGCTGTGACCGCCAGCGAGGAGTTTACCATCCTCCTGATTGGCATCAAGGAATTGGATGGCCTCATCAATCGATGTCGCGCGATGGTAGGCGAAGGGATATGGATGCACGGAGGTTGCTCCTCAATTTGATCGAGTCTACGAAGGCGAAAGAGAGGAGTCCATCAGTCGCCTGCTGGAATCGGTTGGGACGTCTCCCCGTTTCGCATCCGCTGCGCTCCCGACTGCACGGATTTGACGATGCTCTGATATCCGGTGCAGCGGCAGATGTTGCCTTCGATCGCATGACGAATTTCGGTCTCGCTGGGATCGGGATTCTCCGTGAGCAACGAGAGTGACGAGAGGATCATGCCGGGCGTGCAGTACCCGCACTGGATGCCGTGCTCTTCCCAGAATGCCTGCTGAATGGGATGGAGCGTACCGCGCGGCGCCACTCCCTCGATCGTGGTGATGTTCTGGCCTTCCGCCTGAACGGCAAGCACCATGCAGCTCTTGACGGCTTCACCGTTAAAGAGCACCGTGCAGGCTCCGCATTGACCGGTTTCACATCCGGTATGCGTTCCGGTCAGATTCAACGATTCGCGAATCAGGTGAACGAGGAGTGTGCGAGGTTCCACCGATGCCGTGCGGACCTGACCATTGACCGTGGTCGAGACATCCATCTTCGTTATTTCTGCTGTATCTGTCATGTGCGCTTCCCTCCATGGAGATGTGTCTGAACCGAGATACCCGCGTCATCTGGGACGATCGACTCAGGCTGTGGTCGTGGTATTCGTTTTGGCTGCGACAAGCCGATTGTCCAACTGGCCGAAGAACTTATTGACGATGGTCTTGGCTGCCGGCTGAATGACACGCCCGCCGATGCGGGCGAGCACACCCCGCACATTCGCATCGCCGCTCCACGTCAGCAAGGTACCGCCGTTTCCGTCCGGGGCGAATTTGAGCAATCCCTCGCCTGACAGCTGTCCCTGGGGCCCCTTGCCCTCGACGAGCATCTTGAAGTCGTTGGGTTCGTGCTTGTCGCTGATCTTGACGTGTCCGGCGTATTTGCCCTTGATCATGCCAATGCCGATGGTCATGATCGCGTCGTATTCGTCCTCGCCAACGGTTTCCAGGCTTTCGCATCCTGGCAGGCAGGCCTGAAGACTTTCAGGGTCGAGCATCATTGCCCAGACCTCGGCGGGTGGGGCAGAGAGTGTGTATTCGCCGGATAGCTGCATGATTATGAGTCCTCCCAAGTAAAGCGTCTCGGGCATTCTGTGAAGAACAGCCGAAATAGTGCCATGTCTCTGCAGATGGTCGCACAAATGGGTCCACTTTGGGGAGGGATGGGCCTATGCCGTCATGTCGAGCGCGGTCGAGACATCTCGCTGTTGGCGGGAGTTCCGGGAAGAGATCTCTCGACTTCGCTCGAGATGACGCTTAATGGTGAGTCTCTCGACTGCGCTCGACATGACGAAGGGCGCTGCATCGAGCAGCTGCATCGAGCAGCTGGTCGACATAACGGGATACTAAGCCATTGGCAGACCCGCCCTCCGCAATATCTCGGCGATCGCCTCATGTTCCTCTGGCGTGAGTGGCGACATCGGCCTGGTGGGATTGGCATGCTCGATTATGCCGCGAAGTTTGAGGGCAACCTTGAAGCTTCCCCATGCGGCAGCCGACCAGCCGACATCCGGTCGCTTCGAGACGCCGGTAATGCTGAACAGTTCGAAGAGGCGATCCTGCTCCGCTCGCACGGTATCCATGTCTCCCGCTTGCGCCCCGTCATAGAGACGGACATAGCCGGCCGGATCGACGTTGCCCAAACCCGGCACGGAACCATGCGCGCCAAAAGCGAGCGCAACATCCGTCATCAATTCAGATCCCGTGAAGATACGAAACTCGGGCAGATCGGCGTTGTCGAGGATGACTCCACGGAAATTCGCCTCTTGACCGCTGCTGTCCTTGAGGCCGACGACGGCTCCGCTCATTGCCAGCACACGAAGGGAGGGGCGCTCGATCTTGGTCTGGACGGCGGAAGGAATATCATACGCGACGACCGGCAGATCGATCCGATCGTGAATCTGCTCGAAATGACGAATGACTTCTGCCTGGGACGGCTTGATATAGAAGGGGGCACAGACAACAAGGGCATCAATCCCATGAGCCAAAGCACGCTTCGCCCGTTCGATCACCCTGTTGGTGGTGAAGTCGATGGCGCCAACCAGCACGGGCACACGACCCCGTGCCACATCGACCGCTGTTGCGATGACGATTTCCTGCTGGGCATCCGTCAACCCGATCGCTTCACTGGTCGAACCGAGCATGAAGAGACCGTGGACGCCGGAATCGAGGAGGAAGGCGATCAGCCTTCGAAGGTCGTCGACCGCCACCTCGCCGTCGGCGGTCAGCGGGGTGCAGACGGGAGGGATGATCCCGTGCAAATTCAATTCCGGCTGTGTCATTGGTGATCTGGTCTTTCTTGCATGAATTATCTGCAGGCGGGAAACGCGTGCCAGATGCGGACGATCTCGGTTGCTTGTAGCGGCACGTGCCGGCGTGTGCAACCTTTCGGGCGCCACGATCCCGGCTCGATTTCCTGAGCCGGGATCGTGGCGCGGACCCATTCGGCTTCGCTCAGGGCAAGCTATGGAGTCCGCCCGTACGGATCTCATCGTGTACGGGTCAACTCCATGTTGACCCCAGATCACGAGGCATCAGGGGTTACCCCTTGATGCCGGACATCCGCACACCCTGGACGATGTAGCGCTGCATGAAGAGGAAGATGATCACCAGTGGCAACGCCCCGATGACCGAACCCATGAAGAGGGCTGGCAGGTTGATCGTCTGCGACGTGAGGAAGGCAGAAAGCACGACCTGCACGGTGCGAGTTTCCGGCGACTGGCCAACGATCGACGGCCACAGGAAGGCATTCCAGTTGGTAATGAAGCTGAGCACACCAAGGGCAGCCATGATCCCGAGTGAATTCGGCAGGAGCAGACGGAAGTAGAGCCCATAGTAGGTCAATCCATCGAGGCGCCCCGCCTCTTCCAGGTCTTTCGGAAAATCCAGATAGAACTGCCGGAAGAGGAATGTCGCGAAGGCACTAAACAGACCGGGAACGACAATTCCCCACAGCGTATTGATACCACCGAGTTTGGACACCACGACGTAGGTCGGCACGAACGTTACGGCGGCGGGCACCATCAGGGTGACGAGGATAATCCCGAAGGCGATGTTCGACCCCTTGAACGGGATGCGGGCCAGTGCATAGCCGGCCATGGACGCAAAGAGGGTCTGGAACACGAGGTTGATCGCGGCCAGAATGGCAGAATTCCTAAGACCCAGCGACATGTTGAATTCTTTGGTGTCAAACAGTGTCGTCAAGTTCTTCCATTGCATGTCCTTCGGCCACCATACCCACTCGAAGGATGTGATCTCGGCATTCGTGCTGAGGGCATTTCGGACCATGATGTAGAACGGAAATATGAAGATGATTGCGAGGATAATGAGCACGGCATACCGAGCAAACGTGGAGAGCATCCCGAGTGACTTGGAGCGTCTTCCGATCGGTCGCGCCAGCGGACCCCACTTGCTTGGTTCCGTATTCGATTTGGTGCTCATGGTCGAGCCTCCCGGAGTTCGAGCCGGATCGTGAAACGCGGACATGCCGTTGCGCTCATGAGCGTCGTCCGAATCCGAAGAGCCGGCCCTGAACGAGCGTGACAGCGATGATGATCGCGGTCAGGATGAAGGCGCCTGCTGATCCGCGTCCATAATCCTGTTGCGCAATCGCAACCTGATAGAGGTACACGAGCGGTGGCCGGGCCAGGCTCAGGTTTGCAGTCGACCCCGCGCCGCTGAGCAGGTTGATGAACTCGTCGAACGCCTGGAATGCGGCGATGAAATTCAGGAGCAAGACGGCAATCGAGGTGTTGCGCAGGAGCGGGAACGTAATCGTCCAGAACGTTTTCCAGCCTGGCTTGCCGCCATCGACGTAGGCGGCTTCATAGAGCGATCTGTCGATCTCCTGGATACCGGCCAGGAAAATGATCATGTAGAAACCGACCTGCAGCCAGACGCGAAGCGAGACCAACACCAGCCAGTAGTATGGCGGGTGGGTCTCTCCGATCCATGCGATGACGTTGTCGTTGCCAAACCAGTAGATGACCATGTTGGCGAACCCGGACGGGATGCCGGAGAAGATACCCATCTTCCAGACGACCGAGGCGATCACGTAGGAGATCGCTGTCGGGATAAAGAACACGCTTCGGAAAAATGCCCGGCCAAAGCTGACGGAATTGACCAGAACCGCGATTCCAAGCGCGATGAAGAAGGTGATCGGCACGATCAGGATCGAGAATACGATGATCGTGCGGAGGGATCGCCGAAACTGGGGATCACTCAGAACGGCGTGGTAGTTATCCCAGCCAATCCAGTTTCCGATGCTGACCGTGTTGCGCGCCTCGGAGAAGCTGATGAGCAGGCCCCACACGATGGGAGTAAATGTGAAAACCGCCAAGCCGATGATCATGGGCGAGATGAACACGAGGAAAGCAAAGGTTGCTTCCCATTTCGTGCGACGCCACCATGGCACAGATGCGGTGTAGATCCTCTGTGAGGCTTCGGTTTCCAAAGTGGCACCCTATCCGCGTGGGTGAACAGCACCATTCACTGGATGATCAATGCTCCAGGGGACAGAAGAGGGCTGTCAGCGACAGCCCTCTTCTGTCGATGACCTTTATCCCTTGAGCAGGCGGTCGAGTTCGGTCTGCGATGTTGTCGCAGCGGCGTCGAGTTCGCCCTTGGCGTCGTTCCCGTTCTTGACCACATTGGTCACGGCCTGGGTAAATGCCGTGCCCATGGCAGCATCCCAGAGTGGCGGCGTGATGCGTCCGAAGGAATTGATGTTCGTTACGAACTTGGCGGCCGGTCCGGTCTTGAGTTGCTCTGCCGAGGCAGCGGCGCTCTTGCGTGGCGGGATGTGGAATCCGTAGGAAAGCGCCCAGTCCTTCTGAATGTCGATACTATCGATCCAGAGGAACTTCACCAATGCCTTGGCAGCATCGACGTTCTTGGTCTTGCCGTTGACGCACTCACCCCAGCCACCCCAGAAGGTCGACTGCTTGCCCGGTGTTCCATCCGTGGCTGGCCACGGGAAGACATCGACATCGTCTGAAAACGCCTTGAGGATCGCCGGCAGCGCCCACATACCCGTCCACTGGACGGTAGCGAGCCCTTGAATGAAGGCCGATGGATCCCAATAGTCGGTCGGCGCACCGATCAGGAGGGCTCCGGAATCGTTGAGCTCCTTGAGCTTGGTGACACCGGCCGCAACACCGTCCGTGTTGAAGGCGATCTTGGTCTGCGCCTGGTCGAAGTAGTCCGCACCACCCGACCACATGAGCAGACCACCGGCAGCAGCGATGCCACCGTCATTGCCGAGGAAAAGACCCTTCTTGCGCCCGGAGTTGAGCTTGGTTGCCATATCGACGACGGCGGAAAGGGTGGTTGGAACCTCGGTAATCCCGGCGGCGGCGAAGTCGCTCTTCTTGTAATAGAAGGCGCCGGTATCGTCGATCATCTTGACCCAGTAGATCTTGCCGTTGATGGTTCCGGACTTGAGGCCAATCTCATTGAAGTCGGCCTTGACCTCGGGAGTGTAGAGATCGTCAAGCGGCAGGATCTGATTCTGCTTGACCTGATCGAGGGTAGGACCGTTCTGTTCGAAGACGTCAGGTCCCGACTCCGTCAGCAAGGCTGCACTGAGTGCCGATCCGTAATCGGGTGCGGTTTGCCACACGACTTCGACATCGATGCCCTTGCCGGCATCGGAGGCGGTGAACTGCTTGGCATACTTCATGACGGCGTCCTGGGTACCCTCTTCACCGTACTGGTGGTACCACTGGACGATCTTGACCTTATCCTGGGCTGCAACGTGGGCCGGGATGACGCCCGTGCCCGCAAAAAGGATCGCTCCACCAGAGACGAGCGCACGCTGCACGAGCTGGCGCCGGTTCATGCCGAAGGTGGAAATAGCCGGAAAAGAACCTGACGATGCCGCCGCCTGTTTGCCATCACGCTTGAAATCCATGCGAACACACTTTCTAGCCGCTTTTACACAGCCACGAAAACCCGCCGAACACGTTAAATTGTGGTAACTCGCAGAAACTGTAGGTCTGCCCTGACCGAATGTCAACCTGAATGTCATCCTTTTGTGCGCGATTACACATCAGACGTCTTATGGCTGAAACAGGAGCAGATGGTTATGCACGCCGTACAATGTCACCGCACATTTCGTGGCATGAGGGATGGAATCCGTTTAATTCCTGTTGTGCAGGTCCTAGGACCACTCGTATAATCACGACACAGTCCGTGGATCGCACGCGGCGTTCTCGCTCGTGCGCTCATATTCATCGAGAAACGGATGTCAAATGCGCGGCATTTGCGTTACCTTCGCAGGGATCTCATGCTCGTGCGGTGCAGTACATCCTGAGACATGTATCCCGTTTCGGGTTGCCATCCATGAGATATTACCGATGCTTCCCATGGGTCCGAGATCCGCTTGCAGCGGCAACCGCGGTCAATCAACATTTATGAGAGGGGCGCCCCGGCGCCTCGTGTACAGCAGGAGAACGACTGAACATGAGTACGTCCCGTATCAACGAGACCGTCGAGTCCTTGAAGACTCAGGTCTTGCAGGGCAAGCTGACCCGTCGCGAGGCCATGATCCGTGGCGCGGCTCTCGGGTTGAGCATCCCCGCGATGCTTTCCCTCAACGCAGTTGTCGGTGGCGGTTTTGCGCAGGGTGTTCTCGCGCAATCAACACCGGCGGCATCTCCGGTTGCCAGCAGTACGCCCGACCCGAACGCCAAATCCGGCGGAACCCTCAAGGTTGGTCTGCAATCCGATCCGGCCGAACTCGATCCGGGACTCACGCAGCTGACTGCCGCCTGGCACGTCATCGAGCACGTCTACGAGGGCCTGGTGGCGGTCAGTCCGTCCCTGGAGCCGGTCCCGGCACTCGCCGAAAGCTGGGAGATCTCCCCGGACGGCCTCACGTATACATTCCGCCTGCGGACCGGCGTGAAATTCCACAATGGACGCGAGTTCGTTGCGGATGACGTCAAGTACAGCTTCGAGCGGATTCTCGATCCTGCCACCGCCTCGCCAAATGCGTCCGAACTGGCGTCGATCTCCAAGATCGAAGCGTCTGATCCAACGACCGTGGTGCTGACGCTCAAGTCCGCGGATTCGTCGTTCATGGCGAAGCTGATGGGCAACGCCGCCATGATCGTGCCGAAGGAAGAAGTCGAGAAAAACGGCGATCTGATGCAGACGATGGTCGGCACCGGGCCGTTCAAGTTCGTCGAATACATTCCGAACAGCTCCGTCAAGCTCGAGAAGAATGGCGATTACTGGCTGGAAGGACGTCCATACCTCGACGGCCTCGAGCTGCAGGTCATCACCGAAGCCACTTCCCGCACAGCCGCCCTGGTTCAAGGTTCGGTCGATTTCATCGAATACGCTCCGGTGCAGGACATCCCGACGTTCAAGAAGGATTCCTCGCTGGTCGTCACGGGCGATCAAAACACGAACATTCGGTACGCCGCGCTGAACATCTCGCGCGCGCCGTTCGACAAACTTGAAGTTCGGCAGGCAATTGCCAAGGTTGTCGATCGTGGCCCGATCATCGACAGTGCCGTCTTCGGCTATGGCACCGCCACCAACGTGATCTTCCCGGAGACATTCTGGGCGGGCGCGAAGTCCGATATCCCGGCACCCGACGTCAAGGGTGCGAAAGCATTGCTCGAGAAGGCCGGCGTTGTCGGCTTCCCGTGCAAGATCCAGTCATGGGCGTCGTATGCATTCCTTTCCAATGCCGCGGTTGTCCTGCAGGAGCAACTGAAGCAAATCGGTATCGAGGCCGAGTTGGACTTGCAGGAAAATGCGATCTACCTCGACAACTATTTCAAGGGTGAATACGACATCTCGGTGACCGGTACGAGCGCCTATGTCGACCCGAACGATGTCCTGTTCGCCAACTTCGGGACCGGCGAGACCAACAACGGCATGAAGTACTCCAACCCCGAAGTCGACAAGTTGCTGGCTGACGGTATCGCCGAAACCGAACAGACCAAACGCGCCGAGATCTACGGTCAGCTGCAGTCGATCCTGCTCGAGGACCTGCCATGGATCAATCTCTTCATTGCCAACCAGTACGAGGCGATGAAGGCGATGGTCAAGGGGTACATTCACATCCCGACCGGCACCAACTCATCGATCCGCGAGGTTTGGCTGGACCAGTAGGTCTTCCCAACCACCTCGCCGGTCACATCTGGATTTCACGCAGACGAGGATCGGGAGCTTGCTCCCGATCCTCGTCTCGATACCGTAGGATGGACGCGTACGGGTCCGTTTGCCGTACCGTGTGGGGCTGAGGGACCGAGGATCATTCATGAGGGTCTCCACCCTGGCGTCCGATCTTCGTCTCTCCATTTCGAGCCCATTCGACAAGCTCGGGATAAACTCCGTCGAGAGATCTCTCCCGGAAGCACGTCGCACGATGAGATTTCTCGGCAAGCTCTGGTGCGCTGCTGAGATGACGAGGCGGAACAACAGGCTGCGCTCGTGAATGACCCACGACCGGCGAGTTGCAGATGGCCCAGAGATTCACACCATGGCCCCCCTTTCGAGGGTCGAACGATCGCGAGAAAGAACGAGAGCACCATGTCCTCACCCAACGATCAGCGTCCCGTTTCGGCAGTCAGCGACTCACGCCAGATCTCTCGCCGTTCGCTCGTGCAGACGACCGGCGCATTCGCCGTGGCGCCCATTCTTCTCGGTGCCGTTCCGGGGAGTGTCAGCGCGCAGGATGCTACTCCTGGCGCCGACGCAACCCCGACGAAGACACCGGTCTCCGGCGGACGTTTGCGCGTCGGCTTGCAGGGTGACCCCACCGCGCTCGATCCGGCGCTTTCCAACCTCAATGCGGTGGGCGTGATCGTCGACCTGGTGTACGAGGGGCTGGCGCACGAGGGTCCAGACCTCGCGCCGCTGCCGGCGCTGGCGGAATCGTGGACGATCTCCGACAACCTCCTGACGTACACGTTCGCGCTGCGGCAGGGGGTGACGTTTCACAACGGTCGCGCATTCGTCGCAGAGGACGTGAAATACAGCTTCGAGCGGATTCAGAATCCCGACACCGCTTCTCCATGGCAGACGTTTCTCGAAGGCGTAGCGTCAATTGCGACGCCGAATCCAGCGACGGTCGCGATCGTTCTGAAAGCACCGGACGCATCGTTCCTCGCGCGATTGTGCACGCGCGGCCTGGTGATCGTGCCGAAGGAAGAGGTCGAGAAGACTGGTGACCTGACCCAGACAATGGTGGGCACCGGTGCGTTCGTTTTCAAGGAATACGTACCGAGTTCGTCTCTGACGCTCGACAAGAACGATGCGTATTGGGATACGGGCAAGCCCTATCTCGATGGTATCGATCTGACGATCGTTCCGGACGATACGCAACGATCGACCGCGCTGATCTCGAACACCGTCGATTTCATCGAGCAAGTGGGCCAGAAGGACATCTCGCTGATCGAGAAGGAATCGTCCCTCGCACTCGTGGGTGGCGCGACGACCAACCTGCGTTGGGTGGTCTTCAACCTTCGTCGCGAGCCATTCAACACGTTGGAGTTTCGGCAAGCGGTCTTCGCGGCGATCGATCGCCAGCCGATCATCGATGCTGCCGTCTTCGGGTTCGGACAGCCGCTTGTGGGCCTGTATCCTTCGAGCTACTGGGCGGGGTTCAAGGGTGAGATTCCGGCAACCGATCTCGACAAGGCGAAGAAACTGCTGGCAACGGTTTCCCTGCCAGATGGTTTCAAGCCGAAGATCCTGACATGGTCGGCATACAAGTTCCTGTCCGATACATCTGTCGTCGTCCAGGAGCAACTGAAGCAGATCGGGATCGAGAGCGAGATCGATCCGCAGGAAAATGCGATCTATCTCGAACAGTATTTCGGCGGCAAGTTCGATATCGCGGTGATGGGCGCCTCAGGATATATCGATCCCAATGACTGGCTGCAGCAGAGCCTGACCACGGGGGCGGAGAACAACGCCGCCGGGTATGCCAGCACCGAGTTCGATGGTCTGGTGCAGCAGGGTATCGAGACAGCCACGCAGGCAGACCGAGTACCGATCTATCAGCAGGCCCAGGAGGTATTGATCAGGGACCTGCCGTGGATCAGTCTCTATAATTCCGAGTCCTACGTGGGCCTCGCGACCAGCGTCCAGGGATTCGTGTTCTACCTGTCATCCAGCTTCTACTCGCTGCGGGAAACCTGGATCGAGGGGTAAGCGAGTTGCTGAGTGCGTTGTCTACCGTTGCGTTACCGGTCAGGGTTCATTCGCTCTCCGGTCGCTTGACGTCATCCGGAGCGCCGTCGAGGGATCTCTCTCGCCGGATGTGTGCAGGCGGTCTCGCCGCCCCGACGGGGTTCGCGCTCCATGAGAGATTTCTCGACAAGCTCGAAATGACGCAATGGCGCCAAGACGATGCGTTGCTCGATGCTGGGGTCGAGCGAAGCTCGAAATGACGCAAGGGGCGGGATGACCGGGAGATAGCGTCCAAACTCCTTCTTCGAACGTTTGTGTGACGGCTTGTTTGCAGTGCGTTTCGATGGTATCGAGCGCGGATACCGGGTGATCTCATGCTTAAATTCATTCTCAATCGCGTTGTGCTCCTGATCCCGGTGTTGCTCGGTGTCTCGCTCGTGACGTTCATCATCGTGAGATCGATTCCGGGAGACCCGGTGGAGATGCTTCTCGGCGCCGATCGACGATCCACGCCAGAGCAGAAGGCCGCCATCTCTCGCTCGTATGGGCTGGACAAGCCGTTGCCCTTTCAATACGTGAAGTGGCTCGGACATGTTGTCACGGGCGATCTTGGAAAATCGCTCCGCACCAAGCGGCCGTTGACGCAGGAGTTGCGTTTGCGACTGCCCGTGACGGTCGAACTGACCTTGCTCGCGGCGCTGATCGGAGCTACCCCGGCGCTGATATTTGGCGTGCTCGCCGCGTTGAGGCGAAACTCGCGGCTCGATTGGCTGGCAACGGTGGGCACGTTGGTCGGCATTTCCTTGCCCAATTTCCTGTTGGCGACCGTTCTGGTGCTGATTTTCTCGTTCAAGCTGAAATGGTTACCTCCGGTGGGGTACACCGCATTCTCCGAGAGCCCGCTCCAGAACCTGAAAACCATGATCCTGCCGGCTATCAGCCTCGGACTGCCGCTTGCCGCGATCCTGATGCGGATCACGCGGTCCTCTGTCCTGGAAGTTCTCGGTCAAGAGTATGTGCGGGTGGCAAGGGCGAAGGGGTTGTCCCAGTCACGGGTCGTGTTCCGGCATGTGCTGCCGAACGCCGGGATCCCGATTCTGACCGTGGCCGGCATCCAGGTCGCGGCGTTGCTGGGTGGAACGGTCATCATCGAGCAGATCTTCGGCTTGCCGGGAGTTGGCAGGTATATCTACGAGGCAATCGCCAATCGCGATTACCCGGTGGTGCAGAGCGTGACGCTGGTGATGGCGACCATCTTTGTCTGCGTGAGTGTGATCGTCGACATTCTGTATGCCGTTCTCGATCCACGGCTGCGAACACGATGATCCGATCCGATGCATGCACGCCCGACAAGAACGTCGGGCGTGTGGCCAGGTCCACCGGTGGAGTTTTTGGACGGGACGACAACCGGTTGCCCCGCACGCCAGACGGAACGAATCATGAGTAATGCGTCTGCCGAAGTCCAGACAAAAGATACGGGGCTCGCAACGCTAGGCGAAGCGGCGATCAGCCTCACGCCGAAACGGCGAAGCATGCTGCAGGTCCTGCGACGTCAGAAGCTGGCGGTGACAGGGGCGTCGATCGTCGGCTTCTTCCTGATCGTGGCGATCGTCGGACCGTTGCTTGCACCGCATGGGGACACGCAGCAGTTCCCAGCCCACCGGTTGGAGGCTCCAAGCTCATCGTTCCTGTTCGGTACGGACGAATTTGGCCGTGATGTATTCAGCCGCCTGTTGTATGGGGCACGCATCTCGTTTCAGGTCGGTGTTGTCGCGGTCGGAATCTCCGCAGTGATCGGCATTCTGCTCGGGTTGATCGCCGGGTACTTCCGAGGATGGGCGGACAACGTCCTCTCGCTGCTGATGGATGTGCTCTATGCGTTTCCTACGATTCTGCTCGCAATCGCGATCATGACCACGCTTGGCAATTCGCTGGTCAATGTGATGATCGCGATCGGGCTGGTCAACGTTCCGACCTTCATGCGCGTGGTACGCGGCGCGGTCTTCTCGGTGCGGAACCAGACCTATGTCGAAGCGGCGCAATCGCTGGGAGCGCCAACCTCGCGGATTTTGGCCCGGCATATTTTCCCCAACATCACCGCGCCACTGATCGTCCACGCCTCGCTGAATTTCGCGTTCGCGGTGCTCGCGGAAGCGTCGCTCGCGTATCTCGGCCTGGGCAATCGGCCGCCATCTCCGTCGTGGGGATCGATGGTATCGAGCTCGTACGGATTCCTGCAGTTGGCGCCGTGGGCTGCGCTGTTCCCGGGCGCCGCGCTGGCGCTGACCGTCCTCGGATTCAACCTGCTGGGTGACGGTCTTCGTGACGCACTCGATCCTCGTCTGCGCAACGAGGCATAGACGTAGTACTCGATCGAATTGTTGCGAACCTCATCGGGCAGCACTTTCTTACGATCAGCAGGGCCTGAATGCGGCATGCAACGTGCATATGTACCTGCAATTCGCAAACGGAATTTCACTTGCGCCTCGCCAAGGAGAAATCGATCATGAGTAGCGACGTCGAAAAGAAGACCAGTGATGTTCAGGAGTCCTATTTCAGGGTCACGGACAGTATCCCGGAGCAAACCTGGTACTGGCTGGCACTTGCTTCAATCGGTCTATCTGCTGTGTTGAAAGTGACCCAGAAGGATCACTGGGCGCTCTTCGTCGGGCAATGGCCGCCGACGTTCCTGCTCTTCGGGATCTTCCACAGAGTCACCCGTCTCGGCAAGTAACACATCACGCACGAAGAAACGCCCTGCCAAAGGTGGCAGGGCGTTTCTTCGTATGCGCCAAAACCATCGCGTCAGGGAGGATGTCCAGTATCGCGACCGGGATTATGCGCGCCAAGACGACTCATCGACCCGGTTGCCTCGTCATCCGTGGCCGGGAAAGAACCTCGGTATCCTGTTCGCCCACTTGAAGATCTCCCTGACCGGCAAGTGGGTAAGACGAGCGGTCGAGCGAACCATGAACCAGATCATCGCCATCATCAGGATTCCGACCGGGACACTGACAAGTGGGACGCGCAGGGCCGTCATCTCTCCCAGCTGATGATTGAATTCCTTCGTTCCCGGATCGCTCGTCACGATGAAAAGGGCGAGGAAATAACGGAGGACGCCGGAGGCCGCCATCGTGCCGGCCCACAGCCAGGATGTCTTCGAGATCAACTGCCGGTACGCGGTCGTCGTTCCATTGGCATCGAGGGCTTCCCGGACCTTGTCGCGCCGCAACGTACGATCGAACAGCATCTGCACGATCGGCCATCCCGTGTAATTCGACCCGATGATGAAGAGAGCAAAGGCAACGGGAACCGCAGCTTCTTTGGCGGCGAGCCATCGAGGGCTCAACTCGAAGAGCCCGATGATGCCGGTCAGCACGACGCTCACGATTCCAATCGCTGCGGAGATGTCGACCCGGCGGGAGCGAACGAGTTCCCAGATTCCAAGACCCAGCGGGAATGACAAGCTCAGCAACAAGGCCGGAATCGGTCCGAGCCGACTGTCATCGCTGAGGGTAAGCAGAATGATAATGGGGAGGACGATCGTGAATACTGGCTTGATCATAGGCCCGCTGGCGCGCTCCTCAACTGACCATCTGTCGCAGAACCCTGCAGGTCGATGAAACTGGACCTGCAGGACGTGATTGTACAGGGTTCCGGTTCCGCAGGCGCACCTGGCGGCGGGGATGCCTGATGCGCATCTCGACGTGAGGACCGCGACCGCGACCGCGACCGCTGCCTCGTTCGACGTTTGAAAGAGAGACATCTTCATGACGCATTCGCTTACCCGTCGCCAGGTGGCTCTTCTTTCTGCCGGAGCCGCATGTGCGCTGGCACGACCGGTCTCTGCGCGTCAGGTACTGGCCGGGTTGCCATCGTTTCCGATTCGATCCCCAGATCACCTGCCTGGTGATAGCTTTCACGTGCGTCATGGGTTTGCATGCGAGAACACCTGGTTCCAACCGGGCTGGTTGCACACGGGGGAGGACTGGTATGCGATCGAAGATGCCGAGACCGGTGGCGCCGACGTCATTGCGGTGAGCGCAGGAACGGTTGTCTTTGCCGGGTCGGATTATCCGGGACGGGTAGTGATCCTGAAGCACGATGGCGATCTTTACTCGATGTACGGGCACCTTGAATTCGACCTGGCAGTGGCCGATGGAGACGAGGTGACACCCGGTCAGCGTTTGGGGAGCGTCCTGACGCAGGTCGACCGCGTTGCGCCCAGTCACCTTCACTTCGAGATGCGACGGTTCCTGTTCGCCGCCGACGTGAACGGCGACGCCCCGCGATACGATGTTGACTGCGGGGTTCAGTGCGCACCGGGGCCGGGGTATTGGCCGATCGACGCGCCGGAGCATCCGGCGGCGATCGGGTGGCGCAATCCTACGCATCAGATTGCCGCACTTGCCTCTGCGGGGGAGTTGCCACGCGGTGCACGCACGAGCGTGAGCAGAAGCGGTGATGGCCGCGAGATCGAATGCCGGACGCAACCGGATGCAGCGACGGGTGACACCCTCCTCACATTGCAGCTGGTTGCAGGCAACATCTATCCACTTCTGGAAGTCAGGGGTGGCGACCCAGCGAGCACGGGGACCAGTGCCGAAGCTTATGACCTGTGGTTTCGGATAGGACTGGAGGACGGCGCTGATGCATGGGTTTCGGCGATCGAAACATCGAGCCGGGACACTGGGTCGGACGGGAAGCCGTCCGGGATCGACTTCCTGTTCGTGCTCGCCGTTTAGCGTCGCTCGCACATGGGAGTCCCCAGCGAATCAGGGTTGACAGAGCACTAGGTTTCGATCAGGTCAAGCTGATCCTCGATCAGCTTGACGAGTTCCGCCATGCCATCCGCGTCGAAGATCAGGCGAGCTCCGGCTCGGGCATAGAGGTCTGGCAGCGGCGCCGATCCGCCCAAGGCGAGGGCGGCGCGGTAATCGGCGACCGCCTTTTTCTGGTCCTGGAGGGCATTGCGCCAAATCTGGAGCGCGCCGAGCTGCGCGATGCCATATTCGATGTAATACAACGGATACAGGAAGATGTGCAGTTGCTTGTACTGGCGAGCAATTCGTTCTGGCTGCAATCCACTCCAATCGATACCGATGGAAAAGCGGTGACAGATCTCAAGCCATTTGGCATCCCGAGCGTCACGATTTACGGCGGCAGGATCAGTGTAGAGCCAGTGCTGGAAGGCATCGACAGTGGAGATCCAGGCGAATCGCACCAACGCGTCTTCGAGGTGGTCTGTCCTCGCTCGCTTGTCTTCCTCTGCGGTATAGAAGCCGCCGTCTTCATGTTTCAGATACGGAGAGGCGAGCAACTCCATCGACATCGAACCGACCTCCTCCATCTCTTCTCCCGCGAAACGTTGATGGACAAATGGAAGGTCTGACGCCGCGAATCCATGAAAGCCGTGTCCTGCCTCGTGGAGAAGGACCCGGACGTCCAGACTCGTACCTGAGGCGTTCATGAAGATGAACGGCTGTTTGCGATAGGGGAAGGTATCGCAGAAACCGCCGGGGCGCTTGTTGTTGCGGCTATCGAGATCGAGCAACTGCTCCTGCCGCATGATGCCGAATTGATGGCCGAAGACGGGATCGACCTTCGCGAAGACGGTTTGGATGCGGGCGATGAGATCATCGATCGAGTCATAGGGTTTGAGGGCAGTCTGGCCGTTCGGATCGACTCCGACATCCCATGGGCGCAGGGAGTCGAGTCCCATGGCGGCTCGACGCTTCTGCAGGCGGCGGCCAATTGCGGGGAGCACGGTCTGCGCGACGGCATTGTGGAAGGTGATGCAATCCTCGGGCGTGTAGTCGAAGCGATGCAGGGTGGCGAACGAGTAGTCGCGGAAGTTGGCAAACCCGGCGTTGCGAGCGATCTGTTGACGCTTCTCGAGCTGGGCATCGAAGATGTCGGCGAGTTCTTCGCGCCGGTCGATATACGGCTGGAACTGAAGCCGGAAGGCGCGCTCGCGGAGATCGCGGTCGGGATCGAGCATGAACGGATTGAGGCGAGATATGGGAATGTCGTTGCCCTGCCACTCGACACTCATGCTGCCAGTCAGCTTGTTGTAGCGAGCGTTGAGGGCCGAGAGGTCCTGCTCGAGCGGAATACTCTTCTCGCGGAAAATATCGCTGTCGGTACGGAAGCGACGAAGCGTCGTTTCGAGATCCGGGCGCGTGTAGCCGGTCGCGAGGAGCTTGTCGGCGAGACGGACGACCTGTTCGTTGCGTCGGGGACCGATCTCGCTGGAGAAGCGGAGATGTGCCCGCTCCTTTACGGTATCGGCAGTATCGCAAGAGGACGCGAAGTCCGCCATGAGGGTAACTTCGGTGAGGGCGACGTCCAGCGCGTTCCAGTCACTCAGCCAGGCTTCGATTGTGTCGGTATCTGCGGGGTCGAGATTCCGCGTGGCGAGGGCATCGTAGAACGGGGCGATGTCGTCCCACGTGGCATCCGCGAAGTCTGCAGGCGTGGGGATTGTTTGGGTATCGGACGTCATGCGTGACCTCGGTTCCTCTAGGGCGTGTTTTCACAGCCGTCCAGATACGTCGCTCCAACGAACTATGGCCCTGTGGGCCATCGGAACGGCATAAAGCCGTTCCCTACAGTGAGACCGAAGACCACGTTTCTCGCCGGAATTCCCATTGCGAACACGCCTTAGGGTTCTGTCTCAGACGGATACATTCGATGTCGCTACCTGACGAAGTGGACGACCAGTGTAGCGAATCCGGACAAGGTGTGACGTTGCTGTCACGTCAGAGATCGCGAATGATTGCATGACAGCATGACAGGTGCCGGTTCGCCCGAAAAGCGTCCTGTGGTCGATGGTCTGGCGCGGCTGCCGGCACACGGTCGGCCGCTATGGATATCTGTCGACTTTCCACCATGACACTCGAGTTCAGGCATGGAATGAGGTCAGGCCCCTTGAGTTCTTGCTCCGGGGGGTGCGAGGAAGGAGATCGGAAGGCAAGTCGTCGAGTCAGGCGTCGGTACTGATCTTCTCGATCTCGGTTTCGATGAGGGTGACCAACTCCGCCATACCTGCACGATCGAAGATGAGGCGAGCTCCGGCGCGATCGAACAATGCGGGCAACGGGCGGGAGCCGCCCAGTGCGAGCGCAGCGCGATAGTCGACGACGGCCTGCTCCTGGTCCCGCAGTGCGTTGCGCCAGACCTGGAGTGCTCCCAGCTGGGCGATCGCGTATTCGATGTAATAGAAGGGATAGAGGAAGATGTGCAGTTGCTTGTGCCAGCGAGCGGTCCGCTCGCCTTCGAGACCGCTCCAGTCAATTCCGGGGTCGAACCGTGCCCACGTCTCCAGCCATTTCGCATCGCGGGCGTCTCGATCACGCGCGGCGGGATCGGTATACAGCCATTGCTGGAAGGCATCGACGGTGGCGACCCATGCAAAGATGCTCAGGACGCCATCAAGATGTTCGACGCGGGCGCGCTTGTACTGGTCGGCGTCGTAGTAGCCGCCGTCCTCTGTGCGGAGATACGGTGAGGCGAGCAGTTCCATCGACATCGAGGCAACTTCAGCCATCTCGCTGCCATATTGTCGCTGGTAGTAGAAGGGGAGGGCCGACGACTCGAAGCCGTGGAAGGCGTGACCGGCTTCATGGAGCAAGGTGCGAACATCGGCGCCGGTGCCGGAGGCGTTCATGAAGATGAACGGTCGCTTGCGGTAGGGGAAGCTCGTGCAGAATCCGCCTGGCCGCTTTCCACGACGACTGTCGAGATCGAGAAGGTCTTCTTTGCGCATGGTTCCGAAGTAGTCGCCGAAGGCGGGATCGACCCTGGCGAAGATGGCTTCGGCTTTGCCGTTCAGGTTCTCGATAGTTTCGTACGGGTGAAGCGCTGGACGGCCAAGCGGGTCAGGGCCGGTATCCCACGGGCGGAGCGTGTCGAGGCCCATCTGGGAGCGCCTCGCGTCGAGGCGGCGAGCAATCGCCGGGACGAAGGTATGCTCGACGGCATCATGGAAGGTGATGCAATCCTCGGGCGCATAGTCGTACCGATGCTTGGCCGGGAAGATGTAGTCGCGATAGTTCTCAAACCCGGCGTTGCGAGCGATCTGTTGACGCTTCTCGAGCTGAGCATCGAAGATGTCGGCGAGTTCATCGCGCGTGTCGATATACGGCTGGAACTGAAGGCGGAAGGCGCGCTCGCGGAGATCGCGGTCGGGATCGAGCATGAAGGGATTGAGGCGCGGCAGCGGGATGTCGTCGCCCTCCCATTGGACGGTCATGCCACCGGTGAGCTTGTTGTAGCGAGCGTTGAGGCCGGAGAGGTCCTGTTCGAGCGGAATGCTCTCCTCGCGGAAGATGTCCCGTTCGGTGCGAAAGCGGCGGAGCGTGGTTTCAAGATCGTCGCGGGTATAGCCAGTATCGAGCAGCTTGTTGGCGAGGCGGACGATCTGCTCGTTGCGTCGGGGACCGATCTGGCCGGAGAAGCGCAGGTACGCCTCCTCCTTGGCAGGATCGGCGGTGTCGCAGGAGGAGGCGACGTTCGCCATCTGATACGCCTCGGTGATTGCGACATCGAGCGCGTTCCAGTCGTCAAGCCATTGCTCGATGCCGGGAATATCATCGGCTTCAAGCTGGCGGGCGGCCAGGGCATCGTAGAGTGGGGCGATGTCGTCCCACGTGGCGTTCGTGAACTGGTCCGGGGTGGGAGAGGAGGACGCTGAGGGAAATCCGGCTTGCCGATTCGTCATGGAGAAACTCCTGTTGTCCTGAGATCGAGACCCATTCGCCGTGTCCGACGACTGCTGTGTATCCTACCGTTCTAGGGCAAGAACGGTAGGGAGGTGCAGGTACAAGCGACGGATATCGACCTTCGGTCGATCGGGTCGGCATAGAGTCGACCCCTACGAGTGAGGCGAGATGGCGTAGTCGTCGAGGATAAGAACCATGTGGTCTTCGTCGTACGGCTGGCCATTCACGAGCAGGGCGCGAGGCTCGGTGCCGTAGCGAACGAAGCCGTGGCGTTCGTAGAGCTTGCGGGCGGCGATGTTGTGAGACGTGACGGCGAGGTGGATCTGTAGGATATCTATCGTCCTGCGGGCGGCGCCTATCGCTGCGCGCATGAGGGCGTCGGCGATGCCGGTGCCGCGCTTCGGGCCGCTGCTCTCGGAAGATGCCGATCATGCCCGAGAGTTCGTTTCCGGAAAATGCCCCGAAGATCACCGAGCCTTCATCACGGCGAGTCTCGAACTGGGCGAGTGCGTCACGGAGGGTGATCGCGGCATAACTGGCATAGGGTTGGCCGAAAGCGTCAGGGTGATCATGCAGGGCGCGCAAGCGCAACTCGCGCCACGCAGGGAGCGTATCGGTGGTGACTACGACGATCGATACTGCTGATTTGGGCATCAGCGCGATCCTGTGGCGGGGCGAAAACGCGCCGCGAACACGGGTGGAATCGTAGGGTAATTGGTCCACGAAAATGGCTTCGACGAACCCGCGCCATCCGGGAATGCAGGTTCGGCCACACCATCCATGACGAGACCGGCATTGAACGCCGCGTTGAGGATGTCGCTGAGGGGCCGATGGAAGGTGTAGGAGGCCTCCGGCAAGCCGGTCATGCTCACTCCCTGCGCGGGCGGCACCGCCAGATAGTTGCTCACGCGCAGGGAGCGGGTAGTGCCATGAATGCCGTCGATACGCGTGTCTTCGGCGACGAGGTGACTTTCCTGATGGTTGAATGCGGGGTGCATGATGGTGAAGACGAACCGGCCGTGCCGTTTCATCAGCCGCGGAAGTGCCCAGAAGAGCGGTTCGATGTCGGCCATATCCATCAAGGCCATGTTGCAGAGCACCGCGTCGAACCGGTTCTCACCGAATTTGAGCAGTTCCTGTTCGTTGGTGGCGTCGACGACGCGGTAGTCGATGACTGGTCGACCGACGGGCGCGCTCTTGTCGCGACCGCGAGCGAGCCGGATGAAGGTTTCGGAGAAATCACAGGCGACGACATTGACGCCGAGACTTGCGAGCCTGCGGGCGAAGGCACCGTTTCCGCAGGCGACGTCCAGAACCGTCTCGTTCTCGACGACCTTGAGCAGTCCTTCAACGGCAGGGGCGACGAGATCGCGTTGGAGATCGTCGCCCTCACCCATCCGTTCGTCCCAGAACGCGGCATTCAGTTCCCAGATCTCGCGGGTCCGATTGGCGAGCGCGCGCTGGGTTGCGATCGATGGAATGGCACTCTGATTTGGCATTGGCAGCATCTGTTCGGATTGCGGGCTACCGGAAAGGAAGTCCCGTCGACTCGCAAGGGTTGTCTGTCACCAAGCCTAGATCAATCCACCGGTCAATGACAGGCGGAAGAATGCGATGAGGAGGACGAATATCGCGGCGAGCAGTCCGATCCGGGCGAACGGGCTGACGTCTGGTCGTTTGTCGATCGCGACGTAGCAGAGAATGGCGGCCAGCGCGGAGAGCGGAACGGTGGTGAACCAGTTCAGCCAACCCAGGAAGGGAACGAGGCCGATCAGCAAGCAGATTCCGGCCAGGAAACTCAGGCCGCAACCGAATAATCCCATGAAACATCCCTTAACTAAACTCGATGCGCGACGCGGAACCGGGTGGAAGTCGAGGAGAGGAAAGCTTCAGGAGCAACCACGTTGTTGCCCACCTTTCATGATTGCACGGCCAGGGGATGGTTTCATGGGGGATATCCGTACTTTGCCGGGGTGAGTCGCGCCGGTCGCCAGTCGAAGTTGCGAGTGATGACTGCGGCGATACGAATTCCGGAAGGCGAGATGGCTCCGCGGCATGGATCGTTCGAGCAGGGGACGCCCTGCAGAGGCCGCTCCAAAGGTACCCAATCGTTGCACTCGTGGGGTAAACTATGAGGTGGGATAGTGGAGGCGTGCGCCGCCCTCGTCGAGCCTTGAATTTTGGCTACATGGCGGCAAGCCGGGCGGTATCCGACCGGCAGCGATCCGCGAACTTTCAGACATAGCGATGAGGGCAGCAATTTGGTAAAGAAGTCACAAGGGCAGGGACAGAACCAGGGTGGTTCGGGGCGCAAGACCAATCAAAGCGGTCCGCCTCCGGCGACGGGAGCTCCAGGTGGCATTGCCACCGATGCGAGCGGACCACGCCGCGTGAATCCAGACGCGATCGCCGTCGAAGGCAAGATCGTGGATGCGCTTCCAAACGCCATGTTCACGGTCGAGCTCGAAAACGGACATCAGGTGCTGGGGCATCTTGGTGGACGCATGCGCCGCAATTACATCCGGGTTTTGCCGGGTGACCGCGTGATCGTCGAGCTTTCGCCATACGACCTGACGCGAGGGCGAATCACGTTCCGCCATCGCTAGGCGGGGAAGCAGCAAGCGGGAATGCCGGGGTGGATGCCCCGGCGTTTTTGTGCCCGAGCACTGCCAGCGGGTATAGTCCTGCGGGCGAATACGTTGCAATTCCTCCGGTGTTGCCTCCTGATGGTTTCGAGTGCGCTGCACGATGAGCAGCGAGCGTGGTGATTGGATGTCGGCGTGAGATCCTGGCGAGCATGGCTCGGAATGGCGATCAGTGTATTTTTCATCTATTTCGCATTCCGTGGCCAGAACTTCGGTGATATCAAGGACGCGTTGAGCTCGGCAAATCTCTGGTGGGTGATTCCCGCTCTCGCTCTGTATTTCGCGGGAGTATGGGTGCGGGCGGTACGGTGGCGAATCCTGCTGCGTCCGGTCGTGGATGTGAGTTCGCGCGAACTCTTTCCGATCGTGGTGATCGGCTACATGGCCAACAACGTTCTTCCTCTGCGGACGGGTGAAATCGTCCGCGCTTTCACGCTGCAACGACAGCGACAGGTGCCGATGACCTCCTCGCTCGCAACGATCGCGGTAGAGCGGATCTTCGATGGTCTGACGATGCTCGGCTTCATGCTGGCAGCAACGGCGTTCGTCTCGTTCACGAGTCAGCTTCGCCATCTGGCGATCGTGGCGTTCGTGGTATTCGCCGTCTTGCTGATCGGGCTGTTCGCGCTCACGCTCGGGGGATCATTCGTCGATCGCCTGCTTCAGCTTGTGCTCGGTCCGTTGCCGACGACACTCGCCGACCGCGTCGAGGGGATGGTAGAGTCCTTTTTGGGAGGGCTTGCCGTTCTCAAGAACCGTCGTGACCTGCTCCTGGTGGCGGGAACGTCGCTGCTGGCATGGTCACTCGAGGCGTCGATGTATTTCACGCTGGCGCGTGGCTTCAGCCAGCAACTGCGTGACGTGATGGGAATCCCGGAGACGCTGCTGACGACGGGCGTGGCAAACATGGCCACGCTGATCCCGTCGTCGCCGGGGTATATCGGACAATTCGAATACGGTGTGAAACTGGTGGTCAGCGGTGCGCTGGGCGTCAGCGAGAGCGAGGCGCTGGCCTATGCGATCTTTGTCCACGCGGTGCTGCTCTTTCCGATCACCATCCTGGGCGTGATCGAATGGTCGCGCAGGCAGATGTCGTTCAAAATCATCCAGAACCTCCCCAAATCTGCGGACGCAGACTCGGTCAGTCCATCGGCAACCGCTGCAAGCATGATTGACCCGCAGGCGCCATCGCCCGCGCCTGGCGCGAAAACGACCTGATCCGGTGCGGCTTTCCGATGATTCAATCACGACAGTTCGACACGGACTTCATCCGGAGTTCATGTCGGACTCATAGACTCTCTGCGTCGGGGACCGCGTGCTTCTCGCGTCCAATGTTCGGTTCGGCACCGTGGTGCGGTATGGAGGTTCGGAAACCAAATGGCTTTGTGGCAAGCGATCGTGCTCGGCATCGTGCAGGGATTGACGGAATTTCTTCCGGTGTCATCCTCCGCGCATCTGGTGATTTTCCCTTGGCTCTTCAACTGGGAAACATCCAGCCTGTCCTTCGATGCGGCGCTGCATCTCGGAACGCTCGTGGCGGTCGTCACCTATTTCTGGCGAGAGATCGTCAAGATGTTGACGGCGATCCCGATCGCGCTGGGTCGTCCGACGTATTTGCTGACAACCCCTGGGGACCAACTCGAAAGCCGTCAGCAGGACGGCCGACTTGGTTTGCTGATCGTGATTGCTACGGTTCCAGGTGTGATTGCCGGCTTGCTGCTCGAGGGCAGAATCGACGACTTCTTCCATACGGATTCCAACTCGCGTGGTGCGATCGCCATGATCGCGACGGCGATGATTGTGGTCGGACTGATCCTGGGTTATGCCGACAAGGTTGCCAAGCATCGTCGCGGACTGACAGGGTTGCGCTGGCTCGATGCCGTGATTATCGGTCTGGCCCAAGCGCTGGCAATCTTCCCGGGCGTTTCAAGATCGGGCTCGACCATCACCGCCGGGTTGTTCCGGGGACTCAAGCGGGCAGATGCCGCGCGTTTCTCATTTCTTGCGGGTATGCCGATCATCCTGGCGGCCGGTGTGAAGGGAATCCTGGATGCGATTCAGGAGGGGATGACCACTCACGATGTGCTCTTGTTCGTGGTGGGAGCGGCGACGGCCGCGGTGGTTGGATTCTTCACGATCAGGGGTCTTTTGAAGTTCTTGCAGAGCCAAAGCACGATGGTGTTCGTGATCTACCGCGTCATATTCGGTCTCTTCCTCATCGCCATGCTCATCTATCGCGGCTAATCTCTCGCCTGTTCCAAGCAACGTCGAGTATGTGCAACCTGCCTGCTGCCTGAACGATCGGGCAGAGGTTGATCGGGCGGAGATCCCGTAGGAATCTCCGTCCTTTTACATTCCCGATGATATAGGTGGCGTCCACGCGCATTCATGTAGCAAGTCAATCCCTCCCGGCTCGCGACGAGTGCTTGCGCATGCACGCGTGCACTGCTACACTCCATACAGAAAAGACGAATGTATGGAGATGCACATGAATGAGATCACGTCTCGCTTGACCGACGCCACGAGCCTGGATGCCGAGCCGGATGTCGACCTTCGGATATCGGATCCGGCGATCTCCGAGTTGTCCGACGATATGTGCGATTGCGTCCATCCGGTGGCAGTGATGGAGGCGCGACGTGTGCTTGGGGATGCACCTCCGGCAGAATCCACGGCGGAGCTGTTTGCGATCCTCGGTGACGCTACCCGCATGCGAGTGCTGACCGCGCTGGCATCGGGCGAGCTCTGCGTCAGCGATCTGGCGGTTGCCACCGGAGTCAATCGCACGACGATTTCCCATCAGTTGCGGGTGTTGCGAAGTCACCGGATGGTGCATCGACGTCGCGATGGCAAGGTCGTGTACTACGCGCTGGATGACGAGCATGTGCGAGCGCTGATCTCGATGGCGGCGGCACATGCGGTTGAAGAACTCGGTGATCGCACGAACGATCCGGACAGGAGACTGGCATGAGCGCAGAAATATCCTCGAAGGTCGATCCCGGCGCGATGCCGCTGGTGTTCGACATCACCGGGATGGATTGTGGGGATTGTGCCAAGAGTGTCGAGCGGATCGTGGGGCAGTTGCCCAGCATCACTCGCGCCGAAGTCAGCTTCGGTGCTGGAACGCTGACGATCGAACAGGCGGGTGGAGTCGGTGATCTGGCATCCACCGATGCCATCGTGCGGGCTGTTGGCGGGGCCGTCGACCGCGCCGGATATCAGGCGGCACTGCGGAGTGACGTTCGCGGCATGCAGGTCGGGCCGGCATGGTGGCAGCATCGCAAGGTGGTCCCAACCGCAGTCGCGCTCGCCCTGTGGATGATCGCATTTGTGATCCAGCACGCTTTCGGCGAGAGGATGGTGGCGATTCCGGTCTTCGCCGTGGCGATCGGAAGCGGCGGCTATCCGATCCTCCGATCGGCGATCGCGTCACTGCGTGCTCGCCGGATCGACATGAATGTGCTGATGACGATCTCGGTGATCGGCGCGGCGGTATTGGGCGACTGGTCCGAAGGTGCGCTGGTGGTCGTGCTCTTCTCGGCGGGCATATTCCTGCAGGCATTGACGCTCGATCGCACGCGACGCGCAATCCGGTCGTTGCTCGACTTGGCGCCCGAAGAAGCGAACGTTTTCCGGGAAGGCATCGAGGTCACCGTCGCAGCGGCCACGCTCGTGCCGGGCGATGTGGTGCGGGTTCGTCCCGGATTCCGCCTGCCGGCGGATGGCGAGATCGTGAGCGGTCATTCCGCAATCAACCAGGCGGCGATTACCGGGGAATCGATGCCGGTCGATCGCGAGCCGGGGGACAGTGTCTTCGCGGGAACGATGAACGGCTCCGGAGTGCTCGACGTGCGGGTCATGAAGTCGGCGTCGAGTTCGGTGCTGGCGGGCATCGTTCACCTGGTCGAAGAGGCGCAATCGAGCAAGGCTCCCACGCAACAACTGGTCGATCGCTTCGCGGCATTCTACACGCCGGTAGTTGTTGCCGCCGCGGTCCTTCTGGCGGCAGGTGGCGTGCTTGTTTCCGGTGATCCTGGGGTCTGGGCGTATCGCGCGCTCGTGCTGCTCGTGATCGCCTGCCCATGCGCACTGGTGATTTCGACTCCCGTCTCGATCGTTTCGGCAATCCAGGCCGCCACACGCAGCGGTGTCCTCGTCAAGGGGGGAGCGGCGCTGGAAGAGACTGGACGGGTCAAGACCGTCGTGTTCGACAAGACCGGCACGCTTACGGTCGGTCGTCCGGTCGTCTCGGTGATCGTGCCGCACGGCGGGATGTCGGAGGATGAGGTGCTTGCGTTGGCTGCGGCGGTCGAGAAGCCGTCAGAGCATCCGCTCGCTCGCGCGGTAGTTGCCCGCGCCCTGCACGACAACGTTGTCGTGTCGAGTTGCACCGACTTCGAGGCGCTGGTCGGGCGTGGAGCGCGTGCTACCGTCGACGGGCACGAGCTGCTTGTCGGCAGCGAACGGCTGATGCGCGATTCGGGACTGGCCGTTGATGAGCTGTCCGGATTTCGGGCGATCGCTGCCCGAGGGGCGGAACAGGGTCAATCGACACTCGGGATCGTTCGGATAGAGCGCGATCGGGCACGATTCCTGGGCGCGATCTCGGTGGCCGATCGGCTGAAGCCTGGCGCGGCGGACGCGATCACCGCATTGCGGGCGCAGGGCGTCCAGCATGTGGTGATCCTGACCGGGGACCAGGAGGCAGTTGCGCGGGCGATTGCGGAGCAGGTTGGGGCGGACGATGTTCGCGCCGAACTCTTGCCCGACCAGAAGGCCAGTGCGATGGACGAACTCAGGCAGCGATGGGGTACGGTCGCGATGATCGGCGATGGTATCAACGATGCGCCGGCATTGGCAACGGCTGACGTGGGGATCGCGATGGGGATCGGAGGATCGGATGTGGCGCTGGAAAGCGCAAGCATGGCGCTGATGCGTGACGATCTCTCTGCACTCGCTGACGTCATCGGATTGTCACGCCGGATGCTGGCGATCATCCGGCAGAACGTCACTCTCTCGCTTCTGACCAAGATCGTGGCCATCGTGCTCGCGATGCTGGGCTTCGTGAATCTGTGGATCGCGGTCCTTGTGGATGTTGGGACATCACTTGTGGTGATCCTGAACGGGTTGCGTCTGGCACGCGTGCAGGTCGAGACACCTGTTACGGAAGTTATCGCCGCTCATGCGACTGATGAAGGAAACGTGGACGCGGAGTCGTGTTCCTGCGGAACCGACGACCAGCATGAACACGACCACGATCGTCAGGGCGCGCATCAGCACGCGGCGTAGGACCTGCTGCTTGAAGCTGAAAAGAGTGATTTCACTGCCGAACGATTCGGCGTTCAACTGATATGACATCCCCGGCCTTTTGGTTGGGGATGTCTGGTGGTGCCCAGGTAGCCCTGGCATATGGATCACGTGTATCGGCGAGGTCTGGAGCCACCCTGAGCCGCCTGAGCCGGAAGATGAGCAGTCGGGAAGAATCGCCTGGTGGGGTGATCCATCGCAGACGCCGATCTTGCCGGCACATTGGGAGTTTCGACTCGTAATAGAGCGGGCACAAGGTTTGGATTCCGCTGTAGCCTGGAGTAGTCACGAACAGCAATTGAACGTGCATCGTCATCTCGAGCTTGCCGAGAGATCTCGCCGCTGCGGCCGCGTAGCTGGTCGGGATTTCTCCACTTCGGTCGAAATGACGGAGCGCTGAGCCCGGTCGAAATGACGGAGTGCCGAGCCTGGTCGAAATGACGGAGCGCTGAGCCCACTCGCCACCAAAGATCTTCATGAATAATACGGGCGGCAAGAATCACGTGGATAACGATGAGGCTCCAAGAGATCTCGCGTCACGTTGCCGAGGGGCCACAGCGGGGCAGAAACGACGTGCTTCGGCTCCCCGGCTCTCCGGCTACCCCGTCTCGTGCTCGTGCATCTCCGATGTTGGTTGGAGGTCATCCGGCGTACCAAGGGTCTGCCCCGCCGGTGTCGTCACACTGGGGCTGGCGATCGGTGTACCGGCAGATTGAACGGCAGGCGGAGTCGCCTCGCTGGCGCCCGCTGGCAAGGCGGACGATTTCGGATCGGGCGGAGCCTGGATCACGAAGTTCTGGTTGAAGTCGCGGTAATTCCAAACCATGTAATGCTGATTGGCGACCATCGTCGTCTGACGTACGAGACCAGTGTCTTTCCCTACCCACCAGGCAAACCATGCCTCGGACTGCGACGGTGCGTTTGGGGTGTGGAACGTGACGATCTGGCATTCCTCACCGTCGATACCTTCGATGGAGCCGAACTGGAACTCCTGGGCGCCGGTATAGGTGCTGTCCCATTCGGACGGCGGCTGATACCGGACAGGTGACTGCGGTACCCAGAGGTCCCCATCGTTTTCCCACGATAGCTCGCCGATCGTGATGGAGTGGTAGGTGTTCAGGCGAGGAAGAGCGGGTAGCGACCCGTTCGGCAATGAGACAAAACTGCCGCTGAAGAGGGTTTCGGATTCAAATGATGGTGGCTGGCCATTGGTTCCGGTCGTCCACGAATAATCCGCCACCACGAGGGCGTCGCGACCTGAACCGATGTGTTCGGTCCGGCGAATCGCGGTAAGCGAGGTCGTCGCTTTCAACGCCTTCTGATAGAGCGCCTCGGCGGCGGGATCGGTGTCAGGTGCAGGCGGCGCATCGAAGCCGTGAACGTTGGGATCCGGCAGGAGCATGTAGAAGGCAGCGGAGGTCGGCGGCTGGTTGTCGTGGTCGACGGTCGCCATGATTTTCCACCACCCGTCGATGCTGAGATCGAGCCCTTCGGCGGCATAGGTGGACGTGGCGAGATCGGTTGGCTGGGCGCTGACATCGCTGCGAAGCGTGCCATGGCTGAGGCTGGAGAAACTGAGCGAGATGCGCGCGGGATCGGTTTTCGGAGGGACCATTCCCTGGAGATCGGTCAGGCGAATCGTCAGCGCATTATTCCCCTGTTTGGCGGGGTCGACGGTGAGATGAACGATCTGGGTCGGATCACCCTGCGCCGGATTCGCAAACGAGGCGAGCACGACGTTCGTCAGGGCGTTCTGGGAAATGGTCGGCGGCGCCGAGAGGGCAAGGATAGAGCCCCCGAGAACAACGGCACAAACGACGAGGGGTTCGAGGCGAAGGGTCTTGCCAAGAACACCGGCGGCGAGACTCGCGCCGGTACGGGTTGCCCTTGCAATAGCACGGTGATGGTAGGCAGCCAATCCAAACGGGATCAACAGGACCAGGGACTTGATCAGCAGCACGATGCCGTAGTCGGACGACCACAGTTTGGAGATCGCCGGGAGGGTAGCAGTGCCCAATCCAAACGGGAGATCGGTTTGCCTGGTCGGAAACACGAGACCGGCGTTGAGCAGTCCGGTAACGACCGCGAGGACGAAAAGCCACAGCGCGATCGATGAGAATCGTCTGAGCGAAAAGGGCACCGGTCCTTCGTGAGAAGAGGCAGCGGCGCCGGCAGAGGCGGCTACCGAAGGGGCCGAGCGACTCGTCCACCACAGAACGGCACTGAACAGGCCACCGACCCACAAGGCGGTCGACCACAGATGGAGTGTGTCGGACGCGATCGCGAGCTGTCGCCAACTGTCGGCGGCGGCGGAATGGCTGGTGATTGAGAGACCGAGAAGCGAGAGCAGGCCGAAGGCGCCTCCAGAGATGCCGATAGGCGCGGGAATCCGACCGCGCATCGGGTAGGCAGTGATGAGGGACAGGATCAGGAGCGGGATCAGCCCGGCGGGGCGATACCACCAGCCCGCAGGCAAGCCACGAAGGGCGGAACTCAGATCGAGGTTGACGCCTTCAACCAGAAAGAGCACCTGGAGAACCGGTTCCATCGCGGTGGCAACCAGTGCCACGGCTGCCCCCGCCACAATCAGGCGGGTCCGGCGACGACTGGAGCGGATCGTCTCCGGCGTCTTGGCGAACATGACGACCCCAAAGAAGAATCCGGCTGCGGCGATCGCAGCCCCAAGGAAGGTGATCCAGCGTGTCGCAACCGCCCAAACCTGTGGCTGTTCTCCTTCGACCGTCGCCCGGCCGGGTGGCAGGCCACCACCGATCCGAAACGCATAGGTGCCGGAAAGAACATGACCGTCAGTCGATGACTTGACCGACCAGGCGACGGTCCAGGTTCCATTGTCGAGATCCTTGAGGTCGGCGACGACCTCGCGTGGGTCCGCCCCCTGGGGTTCGATCGTGACCGGCTTTTCCTGCCCGTTCTCATCAAGGAGGCGAATCGAGGGGGCCGGGTCCGCCGTGGCGACGTCTTCGGAGAAGAAGAGATGCAGTTGATCCGGGGAGGCGACCACGAGACCGTCCATCGACGGTTCGGCGCGAACCAACTCGGCGTGAGCGGACGCGCGAGGGGCGGGAATCGCACCCATGCCGATGACAATCATGGCGATGATGACAAGTGGAAGGAAGCGGACAGATCGGCGCGCCAGCGGTTGGCGGAAAAGCAGGTCATTCATGATCGAAAGATACCAGCAGCTTCTTGGTGAAGCACGCCTAGCGGGCGGCGAAAAGGTTGTCGGTCTTGGCGGCCATGATGAAATCATTGCGATGGAGTCCATGGATCGCATGCGTCCACCACGTCACAGTGACCTTGCCCCACTCGGTCAGGATGGCGGGGTGATGATCTTCCTGATCGGCAATCTCGCCGATCGACATGCTGAAATCCAGTGCCGGTCGCCATCCCTTGATGCGATACACGCGTTCGAGGCGGCGCTCACCGTTGACGTCGATGAGCTTCCAGTCAGGTATCCGAGAGACGAGGTCACGCTCTTCGGCAGCGGTAACCCGAGGCGAATCGACGTGGCAGGCTATGCAGCGTTCGGTCGTGAGCGACATGGGAGGATGCTCGTTTCTCAAAGGGAAATGGTCGGGACGATCGGGCCAACGTCTTTGGCAGATGCACCTGGCAATGCCGCAGAAGCGGACATGGCTGCGAACGTGGTCCCGGCATTCAGCGCAGGACGCGCGCCGCTTGTTGAAACGTAGCAGATTGTCGAGTGCGAGACAGGAAGCTATCGAGATGGAATGCTTTCGAGTGGGATGGAGGGGGGAAGGCAGAATCTGCGCACGCTCCTGCCAATCCCACCGGACATCCCAGAAGGATTCTCGGCAGCGACTGGTTTGGTGAGGAGAGGGGAACGCCGTTGTTCCCGTCCCCCCAAGGTTGTGGGTGGCTGGACTGACCTATTGATACATGATGACAGTGCCGTCACAGGGCACCTTCGTATAGCTTGGAAGGATCGATTGGATATCCTGCCACTGTTTCCTCCACGCAAACGTTTTCATTCGGGGATGGCGTCTTCGACACTGCCGGCGGCGGCGGGGAAATACCAGGCATCGGCGGCGCCTGTGAGCGTGCCGTCCGGCCTACGGGCAAGGGCGACCGGTGAAGCGAAGTCTCCGGTGAGCAACGTTTCGTCCCGCACAACGATGTCATGGCCGAGCGCTGCGAGGCGATCGAGTGTCTCCGGCGCAAGACGGTCGCTGGCGATCAGTTGCCGCGTCGAGGCATCGATACGAGGACTGGCAAGTGCCTGATCGATATCCATGCCGAAATCGATGAGGTTGACGATCACCTGGGCGTTGCAGTTCATGATCTTGCGGCCGCCACTGGAACCGACGCTCGCGACAATCCGGTTGTCGCGGGTGACGAGGGCCGGAGCCATATTGGTGAGGGGCCGCTTGCGACCTCCGACCGAATTGGGCCGGCCCGGTTCCGGATCGAACCACATCATGCCGTTGTTGAGCAGGACGCCGGTACCGGGCGCCACAACGCGACTCCCCCACCCGCTGAGCAGCGTCTGCGTCAACGAGACGGCGTTGCCGGCTGCGTCGATGACTCCAAGATGGGTGGTGCTTCCGTCATGCATGTATTCGGGCACGGAGCCCTCAAGTTCGTGGCGAACGCCAAGACGCGCCTTCGACCCCGGCTGGATCGGTGGGAGCCTGTCGGTCTCAAAACGGGCGACGTTCTCCCTGGCGTACTCGGTGGAGAGCATCACCGCGAGCGGGACATCGTCCGTGTCGGGATCTGCCAGGTACGTGAAGCGATCGGCGAACGCCTGTCGAAACGCCTGGGTGAGGAGGTGGATGGCTTCGGGGCTGTTGTGACCGAGCGAGCCGAGTCCGGTTTGCTCCAGCATCGCGAGCGACTGTACGAGCGACGTTCCACCGGTGCCCTTGCCCATTGTGTGAACGCGATGTTCGCGGTAATCGACGGTGATGGTGGCGGCGTCGAGCGCCTCGCATGATGCGAAGTCGTCCATCGTCATGGGAGAGCCGTTCTCGGCGAGGTGGCCGACGATCGCCTCGGCGATAGCGCCTTCATAGAACGCACGTGGACCACCTTCTGCGATTGCGCGAAGCGTGCGGGCGAGATCGGGCTGGCGCAAAAGGACCGGACTGGCCTGCTCCGGAGTCGAGAGCGGATTGCCCCTGGGATCGAGGAAGATGCGGGCGGTTTCCGGGAAGCGCTGCAGATCTCCGAGCCCCTTTGCCATCATCAGGGTTGTATGCCAGGTCACCGGAGTCCCGTCCTCCGCGATGGTGATGGCTGGCGCCATGACCGTCGAGAGAGGACGCGTGCCGTACTTTTCGAGGGCGAGGGTGAGTCCCCTCACGGTTGCGGGGACGGCGACCGAACGATGACCGAGCACGTTGGCGTTGTCGACGACGGACGGCCAGCCAAACAGGGAGCTGTCGACGCCACCAGTGAGGAGAAACATCTCGGGACGGGCGGCGGCTGGCGAGATCATGGGGTATTCGATGACGAGGGAACGCTGTTCGGAGGCGAGCCAGACCACCATGAAGCCGCCGCCGCCGATCCCGTTCATCCATGGTTCGGCAACGCCGATGGCGAAGGCGGCGGCAACAGCGGCATCGATCGCATTCCCGCCCTGCGCGAGCATCGCGAGGCCGGCATCGACTGCCTGCGAGTTCTTGGCAACGACGACGCCGTGCCGGCTCTCAACAGATGAGCGACTGGCGGTCCACTGGCTTCGGGCCGACTGCGCCGAGGGTTGCGGATGCGAGATGCTCATGCCAATTGGTTCCTCTCATGAAGCGAACGCGGTCCCGAACGTTTCGCGCAGCATCGCCCACCCCGGTCGGACTGTCCATATCTTGCGGCTTGTGAGCGATGTGGAGAAAAGGGGTACTCTTCCCATATTGGAAACCTCAGGGGGGTGATGACGGAGCAGGAGCGACGATGAAACGCGTTTCATTGGTTCAAGTCGGGTTTGGCACGGTGGGAGGTGTCTTGCTGGAGCAGGTTGTGGACCAGCATGACCGCTGGTGTCGTGAACTCGGTCTGGACATCCGGATCGTCGGCATCGCTGGCCGGAAGGGCGCGATCGTCGCCGACGACCTGAAGCATGGTCTGCATGAGGCGGAGCTGCGCAACGTGCTGGCCCACAAGCGGGGTGCGGAGGGTTCACATCCCTCGCCGCGCGCGTTGGAGCCGGTGCTGGACGCGGTTCATCGCATCTGTGCGGTGGGCGAGGACCATGTGGCGATCGTGATGGACGCGGCGGCGGGTGACGAGACGATCGATATCCTCACGACGGTGCTGGCAAAGGGTGCCGGGGTGGTGCTCTCGAACAAGTCGCCACTCGCGCTCCCGACCAGCCATGCGGCGACCGGGATTCTATGGGACGCCGCGAAGCGGGGACACCTCCGGTACGAGGCAACCTGTGGTGCCGGACTGCCGGTGATATCAACTCTTCAAGGTCTCCTTGCGACGGGAGATCGTGTGCTGCAGGTGACAGGCTGCCTGTCAGGAACGTTGGGTGCGATCTTCTCGATGGTCGCGGCAGGCGAGACGTTCTCGGAGGCCGTGCGGGATGCGAAGGCACGCGGGTACACCGAGCCCGATCCGCGTGACGATCTGAGCGGGCTCGATGTCGCCCGCAAAGCGCTGATCCTGGCACGCACGATGGGTATCGAGCTCGATCTCACCGACATCGACGTGCACTCCCTGATTCCGGAGGGATTGAGCGACGTGCCGGTCGACGAATTCATGGCAAGGATCAGCGTAGAGGACGGCGACATCAGGGCGATGGCGATGAAGGCACGAACGGATGGAGCCTCCCTGAAATACGTGGCGGAGGTCGTGCCGAACGGCATGCCTGTCTCGTCGGTGGGTCTGAGCGAAGTTTCGACATCGACGATGCTGGGTGCGTTGCAGGGGCCTGAAAATATTGTGTCGTTCCGCACCGAGCGGTACGACACCTACCCGCTTGTCGTGTCTGGACCGGGTGCTGGTGCGCAGGTAACTGCGGCCGGGATGGTGACGGACATGTTGGCCGTCGTGCAACGGATTATCTGAGCGCGGGCGGAGCTGTCATATTGGCACGCCGAACGATTGGTTTCGGTCGGGTTCCCGCAGACCGGCGAGGCTGAGCGAGGAGTCCTGATCGGGGGTTGCTCCATTCCCCGATGCGGCTGCTGACACGAGGTCGGCCGCTGCTTGGGGCTGGCTTTCCAGGAGTGGATGAGTTCAGGGCTGCCAGTCATATTCCATGTCGCGTGCCGTGTAGCGAGCGATCTCCGGTCCGCAGAGCCGGTTCACGATATGAAGCGACATGTCGATGCCGGCAGAGACGCCAGCCGACGTGACAAGCGCACCTTCATCCACGAACCGCATGTTTTCGAGGACGGTGGTCTTGGGGGCTAGCTGTTTCAGCCAGTCGATGGCACCCCAATGCGTCGTCGCTCGCTTTCCGTCCAACAATCCGGCGGCGCCGAGCAACCCGGCACCGGTGCAGACACTGGTCAGCAACGAGACGGACGCTGCCTGGGCCGTGATCCAGTCGAGCGTTGCACGATGGTCCGTGAGCGCACGGGTGCCACGGCCCCCGGGGACGATCAGCATGTCGAGCGGAGGGTGATCGTCGAAAGCATGATGTGGCTGAACGAGCAGGCCGCCGCTACAGCGGATCGTCCCGCGCTGTTTGGCGATAGTGAGGACATCGAAGACCTGCGTGTCGTCATCCGACTTGTCGAGATGGCGGGCGGTCGAGAAGACCTCGAACGGACCGCAAAAATCGAGGACCTCGACTTCGGTAAAGATGAGGATGCCAACAGTAAGCTGATTCGTCATTGTTCATTCTCCGCTGTTCGGCAAGCGTTGCGACTCATCGACCATCGCCATCTCACGATGTTGGGCGATGCGTTCGATGAGATCCAGATTGTCGCTGGTAAAGCCATCGACCCCAAGCGCATGAAGCCGCCGGGCTTCATGCAGATCGTTCACCGTCCAGCAGATAACGGTTGTATTCAGCGCATTGAGACGCGCCATCACATCCGTTGTTGCGAGATCCTTCTGAAGCGAAACAGCAGGCATCGACATGGTTTCGAGGCGGCCCCAGACCGCCGCAAGTTCCGTGGCATCCCCGATTGAATAGAAGCAGCTGACGCGTGGATGAGCGGCAATCGCATCGAATTGGGCCCAGGTTCGGCCACAGAGGATGATCTGCCTTTCAGGCTGGACTTGCTCGACGAGATCTACGACTCGCTCGCCGAGTGATGGTGCGAGGCCCTTGAGGTCGAGAAAGAGACGGGTGGTGATTGGCAGCCATTGCAACATCTCCTTCAGTTCGAGCTGATGTCTCCAGGCGGGCACGAGCCGATGGTTATCCCAGAGCAAGGGAAGGTGCCAGAGGCGCTGGGCATGACGGACCTCGAGTCGGGACCGGTGCGTCCAGACGTCGGTTTCGAGCATGTCTGCTCCCGCCGCGATGGCAGCCTGCGCGAGCGCGAGCGAATTGCCAGCTCGATGAGCTATCGCAAGCGGACGCTCAGCAGGAAAATCCAGATGACGAAATGGCATTATGTCGCCGCTCCTCGAACGCCAAGAACAATCCGTGGTGTCATGCCGAACCTGCTCCTGAGTGTAGCAGCGTGGTGGCTGCGTAACGGGCAGGCGAGGAACCACGAGTCGTGCGTGGAAATGGACATCGGCAACGGCGGTCGATTTGCTACACTCAGGCGACAAGCATTCCGCGATGCCACACGAGTAGGCGCGCGCGAAAGAGAAGGAATCACATGCCGGACAAGGACCAAGACGACGCCAACGAGAACGATGTCGAGCAGGACGAAACGTCCCGTGCACGGGACGCGGCGCACAATGTCACCCGGGAGCAGGGTGGGCAGTTTCTCCAGGAGTCGGAGGGTGTGCTTCCCGTGACCTGGGACAAGCCCCGAGATGTGGTCGAGCAGGAGCATGGCGATCATATCGAAGCGGCACAGGTACAGATGGATCGATCTGCTGCGCAATCTATCAACGCGCAACGTGTCACGATGTCGAATTCGGGTGCGAAAGCGATCGATGCACGTTCGATCAGGATGGATCAGTCGGGAAGCGTGTATCTCAACACCGAACGCGCGACCTTCAACAAATCATCCGCCGTCGTGGCAAAGGCCGGCGAGTTGCACATGCACGAGAGTTCACTGCTGATGGGAGCGGCGGAGAGCGCGTCGATCGAGAGCGGCGCGAAGGTCGGGCTGCTGGTGGTCAGGACGATCGAGGCCAAAGGTGATGTGCGTGCGTTCGCATTTATCGGAGGCGACGTCACGGTTGGCGGGAACGTGTCCAGCGTGCTCGATACCGCCTCGGCGGCGGCGCTTGGAGCAGGATTTGCGTTCGTGTTGCTGTTCGCAAGGCGCCTTCTGGGTGGCTCGAGATAGCTGGTACGAATCACGCACGAGAGGATGGAGAAGACGTACATGGATGGCTTCAAGCGACTGTTTACATTCGGGTTGGGTGGCGCAATCGGGACTGCGGTTGGCATGATCGTCGGCAGTTTGATGGCGCCCCAGTCTGGCAAGGATCTGCAGAAATCGACCGGGCAATTTGTCGATGAAGTCAAACGCGCCGGCGATATCGCGCAAGCGCAGACCGAGGCTCAGCTGAAGGACCGGTTCAAGAATCTCGTCAACGATCCGGCAGCATTCAGCGACACGGAGACCACGTCCACTACGTCCTGATCGTCGGACGCATGGTCGCCTGCTTGCGCACTTGCGTATCTCGGTATCACTTCATCGTGCGTATCCGTTCATGCAGACGAACCACAACCGGGTTCGTCGGCATGGTCGTTTGGCTCGTTGCTGGCGTGCGAGAAGGCGAGCGATCCAGGCGAGATTAACCACCTTGTACCCGGCGATTGTCAAAAGAGAACATGCGTTCTATCATGTCTGAATGGAAACGACTTCACCTGTCAGCGTCCGACGCCGGACTCACTATCATGAGACCATCGCGAAGACGATCGTGAACCCGGTCAAGGGGATGGCGTTCAGCTGGAGCATCTCCCCCTACCGGGGATGCGTGCACGCCTGCACCTATTGTTATGCGCGGGCGTCTCATGCGTTTCTCGGGTACAACACCGGCGAGGATTTCGAAACCGAGATTGTGGTGAAAGTGAATGCCGCCGAACTCCTTCAGCAGGAGATCAGGCATCCGCGGTTGCGTCATCAGACGATGATCATGGGGACGATCTCCGATCCCTATCAGCCGGCAGAACATTGTTATCGGTTGACCCGGAAAATCCTGCATATCCTCGATTCCGCTGCACATCCGACCCAGATCACGACCAAATCTACAACGGTCACACAGGATACCGCAGTGCTTGCCGGGATGGCATCGCGGGCCGGATGTGCGGTCAATTTCACGGTTACGACGCTCGACGAGGACCTCGCGCGGATGCTCGAACCGCGCGCACCTTCTCCCCTCCAACGACTCCGGGCGATGGCAGTATTGGCCGAAGCCGGAATTCCAACGGGGATATTCGTAGCGCCGATCCTTCCTGGTCTGACCGATGCGGACGACGATCTGGAGAGGCTGGTCTCGGCAGTGGCAAACCATGGTGGTCGCTACGTGATGGCATCGCCGATGAGGATCGGCGAAGGATTTGCCAAGCCGTTTCTTGACGCCGCCCGGCGAGACTTCCCGCATCTGGTCGCCCGCTACGAACGGCAGGCGCGAGTGGGTTTTCGCGGAGGCGTCTCCCGACAGGAAGGCGATGAGATCCGGGGGCGGATGGATGTCCTGCTCGATCGGTATGGGCTTTCGAGCAGACCTCCATCCTTTGTGCCTCCCATCTTGGAACATCAGGCAGTGTTGCCGTTGTCCTTTGTCCGGGACGATCGACGACGCGCGTGACAGGACGTCTCGCATGACCTGTTGGAGTCGCACGTTCCCGACGTTTCGCGCATCCGTCGTGGTGACGCGAGGGCTTCCGCTGGCTGAAGAGGCAATGCTCTGAGTCAACAGATCGACGAATCGATCGGCTATCCTGTAGACACTGGCTGGCAGGGAGTTCGCTCCCACGCTGTGGCGTGACACGTTGGATAGATCGCAGAACAATGACGAGTGGACAACGGCGAGTCGGGATCGTGGGAGCGGGACAGCTTGCCCGCATGATGGCGCAGGCGGCAATCCCGCTGAATATCGAGCTGGTCCTGCTGGCCGAGCACGCAGACGATGGGGCAGCGAAGGTCGTTTCGGAGATCATCGTCGGAAGCCCTGACGATTTTCAGAAGCTGCAAGAGCTCGCGGAGCGGGTCGATGTGGTGACATTCGATCACGAGCTCGTCGATCCGGACGTGCTGGCCGTCCTCGAGCGTGACGGGGTGCAGGTTTGGCCGTCGTCGGCGACGATGTCGCTGGCTCAGAACAAGCGTCGTCAGCGGGCCGAGTTGGGAGCTGCCGGTTTTCCGGGACCCATCTTCAAGGATGTCGATTCATTCAGGGACATCCTGGTGTTTGGCGAGACGAACGGCTGGCCCATCGTCCTCAAGGCGTCGCGCGGTGGTTACGACGGTCGTGGCGTGTGGGTTGTCTCCGACGAAACCGAGGCGCAACGGGTGTGGGACGAGGCGCAGAACCACGGCACCATCCTGCTGGCCGAACAATGGCTGGCACTCGATCGGGAACTGGCGGTGCTGGTCGCGCGGCGACCTTCTGGCGAAACGGTCGTCTATCCGGCGGTCGAGACAGTTCAACGGGACGGCATCTGCAATGAACTTCGGGTGCCGATGACCGTTGATCGTGCATTCGCCGCCGAGGCGGAGAACATCGCCCGACAGATTGCCGAGCACATTCAATCTGTCGGCATCCTCGCCGTTGAGTTCTTTGTGGCTGATAACCGGCTGCTCGTCAACGAGCTCGCCCCACGTCCGCACAATTCGGGGCACTGGACGATCGAGGGAGCGGAGACGTCTCAGTTCGAGCAGCATCTGCGGGCTGTGCTGGATCTTCCGCTGGGAGGAACCGACCTGATGGGAGACGCCGTGGCAACGGTCAATGTGCTTGGACCAGCCGATGGCTCCGATCCGCTCGATCGACTCGACCGTGCGCTTGCGATTTCCGGCGCGCATCTGCATTTCTATGGCAAATCCGCACGATCTGGTCGAAAGCTGGGCCACGTCACGGTGGTTGGTGGTGCCGCCGACGACGTGCTGGCACGTGCCAATCGGGCCGCTCGGATTCTCGATGGGAGTGAACGATGACCGGCCATCGACAGTCGCAGCCGCAGCCGCAGCCGAAGGCGCAGGCGCATCCACAACAGCAAACGGAGGTACTGGTTGGGGTGGTGATGGGAAGTGACTCCGACCTGCCGACGATGCAGGCGGCGGTCGATATCCTGAGGGAATTCGATGTCCCGTTCGAGGTCCGTATTCTCTCCGCACACCGCACTCCGAACGAGATGTTCACCTACGCACGGGCGGCTTCGGGACGAGGTCTGGGCGTCATCATCGCAGGGGCGGGTGGCGCCGCCCATCTTCCCGGCATGATCGCATCGGCCACGGCATTGCCGGTGATCGGAGTGCCGGTTGTGGCGACGGCGCTGGGCGGGATCGACGCCCTGCTTTCCATCGTGCAGATGCCCGCAGGCGTGCCGGTGGCGACAGTGGCGATCGGGAATGCCCGCAACGCGGGTCTGCTGGCGGTGAGGATGCTCGGGGTTGCAGATGCCGGACTGCGCGAACGGATGGAAACGTTCCAGCGCATCCTCCACGACCGTGTTGTTGCGAAGGACGAGCGGATCACCGCACAATTCGCCGCCGATCGCTGATCGAGAGGGCATTGTGTTTGTCGGCCGATCAAATCTGCGGATTGGTGAAGGGGCAGCGGCCCCGAGATGTTGTTTCTGTGGATGTGGTTCAGAAGTTAGCAGTCACGCCACCGATCGTACCGTTTCGTGCCTGACATCTTCGGAGGTCACCTCGGTGGAGCGTGTTACTCGTATCAAGGCATCGGTGTGGCAGATGGTTCCCCTATTCGCGCATCGAGTGGATACATGCCAGCCATTACTTTTGTCGGCCGAATGTCGCATTGTCCCGAGAGACCAAAACGTGCAACTATTGTGGACAGATAGGCGGTTCTCTGATGACGGCTTTGCTCTCTCAAGAGCGATGTGAAGTGCAGTTTTCAAAGATGGTCGCGGGTCATCGATCTCATCATCCGACGAGATCTTCTTCGTTGCTTTCTTGCTACCGGCTTTCCCTGCGCGGGGGCCCACGATCGGCAAGCGCCATGAATAGGCCTCACGATAGCGAATCAGAATCACCCGTTATCGAGACCAGAAGTTCGTCCAACACTCCCGCCCCCCCTGCCGTCACCGCAGATGCGGATGGTAAGACGCCTGACGACCGTACCAGTCCCAACTCGACCCCGCATAGTGAAAAGAAACCGTTGTCCGAGGGAGCACACATCCCTCATGGGTCTGTATTGGGCACCGAGCAATACACGATGGCGGAAGCGGCTCGATTGAAGGGCGTGTCCTACCATACCGTGTCTCGCGCCGTGCGAAGAGGTCGATTGCCGGTCCAGCGCCTGGGACGCATGGCGTTGATCGCCGCTGACGACCTGCTGGCGTGGACGCCGATGAAGGAACGAGCGCCGCGCAAATACCAGTCTCGCCAGCCAGCGCTCGATGCGAATCCCGTGCTGCTCGATCTGGTGTCTGGAACGCAGTCGCAACTGGCCGAAAGCCTGTCCGAGCTCTACGAAGTAATTCACATTGCGGCCCGCGAAAAGTCGGCGGACGACTTCGCGGTGTTGATCCGGGATCATTTCGCGCAGGCGTTCAGGCTCGATCGCGTGGTGATCTGGAGCTTCGATGTCGACCAGGGGACTGCCACTCGTCTGACTCGCTCGCCGTCACTTCGAACCCGATTTCCCGATCAGGTTCAGATCGCGGACTTTCCGCTGTTTCGCGGGATGCAATCAACCAGCAAAGCCCATCTTATTCCCGACCTGTCGATCGTCGACCCTCATATCGCCGCCTATTTTTTGCCAGGAGAGCGCTTAGGCACGGTGCTTTCGATTCCCCTCAAGGTCGGCAACCGATTGTGTGGCCTGATTGTGGGGGATCGTGACGACAGGGTGTTCGAACTGAGTGCGATGGAACTTTCGCTGGCGCAGGGCTTGGCCAATCAGGCTGCGATTGCCTTGGAGTCCCTGCGCTCACGAATCACGACGTCTCGCCGTCTGCATCTGCTCGAGGCGATTCTGGAGGACCTGCCGGAGTCGGTGTTCGCGATCGATCCGGATGGGAGCGAGGTGGTCAGCAACCATGCATACCGTGACATGCAGGCGATAGACGGCACCGAGGCGATGGTGTTGGGAAATGTGATTCGGCGAGTCAACCGCAGCAAGAAGGGCGGAAAGGTTGCATCGATTGCCGAAACCGGGATGGCACGGGCGTTGGCAGGGGAGGAGATGCCGCGCTTCGACTATTCAATCGCGCAGGATGGCAAGCCACCACGGGTACTGACCGTCACGACCAAGCCGATCCGGGTTGCCGGAGAAGTAGCGGGCGCGTTTGTGGTTGCTCGCGATATCACCACGGCACGGGAGACCTTGCAACGACGCCAGCGGGATGGGAAAGATCTGAAGGACGCCGCCCACAAGGCGCAGATCGTGGTGGATGTCGTGACACAGGTATCTATGGGCAGGACGGTGGAGGAGGTTTCCGATACGGTGCTCGCGCATCTCGTTCGCGAATTTGGAGGTGATTCCGGACTCCTCGAATTGCGCGATGTGGAGGGCCACTTTCACCTGCGCTCGACCTACGAACTCGAATTGCCGCCCGATTTTGCCATTCGCTTCAATCCTGTCTCGTATCCGAACACGATCCTTGCATTTGCCCGGCAGACTCCGATCTTGATCGACCAGGAGGAGGCTTCGACCTTTGAACGGGAAGCGATGGAGAGTCTGGCATGGAGCGGGTTGCTGATCGTTCCCTTTCAGGTGCGGGGTGAGCATCTCGGATTCGCGTTCATCGGATACACATCCCCAGTGCAGCCGGACGAGGTCGACATGGCGCTGGTCTCGACATTGAGCGTTCAGTGCGCTCATGGACTCGAGAAGGCGAGAACCATCGCCGATCTGGAATCGGGTTACAGCCGCTTGCTGACGGTGATCGATCAGTTGCCGCAGGCCGTCGTGATCGTGAGTCATCCCGACGGGCTGGTGACGATCGCGAACAAGGCAGCCGAAGGGCTATGGGGGTTCTCGCTCGCCGAGGGCCCGATCCGGGCCGCGCAGCTCCCGGTGATCGATCCTGACGGGCTGCCCTACGACCGCGATTCGCATCCGCTGATGCGGAGCGGGCGAACCGGGCGTTCCTATCTTGGAGAACCGATGACGATCGAACGGGAGGATGGAGAGACCGTCGAGGTGTTGAGCAACCACGCGCCTATCTTCTCCAGTGCCGGGCAGATAACCGGAGCGATCAGCATTCTGCAGGATCGCGTGCATTTCAAACCGCTCGACCGGGTGAAGGACGAGTTCCTCTCGGTTGTGGCGCACGAGTTGAGAAGTCCGCTGACATCTCTGAGAGGCAATGTTCAGTTGATCGAGCGTCGGATTCGACGCGACGGAACCTTGTCATCCGACGAGGGGTTGAAGCGGATCGAGACGGTACTTGGACAGGTGGATCGCATCGCCAGCCTTGTGTCCCGTCTCCTGGACATATCGAGGGCAGATCTCGGGCGTCTCAACGTGTCGGTAAGTCCTACGGACGCGGCAGCATTGGTGCAGAAGGTCGCTGACGAGGCCGCCGGGATGGTTTCCGATCGACTCGTCCGCGTTTCGAGCCCGGCCCACGTTCCGGTTATGTGGGACGAGATGCGGGTAGAGCAAATCCTTTTCAATCTGCTGACCAACGCCACACTCTACGCCCCGAGCGGGCCGATCGAGATCGAACTGCGGGAGGGGGAAGGGGAAATCGTTCAGATCTCCGTACGCGACCACGGAGCGGGCATTCCCGCATCGATTCGGCCCCGTCTCTTCAAGCAGTATTACCGGTTCGACGATGGACGGAAGAATGCCAGCGAGCCCGCCTTCGGCGGAACTGGCCTGGGGATCGGCCTCTATCTGAGCGAACGGCTCGCCGTAGCACATGGGGGTCGCCTGGACGTGGATGATGCGCCAGGAGGGGGGGCGGTGTTCACGTTGTCACTACCACGGGAGGCAACGATTTCCGAGGAAGGATCGAAGGTGTTGTGACAGGCGTGGGGCGCAATCCGAGGGGAGCCTTGATTCATGCGTGATCTCGGAGCAGGGTCTGCGGAAGCCTTCATTTCCATGAACCGTGCAAAACGGTTCGGAGGGCTCGCTGGATATCCAAGCGCCGCACCGCCAGCATCATGGCTTGTCGTCGGATTCCATACGCTTGTCGCACGCGAGCCACTGCTGGCGGCGATCGACCTCCTCCACCGTGCCGGTGGCCGTACCGCTGCCGGACGCAGGTTCTCCGGTAGATCAGGCGGGTCTTGCTGCGGGACGCCAGCCCCGACAGCCCCGACAGCATCCCGCAGGCTACGTGGCCTTCAACGGGTTTCCATAACACTGGTTGATATCTGCATCGCACACCCCCGGTCGTGAGCGACCGGGGGTGTGCGATGCAAGAGGCTCTCAAAGGCTTCGATTAAGAAGGCGGGAAGAGGTCAGGGAATTCGTGGCTGAGGCCCGGTACCGCTGTCCAACGCGGCTGCACGGTTCCTCCTACTCGATGGCGGCGAGGACCGGCGCACGGTTAACCGCATGCTCCTCATGCAGGCGGGTGTCGAGCGGAAGCGAGCGTTGGGCGCCTTCCGGCAAGGTATCTTTGGCAGCACCTATGAAGTCGCGGAAAAGCGGATGGGCGCGATTCGGGCGGCTGCGAAATTCCGGATGGAACTGCACGCCGACGAAGAACGGGTGGCCCTTGAACTCCATGATCTCTGCCAGCTGACCGTCGGGCGAGGCGCCGCTCACGATCAGCCCCGCTTCGGCCAGTTCCTCTCGAAACTCGTTGTTCACCTCAAAGCGATGGCGATGACGTTCGAAGATGGATGGTTCGCCGTAAGCATTGGCCGCGACGGTGCCCGGTTCGAGCTTGCATGGCCAGAGACCGAGGCGCATCGTGCCGCCCATCTCGACTCCGCGTTGGCCTGGCATCAAGTCAATAACGGGGAACGGGGTCTGCGGGTCGATCTCGGTCGAATTCGCGCCGATCCGACCACAGAGATCACGGGCAACCTCGATCACCGCCATGTGCAGACCGTAGCAGAGTCCAAGATAGGGGATCTTGTATTCGCGGGCGAAGCGGACCGCTTCGACCTTGCCCTCGATTCCCCGTGGTCCAAATCCGCCGGGGACCAGAATGCCGGAGACGCGATGAAGTTCGTGCTCGAGTTCAGCCTGGCTCATGGTTTCCGAGTTCACCCAGACGACTTCGACGTTGACGTCGTGGGCGAGACCTGCATGCATGAGTGATTCGGTGACGCTCTTGTAGGCGTCATGGAGTTCGACGTACTTGCCGACGAGCGCAATGCGAACTTCTCGCCGTGGCTGCTTGATGTGTTCCACCATCGCGGTCCACTCGTCGAGATCGGGATGCGGATTCAGGCCGAACTTGTTGGCCACGATGTCTCCGAGACCTGCCTCTTCGAGAATGAGTGGAACCTCGTAGATCGTGGAGGCGGTTGGCATCCCGATGACGGCTTCAGGTTCGACATCGCAGAAGAGCGCGATCTTCTCGCGGGTTTCCGCGGTGATCTCCTTGTCGGAACGGGCGACGATGACGTCTGGCTGGATCCCCAGGGACCGAAGTTCGCGGACGCTCTGCTGGGTCGGCTTGGTCTTCAGTTCGCCGGCGGCGCCGATGTAGGGCAGCAGCGTGACGTGGATATTGAGGCAGTTCTCTCGCCCGATTTCACGACGCATCTGGCGAATCGCTTCGAGGAACGCCTGCCCCTCGATGTCACCGACAGTGCCGCCGATCTCCACGATCACGACATCCGATTCATGCTGACGAGAGGCGAGGCGCACGCGGCTCTTGATCTCGTTGGTGATATGTGGGATGACCTGGATGGTGCCACCGAGATAATCCCCCCGCCGCTCCTTCGCAATCACGCTGGAATAGACTTGCCCGGTCGTGACGTTCGATGCACGGGAGAGGTTCTCGTCGATGAAGCGCTCGTAGTGCCCGAGATCGAGATCGGTCTCCGCGCCGTCCTCGGTGACGAACACCTCGCCATGCTGGTATGGCGACATCGTACCCGGATCGACATTGAGATAGGGGTCCAGCTTCATGATCGACACGCTGGAGCCACGGCTCTTGATCACCCGTCCAAGTGACGCAGTGGTTATGCCCTTGCCAACAGACGACGCTACTCCACCAGTCACAAAAATGTATTTTGGCATCCGGCCCTCCCGAGAGCTGACGTCAGATCGCGAACGCATAGGGGTCTGTGCAGATGACGGATTTCGGCTTCAAGGTCGTTGCCGCTTGCTGCTTGCCACTTCAGGTCAGGACGGTAGCGTCCTTGCCAGGCTATTTGGTGGCGACTTCACTTTCCGGATCGAGGATGATCAGCTGCATGGTTTCCTTGAGGTCCGACGGCCGGATGACGAGTTTCGCCTCGGTTTTGGGGATCTCGACGCCAAGCTGCTTGCAGAAGGATTCGACAGTGGCGAGATTCTTGTCGCCGGTTTCGGTTTGAAACTGCATGGGAATGACGGCTTTGGGCGCAATCCTCGCTACCAGTTCGGCGGCGCGGTCCGGCGGCAGCACATTTCCGCCACCAGCGGCGATGAACAGAACATCGATGTTGTCGAGAACCTCCGCCTGTTCCTCGGTGAGGTCGTGGCCGAGATCGCCGAGGTGCGCAAATCGCAATCCCTCGACTTCGATTACGAAGAAGGTGTTGCGGCCGTGGACGGTGCCCTTCTTGTCGTCATGGAAGGTGCGGACGCCAATCAGCGAGACATCGTGCATCTCGTACTCGCCCGGGCCGGAAATGATCTGATAGCCGGTCTTGATGGCAGCGAGATTGTTGTGGCCCTTGTGCTCGTGTGAGAGGGTCACGATATCGGCCGTTTGCTTTGGCAGGACGTAGCCGGAGGAACGGGCGACCGGGTCGGTAATGACGGTCGCTTCCTTGGCGCGAATACGAAAACAGCCATGTCCGAACCAGCGAATCTCAGCCATTGATGTGTAGGTGCTCCTCGGCTATCCGAATCGGCGATCAGGTCAGGACAGATGGAATCTGCGCGGTGCAAGAGGGCGAATCGCGGAAGAGTGTGGCGCGTGAAAACGCAAAATCAAACCCAGGGCGAGAAGTGGTCCAAAGACGACCGACGCCGAGTTTGCCAAGAGAATGTTTGAGTTCCTTGGGTTTTGGGAAATATACCTGCAAACGACTGACGTGCGTGTCCCCGCAGCCTTCTTCAATCTACCACACTCCGGGAGGCATGGATAGTTGAGCGCTCGAGAAATTGGCGGTGTTCGTACGTCTAACCGGAATCATCTCAAAGGCGATCACCGTCGACGTCCCGGTCTTCATCCTGCTCCATGGCACGGCGGATGACATCATAGGCGTAGCCGCGCCGGGCAAGGAACCCGGAGATGCGGCGCGTCTGAACGTCCGGTTCGAGCGACGCGTACTTGATGCGCTGCCGGACGACCAATTCCCGGGCGTCACCGACCTCATCGACACCGGCACCGGCAAGCGTCTCCTCGATCGTTTCGGGGGCGACTCCCTTGCCGCGAAGCTCGTGAGCCAGCATTCGCGTGGAGCGTGGGCGATGCTGTTGGCGATTCTCGACCCAACGGGTAGCGAAGTCGGCATCGTCGACATAATGCCACTCACGCAGACGGGCGATCGCACCCTCGATCGCGGCAGCTCCAAACTCTCGCTGGCGCAGGCGGGTTGCAATCTCGCCTTCGGAGCGCGCGCGAAACGAGAGCAACTGCAGCGCGGCGGCGGTCGCACGCTTGATTTCATCTGCTGCAAGCATGACTTCCGTCTGGGTTTCGAGGAGTTCCACACCGACGTAGAGGCCAAGCTCCACAAGAAGGTCGGTGCTGAGCCCGAATGCGAACACGTCGTCGAGAAAGACGCTTACGCGGTTGGGGTCGTGGCGCTGGTGCTTGATGTCAGTGACCTTGCCGCTGCGAGGAGCATCGGGAGCCGGCGTCTCGGGCGTCTCGTTCTCGGCGTCCGCCGAACGCCGTGATCGGTTATTCGGGCGGCCACCGGAGGGACTCTTCCTGGGGTTGCCGGAGCGAGGTTTGCTACTGAAGGTCATTGGTTCCTCCGTCGACAGGTCGCTTGGAGAGGAGATGCTTCGGGATGCGTCGCCGCATTAGATCGTCACGTCATATCGAAGGCCAAGTCGTCGTATGCGTTGTTCGAGAATGCGTGCCATGGATCGTAACGCGCGTGGCAACCATGCTCTCTCAGTGCAATTCCGCTCGATCTCGCCCTGCCAGAGTTCAGCGTGCACCAGCATGGGTGGCGCAAACGATCCGCGCTTCCCGCCGTGCGCGGGGGGCCATCGTTCAGGAAAGCCGGTCCTGCATGCGGGCGATCAGGGATGTTATGCCAGTGATGCCTTGGTTGTCGGCCCCGAATGCCACACCAGCGAGCGCATCATTGGCGCGTTGGTGAGCGGTTCTCACCTCGCCGACCACTTGTTGCTGGATGCCGTACTTGTCCAGCAGGCGCAGGACTTCGGCCACACCGCCTTCGTCGATTTCCTCACGCGCATAGAGACCATCCAGAAGTTGGGAGTCCCCGGAGCTCGCCTGGGATCGAAGTCTCAGAATTGGAAGGGATTGCTTGCGGCGTCGAATGTCGTCGGCGACTTCCTTGCCCGTTTCCTCGCGTGCGCCCCAAATCCCCAGCAGATCGTCCCGGATCTGAAAGCCGATTCCGAGGGCCAGTCCAACCTTCGCATACTGGCTGGCATCTTCCCTGCTGGCACCACCCACGTGAGACCCGGCCCACGCCGCATATTCGACGATTGCCGCCGTCTTCCCCGTGATCATGCCGAGATAATCTTCGGGCTGCACATCGCTCCGGCCTTCGAACTCGAGGTCGAGAACCTGGCCACGAACGATCGCAATCGTCATGCGGTTGAACTCGGCGGTCAACTCGAGGATGATCTCGGGCGCGACGATATCTTGCCGGGTATTGAGTACGGCGAGGTGGGACGCGGCGAAAAGGGCATCTCCGACGTTGATCGCCTGAGCGTCACCCCATACTCTCCAGACCGTGGCGCGATGGCGTCGATTCGGACTACGATCCTGAATATCATCATGAACGAGCGAGAAATTGTGGAGCAACTCGATTGCCGCCGCGATCGGGGCGGCGGCTTCCGCGTTACCACCGGCGGCCATGCAACTCAGCACGGCGAGAAGCGGGCGCATGCGCTTTCCCTGGCCAGTGATGCGCGCTTTGGCATCTACAGGAGTGCCGGAACTGTCCACCATCCCCAGATGGTAGCGAGCCATGCGAGGGAGCATGGGCGCATTGCCCTTCATTTCGGAGAGAGCACTTTCCAATTCCGGATAGATCAGTCGATCCAGCCCGGCGCCGGTCAATTCGGTCGTAGCGTACGCTAGCGGATCCGATATGTTGCGGTTGAATCTTCCCCGTTCGTCATCTGCTGTTGATGACTGATTCACGTTGGTTCTCCCCTGATGATGCATTATTTGCCTTGGTTCTCCGATTCAATCAGTCTGATGTCGCAATGTGCGTGTCTGTTCCAATCGCCTCGTCCGTTTTCCGGAATAGTTCATATGAGAATACTTCCTTGCCAGCGGCTTCAGCCCTGGTTGAAGTCCGCGTCAACCAAATCCTTGATGTGCTTCCGGTGCTCGCTGCACATGAAGTTTCCATGAAGTTTCCATGACAAGCCCATGAAAGGGAACTGCGCGTATCAATTTGGAGCGATTGGAGTATCCATAACGTTCCGTACCACGTATACTTGATTGCATGAGTGAGACCAAAAGCTCGCCATCGAGTTGCTTGCCGTCGTTGCCACCATTTTCGGCGCGTGGCAGCAAGTGGCCGAAGATGAGGGAAATAGTACATGTTTCTAGATCCACTTTATTTCGTTTTCATGTTGCCGGGCCTGGCGTTCATGCTGTGGGCTCAACGCAAGGTGCGCGGAAATTACGAGAAGTATTCAAAGGTTCGCAACAATGCGGGAGTGACCGGTGCCCAGGCGGCGCGGCGAGTGCTCGATAGCCAGGGACTGCAGGATGTGACCATCGAGCAGGTTCAGGGTGAGCTCTCGGATCACTACGATCCACGCACGCGTGTGCTGCGATTGTCTCCCGGCGTCTATGGAATTCCTTCCATCGCGGCGATCGGGATTGCCGCCCATGAGGCGGGACATGCCATCCAGCATGCACGTGCCTATGCGCCGATGCAGTGGCGAACGGCTCTAGTGCCAGCCGTCAACATCGGATCCAACCTTGGTTTTATGGTTATTTTTCTGGGCATCATTATCGGAATCGCGCAGTTAGCGTGGGTAGGCGTGGCTCTGTTCGGTCTCGCAACCATCTTCGCGCTGTTGACACTGCCGGTTGAATTCGATGCGACTCGCCGGGCGAAGGCTGCACTGGTGCAGGTGGGACTGGTTGATTCCGGTGTGTCTGGTGGAGAAGAAAGCAAGGGCGTTGCCCGCGTGCTCGATGCCGCCGCATGGACCTATGTTGCCGGCTTCGCATCTTCGCTGCTGACGTTGCTCTATTACGTCATGATGATCTCGGGTATGGGTGGTCGCCGAAGCTAACGGCACCCAAACACTCGTCTGGACACCCATGGCAAGCGCCTACACCACACCCTCGGACGGGAAACCGTTCGAGGGTGTGAATTGTGTCGTTCGATCAGCTGCCCCTGGCGATCGCCAACGACGACGTCAATGTGTGAAGGTGTCTGTCAGCCTTGCCGCAGATGTGATCTTCCGACAGCATCGTGATGTAGTTCACACCCAGAGACTGCAAATGGGCAATCTCCTCCTGCATGTCTTCCGCGCGATCGGGGCGGGCGGACATCCAAGCCTCTATCTGCAGCGATTCCGGATCTCGATCTGCACGCACCATTTCCTCCCGCAATATCTGCAGTTGCGCTGGAACGCCACTTTCAAGAGTTCCAAGTGGGATAAATCCATCGGCAATGTGTGCCGCTCGTGCAATTCCCGCCCGGCTCTGCGCTCCGATCCAAATCGGGATCGGCCGCTGCACCGGTAACGGATCGATACTTGCTTCTTCGATCCGATGTTGAGCACCCACGAACGATACCGAATCTTCGGTCCAGAACCGTCGCAGCACGGCGATCTGCTCCTCCAGCCGCGCACCGCGCGACCGGAACGATTCGTTCATCACCTCATACTCAAGTTCATTCCAGCCCAGACCAACACCCAGCCGGAGCCGACCATTGCTCAGGACGTCCACCCCGGCAGCCTGCTTTGCCACCAACGCCAAACGGCGTTGGGGCAAAATCAGGATTCCGGTCGAGAGTCCCAGCCGGGTGGTGATTGCCGATGCGAAGCCAAGCGTCAGGAAGGCTTCCTGGATTGGCTTCTGATCCGGGCGAGCCTGCCGACCATCGACACGGCTGGCACGGACGACGTGGTCCTCGGTGGACAGATAGTCAAAACCAGCTTGCTCGATCCCGCATATGAAGGCCCGAAGGCTTTCCGCTTCGCCACCGACATCTCTCATCGGGATTTTGGCGCCGAACTGGAGCGTCTGTTGTCTCGTGTCAATCCGGGTGTTCATGTTGGACCTTAATCTCGCTTACAACCCTTCGATTGCCTTGTAGGCTGCCTCCAACGCTCGGAGATGATCCGCGAGGGTCTCGAACCCGACGCCAAGCGTGACGAACGACAGGTGAGAGATGCCGCGCTGTTGCCAGGCGGCGAATTCCCGCCGCCAATCGTCGGGAGTGTCGGAACCCAGCGAGATGCGAGCTTCAAGGCCAAAGGTCTCCAGCGATCGTCCGTTGATTTCGAGTTCCTCGGAGAGCGCCGCGAGTTGATGATCCATTGAGTCATTCAACATGCCGTTGGCAAAGAATCCATCGGCGAGTCGCGCCGCGCGACGAACCGCCACCTCGGCGCTCGCGCCGATCCAGAGCGGGATCGGTCTTTGCAGCGGCATCGGCAAGATGCCAGCATGGTCGATCTGATGCCATGTTCCCGAGAAGGTAAGGATGTCCTCGGTCCAGAGCGCGCGCAGCACGGCGATCTGCTCTTCGATTCGGCGGCCTCGGTTGCTGAAATTCTCGTTCAGCGCTTCATACTCGATGTCGTTCCAGCCGATGCCGACTCCGAGCCGCAGTCGACCACTGCTCAACACATCGATCTCCGCCGCCTGTTTGGCGACAAGCGCTGTCTGCCTTTGAGGAAGGATGATGACGCCCGATACGAGCTCGATCGATGTCGTTACGGCGGCGAGATATCCAAACAGCACGAATACTTCATGGAAAGCGGTTTCGCTCGTATAACGCCCCTGGAGTTTGGGGTGGGCATCGAGCGAACCTCCCACGACGTGGTCGTAGGCGAGAATATGTCTGAAGCCGAGCGCTTCCGAGGTCAGCGCAAACTCCCGGATATCTGCCGGGATATTGCCGATGTCGTATTGAGGGAAGACCACCCCAACACGAATGTCATCGCGGGAGCGTTGGGGAATCACCGTCGTCGTTGCAGAAACCATCTGTTTGAAACCTCCACGTCGTGTCAATCGTTAGAGAACACAAGCAGGTAATCGGCCGTACATACCTGTGGATGCGGTCTGGAATCACCGCACACACTGTCTCGGGAGATGCTGGACTCCCTGCTTCAAACGAGATCAGCGTCGATCGTCTGAAGCCCGAATATCAATGCTACCCTGATGATAGGAAGTGTCCACACTGAAAGTGAGCCTTCATGCCAGAACGTCACCGTTTCGAATCGCTTTCGCCCGGTTTCCTCGAGATCCCTCGACCCGGACGGGGAACCCTGAGTCGCCGGCACGTTCTGCGAGGGACGACTGCCGCGTTGGGTGCATTGCTTTTGCCGATCTCGCTGACGCGGGCAGCGGCGCAGGATCAGGTCATCGAGCCGCTCGACCCCACGAGCACGGAACCCGCTGCCAACATCGCCGCTGATACGGAGACACCCACACCATCGACCAGCCAAGGTATCGTCCTGACCTCGGATCAACTCGCGGATCAGTCGAATTCCCAGTATTTTGCCGCCACCGGCCATAATCTCACCACGCCGTTTCTGCAACCGTGGACCGATGCCGGCGGCGAACCCGTCCTCGGAAGCCCGCTCTCCGAGGGGCGATTCGTCGATACAACGGGGACCATCCAACAGGTTTTCGAGACGCTGACGCTCGATTACAATCCGACCCTCGATCCAACACTTGCGATCCAGGGTGTCCCACTGGGTACGGCGATGGTGAACTCGCTCGCCTCGTCGACGCAACGCGCCGCCGTTTCGGGTTGTAGCGGAAGCGATGCCAGCTGCCAGTTCTTCCCGGATACACGTCATACGATCAGCGGCGAGTTCGCCTCATTCTGGACTCTTCATGGTGGACAACTCATCTTCGGCCTGCCTGTTTCCGAACCCTTCAAAAAGGGAAAGGTAACGACCCAGGTGTTCGAGCGGGCGGTGTTCGATCTCGAAGCCGGAGGCAGTGTGACGCTGAGAAAGGTGATGGTCGACGCTGTTGCGTCGTCTTCGCTGGCGACCGATGCCGCATACATTCCCGCTCCACCGACGCTTGGCAAGACATCGCTGGTGAAGGCGGGGGATGGTCTCCGCCTGCGGGACGCGCCCAACGAAACAGGGAACGTGCGTGTTGTGCTGCCGGACAATGCCGAGTTCATCGCCGCCGACGCCGGAAGCTCCCCATGGGTTCCTGGATATGTCGATGGGTATTCGGGATGGGTGGCCGCCGAGTTTCTGTCACCACCGAAGGCTGTCCCCGCAGTCGATCTGAAGGATTGGGATCTTTCGGTCTGGCAGGGAGCGGCACTGGGCGACACGTACCTGCGAGCCAAGTCGACCACGAAAGCCAAGTCGGTGAAGACTCTGGCGTTCGGCGACCAGGTTGTCGTCAAGGACTGGGTGGAAGGTGAAGAGGTATTCGAAGGCGCGAACATCTGGGCCGCGCTGAACGACGGGACGTTCGTCTATGCCCGGAACATCGGCCGATCGGCGCCGGTCGCGCCGACGCCGATACCTGCTGATGCCCCGGCCAACGGCAAATGGATCGATGTCAATCTGACGCAACAACTCATGATGGCGTATGAGGACCGTCAGGTTGTGCGAACGTGCGTGACCACGACGGGAATGCCGGGATGGGAGACGCCGGAAGGATCCTTCGCGATCAACACCCGCGTGGCAAACGAAACCATGGGCAGTGGCTCGATCGGAGCCGAGAACTTCTTCAACCTGAAGAACGTGCTCTTCACCCAGTACTTCACCGATGTCGGTCATGCCATCCATTTCGCCTGGTGGCGCACGAAGGAAACGATCGGCCGGCCCGGGAGTCACGGTTGCCTGAACCTGCTGCTCGACGATTCGCAGTTTTTCTGGGACTGGGCGGAAATCGGGACGCCGGTATTAGTCCACAGATGATCAGCGCTTCATCCAATCGTGATCGTCGCACGCACGAAGGACCCTGCACAATATGGTGCCGGGATCTCACTATGCAGGCACATCCTATGACGTTGCCGGGAGAACGCTTCGGCAGCCAGTACAATGTGATTCCTCAGGGGTTCTGGTACGACCGTCTGGAAGGAGAAATCGAGATTCCTAGCCTGCACCATGCACGAATCGCCGACTCAGTGAATGGGGTGAGCACGATTGGACGCATATCTTAAAAGAGCCATTCCCGAGAGAATCACTGTCCTCAGCGGACCACGACCGCCCGATGACCTCTGCTTTTTGAGTGACCATCTCCAAATCGTCTGTAACAGTTCGGATGTGCCGTGGACGGATCTCGGTCTTCATTTACACCTTGAGAGCGACGAAGCCTACATCGTGCTCGAGGGGGTGATTACGTTAGATATTGACGAGGAGCGTGTGATAGTGCTGGCGGGAGAGGTGTGCTTCGTCCCATGCGGCGTGTTTCATGCAGTTGTCTCTGTGGAAACACCTTATCGAGGCTTTGTTATCCGGGCTCCCGCGTCGCAAGACAAAGTATATCGAGATGCGTAACGCGGACTCATATCCGAGACCCGGAATATCAACTATTGGTGACAGGTATAGGGACGCCGGTAATCGTGCACTCGTAGCCTCGGATGTGGTTGAGATCGACTTTCGGTCGTGCGGTCCGATTCCATAGTGAGAAGATAGCCTCCGCTTCGGTCCGCTGAGTCAGTTCATCCGGGTGCCGAGCGTCACTGGCAGAAGCTGGGAAGCAGCTGAGAGGGACCATCCGAGTGCCACGATTGACGCGCCGATGCTGGTTCTTGGAGATGATCTCTCCAATCTCAGTGAGGATGGATGAGGGCCAAAACGTGTCCTTTAGGAGATCGTACGTTCTCTCCAGACCTAGCCCCGACCGCGAAGATCGATCACCGTGCAATGGTCTTACTGGCCAGGATTGTCAGAATGAAATAACAACAATGCTAGAACGCAACAGCTATTCGAAGGCACTTTCATGCGATCAAAGGTTTTCGAGTCGAAAGCGCGTCAGCTCTTGGGACACTCGTTTTCGCAGCAATCATTATTGTTGCAGTTGTCGATGCACGACGCGTTCTTGAGACACCATCCAAGCTCACACTCGAAGCAGGGGTTGGGACCCATGATCCCCGTTGAGGCTGCGACAGCCTCGGCATACTCCAAACAGTCCGTGGTACTAACCGGGCAAGTCTGTTGGCAGCACCTGGGTCCGGTATAGCTCGGATTGCACTCGTTGACCAGACCATCGGCCGACAGGCAGCTGGAAGCGTAGTTCTGGGCGCAGATGTCATCATTCAAGCAGGGGGTTCAGGTGGTGATGTCCAATGGATCGGAGCAGTTTGCAAATGCAGTGAATGTCGGTGATGTGTATTCTGTGGTGTCGAGGCAGAACACGACCATCATGTTGGAACAGATGGGGCCGTTGGCCTGAGCACCCTGCTTGCGCACCGGGGTTGCTTCCTGGGCAAAGGCACGTGTAACACCAACCTTCCCGATCGGCGTTCCAACCGGCAGCAGAGACACTGTGAACTTGCACCGGGAGCGCGCCGCCAGCAGCCGGAGGGTGGCTTCCTCGCGCCGGACATCATAGGTGTCCGCGTGCTCGACGCGCTTGGCATGGGACCAGCCACCTTGCTCCGTCTTGATCGCCGCCAGGAGCCTCGCATGATCGTTCGCGGACTTCACCAGCTTGTCGGTCAACTCGTCACACGTCCCAATATGCTGATGGGAAATGGAGGCGATCTCCTCATAGAGCATGACGGACTGCTCTTCAGAGTCCGCCGCCTGAAGTGCCCGTGCGAAGGTGCTGATACGGCACAGGCCGCGCCGCTAATCCACCCATCGCGATCTCGGTCAGACCGCGCATAAGGCTGCGCCGCGTACCCGGGGCTGCCATTCCTCGCGTCAATGCATCGAACCATTGATGGTCCATAGCTGTCTCCCGCCGTAATCAGCTTCGAGCCATCCGTCCAAACACTCTAGAGGATGAGAGCCGCCGCGTCATCGAGAGGTATACGTATGTCACTGCTGTGCGCTCTATGCAGATATACGTAGTGGCAACGATATCGAGGCTGGTTCTACAAATGGGTCGTCGAGAACGCGCCAGAGTCGCCGGGTTCTGGCTAGGCAGGTAAGAAATCGCTTCTATGAAACTACGCTGAGAAAGATGTCTTCTTCATTGCAAATCCGGTTCCTCGAAGGTCATCAATGATCTGCTCGAAGGCGTTTTCCATGTCAGACATTTCGCGCAATGCCTTGATACATTCCATTGTCAACTTCGCTGAACCGACACATGCCCATCGACAGTCGTTAAAATTGTTGGATTCGTCAGCATGAAAGCCCGGCGTGGTCCCAAACTCAATAATGCAATTTCGAAACGTGCAGCGCTGATAGACGTGACCGTCAAGCCTGACCGTGGAACCGTGAAAGACTTTTCCGTCAACTGGCGTTAACATCCGAGGGTTGCTCTGAGGCAACTCAATCCTCGCTATAATCGGCTTAGGCGTCCCGCCTGAGCCGAGAGCTCTTGTCGATGTCAGGGTCCTGAAGCTCCATCTCCAGCGTTTCCAGGGCGACCCGGGCATCATCGGTTGCCCGTTCCACCGCTGCCAGGGCGCGCTCCAGATCAGGATCGATCCCGACCCCGGCGCGATGACGACGTCGGGTGATGAGCTGGGTGTATCCTCGGAGCACGCTGAGCGCGTTGCGCAGATCGTGCGCGGCGTGGGCGGCGGAGTCCGTCGTCTGGGAGCGCGAACCCGGTTGGTTTGTGTCCATGCGGCAAAATCCTGTAAAGGTGGCGGTCAGGCGGAAGGTCTCTCGAGCTGGGCCGAGGGGTCCCGCACCAATGCCGCCGCGATGACCTTCAGGAGTCGCTCGATGTCGAATGGCTTGAGCACGACATCGACGCGCATCTCGCGCAGGTGTTCGGCCAAATCCACGGCTTCCTTGATCGCTCCGGTGCAGAGCACGATCGGCGTGGAGGCGGTTGGCGGGTTCAGGCGGAGGAGCTGGAGCAGGGACCAGTTCTCGTCGGTGGTCGCCCACATGTAGTCGATCATGATCAGATCCGGGGAAAGATGATTGAACTGGGCGAGATCGCGTTCGAGATGCGACTGAATCGTGACGCGGTACCCCTCGTCGGTGAGCAGGTCCCGGAGGAGGTCGAGGAGATCGGGAGAATGGTTGATGGCGAGGATGTGGGGCTGTTGGCAGAGGTCATGCGAGATGTCCTTCGGGTAGCTCTGCGATGCAGGAGCTTCCGAATACGGCAGCTGCATGGATAGGCTGTTGGGTAACAGTCGTTAGAGTCTACAACATCGTTGCTCGCATGAACCCCGCCCGTCTGCATCACCCCGGCTCGCAAAAGAAGGGGGATCGTGCCATGGACCTGACCGGTGAAGACATCTGGATGCTGCTGTGCGTGTCACGGTCGATCTCGAGCAGGGAACTGGCGACCAGCCACGGGTTGCCGCTGGCCCAGATGATGCGCGTCTGCCTGCAGGTCCGTCGAGAGGGGTAGACCTGTCCCGGCGACGATGTGCCCTGCATCGTCTGTGGGGAATTCATCACCGTTGCGCGGGCGACGGTGGGATCGACCACGCATCATGCGTGGTCGATCCCACCGGGCGCGGCCATTCGGGCGATTCAGGCTGATCGAAAGCGGTATCTGCCGGGGGTGTCCCGTCGGACGTTACATGTTTTGAGCGGCACGGACTGGACCGAGGAGGAGGCGGTCGTGATCGCCCGTGCCGCAAGCGAGTCCATGCGGTCGATTGCTCGCAAGCTCGGTCGCTCCGAGTCGAGCGTGCGGAGTCGGCGCACCAAGCTTCGTCTCGAAGGGCGCTTGGATTGAGAACAACACAAACTTCGGGGAGCGCGCTCTTGAGTCCACTGGCGGTGCATTCCACTCCAGCGCGCTGTACTCGAAAACGGGCTGCCTGGCATCCAACATGCCTGAGAGGTGCGACACCCGAGGGGACGACGGGGCCGGGTGTTCCCGCTGCCATCACGGTGATGGTGATGATGAACGTGATTACCCAAGGAGGATCTCGTATGCGTCGACTGCTTATCGGACTCGCGTGTCTCTTCGTCGTTGCTGGAGGAGCAGGCGTGGTAGCGGCTCAAGGCCCGCTTGTCACCACGCAGAACGTCGTTTCTCCCGATCAGTGTGCCAGTCCCATGGCATCACCGGAAGCCTCACCTGCCGCCTCTCCGTCGGCATCGCCAAGTCTCGCCCTTGCGTCAACGCCTGTCAGTATCGGCACACCAATTGCCTCGCCTTCGGTGCCGATCGAACTCACGGGATGTGCAACCCCTGCACCGTAATCGGGCAGGGTGCGTGACGAGTACTAGGCAAACGCCGAAAGTCTGACGATGCCGAGGGTCCCCGGTGCAACCGCCCTCGGCGTCGTCGTGGCCGATGCACGTTATGGTGAGAGGGTGATGGGCTTGGAGAGTTTTTCGCTCGTGCCATCCTTGAAATAGACGACTATATTCATCGCAAATTCGCCCCACGTCACGTATTGAATTTCAGGATGAATAGGCTCTGTTGATAACGGGTCACCACGGATGGCTGGACCGACTCATGTAGGTAATAGGTAACCGATTCGACCTGAGCGAGGTCCACTGCCGACCCGGCCAACCAGAAGGTCACGTGCCAAGACCCGGCTCCATTAGCCGTGTTGGCGACCCGCTGCTCCTAATACTGGAGATCAACGGCGATCGCGTTGGGAGATCCGGAAGAGGGCGGGATTTGCACATCTGACGAGTCTGGAGGGAATTGACCGGGATCCTTGGATTCGACCGACCCACGCTGGAACAAATAGGCCGTCAGGAGCACATAGGCAGCCATCTGCAGGAACTCGCTCTCCCAGTTCTCGAACGTCACCTCGAGGAACGAACGGGTCTCCAGGTAGGCCCGATAGGAGATCGCCGTCTCTCCGTGTTCAAGCTGATTCTGGTTGTAGACACGTTCGCCGACCACGCTCTGACCGATCAGCATGGCGAAGAAGATGCCAAAGACGGTCAGGGAAAGACCATTGGTTCGCAGCAATCGACGCACGTGAGTTCTCCTCGATGATGGAGCGCGATCCGGCAGCCAGATCGTCCGGAATCCGGTCGAGTATACGAATCAGCGGGGTGTCCGGGGAGATTTCTCCATGCGTCGCCACGCCCATCCCAACCTGATTTTTGCACCGCTGGGTCGAAATGATGGCGCAAACGTGGATTGCACGGAAGCCACAAGGTGTTCTGCAAAGCGGAGCGAGTGCCTTCCCGAGCGTAAGTGAACTGGAGATTCGGTGTCGAACGTGCCATAGTTTCAGGTGATGTTGGCCATACACCGTTCTTGATGGTCCGCATGACGTGGTACACAATCCCGTGCGGCTCACGCCGGATTCGGTCGCAAGCGAAACAGCGGGCGTTCCCATATGCAGCCCGTTCGCTTCTGCGCCCCGGCAAATCTGCGCCGTGTCGCGCTGTGGAGCGTCATTCCGCTTGTGCGACGAACGCTGTTGGAACTGCGTTGCGTCCACACCCGCGAATCGAGCAATTATGAGCGAAGGACCCAAGCCGTTCTCCTCCGACTGGTACAAGGAACCCACTCCACCCGACAAATCGGGACGCCGCATCCCATCGCGTGCGCTCCGCGTGTTGATTCAGGCTGGGAGCAAACTACCCAATGATCGGGTATTGAGCATTCTGGTCTTGCTCATCCTGATAATGTCGTCCTTTTGGTTTGCCAGTCCTCAAGGCGAAGCCCATTCGAATGAGCAGGCATTGTCGGCGCAAGATGTCTCGCCCGCGCCAGACATCGCCTACGATGCATCGAAGCCGACCGAGGAAGCGTCCATCTCCACTGATAATCTGGCGATTGCCGATGCGACCGATGGATCTTCACAGCCCAACGCACCGGCCAAAACCGCACCGAAGCTGAACCTTCAGGCGCCGACGGCCCCAACGACTGCGAATGGATTGTTGCCGGGCAATCGAATCCTGCTGTTCTATGGTTTTCCGGGAAACAAGACCATGGGAATCCTGGGCGAACACGAAATGACCGATCTGCTGGGTTTGATCAAGGAGCAGGCTGTGGCCTACGAGCAGGCCGATCCTTCCAGACCGGTGAAGATCGGATTCGAGGTTGTGGCGTCGGTGGCGCAGCAGGACCCGCAAGCGGACGGCAGTTACCTGCTTGATGCGCCAGCCGATCTGCTGAACACGTACGCCGATTTTGCGGAGAAGAACGACCTGTTGCTCTTCCTCGACGTTCAGATCGGCAAGCGCAAGACGGCCGATGATATCAAGGGCCTCGAACCGTGGCTGAAGAAGCCGTTCGTGCATCTGGCAATCGATCCGGAATTCGCCGTACGCGACGGTCAGGTCCCAAGTATCGACATCGGCCAGATCGACGCGTCGGATGTGACTCAGGCGCAGAACTGGCTGGTAGAACTCTCCAAGGCCGACAATCTGCCACCGAAGGTGCTGATCGTGCATCAGTTCCATGAGGGGATGATCGAGAACAAGGGCAAGATCGCTCCAATCTCCGATGTCCAGCTCGTCATTGACGCAGATGGATGGGGCCCACCGGATAGCAAGAAGAGTACCTATACCTTCGTGAACAAGTTGCAGGAGATCGAGTACAACGGCATCAAGCTTTTCTACAAGCAGGATGATCCGATCATGACGCCTGACGAGATCGTGAAACTCGACCCCATCCCCGACCTGGTCATCTATCAGTAAGCTTTGGGTTCGTCTGTCGCGATAGGGCGTACGGAGCCAGCTACCGCCCATTGGCCGCACTGAATGTAGACTTGCGGGAGCACAGGAGCGTGTAGTCCGAATCGATGTCGGAATGGTGGACTACGCTTTTGCAAACCCGTACCAAAACACATAGAACGCAGGATCGGCGAGGGACAATGGGGAAGATATTCATACTTGATGATGCCGATATCGAAGGGCTCCTGCAGACCTCACTTATCGGGCGAATCGCCTGCTTCGCTCCGGGTGAGGAACGTCCATATATTGTGCCTATCGGATTTGGCTATGACGGGGAAGCTGTCTATTTTCTGAGTGGACCAGGCCGCAAGATCGAGATCATGCGACGCCAGCCTCTTGTGAGTTTTGAAGTCGATCATGGAACGGCGGAGGACCGATGGCAGAGTGTGATTGCCGAGGGCATCTATGAGGAACTTGCGCAACCGGAGGAACGGGAACATGCCCTGCGTGTGCTGTTCCCTGTGGGGATTCGACCCGACATCGGGCCGCACATGATTCTCTTTCGGATTCGGCTCACGAAAAAGGGGGGCCGCTTCGAACTCCCCGATCAGGAAGTCGACATCGCAATGGAGACCAAGTCTGCCTGACTGAACATGACGATGCGATCGGCTTTGCCAGGCGCAATTCTCGAGTTCGTTTCAGCCGTGCTCGTTTCAGTCCGGGATACACGCAGATTGGCTGGCATTTGCCAGCCAATCTGCTGTCTCTCATGGCAAGATACCCCAAATCCAACGAATCTCACTCGAAGTTGGTGTTTGGCTTCGACAGGCATGGCACTCGTACGAGCCATTTCTCCGTGCGGATGGAGGTGGAACGCATTATGCTGTATCCAATTCAGACCACATGAGAACACTTGCGCGATCCCTTGACGACGATTGTCGTTTAGGTGTATCAAATCAGGTAGCAAGTCCAACTTCATAGCCCGAACCGCTCGGTGGTCGGATTTTGTGCAACTCGTTCACTGCAATCTTGCATGGAACCGTAGCGTACAAGCTGGATTGGCATCGAAGCCAATGCAACGGCAAGGAGAATGGCATCGTGGCAAAGTTTCTACCGACGCCCGTGAATTCACTGATGCGGGATGCGATTACTGGCAGATCTTCACGTCGTGACATCGTCAGGCGAGGGACGGCTTTAGGTCTCGGCGGCGCAATGATGGGCACGATCCTCCGCGCGGAGTCGATCGGAGCCCAGGCGACTCCAGGTGCATCACCGGTTGCGGCGAAGCCTGCGGGCTGGTCGATCGTTGTTCCCAAGGGATTGCGATCGGATCTGAAGGGCAAGAAAATCTCGGTTGTGCTTGGTGCTGATGGGGTGGGCGCGCCGTTCGACCAGGCATGCGTCGATGCGTTCGCCAAGGCGACCGGGATCGAAACCAACTACATCAAGGGTGCCGAATCAGCGACCGACCGGCTGCAGTTCTACCAGCAAACATTCAGCGCCGAATCGTCCGATATCGACGCCGCGATGATCGATGTGATCTGGCCGGGCATTCTCGCTCCGCATTCGGTCGATCTCAAGGATGTCTATGCATCCCAGGGAACCACCAGCTTCCAGCGAATCGTCGACAACAATACCGTCAATGACGCACTGGTCGGCATTCCGTGGTACACGGACGCAGGGCTGCTTTATTACCGAACCGATCTTCTCGAGAAATATGGTTTCAGCGCACCTCCAAAGACCTGGCAGGAGTTGACGGACCAGGCGACCAAGATTCTCGCGGGCGAGAGGGGCACCAACAGCGCGTTCACGGGATTCACGTTCCAGGGTGCGGCATATGAAGGCCTGACATGCAATGGTCTCGAGTGGCAGAACTCCTACGGCGGCGGCACGATCGTCGACGCCGATGCCAAGGTGACCGTCAACAACGACCAGACCAAAGCCGCACTTGAACTCGCGAAGACGTGGGTCAACACGATCTCGCCGCAAGCCGTTACCGGATACAAGGAAGAGGACGGCCGGACAGTCTGGCAGGGTGGCAATGCGGCGTTCATGCGCAACTGGCCATATGCCTATTCCCTCGGAGCCGACAAGGATTCGGTGATCAAGGGCAAGTTCGATGTCACCCAGCTGCCAAAAGGCGAGGGCGAAAAAGCTGTCAGTGCCGCGACTCTCGGTGGATGGCAGATGATGGTTTCCAAGTACTCCAAGGAGCCGGATGCTGCCAAGGAATGGGCCAAGTTCATCACCAGTTCCGAACTGCAGAAGGCACGCGCGATCGAACGATCGACGTTGCCGACGATTGCTGATTTGTACAAGGATCAGGAAATTCTCGCTGCCAATCCGTTCTTTGGCAAGCTGCTTGAAACATTCCAGTCCGGTTCGGTGGCGCGGCCGTCGACCCCGACCAAGGACCTCTACAATGAAGTATCGATCGCCTACTTCACGGCGGTAAACGGCATTCTCTCCGGGCAGCAGTCCGATGTCGCAACGACCCTCGGGAACCTCGAAGGTCAGATTGCCGATATCCTCAAGGATCTGTAATCACGCCCCCTGCATCGATCGCAGGACGGAGCGCGTGAAAATCGAGAGCCGGTGGATGGCAGAGGCGCTCTCCATCGGCTCTCGTTATCGGGGAGTAGCCCATGGGCACGTCTGCAACGGAAGCCATAGCTCCGAAAACGGAGGAGGCTCCCAAACTGAAAATGGGGTCGGCGCCCAGGTCGGTGGTTGGTCGTCAGCAGGAACGCCTCGGTTGGTTGCTGGTGCTTCCCAGTGTCATCATCGTGCTGGCGGTTGCCATCTATCCATTGCTGGAGACGTTTCGACTCAGCTTCACCAACAACCGGCTGTCTCGACCTGGGCGCGAGAAATACGTTGGGTTCGACAACTACACGCAGATTCTCCACGACGACTTGTTCCGCACTGCGCTCAAGAACACGCTCCTTTTCACCGTGTCTTCGGTGGCCCTGGAGACCATCCTCGGGATGGTCGTGGCCCTGACGATTCATTCCCAGTTTCGAGGGCGTGGCTTCGTGCGCACGTCGATGCTGGTGCCATGGGCGATTCCGACGGTCGTTTCGTCGCTGCTGTGGCAGTGGATGTTCAACGATCGCTACGGTGTCATCAATTCGATCCTGATTCGGATCGGCTTGCAGGACAAGACGGATAACTTCTCGTGGATCAGCAGTCCGACGACTGCGTTGGGAGCCGTCGTGGCGGTGGATGTCTGGAAGACGACGCCGTTCATGGCGTTGCTGTTATTGGCGGGTCTGCAGATTATTCCGGAAGACGTGTATGAGGCGTCGTATGTCGACGGTGCGACAAAGTGGCAACAATTCTGGCAGATCACCTTGCCGCTGGTCAAACCCGCCCTCGTGGTCGCCCTGATCTTCCGCACGATGGACAGCTTCCGTGTCTTTGACATGATCTTCGTCCTGAAGAGCTATGCGACGGAAACGATGACGGTGGCCATCTATGCGCAACAGTCGCTGATCGCTGCAGGCAGGGTTGGCTACGGCTCAGCGGTCGCTGTAGTGATCTTCCTCTGCATCGCAGTCATGGTGGTCATCTACACGCGGATCATCAAGGTGGAGGAGGTTTAGACATGGCAATCCAGGTGCCCTCTCCGGGTCGGCTCAAGATCTCTTCCGACGAACTCGAACGGATCCGGTCGTCGTACATCAAGCAGAGCAAGAACACCTGGGTCTCGACTGCCGGCAAGATCGCATTCTGGTTTCTGGTGATCGTGATCGTGCTGTACACGCTCTTTCCATTCTACTGGGCAATCGTCTCCTCGCTGACGCCTACCAACGATCTCTACGTGACGCCCGTCAACTTCTGGCCGCAGAGCTTTACGCTCGACCATTACAAGCAGGTGTTCGAGAACGGGTCGTTCATGCGGGCATTGCTGAACTCCGCGATCGTCTCGTTCGGGGTCGTCATCCTGGCGCTGCTGCTCGGCACCCTGGGCGCGTATGCCCTCGGCCGGCTCAAGTTCCGGGGCAAGACGATCATTCTCTACCTGATTCTCTCGATGACGATGTTCCCGGGTGTGGCAATCCTTGGGTCGCTCTTCCAGATCATGAAGCGGCTCGGAACGTTCAACACCTTGCAGGGTCTGATCATCGTCTATCTGACCTTTACGTTGCCGTTCACGGTATGGGTGCTTTCCAACTTCTTCCGCGCGATGCCGGACGAACTGGAGCAGGCGGCGCTGGTCGATGGGGCGACGCCGATGAAGGCGCTGTGGCAGATTCTGCTGCCTCTGGCGGTGCCAGGAATGGTCACGACCGGGTTGCTCGCGTTCATCTCCGCCTGGTCAGAATTCATTTTCGCGCGTACGTTCACGATCGACGAACGGGCAATCACCGTTCAGGTCGCGATTGCGAATTTCACCGGCAATCAGCAATTCGAGCAACCGTTTGCCGTGAAGATGGCCGCTGCCGTGGTCGTTACGTTGCCACTGCTCGTCGGTGTGCTGATTGTGCAGAGGCGCATCATTGCTGGGCTGACGGCTGGTGCAGTCAAGGGATAGATCCGGTCGCGATGCGAGGCGAAACGCTGTTACGGCATGCGTGTCCCTCGTATCGCGACGGCGCGCTGTCGGGATGACGGGCAGTCCGGAATACGGAATCCGGTCGAATGGGATGCGGACCGACACCGCGGGCGCCGAAGACAAAGAACCGCCTGAGGTGTCGACCTCCGGTCGCAGGGGTGGGTATTCTTGCGGGAAGTCAGCTCGACAGCGTTCCGCAGCCAACCCAGCGTTCAACCGGATTCGGTCAAAGGGGAGCCGGTTGGCTGCCTAGGACCCACCTCGGGTTTTCGATAGTGGACGCGGACAGGACAGACGACCAGAAGCCCTCGACCGTTAATGGTCGAGGGCTTTTTGACTGAACCGACTGATTTCTCGCCTGACTGGCGTTCAGGCTGTTCGGTGAACGCGAAACGCACGCAGATCCGAATCTTGTGCGGCCCCTTCCAGAAGTCGAGCAATCACGAGTCCAGCGTATGGACCCAGGTGAAGCCCCGATGCACCGAAGCCGGTCACGACGATCAGATTCGAAGTGCCGGCCACTGGACCAAGAAACGGTATGCCGTCCGAAGACCACGGGCGAAATCCAACGCGCACTTCATCGATCCGCGCATTCGCCAGTCCGGGGCGTTGCTCAAGAGGCGGTCCAGGATGAGATGAACGCCAGACGCGGTTGGCTCCGGATCGAACCCAGCATCCGGCTCCTGGGTTGCGCCGGTCACAATGCGATTTGGATCGTACGGCAGGATGTATCTGCCGTCCAGCGGGACGACCATCGGCCACTCGGAGGTGTCTGTTTGCCCAAGCGAAAGATGGATGATCTGTCCCCGATGAGGGGCAATCGGCACCGACATCGAGAGGGGGACGAGAAGTTCGTTTATCCACGAGCCGGTGGTGACAACGATCACATCGACCGAGACATGGCGGCCGTCAAGCACGACGCCGGTGACTCGGTCGTTGTCTATGGCAAGTGCCGCGTTGCCGGTGACACCGACGCCCCATGATGGCGAGCAGCCTGGACAAGCGCAAGGCGGAGCGCATCGCCGTCGACACGCGCGGCGTCAGCCACATGAATCACCCGCTGGATCGGACCGATCGGACCGAGTGGAGGGAACATTGCGCGGGCCCGTTCCGCGGATTTCCAGGTCAGTGCGCCAAGGTTGGGCATGCCATCTTCCTGACGTTGAACGAGCATCGCTATGATCGCTTCAAGCCGCCTGTCTTCAGCGTCGCTGAGCGAGATCATCAGCTTCGCCGTTTTGCGGTACAGAGGATCGGTCGTGCCGATCTCGGCAAGCGCTGCGAGGAGGGGAAGAAAGTAGCGCACTGCGTGCTTCGTGAAGTCGATCGTCGCGGGGGGAAAGGTGCCCGCAGTGCCGAGCGCAACAATCCCGGCGCCAGCGCGAGTCGCGCCACCCCGGTCGGTACGGTCGATCAGGGCGGTCGCGAACCCGGTGCGCGGGAGATGATAGGCAGCGCTCGCCCCGACGATTCCGCCACCTATGACTAACTGCTGATGTCATTCAGCCCGTTTCTTTCGCTATGGATAACACCTCGCATGGGCGCGTTTCCATCGTGCTGCTCCCACATAGCTGCCCGGTGCGGCTGCCCGATGGAGGGTTCGGGGCGAAACACTGCTTCAGTGACCGTGTACCTTGCGTCCCTCGCATGACGAGGAGGGTCGGGGTGAAATCGCTCTGATGCGGCTGCACTCTAGCGAACTGACGGACATCCTACGAGGGGCGAAAGTCCTTGAGCAGGATCTGCAGGCGTTCCTGACCGTTCCAACTGTTCAACTCCAGCTGGCCTGCGAGGTCGATTCGTCGTCCTTCGACCAATTCGCGGGAACGATGCGCGGCTCCCCACTGAAGCGCCGTGATTTGACGCTGGCCGATCTGCACGGTGATGCGGAGATGGGCATTCTCTTTGCCCATGGTGGCGTAGCGCAGAACCGGAACCTGATCGATTCGGAAGATCGGTGAGGGATTTCCCATCCCAAACGGTTCCATCGCTCTCATGGCACGAACGAGTTCGGGCGTGACGTCGATGCCATGGAGCTCATCGTCGAGCGTGATTCGGGGCGGCAGGGGAATCTCGACGCCGCTTTCATCGATCATCTCGGCGAAGGCATCACGCAGGTGATCGAGCTGTGTCTCTTCAAGGGTGACCCCTGCGGCCTGGCTGTGGCCACCGAAGCGGATCAGCAGCGAGTCGACTTCTTCCAGGCCGCTCACGAGGTCGAAGCCGGGCACGGAGCGGGCTGAACCATGGAGGATACCTTCCTCATTGCGAAACAGCAGGACAGGTCTGCGGAGTTCCTCCTGGAGCCGCGAGGCGACGGCACCCAGCAGACCGCTTGGCCAGGTTGGGCTCTCAAGCGCGATGAGCGGACGTTCCTGCCAGTTCGGCAGGTGGGCGATCATCGCATGCGCCTCACCGATGATGGTATCGGTCTGCGCCCGCCTGCGTCTGTTCACGACTTCAAGACCCTGAGCAAGAAGCTCGGTGGTCTGACTGTCCTCGGCAAGCAGCAGATCGAGGGCCAACTGGGGGGATGACATGCGGCCCGGCGCATTCAACCGTGGGGCGAGAATGAAGCTGATGTCCGACGCGGTGACTAATCCCGGCGTGACTGAGGCATTTCGCATCAGGGCGACGAGACCGGGCCGAGTGGTTCTGGCGAGGACGGCGAGGCCGTCGCGGACGAGGCTGCGATTGATGCCGGAGAGGGGGGCGACATCGGCGACGGTGCCCAGCGCGACAAGATCGAGAAAGCTCGTTTCGTGGCCGTTCTCAACCTCCTCGACTTCATAGCCGGATTGGGCGAGTGCGGAGACGAGCAAGTAGGCAATGCCGACTCCAGTGAGATCTTGATAGGGCGGCGGCGACGGTAATTGGGGTGAAACGGTGATCGCATCATCTGGTGGACCATGCGAAATTCGATGATGGTCGAGGATGATGACCGACATACCACGCGATCGGGCGTACGCCACTTGCTCATGGTCGTTGCTGCCGCAGTCGACGCTGATCAGGAGCGTCACGCCCATCTCCTCGAGCTCGTCGATGCCGACAGTGCTCAGGCCATATCCCTGTTGGCGGTCGGGCAGGTAGGTAGTCACCGTTTGATCGGTGGTCGCGGATCGCAGTGCACGCGCGAGGAGTGCCGTCGATGTGACACCGTCGACGTCATAGTCCCCAAACACGCCGATCCGCTCGCCGGCATCGATTGCCTGACCGACGCGAACGACCGCATCCTTCATATTGACAAGGATGTAAGGATCGGGTGCGGCCTGTGGTCGAGGATTCAGGAACAGATTTGCTTCCCCAACCTCACGCATTCCGCGACGGTAAAGCAGGCGGGCGATCACGGGGTTGGCGTGAAGATCCGAGAGCACGACGTTGTGAGGAATCGGTTCGGGGTCGACCCATCGAATCGGTAACATTTGCTGGGGAAGGGTCATGCGGAGAAATCCACCATGCATGTTGAGGCGGTCGCCTACCGGGCGTTGCCGATCGAAATGACTCCTGACACAGATGCTTTCCGAGCATGGTAGCAGGTAGCACGCGGCGAGAGAAAGAAAACTGCCATCGTGAACAGGACAACGACCGGTCCCTTGCAGGGCCAGTCGTTGCTTGCGCTATGCGGGGCCGGACGCGGCAGGCACCCTCAGGCAACCTTACGAAACCAGGAGTGAAACGACCTCGAAGGGGCGAACCTCAAATGAGACAGCGTTTTGGTCCACACGCAGGTCGCCGTCTTCGACGTCTTCTTCCAACAGGTTCACCTTGCGAACCGACGTCACCCGCTGACCGAAGGTGAGCGTGACGGTGCCGCGATCGCCATGCGGTTCGTAGACGCGGAGGATGACCCCTGCGCGGTCATGGGACTGCTTGAGGGCGGCGAAGCCAAGTTCAACGCCGGCCGGGGTGACGAATGACGCTCGACTCTCTGCATCTTTTGCGGCGGCAACGGCTACGAGAGGTGAGTTCAGCGCGCGTGCTTCCTGCGTGACGCCGCCCGAAGCCCAGTTCCCGGAATGCGGGAAGATGCTGTAGGTGAACTCGTGCTCGCCTTCGTCGGCGTTTGGATCCGGGTACAGGGAGCCGCGTACAAGGCTGACACCGATTGTGCCACCGAGGACGCTGAATCCGTATTTGGAGTCGTTCAGCAGGGCCACACCGTAGTTCGGTTCGGAAAGATCGACGAAGCGATGCGCACCGACTTCGAACTTCGCGCGGTCCCAACTCGTGTTGCGGTGATTGGTACGCCGCTGAACTCCAAACATCGTCTCGAACGTCGCCTCGTGCGTGTGTATGGATGTCGGGACGAGCGCCCGGATCAGCATGAGTCGCTCATGCCAATCGATCTTGCTGACGATATCGAGGCGGCTCGATCCGGCGAGGAGACGATACGTCTGGATGAAGGTCGAGTTGCGCCACGAGCGGGTGACGCGAACGGCGGCACGGAGTGGTCCCTCCTCTACAATCTCGATCGCGTCGATGGTGGTAATCTCTTCGCCGGCCACCTCGTACGTCTCGTCGATGTCCCATGCGTCCCAGGCGCGTGGGCGGTCGACATAGGCCCAGAGCTGGTTGGCACGAGCGGAGATCGTTTCGCGGTTCGCCCTCTTGTCGAAGAGGCCGTGGATGGTGCCGTCGGCACCAATCTCGACGCGAAGGAGATCGTTCTCGATCACCGCGCCACCGTTTGCCGCGGACACCTGGACAGCGGCCCGGTCCAGCCTCGGAGAGGTCGCGCCCTCCGGCGAAAGGATCTCGATCGCGAAACCACCGACGTCACGGGTCGCATCGTGAATCAGCGTGCCGCCTTCGACCTGCTGGGTCGGCACCTGCATGGGTGCATCAAGACCCGCTGGCAAAACAACCGAGAGCGGACGCGGATGCAACGTGGGGTTGGCGATGGCGACCTTGCCGTTTGCGACGTCACTACCTGCGATCGATCGATCGCGGATGGCGGATGCCGTCGCGACGACCCCGAGCAATTCGGGATGGGCATCCTGATAGACCTCGTTGATGGAGGAACCAGGCAGGATGTCGTGGAACTGATTGAGCATGAGTGTCTGCCATGCCTGGTCGAGGTCGGCATGGGGATAAGTCGCACCATCGAGCGCGGCGAGGGTGGCGAATGCCTCGGCCTCGACCAGCCGATGCTCGGCGTAGCGATTCAGCTTCTTGACGAGTGCCTGGGTAGTCAGCGTGGCACGGTGCAATTCGAGATAGAGCTCACCGACGAACGTCGGGATCCCCTCGGTTGGAAGACGGGCGAAGAAGTCCTCGACCTTGCCGAACTGGAGCCTTGGGAGGACCGGGTAATCCTTGATGCGGGCGTAGTTCTCGAGCATCTCCTCGCTCGGGCCACCGCCACCGTCTCCCCAGCCGACCGAGAGCAGCGTCTGGTCGTGGAACCGCTTGCCCTTGAATTCCTGCCATGTCTGGTAGGTATCGAGCGGAACGATGTTGCCGTTGTAGCCTTCTCCCGGATTGCGGAAGGTGTGGGTCAACACCTGACTGCCGTCGTTGCCCTCCCAATGGAAGAGGTCATACGGGAAAGGGTTGGTCTCGTTCCAAGTGACCTTGATGGTAAAGAAGTTGGGGATGCCGGCGCCGAGCAGCAACTGCGGCACACTGCCGGAAAAGCCGAAGACATCCGGTAGCCAGGCGGTGTTGTTGCGGAGATTGAACAGGCGCTGAAAGGTGCGCTGGCCGTAGAAGAGATGGCGGACGAATGCCTCTCCCCCGGTGACCTGGCTATCCGGCTCCAGCCATTGACCACCGACAGGTTCCCAACGACCTTCCCTGACCCGCTCCTGGATGCGGGCAAGCAACCCGGGGTCGTCCTGCTCGATCCAGCTGTAGGCCTGGGCAGACGATTGATTGAAGACGAAGTCGTCATACTCGTCCATCAGGCGCAGGACGCTGGAGAAGGTGCGGCGCGCCTTGCGGCGAGTTTCCGCAACCGGCCACAGCCAGGCGAGGTCGATATGCGCATGACCTGTCAGGAGGATGCTCCCGATCGGCGGGTATTTCGTCTTGAGTTCGTCGAGCCGGGCGGCGACGATCGCACGTGCCTCGCGTGTGGCGGCAATCGCCTCTTCGGGGAGTGGCTGCAGCGATCCGAGCGGATCAGGGATATGCCAGATACCGGCGAGGAGAAGGCTTCCTTCGTAGCTTGGCCGTCGATAGTCGGGACCGGGAATGTCGAGGCGGTTGCCGCCTTCGAGATCACCGGAGATGTAGCGGGTTTTCGCGGTCTCGGTGCTGGTGGGCCACGCCGGTGCGAGTGCCTTGTAGGCTGCGTCGACGAGATCGAGAAGGTGTGGAAAGATCTCGTGATTCTTGAGTTGAGTGGCGGTTTCGATCAGGTTGCGAAGATCGCGCTCGAGCGCGCGAACCTCGTCGTGCGGAATGGCGAGAAGCGCCCGGCTGATCGCGGGAGAGTGATTGAGAGTGCCGAAGAAGCCCTTGGGCATGACCTCGGCTTCGATCCTGATGGTCTCGCCACCGGTGGCTGCGTCGGTGAGACGGAAGTCATGGTGGAAAGGATTGAGACCTGTCTGGTGCCCGGGTGTGAGTTTGACAAACCCCTCGCCACCGAGCCAAAGCTCGAGTTCCACAGGTTGGCCCGCCCACTCGGCGGGAATCGTGGCGGTCGCAGACAGGGTTACCGGATTGTGCGGATCGACTGTCGGCCAGGCATCACCGACGTTCAGATCATGCGAGACCCCGTCCACTCCGGTGAAGGTCCAATCGGAAACGGGCGTGACGCGCGCATTGCGCCAGGCATGAAGTTCCTTGAACCAGCGTTCCTGACGCTCGTGACGACGTGTATCGAAATCCTTGAATACGTCCAAAAGGGATCCTCCGGTGGTTTGAATCGGTGCGCGAACGGGAACCATGAACTGTCCTGGATCAAGGCCCACCCATGAGAGGCCAAGGCGAACGCGGGGTTCGCCCCTACGGATTACACGTCAATCGTGACGTGCGGGAGCGTGGATGTCCAGTTGTCACATGCAGAGTGCCGGTCATGTGACCGGCACTCTGCATGTGTCTGTAATACCTGGAAGCCCGGGCAAGTACTGCAGGCCAGGCGTAGGGGCGAACCCCGTGTTCGCCCGGAGCTTCGCGTCCACCCCACCCGGACGGGTAGAAAACCCGTCAATACACGGGGACGCGTGCCCACTTGCCTACCGGCCTACTTGATGCTGCCGACCGTGATGCCGCCGATGAATGCCTTCTGAAAGAGCAGGAAGAGGACAATCACGGGGAGCACGACGAGTGTTGACGCGGCCATCAGGAGATTGAACTTGACGTCGTAGGAGTTCGTCGATTGGAAGAAGGTCAATCCGATGGAAAGCGTGTACTTGCTTTCGTCGATGAGGTAGAGCAACGGGCCAAGGAAGTCATTCCAGGCCTGCATGCCGGCGAAGATCGCGATCACGCCAAGCGCAGGGATGCATTGTGGCATGACGATCTGCCAGAAAATCTGGAACTCGTTGGCGCCATCCATCCGCGCGGCGTCCGACAGATCCATCGGAATCTGCATCATGAACTGGCGCATGAGGAAGATCCAGAAGGCGCTTCCGAAGAAGACCGGTACAACCAGTGGAAGGAACGTATTCACCCACCCGAGTTTCGAAAAGATGTCGAAGAGTGCCACGATGATGACCGGGAAAGGCATGAAGACGGTCGCGAGCACGATCACAAAGACTTTGTCACGACCGGGCCATTCGATTCGGGAGAACCCGTAGGCAATGATCGGATTCGAAATCAGTGCGCCGATGATCGTGAGGACCGTAATCGTCAAGGTGTTGCGCGCGAAGGTCCAGAACGGGAATACTTCGGTCGCTCTCTTGAAATTGCCCCATTGCGGATCGTGCGGCCAGAGCGTTGGAGGGTAAATCGAGAGCTCACTGTTGCTCTTGAGTCCCAGCGCCAGCATCCAATAAAAGGGCAGGATGAAGATCAGGCACATGACGATCAGGATCACGCGCGGAACGACCTGTGTTTGAAGGCGGCTCATGCGGCGGTCGCGTTTTGCCCGCCGTGCATCGCCAAACCGAAGTTTTGTTTCGTCGATCGATGTCAAGGCCATCTTGGACTCCGATGTGTGTTGCTCACGCTTGATACGTGATGCCCGTCAGGTACGTCGCACCTTCATCACTGCGATCAATTGAGATCGTAGTGGACCCACCGGCTGGATGTTCGGAAGATCACGATGGCGATGATGAACGTGAGGACAAACAGGAAGACGCCGATTGCAGAGGCATAGCCCATGTTGCCATTGAACTTGAACGCGTTGTTGTAGAGGTAGTAGACGAGAAAGTTCGTCGAGTTGGCCGGGCCGCCGCGAGTAATGATGTACGACTGGACGAAGACCTGCAATCCCCCACTGATGCCGAGGATGAGATCATACAGAATGACCGGTGTCATCAGGGGCAAGGTGATGTTGCGGAACCGGGAGAGGACACCCGCGCCATCGATCATCGCGGCTTCATGCAGGGACTGGGGGATACCCTTCAACCCTGCAAGAAACACGAGCGCAATCTGGCCCGCACTGAATTGGGCCATGGTGACAATAGCGAGCTTCGCGAAGCGAACATCACCGAACCAGTTGGGAGGAGAGAAGCCGATCTCTCGCAGACCCTGGTTGATGAGGCCCTGGTTGGGATCGAGCAGCGCCCAGAAGATGAACGAGAGGGCGAACAGCGGAAGAACAGAAGGCAAATAGAGGATCGTCCGATACAGCGGAATCTCGGGCAGGTCCTGGTTCATCGCAAGGGCAAGCACCATCGCGACGACGACACCGATAGGAACGGCCAATCCTGTGTAGTAGAGCGTATTGAACAGCGACTGGGAAAACCGGCCATCTTCGAAGAAGCGGCGATAGTTGTCCAGTCCGATCCATTTCGGATTGTTGAATCCGTCGTACCGGGTGAAGCTGAGGCGAATGGTATAGAGGATCGGATAAAGTGTGAACGCCAAAAATCCGATAAGCCAAGGGCCCACGAACAACAGGGCCATGAGCAGTTGCTTGCGTTGCACGCGAGTTGGAAAAAACCGCCTCTGCGGTTTAACTTCAACGCCGCTGACGTTCGAGACCGCCGGAGGGGTGAGATCCAACTGGTTTTCTGCCTGAGTGTTCATAAGCCCTGATCCTGATGAAAAAAAGCGGAGGAGGTCATCCTCCTCCGCTTTCCCTGATTCACCCGTGAACGTCACCAGTGACGACGCTCATGGACTCGGCGTGGATTGTTGTCGTCGAGTGATGACGCGCGCGCAAGCGCGTGCGTCATATCATCGCGTTAGGCTTTAGGAGTCGCATCGCCGGTGGCCGGAGCGGCGATCGGGCAGAATCCGCCCGCATCGAGATCGGCCTGAACGTTCTGCTTGGTCTGGCCAAGTGCGTCCTGTGGCGTCGACTGGTTGAGATAGATGGCCTCCCATGCGGTGGTCAACTCGTCCCAGTACTTGGCGCCGACAGGCAGCGGCGGCCGGTTGTGGGTGGTCGGGAAGAGGTTATCGACAAACCACTTGAGATTTTCGTCGAACAGGCTCGCGTCCGCCAGGAGTTCCTTGAGGACCGGGAGATTATTGTTCAACTTGACATAGGTCTTGGATCCATCCGGGCCGGCAAGATACTTGAGGAACTCGTACCCGCCCGCGACATTCTTCGCACCCTGGGGGATCACGCCCGACCAGCCACCGGCCCAGGTAGCGGAGGTGTCGCCTTCCTTGGGAACCGGAATGTACGTGTAGCCGACGTCAACATCCGGGATGTACTTCTTGAAGTTCTGGAACTCCCAGTTTCCCGAGATATAGGCACCGAGACGTTTCTGGATGAACGGGCTGTCCGTAGGCGCAGCACCGGTCCGCATCGCGTTCTGGATGAACGCGTAAAGTTTGTCAGCGTTATACTTCTTGGAGTAGTCGTAGACCCACTGCCCCCCGGCGAGGACCCCTTCATTGTCTGGAGTCACTTCACACTTCTCGTAGTCGAAGAACGACCCGCCGAAGGCAAAGCCCCACGTATAGTGCATGCCTTGGGAGAAGTAGGGAACGAACCCGAGGGATGAATAATTGTCACCGCCGTCGACATCAAGCTTGGCGGCAACCTCGGCGAAAGCATCAAAGGTCATCGGGCCTTTGGTGTTATCGAACGGAGCAAGGTCGACACCAGCGTCGGTGAACATCTTCTTGTTGTAGAAAAGTGCGCGGACATCGGTGTCGAACGGAAGCGCGTATGGCTTGCTGTCGTACGTCGCCTCTGCAGCCGAGAACGGGACCCACTTCTCAGTGAGGTCTGGATTCTGGCCATCATCGGTCATGAGTTGGGTAAGGTCTTGCAACAGCCCTTGGGCAGCCCGCTCGGCGACGATGAAACGGTCGAGGAGATACACGTCCGGGCCTTGACCACCACGAACGGCGGTGATCAAACTGGAAGAGTCGGTGACGTCAGCGGGTGGGCGCTGAACGACTTCGACTTCGGATGTCTTGGACTGGGCATTGAAATCGGTTCCGATTTGCTTCAGCGCCGTGAGTCCGATGTCGCTATGCGTGGTCCAGAACGTGACCTTGGCCTTCGACTGACCGAGGACGGTCGGGGCGAAGAATGTCGCGCTCGGGACACCGACGGCAGCTACGGCACCAGCAACTGCGGCGCCCTTGACGAGGCCACGTCGGCTGATACCACGATTTACGATGCGATCGGCAATTGCTTTTGCCGAATCCTTGGCAGAGTTATCCAACTCGAATCTCCCTTTACGTTCCTGGGGTGTGGCTATTGCCAGCATCCCTGCCATCCGACGCCTTGAAATCCGCCAGCATGATCCAACCAACCCTCGCCGATCCATCGGATTTGCATGTCATGTGATCCGATGGTCTGACCTGCGACGTTGCAGGTCCATTCGAGAGCTTACTGGAATCCTCCTTTCGCCGCCCGGTGAGGGCGAAACGAAACTATCATCGCGAGCGTTCAGGTCCCGGTCGGGTATTCATCTCGCAACCCGTTAGGGTTATAGAGAATCGGCCCAGTTGAATTAGAGGAATTGGGGAAACAATACTTATTGCGATGATGATTTGTCAATGTCCAATATGCCCAATTGACCGGCAGAAAGTGATCGAATGAACGACTTCCTGGGTTTGTATGGTGAGCACAAGTACCTCCGACGACGAGCGTTGGTGAAGCATGTCCATGGGCGCTGTGTCTGGTGATCTCGCCACAGGTAATGATGAGTGGCGTGCTCCACCCCAATACTGGAGAATCGGGATGGAGGTTGCGCCGCGAGCACGTTGCGACTTGCAGCTCGCTTGTCTTCGCTGGTCGCCTCCGATACTCTGCCGGATGCAGGCAGTGGTTCGATGCACGGGTTGCTGTTCGTTGTTCGCGGATGCTGAAGCGGTCGACCAAACCTCTATGGGAGTTTCAGATACATGTCAGTCGTTCAGCTGAATCACGTGACGGTCTGGACTCCAGAGCGCAAGATACTTGTCGATGATGTTTCATGGAACGTCGGAGCTGGGGAACACTGGGTCGTGATCGGCCCGAACGGCGCCGGGAAGACGACGCTGCTCTCGGTTGTGGGGGCGGAACGTCATCCCAGTGATGGCAAGGCGGTCATTCTCGGCGAGACGTTCGGGCGCACGGACATGCGAGCCCTGCGCAGCCGGATCGGCCGGGTCGATCCCAACCTCAGAATGCTGGATTGGGTGAATGCCCAGGAAGCGGTCCTCACCGGTATCAGAAATCAGATCTGGCCGAAGTGGGACGAGTGGACACCTGATGACTACGTTCGCGCTCACGAGTTGCTCGAACTGATGGGTTGTGCGGATATGGCCGAACAGGAGATAAAGACGCTCTCTCAAGGGGAGCGGCAGCGAATCCGGATCGCACGGTCGCTCATCGCGGAGCCGGAACTGCTCCTGCTCGATGAGCCCGCGACAGGTCTCGATTTTCCTGCCCGCGAGGCACTGCTTGGATCGCTCGACCAATTGGCACGTACGCGTCCCGAATTGACGACGATCATGGTCTCGCATCATTTGGAAGAACTTCCAAGCACGATCACGCACGTCATGCTGATGAAGGCAACGCAGATCCTCGCGCAGGGAAAAGCGCGAGAAATGCTGACGAGTGAACTGATCTCGGAGTGCTTCGGGTTTCCGATCCGGGTCCAGGAATTCGATGGTCGATGGTCGGCACGAGCGGAAGCCGGCTGGACGGCGAGCGAGAAACGGCTTGTGCCGTCGGCCGTGGCTGAAGGGATCGTCGATCCGTATCCGGATGAGGCGTAACGCAGACCGAACGGACCTGTCGGGTTGCGAACTGGTCGCGCCAGCGGGTCGCGCGCGGTGCTCTGGATGACAAGTGAGCAGCGGATGTAAGGATGGATGCAGCGCAGCCAACCTCTTTCTGCATTATCTCAACAAAAGATGGATCGCCTGATACGGCATCCGGATGGATGGGATGTGCATCAATACCACAGGCGCCTATCCCAAAGTCCCGTTCGGGGTAGCGACCTCCGGTCGATCGGATTCCGGCTCAGCCAATCACGCAGAGCGCCCCAGGATATCGACCTCCGGTCGATCGGGCCGACATTCCTGCGGGAAGTCGGCCCCTACAGCCTTCCTCCAAACACGTCGTAATCAAGCGGATTCCGTGTGACATCACATGCGCGTTGACGTCTGTTCGGGTGCATGCATCCTGTTAGGGTCGCGGAATCTGGAGCAAATGGATACCATGCCCGCGTCGAGGACGGGCATGTGGTTCCGTCCGAACCGTCGAATTCAGGCAGGGGCAGTGCGCGTGGCAGATCAGGCAGGCGGCATCGGCGGCAGATATCAGTACGACACAGTGATCACTGGTGGTGAGCTGGTCGATCCGGGCGCCGGGAACATCGGACGATTCGATGTCGCGATCCTCGATGGCAAGGTGGCGGCGGTAGAGCCGTCGATTCCCGCAGAATCAGGACGTCGGCATATCGACGCACGAGGGCAGATCGTGACGCCGGGGCTGATCGATCTCCATACGCATGTCTACTGGGGAGCGACGTATTGGGGAATCGAGCCCGATCCTATCGCGGCCCGAAGCGGCGTGACGACCTGGCTCGATGTCGGCAGCGCCGGTGGCTACAGTTTTCCCGGCTTTCGGGAGTACATCGTCAAGCCGAGCAAGGTGCGCGTCTACGCGCTTCTCAATCTCTCATCGATCGGACTGATCGCGCCGACGTGGGAACTGGCGAACCCCGATTACTGGGATGTCGATCTGGCGACCGAGGTGATCGAGCGCAACCGGGATGTCATTCTCGGCATCAAGGCGCGAATCGACAGCCGCACGACGCGCGGGTATGGGATCGAACCCATGGCGCAGGCGCGCGCCCTGGCGGATCGGGTTGGATTGCCACTGATGACGCATATCGGCACTGCCCCGCCGACGATGGACGAGTTGCTTCCCTACCTTCGTCCAGGCGATATCCTGACGCACTGCTTCACGTGGCAGGACATGGGAATTGCCGATGAAAACGGGAAAGTGCGGCCGGAAATCAAGCGCCTGCAAGACGAAGGCATGATCCTGGATGTTGGACATGGCGCGGGATCATTCGGTTATGCGGTGGCCGAATCGATGCTGGAACAGGGGATCTTGCCGGACGTGATTTCGTCCGACATCCATCAACTGGCGGTGCAGGGGCCGATGTTCGACCTGCCGACGACCCTTTCCAAATTCCTCAACCTGGGGATGACATTGCCACAGGTGATCGCCTGCGCCACGATCAATGCCGCACGCGCCGTCCATCTCAATTATGTCGGCACATTGGCGATCGGCAATCCGGCCGACGTCGCGCTGTTCCGTATCGACGATGGCGATCATACGTTCTACGACGTGAAGATGGATGCTCGACGTGGCCGCAAGCAGCTGGTAAATACGATGACTCTTGTCGATGGTCAGGTGTTGCCTCTCATGGAGGAACGCCCCCTGCACTTCTGGGCGACCTTGCCGGAAGCCCAGCGTCCGATCGCCGGATCTCAGGGACCGGGACGACGAATACCGGGTATCGAGGCGGTCGAAGGCGAGGAATTGCTGGCTGAACTCGTCGAGCAACAGAGCGGAGATCCAGACGCGTGAGCATGTCGATCAAAAGTCCTGAATCCCTGACGAATTATGAGCGCGATCCGAGCGTTCGATTCGGTTTCTATCTGCGACCGTCATACGCGATGTGTCGGGCGCAAGGTGCAATGCATGAACTCCTGAAGCGGCAATTCGGGCTGATCACCGCCGGTGCGTTCATGCCACATGCGACGATCAAGGGGTTCTTCCGATCCGATGCCACGGTCGCTGCAATGAAAGCGGCGATCGATCCCGTGATGTCGGGGCGGCCATCGTTCACGGTCGTCAACAACGGGCCGCTCGCCTACGGACGCGGGTCGATTGTGTTGAATGTCCAACAGGATGAATTCGGCGAGACAAATCATGCCCTGCAGGCACTTCACGAGGCGGCGTTCGCCGCGCTCGCACCCCTCGTTGATCCGGAATGCGCCTTTACGACGTCCGAATGGAAAGGAAGTTCGTTCTTTGCGCATCTGACGCTGATGCAGAATCTGCCTCGCGAAGATTTCTTCGAGGAGATTTTCACATTCGTGCAGGATGCCGAGCCGATTGGGCCTCGACGGTTCGCAGCCGAGTACTTCCACTTGTATGCTTTCCGGAGCGAGGACTGGGGAGGTGACTGGGGAGCGACGCTCATCTGGGAGATGCTTCACTCGTGGAAGCTGGGCGCAGCCTGAGCGCATTGTGCTTACAAGAGAACGTCCACCATGGGGACCGAGCGGCCAATAGGAATATTCGATTCGGGGCTGGGCGGCTTGAGCGTGTATCGAGAGATCCGCGCTCTGCTTCCATCTGAAGACGTGATCTATTTCGCCGACAACGCCTATTGCCCCTATGGGACCCGGCCACCGATCGAGATCAATCAGCGCAGCGAAGCGATCTCTCGCATGCTTCTTGAAACCGGGGTCAAAGTGATCGTGGTCGCGTGCAATACGGCAAGTTCGGTGGCGATCTGGCATCTTCGGGAGACCTTCCCGGGTGTGTCATTCATCGGGTTGGAACCGGCCGTCAAACCGGCGGTCGAACTCTCGAAGTCGGGTAGTGTGGGAGTACTGGCAACTCCACGGACTGTTGCCGGCGAACGGTTGCGCTGGCTGATCGAACGCTTTGCGAACGGCGTGGAAGTACGCAGCGTCGCGGCCACTGGTCTGGTGGAACTCGTGGAGGCAGGCGTGCTTAGCGGAGAGGACGTGAAGCGGGCGTTGCAGCCACTGCTCGATCCGATGATCGCCGCGGGTGTAGATGGAGTAGTGCTCGGTTGCACCCATTACCCTTTCCTGCGCGACGAGATACAGCACTACATGGGACCTGACGTCCACGTGGTCGATAGTGGCAAGGCGATCGCGCTGCGGACCGAATTTCTGCTCGACGAGGTCGGTGGGCTTTCCGAGCGTTCCGGGACCGGCACCTTTCAGGTACTCACGAGCGGCGATGCTGATGTTGTATCCGGAGTGGCCGCGACGCTGCTTGGATATCCCGTGATGGTGACATCGCAGGAGCTGTGATCGGCCATCGCGCGGCACGTGCCACGTCCCCAAGGCCTTGGATATATCCGGAAAATGGGTAAGACTACTCATTCGATTCCGGCTCCCAAACCATAGAATGACCTTCAGACAGCTATCCGACGTTGGCGGCAACCTTGTGTTGCCCGCTTCCTGATCGATGACCCGATGGAGTGCACCATGGAGAAGCGAGTGCGGGACGCCGTGGGGCGAATCCTGCCGGTCAATCATCGATACGATCGCGCCCATTTCACGCGCCGCGATCTGTTGCGCTGTGCAGGCGGTGCTGGTGGAGCGTTCGTCGCGGTGGCGACTGGTAGCAGACTCGGGATCGACGGGTTTGCGAGGGCAGGCAACCAGATCGATGCGACACCACCGGTGGTTCCCAAGCCAGGTGCAGGGCCGTCATACGGGCCAACGGTTGCCACCAAGGCGGCCGAACTGGATTACGACGTCGACAGGATCTTCCGGTTTGTCGCCGACGACGTGCGATACGAGCCCTATGCCGGAGCGCTGCGCGGTGCGGATGGCACGCTGTGGGGACTGGCCGGGAATGCGACCGACAAGTCGCTGCTTCTGGCCGGCCTCCTCGAAGCGTCGCAGATCACGTGGCGGTTTGCCACCAGCACCCTCACGCACGATGAATCCATCCGACTGGCCGCGGTAGTGCCGGTGGCTGCCGCTGATATCACCAGTTCGTTCAACCAGACATTGCTGGCGGCCTACACCCCAACAGTTCCGGATGCCGCCGCGCCACCCGATGCCGCCACACCTTCATCCGCTGAAGAGGACCGGCTCGCGCAGATGCTGGTCGAAAGCTCGCGCCGGGCGAATGACCTCGCGAGTGCGCGTTCCGCGACGATGGAAGAGATCATCTCGAGTGCATTGAAGGCGGCAAACATCCTGCTCGATCCGAAGCAGGGCGTTTCCGACTCGGCGTCGAGCCAGGGACAGCACGTCTGGGTGCAGATTGCCGATGGTCCGACGTGGCACGACCTGGATTCAAGTCTGCCCGGTACCAAACGGAACGAGCCGATCTCGAAGGCAACATCGACGTCTCCAGAGATCCCTGCCGACAGCTACCATCAGGTCACGATTCGGATCATCGCCGAAGAGGTAAACGGTGGGTCGCCTGTCCGTCGTGACGTCGTGACGTACGCGACGACGAGTGTCGGAATCGGCCAATCGCCGCTGACGCTCGGCCTCGCGCCGCCATCGTCGATGGCATCGCTCGGTGCTACGATCATCCAGAGCACGACGGGGCAGTTCTCTTACTATCCGTATATCGGTGTGGCTGGCAAGATGGTCTCGCTGGCCACGACGCCTGTTACCTTCGGGTCGGATGGCGACGCGTTGACGAGCGTGTTGGATCCCGCGACGCCGACTGGCCTTGTTGCCGAGGGAGACTTGCTGGGGCTATGGTACGCCGTAGATGTGGTGTCTCCTGAAGCAGAGGCGATCACCATCGAACGGGAAATCTTCGATCGCATCGGGTTCGTCAATCGCGAGCTCGGGACGATCGATCTGGCGCAGGTCGCTCCGGTGAACCTGATCACCGCCGAAGACAACACGCAGATCGCCCCGGATCTGGCCAAGGCGATTGTCCTCGCGATCGGGACGGGCGACATTCCGGCGACATATGCCAGCGGGTCGGGGCAAGATCCCTTCTTCGGCCTGTCTTCGATGGGGGCAGCCCACGTCGCGTTCGCCGCCTCCCTGATGCGCGCGCAGATGCTCTCGACCGGAATCCATGCATTCATCGGGCGACCTCAGCTCATCGCGTTCACGCTCGCGAGCGAGCATGCGTCCGACCCGGAAAGCCCGGTTCTGCTCAACGCGGACCTGCTCCTGCAAACCAGAGCGTTCCTGCCCACAGCTGGCACTGCACCGAAGACAGGGGACCTTCATCCCGCCATTCGCGCAGGGATTCTCTCCCAGGTTGCAGAGAGTGTTCTACTCGATCCCACCTACTGGGGATCGCTGGTCAGCGAACAAATGACAGGGGGGTAACGGTTGGGCGTCTCTTCGAGGCGGCCTCCAAGGCGGGAATAAAGACGCTCGTGCTTACAGATGCCTCGGCAACCATCCCGGATTCCTTCTCGCCGGAGGCCGCATTGCGGATCGGGCAGGCCCTGATGGCGGGAACGGTCGTCATCGTCCCGGAACAACCGGTCGCGATCGGCGATGTTGGGATGACCGGATGGTGGGCAATCGATCCCCTGACCGGGTATACGAGCGACATGCTCGAGAACGGTCTCGGATACGCGTCTGTCACCCTTCCCGAGGAATTCAACATCCGTGCACAGGATCTGGCCGAGGATGTCGAGATCACCAAGGAAGTCACGAGTTGGATGCCGTGGTGGCGTCGCGTGGGAGGATGCGTGGGCGCCGTCTCATTGTTGGCGGCGGTGACCATCGACCCGACATCCATCAATGAAGGAACGTTTACAACTGGCCTCGGTGCTGCCAAGCTCGCGCTGAGGGTCTATTCCAGGAGTCCTGGCATCCTGAAGGATATCGCCGGCTGCTTGTGAGTTTGGACGCATGACCTCTGGGTCGACAGGTGGTTTGGCATGAGGATTCGACTATCCAGAGCAGGCAGGCGGGCGATTGCAGGGGTCCTCTCTTTCATATTCCTTTTCATCCTGTTCGGTACACCGTCGCCGATCGCCGCCCAACCAGCGACACCGGCAGGAAACGGATGCGTCGTCGCAAACGAGCCCAACGACGAGGTGTCGACGGCGGTCGAGCTCGGAGCTGGACCGGTCTGCGCATCCTCCGAAAATGCGACCGGTGGTCAGGATCTTTATCGCTGGATAGTGGAAGAAGGGGATTCGGGTTCGTCGTGGACGATGCGAACGACGACCATCCCCGATCAGGTCTCACTGATCGAGGTCTATCGCGTAGAGACGGATAACGCCGGGACGGTGACAGCAGCTGCCAAACTTCTCTCGGTCACTGGTGGCGATGATCCCGCCGCTGGCGCACGCGACCTGTTTTGGTCGCCGGGTGTGTATTACATCGGGGTAGCGACCAGTGGTCCCGGATCATATCGCCTGAATATTGAAAAAGGCATCACCCTCGCGGCAACCAACGATTCCAGTGTGCATGATAGCGTGGATACCGCCGATCCGGTGGCGGGCGCATTCTCGCTATCCGGCGATCGGTCGGCTACCGCTGATGTTCTTGCATGGACAATCGACGCGCAAGGAGCTGTTGGCCACTGGATGCTCGCATTGCAAGGTCCGGTTGGCGACACGCCACAACTGATCATTTCCGACGCTGCCGGTACCCAGCTGTATGCGGGAACGGCGGGTCCTGATGGCAGATTGATCGTTCCGGATATCGGATTGAACGCCGCGACTTACTTTCTGACTGTCGCTCCGTCGTCAGAGGCGACTGCACCATACATGCTGAGTGCCTCACCGGGAGCAGCGCGATCGTCGCAATCGGAAGACGAGCCGAACGACACGTCTGGCACGGGAATGACTATCGAACCGATCGGCGATTCGACGTCGATCACTGGGCGGCTGGCGACGACGGACGATTCGGTAGATGACGTCGATACCTACAAGCTGAATGTCGACGATACCCATGCGGGCCGATACCTCGAACTGCGATTGCTCTGGACGGACGGACCTTCGCGCAAGCTCTGCCTGAGCGATGCGGCAGGTGCGTCTCTGGTGTGTATCGAGGGAGATCACGGTGCGGCGATGCACGATATCGTGCTCGCGAAGGGTACTTACACGCTGGCTGTCACCGGAACCCAGGATCCCGATCATCCCTACGTGGTGAAGATCGACGCGAAGCAGCGAACGATTGCCGGATTCGAGGCGGAACCCAACGAGACCCAGATTCAGTCGAGCGCGATGATCGAGGCAGCGGATGGGTCATTCGTCGGCAGTGGACGCATCGCGACAGACGATTCCGATTTCTTTCCCATTGAGGTAGCCGGATCTCCACAGCTGTGGCTGATCGAGGCAGATGGAACCGCGGTCGGGACCGTATCGCTGCTCGATGCGGCGGGAAACCGGGTTGCGTCCCGGAGTGGCTCGACGGGCACGATCCAACTTTTCGATATCTATCTCACACCTGGAAAGCACTGGATCCAAATCCAGGGAGCAGCCAGTTTAAGCGGCGACTATTCGGTGAAAGCGACGCCCCTGGGATCGCCGGACCCGCAAGGCGAACTCGAACCCAACGATACGCTCGATCAATCGCAAACCATTCGACTTCAAGAGATGCGCACGGGCCGGATTGCGGAAGGAATCGACACTGATGTCTACCGATTTTCGCTGCAGAACGAGACGTACGTCGCTTTTGACCTGACTTCGCCTCCTGAGGGCAGCCTGACGATGTCGGTCCAGGACATCGGCACGACGTACGCCGTTGTCGCAGCATCAACGCCGGGAGAGGCACTGTCCTACGTGGGGTTTCTTCCGGCAGGCGATTACTCGGTCGCGATCGCGGCGTCGATTCCAAGCACAGCGCTCTATCACCTGCGTGTCGAGATCGCTGATCCGTTTGCGACAGCCGACGATCTGGAGCCGAACGATTCCGTCGATCAGGCGCGCCCGTTTCCAGCTGAACTCGTGCTTGACGGAGTATCCGACCTGCGTTCCCAGCGAGGTGATACCGACACTTATCTGCTGCCCGCATCGCTCGATGGACAGCAGATCACGATCGGGACGAATCCGGAGGCGTCGATCTCACTGGCGGCGATCGATGGTAGGGGCGTCTCGACGACGCTGCCCGTCGTCACAGGCACAGTCCCGGGCTCATCACGTGTTTCGATCCCGAGCGGAACGCGGGTTTACCTGACGATTTCGGGAATCGGACCCTATCGGGTGGTGATCGTGCCCGATGGCGGTACACCAGCTGCGATTCCCGCAAACACCCCGGCCGCCTCGCCCATCGTCAGTCCTGCGGCGTCCCCTGTTGCAGCAGGCATCACGATGCAACTCGCACTCGGAACGACCCCGGTTGCCGCGTACTGGTCCAAGGGTCAGCGGGTCGACGGGACGCTCACGATCGGTAACCCAAGCGGCGAGGAACAGCATCTCACGCTCGACAGCCGCGTCGGGAATTCGCGCTGGCGGGTCGAGCCGGGATCGTCAGAGATTACATTGAAAGCGGGGGAGAGCGCGACGATTGCTGTCGTTGTCCACGTTGCACCGGATGCGTGGGCCGATCAGCCGATCTTCGTCGCGATCGAAGCGGTCAACGAGTTGAATGTTCGGCGAGCGAGCGCGATGGTGCTGGTGACGCCCGGCAGGGACGCGACTCCCCTCAATTCCGAGACCCAATCACCGTTGCCCGACGCGTTGCTGGGAGGACTGGATGCGGCGTGGACGGGACTTGGAGCGACCCCCGTGTCTGCCGATGGCCAGGATCCAACGATTGTGGCTCAGTTGTTCGATCAACTGACGAATACGGGTACAGGTTTGCGCGTCGATACAGCCTCGCTGCCGCAGGAATACGTGATCGATCTCGCCGGGATCGATCCGGTGCCGGTCTCAGGGTTTATCCTCGATCCGCGAGGTCTCAACGATCTCGCTCCGGAAGCGGTGAAGGACTTCGATATCGAGCTTTCGATGGATGGAGTGACCTTCGTGCCAGCATTGTCCGGTTCCTTGTCGGTCGTCCCGACAGAGCATGCATTTGTGCTCGACAAGCCGGTGATGGCCAGATTTGCGCGCTTGCGGATACGTTCGGCTCAATTCTCAACGGCGAGTTCCGCCCATCTCGGGGAGTGGAAAGTCATCGCCCAGCCGGGGTGGTCTCCAGGCACTGGCGATGGAGGAACCCCGGCGGCATCAAACGTACTGGCGATGGGGCTCGATATCGGTGCGTTCGACCGGGGCGGTCACGTGGTCGCCATGCAGCCGCAATTCGACATCAACGCCGGATTGCAAGGTCTCGTGACAGCAGATCAGCAGCGACAGACGCTCGATGTTGCACCGGGGACGACCGTCTCGTGGGTGATCGGTTTTCGGGACGATCGAGCCGCGCAGTTGACGGGGCTGACGTGGCTCGACCCTCTTGGGAGTGATCCTGCGGCGAGGTTCGAGCGCGTTCAGATCGAGGTCAGCGTGGAGAGTCCGACAGGACCATGGACGTTGGTCGGGGAATGGGATCTGGATCGCTCGGGGCAACCAGCGTTCGCCTTCGCGACACCGACATGGGCGAGGTTCGTGCGCATCTCGGGCGCTGTTCCAAGGGGCGGCGCGACACCTGTGGCGGACGGTGGCGCGATTGTGAAGGTCACATGGGAGTTCCCCGATTCGGTGGCCGCGATCGAGCGGGCACAGGATGCGCAGTATCGGTCGATTCTGGGCGAGTGGGGTGCATCCAGCATGTCCGCGATCTACGAACGGCTGGTTGCGCCGACGCCCATAGCGCTCGATCCGGACGCTGGCGACGAACCCGGTAACGCAACGCTCCTGCCGCTCGGCAGCCGGGTGACGAATACGGCCTCGACCAGGACCGACGAGGACTGGTATCGCGTCGAAGTTCCAGCAGGGATGGGTGAGTTGACCTTCACCCTGACGGGTGATCCGACGCTCGATGTCACGGTTGCGCTTGTCACGAAGGAGGGAGCCACGGTCGCACTGCGACAGAAGGTCGATTCGCCGGCACAGACAACCTACGTCGCGATGGTGACAGGCGGTGAGACCTATCTGCTGCGCGTGACGCAGCCGCCGACCTCCGTTGTATTCGCGTTCGATACGAGTCTCAGTATCGGCCCGTTCGTGACGACGGTGTATCAGGGGCTTGGGCAATATGCGGCAGATGTCCAGCTGGGGAAGGAGGTTGTCAATTTCCTGCCCTTCGGAGATTCACTCCTGCTACAACAATGGGAGGACGACCCGTACCTGCTGCAGGGAGCGATCGCGAGTTACCCGAGGACGGCGGGTTCGAGTGATGCCGAGGGATCGTTGATGACGGCGATGGATGGCCTGAGTGACCGCGACGGTTCCAAGGCGATCGTGCTCATTACCGACGCCGAATCGTCCCCGACCCAAGAGGAACTGGACGGACTCTGGTCCGAATTTGGCACCGTAAAGCCGAGGGTGTTCGCGATCCAGATCGGCGGCGCGAACGGTCTCGATCACTCGCAGGATCTGATGCAGGACTGGGCCACCGTGAACCACGGCCAATATGTCTACGTTCGCAATCAGGGCGAGATGGATGTGGCGTTCGACCGGGCGGCGACCACGCTCAGAAGACCGACGGTGTATTCCCTGTCGGCGACGGCATCGCCGCCTCAGGCGACACCGACTGCCGTTCCCACCGCGACGCCGCTCCCGACACCTACGTTAGCCCCGACTCCATCTCCGACGCAGGCTCCGACTCCGACACCGATCGCGACGGCGGTCTTGCGCACCGGATCGTTGCAGGTGGTCGCGCCAACTCCCGTTGCTGGCCAGGCGACAACCTCCGAAGTTGCCGACAATGCGAGTATCGCCATCATCTTCGATACCTCAGGCAGCATGTTGCAGGGGCTTGACGGCAGTACTCGGGCCGATATCGCCAAGCAATCCCTCTCGCAACTGGTCATGGAGACCATTCCACGGGGGACGAACGTATCGCTCCGCACGTTCGGAGATACGCCTGATTCGTGCGACACACGGCTCGTCGTGCCGGCAGGGCCACTCGATCCTACGTCGATGGCGGCCACGATCCAGAACGTGCCGATTGTGGATCTCGTCCGGACGCCGATCGGCGCGTCCTTGCTGCAGGCAGCGGGAGATCTGGGAACGTCATCAGGTCCGAAGATCGTTGTGCTCGTGACCGATGGCGAGGAGACCTGCGGGGGAGATGCGGAGGCGGCGATCAGGGCATTGATCGCCTCTGGAATCGACGTGCATGTGAATATCGTGGGATTTGCCCTCGACGATGACGTATCGAAGGCGACGTTCGCATCGTGGGCACAGATCGGCAATGGACGGTATATCGACGCGGGAAATGCCAGCGAATTGCAATCTGCAGTCGCAGAGGCGGTCCAGCCAACATATCAGGTGGTAGATGGCTCCGGCGCCGTGGTAGCGAGCGGGCAGGTTGGGGGAGACCCGATCGTCGTTGCCGCCGGAACCTATACCGTCGTTGTGGCGTCGAATCCGCAGCAGCGATTTCCGGATGTGACGATCACCCCGGACCAGACGACGACCGTACAATTGCAGGCAATCCAGTCGACGAGGACAGGCAAAGGGTATGAGAGGTGGGGCCGGGATGGGCCGATGAGCGGAGTGCTGCCTAGCGTGAGTGGATAGCGCGGCCTCAGGGCGGAGATGAAGTGCGCCCTGTGAAGACGTTTCATGGCGGACAACCAATGGGGAAGGTCGATGCGTGGCGTCGGGCAGCAAGGTGGTCTGCGGCCGGACACGGGGTGGGGCAGAGATGGGCCGATAAGGGTTGATACCTGACGCAGGTTGGTCACGCGGTCTGCGGGCGGACACGGAGTGCTGCCTGGCGCAAGTTGGTCATGCGGTCTGCGGGCGGACACGGGGTCCACCCCTACAACGATGGGCAATGGAGACCGTCCGTGCTGTAGGACTGCCCGGTGCGGCTGCCCGATGCAAATGGTCGAGGGATCAGGCAAGCGAATCGGGTGGAGTCCGTGGTGCCACATCGATCGGATCGAACGCCTTGACGACCAGCACGACGCCGCGCACCGAGTGGATCACGCGACCGATCATCACACCAGCCGAGATTCCGGTGCCAATGGCGCCGATCCGGCGAGGATCGTGGATATTCAGGAGCGATCCCAACACGGTCGACTTCTTGGATACGAAGAACAGATAGATGAACAGCAAGGCGATTCCCATGATATTGGTTTGCTTGACGACTTTGCGGGTTTGCTCGTTCCAGTCGCATACGGTCCCCTTGGTGAGGATTATTCCCATTGTGTATCCCACGAGAAGGCAGAGGACGCCAACGCCGACGTCGGAGTGGACCATATCACTGACGAAGAGGCACAGGAAAAACCAGCGCGAGGACACCGAACAGCCAGTACTAAACGATCAGACTGCGCTCGACGAGTGGGCGGAGGCGGCGCGCTCGTGCCCAATGGGATTCCTCACTCATTGTTCGCCGTGGCTGGCATCGATGATATCCGGACGCATCGGCAAAACAGGACCGTATGGGTGTTCCGCAGTCTCGATCAACTGGTCGTTCTGATCCGAATCGAGCATGATGGCGGCCTGGATGACCTGATCCATCGTCGAGACGAAGAAGAACTCCATCTCGTCACGCACGTTCTGCGGGATGTCGCGAAGGTCCTGCTGATTCCCCTTCGGCGCGATCAGGCGGCGGTATCCATGGCGATGGGCGGCAAGCGCCTTGTCGCGGAGACCACCGATCGGGCGCACGTGTCCGCGGAGCATGATCTCGCCGGTCATGGCAGTGTCGTTGCGGACGGGACGATGGGTGAGCGCGGAGATGAGCGCCGTTGCCATCGTGATGCCGGCGGACGGCCCGTCCTTGGGAGTGGCTGCTTCCGCAAGATGGACATGGATATCGAGTTTCTCATGGAAATCCCGATCGATGTGCAGTTCGTCGGCGCGGGACCGCGCGTAGGAGATCGCCGCATGGGCGGATTCCTGCATGACCTCGCCCGCCTGACCGGTGATGCGGATCGAGCCGTGGCCGGGCATGGTCACCACTTCGACGGGAATGATCTCGCCCCCGATCTCGGTGACGCCGAGGCCGACCGCAAGCCCGATCTGACTGCCGCCCAACTCCTGATCGAAGCCATACTTTTTCGGCCCGAGGAACTCTTCGAGTCGATCTCCGGTAAGCACCAGTCTGCTCTCCGGATCGATCTTGCCGCGCACGATCTGCGTCGCGATCTTGCGGCCGAGATTGGCGACCTCGCGATCGAGACCGCGCACGCCAGCTTCTCGGGTGTATTCCCGTATGAGGCGCTTCCAGACGGGGAAGCTGATCTCGATCGATGAGAGCTGCAGGCCGCTGGCCGAAAGCTGGCGACGGAGAAGATGACGCGTCGCGATCTCCGCCTTCTCGTCTTCGGTGTAACCGGGGACCTCGATCATCTCCATCCGGTCGCGAAGTGGCCGGGGGATCTGCTGCGCGTAATTGGCGGTGGTGATGAACAGCACCCGCGAGAGATCGTAGGGAATGTCCAGAAAGTGATCGGTAAATGACTTGTTCTGCTCGGGATCGAGAACCTCAAGCATTGCGGCGGTCGGATCACCCCGGTAATCCGACGCGAGCTTGTCGATCTCGTCGAGCAGAATCACCGGGTTCATGGAACCGGCGGTCTTCATCGCCGAGATGATGCGGCCCGGCATGGCGCCGATGTAGGTCCGCCGATGCCCCCGAATCTCGGCTTCATCGCGAAGTCCGCCCAGGCTGACGCGCACGAACTGACGTCCCATCGCCTCCGCGACGGATCGTCCGAGGCTCGTCTTGCCAACGCCGGGTGGCCCCCAGAGGCAGAGGATCTGGGCAGACGCCTGCGTTCCCGCCTGCTGAGTCAGCTTGCGTACTGCCAGGAACTCGATGATGCGTTCCTTGACTGATTCAAGACCGTAGTGATCCTGGTTGAGCGCGTCTTCTGCCGCAATGAGATCGATCCGATCATCGGTCATCTCGTGCCAGGGGAGGGCGAGCATCGTCTCTATATAGGTACGTGCGACCGTCGATTCGGCGGAGACGTTGGGCATCCGTTCGAGACGAGTCATCTCGCGAAGGAGCTTCTCCTCGACGAACGCCGGGAAGCCACGCCCCTGGATCTTGCTGCGCAGGATCTGATATTCGTCGGCATCCTCGCCACCGAGTTCCTCGTCGATGATCTTGCGCTGATGGGTGAGGTAGTACTTGCGTTGCTCCTCGTCCATCTGGGCGCGGACACGATCGCGAATCTTCTGTTCAAGGTCGTGGACCTCGAGCTCGCCGGAGATATGCGCACCAATGCGCTCGAGACGTATCAATGGCTCGGCGGTTTCGAGCAGGTCCTGGCGCTTGCCGATGTCCGAAATAAGCTGGGTGGCGAGCAGATCGGCGAGATGGCTTGGATTCGTGGCTCGCTGAATCATGTCGAGCACCTCACTCGTGAGGCCGCCGCGGGATTCCGTGTATTTGGCGGCAAGCTCCTGAATGTGCTGAATCAGGGCGCCGGCCTCGTTCGCATCGAAGGGAGGTTCGGGGATATCCTGCGGGGTCGCCATGAAAAACGGCCGCAGGTTATCGATCTGGTCGAGTTTGACCCGACCGATGCCCTCGAGCACGACCTGGAAATTCCCACCCTGCTGTCGCTCGGCGGAGAGAATACTTGCGAGCGTTCCAACCGCAAAGAGCCGATCGGCGGTAGGTTCCTCGACGCCTTCTTCCTTGTATGTCGTGACGGCGATCAACTTGTTGCTCATCATCGCCTCCTCCACCGCGTGGATGGACCGATGGCGAACGACAAGCATCGTCAATACATTTCGGGGAAAAATGACGACGTTCTTTAGCGGCAGAACGGGGATCCTGGTGGTCCGATCCCGACCCGATCTCGCTAACGCATCGTCATGTTGTCGCATACGACAACTCTCCTGAATCTTGCATGTGCATGGGCATGTATTGGAAACCGTCACATTCGTCTGACGTGGCAAAGGGGTGCATCTGCCTGATGCGGCTGCAATTCTTGAAAGAGGACTGCGGAAGTCATGATACCGCAGCCGGAAAGGCGCCGCTACATCGCACTTTCGCCAACTGACCACAATGGTGCGTTCGTTCGCCAACCAAAGACGCTTCCGGGATCACGGCGCCGCAGATGCCATGGACTCGCTCAACAGCCTCGCGGCCTCGCTCACGGAGTCGGTGAGAACGAAGAGATCGCGGTCGCGCGGCGAGACCTTTCCCGATTCGATCAGGGCGGTTTCGATCCAGGCAAGCAGGCCAGACCAGTACGATGTCCCGAAGAGGATGATCGGGAGATTGTCGAGCTTTCCGGTCTGGGTGAGCGTGCAGATCTCGAAAAGCTCGTCGAGTGTCCCGAAGCCACCGGGGAAGAACACGAAGCCTTGCGCGTACTTGACGAACATGATCTTGCGGACGAAGAAGTAGCGAAACTCCAACGGCACCGTGACATACGGATTGAGGCCGGTTTCGAATGGCAGCTCGATTCCCGCCCCGACCGACACGCCGTTGCCTTCGGCAGCACCCTGGTTGGATGCCTCCATGATGCCGGGTCCGCCTCCGGTGATGACCGTGATCCCTGCCTTGGCGAGTTCGGCGCCGAGTTCTCGCGCCTGCTGGTACATCGGATCGTCCGCCGTAGTGCGGGCCGAGCCAAAGATACTGACTGCCGGCCCGATCTCGGCGAGCGTATCGAACCCCTCGACGAGTTCGCCCAGGATGCGGAGAACCCTCCATTCGTCGCTATGGGTGAACGATGCCGCTCGCTGGCGATCCGCGTCACTCCAGGAAAGGATGCGACGGTCCTCGGTGTCCTTCCGTGGTTTTGGGCTGAACGGCTGCATGGCGCGTTTCTCCTCTTCGGTAGTAGCTCGTGTGGCACGAGCATACCGCGAATCGAACGCGTTCCCGGCCCTGATTTATGGAAGCGGGTAGAATTCGGCGGACCTTACCGGTCATCTTGGCCGGCTGTTGCGATTCATGAGGACCTGTTTTGAAGAAGTTGATGCGATCCGGGCGCATGAATCGTGGGAGGGGGCGACTGCATGGCGTGTGGCTGACCGGCGCCGGTCTTCTCATTGTGCTCCTGACAGCATGTGGATCGGGGAGCAGCAAGGCGCCGGATGCGACCTCGACGATGCCTCCAGCCATTTTCACACCCACCACACCAACCACAACGATTATGACTCCAAGCGTACCTGCCACTCCAATCGTGGAAGGAGCTGTGGTGTGGTCGACCGATGCCGACCCGGTGACGGGAGCTCCGGGCAGCGCCGTGGCCGAGGTGCCCCAAAGTGCAGTCACGATCCACGCGTCCTTGCAGACGGAATCGCTTCCCGCTGGAACAATCGTGACCGCTGACTGGACGATCGAAGGGACACCGATCCCAGGCGTCACGCAGAAGCTGACGGTCGATCAGGCGCGCGGGGCGGGCTGGATCGAGTTTCATCTCGACTGGACGGGGACAGGGACGTGGCCGCGCGGTGCGTTGGGCATCGCGATCGCGATCGACGGGGTGCCGACCAGTTCCGGAAGCGTGCAGATCGTCGCAGGCTGATCTCTTCCATCCCGGGACGGGACGACAGAATCAGGCTCCACCTGTATCATGCTCGATATTCGAAAGCAGACGTCCGGCAACCAGGCACCGCTATCCCGCTGAACGGGACATCGGTTCGTGGCCGGGCCGATGCGCGTTTTCTCGTTCATGGTGGAGGCCAGACCGTGTTGCCAATGCATCGTCCGCAGCGGAATTGGGGCGCTCGCGTCCATGACGGACATCTCAAGGGACTGCATACCGTGGTGCTCGAGAACGAGCTGCTTCGCATCTCGGTGTTGGCGGGGAAGGGGACGGATATCGTCGAGATCAATTACAGGCCACTCGACCTCGACTTCACGTGGCTGACGCCGGGAGGCGTACGCAACCCGACCTCCTACCTGACATCTTCGCCGGATGCCTTCGCCCCGTATCTGGACAACTATCCGGGCGGATGGCAGGAAATCTTCCCGAACGGCGGGATTCCATCGTTCGCGAACGGTGCGAATTACGGGCAGCATGCCGAGGTGTTCGCGTTGCCATGGGATGTGCAGATCATCGAAGACGATGAGGCGGCGGTCGCGGTGCGATTCACCGTTCGCGCGCAGAAGACCGCCGCGCGGATCGAGAAAACCTTGCGGATTGCGTCCGGAGCGTCGTCGTTCCAGATCACCGAGCGTCTGGTGAACGAGAGCGATGTCTCCATCGAAGCGATGTGGGGACATCACATCACCTATGGCGCGCCTTTCATGAAGGCGGGATGCAAGGTGACCGTTCCTGATGGACTGGAGTTGCTGATTCATCCGATGGACGGTCCGCGCCGGATCGATCCGCGTGCAACGCCATCGTGGCCGGTGATGGCGGGTGCCGACGGCTCGCCGGTCGATCTGAGCGTGATCCCGAAACACGGAACCGAGAGCGAGATGCTGTATCTCACCGGATTCGTTGGAGACGAAGCCTGGTACCGGATCGAGGACGAGGAACGGGGCGTCGGGGCGAAAGTCAGCTGGGACGCCCGTCAGATGCCGTATCTCTGGTTCTGGCAGGAGTTGGGCGCAGGCAAGGAATATCCGTGGTACGGGCGGGCGAACGTGGTCGGGCTGGAGCCTTTCTCGAGCCTGCCGACGAGCGGACTTCCCGGTGCGATCGAGAATCAGACGGCGATGACGCTGGCAGGTCGTGAGGTCCGTGAATTCTGGTTGAATTACGAGATCGTCGACCGAAACCGGTAGCGACGCCTGGATTTTCCGGATATTCCTCGAGGAGCTGCACGTCATGACTGAGCAATCGAACGAGTTGCGGGGCAAGATCGCGATCATCGCCGGGGGATCGCTCGGAATTGGCCGGGCGGCCGCCCTGGGACTGGCGGCGAGTGGGGCCCAAGTCGTGATCGGAGCGCGGCGGGAAGCGGCCATTACCGATATCGTCACCGCGATCCAAGCGGCCGGTGGCGAGGCGACCGGGGTGGTGGCCGATGTTTCGTACGCTGAAGGCGCTATGGCACTCATAGAGGCAGCGGCGAGCACATTTGGCGGCGTCGACATCCTCGTCAACAGCCAGGGCATTCAGCGCTACGGAACCGTCGAGGAGACCGACGAGGACCTGTGGGACGAAGTGCTGCGTGTCAATCTGAAATCGATGTTCCTGACAGCGAAGTTCGCGATTCCGGAGATGCGAAAGCGGAGCGGCGGCTCGATTGTCAATATCAGCTCCGTACAGGGCCTGGCGACACAGACACAGGTCGCGGCGTACAGCACGAGCAAGTCGGCGATTATCGGGCTGACGCGGACGATTGCCGTCGACTACGCGGCGGAAAAGATCCGCGCGAATGTCGTCCTGCCAGCGTCGGTGGACACGCCGATGCTGAGAGATTCCGCCGATCTCTTTCGGGGTGAGCGGACGAACGATGCGGTGATCGCGGAATGGGGCAGGATGCATCCTGTGGGGCGGGTGGGGCGCCCGGAGGAGGTTGCCGATCTGGTGGTGTTCCTCGCGAGCGATCGCGCCTCGTTCGTCACCGGTGCCGAGTTCAAGATCGACGGCGGCATGATGGCAGCGCTGGGCGTCACGCTGCCGGAGTGACGTCCGATGATGGTCGTGGCCGTTCCTCCGGCAACACCGCAGGCACGGGGAGAGAAATCGGTCAGGATGCGAAGGTGATCCGCAGCGACCGGATCGCGCCCAGCGGCAGGGTGACGGTGATCTCGCCGTCGATGATCGGAACCTGGTTGATGTCGCGTTCGTCAGGTGTGGTCAGCGCTGCGGTGGCGAGTGTAAACAGCGGGACCCGGACTCGCGCTGTGGCCTCGTTGGGGCTGGAATTCTGGAGCCTGAGGATCACGCCGTCCCCGTTCTCGGCGGTCTTGACGTGAACAAGATCGGCACTGCCGTCGATCTGGATGAACTGACCGGTCTTCGGACCGGTTGCCTTCACATCCCGCAGCGCAATCGGCGGAGTCGCCTGTTCGAGACCGAACCGGTGCGCTGCCAGATCGTCGCACGAGCCTTCGTGTGTGGTCAGGCGATAGCGAAGAGGGATCTCACCGCCCTGGCTTGCCTGAAAGTTGACGAACCAATGGTTGTTCGGCGCCCACGACATCACGGTCGGAGTGGCGGCTCCTCCCGGCTCGAACTGGGAGGCACTGCGTCCGGTCGTGATGCCTCCGAGCTGGACCAATGGTGCTTCCAGCGGGGCGATAGTGACGCCACGTTCGCCATCACTCACATCGACCCAATGACCAACCGGGTACCAGTTGCGGACGGAACCGGGCAGCTGATCCTCGCCCGGTGTGAGTGGGATGCCGTTTATCTGTGCCCGGAACCGGGGTTCGCCGAGCGCGAATGGAAAGGCGATGAAGACCGCCTCGACGTCGGTCGTCGGTTCCTTGTCGAGCAGCCAGTCGATGTGCAGCGATTTGTCATGGGTCAGCAGGCGATAGACACAGCGTCCCCTGTAGATCCCATTGGCGATGATGTCGACGGCAATCGAGACCTCGCCATCACCGATCACCGGTTCCTGAATCACCACACCGGCGGCCGGTTCCCGGACAAAGGGAGGATCGACGATCCACTCGCCAAAGTCCGATGCCGAAAAGTCGGGATGAAAGAGGCCGAGTTGCTGGCGAGGATCGTCCAGCCACTCGTAGACATATTGTCCGATCCGGTAGCCCATGTAGGTCCCGGCGTAGTCGTGACCGTCGGCCAGGTCCGTCCACTCCAGCAGACCACCGGTCTCGGGATCGATCCGGATTCGATAGTGGGCGTTCGCGATCACGTCCATATCTGCGACGAGGTCATCCGCTTCGATGGTGGTTTGCGCCGGGAGGAAGGCGTAGCCGGATCCCGGCACGATTCCCATCGCCTTGCGGAGTGGCACCGCGGGACGATCGCCGCCCCACGGAACGTCTCTAGGGAAGAAGCAATCGAGGACGCCGACCGGGGCAGCACCCGCACGGAGCTCGGGTTCCTCGATCTGAACGAGCCGATCCCACGGCAGGGTGTTGATGACCAGAACGTCGTCCGCGAGCGCCGGGGAGTAGGCTTCATCCGACTTCAGATCGCCCAGATTGAAGCGGCCCTCGGGGCCGGGGTCGCCGAGCTGTGCGGAGAGAGACATGGCCCCCCGCGCCACCATGTCATGCACCTCGCTCGATGCCGAGTAGGCGAACGATGCCTTGCGATTCCACTGCCCCTTCGTCCACAGACTTCGGGGGGCATCGATACTGGCGAACGATCCCCACGTATGCTCGTCATAGAGCGTTGCCGATTCGAACAGGGCGTCCGCGCGGGCGGAGGGCCACACGTCGCAACCTGCCGCATGCGACCAGGCGCCGAGCAGTTCCGCTTCCTGCATGAGCCGATGGGTCGCACGGTTGACACCGGTCTCGAAGGCGCTGGATGCGACACCGTCCGACCACCAGTCGAGCCAGTCCCCACGGCGGGTTGGAAGGGTATCCCCATAGTGGTCGCGAAGAAGATCGCCGAACGCGGTCGGCGTCGTGAATTCGATGCGGGGCGAATGCCCTGACGCATTCCAATCGCGAACGAAATCCGGCATGCGGGGGTCAGGCGGACCGTTGTCGACCCGGATCGGGTGTGTCGACTGGCAATACATGAAGTCGAACGGATAGTCCGGATCGTGCTCGAGTTTGGCGATCTCGGCCTGCAGGTCCCGTTCGACAAACCGCCATTCGCCGAGCTTGGCGATGCTTCGACCGAAGAGATAGTGATAGCCGTTCCAGGTGAGCAGCTTCGATCCGGTCGGTCCTTCCCACCAAAAGGCGCCCGGCATCGGTTTGGGCACGCCGCCACGAACCGGGTTCACGGACATGGTCAGGAAATCGATCCCGATCGCGGGGAGGAGGTCTGCGAAGAGCCAGCTGACGCCGTTGACGTCGCATTGCATGGCGGAACGCACGTCGACGCCGTAGGTGTCACGGAGTCGGCGCACCGGATAGAGCGTGCGAATCATCTGCTCGGTCGTGAGCAGCGGTGTCAGGTTGTACTGCATGCCACCGATGTCGAACAGGCCCTGCTGCTGGGCAGCACGGAATCGCTCGCGGTTGCGTTCGCTGGCCCGATCGAGATACCGCTCCGTCATTGCGGTCACCTCGCACGTCCATCGGTAGCGAGCCTCTGGTGGATAGTCGGCGGTCGCATCGCAGAGATCGAGCGCCTGATCGATGAACTCGGCGTGTTGCCGGTAACAGAGGTCCTGATGGTCGGTATACCCGATGTCGGTGTGACTGTGGTTGACGACATAGACGGTTTTGATTTCGGGCATGAAGCGGTGAATCCTTTTGCTGGTATCGAAACCACGCGGCGGTGGGTAGCATGCGAGGTCCCTCGATGCTTCTTTCCGGGTCATCCGCGCAGCAGAGATCTCCCCGACGAAGCAGTGATGCTGTTCTGCTACCCGGTGACGGCAAGACCGCGGACGAACAGGCGCTGCACCGAGAAGAACAGGATGAAGGTGGGGATCGAAACGATGATGGCGCCCGAGAGGACGACCGGGATGCTGGCAGAGGCGTATTGACCCTGCAAGCCGGCAAGGGCAGTCATGATCGGACGAACCGACGCGCTGCGAGAGAGGGTAAGTCCAAAGAGCAGATCGTTCCAGATCCACGTGAACTGAAGGATGAAGACCGTCGCGAACGCGTTGAGGGAGAGAGGCACGAAGAGTTGGGCATAAACGCGGAACGGACCCGCGCCGTCGAGACGGGCAGCTTCGGAGATGTCGATCGGGATCGAAGTAAAGTGGTTGCGAATGACAAAGACGGCGAACGGAATCGCGATCGCCGTGTACAGGATGAGCAGTCCCAATCTGGTGTCGTAGAGATGAGCACTGACATACATGCTGTAGAGAGGCGAGAGGTACATCTGGAACGGAAAGATCGTTCCTGCGTAGAGCAGCATGAACCAGGCGAAGCCGAAGCGGATGTTGAGATTGACCAGCGCGAATGCTGCCAGCGAGGCGAGGAATACTGCGAGGACACCGCCGACAATGGCATAGAATAGGGTGCTTGCGATCGTCGCCCCGAGACTCGCGGCGTTCCAGGCGGCGGTGATGTTGTCCCACAAGGCGAAGCTGCCCGGAGCCGCGTAGACCGCTTTCTGGCGAAACTCCGCGGGAGACGCAACCGTGTTTATCAGCACGAGGTAGAGGGGGAGAATCCAGATGATGCCGAGAATCAGCAGGGAGGCATGGCGGGCGAAGCGGGTCAGGCTCATGATGCCGGCCTCAAGGTGCGGCTGAGATAGATCCAGGAGACGGCGAGGACGATGGCGCTGAGGACGACGGCGATGGACGAACCGTAGCCGTGCCGGAAGAGCAGGAATGTCTCGCGGTACATGGTGACCGCAAGCGTCTCCGAGGACCGATAGGGACCGCCCTGCGTCATCACCCAGATGATGTCGAACGTTTTGAGGCTGTTCACCAGGGATATGCCGACGACCACGATCGTCATCGGGCGGAGGAGGGGAAAGGTCATGGTGCGAAAAAGCGTGAACCCTTCCGCGCCATCCAGCCGGGCCGCCTCGATGGGGTCGCGGGGGATCACCTGCAAGCCGACGAGGAAGAGGAGTACGCTGACGCCGACCGATTGCCAGGTCGAGGCGATGATCATGCTCCATGTGTTCAGCGGCGTGTCCAGGAGCCACTTGTGTTCCAGGCTGGACAGGCCGACGGCGCCGAGTACCCCATTCGCCGCGCCACGACTGCGGAGCATGAACTCCCACATCACGCCGATGGCGGTTCCCGAAAGCGCATAGGGGATGAGGAATGGCAGACGATAGAAGGCCCCCGCAGGCAGATCGAAACTGATGACCGCGATCAGCAGGCCAATGCCGACCGGCAGCACGAGGGTGCCAACGACCCAATAGATCGTGTTCAGCAAGGAATCGGAGAGAACAGGATCGCTCAGGAGCGACGTGTAGTTCTCGACCCCGATCAACTTGCCAGGACTTGTGCCGTTGGAATCGGTGAAGCTGAGAAACAGCGTTCGCAGGAATGGCCAGAGCAGAAAAACCGCCACGAGCGCGGCGGCTGGCAACAGAAAGCAGATGGGGGTGGCGGCTTCGCGCAGGCGATCGCGACGCATGCGGGAACGTCGTGGCGAGGCCAAGGGGCTCGCCACGTTGTTGCTACCGGAACCGATGACCGGGATCTCCGATCGTTGCATCATTGATCCGTTCCTTGAGAGGCGCGCCGAGCAGGCATCGCGTGCCCGGCGCTTCGATGGGGTGTCATCCGCACCCACTGTCTCGGTTCAACGTCATCCAGAGCGACGTCAAGGGAGCTCGCTGGTTGGGAGCCACGGTTGCCAATTCTCCGGGACGTGGGACGTTTCCGCCGCCATGACCGGCCGAAAGAGATTTCTCGACCCATTCGGCTTCGCTCAGGGCAGGCTCGTTGCTCGAAATGACGGTTGATCGCCGTTTCACCGCAGGGTGAGCCACCCTGCGGTGAAACTTGCTTTTGCAGCGCGGTCAAGCTACGTCGAGTGGGCTCGACCGCGCTGCGGAGCCGGGCTCATTGGGCCTGGCTACGCGGCAGCGTCAATGTTCGTGCGGGGAGTGGCAGGCGGCGTGCTCAACTTGCGGTTCGCTTTGACCAGACATCGTCGGCAATCTTCTGGATAGCCTCGAGTACGCTCTGGCCCTCGCTGGGGTTGAGCATGAAACGCGCGAGTTCATCGACAGCGTTCTCGACGATGTTGGGTGGCGATGCCTCCCAGTAGCGCTGAATCTGAACGTACTTGCCATCGGTGACCGTCTTCAGCATGTTGTTCAGAACGTCATTCTCGGTCTTGACCTTGGGATTGGCGGGTGTGTCGCCGAGCAGACCGCTCCAGGTTGTCTGCGCGGGAACCTGATCCCACCACGTCGCAACCTTCTGAGCGGCATCGATGTTCTTGCCCTTGGCCGGAAGGCAGATCGCACCGGACTCGACGATGATCGAATTCTGCTTGGCAGCGGCATCCATGTTCGGAATGATGAAGATGTCGTAGTCGGTACCAGCCGTCATGCCGGCTGTCGTGAATTGCTGCTGGAACCAGGTGCCCACGGGGACCATTGCGATCTCGTTGTTGGCGAACATGGCGGTCATGTTCTGATCCATGGGCAGGTCGAGGTCGGTGAAATACTTCTTGTCGATGAAGTCTTTCCACGTCGCGAGCGCCTTGACCGCGGGTTCGTCGGTGTACTTTGCCTTGCCGTTGCAGAGGTCGGCATAGAATTGGGGATCGCTCTTGATCAGCAGTTCTTCCCACCAGATGAAGGCCGGCCAGCGTCCATCGACCGTCGCGAAGAACGGAGTGACGCCGGCAGCCTTGATCTTCTCGGCGGCGCCGGTGAACTCCTCCCAGGTGGTCGGCGGCTTCAGGCCATTATCGGCGAAGACCTTCTTGTTGTAGAACATCACCCAGTACGACGCACCAGCGGGGACCCCATACTGCTTGCTGTCGAACGTGAAGCCGGCCGCGAGAGACTCGGGGAGATCTCCCGACTTGATCGCCGACTGCCAGATCGCCGAGACATCGAGCAGTTGACCGGACTTGTACATGTCCTCCATCCGGTAGCCTGACCACCAGGTGAAGAGGTCCGGTCCCGATCCGGTTGGAAGCGATGAGTTGATCACTTGTTGATAGGACGTGGTGTCGGAGTAGGGGGTTGCTTCCCACCCGACGTCGATTTCCTTTGTGGCCTGGTCCGACATCTTCACGAAGAAGTCCTGCCAGGGTGCCTTGTCGTGGAACAGCTTGAGCTTGGCCGATTGTGCCTTGAGCGCATCACTGACGGGCAGGGAATCCGGCGCCGAGAACGCCGATCGCTGGCTGCTCGCGATCGCGGCGGTCAGTCCGAGTGCCGAGGCACTAGCAACCAGCGATCGGCGAGAGAACTTCGAGGGAGTCGAAACGAGACCCTTTGAAAGCGAAACTTTCTTGCTGGAGTCCATGAGCTCAATCCTCCTGATGATGAAGCGCGACGTCGTGCGGGACCCGTCGTTGGGTGCGGACATCGTCCGGACCGACGAACGAAACCAACGAGCAACTGGAGCAATGGCGCTGCACTTGGCCAGCCATGGAGGCTCGGCAGCGTCGCTGCAAAAAGATCAGATCACTTGCTCAATTAGTTTCGTTTATCCTAGACGTGACTGATCGGTCTGTCAACATTGACAGACCGATCAGGATTGATGACCACGGTTCGACCGGTTCTGATAAGGCAACCACAAACCGTTCATACTGGACAACGTCAGGACCAACGGAGCGGAGCCACGTGACCAGTTTGCCGAGGGATGAGGGAGGGGAAGCGTTGGCTCAGAAGAAGGCTCAGGCGCCATTCGTGGTCAAGCCGCGCCCCGATTTGTCGCAGCAGCTTTCCCAGCAGATCATCGATCTCATCGCCGCGCACGACATGCAGCCGGGGGATCGGATGCCGACGATGAGGGAATTGGCGGCTCAATTCGCGGTGGCGACGCCGACCATTCGCGAAGCCTTGCGCCGTCTGCAGGCGACTGGGGTGATCGACATCCGGCATGGATCCGGTATCTACGTCCTGCGGGCAGAGCAGGGCATGATGATCGCCAACCCGCATTACGGAGAGCTGGACGCGAAATCGATCCTCGATCTGCTGGATGCCAGGTTGCTGATCGAGCCGTATCTGGCAGGGATCGCGGCGCAGACTGCCTCTGACGGGGCTCTGGATGAGCTCAGAGGCATCCTGGCCGACGCCGAGCGACTTCTGGACGGACAGGCACCCCCCCTCGGCACCAAAAACATGCGATTTCATGCGGCGATCGCGCAGATCTCCGGTAATCGGATCTTGTCCCAGGTCCTCGAGTCACTGATTGACCGCTACGGATCGGAGCAGCTCGCGATTCTCGAGATCGTCAACGCCCGCGTACGGGATCATGAGGATCACCTGTGCATCTTCGAGGCGCTCTGCGCTCACGATGGTTCGCTTGCCGCCGAGCGGATGCAACGCCATATCACTCAGGTGCGCGCGGTCATCACCACCAGGTTGACGAGCGAGTAAGGCTGCGCAGCGCCGTCGCACCCATAGCTGGTGTCATGGCGCTGCCGATGCGATCGTGCCCGATTCATCCTCTTGTCTGCACGATCGACATCGAACAACGGAACGATCCTGTCGCGGTTGCAGTACCTTGCCGACCGGGGTCAGTGGCTACGATCTGATCTTCGCCGGGCGCAGCCGCCAAGGGGATCGATCGGCATACGCTCAAGGCTCGCGGCTCGCGGTCTGGTCGCGCTCGAACTCATGGCGAGGCAACGGTTCAGCAACGCGGGTCCCACGGAGAACAACCAACCATCGAGTCGATGAAGAGGCTGCATTGCCCGAATGTTGCTGGCACTTCAGCGGCAGTCAACGGCTGTTCCGCGAAGCCGGCCTCGGTTTCCTGGGTCGAATCGTATCCCTCGAGGACTGTCACCCGATAGGTAAGCGTTGCCGAGACCTTGTCATAGGTTGGATCGAGCAGCTCGAGAACCACGGTGTCCGTCGTCCCGTCATCCTGGGCGATCACCAGCGCAGCGTTGGGCAGGTCGACGGGATCGAACCCCAACTCCGCCAGGAATTGGTCCGTCAGCGTCGTGCCAACGATCCGTTTCGGACGGTCGGAAAAGAAAATCGTCTGCTCCGGTGCGTCCTTCAGGGTCAGGAGATATGTTTCACCATCGTGCAGTTCGAAGGTTCCGCTGCTGAAGCCGGACTGGACGAAGAGAAAGGCGGCCTCTTCGTTCATGGTCGCCGGTGTTCCGATGGGGTTCGCGCCCTGAGCCCGAACACTGGCGGTACCGAAGGCTGCGACGCCGACCCCGGTGACTGCGGCAGCCATTGCCTTGCGACGCGAGATGGATTGGGCGATCGAGAAAGTGCGCGCAGGGAAACTGTCGTCCATGATTTCTCCTTGGCTGGATCACACACTGAGGCGGATCGATCGGGCGCAAGACGTCCAACGCAAGGGGAGAGCAGACCAACCTGCGCATTTACAGCGCCGCGGACGTCATGTTCGACCTGATACACGATGATTTACTGAGACCCAGTTGCATTGTCTCACAGAATGGCTGCTGCTCGGCGCGGGACCTGCTTCCGTGTCTGCAATCCCACTCGCTCGGGTGCTGGAAGTGCTAGCGTGCTAGCGTGCTGGGGAAACGCTTGGAGCAAGCGCAGACAGGCATGTTCGGAATGGCCGAGCGGTGTCCCCTGTGTGGCGACTGTCGTCCGGACAGGTGAGGGCAGAGGCGATCCCGGACAACCCCGAAATCGCGTTGAATGGCTTGGAAGGGCAGCAACATCGGCACGGCGCACGCTGGCGTGCACCGTGCCAGAGGATCATGAGCGGAGTTTGAGCACGACGGTCTTGAGCTCGCCAGGATCGATCGCGACCTCGACGTGGCCATCGCTGATCTCCAGATCGGTGAAATCCGTCTCGAGGAACGTGCCGGAAGCGGCCGCCACGATTGGCAGATACGCGATGTCGAGGCCGGTCGTGACCTGCTCCTGTGCCAGTGAATACAGGAAAACGGCGATCCCTGATCCGTCCCGGGCAGGGGCGAGGTGGCTTATCTCGACGGCGGGATGGGTGATGGAGACGAAGCTGCCGCTGTCGGGCGTTTCGGCTATCGCTCCGGCACCATACGGTGCGCAGATGCCGACGAGCGGATTGGACGCCGACGCGCCGGTATCCCGGGCGAGTGCGATAGGGTCGCGATCCATCCCGCTGCTGCCTGGTGAACTGCCTGCGCCAATAGCATAGGAGAAGCTCAGCTCGCCGCCCTGCTTCACCGGGAAATTCGTATCCCAGATGTTGTTCAGCGCCCATGAGTAGATGCTGGCAGGGTGCGACTGCCACTCCGGAAGCGTGGAAGGAAATGGAGCGTACGGCAGGTGGATAGTCCCGAGCTGCACGAGCGGTGCTTCGCTGGTTGCCCAGGCAACGGGTGCCTGACCATCCTCCGTGATCGTCGCCCAATGGGACATCGCCCGGTAGTGATGGGCCGAACCGGGAACATGTGGGCTCTCCGATCCGACGAGACCGCCGGTGATCTCGAGGTTGATGTCCGGCGCCCCTGCGAACGGGAACGCGTAGAAGAGGCTTTCCTTCTGCATGGTCACCGGTTTGTGGAGCCGGTTGCGAATATGCAGCCGCGATGTTCCGTGGGGGAGTGTCAGGATGGTCTCTGCCCAATCGGCACCATCGCCTGCGTGCCGGATGGTGATTTGCTCCCAGACGCGGTTGGATTGGCGATTGGAGATGAGGCCGTATTCACCGGTCTTGCGCGAGCCGAGAAGCCATGGACCCGCCGATCCTCCGATGCGACTGGAAAGGTGATTGAACCCCGGTGCGCTGGCATAGCGGTCGTATATGTAGCGATTGAAACCGAATGGCGAATCGGACGCGACCAGCTCCCGGTTGTTTTCCAGATCGAAGATGCTGGCGATCGACGCGGTCGCAAGATCGACGTCGACCGCGAGGCGATCGTTCTCGATGCGCGGGAAGATACCGGGAGCGTGATCCGAGGGTGTGGAGTGGGTTGTGAGGTTCGTTTCGATCAGATGGTACCGCCGGTATCCGATCGGCGGGACGTCCTTTGCAACGAACCTGGCCCATATTCCGCGGCGACTGTGCGAAGGGTTGTCCGAGGGTTCGAACACGACGGGAACAGCCTGGCCGGTTTCCGTATCGATCAGTTCCATGTTCGGCTGATCGATCCCGTGAAGCGGGATGAAGATGCGGGCGAGATCGGTGCGCGACCAGGAACTGGCGTTGAACACGAGCAGCGATTCCTGATGCTTGGCGCCGTTGCCAGCGCCGTTGCCAGCGCCGTTGCCAGACGATGTTGCCGCGAGACGGGCGATTCGATGAAGGCCGCTGTTCAGCAACATCTGGGTGCGCTCGTCGGCGACGTAGGCATATGCCTCCTTGCGTGTCCACTGATACGCGCCGGACGATTCGCGGCTCGCGTTCAACCCCCAAGGATTTGCGGCTCCCCAGGTGTGTTCGTCGAAGAGCGCCATGTCTTCGTACGCGGCCCGGGCATCTGCGTTGATGCTCGGCAGCGGTTCATCGGTCACGATATCGGCGAGCGCGTGGAGGGTCTGGGCGGTTCGGATATCCGTCTGAGACCGGCGATTTTTGGCAAGGGCGAAGGCCGCCGATCCAATGCCAAGGGCCCACCAATCGGTCCAGTCGCCGCCATACGTTTCAAGTCGATCACCGATACGTGACTCGACATCGGTGAAAAACTCGCGATCGAGCGATGACCTCAATCTTGGATACGCCCATGTGTCGTTCCATTCGCGGACGATCTGAGCGGGCAGGATCGAGGTTGGACCGTTATCGGCGTACGTCCCCTGCACGCGGAGGTGCAGGATATCGTGTTCGTAGGGAACCTTGGTGATCTCCACGTCGCGGAGGGAGAGGTTCATCCAGCTGCCGCCATCGCCGTATGGATAGCCGTTCTGGACAATCGCATTGAGGTATTCGGGCATGGAGGCCAGAACATCCTCGTAGCCGCTGCCGAAGCCGATCTGCATTGCTTCCATATAGGCGTTGCCGAACAGCGTGTCGGTGTACCAGACCAACACGCGCTCGCCATCGGGTGCCTGCCAGTAGAGGGGACGTTTCAGGTTCTGGCCATCGTTGAGGAAGGGAACGGAGATACCCGCATAGTTGTGGGCAACCGCCAAATATCTGATGCCGGCATCCGTGAGCAGCGTGACGAGTCCGATTGTCGATCCAGGGACATCGGTTTGCATCGCCGTGACGACATCGATATTCCATTCATCGCGAAGTTCACGGGTGAAAATGAGCTGTTGGGCGAGTTCGTCCATCGAATAGGCTTCGGAATGCATGCTGAAGGGAAGGGCATGAACCTCGATTCGGCCTTCTCGAATACGCCGCAGAAGCGCATCGCGGGCGTGTTTGGGCCGTGTGCGCAGCCACTGCTTGAGCGGCCAGGTAACCTCGATGTTCCAGCGGAACTTCGCATCGTCCGACCAACTGTCGGTGATGGTCGCCAACTCGAGGGCGTAGTCGATGAATTCGAGTTGAGACTCCATGACCGTCGATTGCGGATCGGTATATCCGATGTCGTAATGGGAGTGATGGATCAGATGAATGGTGAACTTGCGCTGTGGGGTCAGCAAATGATCGCTGGTGGCGGGAGGCTGGTTTTTAACCTGGATCTCGACCGTGAGGGTGTCCTCGGTCGTAACCTCCGGGACGAGGAGCAGGACCGATTGGGATGCCTCACCCAGGACGGACGTGTCCTGAGCGAGCGAATCCTCTCCGCGGGCAACTCGAAGTTCGATCCTCTCGCCGTCGTCGCTGCCCGGGAGGCGAAAGCGAATTGCCTGATGCATGACGCCGTCGATGTCGCGAAAGAGCGGCAGGTTGCTGACGCGGACATCTCCGACGGAGGTAGGGACAGTCGTTCCGACCGTAGCGTGGATGAATTGCTCACGATTTCTGATGAGGCCGCCTGGATCAGAGGGTGGAGTGCGTTTCACTGGCATCGATGGCTCCCTTGTGGATTGATGGCGATCAACCCGGATCGTTCGTGGGACGAACGCGGTTCAATTCGTGGTTGACGGGATTCGGTCGTCGTGGGGATCGGCCCAGCGATGGCGGTCGTTCGGAACGAGTGGGAACCAGCCCGGACGGCCGGGATCACGATCGTAGGTGTAGCCGCCCAGCTCCTGATAGAGGGCTGAGTACTCCGCGAGTTTGTCGCGGTCGAGCTGGACGCCGAGGCCGGGGCCGTCCGGAACCCGGATGGCCCCGTTTGCATAGGGCAGTTTGCCGCCGACGATGATGTCGTCCGTGACATGGTGATAATGAGCGTCTGCAGCGAAGGTAAGGTTGTTGAGGACGGCTCCGAGGTGAAGCATGGTGGCGAGCTGGATCCCAAGTTCACCGGAAGAATGCACGGCGACGCCGAGCTGGAACGTGTCACAGACGGCTGCCGCCTTGATGCATGGGCGAATGCCGCCCCAGAACGTGGTATCGAGCAGAATGACGTCGACCGCCAGGTCGAGCACGTTGGCTGCGAGCTGTTCGAAGTTGACGACCACCGTATTCGTGGCGATCGGAATCCGGACCATCGAGCGGACGCGACGGACGCCGTTCAGACCCCAGGTCGGATCTTCGAAGTAATCGTTGCGCAAGGGTTCGATCGCCTGGCCGAATCGAATCGCCTGCTCGACACTGAGCGCGCCGTTGGGATCGTATCGAAGCTGGTCGTCCGGGAAGGCGGCGGCGAGGGCACGATAGGCATCGAGTTCGTAGTCGGGTGCGAATACACCGCCCTTGAGCTTGTGCGACGTGAATCCGCCGTTTTCCTTCAGATCTCGCGCGTGGGTGACGAGCTGCTCGGGGGTGCGAACCTCACCGCTTCCGGTCTTCGAATCTGCGTAACGGAAGAAGAGATACGAGGCAAATGGAACCTCGTCGCGAAGCTTGCCTCCGAGCAGGTTATAAACAGGCTGGTCGAGTTTCTGCCCGATCAGGTCGAGACAGGCGAACTCGATCGCCGCAAGGAGTTGCGTGCGGTTGTTATAGAGGCTGGCCGTTGGGTTGGCGATCTTGAAGCGAAGTGCTTCCAGTTCAAATAGGTCGTGGCCGACAAGGTATGGCTTGAGACCGAGGATGGCGGACTCGGCACTCTCGCCCCCGCCGCCCATCTCGCCAAGACCTATCCTGCCATCGTCGGATTCCACCTCGACAATCGTGCGGACGAAGCGTCCCCAATGGGCTCCGTTCGAATGGCGGAGCGGTGCCTCCAGGGGAATGGTTACCGTTGTGGCACGGATGTCAGCGATCTTCACAATGTCTTCGTCCCTCCTTGTGGCGCATCGACCGACGTTCGAAACAGACCTGGTGACGCTCAGGTCGCCACCGCCGCATTGCCAACGTTCAATGGGTAACGTTCGTGGAAAGATCTAATGACTGATTCATTCATCTGTCAAGCAGTTTGGAATGATACCGGAGGCTGTTGATGCAGGGTTCACGGCCGTACGTTTGCCGAACGCATGCCGGGAGCTTGTTTGGCAGTCATCAAAATGCTGAAACGATTACAATTCAGTCATATTCTGAACTCGGCAGAGGCGATTGCCACGCGCAATCTGGCGTGCCGATAGCCGGAACTCGTCTGGCAAGCAGACGGGGTTGGGTCGCGAAGGACATTTCGACCATGTGCCAGTTCCAACCAATCGATCAATCTGAAGAGTGTACGGGCGCCGTTTCCGGCGACCACGATGCATCTCATCATGGATGTGCGCAGCCGAGCAATGGATTATCGGGAGATGATGTGGTTACACGGGCCGAAGAAATTGCTGGCCGCGAGTCGGCGGCGATCTCGGCGAGAGATACGGGCAAATCCACGAGCGCGCGCGTAATGACTCCCTTTATCGTTCAGCAGGGCCAGCACCTGTTCATGCTGGCCCCGGAAGCGTCGGAGTGGGTCCTGGCGGAACTTCGATTCGACGAGGCGAATCTTGTCTTCACCGAGGTTCGGAAGGTCCGATACGCCTGGCCGCGTGAAGCGTTCGGCTCGCTCCTGAGCCGGGTTGCGGTGTCCGGTGATGTCGACACCGATCTTGTGACCGAGACCTCCAACGAGTTCTCGCGCTGGCTGGGCGCCCAGTTCCACGTCAATAGCGAACCGCATGCCTGATTGGTAGCCTCTCGGGTACAGTTGGACATGAAGAGAACCCCCGGAGATTCAATCTCCGGGGGTTCTCTTCTGAATGCGTAGCGACTGATGCGACCGCAGGATGTTGTGAATTACTCGTGCTTGTCCTCACGCTCATAAAAGTGGGGTAGCACCTCACCGGCCAGAATTGGCACACGAAGCATGTTCTCGAACGGCGGAATCGGACACGCCCAACCGCTGTTGTACGCACACATCGGGTTGTACGACAGGTTGAAATCGATCACGAGCTTGCCATCGGGCTGCGCCTTGGGATCGAGATACCGACCGACCGCGTAGGTGTCCTTGCCGGACGTCGAGTCTCGGAAGGGGATGAAAAACTTGCCGGTTTTCTGGTCCTGAAAAACGCTCAGCGTGACCGGTGTCGATTCAACATCGAAATGAACGCGACCGGCGCGCACATACTGTTTGGCTTCGCCACTCACCGTGCCGACGGTGATCTCCTCGCCGATGCCTTCGCCACTCTTGTCGAGTTCCAGCACCAGATGAAGATTGTCGTTTTCCGGGAAATAGGAGAGACCCTCGAAGATCTGCTTCTGCTCCGGGGTCAGGGGGGAATTGTCGTGGTCGCGATAATACGAATTCTTGCGCTCGCGATACCCGTCGAGACGGCCTGCGGTTGACATGTTCGGCTTACTCCACCATCGGCGCGGGGGCATCCTCGATGCCGCTGCCGCACTGCCCATCTAATACTTTACTTTTTATAGTATAGCGCATGCGTCAAGCATTCGAGCTTGCATTCGGCTGGTCCGCGACATCAACGTGCCTGGAACGAGCTTCGCTCCGGCCGTATGCCGCGCGCATTACTCGGTTCCGGCGAGTGGATGATGATTCCGATAAAGATCGCGACTCTTGGCGATGCGGGTGCGGGCGTCTGCGGCATCGTACCAGCCGAGAATGTCCGTCTGCTTCTCCTCGAGAATCTTGTATGTCTCAAAGAAATTGGAGATTTCCTTGAGCAGGTGCCCCGGCAGATCGGACAGGGTGTGTACATTGTCGTATCGAGGATCGTGGGTGGGCACTGCGAGAACCTTGAAATCTCCGCCCTTTTCATCGGCCATGTCGAGGCCACCGACCGGACGGGCGTCGATCAGGCAGCCGGGAAACGTCGGCTCGTTGACGAGCACGAGAATATCGAGCGGATCGCCATCATCCCATAGGGTATCGGGGATGAAGCCGTAGTCGGCCGGGTAATGCACCGAACTGAAGAGAACTCGATCGAGCTTGAGCGACCCGTGTTCATGGTCGAACTCGTACTTGTTGCGGCTGCCCTTGGGCGTCTCGATGAAAGCCAGGACAGTTTTGTCGCTGGATTCCTCGGCAACTTCCTGCGCCTCTGCATGGATGTTCTCAGTGCGTTCGCTCTGTTCGGACGTCGAGATGTCGGTCATCGATCAGGTCACTCCATGAATACGATGTCCACCGTCGCGCGAGCGACAGGATGGAACGGTCGGGTTACCGCTGCAACAGACCGACGCTATAAAACTCGTACGATGCCGCGCTGTCCGGAACGTCGGTCAGATGCACGGTAAACCGGCATGGCAGCCCGTGATCCGGAAGGCTGTCCGCGAAGAATCCTGAATACGCTTCTGCATACGCTGTTCGAAGACGCTGTTGTTCAGCAACGAAACCGGCTGGATCAGTCAGCGGGTTTGGGGTTTTAGGCTGGCAACCGAAGGCATGAACCTCGATGAAATCAATATCCTGCAGCGAATTACAGATCCCTGCATCCTGAAGCCACTTCTCCCAGCTTCGAAGAGACAAGCGGGATTTCCCGATGAGGGTCCATGGTGACCAATTCATCAAGTTCCAATACGCCCTTCGCGGAGTAACCGCCTGTCAATCCGGCAAAGTATATCCGAAGATCCCCATCCGGCTGTTCCTCGGTGACCAACGCAGAAAGTACCGGCCTGTCTCCCTGGTAATAGTAAGTCAGTTTGCCGCGCTTCTTGACATTAAATGCCATCGTTCGCCATCCCTCGGTTTTCGCTTGAACTATCGAGGGGCGTGTCCCAAAGGTCAAGACCTGCTGCGCGCGCTAGCGCGCGCGTACCGGTCGTGCAGGCGCGGGTTGCGGGTTCACCATCGCCATCGATCTTGAAATGGGTCTCGATCGAGAGAACACCCATGTACCCATCCGCGACCAAGGCCCGGAATTGATCCTCGTAAGCAATAGCGCCTTCTCCCATCGTGGTGAAGGCCGATTCACGCTCGATCCGGGCAATGTCCTTCAGATGAACGTGATGGATGCGATTGCGAATCGCGTTGTAGCCGTGAGGATAAGGGACGGAGCCGAGGGCCGCCTGATTACCGGGATCCCAGATGATGCCCAACGTACGATCCGCAATCCGGTCGAAGTACCAGGCGGCCTCCTCACCGGTGGCGATATTGCACGCGTGCTCGTTCTCAAGTCCCAGCAATCTGCCCCTGGCTGCGGTGCGATCGGTCGCGTCGCGAAGCGTATCGAGGATGTCTTCCCCCGCGGAATCCGGATCTTCAAGCCTCCAAAAGCTGAAAGCCCGCACGACCGGTGCATTGAACCGGTCGGCAAGATCGAGTGATGTCTCGAGAATGCCCCATTGCTCGCTGCGGGTTGCCTGACCAGCGGAATGCATGCGTCCAGCGGCCGGGGCGTCGCGATCGATATGACACTTGAGAAACGGCGATGCGATGGCGCAAATGGTCATATCGTCCTGCTTCAGCGCCGCTTCGAGACGGGTGAGCTGCGCATCATCGAGATCGACGATGTTCGTGCCCCATACGCTGCGCAACTCGACGACGTTGATATCGAGCTCCTTGCAGACTGCCAAGGCATGATCCAGATCTTCACTGATTTCGTCGGTAATGACGCCAAGACGGGGCACACACGGATCCTTTCCAAAGCGGTGAGACGCAATCATGCTCCAGCACGGGGCATCCTAGCGAGATCGGATGCGACCGTCAAGCGACAATGCGAATGGCACCGCTATCGACCATCGGAACTACGCAGTTCCGCTGCCAACGCATAGACATCGGCAAGTTCGGGGCGGCGATCCCGGCGAAAGCGCGCAATTGCCTCGTTCACCGTCACGAGCGAAACCTCGTCCACCTGCTCGGCATCTGCGGGATTCGACGGCCTACCAATGACAGTGACCTCGGCATAGGCAACGGCACGCAGGAAGTCGGGATGCATGAGATACGGTCGCCATGGCTCGCGGTCATCGGAGTGGGAATCCCAGTATCCGAACGGAGCGCAGGTTTCGAATGTGACGCCAGCTTCCTCGATGAGTTCACGCTGGGCCGTTTCAAGCAACGTTTCGCCGAGTTCGCGAGTGCCACCGGGAAGCATCACGCGACCGTTGGCGAGTGCGATCACCATGCAGCGGTCGCCGATGAAGGGCACGATGTTCACGCTCTGGATCCTGTCGATGTCTGGCCATTCCGGCTTCACATGGAACCCGGTGAGCGTGATATTGCCCCATCGATGGTGGGCGAAGAGCGCTGGATACGCGTGGTGGAGCCATTCGGTATCTGATTCTGGTTTCATGACGTGTCACTTGGCACCAGCTATTATCCGCGACCGGTGAGGAGGGCTTCACGGAGAGACATGACCTGGGTGCGGACCTGAGTATCGGTCTCGAGCAGGAGTTCGATTTTCTCGATCCCGTGGAGCACGGTCGTGTGATCGCGGCCACCGAGCGCGCGGCCGATATCGACGAGCGAGCTGTCGGTGGCCTCGCGCATCAGGAACATGGCGATCTGGCGGGGCATCACGATTTCCCGCTTGCGCTGGCGGCCGATCAAATCCTTCTCGCTCACCCGGAAGTAGGCTTCGACGGCATCGACGACCTGGCTGGTGCTGATGGAGCCGCGATTCCCCGTCATAGTGGAATCGGTCAGGGCTTCCATGGCGAGCTGCAGACTGAGTTGGCGGTTGTAGAGCTGGGCCATCATCAGGATCTTGTTGAGCGCTCCTTCGAGCTCGCGGATGTTGGTTTGGTCCTTGCTCGCGATGTACTCGATGATATCGTCGCCGATACGGATGCCGAATTCGTCCGCTTTCGATCGAATGATGGCGGTTCGCATCTCGTAATCCGGGGACTGGACGTCGGCGACGAGTCCTCCGTTGAAGCGGGAGCGCATCCGCTCCTCAAGTGCGGCAATGGATTTCGGCGGCTTGTCGCTGGTGATGACGATCTGCTTGCCGTTCTGGTAGAGGGTATTGAACGTATGGAAGAATTCTTCCTGCGTGCTGTCCTTGCCGGCAATGAATTGCACGTCATCGATCATGAGGATGTCGATCGAACGATAGTGAGAGCGAAACTCCTCCATCCGACCGGAACGAATGGCGTTGATCACGTCATTGGTGAACGCTTCCGAGGTGGCATAGATGATGGTGAGATCGGGACGCAATTCCAGCGCGCGATGACCGATCGCGTGCATGAGATGGGTCTTGCCCAACCCAACGCCACCATGGACGAAGAACGGATTGTTGACTTGAAGACCGGGATGCTCGGCGACCGCGAGGGACGCGGCGTGCGCGAACCGGTTCGACGATCCGACGACATACGTGTCGTATACGAGGCGCGGGTTCAATCCCTGGGCGGACGGCTGCAGCGGCAACTGACGATTGTTGAGGCCGGCGTTGTTCTGGACAGGACGGGGCAATCGCCGTGTGGGCTCGGGCTCGGGAGCGCGGGACGGGCGATTTGGAAGCGGGTGTCTCGTTCGCACGGGTTCGCTCTCGGATTCGGGAGACCTGCCGCTCACGACAAAGGTCGCCTTTACCTTGCGGCCAAGGATGGCAAACAACGTTCGTTCGATCTGGGAGGCGTAGCGGCTCTCGAGTGTTGTGAGACTTATCGGATTGGGAACGGAGATGATGGCGGTGTCGCCTTCGATTCCGCGCAGGGTGGTATTCCGGAAGTAGTTTCCGAACGGGTTCGTCGAGATTTTCTTTTCGAGGTCCGCGAGCGCGGTCTGCCAGAGCTGATTGGCATCGACGCTGACCTCGGACCCGTCCCGGGGGGCGCTGGTTTGTTCTGCGTCGTTCCTCACAACATTCTCCTGCGGGCTGCCTGATGTATGCGTACGTACACCCCATGGTCCGATAATTCTGCCATATCGGCAGCGAATCGCCCAGTGACCCCGAACTGGTTTCCGGATTGGCGCTGGCCGGGTGCGGATGATCTTAGGTAGGGAGAGGACGGAGAAAAGCCGTGCTACACTTTTTGCGGAGTCCGCTCCGTCCAAATTCCCATCTGGCTGGTCGCTTCTGCGGACCGCCAATCCCCGACTCGAGGGGGTTCATGGATGCAGGCTCGGGATCGACATCGTCTGCGCTTTCTCCACGTTAGTGATACACCCCATGAGCATGACCCATCCAATATCCGTCGCCGATGGTGCGATCTCTATGTCGTCGACTGCCGCGATGCACGAAGCGCAGCCCGTTGCACTACATGAATCCGTGCAAGACCTGCTGACCGACGAGAAGATCGGGCCCCGCGATGGGGCCGGGAAAACGGTCGTCGTCGCGATGAGCGGTGGTGTCGACAGCGCGGTCACTGCGCTCCTGATGCGAGAACGCGGGTATCGTGTCGTCGGCATGAATCTGCGCCTGTTCTCGCCGGACGATGAAGACCACCGGGCCAATCCGTGCTGCGGCATCCCGGCGATGGACGATGCCCGTTCGACGTGCGCGACGATCGGGGTTCCATTCTATGCGGTTAACATGGAGATTGAATTCGGCGGCGCGGTCATCCAGAAGTTTGTGGATGAATATGCGGCGGGCCGAACCCCCAATCCCTGCCTCGAATGTAACCGCCATGTGAAATTTCGGCATCTCGTGCAGCGTGCAAAGCTGCTCGGCGCGGACTATCTGGCGACCGGGCATTACGCGCGTGTCGAAAAGGGAGATGAGCCCGGCGATTCGTATCGGCTTTTCCGGGCACTGGATAGTGGCAAGGACCAAAGTTACGTGCTGTACACCCTGGATCAGGAACAACTGGCCTACATCCAGTTTCCCCTGGGCAGGCTGACGAAAAGCGACGTGCGACGCCTGGCACGAGCGTATGGTCTGCCAGTCGCCGACAAGGCGGAGAGCCAGGAAATCTGCTTCGTGGGCAATCGATCCTATGCAGACTTTGTTGCCGAGCGACGACCCGATGTGACCGTCCCGGGCGATATCGTCACGACCGATGGATTGGTTGTGGGGGCTCATCGGGGACTGGTGCATCACACCGTCGGACAGCGAAGAGGAATGGGGATTGCGGCCGCCAAGCCGTATTTCGTTCTCCGGCTGGATACCAGCGCCAACAAGCTGGTGGTGGGCTCGCGGCAAGAGGCACAGGTACAGCGTCTCCATATTGAAGACGTGGCGATGACGGCGGGAACATGGGAGCAGAGCACCTTCCTTGCAGATGCGGTCGTACGCTATCGCGGGATGCCGAACGAAGCCAGCATCGTGCTCGAGTCGGCCACGAATCGAACGGCGAACGTGACGTTTGTCGGTGAACGCAATCCGATCGCGTCTCCCGGGCAGGCAGTGGTCTTTTACCGAGGAGATGAAGTGCTCGGGGGTGGAACCATCCATCGTGTCGAGCGCAACTCCGACGTCGCATAGGTGCAGTCCGAAAATGGTCGCCGGGTTCGCCTTGCCATACCTGCAACTGGCCCGGCTGGCCCGCGACTTGCGTCCAACGCGGGAGTCGTCGCAATGACGCGTGTCATGCACAATATACATTGCATCGAACGCAACCCTGTTCAATTGCCAGAACCCGGAATTACCACAAGGAGATGGAGCAACGCATGAGTGGCGTCAAATCGAAAGCACTTTTGGCGGGAATTGGTACGCTCATCGTGTTCATTCTGATTATCGTTGGTCTCTACCTGCTTGGAGGCGGAAACCAGCCGGCGCTCGAACGCCTGCGAGATATCTCGATTATTTTTATCGTGCTCCTTTCGCTGATTGTCGTTATCCTGCTTGCGGCGATAGCGGTTGCGTTGGTCTACCTGGTCATTCAGATCAAGGACACGGTCATCCCGATGCTGGAGGAGGCGACCGGAACAGTGAAACGCGTTCGCGGAACCACAAACTTCCTGACTGAGGAAGCTGTGAAGCCGATCTTGACCGTAGCCGGAACATACTCGCGGTTGCGGGGCATGACGAAAGTGGTGACCGGCAAGACGAAACGACCGCCCAAGGTTGGCAAGATCTAGGGTGTCCGCCGGCGAATCGTTCTGGCGCCAACCAGAACAGTGATTTGCCCAAGCCTTCATTCATATGTTTGCAGGCATTTGTCGAGATGACGTGGCCCCAGGCAGGATATCGAGGTCTCGGTTGGTGTCACATATCGGATTGGAAGAGGTAGCAATGGCTGATTTGGAAAATCGTGATCTGCGAGAGGGCTTGGCGCATCGAGGCAAGCAGCAACTGGATAGCCTCGATCTGCAGAACCGGGCCAAGAGCCGTCTGGATACCCTTGACCTGGGTAACCGGGCCAAGCAACACGTGGATAGCCTGGACTTGTCCAACCGCGCCAAGCAACAACTGGATCATCTCGATTTGCAGAATCGTGCAAAGAGCCGCCTGGACACACTCGATCTCTCCAATCGAGCAAGGCAACAGATGGAAAATCTCGACTTCTCCTCGCTTTCCAGCCGCTTTCCCAAGAACCTCAATGTCGATTGGGCCATGATTCAGGAGCGGGAGGAACGCGCTGCGTCGCGTGGCTTCATGGGTGGGTTCCTGCTCGGCGCGCTTTTGGGTGCGATTCTGGCACTGGTGTTCGCACCTCGTCGAGGCGCTGAAACGCGTGAGTCGATCGCGGGTGCGGCTGGAGACATCAAGGTCAAGGCGACAGATATCGTCGGGCATGCGATCGAAGGCGGTTCGGGACTTGCTTCGAACGTCTCCGAATTTCGACAGCGAGCGGAGGACAAGGCGGAGAACGCTTCTTCCAAACAGGCCGATGTTGCAGATGCGGTCGATGATGCGAAAGACGCCGCTTCCAGCAAGACCGATAAGCTTTCCGGAGCGACGAGCGACGTTGTCGATGACGCCAAAGATGTCGCTGCCAGCCAGGAAGATGAGCTGTCTGGCATGGCAAGCGACTTGTCCGGCAACGTGAGCGCGAAGGCAGACGACGTCGCGGACAAGGCTAGCGAGAAGGCCGAAAAGGCAAAGCGAAATCTCAAGAAAACTCTCGATGACGCGACGAAAGTGACGGACGCCTGACGTGTTCGGTGACCGCCATTTCATCCATGAGACGCCCGGGAATGCAGATGCGCTCCCGGGCGTCTTTGCATGTGACCGGGCGCCGAATTCGTTCCTGCGGACTCCGGGTGATGGCAGGTGGACGACAACGTAAGTGCCATTCTCAAGGATCCGCTTGGAGTATCGAGCCATTCGGCGGAGTTTATCCTCGTAGCGCGGTCGTGCTGAATCGAATGGGCTCGGCGCCGCTGCCCGCGCCGCTGCCTGTGCCGCTGCGAGGGTTGGCTCTCCGGTGGATCAGGCTGAAAGAAATCCCTGCGAGAAGTCCACACAGACGGTTGCAGTGGGAGGTCAGTCCTAACAGCCTTCCGCTGAATACCAGCGTACAATCGGAATCCATCTACGTCAGGACCGTTCGTCCGCGAGCTGGAGCAGGCGATCAAGTTTTCGCTCTATCGCATCGAGTCGCTGCATCAGGGCACTTTCGGCCGACGATCCCGTCTTCGCCTCAGTGATCGCCTGGATCGCCTGGATCGTCGATGATTGCGGCACGAGAGAGACCGCAAAGCGATGGATGGTGCGTGCCCCTTCACCGGTGCTGCGAAGGTCGAGTTCCGTGACCTTCATGTTTTCCGGATCCTCGTTCGGGAGCGCGACCGAAAGCGGCGTACGATCCAGCAACGTCGTCAACTCGTCACGCGCGGCGTCACCCCGCACGATCACCACGAGCGTGAGCGTGCCGTCTTCTTCGGTGCGTTTGAGCGATGTCAATCGGACCGACTGGCCATTGATGATTGCAAATTCCGGCGAAGCCATGAGTGTTCTCACTTTCAGATATCGCAACGGCCGACCGCATGGTGTTTGTCACGGCGAAGCTCTGCTGTCGTGCTCCGGTGATGACATCCGATCCAGGACCTGTCGCCTGACGTTCTGGCATGAATGCGGATCGACTGCACAACATCGTTGCCGAATTCGAACCGGGATGCGATGGGACGGTACAATCCGACGACACCGACTTGAGATTCCCGATAGAGCCGGGCCGATCTCTCCGCGATTGCCTCACTGTGGATGTCGAACGCCGTGATTGTGTTTCCCGTTATCTCATCGATCATCAGTCTGATGTGCGCTGGCGTGCTGGCGCGCGATGCTCGTCGTCGGCCGCGTCCGGACAAGGTGATCTGGGCGATCGCCTTCCTGATGTTCGCGCTGGCCGCCGGGGCAGATGCCGCCGGGCGTTCACTGGGATGGACGCCGTGGCTGGCACGATTGTATTACTCCACCGGTCCGGCGCTTGTCGTCATGTTCCTGGCAATCGGTGAACTGTACCTGCTGGCGCCACGCGTGATGGCGCGATTTGGGGCAGGGGCGACCGTTCTTCTCTCGGCATTCTGGGTCGCCATGGTGGTGAGTGCGCCGATCGACCATTCGCGTCTGTCCTTTGATGGCTGGGAAGCAATTGAACGCGGTCCCGCGATGGTGACCATCACCGTGTTGATCAATGCGATCGGGACAACGATCATCGTTGGTGGGACTGGATATTCGGTCTGGAAATTCTGGCGACAGGGAATCATGCGAAACCGCATGATCGGCTGTGCATGTATCGCGCTCGGAACGATCGCGGTAGGTGCCGGTGGGACGCTCACCCGACTCGGGCACTATGAATATCTCTACATCGCCATGTCGGTGGGCGTGGCGTTGATCTTTGCCGGTGTGCTCTGGACCCGGCGTGCTGATGTCGTGGTTGCCCGCACAGGACAGGTGGATAGTCAGCACGTGCCCGCGTCCCAATCCCAGGTTGCGAACGCCGCCTCATCCAAGCATTCGCTGTCCGCCGCCGGTATCGCTCGTTCCAACGGTCATCTTCCGAAAGCGGTGGAGAGTGTCGCAACCGAGCCGACGCTGGTAGCTGGAGGTAGAGGCGGGGACCAGCACCCTCTTCTCGATCCAGGTACCCCGGTTGGTTATATCGAGGGATACCTGCTCTCGCTGCCCGACAGCGAGATAGCATGGATCTGTGAGGAATGGAGCGTGCCTCGCGACGGTACTCCTGTTTTCTCGCGCGCAGAAGCCAAACAGGTCTGGAGAATGCGGTTGCGGCTCTCATCTAATGGGATGCGCGCGTTCGATCGGCACTCGGTGACGGTACGCCGGCAACTGGCCATCCTTCACGACGAGGTCCTCGATCTGCCAACGGTGAGCGATACCCTGCCGCAGGGACAGGCTGGAGTGATGGGGGTCTCGGTCCATGAGGGCAGGCCGGGAGCATCTGATCCGCTGCGGACATCGGATTCCGATGCAGAAATCGACATGTACGAGGATCTGGCCGTTCCGTATTCCTGAACGTGATGATGATGGAATCGTCTGTCCGACATGGCGACCAACGAGTCGCGGATACCAGTGGGAGAATATGCCCATGGTATAGTTACTCTTCGTAACAAGCCTGCGGTGCAGGTGCCAAATATCACCTTGTCGTTCGAAGTGGATGCGGGTACTCGGTTGGCGCTGCGAGAATTCGACCGCTTACGACGTTTTCGACGTGCCTTCCTGGCGTGTTCTTCGCACATTGTCCACTAAAGACAGATCCTGTTTTCCGGATCTCCGGCAACTGATGGTTGCATGGGGTGGTTCGACGACCACAATGGTTGTGCCGCGCAACTGCAGGATTTGCGTTCGGGGCAGGGCCGTTCACAATGCGGGGGAGAAAACGTGCTTCCAAGGTAACGTCAGTCATGTCGCACATGCTGGCTGCGTCTGGCTCGACAGATTTGGGGAGCAACCCAGGGTCACGACACGTTCGACGCGCAATCGGTGAGAGCAGGCAGGATGGCAGATGGTATGATGACACATATAAATCCTGCCATCCTGCTGCTTTGTCTGGCGTTTGCCGCTCCACTTGCTGTGACGCTGGTTGGTCTCTTTCGTCCTCGCTGGACACCGACAGTTGCCATCGTCGCGACTGCGCTGGCGTTTCTGGCCGTGCTCTGGTCGTTCTCGCGGGACGATGCGTCCTTCGATGTTGCGTGGGCGCCGACCTGGGGCTTTCGTTTCACGCTGACACTGGATGGACTGGGCCGGCAGTATGCGCTGCTGGCAACTGGCATCGGCTTGGCTGTGGTTGTCTACGCATCTCGTTACCTTCCCCTGCATCTCGCGCACCATCATCGATCGGCCAAGGAACTTCCCCGCTTCTTCGGCTTTCTTCTTTTGTTCATGGCGGCGATGGTCGGACTCGTGATGGCGCAGGATCTGATCCTGCTGTTCGTCTTCTGGGACCTCACGGCAATCGCGTCCTTCTATCTGATCGGGTACGACCGCGACGAGCCGGATTCGCGCCGTTCGGCGATGATGGCGCTGCTCGTCACGGGCATCAGCGCGGTCTTCGTGCTGATCGGTGCGCTGATCCTGTGGTATCAAACGGGAACGTATTCCATTCCCGAGATCATCGCGGGCTCCAACTCCGAGCGTGCGGTGGGGATAGGCGTTGCGCTGATCTGCGCGGGGGCATTGGCAAAAAGTGCGCAGGTACCGTTCCATTTCTGGCTGCCAAAGGCGATGGCCGCACCGACGCCAGTCTCCGCCTACCTGCATTCGGCGGCGATGGTCGCTGCGGGGGTCTTCCTGATCGGTCGAGTGGAGCCGATCGTGGTGCGATTCGACTGGCTGGTGGATGCGCTTTTGATCGTCGGAGCGCTCTCGATGTTGGTCGGCGGCGTGCTAGCGCTGACGAGGGACGTGTTCAAGCAGGTACTCGCCTATTCGACGATCTCCCAATATGGGTACATCGTGGCGATGTATGGCCTGGGCGGATCCCATGGGCTCACCGGAGCGTCCTTCTATGTGATCGCGCATGCCCTGGCAAAGAGTGCCCTCTTCCTGACGGCGGGAGCGGTCACCGAGGCCACCGGTGAGAAGAAGTTGTCCGATGTCGGGGGGCTGGGCCGAAGAATGCCGGTGCTTGCGACGGCGAGTGCACTGTCGGCGGCCGGGATGATCGGCTTGCCGATGACACTTGGATTCTTCAAGGACGAATTGTTCTTCGCGGCCGGGGTCGATCGCGGGACTCCATTCATTATCTTGACCGTCGTTGGGGCGGCACTCACATTTACCTACATCAGTCGCTTCTGGATTCAGATCTTCCTCGGTGAGAAAAAGGGGACCGTGGCTCCGTTGTCCGGCTGGCTGGTGTGGCCGATAGCCGTGCTTGGGATGTCGACGATCATCGGCGGTCTCTGGACGGGACCTGTGACCGAGATCGCCGGCCGGGCCGCGAGCGTGATGCTGAACAGAACTACGGAGATCCACGTCGCCTACCATCTCGACGGCAGGCCGGAGAACATCATGGCGGTCGTCGTGTGGGCGTTGGGGATCACGCTGCTGCTGACGCGGCGTTTCTGGTGGAAAGCAGCACTGGCTTTTGCAGAACTTGGCACACGGTTCGGGCCGGAACGGATCTACGAATGGTCGCTGGTAGCGCTCGAGCACCTCTCGGACACGCTCCACGATTTCGAGGTACGGGATCTCCGCAGCCGGGTGGCGACGATCCTCTTTCCCGCCGGTCTGCTCGTGGGCCTGGCGGTGCTGGTGACACCCAACACCGACGCGTTCGTGGTCGGGAGCATCAAGGGCAGCGACATGCCGCTCGTCGCGATGATCCTCGCGGCGGCTTTCAGCGGGATCGCGGTAACGCTTCCACGCGACCATCTGCGTCTGGCACTGACCCTGTCGTGCGTTGGCTACAGTCTCGCAGTCATCTACGCGTTTCTGGGAGCGCCTGATGTCGCACTGGTCGCGGTGCTGATCGAAACGATCTTCTCGCTCATCTTCCTCGGCATGCTGCTGCTGATGCCTCGCAAGATCCTGCGCTACGAATCGCGACCGCCCAAGGCACACCGTGGCAGGCACAAGCGGCGCGACGTGGTGCTGGCGATCATCTCCGGAGGCATGGCTTTCTTCGTCGCATGGGGGACGCTCTCGCGACCATCCAACTCGACGGAGCTGATCGAGACGCAGGCAGCATTGACACCGTTGGCCCATGGCAAGGCGATCGTGACCGTTGTCCTGGCGGACTTCCGGGGTTTCGACACGATGGGTGAGATCACCGTGATCGCGATCACGCTGCTGGGAATCCTGAGCCTGATACGGAGCGGGAGAATGCGATGACAACTGTCGTGACACGCAGCGCTGCCCGCATCCTGCTGATCCCCGCGTTTCTTATTGCGCTCGCGACGATGCTGAAAGGATATACCGACACCGGTGACGGCTTCTCGGCAGGGGTGATCGCGGCATTGGCGGTGGCGATCCAGGGCGTGGCGTTCGGTGCGGAAGACTTCGAGCGGTTGCCACTCGTCAAATACGCGGCGGCGGGCGCATTCGTCGGCCTGCTTCTGGCACTCGGGTTGGCCTTTACCCCGGTCTTTTTGGGCGATCCGATCATGACGCATTATCCAAAAGCCGGTGGGCACGTCACGCACTTCGGCACGCTCGAGTTCATCACGCCGGTCCTCTTCGATGTCAGCGTCTTTCTCGTCGTGTTCGGGTTCGGTGTTGGGGTGCTCTCGGCCATCGGCCGCGCCCAGCAACGCGCGATGCGGACTCGTGAGCGTGAAGCGAAGCGAAGACCCATTGCTGGTACTGGCGATTCCGCCGCAGAGGGCGCGCTCCAATGAACATGATTTTTTCGCTCGGAGTGGCGGTCCTGTTCGGGGCTGGATGCTACCTCCTGCTGAAACGTGACCTCATCCGGTTGATCGTGGGGATGGCGTTGATCGGGAATGCGGCCAATCTGTTCATCATGTCGGCCGCGCTGAAACGGGGGGCGGCTCCCGTGCTGCCGCTTCCGGCCGATGGCGCCTTTGCCGATCCGATCGTCCAGTCGATGACGCTGACCGCGATCGTCATCAGTTTCAGCGTCTCGACCCTCATGCTGGCGCTCGTGTATCGCGTCTATGGTGCGCACGCGGCAGTCGATCTCGATGAGTTGTCCCACGCCGAAGAGGAAGATTCGGCACGGGATGACCTGGATGCGCCGGATGTCGCAGCAAATTACCTGAACGAGCAGTTTGTCGATGCGAACGAGCAGGCAATGGAGCGGGCGAACCGATGATCATCGCCCTTCCTCTCGGGATTCTCTGGTTCGGTGCGGTCATCATGAGCATGCTCGACGGCACGCGGCGGCACAACGGCTGGATCGCGATCGGGATCCTGCTCTCGGCACTGACGGCTACGGCGGTGCTGGCGACGGAGGTTCTGCGTTACGGTGTTCAGGAAATGCGACTTGGAGGGTGGGCTCCGGGCATCAGTATCGCATTGCGGATCGATGCGCTGGGGATCGTGTTCGCGCTGCTCTCACTGACGGTCCTCTCGATTGCCTTGATCTACGAAGTGGTCGACGATGTTGGTGCGCGGATCTTTCCGGCCCTCGTGCTGTTCATGGCGCTTGGCCTGACTGGCGTGTTCTTCACCGGGGACGCGTTCAATTTCTACGTGTCCTTCGAGATATCCATGATCTCGGCCTACGTGATGGCAAGTTATGGCGAGACGCCGCGACAGTTCCGGGCGGCATTCATTTTTATCGTGGTCAACCTGTTGGGGTCTGTACTGTTCCTGATCGGGATCGCCGCGATCTACCACACGACTGGCTGGCTCGATATGGTCAAGATCAAGGAACAGATGCCGCTCGTCGGCGAGAATTCGGCGATTCTGACCGCGACCATCATTTTCGTCGCGTTCGGCATCAAGCTCGGATTGTTCCCGTTCCATTTCTGGCTGCCAGCGGTGTACACGGGAACGCGACCAGCTGTCGCGGCGATCCTGAGCGGTGCACTGGCCAACATCGGCAGTTATGGGTTGTTACGGTTCGGGGCAGATATCTTCCCACGCGAATTGTCCGAAGGTGCAAGAGTGCTCATGCTGCTTTCGGCGGCGAGCGTGATCTACGGAGGGATCCAGGCGATCTCCCGGCATGCACCGAACGAAGTGCTGGCCTACTCCTCGATCGGACAGGTCGGGTACATCCTGATCGCGTTGAGTATCGGCGGTACGGCCGGTTACACGGCGGCGATTCTCTACGCCGTGCTCAATGCCCTGAACAAGACCCTGCTGTTTCTCTCGGTGAGCATGCGTGGCTGGGTGATCGGCGCGGCGTTTGCGGTCGGCGCGTTCAGCGTGGCGGGTGTACCGCCGGTCGGAGGCTTCCTGGGAAAACTGGGCCTCTTTCGGCTCGCGATCTCGACCGATCGGCCGTTGCTGGTGGCGCTCATCTTTGTGGGCGGTGCGCTCTCGTTCATCTACATGTTCGATCTCTACCGGCGACGATTCTGGATCCCGGGCGAAGATGAGGCGAACTCCGGACCCGTGCGGATCCTGATCGCCGTGCTCGCGGTCGCGATCATTCTGATCGGCGTCTGGCCGGAGCCGCTTCTGCAATTGAGTCAGCACGCGGCAGCGGTCCTCCCGGAGCGGGCGCCATGATTTTCCTGATCTACATGGCCGGGATCTTCACCGCCATCTACGCCCTGATGATCGCGAGTTTTGCCTGGCAGGATCTGGTGACCGGTTTGGTTGCTTCGATCATCCTGATGGTGATCTTTCGCGGTGTTGCCCTGCCCGAAGGACTGCCCTCGAACCGTTCGACATTGCGTGTGACGCTGGCCGTTCCCCGGTACGCCTGGATGATGGTGCGAGATATCCTGATGGGGACGTGGCGAGTGACGCAATGCGTGGTGGGATTGCGACCGATCGAACATCCGAGCATTATCAAGGTGCCGATCGGCGACCACACACCGAGCGCGGTAGGCGTCGCCGGCCTGTGCCTGACGCTCTCGCCGGGGTCCTTTCTGGTCGATGTCGACTGGAACGAGCGGGTGATGCTTGTGCATGTGATCGATGCCACGAACTGGGAGCAGATCCACGACGAGATGCTCGAGTATTTCACACTGCTCGATGCGGCGCTGAACCCGGAGCGAGGGAATCCCTATCCGGAATTGCCACGCGGAGGTCCGACCTAATGCATCAGATCGTCTATTACATCGCCATGGTCTGGATGACGGGTCTGCTGTGCGTCTGTATCGGGCTGATCGTGCGGGCTCGGTCGGCGCTCATTCGCGTGCTCGCGCTCGATTCGCTGGCCCTGGTGCTGATTGCGCTGCTCGTGCTGTACTCGGCCACAACCGGCAAGGGGTATTACATCGACGCGGCGATCATGCTGGCGTTGCTGTCGTTCATCGGTTCTGTGGCCGCTGCCCGGTACCACAGTGAGCGTCGCATCTTCTGAACCTGCCTCTGCGCATCGCACGTCGAAAGGAAACTTCCCATTGTCTGCTTATGTGTATGACGCACTTGTGGTTCTCGGTGTGCTCGTGATGACGCTCGGCGTGTTCGGTATCATCCGGATGCCAGACCTGTACATGAAGTTGCATGCGGCGAGCAAGGCCGTCTTCCTCGGCGTCATGGTGCTGGCAGGAACGGCGACCGCGCTGCACGATGGTTCGGTGATTGCCCGGACGATTCTGCTCTGCCTGATTCTGGCGGTCACGACGCCAGTCTCCGCACATGCGATCGGCCGTGCCGGATATATTCTGCACGAGCGGATGTCCTCACCGGGCGCCGTAGACGAATCCGGTAGCCACCTGGCCGAGGACAAACCGGTCTGGCGCCTGTAGCACCTTCATCGCGCTTTCTCTCGGGGACCGGATTGTGCATCTGATCCGCGAAGCCAATCTTTGGTTCTTCGAGAAGAAGGGTGCGTTGCCGCCGGGGCGCGTTTGGTGAAGAAGGACTATCAGCTTGGTTACGAGCATCGCGCCGGACATAAGGCGAGAGCAGCCATTTCGACCGATTGCCTATGTCGATGGATATTTGCCGATCGAGGACCATGGCATCATCGGGAACGGAGTGACCGCTGCACTGATCGGCCGGGATGGTTCGATCCCATGGCTTTGCATCCCCCGATTCGATTCGGTCCCTGTCTTCTGCTCGCTGCTCGACAACGATATTGGCGGCCGGTTCGAGATCGATGCTGGTTCGATCCTCGGAGCCCGCCATCGCTATCTGGGCGATTCCGCGATCATGATCACGGAACTCAAGGTTGAAGGCGGTGTGCTGCGCGTTACCGACCTGATGCCCTTTCGAAGCGGTGCCGATCTCGCCGCCGAAGGGAATCCGGATACCGGCGAATTGATGCGATGCGTGGAGGTGATCGAAGGGGAGGTGACCGTTCGCGTCGCGATCACCGTGCGTGGCGGGCTAGAGGCGGTGCGCCACCCCAAAGGGGTACAGCTCTGGCTGAATCGTTATCCGGACGTCGAGCTGGTGCTCGAAGCGTCGCGGGAACTCCAGGGTGCTCAGGGCGAATGGGATCTGCGGCAAGGGGAATCGGTCAACTTCTGCCTGCGGTGGAACGGAGGTACTGGAAGCTCCTCGGTGGATGCTCCGGTCGCCGCGGTTACCAACACGCTCGAGGGGTGGCTATCCTGGCTGAGGTCATTCACGTATCAGGGGCCGCAGAGAAAGCTGGTACGACGGTCGGCGATCACGCTCAAGCTGCTCGACTATCTGCCAAACGGCGCGATGATCGCGGCCCCAACGACCTCGCTGCCAGAGTCAATTAGAGGCGAACGGAACTGGGATTACCGGTATGTGTGGGTGCGCGATGCCGCATTCGCCGTCAATTCGTTGCGTCGGATAGGGATGAACCAGGAAGCCTGGCAATATCTGAACTGGATGCTGGGAACGTTTCGGCAGACATCCGTCAATGTGATGTACACCCTCGATGGTAATCCACTTATTCCCGAACGAGAGGACCTCGACCTTTCCGGGTATCGCAATTCCGGCCCCGTGCGATGGGGGAATGGAGCGTATTCCCAGATCCAGCATGACGTCTATGGCGAGATCCTGGACTGTGCCTTCCAGTGGTCCAATCACGGAGGCATCATTCACAACGACTTGTGGTCGCAACTCCGGGAGCTGGTCGAGAAAGCGGCGGAGCTGTGGAACACGCCGGATGCCGGAATCTGGGAAGTCAGAGGTCCGGAATCGGTGCAGACCTATTCGGCGGGAATCTGCCATGTCGCATTGGACCGTGGCGCACTCCTGGCGCGGCAATACGGGTTCGATTCGGATGCCGATCGCTGGGCGAGCATCGCGGCGGTAATTCAGCAGACGATCCTGACGGAGGGATGGAGTGAGGAATTGGGGAGCATTACGCAGGGGTTGCATAATGGACATCTCGATGCCTCCGTTCTGTCACTGCCCATCCGGAGGGTGATTCCGGCCAGGCATCCCCGCATGCTGAGGACCGTGGAGACGATCGAACGGGAGCTCTCGGCTGGCGACGGCCTGATCTACCGGTATCTTCCCGAGAAATCGCCGGACGGGATCAGCGGCAGCGAGGGCGCCTTCCTGCTGTGCAGCTTCTGGATGGTCGATAACCTGACGATGCAGGGCAGGATCCGCGAGGCGCTCGACCGTTACGATCGCCTGTGCGCACGCACGAACGCACTCGGGTTGCTGCCGGAGGAGATCGATCTTGGCACCGGAGGATTCCTGGGAAACTTCCCGCAGGCATTCAGCCATATCGGTTTGATCTCGAGTGGCGTGAACCTGGACCATGCGCTGACCCACCCCGGCGACGAGGACTTTTCATAGATCCGGGTTCCCGCTTCTGCGATTGGCATCATTCGACGTGAACTGCCGCGGTCTGACGTTCTTCGGCCGTGGTTCGATCGCGGCGACCCGACCTGGGGTCAACAGGCGCGAACAGTCAGTTGTTGGGAAGGTCGCGGACGTCGTTCGCCCGGTAGATGGGGACGCCGTCGACGATTGTTTCCACGAGATAATACTTGGCGACCTCATGCCAGAACATGCGACCGTCGTCCGGGAACGGACCTGGATGCAATGTGCTGACGATGTATTTCGGTCGACCGGGACTTTGGATGATGGAAATGATATCGGCATATGACTGCGGAATGCCGCGCAGTTCCTGGTCATAAAGGTGGCGGTAGGCAGGTTTGCGATCGGCGAGGTAATAGATCCCCGCCTGATCGAAGGCGACGTAGATCGTATCGTCGGGCGACGAGTGATCGTGCAGATACCCGGCCACATCGGCTTGCGCCGGATATCCCGGATGTCCGTAGAGCGCTTGCGTCATCTTGTCGGTACCGCCGAGTCCAAGTACGCGGTACGGGGTCAATAGAAGGACGCTGACGAGACCCACGAAAACCACCTTGCGCCTCACGTCCTTGAGACTGAACGTGATGCTGCTGGCAGCCGCGCTCAGCCAGATGGACGCTGGAGCAACGATCTGGATCAAGTAGTGGGTCCACCAATCACCCCCCATGGCGATACCCGCCAGGCAGCCGAGAACCCACAGTCTCAGGATCAGACCGGCGTCATCGGTCGGACGTTCGAGCCGTGGGAGACGTGAGATGCCAGGGGTCAGCAAACCGACCGACACGTTGAACGGCAGCCTCCGGATGAGCGAGATGGATGGCCTGCGCCGTAGATGCTGCTTCAGGGCGTTCCAATTCCGAATGGTTTCCAGGAGCACCCCGAGAAGGAGTATCGGCAGGACGAGGTACAGCATTGCGCCGAATCGGTAGGCATTGTGTGCCAAACCGACGGAGGCGGTGCTTTGCTGGGTCAGGCGATAGGTGACCGTCGCATAAATGAAGTCGTGCCAGCCGAGATAAATGCCATGAATGACGACGGGAATCGCGACCACGACGATGCCGGCGAGTATCGCAGCATAGCGTCGGAGGTAGACAGTCATCTCCTCCTCACTGATGATCGCGATAAATACCCACGCGACGGGCAACATCACGATGCCGGACGGTTTGAGGATGGCCGACAGTCCGATCAGAAGACCGACGCCGGCAAGCTGCCTCGTCGACCAGCCGTGGCGTCCGATATGTAGCAGCCAGAGCGCCGCGAAGGCAGCAGGGAGACCCATGAAGACCTCTGCATTGGCAGTGAAGCCCTCGATGTTCGGGCTGGCGCTCAGAATCGCGAAGACGATGGCGCTGATGTTGCCGACGCGTGGAGATTTCCAGGTACGCGCAAAGAGCCACACGGCGATCGTGGTCAGGGCGATGGCGATCCATGCCGCAAAGCGAAAGGCGTAGGTGCCGGTGCCGAGCGTTTCCATGATGGCGGCGTAGACGACGAAGATGCCTTGTGGCCGACTTATCCAGAGATCCTTGTACAGGTGCCCGGTACCGTCGATCCAGCCGCGTGTGGCGTAGGCATAGCCGCCTTCGTCGGGGATCATCGGTATACCAAAAAACGGGATACGCAAAGCCAGACTCAGGAGCATGGCCGCAAAGAGCCAGATCCAGTCTTGGGGGCGGACGTGGCGAACCAGTCGCCACGTGCCTGCGGTGAATTTATTGGCGGGTGTGGTCACAGCCACCGTGTAACATCCTTCAGAAACCCCTTCCGAATGTCGTTTGCTGTTGATCGTGCGGTTGGGCGAGGGCATCCGTGTCGCTGGAAGGAGCGTCAGGAAACGTGCGGGCGAGCAGCAAAGCCACTTGAGTCATACGTGAGATGGGCCCGAATGGTTCCGAACCACAGACCCGGTAGTTTATCACGCGCCGATTTCTAGCCCTTGACGCCGTTGACGTCGCCTTGCAGGATCATCGCGCCGCCTGGGACCGTGCTTCCTGAAGCTGGCTCGATCGAGATCGAAAGGGCTTCGAACCTGCCAACGTCGCTTGGAATGGGCATGAATCCGTTGCCTTGTTCATCCCGTGAAAATGTTCCACCGGGTATGAAAGCACCGCCGCCAGAGGGCCGGTACCACAGTTGGAATGCCTGGTTGGTGCCCAGTTTTGGGAGGTTGGTCGCGCTCAGAACACCTGAGCCCTCAACGGTGAGGAAGACAACCGCCGCTGCATTTTCCGGTCCGGCCGCTGTGGGTGCAAGATGGTATGACGTAGCGGTGGCTTGCTGGCGCAACGTGTCCCGTTCCTGTGTGATCGACGCGAGCTCGCGGTGATTGCTTCGCGTCTCTGCCTGCAACACAACGATCCAGGCGCTCAAGGCGATACAGATCGCCAGCAGCGCTACTGCCAGCCATATGACCTGTCGGATGTGGATGGAACCGGGACGCGGCGATCCAGGAACAGGGACTCGTACCGACGAATCAATCACCCTTGATGAATTCCTCGATGGACCATCCTGACTTTCATCGTTTGTGCTCTTGAGACGCAGCTGAATGGGGTTTGATACCGACGTGGCCTTGCCGGATTCTTTCGGACTGGTATGTCTCGGCGCCACACGCGCTCACTTTCTTGTCCAGATGGAGCAGCTTGCCATGCGTTTCGACGTAGAATGCACCAGATTCGCATTCCTTGCCGCTGGACTACGAGTCAAACGACGAAGAACTGTCTTGCACGTGGCAATTTGCCGCTTGCCGAACTAGGATAGTGTAATCTGCATGCGATGTACGTACGAAACATGCAGTCCTGTCGTTACAGACGTTCTGAAGGCTGAACAGGTAGTCGACCGTTGGGGCGGCCAAGGCGTTGTGCAGATGCCATGCATGTGGCAATCGTGATGTATATCGTTGCGGACACGATGCGGAGGTCCCACATGATCGGAGAGATCATTCATGAAACGTCCCTCGAGAGGTTTTTCCATGCATATACCTCGAACAGGTGAAACCAGATCACCTGTCTTGAGACGAGTGCTGTCTCCGCTGGTCGTGCTGATGCTGCTCGGCGGATCGGTCGGTTCGCTCGGCTCGGCGAATCAGGCGATGGCCCAGCAAGGGATGGTGGCAACTCCGGTGCCGGGATCAACGCAGACCACGAGTCCTGGAATGGGGCAGCAATCCTCGGCGCAGGATATTGGAACCGGACCAGGTTTCCCGGCGGTTCTCGCTCAAGGGCTCGTGTACGCGCCCGGAACCGACATCGTGTGGTCAGCGGAGGAGAGGAAATTGCCGACCGCCGCAGATGCGGTACCGATGACCGGTCAGGCGTCGATCCTGTTCCAACGCGGTGGAAGCGCGCTGGTTCGGAACGATGTGACCGCGAAGCGAGCGCTGATCACATCCGGAGCGGCGTTTTTCATCGCTGGCGGGGATTCCTATACGGTGTCCGGGAGTGGAACCGCTCCGGTTGGCTGGAGTTTCGCGATCGGAAACGCGACCGATGTCGCGAGCGATGCGTTCTATGAGAGCCCGAAGATCAGCAATGTTCCTGAAGGTTCGTATCCCATGACGTTGACGCGCTACGTTCTTCGTTCCGATGAGGAAGCGTCGATCGGTTCTCACACCGGCCCAGCGCTCGTCATGGTGGTCGCCGGCCAGGTGGAGGCGGATGCGGGAAGTGGTCCTGTCAGCCTCGCCGTGAACGACGGACAACTGATTGCCAATGATGGCAAGGTTCATAACACCGGCAATTCCCCGGCAGTCTACGTTGTGTTGGCGCTCGGTGGGCCGGTTTCCGACGACACCGCTGGAGCCCCGCAGGCTCCGGCAGCTCCGGCGGCTACAGTAGCTTCGGTCGCGACAATCCCCGTCCAGGAAACGCCAGCTGCTGCAAACCCATCCGAGCCTACACCTTCAACCGCCGATTCGGTTCCCGGTCCATCGTCATCCGCAACGGGTCGAACCGATGCCAATGGCAACTTTGTCGCCAGTATCAATATCACGGCTGACGCCCCGATCTACATCACATTGACGGCCGACGGCGTCGTGGTATTCGATGGACCTTTGGACACCGGGCAAATGACAGGAGCGGTCGTGGCTTCCGTCTATCAGGTGTCGACGTCGATCGGTGCAAGCACGCAGTTTACCGACGGTTGCGGAAGATCTTTCTACATGGGTGCCGAAAATGGCCCCGCATCGTATACGCTCACGGCTGACGCAAATTCGTGCTCGCCGCAGTGACGCGCGATTCGACGTTGTCGTGTCGTAACGGCCGTTGGACGGCACGTGGGTGCAATGACCTGAAACATTAAAGGGAACGGGCCATGAAGAACGTCAACGTCGACAAACTTCGGACGGTTCACAAATCGTGGATGGTTCAGGAGTTCAAGCAGTTCCTGCTGCGTGGCAATGTGATCGATCTCGCCGTCGCGGTGGTGATCGGCGCCGCGTTCACGGCGGTCGTGAACTCTGTGGTGGCTGATCTCATCACCCCGCTGCTCGCCGCGATCGGCGGCCAGCCGGATTTCGGCGAGATGGGATTCACGATCAACAACAGCCTGTTCAAGGTGGGTGCGTTTATCAACGCCCTGATCTCGTTCCTGATCATTGCATTGGTCCTGTTCTTCCTCGTGATCAAGCCGGTCAACTACATGATTCAGCGGTCTCGTCAAGAACCTCCACTTGACCCCACCACCAAGGCGTGCCCCTATTGCCTGAACGATGTGCCATTGGCCGCGACACGATGCGGATTCTGTACATCCGAGTTGGCTGAGGCGGCCGTCTAAACTTTTTAGGACAAGCCGATACACCTGCATGACAAGAGACGACCCGGCCGCAATGGCCGGGCCGTCTCCTGCGTTTATCGTGAGTTCCGAAACTGAAAGGGTGCAGCGGACCGCATCGGTCACTGCGTGCATCGCCGCGACGGCGGCTGCGGCTGCCGTCGCGGCGATGCACTAGCAGACCACCACCGAGAGCGGTGAACCGATCGGGGACAAGTGTCCTTCGGCAATCGCCGCTTCTACCTGTTCGGCGAAGACACTGATGTCGCGGCCATCATCGGCACGCAGCGTGACATGCAGAAACCCGAGTCGATCATGGACCAACCGAGAGACCGTCAGTTCGCCGGTGCCTCGATTGGTTATGAGATCGCTGGCAATGAATCGTTGGCCGGGCGAGAGAAACGTCTTGAAATCCATTCGTTTGGAAGGAATTGCGATCATGAAACCATCTCCTGTGATGTGCTGGCGTGCATCGTTGCGCGACAGTCTGACAATGAGTGCATGCACTGGCAAGATGTTGATTGCTCAAGCTTCATGGGCTGCACTGTAATGACGAGTCCCAGATTGGATAGGCGACGCAAGAAGCCAACTGATGTGCGCTCTTGCATGATCAACACCGTCTCTGCTCGTGAGATATTTCACAGAATCGCCTGCCGAGAGCAATTTTGTCAATACCCTTAGCCCCTTTGGCGGTGATTGCATGCAGGAATAACCGTTTCATTCGATCAGAGAAGATAAACCCGATGGAACCGGATTGGTCGGCGGCTGCGACACGTTGCCCAGCGTTTGAGAAATCCGATATCGCGGAGATGGTGTAGTGACGTGCGACCCGACCTCGTGCTCTCACAGGGATGCGTGAGTACAATTGAGAAAGGTGTCTTGGCGTTGCGACGTTGAGGTTGATTCCCGGTAGCCACGATGGGCGACACGGGAGATTCGTGCTCATGCGTATGCGAGAAGTCTCTTTTTCGAGGCCCTCGAAACCTTGATTCGCTGGTGCTTCTGACCTGCGGAGCCGAGGATGAGGAAAGCCGTTTGGCATGTGCTCATTCAGGGATCTGATTCTGGATGTGCGATGTTTGGGCTTTGATGCACGTGATCAAACCTTGCCGGTCATAGAATGATGTACGCCATTTTAGTGTCCGCGATCGCGCGACGTTTCGGCAGATCTTGAATTGGTGGATGTAGTTGTGCAGGTGGGTGGTAGAGCGTGAATGACGTTGTAACGGTTAACCCGTCGGAAATTCAGCGGTTGAAGATCGTGATGAACGAGTACGTTCAGCTGATGAAGCCGGGTATTCTGACGTTGCTGCTGGTGACGACGCTAGGTGCAATGCTGATCGCAGGCAAGGGCATCCCATCCTTCAGTCTCGTGCTGGTCACCCTGATCGGTGGATTCCTGACGGCTGGTGGAGCGAATGTCTTCAACTGTTACATCGATCGGGACATCGACGCCAAGATGAACCGCACCAAGAAGCGGGCGACGGCCTCGGGGCGCATGAAGCCGCGAACGGCCCTGATCTTTGGTGCGGCGGTGACCCTGTCCGGTGTCCTTCTGCTCGGGTTCTTTGCCAACTGGCTTGCTGCCGGTCTCGCGCTGAGCGGCAATCTGTATTACGTGTTCGTCTACACGTTGTGGCTGAAGCGAACGACCCCGCACAACATAGTCGTTGGTGGCGCGGCAGGTGCCATTCCGCCGCTGGTCGGCTGGGCGGCGGTGACTGGAACCCTCGCACCGGCGGCCTGGATCCTGTTCGCGATCATCTTCTATTGGACGCCGCCGCACTTCTGGGCGCTTGCATTGCTGAAGCAGGGGGAATACGGGCGCGTCGGTGTGCCGATGTTGCCGGTGGTTTCCGGTGAGCAGGAGACGCGCAAGCAGATCTTCCTCTACACCATTCTGCTGACGGCGGTATCGTTGCTCCTGGTGCCGTTCGGCATGAGCTGGATCTACTTCGCGGGAGCCCTGCTGCTCTGCGGGTATTTCCTCTACCTCGCATGGCGTCTCCTGATGGATCCGAGCAAGGAGCTGGCGCGCAAGACGTTCTTCTACTCGATCTGGTTTGTCGCCGGAATCTTCGCGGTGATGGTCAGCGATCGCCTGATCCTCGGCTGACGAGATCGCGCTCCATCGAGACTGAAACGTCCGGCCTCTCGATTCCCGACGCGGGCAAAAGGCGCTGTATTGTTGCAGTGCCCTTTGTGATCTGATCTTCGATCGCAGACGAGATTAACGAGACGAGACTGCGGAGTGACCTGACCTTGCGGACTCGGGTTCCTGAACAGGCGCCATGAGGTCATCTGGTGCGGATGGAAGAGGATCGCCAAGACCAATTCCGTAGTAAGTGAATCCCTCGCGGGTGATGCGTTCCGGATCGTACATGTTGCGGCCATCGAATATCACGGGCTGCTTGAGGCTACGACGCAGCGCCACAAAGTCGGGGCTGCGGAACTGGCGCCATTCGGTACAGATGAGGAGTGCGTCGGCATCCTGAACCGTTGCGTCGCGAGTATCGCAGAGGACGAGATCGTTTCGATCGCCATAGAGCGACCTGGCGACGTTCATGGATTCAGGATCGAACGCGCGGACGTTGGACCCGAGTTTCCACAGGCCCTCCATGATTGCCCGGCTCGGGGCGTCCCGCATGTCGTCGGTTTTCGGCTTGAACGAGAGACCCCAGATCGCGAACGTTTTTCCTGCGATATCGCCGCCAAAGTGCTGGAGCACCTTGTTCAGCATCACGAGTTTCTGGCGCTGGTTGACGGCCTCGATTGACTCGATCATCTCGGCATGGTAGCCGTAGGAGGTTGCCGTGTGGGCGAGCGCACGGACGTCCTTGGGGAAGCAGGAACCGCCATATCCGATCCCCGCATAGATGAAGTTGTAGCCAATCCGGGAATCGGAGCCGATGCCCACCCGGACGTTCTCGATGTTGGCCCCGACGCGCTCGGCGATGTTGGCGATCTCGTTCATGAACGAGATCTTGGTCGCCAGCATGGCGTTGGCCGCGTACTTGGTGAGTTCGGCCGAACGGACATCCATCGCGATAAAGCGATTGTGGTTGCGATTGAACGGCGTGTAGAGCTGCCGCATGACCTCGACCCCACGGTCGGTATTGGCACCGACCACAATTCGGTCCGGACGCAGGAAGTCGTCGATCGCAGCTCCTTCCTTCAGGAATTCCGGATTGCTGACGACGTCGAATTCGACCTCGACGCCACGTTCCTCCAAGCGACCGGCGATGATCTCGTGGACCAGATCGGCGGTCCCAATCGGCACCGTGGACTTGTTGACGATCACGGCAGATGTGGTGAGGTAGTCGCCGATCGTGGCTGCGACGGTCCGCACATACCGAAGATCGGACGAGCCGTCGTCGAGTGAAGGGGTACCGACCGCGATGAAGATTACCTCACCATGATCGACGCCTTTCCTGGCGTCGGTGGTGAACGAGAGTCGACGGGCAAAGACGTTCTGGGTGACGAGATCGCTGAGTCCCGGTTCATAAATCGGAATCTTGCCCGCTCGCAGTGCTTCGACCTTGGCGGTATCGATATCGACACAGCAGACGTTGTTGCCACTCTCGGCAAAGCAGGCGCCCGTAACCAAACCGACATATCCTGTGCCAAACATCGTCACATTCATCGAGAGCATTCCTCCGAAAAACCACGTTCATCCCGCGACGAGAGACACTTGCCCGACTCAGGATACACGCAACACTTCCCTGCACGGGCGGCTTTCCGCCCGTGCAGGGAAGTGTTGCAACCTATCAATTCAGGCGTGTTGCCAAGGTGGTGGTCAGCGATTTGTGACCGGGTTGCTCAAGACGCCGATGTCGCCGACCTCGACCTCGATCGTGTCGCCGGCCTTCATTGGTCCCACGCCAAACGGGGTGCCAGTCATGATGATGTCGCCCTGATTCAGGGTCATCACGCCACTCAGGAAGCTGACGAGGAACTTGACGCCAAAAATCAGGCCATCGGTATTGTCGGTCTGGCGAGATTCGCCGTTCAAACGAGACGCGACTTTGGTGTCGGCCGGATCGAGCTCGGTCACGATCGAGGGACCCAGCGGCAGATACGTGTCGAATCCCTTCGCACGAATCCACTGGCCATCCTTGGCCTGCAGGACGCGATCCGAGACGTCGTTGCCGGCGGTATAGCCGAGGATGTAATCCGGCGCGTCGTCTTCGCTGACGTTCTTTGCGGTCTTACCGATGACGACGACCAATTCGGCCTCGTAGTCGGTGTTGTTCTGCGGATTCGCGATCTCGATCGTGTCACCAGGACCGATGATCGCACTGTTCGGCTTCATGAAGATGACCGGTTCGGTTGGGACGGCACGGGTCGGATCGATCTCGGTGACGTGCTTGAGATAGTTCATGCCAATGCAGACAACCTTGCCCGGATCGAGTGGGGCAAGGATCTTGAGGCTGTCGAGGGCTCCGAGATCGTCACCTTTGCTCAGCCCTCCAAAGAGGTCCCCATCGGCAGCAAACACCTTCGTGCCTTCGACAATCGCATACGCCGGCTGTTGGGTGGATTCATCCTGATATCGAACAATCTTCATCGGGAAAACAGCCCCTTTCGGCTCGTGGCCATGGAATTGGTGCGCAAATTGCGTCTGGATGTCTCGACGACGAGACGTGAACGCCCGGATTGTACCCGGCCTTTGCCGATTGCGCGACAGGGAACCGTTGCCGTTTTTGTGCAGACGATGCAGTGCCTTGGGCTGGATGAGCCATTACAATCGGGTTGAAGAAAACTGACGTTCGGAAAACGAACCCCGCGACGTGGAATGCCTCCAGCCGTTTCATCCCATTTCATCCTGTGACAGGAAGTTTGGTGCCGATTGCCCGACCTACATCTTCGCCTCCAAGACGAGGCCACCGGTAACGAGCTGATTCAACAGTCGATTTCCGAACAAGACGCGTTGGAATTGTTGCGCACCGCCAAGATCACGACCGCGACCCTGGTCCCGTGGGGATCGAATTACACGTTCGCGGTCGCACTCGAGGCCGAGAACCGGCACGATCACATGGGAATCTACAAGCCCAAGCGAGGAGAGCGCCCACTGTGGGACTTTCCGAGCGCTACGTTGTACCTGCGTGAACATGCATCGTATCTGCTGAGCAAGCGGCTGGGATGGAATATCGTGCCGCCAACCGTGGTGCGCCATGGTCCGCACGGGATCGGCAGTCTTCAGCTCTACGTCGAGCCAGCCGTCGAGCGAGAAGAGGACTACGAGTTCTGGGGTCAGATTCGGATCGAAATCGAGCAGCTGGTGCTGTTCGACCACATCACGAACAACGCAGATCGCAAGATCTCGCACTGCCTGGTCGATACGGACGGCAAAATATGGGGGATCGATCACGGTCTGACATTCAACGTTGATCCCAAATTGAAGACCGTGCTCTGGCAGTACGTTGGATTGCCCGTTACCCCATCATTACTGGCAGACCTTGGTGATCTCCGCACAAACGAGGCATCGGTGCGCGGCGAGCTGGCATCCAATCTTACCGTCGAGGAACTGGATGCGCTCTTCCTCCGGATCGACGCCATCCTCGAAACGGGGATGTTTCAGGAGCTCCAACCGGACCGCAACATCCCCTATGGATGGTGGTAGGCAGACGTCCGGTTTCGGGGCCGCGGCTACGGGACACGACAAGTTCCCTTGCAGCGCGCGGTATGCTAAACCGTCTGCGGCGCTCGGGTGCACCCTGAATCCGATCCGGGAATGGTGAGACCGCTCGACCTGTTGAAGGGCGCAATACATCGCCCCCACCGAGGAGCCAGATTGCCAGCGGGGTCGGACACGTTCATCCAGGAGAGAATATCGTGCGTTCCGAACGTGTCCTCACTACCATCGATGCTCATGCGGGCGGATCACTCGTCCGGATTCTCACGCATGGATCTCCACGATTGCGGGGAACAACCATCCGTGAACGAATCGCGGACATGCGAATCAACCATGACCACATTCGGCGCCAACTGCTTTTCGAACCGCGTGGACATGCCGGACTGTCCGGCGCAATCCTGATCCCGCCGAGCAATGCGGAGGCGGATTACGGTGTCATTTTCATGACGAATGGCGGTTACGGAGTGATTTCCGGGCACGGGCTCATCGCGATCACGACGGCACTGGTGGAGACCGGGGCCGTTCCGGTCGAGGGACCGGAGGTTCGGATCTCGTTCGAGACGATGGTGGGTGTCGTGCAGGCGCGGGCCACGGTGGACCAGGGGAGGGTGTTGGCGGTTCGTTTCCGGAACGTGCCGGCCTTTCGTCTCGTCAAGGCGCTCCCGATCGAGGTGATGGGCCGGGCGATGACGGTCGATATCGCCTACGGCGGAGCGTGGTATGCAGTCGTTCCTGCCGATGCATTGGGGATCGAGTTAAAAGCCGGGTCGGTTCCAGAACTGATTCGAGCCGGTATGGCGGTCCGACGCGCCGCCTCGAATGCGTTGGACATCGTCCACCCGGAGGATGACGAGATCGCCGGACTTTACGGAACCATCATTACCGCTCCGCCGCGAACCGAAGATGCGTCGGTGCTGTCCGCCACGGTATATGCCGATGGGGCACTTGACCGGTCGCCCTGCGGAACCGGAACGTCGGCCCTGATCGCCTGCCTGGCTTCAGACGGCGAGCTCGGTGTCGGCGACACGTTCAACAACGAGAGCTTGATCGGCTCGATATTCGCGGGGCGGGTTGTGGTGCCTACTGCGGTGGCCGAATATCCGGCGATCGTGACGGAAATATCGGGTCGAGGGGCCGTTGTCGCGCTCAATCAATTCTTCGTCGATCCGGCCGACATGTTTCGAGACGGATTCGTGCTGCGCTAGCGGACGACCTTGTCTTACAATCGAGCCGGATTTTCTCGCCAGACATATAGCTCAGAAGTGGTTGCACAAACTGGAAGAAATGCCATAATCAGGTCAGTTATTGGTTGGTATATGGCGCCGCAGGTCTTGTGATTCAAATCACAATCCCGTGCTATACTGAGGCAACCGACAATGGTACGTTCACAAAGAGGTGTGCTACCATCCGATAGGCAGCAGAGGTGAGACGTGGCCTCAAAACGGCCGGATCGACGAATGGATACTGAAGAGCTCGGGACAGTCGGAATGGCGTCCGGGCTGGGATGTTCGATTGTTGCATCGCTGGTCGTGTTCATTGTGGGCGGAATCTTTCTGGATCGTTGGTTACATACGACTCCGGTCCTCCTGCTGATCGGTGTAGGGACAGGACTCATCGCGGCAGGGTATCAACTGTACGAGTTGACCTTGCTGGGAAGACATGACAAGGCAGCTGGCCCAGTCACGCGGTCCCTGAAGCGAGCGCTTGGTTCTCGTCATGATCCCAAGGATCAATCCAAATGAATGGCAGGATGCCACGGCCTTTTGATCGTTGACACTGCCTTATCGTGACCTGGCGGGGACGAAGAGAGTTCCTGAAAACGACTGACTCGCAATGCTGAGAGTGAGGAGAGACGCCGAAGACCATGGAACTGCATATATCGCTCGCGGCAGAGGTTCTCTTCCATATCGGGCCAATTCCGGTCACGAATTCCATGCTCACGATGTTCATCGTGATGGCGCTGCTACTGATCGTCTTTACCGCGGTTGCCCGACGCGCACAAAGCGTCCCTGGGCGTGGTCAGAGCATCATCGAACTGATTGTGGAATTCATCCTCAACCTGGTCGAAGGTACCGCAGGCAAGGCATTTGGCCGGCGGGTGCTTCCACTCATCGCAGGTATCTTTATTTTCATCCTCTTCGCCAACTTTTCGGGGCTTGTTCCGGGGATGGGCACGATTGGCATCAATCGCGAAGAGCATGAAGCAGCGACAACGTCCGAGGTTGCTGCCTCAGGCACAGAAGTCCACACGGAAGGCTCTACGACGGCAGCCGATGCCGGCAACACGCACACGGTTCTGGTTCCGTTCTTTCGAGCGCCAACCGCCGACCTGAACATGACGCTCGCGCTTTCCATCCTTGCCTTCGGGGTTGTTCAGATCGCCGGTATCAAGGCCCATGGAGTTGTCGGTCGGATCAAGCACATGGCTGATCCTCCGTTCCTCTTTCCCATTGAACTCATTTCCGAGCTCTCTCGCATCCTTTCGCTTGCAGCCCGTCTTTTCGGTAACGTGTTTGCCGGAGAAGTGTTGCTGGGCGTGATGTATGCGATGGGAGCGGCAATCAAGATCGCCGTCGTGCCTTTCCTCTTCCCGGTTGTCTTCATGGGATTGGAAGTGCTGTTTGGAACCATCCAGGCGCTGGTCTTCGCGTTGCTGACAACCATCTATCTGACCCTGGCAGCGGCTGGTCATGACGACCATGAAGACGCACACGCTTCCGAGCCCAGCTCGAAGGATGCCACGGCCAATCACCCAGCAGGTGCCATCGGGGCAGCTGCCGGGGACTGACCAACCTTTGCGAGTCAACCTGCCCGATGCACACGAGCAGTCGGGCGGATCTCGAAACTTCGTGTTTCTTTCAGTGGCGAGGCGGCAAGAGCCGTCTGGCACGGCAACGGGGCCGTCGCGCGTGGGTACACGCCAGGCACCCACAGGAGGAGTCGTCAGGTGTTTGGTGGAATTACAGATCCGACAGCGGTTCGTTACATCGGCGCAGCGCTTGCCATCGGGCTTGGTGCGCTCGGACCTGGTATCGGTATTGGTATGGCCGTACGAGGTGCCATGGAAGCGCTCGGACGCAACCCGGAAGCCGCGGGTGAGATCCGAACGACGATGATCATCGGTGCGGCACTCGCAGAGGCCGTCGCCATCTATGCCTTCGTTATCGCGATTATCATCGCCTTCGTTTAATCCTGCTCGCACCGGCTGTCAACAGCGGATGCATATCCGGCGTTGACAGCCGAGTCGGAACTCCGGAACGACCTTCAATCATGTCGATCAGGCATGCGGAGGGAGCGAACGGACTGGATTGGCGTATCGAACGAAGGAGAGGCCGACGGTGGATAAACTAGGAATCAATGGATGGCAATTGGCTGTCCAATTGGTGGCCTTCATTGTCTTTGCCGGTCTGCTCTGGCGACTTGCGGTTGGCCCGATCGTGCGAGTGCTCGATCAGCGCCAGGAGCGCATTCGGGAGAGCATGGCATCTGCGGAGCGGATGCAGGCCGAGCTCAAGGAAACACAATCTCGCAACGAGGAAGCCTTGCAGGTGGCTCGACGCGAGGCGCAGGAAATTCTGGCAGGTGCTCGCCAAAACAGCGAGCAGATGATGGCGCGAGCGAGAGAAGAGGCGAACGCCCAGGCCGAGGAATATCTCAGCCGGGCTGAAGACACGTTACGTCAGGAAACCGAACAGGCGCGGCTTGTGCTGCGACAGGAAGTTGCAGACCTCGCCGTTATGGCGGCGGGACGTATCGTGCGCAAGGAACTCGACCCAGCGTCTCAAACCCGCCTGATTCAAGAGACACTTGCGGACGCCTCCCGCGTGTCACCGAACTGACAAGGCAAGCAGAAGGCAGCAGGAGCGGGCTGACTCTCGGCCAACTGACTTTTGTTTCGTGCCCACAAGCACTAGCAAGACGGGGAATGAGCGATGGCGAGTGGTTCGGCGACACGCTACGCACATGCAATCATCGAACTGGCACGCGAAGAGGGCAGCTTCGACACGTGGCAGAAGGATCTGACGGAGCTTGGAAGCCTCGTTGGAGATGAGGGCGCGGCGGAGTTCTTCGCCAATCCAAATATTTCGGATTCCGAGAAGCTTACCGTCGTCGAGAAGGTGTTGAAGACCGTCAGGCCGGAAACACAGAATCTCGTCAGGATGCTGATCGAGCGCCGCAAGACCACGCTCATACCCGAGATCGTGGAACTTTTCGATACTGCCGTCTTCGCCGAGAAGGGGATCGTGCTTGTCGATGTGACAACTGCCGATGCCCTCGATCAGCAGGGACAGAAGTTGGTGAGTCAGCATTTCAAGCAGATGTTGGGCAAGGATGTCCAGCTTCGGCTCCATGTTGACCCGGACATCATCGGCGGGATCATCGCGCGTGTCGGTGACCAGTTGATCGATGGCAGCGTCATCAATCAGCTTCGGCGATTGCGATCGCGATTGTACGCAGCGTAAGACGAGCGGCGGGATTGCCGACCTCGCTGTCCATCAGGACCGAGGTCCTGCGTGGGTAACACACGAGAGCGTCATGCGATCGTGGTGGCCTGTCCAACGAATGATGAAACATGCGGTGGTCGTCCCAACGATCCGCAAGTGCAGGCAACTTGGGGCAACAGTTCAACAGCCAGTCCACGGCATGGATCAGGACCGCGCGTCGCGGCACTGACGCCGCGGCAGAACGGAGCGATCATGGCGGTACGTGCGACCGAAATCAGTGATCTGCTCAAGCAGCAGATCCAAGGATTCTCAGATCAGGCAACCGTGACTAACGTCGGCACCGTCATTGGAATCGGTGACGGCGTCGCGACGGTTTACGGACTTACCCAGTGCATGGCAAGTGAGCTCGTCGAGTTTACCAAGTCCGGCACGCTTGGACTTGCACTCAACCTCGGTGAGGACACGGTGTCCGTCATCGTCATGGGTGAGTACACAAGTATTGAAGAGGGCGACGAAGTTCGAACCACAGGCAAGATCGCCTCGGTTCCGGTCGGCGATGCGCTCCTCGGTCGAGTCGTCAACGCACTCGGCCAGCCAATTGATGGCAAGGGTCCGATCAAGACGGACAAGGTCCGCGACATCGAGCGCATCGCTCCGGGCGTGATCAAGCGCCAGGACGTGAAGACGGCGCTCCAGACCGGAATCAAGGCAATCGATGCGATGACGGCAATCGGTCGCGGACAGCGACAGCTGATCCTGGGTGACCGTCAGACCGGCAAGAGCACGATCGGCATCGACGCGATCATCAATCAGCGTGATAGTGGTGTGCTGTGCATCTATGTCGCAATCGGTCAGCGGCGCGCACAGGTTGCGCAGATGGTGCGCATCCTCGAAGAGAACGACGCCATGGCCCACACAATCGTGGTTGTCGCGTCTGCTTCCGACCCTGCGGCTCTCCAGTACATCGCACCGTTCGCCGGTACATCCATGGGCGAAGAGTTCATGGAAAGTGGGCGCGACGCGCTGATCATCTATGACGACCTCACGAAGCAGGCCCAGGCTTATCGCCAGGTCTCGCTGCTGGTTCGGCGCCCGCCAGGACGAGAAGCCTACCCGGGCGACGTGTTCTACCTCCATTCCCGGTTGCTTGAGCGCTCAGCGCGTCTGAGTGATGAACTTGGTGGTGGGTCGCTGACTTCCCTGCCGATGATTGAAACTCAGGCCGGTGACATCTCTGCCTATATCCCGACCAACGTGATCTCGATCACGGACGGTCAAATCTTCCTGGAGACCGATCTTTTCTACGCCGGCGTTCGACCGGCCATCAACACTGGTCTCTCGGTTTCCCGCGTCGGCGGCGCCGCCCAGATCAAGGCGATGCGAACGGTGGCAGGCAGTCTCCGGCTCGACATGGCGAATTACCGATCGCTTGCCGCGTTCGCGCAGTTCGGTACGTCCGATCTCGATCCGTCGACTCGACGGCAGATCGAACGCGGTCAGCGGATGACGGAAGTTCTCAAGCAACGACAGTATCATCCGTTGCCGGTCGAAGAACAGGTCGCCATCTTGTGGGCGGGTTCTGCCGGTCAGATGGACGATGTTCCGGTCGACCGGATCCGCACGTTCGAGGACGAGTATCTCGAGTTCCTGCGATCCGCGCATGCCGATCTCCTTCTGCGAATCAAGACCGAGAAGGCACTGGCCGACGATCTCGTCGAAGGGTTGACCAAGGCCACGCAGGAGTTCAAGTCAACCAACAATTACGGTGCGGACCACTTGAGCGCGACGGCGGCTGTTTAGCCTGGAAGGATGAGGCTGAATGCCAAGTACACGTGAAATCCGCCGCCGCGAACGCAGTGTACGCAACATGTCCCAGGTCACTCGTGCCCTGGAGATGGTTGCCGCATCGAAGATGCGGCGTGCGCAGGAGCGGGTGACTCGCAGTCGCCCTTACAGCGAACGTCTTCGGGAAGTGCTTGGAGACCTCGCGTCCACACAGATCGACACCGAGCAATTGCAAGAGTTCCCACTGCTGGCGGCGCGCGACACGATCAAAAAGACCGCGTTGATCCTGGTCACTCCCGATCGGGGATTGTCCGGGGCGTTGACCGCGAACATCTTGCGACGCGCGACGCAGTACATCCGCAAGGATGCTGGCGCCGACGTCGAAGTGATTGCAGTCGGCAAGAAGGGCATCCAGTTTTCGGCACGCACACGGCAGAATGTCGTGGCGCAGTTCCAGGGACTCGGCGATCGTCCTTCGCTCGACGACATTCGACCAATCACTCAGATCGCCATCGCCGAGTTCCTCAATGGAAACGTCGATGCCGTGCATCTGGTTTTCCCCCAGTTCGTCAATACGCTCGTTCAGCGTCCGGAAGTCGTGCAGATCTTGCCGATCGTGCGACCAGAGAAATCGAATACGACCGAGGATTACATCTTCGAGCCGGACGCGAAAGCCGTGCTGAACGGAATTCTCCCTCGATATGTGGATGTGCTCGTCTATCAGGCGGTGCTCGATACCGTTGCGTCGTTCTATTCCGCGCAGATGGTTGCGATGCGAAACGCGACCGACAATGCCAAGGAACTGGTCGACGATCTGAAGCTCGCGCTCAACAAGGCGCGCCAGGCGCAGATCACCAACGAGGTTGCCGAAATCTCTGCCGGAGCGAACGCGTTTCGGGTGGAATAGTTTTTTTATCACGTACACCGTCATCAGAGACCGGCAATCACGACCGGTGACCTGATCTGGCACGAGTACCAAGCGAGGAACGTACATGGTTGCAACCGCGATCGCTCCAGAAACGAAGACGAGTGGCGCTACCGGCAAGATCGTACAGGTCACCGGCGTCGTCGTTGATGTCGAATTCCCGCCGGATCAGCTTCCGGCGATCTACAATGCGCTCGAAACCACGATGCCGGATGGCTCGCGGCTCGTGCTGGAAACCCAGATTCATCTCGGCAACGATCGCGTTCGCGCGGTTGCGATGAGCACGACCGACGGCTTGCGCCGCGGTCAGGATGCAATCGATACTGGCGCCGCAATTGCGGTTCCGGTTGGTCCGGCGACACTCGGACGCATGTTCAACGTCATCGGTGAAGCGATCGACGAGCAGGGTCCAGTAAATGCAGTCGAGATTCGACCCATTCACCGGGAAGCACCGACGTTCGAAGAGCAGTCGACCAAGGTCGAAGTGCTCGAGACCGGCACGAAGGTCATCGATCTGATCGCTCCATTTACGCGAGGTGGAAAGATCGGCGTTTTCGGTGGTGCCGGAGTTGGCAAGACCGTCATCATCACCGAGCTGATCCGGAATATCGCCGCCGAGTTCGGAGGCTACTCCGTATTCTGCGGCGTCGGTGAGCGAACTCGAGAGGGAACCGCTCTCTGGGGTGAACTCGAAGAGTCGGGCGTGCGCGATCAGACCGCGCTCGTCTTCGGCCAGATGAACGAGCCACCGGGAGCACGCCTCCGCGTGGCACTGACCGGCCTGACGATGGCCGAGTACTTCCGCGACGAAGGTCGCGATGTGCTTGTCTTCATCGACAACATCTTCCGCTTCGTGCAAGCTGGATCGGAAGTCTCCGCGCTTCTCGGCCGCATGCCGAGCGCTGTGGGTTACCAACCGACACTGGCGAACGAGATGGGGCAGCTTCAGGAGCGTATCACCTCGACCAAGACCGGTTCCATCACGTCCGTGCAGGCCGTCTATGTGCCTGCCGATGACTACTCCGACCCGGCTCCAGCGTCGGTGTTCGCCCATCTCGACGCGACGATCTCGCTCGAGCGATCGATCGCCGAGCGTGGCCTCTTCCCGGCCGTCGATCCGCTGGCATCGACGTCCCGGATCCTCGATCCACTGATCGTGGGCGAGGAGCACTACGCGGTTGCGCGTGGCGTGCAGGTTGTGCTGCAGCGATTCCGCGACCTGCAAGATATCATCGCCATCCTCGGGATCGAGGAACTGAGCGATGAGGACAAGCAGATCGTCGGGCGTGCCCGCCGGATCGAGTTGTTCATGTCCCAGCCGTACTTCACCGCCGAGCAGTTCACCGGGAACCCGGGTCGATTCGTGCCGCTCGCCGATACGGTGCGCTCCTTCAAGGAGATCATCGAAGGGAAGCACGACCATCTTCCGGAGAGCGTCTTCCGCTACAAGGGCAGCATCGATGAAGTCGTCGAGGCAGCAGAGCGTCTTGAGGCGGAGAACCGGTAATTCCGGAACCCGCCGCCACGCCCTCAGGGCGAAAGGAGGCAAGACGTGGCCAAACTCTCTATCGAAGTCGTCACCGGCGAGCGCGTCGTGTACGAAGCAACCGAGGTCGATATGGTTGTCGCACCCGGTTCTGAGGGGTCACTCGGCATTCTTCCCGGACATGCCTCGCTGATTTCGCTCCTCGCCAATGGTGAGTTGCGAGTCAAAAAAGGTGGCACGGAAGAATCGATCGTCGTGTTCGGCGGGTTTATCGAGGTCACTCATAACAAGGTGATTATCCTTGCCGACACCGCCGAGCGATCCAGTGAGATCGATCTCGAACGGGCAGAAGCAGCCAGAACACGGGCCGAGGACGCGCGCAAGAATCGCGCAGACACGGTTTCGGCGGCAGAAGCAGAAGCATCCCTGCGACGAGCTGCGGTGCGATTACGCATCGGCCAGCGCCGTCGTGGCCGGAGTTCGATCAATCCGGGCTCCTGATCAGGTGCATTGCAGGTGCCGATGCCAAAGGGAGATGTCCGACAGGACATCTCCCTTTGGCATGTCGTGCGAGATCGCGAACGCGTCCCGCTACCCGACGCATAGCCTCCCGTATACTGATACCCACACCGTATCGCTTCTTCTCCTGCATTCATCATGGCAACATGGTTCTGCTGAAAATCTTTCACGCTCCTTCCCCGGGATATACGGTATCTGTTTCGAAGGACATAGACGACGTGCGCGGAAAAAAGCCCGTGACACCCGACGACCCGGATCGAGCCTTCATCTTTCAGATCGTTTTGCTCTGTGTGCCATCGGAAGGAGGACCACCACGTGTCCAAATCGACCATCTCCAGTGCCGTTTCCGGAGGCATCGAAGCGTCAGATCGGGTTTTGAACGGCGAGCGCGTACTCAGGATTCGCGGGCATCAGCCACTCCACGGCAAGGTGCGCATCGGAGGCGCGAAGAACGCGGCCCTCAAGGCACTCGCGGCGACCCTGTTGACCTCCGAAGAAGTGGTGCTGAACAATATACCGATGATCGCGGACGTGATATCGATGGTCGAACTGCTGCGCTCCTTTGGTGCGGAAGTCGAGATCGATCGCGATCGTGAGCGCGTCGTGGTCCGGACCCGGGAGATCATCCGAACGGATGCACCGCCCGACCTTTTCAAGGCAACGCGGGCCTCGGTCGTCGTGACCGGGCCGATTCTCGCGAGATGCGGTGAGATCTCCTTCTCGATGCCTGGTGGTGACGATATCGGCAAGCGCCCGATCGACATGCATCTGCGCGGATTTCAACGCATGGGAGCGGAGGTCATCCAGAATCAGCAGGGGATCAGCGCCAAGGCGAGCCGCCTGAATGGCGCCCGGATATACATGGATTATCCAAGTCATACAGGTACCGAAGCGCTCATGATGGCTGCGACGCTGGCAGTTGGCACGACAATAATCGCCAACGCTTCAGCGGAGCCAGAGATTGTCTGGCTTGGGAACATGCTGAATCGGATGGGTGCGCGTGTCTCGGGTCTGGGGACCGCAATCATCGCGGTCGAAGGCGTGGATCGCTTGTCCGGAGTGTCCGAAGTCTGCTTGCCGGATCGACTCGAAGCCGGGACATATGCGATAGCGGCAGTTATCACCGGTGGCGAGATCGAACTCAAGGACATCCGCGAAGCCCACATGCTGCCACTTACGGAGAAGCTCTTGCAAGCTGGCGCGAATGTGTGGTTCCGCGACAATCGCATGCTGGTGCGGGCGGGTGAACGGCTGAACGCGGTAGATATTCAGACCCTGCCATTTCCCGGATTCCCGACGGACCAGCAATCGACGTTCATGCCATTGCTGACCCAGGCGAACGGCATCTCGCGCGTTCACGAGCGAGTGTACGAGGATCGACTCCGGTACACGGACGAACTCATCAAGATGGGCGCCGACATCCAGGTCGAACGATTTGGTGCGAACCTGGAGAAGTACGCGACGACCGCCATCGTCACTGGGCCGACTCGTTTGCACGGCGCACGGGTGAAGTCGCTCGATATTCGATCAGCGGTGAGTCTCGTGCTGGCGGCACTCGTTGCCGACGGCGAGACGGAACTGACGGATGTCTATCACATCGATCGCGGCTATGCACGATTCGTCGAAAAGCTGACCGCGCTCGGTGCCGACATCGAAGATTCGGGCAATCCGGTCGAAAATCGATGAACGAAGGCGCTTGCTCCTATACTGTTCGTGCATAGGGATCAGCACGTTGCGGTCGCCCCGAAGCAACCCTGACAGTCATTGGGACTTAGCAGGTGAGGAACGTCGATCGCAATCACGGATGTTCCCGAGCGAGACGCAGATGTAAAGGGGTTTGAACCCGGTGAGTTCCCGAATCTTGATAGTCGAGGATCAGGCAGACGTTGCACAGTTGATCGAGGTCGTTCTGATGGGCGAAGGTCATACCGTGGCGGTCGCTCGCGATGGCGCTCAGGGTTTGATGATGGCACGCGACTGGAAGCCTGATCTCATTCTCATGGACATCATGTTGCCTGGGGTCGATGGCGGGACGTTGATTGCCCGTTTGCGACGTGAAGCCGAAACGGCAGAACTGCCGATCATCGCGATGTCCGCCAGTCGAACACTTCGTGAGCGCACGGCGGAACTCGAAGCAGATGCGCTGCTCTCCAAGCCATTCGATGTCGATGCACTGCTTGTTCAGGTGCAGTTTCTCCTCTCCCGCGGACGAGGTGACGCGGAATCGTGAGGAGCGCGCCTGCAGATGTCACGCCTGGACCGATGTCCGTTATCGTGGTCATTCCTACCTACAACGAGCGAGAGAATCTTTCCAATCTGGCGCGGGCAGTGCTCGGGCTGGGTTCGTCGTACCAACTCCTGATCGTCGATGACAATTCGCCAGACAGGACCGGGGAGATTGCCGACGATCTGGCGATCGAGTTTCCGGGTCGTTTCGACGTGCTTCATCGCGACGCGAAGGCGGGTCTCGGTCGGGCGTATGTGGCTGGCCTGTCCCACGCGCTGGGGCTTGGAGGGACGCTCGTTGCGCAGATGGATGCCGACCATTCCCATCGTCCAGAGGACCTGGCACGACTCGTGGCTGAGCTTGAAGGCGATCCCGGGGCTGGACTTGCACTTGGCAGCCGATACGTCGCTGGCGGGGAAACAGAGGGCTGGCCATGGCATCGGAAGGCGATCAGCCGGGCCGGCGGAATATATGCCGGGTTGATCCTTGGTGTACCGATCCGGGATCTGACCGGGGGGTTCAAGGTATGGCGCCGGGACGCGCTGGAGGCGATCGAGCTTTCGTCGGTGCACTCCGATGGCTACAGTTTCCAGATCGAAACGACCTATCGCGCGCTTGCGAACGGGATCCGCGTGCTGCAGGTCCCGATCACGTTCAACGATCGGGTGGCAGGTAAATCCAAGCTGTCCCAAAGTGTTGTCATCGAAGCCGCGATCATGCCTTGGCGACTACGCCTTCGTAAATTGACTCGCAGGCCGTGGTGATGCGTTGCCGATGTCGCTGATGCATATGGACGCTTCACCCGAACCCGTGAACGACATCTCGTTTGGAACCGGTAAGACTGTTCGGTTCAAGATGCCGGCCCTGTCTAATGGGTGATCCGGTTACCGCGAGATGAGGAATGCCGTTGGCAAGCAAGGCAGTAACCCGGGACGAAGCACGCTGGCTGGCGGTTGCGGCGCAGGGCCTTGACCGGCGTCCGTTCCGTCGGCGGCCGACCAAGGCAGAATTGCTCGACACCATCCGGCGGCTCGGTTGCGTGCAACTCGATACGATCAGCGTCGTGTCACGATCGCATGAGACCGTGCTCTGGAGCCGACTTGGTGCCTTCGACGTGTCGATGCTGGCTGAACTCTACGATCCAGATCATGCCATTACGGAATACTGGGCGCATGCGGCCGCGATCATTCCTATCGAGATGCTGCCGCTGTTCAGGAAGCACATGAATCTTCATCGTACCGGCGGTGGTTGGGCGGACGAGCCGGAGAATCGCGCTACGATGGATCGATTGCTTGAAGCGATGGAGACTGCCGGACCGCTCTCCTCTCGGGATTTCGACGCCCCGGAAGGCAGCCGGCGAGCGGAAGCGTGGGAATGGTATGGCATCAAACCCGAGCGCCGCGCGTTGGAGACATTGTGGACGCGGGGAGAAACGGTGCTTCGCCGGCGTGATGGTTTCCGGCGCGTTTTCGATCTGCCGCAGCGAATCGTGCCGGACCTGTGGAACGGAGAGCCTATGCCGGAGGAGGAGCGATTCCGTGAATTCGTGACGCGTGCGGTTCGCGCGCTGGGAGTGGCCACGCCTCGCTGGACAGCCGATTATTTCCGGACGGGCACCCCCAAGCATCTCCCTCCCAGGCACGCGAAGGATTGGCTGCAGCGGCTCGAGGACGAAGGTTCAGCGGTTCGGATCGAGGTTCCCGGCATAGAGGAACTGACGTGGATGGACGCGTCGCTTTTGGACCGGCTCGATTCGATGAGAGAAGGAAAAGGTCGGCCCACGCTGACCACGCTGCTCTCGCCATTCGACAATCTGATTTGGAATCGTGACCGCAGCGAAACGTTATGGGACTATCATTACCGCCTCGAAAGCTATACCCCTTCTCACAAACGCGTTTACGGGTATTACAGCCTCACGATCCTGCACAAGGGTCGGATTCTCGGGCGACTCGATCCCTCCTACGACCGACGCGCGAAGATCCTGACAATCCGGGCACTTCACCTTGAGCCGGGAGTTCGGATATCGGCCACGATCGTGAGAGCGATCGAGGGATCGATCGAGGATCTTCTTCAATTTCTGGGCGGTGAACCCGGCTCGTGGCGGTTGCTCCATTGCAATCGTTCCGAGGTCTTCGCACATGTCGACATGCGACATCACTGATCGTTCGACAGGGAGAAAGTTCGTCGCCATGTTGCATTCGAATCATCGTGAATACCGGGACGAAATCGATCGTGTCATCGATGCCGGACCATACTCGGCATCCTGGGAGGGACTCGGGGCGTACAGGATTCCGCAATGGTATGAAGACGGCAAGTTCGGCATTTTCATCCACTGGGGTGTCTATGCGGTGCCGGCATTCGGCAACGAATGGTATCCACGGAACATGTATGAACCAGGCAGCAAGGAATTCGAACACCATCGCGTGACGTACGGCGATCAAGCGTCTTTCGGCTACAAGGACTTCGTGCCGCAGTTTACCGCCTCCCGATTCGACCCCGATGCGTGGGCCGCGCTCTTCCGGCAGGCGGGCGCTCAGTTCGTGGTACCAACCGCCGAACATCACGATGGCTTTCCGCTCTACGACTCCGGTCTCACTGAATGGAGTGCGGCGAAGCATGGCCCGAAGCGGGATCTGATCGGTGATCTCGCGGCAGCCGTGCGGCGGGAAAGTATGGTTTTCGGCGTTTCAAGTCACCGAGCCGAACACTGGTGGTTCATGAACGGCGGTATGTCGTTCGATTCCGACGTCAAGGATCCACGGTATTCTGGCCTGTATGGTCCGGTCCAGCACGAGCATCTGCCGCCCAATGACCAGTTTCTGGAAGACTGGTTGGTTCGCTGCTGCGAGATCGTCGACAAGTACGAGCCACAGCTCTTCTGGTTCGACTGGTGGATCGAGCAGCCGGTCTTTGCTCCCTATCTCCAGCAATTCGCCAGCTACTACTACAATCGTGGTCACGAATGGCGACGGGGCGTTGCGATCAATTACAAACATGAGGCGTTTCCGATCGGAACCGCCGTGCTGGATGTCGAGCGCGGTCAGCTGGCAAAGATTCGGGAACAGTTCTGGCAGACGGATACCGCCGTCGCCAAGAATTCCTGGGGGTACACGGACCATAACGATTACAAGCGTCCGGCCGATATTATCGGCGACCTTGTCGATATCGTGAGCAAAAACGGTGCGCTGCTCCTGAACATCGGTCCACGTGCCGACGGTACGATCCCGGAGGAGGATCGGTCTATCCTGCTCGAGATCGGACGCTGGCTGCGAGTGAACGGTGAGGCGATTTACGGAACACGACCGTGGCGCATCTACGGTGAAGGTCCGACACGCGTCATCGCCGGACCGTTCGCGGATACCAAGCGGTCGGCATTCACCGAATCCGACATTCGCTTCACGACGCGGGACGAAACCCGGGAGTCCAATGTGCGTCCGGTGCTCTACGCGACCGCACTGGCGATTCCGGAGCAGCGGACGATGCGAATTCGGTCGCTGGCGGCTGGCTCCATGTACTTCCCAGGGGAGATCGCACGGATCGAGCTGCTGGCCGGGATTCGCGACGCCGATGTCGCGCTGAAGTGGACGCGGACCGCAGACGCGCTGGAGATCACCTTACCCGCCGACTTGCCGTCGGAGCACGCGGTGGCCGTCAAGATCATCGGAGATGCTGCGTGAACATGGGCTAGGGAGGAATCATTCCACATTCCGCGTACGGTATTTACTGGAACGGGTCCGCCGCGCTGCAAACACGGGGGACCACTTTGCAGCGCGGCGGACCCCTACAAACGGGCACAAGTTCAGAGCATTGCTCTCGTAGTGTGTCAAGGCTCAATTGCAGGGCAGGGTGATCCCCAGGCGACGTAGGAGAGATTTCTTGACAACGTCGGAGAGATGTCTCGACTTCGCTCGACATGACGAAGGGGCGCAGGGCCGCGCAGCGGACCAGCGAAACCCGCGTCAGTCGCGTTCGGGGACCTCGTATTCGGCGTCGCCATCCCGGTCGAGCATGCTGCCGTGCAGGATGGAATCGTCCTTGGTCAGGGTGAAGGCCGAGAACGAGAACGGTGACCCGGTCACCGTTTTGCCACGTTTCTGCTGCCGAACGAGGACGGGTGGCTTGCGATTGGCGAGGTCATTGAGCAGCCGCCTGATCTGCCACTCGCTGAGCCGGGGCAGGACGCTGGCCGAAAGCAGCTGCTTCAGAATCGCGCGGAAGGTGATATACCGCTTGCCGACAGCGACTTCCTCGAGAGCGTCGAAGAGGGCGCGTTGTTCCTCCGGACGAAGCGACTCGAGTTTGACATCCGACCCGGCATCGGCCTCGCGTTCGTCGTCAGGTCCGTCCTCGTCGCTGCTCGTGTCGTCGATCGGGGTGACACCCGGGAGCGAGACGTAGCTATTTCCACCCGACGTTGTCAGGTTCACGTAGCCCGCTTCATTGGTGGCATCCATGAAGACGCTGAACGGAACGCCGTACCAGGTCCGGGCACGCATTGCGTGATCCTGCCCCAGCCAGTGGCCCGCTTCCTGATAGAGGAGCGGCTCGCCGTTTCCGTGCCGGGCGAGGACTTCCTGGACCAGCTTGAAGGCGTCCTCTGCCCGCGGATAGTTGCGGAGCGGTGTAAGGCGCGGCGTCGGTTCCTTGCGTTGCGGTTCGGTGACTTCGCGTCCGATCGCACGCTCGCTGAGCGTTTGACGTTTTGGTGGCTCGCGGCGAACGGAGGGATCAAGGTCGCGTTCGTAGATGAGGACTGAATCCGCGGCGGCGGAGAGCATGCGGCTCATCGCGGCGTCGACTCCAATAACCACGACCTTGCGGCCCTGCTGACGCAGATAGTTGAGTGGATGGATGAGATCGCCATCACCGGTTACGATGACGTAGGTGAGGATGTTGCTGCTGCGTGCGCATGTCTCGACCGCGTCAACCGCGATGCGGACATCCGCACTGTTCTTGCCAGCGGGAACGTAGATGAGATCAATGCCCTGGCGGTAGAGATTCTCGGCGTCGATCGAGAGATCGGGAGACGTCCAGGGAGCATAGGCGCGCGCGAGAACGAGCCGACCATGTTCCTGAGCTTCCTGGATGATGAGGCTCATCTTTGGTGTCGTCAGCTTGAAGTAGCGCTTGAGGCTAATCTGGAGATTTTCAAAGTCGATCAGCAGCGCGACATCGCCTCCGCCTTGAAGGACATCCTCCGGAGCTCCAGTTGAATGATCGGCTCGCGTAGTGGTTGCGTTCTGGTTCACGTGTGTTTTCCCCGCCGGACTCGGAAACCTTGACGATGAACGTTCAGCATCTCGTCCCTGAAGTGTCGCACATCACACGAGGCGAAGACTGCAGGTCATGAGCGGGCAGGTGATGGTTCGAAAATGCGGCCGAGAACCGGACTCTCGAACTCGGATCTCAGACAATCCATGAGCAAGTGATCCCACAATTTGCCTGCGAACCACCAACGTTCGCGCCAGCGGCCGCACTCCTGGAAACCCGCTTTCTGGTAGGCGCGGATGCCGGCTCGATTGAACTCCGCGACTCCCAGACCGACTGAATGAAGGCCCAGCGCCGTGAAGGCGTAATCGAGCATAAGGCTCGCCGCCTCGGTGCCGTATCCCTTTCCACGGGCGTCTGCCTCGCCAATGTTGACACCGAATGTCGCGCAACGGTTGCGATAGTCGATGCTGGAGAGATCGGTCGTGCCTATCGCCCGGCCACTGCCTTGCTCGCGAATTACGAAGAGGCAATCGTCCGATGACTCGATCGATTCCACCCAGCGGAGTTCAGTCTCTTCCATCACGGGACGCGGGGCGCGCGGACCGAGCGTTTTCACGCCATCGAAGTCGTTCATCCAGCGCGTGATCGTTGGGACGAGGCTCTTGCTCATTGGCCCGAGCGTGACGAGATCCCCAACGATGTTAATGAGCGTCGTATCTTCAGGTTCTGTCAACTGTGACAACACGGGATCTGACATGCGATCGTCCCTTCTGATGGATTGAAGTGGCGAGATGGGTAGAAGCGTCACCATTCTTGGATTGTTAGCCGCAAACGAACGTGCTTTTGCTGCGAACGTTCGCAAGAATTGATAAAAGCGCCATATATGGAGTCCTTGACGTCGTTTTGATATTGCCCGTATTATCGACAAGGTAAGGGCTCTAGCGCAGGCAAGAGATATGAAGGCCGAAGGCGCTGACCTTGGTCACCATACGGTGGCACCCTCACACACCTTAACAATTTAAGCCTCCATGAGCGGGGCGAACATAACGAGCTAGGAGCGATGTCGATGGTGGATTTTCTAATCTATGCCATCGGTGCCGTGCTCGTTGCGGCGATCACGTTTCTCGCGACCTATTTCTGGCTGGAACAGCGTGCCCAATCACGGGTGCGGTTGGCTCAGGCAGAAGCGGATCGCGTAACAGAAGAAGCGGAACTCACGCGACGTGATGCGGCATTGGCAGCAAAAGACGAAGCCATTCGTCTCCGGGGAGATCTCGATCGGGAGCTGACACAGCGCCGGAACGAAATCGAACGGATCGAGCGGCGGGTCGAGCAAAAAGAAGAGAGCATCGATTCCAAATCCGAAGCGCTCGAGCAGCGGGAACAGGGTGTGCGCCGACAGGAACAGCAACTCTCCCGATCACGCGAGACGTGGGATCAGGAACGCACCAAGCAGGTGCAGGAATTCGAGCATTCCAAGGCTTCCCAACTTCATGAGTTCGAGCAGACGAAGACTTCGCTGCTGCAGGAACTGGAGCAGGCCAAGGGCAAGCATCTGCAGGAATTGGAACGGGTTGCCGGGCTGACTGCCGACGAAGCGAAGCAGGAGCTGGTTGCGGAAGTCGAATATGAAGCTCGTAACATGGCAGCACGTCGCCTCCACCAGATAGAACGCGAGACGAAGGAAGAGGCGGATCGGCGGGCGCAGAAAATTCTCGCGACGACGATTCAGCGGATCGCAGCCGACTATGTGACCGAATCGACGGTGATGGTTGTGCCGCTCCCGAACGACGACATGAAGGGCCGAATCATCGGTCGCGAAGGTCGAAACATCCGGGCGTTGGAGATGGCTACAGGCGTCGACCTCATCGTCGACGACACCCCTGAGGCCGTGACGGTTTCCGGGTTCGATCCGGTTCGGCGCGAAGTTGCGCGACGGGCGCTGATGAAATTGCTGCAGGATGGGCGCATCCATCCGGCACGGATCGAGGAAGTCGTCGCGAAGACGCAATTGGAACTCGAGCAGATCATGCGGGAAGAGGGTGAACGGATCGCATACGAGGCGAACGTTCCTGGACTCCATCCAGACCTGATCAAGCTTTTGGGGCGTCTGAAGTTCCGAACCAGCTACGGCCAGAACGTGCTGGGTCACTCCCTGGAAGTCTCAATTATCAGTGCGAACCTGGCCGCAGAGCTTGGTGCCGACATCAATGTGGCGAAGACCGCTGGTCTTCTCCATGATATCGGCAAGGCCGTCGACCATGAAGTCGAAGGTCCGCACGCACTGATCGGTGCCGATATCGCCAAACGACTTGGACGCTCGTCCAAGATCGTCCACGCGATCGCCGCGCATCACAATGAAGAAGAGCCGCAGACAATCGAAGCGTTCATCGTGCAGACGGCTGACGCCATCAGTGGCGCGCGACCGGGTGCCAGGCGGGAGATGGTGGAGACCTATATCAAGCGCCTCGAAGCCCTCGAAGGCGTTGCGAACTCCTTCGAGGGCGTTGAGAAATCCTTCGCGATTCAGGCAGGACGAGAAGTGCGAATTCTCGTTCGACCGAACGCGGTGGACGATCTCGGAGCATCCCGGCTCGCCCAGGATGTGGTCAAGAAGATCGAGGAGACGCTCGAATATCCGGGACAGATCAAGGTTACGGTCATCCGGGAAACGCGAGCCGTGGATTACGCACGGTAGTGGTCGCGGTTGCGGTAGTGTCTTGGACCTGGATCGATAATTTGGACCAGAGCAATCGACTCCCGAGCTCCAACAACCCACTGCGCGCGGATGGAATGGCCAGCAGGCTGTTCCATCCGCGTTTTGCGTGAGAAACATTGGAACGGAGGAGATTCGACGATACTCGTGCGCTGATGCAGCGTAACAGCGTAGACTAGCGGCGGGCACTGGTGCAGGCGACCGATGTCCTGCCAGTGAAGAATCAGGCCATGTGCGGTGGCGGACCCTTTCATGCTGCATGTGTCGAACCATTCGCAGGGAATACGCGGCGTCCATCGCAGCACCCGGACTTCGGGTTAGTGGGGAACGAACAAGGGGGACCTCACGCATGAATCGGTTCTTTAGCAAGCTAGACCTGCGGGATATCAAGATCAGCCCGGAGGGTTCACGGTTTCCACCTGATGCGGACGAGCTCGAGGAAAATGTCGAGGCTGAGCGTGTCGCTCACGAAGAGCCACAGGCACTTGCCGTGACCGAAGAGATCTTTGAAGAGATGATCGTCGAATCCGGTTCGACAGCCGCATCCGAATCCGATACGAACGATTATGGCATTGCAGCGGTTTCGACGTGGGTCGAGAGTGCGTCCTCATATGATGGACAGGCATCTGTCATCGAGTCGGAGACGTTCGCCGATCATCACGTTGCCGTGAGCGATGAGCAGCCAGCCGCAGCTGTGGTCGGGGCATTTGCCGCTTCCGGTGGTGAGGTTTTGAAGGTTTCGGCGCGGTCACGACCCAGCGCGGTTGCCGGTGCGATTGCTGGAGTGGTTCGTGAGTCGGGGCGTGCCGAGGTGCAGGCAATTGGCGCCGGTGCCACGAACCAGGCCGTAAAGGCAGTTGCGATCGCCCGCGATTACCTCCGCGAAACGGGTATCGATGCGATCTGCTTGCCAGCATTCATCGATGTCACGATTGAAAACGAAGACCGTACCGCTATTCGGCTCGTCGTCGAAGCGCGATAGCGGACCGGGAGCGGTTGACGTTGTGAGGGATGGAGAGACTGCCAACAGCGTGTGGTCGAACGATATACCCGCTGGCATCGATCTGCACAGCCACACAACCGCGTCCGATGGATTGCTCGTCCCTGCTGACCTGGTTCTACGTGCCAGTCAGCGGGGTCTTTCCGTGCTTGGGGTCACCGATCACGACACCATCGATGGCATCGCCGAGGCGCAACTGGCAGCGGCCACGTTTGGTGTCACCGTCGTGGCGGGCGTCGAGCTTTCCACGTCGATCGATGGGAAGGATGTTCACATCCTCGGATATTTTGTCGATCCTTCCGACCAGCAATTTGTCGCCCGCCTGAATCAGCTGGCAGACGGCAGGAAGCGTCGAATCCTGATGATGGTCGAACGGCTCAACGCCCTGGGTCATCGGATCGAGATCGAACCGATCCTCGAACGAGCAACGGCTGGCAGTATCGGCCGCCCACATGTGGCGCGGGCGCTGGTTGCTTCGGGTATGGCAGCGAATGTGGGAGAGGCGTTCGATCGCTTCCTGAAACCGGGCAAGCCTGGCTGGGTGGAGCGAGAGCAATTCACCTCCGAGGACGCGATTCGGCTGATCCTGGCAAACGGGGCAATTCCGGTTCTCGCTCATCCCTATTCCAGCGGTGACGTCGAAGCTATCCTCGGACGGCTGGTTCCGGCCGGATTGCAGGGGCTCGAAGTGTTCTATGGCGAATACACCCCTACACAGAAAACTGATTTGCACGAAATTGCGGTGGGATGGGACCTGATTCCGACCGGAGGCAGCGACTTCCATGGACCGCGATGCAAGGAGGGTCGCGAAGGCCGCGAACTCGGCTCATCACCGGTTCCCGTTTCAGCATACGCTCAACTGGCGGCATTGCATGGAGTGAGCGTGCGATGACACCGAGCGGTTACGCGACTGCGGTGATCGTGGCGGCGGGCAAGGGCGAACGGTTCGGGTACGGCGGCAAGGTGCTGGCTGAGAGTGGTGGTCGTCCGCTGATTGCATGGAGCCTGGATGCACTACAGAACGCCGCAAGCGTCCGGAATGTCGTGATCGTCTACGGTTCACATACCGAGACAGCACTCCGTCGGATCGTGGATGCCGGATCGTGGACCAACATCACGGCGCTGGTAGCTGGCGGCGGCAATCGCCAGGAATCGGTGGCGTGCGGGATCTCCGCGATCGCTGACGATCCTGAGATCGTGCTGATCCATGACGCCGCGCGGCCGCTGGTTGAGTCAGCGCAGTTCGACGCCTGTGCCGAGCAGGCGTTGCTCCGTGGCGGCGCGATTCTCGCGGCGCCGGTGACCGATACCCTGAAACTGGTCGAGGACGGAGACATCACCGGGACCGTCTCACGTGCCGGATTGTGGGCGGCGCAGACACCGCAGGCATTTCGACTCGTCCGATATCGTGATGCGCTGGACGCGATCCGGGGCCGCGAACACGAGTTCACCGACGACGCATCGATTTTCGAGGCGTCGGGTGGCACGGTGTCGATCATCCCCGGCTCAGGTGCGAATATCAAAGTGACCCATCCCGGAGACCTGATTCTGGTCGATCTTCTTCTGCGTATGCGTGAGGATGCCGGAAGATCGTGAAGACAGGGAGAGGAGCGCGACCATGACTACTCGACGATATCCGCGCAGTGGATTGGGATACGATGTGCACCGATTCGCCGAGGGGCGGAAGCTGATGCTGGGTGGGGTCGAAATTGCCGGCAATCGGGGTCTCGACGGGCACTCCGATGCGGATGTCCTGCTCCATGCAATTGCCGACGCGCTGCTAGGTGCGGCGGTGCTCGGCGATATAGGACAGCACTTCCCGCCAGCCGATGAGCGCTGGCGCGATCTCGACAGCAAAATCCTGCTCAAGGAGGTGACGCTGCTCGTGACGCAGGCAGGATGGTTGCCTGTTCATGTCGACGCCACGGTGATCGCGGAAGCACCGAAGGTAAACCCGCATGCGGATCGCATGCGGAGCGAAATCGCGGCGTGTACCAGCGTTCGGGCGGAGGATATCAGCCTCAAGGCGACGACCAACGAGCGGATGGGCTTCGTTGGTCGCGAGGAGGGAATCGCGGCCCTGGCGATCGTCACGATTGTTCCGGCCGATGATGCCGATCAGCCGTGAGAGTGCTGCTGCAGCGGGTGACGCGGGCAAGTGTGACAATCGACGGCAGTGTGGCAGGTGAGATCGGACGAGGACTCTTGCTGCTGGTAGGCATTGGCGACGGTGACGGAACGGGTGAGATCGACCATCTGGTTAGGAAGATCGTGAACATGCGGATCTTCGACGACGAGGATGACCGGATGAATCTGTCGTTGCTCGATCTGATCGCGGCGGATGACTGCTCTGCCACGCATGAATCCGGCGATGCGGTTGGCGCGCTGGTCGTTTCCCAGTTCACACTGTATGCAGATACGCGCAAGGGGCGACGTCCGAGTTTCACTGGTGCGGCGCCGCCGACGCTGGCAGAGCCGCTTGTTGCCATGTTTGCGCAACGATTGGCGACATTCGGCGTTCCGGTTGCGCAAGGGCGGTTCGGCGCCGATATGGCGGTCCAACTTGTCAACGATGGTCCGGTCACGATCTGGCTGGACAGTGAGAACCTCCAGCGGCCATGACGCGGCGGACAGGCACCAGATCGAACGACGAGAGAATGAGACAGTGAGCAGCGAGCAGGCGCCCTCATCCGAAGAGCATAACGAAAAGGAGCGCGACAGGCGCGATCCGGATCCGGAACTTCGTCCGTTGCCGGATGGCGGTCTGGGTGAGAACATGCCGGATTGGCTGCGACGTCCGCCTGCATGGCGTGAGTTGCCGACTGCGGAACCAGTTCAGGCTGCACCGATCATGGATGTACAGGCGGCTGAGCGAGGTCGCGCGGTGGTCGAACGTGAGCTGGCACCCGAAGACACGTCGGTCATCGATCCCGGGAAGCTGATCGATTTCGAGGATTTGCCGGCATGGCTGCGCGAAGTTGGTCGCAAGCCGTCCACCGATGGTTTTCATGCGCATGGTGGCGAGGTTGACGCTCCGCTCGAACCTTCGCCAGTGACCGGTACGAAGATGCTGGAGGGACCCGCAACGCCTGTCTCGAATGCGTTCAGCGAAGGAGATTTCCATGCTGTCGCTGGGGCGATAGAGCCGAAGTTCTGGCACCAGGGCCGGTTTATCGCGTGGCTCGTGATCGCCTTGGCGATGGCAATCGTGCTGGTTATCCTTCTCGCCAGCGGAGCGCTTTGAAGGGAACCGTGAAGTGCCTTCGGGAGGGCGTGAAATGAATGATGACATCGAGCCGAGCACTGTCGTTCGGATGAGAGCGCCATTGCGCGGCGAGACACTCCAGTTGGAAGGGACGCTTTTCGCGATCGCGATCGAGGAATGGGAATCTCCGGGTGGAGTGTCCATGTGGATCGCGTCGCTCCATATCCATCACCAGGACGACGAGATCTGGTAGGTACTGGAATGAACACTGATAAACCCGAATCGGAACCGACCATCTCGTCCTTGAGGCAGGAGGTGCCGCTATTGCACCGCAGGGCGTCGCTCGGAACTATCGAAATCCGGGACCAGAGCACTTCCGCTACCTGCTGGTGATGCTGGAAATCGGAACGAGTGCGGCGTTTGATAGAGGCAATCATACGACGCCACGCAATGAAACCTCGATGCGTGAGCTGTTCCACGCGTTTGACTCGGAATGTATTGGCTGGCCTCACAACGATTGACGTTGACGTACAGTCCACGGCTTCAGGAGCCCGGCCGCCCCAGCTCCCAGCTACCCCAGCTATCCCGGCCACCTGTTCCTTGCCACCATTTATTGATGACCTCGGCGGTTTTGGCACGTATGCAGGTATGATGGAGGGTGATGTTCGATGGCATCTGCATGCCAGATTGCACGTGACTCATGACACACGACGATAGGGATGCGAGGAATACACCAGGATGCGAAACCTGCCGTTCGATCAACCCGGCAATTTTTACAAGGGCAACCTGCACATGCACAGCACCAACTCTGACGGGTTGCTCACTCCTGCTGATGCTGTCTCGGCGTATCGTGAGCGCGGATATGACTTCGTGTCGCTGACCGACCATTTCATGGAACGTTTCAACTACCCAGTAACCGACACCAGGCCATTTCGGCAACCAGGCTTCACCACGCTGCTCGGAGCAGAACTGCACGGAGAAGGGCTTCGTAACGGCGAACTCTGGCATATCGTCGCGGTTGGATTGCCCGAAGACTTCCCGAGGCAATCTCCCAACGAGAACGGTGCCGAGATCGCAGCCCGGGCAACCGCCGCAGGCGCGTTCATCACGATTGCGCACCCTCACTGGAATGGCGTGACGCAAGCCGACGCACTGAAAATCGAGGACTTCGACGCGATCGAAATCCACAACGAGGGCCATACCAACGATAGCGATCGAGGGAATGGCTGGATGCTGGCGGATGCACTGGCAACGACCGGCCTCCGCTTCTCGGTGACCGCTGGTGACGACGCCCATTTCAAGGTGCGTCCGGACGTCTTCGGCGGATGGGTTCACGTGAAGTCCGAATCACTCGAGCCGGAGGCGCTCCTTGCAGCGCTGAAGGCAGGGCGTTTTTACTCAAGTACCGGTCCCCAGATCCTCAATGTGGCGTTTACGTCAGCCGAGATCGTCGTGGAATGTTCGCCTGCGGAGGCGATCTTCATCGGTGGTCGTGGCTCGATCAAGTCCTTCGAACTTGGAAGCGATCTGACACGGGCGACTTTTCCGATCGGACCCTATGCAAGTTCGTTCTGCCGGGTATCGATTCTGGACAAGCATGGCAAACGGGCGTGGACCAGCCCTCTGTGGCTGGACGAGATCAACCTCTCATAGGCTCAGGCCCGCTCTGTCGTGACCGACGAACGATCCGCTTCTTGATGCTGCGGGCTGGGGGGTCCGACGATGAGCGAGCATCACGAGATCGCGCAAGCGTTTCGACTCGCAGAGATATCCCAGCAATACACTCGGACCGGTTCCTGCCCTTCTCAGGCATTCTTGGGATTGGGAAAGGAACCGCTGCCCCATGTGCAGGTGCTGGCGGGAACGCGGCAGTTGGCGATGCGCAATCGCTCCACGACACCTTCTAGCTTGCTGTTGCGATCATCCCATGCCGAGTGAACTGCGGCGGATAGCTCGGCCGAATGCGCGCCGGCAGAGTCGCTCGACCCCGGTGGACTTGCGGATGAGACGAATTGCGTCATGATATGCAGATAAGCCCGAGTTCATGTTCGGGATAGTCGTGCATCGACGGTCGTGTCCACGTCCGCGGTGTCCAAACAGGAGCTGAATCCGTGGTATTTCGAAGTGCCCTCGTGCCATCTCAGGAAGAACAGATCTACACGGCATCCGAGCCTGAAAAAAATCTGATCCCGATTTTCGACGGGCACAACGATACCCTGCTGGAACTGGCGACCAGTGGAAAATCCTTCTACGAACGAAGCAACGAAGGGCACGTCGATCGGATTCGGGCGAACGAAGGTGGCCTCGTGGGCGGATTCTTCGCAACCTGGGTGCCAAGCCTCGACCACGAGCCCGATGCGGCCGAAAAGGTCGTTGCCGAGCTTGGTGACGGTCTCAAGGGGATCGAGCTGGTCACTCCCGAAGGGTGGCTGTCGCTCGCCTATTCGCAGCAGTACACGTTCGCCGCACTTGCCACCATGCTTCGACTCGAAGCTGGCGAGGGTACGATCGCGATCGAGAACAAGGATCTCGGTTACGAGATTCCCGCCGATGTCCTGAGTATCGTACTGTCGGCTGCCGACCTCGAGGACAATATCGAGAGTGGTACATTCTCGGCCATCATGCACTTCGAGGGTGCCGAGATGATCGACGAGAAGCTCAATGCGTTGGAGACCTACTACGCTGCGGGAATGCGTTCCCTGGGTCTCGTCTGGTCGCGGTCAAACCGTTTCGGTCATGGCGTTCCGTTCGAGTATCCAGCCAGCCCGGATACCGGACCGGGCCTGACCGATCCCGGCAAGGACCTGGTGCGGGCCTGCAACGAACTCGGGATCATGATCGATCTCTCCCACCTCAATGAGAAGGGGTTCTGGGACGTGGCCGGGATCTCCGACTCGCCGCTTGTGGCGACGCATTCCAACGTCCATGCAATCTGCCCTTCTACCCGCAACCTGACCGACAAGCAGCTGGACGCGATCAAGGAATCCGACGGAATCGTGGGCGTGAACTTCAACGTTGGATTTCTGAGACCCGACGGCGCGCGCGATGCGAACACGCCGCTGGAAGTAATGGCAGACCATATCGATTACCTGGTCGACAGGATCGGAATCGATAGGGTGGCGCTCGGGTCCGACTTCGATGGCGCGCAGATGCCTGCCGAGCTATCCGATTGCAGCAAGCTGCCGAATCTCATCAGGGTCTTGCGGACGCGCGGATACGATGACTCGTCGCTCAAGAAGATCGGGTATCTGAACTGGGTGCGCGTGCTCGAAATAACCTGGGGGATGTAGCGTTCGGGGACGCTTTCAACACGCGGACGTTTCCGCTCCTCTTGCAACAGGCGCCGTTGAATCCCTGCGGAGGGGGTACATCGCGCATTGGCGCTGCGATCGTGATCTTGTAGGTGACCTATCAAATTAAATAAATAATATACCGATCGGTATAGTGACGGGTAGGTACAGGAGTTGCTACGAATCGAGGATTCTTACACGACAGTCAGTACATCTTCCGTACTCAGCAAGGATTGATTGTCGGTTCAAGCTCCCTCGGTTTCAGCGGAGACACATGTCAATCATGGCAAAGCTGGTCAAGACCGCGTTGTCAGGGCAACAGTGGTATAGATGATTGACTGCATTACCGCCCACTCATCCCTCTGATCGACCCATTCGGCTTCGCTCAGGCGGACATTTCTGTGCGACGTCAGTCCCGACAGCCTGGCGCTCAACACCCAGTGTTCGTGCGGATTCCTTATCATGGGGGATGACGTAGAGTCGGGACAGTCAGGCAACATTCTGGGACGTTCCGATAACGACTTCGGGAGTTGCAACTGATACTGTTGGAAAGTGTCCTGCTCGCTGTTGACGTGATGCGGTGCGTTAGTGCTCCGATACGAAGAGCAGAAGGCGTGCGCATGGGATCGACGGCAACCTTCCGAGTCAATCCTCCAGCCTCCGGCCGATTTCTGATCGAGCTCGAAGGGTTGGGATTTGCACTCGAGGTGACTGATTGGTCTGGCGAGCTTGACGCGTTCACGAATTGCACTGTTGAAGGGAAACCATGTGACACAATCAATCGCATTCGATGGTCTGTTTTCGTCTACACGGCGGCGTCTTGTAACGACAGGTGTTTTCGCAGCCGGATCCAGCCTGGGTATGCGCAACATTGCGAACGCGGGGTCACGATGGCCGGTTGCAGCGTTGTTTCCCCGACAGCAAGCGGCCACGCCAGTGTCACCGGCGACCGCCGAATCGATCGCCCAAATCGGACAATCCTCACTGGATGAGCTCGGTCTGCGCTCTGTCATCCTGCGCGTCGTAATCGATGGTGAAGAACTCGTGACCGCTGCCTTCGGTGAGTCGCTTCCGGGCGTGCCGGCAACGCCAGAGATGCACTTTCGCAACGGGGCGGTGGCGATCTCCTATCTCTCGATGCTGCTTCTGGTCCTCGTCGATGAGGGCAAGTGCAAGCTGGACGATCCGATCTCAACCTGGCTGAGGGATCTCCCGGATGCGGACAAGGTCACGCTCCGCATGCTTTCCAACATGACATCCGGATATCGCGACTATGTCTACGACACCGATTTCATCTCTCGCCTGTATACGGATCCCTTGCGTCAGGTTACCCAGTCGGAACAGATCGAAACCGCGCTCAAGGCACCCCGGCTGTTTGCCCCGGGAACGAACTGGGAATACTCTCATACCAACTGTGTCCTTCTCGGCAAGGCGATCGAGATCATTACAGGCCAACCGATGACTGAGTTGATGGATCGGCGGATTCTTGGTCCGCTCAAATTGACGAACACGACTGGCTCGTCCACCCCGTCCATTCCTGACCCCGTCCTTCATGCATACAGTTCGGAGCGTCGGCCCACCCTCGGAATCGATCCGACAATTCCCTTCATCGAGGAATCGACATTCTGGAATCCTTCGTGGACGCTCGCGCAAGGCACGGTCCAGACAACGAACATCTTCGACATGACGGCCTCGGCGATCGCAATTGGCGAAGGAACCCTGCTCTCAGCCGAATCGCACGCAGCACAGGTCGCGCCAAGCCTGATCGGCTTCGGAGCGCCGCTGGATGGCTGCTCGTCATGCCGGATAATGAGTGACCGCTTTAGCTATGGACTCGGGGTGGTGCTCGCAGGACCGTGGGTGCTTCAGAACCCGATGTTCAGCGGGTTTGCCGCCACTGAAGGCTATCTCGCGTCGCACAAAATCGCGATCGCCGTTTCCACCACATTCCAGGAAAGCAGTTTCGACGAACAGGGCAACTCGATTCATGGAAACGCGAGCACGGTCATCTTCAGGGCAATTGCCGACGCGCTGGTCCCCGAGCTGGCGACACCTGCGGCTTCCAGCTAGCCGCCAAGTATCGTCGCCACCTCTGTGGAGGGCATCTGGTAGGTCGGCAAGGTGAGGCAACAGCATTGCTGGCCCGGTGTCCGGTCATTCCTGCTCAACGACCGGGAACCCCTGTGCCTGCCAGCGTGCGTACTTCCACAGATTGATCGCGCGCCGAATCTGTCGAACATCGGCCGATTCCATGTTGGAGAGAAGCAACAGGCTGGTATCACTTTCCAGATGAATCGCGCGGATGGTGGCGTACCCATGACGCTGCAAGTTGTGGATGATGCGGGGGGTAAGGTTCAGTTCGTCGACAGGCGGCTGGATACGTCGCTGCAGCATGCGGACGGCTTCCTCGATCAGGCTCCAGACGAGAATCGGCACGCAGAAAATGACTCCAGTGGCCGCCAGCCAACCAACCGCAATCATCATCCCGGCACCAAACTCGGGGCTGACCAAAAACGGTCCCAGCAGGATGGCAAGACTCAGAAGGACGATCGTTGCCGAGCGGCGGATGGGGTCGACGGCAAACGGATCACTGAGTTGGGAGCCGCGTTCCATGGCATATCGATGGTGATGGTGGGAGTGATACCTGCTCATAACCTGTCTCGAACCCGGTGAACGAAGCGCTTCCTGCTCTTGACGCTTCCGCGAAATGTGGACGACAGTGGAGACGCGGCTCCTCTGTCGCTGCATGTGCAAAATATATCAGAGAGGGCGTCTGAGTCCCGCGGTCTGCCCGGTTGGAATAAGAACATATGTACTTATTATCTCGAGATCTATCGTAGTCGGGACATGCCCGAAACGCAAGAGGGTCGAGAAGTCGCTCTCGAAACAGGACATGATCCCTCCTGCTTCGACGATAGGATCGTGGTGCCGGACAGGGAATCGGCGAAATCCTAATCCCACGCTGACAGGTGGGCGTGCATTATGAAAGGCAGTGCCATGACGGTGTTTCCATACAGGACTCGCATCGCCGACGACATGCTGGACGATCTTCGTGACAGACTTGCCCGGACCCGATGGGCGGATGAGGTCGAAGGTGGAGTTGTTGAAAAATGGTCGGCGTCAATCAGAGACGCTTGGAATCGAACGAGACCTGTATGAACGCAAGGATGAATCAACAATCGATACGATCAACGCGATGTTACAGCAGAGAACGGCGGACATGTCGTTGCATGAGGTGAACGCTGATCTCAATGAGGTTCATCGCACGCTGGTCCTGGCAATTGCCGTGATGCCGGATGCAGGTCTTGCCGGTCCGTGGTCTTCTCTCGAACCGGAAATCCATGAGACGCCGATCATCGTTGCCCTGAAAGATGATTGTGCCGAACATTACGACGCCCATCGGATCTGGATCGAGGATCTTGTGAAGGATGGGGTGTAGATCCCGACAGCCGGCTCGAGGTGGGTGGGAGCGGAGCGATTTGTCGACAAGCTCCGCCGCGCTGCCCGACGCACTGCCCGCCGCGCTGCAATGGGGTGGCGCGCAGCGTTAGTGCATATTCAACGCTCCGCTAGCGATCCAGCAGCGCGATGAGCGCGGCGGATGACATGACGGGTGGTAGGCAGGCATAGTGCTCGCACACGTATGCAGCGGCAGCGGTTCCAGCGTTCTCGGGAACTGGACGGTTCGCCAACATCGGATATCTAGCTTCGGCGCTTTGGTTCGTGCCGTTCGTGAAGCCGAGGACGAGCAACGGTTCGTAACGCCCTGCGACTGTCGTGTGAAGTGCCGAGAAGTCGGCGCCATCCGTGTCTCCAGCGAGTACAAGATCGCGGCGCGGACTGAGCCACCGTTCAAGGACCGCGAGATAGCGGCCCATAAAGACAGGATGCGCACGCATCGGTTCCACCAGCGACGCCAGGGTGCGCTCGGCGAGGGCGAGAAGGCGATCGTCGTCGCGCAGGATCCCGAACGTCATCAGCAGGTCACAGGCGACGGCGTTGCCGGAAGGTGTCGCACCGTCCTGCAGGTCACGCGGTCGAATGATGAGCGATTCGTGGTCGGCGGCGGTATCGTAAAATCCGATCCCGGAAGGGTGGGGGAAGACATCGACAATGATGTCGAGCAGTTCGCCCGCAGCGTCGAGCCAGCGGATCTCCCCTGTCGCGCCGTAGAGCGCGATGAGACCGTCCGCCATGAAGGCATAGTCTTCGAGTGTGCCATTCCCACGAAGCGTGCCGTCCCGCCATGTGCGAGCCAGACGACCGTTCGCATTGCGCAGATGCGTGAGCAGGAAGTCGGCATTCCGGGAAGCAGCGGTTAGCAGTTCCTTGCTTTCGAATGCCGCTCCCGCCACCGCGAATGCCTTCAGCATGAGTCCGTTCCAGCTCGCGACGATCTTCTCGTCGCGAGACGGAGCGACACGGGATGCACGTCTCCGCAACAGGACGTTCGCGGCGCGTTCAATCAGGTTCGCGATCGAGGCGGGCGACTGACCGGAATTTTCGGCAAGTTCATCGATCGGTTGGACGATCGAGAAAATGCTGGAGCCTGAACCCTCGAAATTTCCCGACGTTGTCACGCCATAGTGGAGCTTGACGAGGTCGATTTCTTCAGGGGAGAAGTCCTCTGCCAGCGTTTCTTCGAGCTGCGCTTCGGTCCATACGTAGTATCTGCCCTCGACGCCCTCGCTGTCGGCATCGAGCGATGCATGGAACGCCCCCTCGGGTGAGGTCATGTCCCGCAGGACCCACGTCGCGATTGCTTCTGCGACGGCGCGGTAGTTCGCCTCATGGGTGATGCGCCACGCATCGAGATAGAGACTCACGAGTTGGGCGTTGTCATAGAGCATTTTTTCGAAATGGGGGACGAGCCAGATACGGTCGACCGAATACCGGGCGAATCCGCCGCCGATCTGATCGTTGATCCCACCGGAGGCCATTCGGTCGAGAGTCGTCAACGCCATCGCAAGCGCTTCGCTGGAGTTCGTTCGACGATGATGACGCAGAAGGAACTCGAGAATCGATCCCTGGGGAAACTTGGGCGCGTTGCCGAACCCGCCGTACTGCGGATCGAACTGACGAGCGACGGTCGCAAGCGCGTCGTCGGCAACCTCGATCGTCAGAACGCCCGCCTGGGGCACGGCGTCGCCGGCTTCCCGCAGGTAGGCGCGAATCTGGCCGGCGTTCTCCACAATCGCGGCACGGTTCGTTGTCCACGCCTGATTGACTGATTGCACCACTTTGAGGAAGCCCGGCATGCCCATCCTGTCTGCCGGTGGCCAGTAGGTTCCCGCGAAAAAGGGAACGCCCTCAGGGGTCAGGAAGGCATTGAGTGGCCAGCCGCCCTGTCCTGTCATGGCCTGAACCGCCGTCATATAGATGCTGTCGATATCCGGACGCTCCTCGCGGTCGACCTTGATACTGATGAAGTGCTGGTTGAGGTACTCCGCGATCGACGGCTGTTCGAAGGATTCATGCGCCATGACATGGCACCAGTGACAGGCCGAATAGCCGATGCTGAGCAGGATGGGCTTGTCCTCGGTCTTCGCGCGGGCAAGAGCTTCATCACCCCATGGATACCAGTCAACGGGGTTGTCCTGATGTTGTTGAAGATAGGGGCTGGTTTCGAGGGCCAGTCGATTGGTCACGGAACTACTCGCTTTCATGGCAAAGGGATTCAGACTTCACCGAGACGGCAGACGATCAATGCCGATCTCCTTATTACAATCATCGTACCGCCAACCGCGCGCGGCTTGACGAGTTTACCGACAGAAGCAGGGTGAGATGAGCACGACATCGATCGAGACTACGAAGACAGAGGGTAGCGAATCGCTCGCGACATCACGATTGGCGATTGTCGGTGCTGGAGTGATGGCCGAATCAATGATTGCAGGCCTGCTTGCCATGCAGATGATTGCCCCCGATCAGATCGTGGCGAGTCATCCGCGGGAGGACCGGCGGCGGAAGCTGGAAAGCCGGTTCGGGATCCACACCGTCGAGCGCAACGAGGAGGCGGTTGCCAACGCAGACCTCGTACTCCTGACTATCAAGCCCCAGGTGCTTGCGTCCGTCATGAAGCAACTGCGTGTTGTGCTTGAACCCGGTCAGGTGGTGATCTCGATTCTGGCAGGGGCGAATGTCGAGACCCTGCAGCGCGGACTGGGACATCAGGCGATCGTCAGGGTGATGCCGAACACGCCCGCCCAGATCGGCGAGGGAATGTCGGTATGGTGCGCAACGGATGCTGTCAGCACCGAACAGCAGGCGAAAGTCCGTGCTGCACTCGGTGCGCTTGGTGAGGAATTGCAGGTCGAAACCGAGAAATACGTGGACATGGCAACGGCGCTGTCGGGGACAGGGCCGACCTATGTGTTCCTGATGATGGAGGCGCTCGTCGATGCCGGTGTGCATATGGGATTCCCCCGTCGGATCGCGGAGCAGATCGTTCTGCAGACGGTGTCCGGATCGGTGTCGTTTGCGCGAAGTTCAGGCAAGCATCTGGCCGAGTTGTGGAACATGGTGACGTCGCCTGGTGGCACGAGCGCGGAAGCGATCTACCAGATGGAGAAGGGCGGACTCCGCACGGTCCTGAGCAAGTCTGTCTACGCCGCCTATCAGCGAACGCAGACATTGGCTGCGGAGCAGGAGAAGAGTATCGGAAGCGATGAGTGAACGTCTATTGGTCCGTTCGTCGAGCAAACATTCGGTGATCGAAAGCTAGCAGGGCATAGATCACCGTCGAGAGCGACCCATAATGCCTGTTCCTCATGCTGCAGTCACTACCTTTCCGACTCGTGCTTTCGTCTCATCTCCGCCATTGAGTGCTCCAGATGCTCCTCTACACCCTGATGTGTCAATCCGTATCGTTCGCCCACGCGATATAGAGATGCGTTCGTAACGAAATCGGCGTTCTCCAGGATCATTCGCGCGCGATCAGTCTCCTCGAGCATGGTTTGTTTTCCTGCTGAGCTAATGAAATCGTAGGCACGGAAGAGAAGAATCTGTGCACGAGTCGATTGCGCTCAACAATCGCACGCCGGCAGAGTTCAGCCTCTTGTCTTGAAAGAACATTTTCCTTCCTGAGCTGGGCGAATAGCGCCCCAGTGGTCTGCCTTCCCAAGCGTTCTTCGAGATCATCTCTTTGCTCAAGAGCAACCACCTCAATCCCGTAAGATGAGATCATGAGGAGGTTGATCAGAGCTTGTTCGAAGACTTGGGATATATACGGCGAGTCCAAACCGCGCAAAGGCCTCTTTTATTCGGGCATCTCCGTCGGATAAATCTAAGATCTGATCAATTCCTTCGCCAACAGGCGGCATATGAGTCTCCTTTTTTACTGGAGCACACTACAGGGAGGTTGGCGTTATTCCGTGGCAGCACCTTGGGAGCCTGGCCTGTGAGCGACATTGGGTAGCTACATCGGGCAGCGGCGCCAAGCGAAGGTGATGGGCTCCGCGTGGCTCGATATGTACGTGAGCCATTATTCAGCTCCGTTTCCAAAGCGAGCAGGGTTGCATGTTGGTCGCGTCCGTTGTTGTAACGCCCCACGAACGCTACGGGATTGGACGCCTTGGGAATCGGGCCCAAACAGCAATGTGACCACTGACCACGAGTGGGGAATCGGGACGTCGAGTCAGATTGCCTTACAGCGTTGGTTTTGACCGCTGCGGCTCGGGCAGTGAAGCACGGAGGCGTTCAGGACGAGGCACCGTCGACGCGGAAGGGTTCTTCGCGACGCTCGGAATGTCATGTGACCGGGGCACGATGCGGACCTGGCCCACTTTGACGCGGTCAGGCGCGCTTGAGCAGGGGCAGACGGGCGGCATAGCGTGAGACGAGTTCTTCCATGGCCTCGTCACCGCCGGGAAGATTCATGGTTGGAATGATGGGCGGCACGATGCCCATTTTCTGAAGTCGGCCAGCGGTCTCGACAATGATGGCATTGATGAGACTGATGCCGATCACCGAAGACACACCACCAGAGCGGGCATACGAACCCGGTATCTCGATCAACGCATCCCCAGCCGGGACATGAGTATCGAGGACCAGATCGGTGGCCTGGGCTAGCCGCTTTCCGGATTCGTGACGGGAGGGGGCATCGCGATAATGCACATCCGACGTGATGGCGATCGTTTGGGCGCCAAGCTCGCGCGCTTCGAGCGCCACATCGATCGGGACAGGGTTGACGCCCGAATTGCTGATGACGATCACGACTTCGCCTGGACGGATATCGTGCGAGGCGAGCACGACATGGCCGTATCCGCGCGTTCTCTCGAGGACAGTGGCATTGACCGATCCCAGGAAGGTGAGATTGATGTCCAGCATCGGATTGAGGGGCATCAGGCTGCCGGCGCGATGGAAGACTTCTTCGGCGACCATGTGGGAATGACCGCTTCCAAAAAGATGGACGATGCCTTCGTTTGCGATGCTGGCAGCCATCCAGCTCGCTGCGGTTTCGATCTTCGAACCCTCGGATTCCATAACGGATTCGATCGTGTCGTAGAGTCGGCGGAAGTAGTCACGATACAGGGGCATTGGTGATACATATCCTCGAGTATCTGCACACGGTGCGCGTGCAGTGCCTGTGAATGTTGCGACCGAAGCCAACGCTCATCACCGTTTGGACGCCAACGAAAGCGAGTGGGCGAGTGGATGAGAGGGATGCCGCGATCCAATGATACGTTCATCTTCCATGACGATGATTCGATCGGCAACGCGGACCCAATCGAAATGTGCTGCAAACCGCAGTCCGTGTCCGCTTCGGGTGACGTGGCCAGCAATACGGTATCCGGTTGAATGGGATTTGAAGCCGCATCGCAGGCGGCGATTGTAAGGAACCGTTTCGGATATCCATCCATTCGGCAGCTGCCCGTGGCGCTGCCCGTGGCGCTGCCCGTGGCGCTGCCCGTGGCGCTGCCCGTGGCGCTGCCCGTGGCGCTGCCCGTGGCGCTGCCCGTGGCGCTGCCAGCACAGGCTCTTCGGTCGGTCGGGCGGACATTGCTGCAGGACGTCAGCCCCTACAATCCGCCGCTGAATATCCAGCGCGCAACCGGATGATTCCGTGTGAGCGCCGGATCTCGTCGTGCTCGGTGGCCACTGGCCGCGTCCAAGTATGGTCGGCCGCCGCTTCCCTCTCAGCGTACACCGCGACAAAGATGCAAGAGACCCTGCGATCCTTTTTCGGATCGCAGGGTCTCTTGGGGAAAAGCGGCATATCGGAGTTCGAAGCGCGGAAGCTTTCACGGTCGGACTGTGTCTAGCTGCCGAGTTGGCAGGCCGCAAATACTTCCTGCGGAGTCTGGCCAAATGTGATTGTGAGTTTGCCCTGAACCCACTTGTTGTTCTGGATGCGTTGGACAACCAAGTCAACGGTATCACCCGGCTTGAAGTCGTAGAGCATCAGTGCCCAGGTGTTTGCCTGGGTGATCTCCTTGCCGTCGACCGAGAGGATGATGTCGTCTGGCCGCAGTCCCGCGTCGGCGGCAGGCGAGCTCCGCTGGACGTCATTGACATACATGCCGCTATCGGTACCGAGATCGTAGGCGGCGTTGAGGGAGGGATCAAGCGTGATGAGATCGGCACCGATGAATGGTGCTGCGATCGTGCCTGTGGCGATCAGTTCCTGGACGGCCTGGACGACGATGTCGCTTGGAACCGCAAAAAAGAGACCTTGCACGACATCGCTGCCGACGGTTGTGAGCCCAATCGTGTTGACGCCAACGACCTCGCCCTTCAAATTGAAGAGCGGTCCACCGGAATTGCCATGATTGATTGGGGCAGTGTGCTGGATGAGATTCGAGTAGTTCTGGCAATCGGCACTGCCACTACTGAACTCGTTTCGGCCAAGCCCACTGATGATGCCATCGGTCACCGTGTTGGTGAACGCGCCAAGCGGCGAACCGATTGCAATGATGGTCTGCCCCGGTTTCAACGTCGAGGAATCACCGAGCGAGACGAAATCCGGAACCTTCGACGCATCGATCTGGACGACGGCAAGGTCGTCACGGGGATCGGAGCCAATCAACTTGGCTGGCGCCTTGCTTCCGTCGGCGAGGATGACTTCAAACGCGTCGCCACCGGTCACGACGTGCCAATTGGTGACGATGTGACCTTCCTTGTCGATGATGAACCCGGTGCCGCTCGAATTCGCCTGCAAGGGAGTGGCGCTGTCCTGACCCGGGTCGTTGAGTTGTTGGAGATTGAGGACGGTTACGACCGCGTTGGCAACGTCGTCGACGACCGAGACAACGTCGGTGTCAGCAGTGGTCGCGGATTGGGCCGCGGTCACCGTCTGACTGATCGGGAGGAGGGAGGCCATGGCCACCACAAGGAACGTGAACGTGACCGAACGACTGCGATGGACGAGTCTCGTACCCAGACCGAATTGCATGCGTTTCCCCTTGATGATTGTGACGCTTGCAGGTCGAGTCGCCTGCCAGGAATGATCTGCTCGATTCCTTGCGATCATACCGCGTTCGGGACCACTTTTGGGGAAGGACACCGACGTCACATTCGGTGAGCGCGGGCGGCAGGATCAGCCTTCCGGGGTTGCACTTACCGGAGTGGCGGTTTCCGGTGCTGCGATGACCAGATTCGGGGTGTTGAATTCATATACCGTGATGTTCTCATAGCCACCTGCGCTTTGGACGAGGCTGCACGGCAAATTCCTGTCGTCGAGCGAAAGGGCGTAGTCGATCTTCGAGCCGTTGGACGTGGTATCGACGAAGGTGAATGCATCGCAGGCGCGGCCATCGACGAGAACCCGACCAGCCGGTGTTGCCGCACGGGCGCGAAGGTCATCGGTGACGGTGTCGTATGGAGGAACGATCGGCCCTGTGAGATAGGAGAGGCGCTGACCGACGATCGAGTCGGGGGGAACGATCGAGGGATCGACCTGCACCCATGTGTCGGCTCCAGCGAGCGGTGCGACCGCACCGACAACAAATGCTCCCTTAAAGAAAACGGCCCCGCTGATTGCAATCTGGTCGTCTGATGGTTTGCCGCCGGTGGTGACGACAACGCGGCGGGACGAGGGCAGCACCAACTCCTCGGTCGTCACCGTCTGATCGGGAGGCGGAGTGCCGATCGAATCCGATGAGGTTCCGGACCACGTGATCTCGCGAGAGTTGCGGACGGTTGGCCACGCAGCGTCGATACGATCGATCAGGCTGCCCACGGAGATCTGATCGGACGTGAGCGTCGGTGCAGGACCATTGGTCGGTCCGCTGATAGGTTCGACGGTGGGATCGGGACCTTTGCTGGTGCCGCTTCTACACCCGGCAAGTACCATGACACTGACAAGGGCGATGGTTACGACCGTGGCGAGCGAGCGACTACGACGATGATGCGTTTCAACCTTGTGTTCGAATCGTCGGAGCATGCTGGTCCGTTTCCATTGGCAGGCAGATGTCGATCCGTGAAGTGGCGCACTTGAAACCGAATGCGAGTGCGATGGCAGGTGCGAATATGCTGTCGGTCGCCAGTCGCGGCGTGCTCGTGAGGTTACCAGAGATGGGTGGTTGGACGTCAAGAATGCGGCACACATGCAGAACAGCCGGTACATCGTTGCACCGGCTGTTCCTGATTTGCGAGTGGGAGCGAGACCTGCGGATTACGTGGCTGGAGTGGCGTTCGGCTCGGTCGTGCCTGCGGCTGGCTCGACCAGATAGACTTCAACCTTGGTCTTGTCACCGTCCTTCTCAAGTGTGGCAACGCCGTAGAAACCGGAGTCATTCAGCGGCGCGAGGCCGATGTACAGCTTGTCGTCGATGACGGTGCCACCGATGTCTCCGCAGGCGATGTAAACATTTGGCTCGGCAGCGCTCTTATGAACGTTAATGGCATGCGCATCGGCGAGCATGTCATCCAGCTTCATGTCGACGGAGGTCGAGGAAAACAGAACGCGAGGTGCGGTCAGGACGCCTGCGGGATCCGTCTTCACGTTTCCATCGCCGTCCTTGCGAGGTTCAACGTTCTCGAGACTCTGCTGCGGTGCCGGATCAAGCGTCGCGCAAGTTCCCTTGTGGACGTGCGCCAGATGAGATTCCTCAGGCTTGACTGGAGTGTCCTGAGCAAACGCAACGCTGCCACTGCCGAACATCAGCGTGCTTGCGAGTACGGCGCCCAGGCTCAACATACGCAACGACGTAAGACGGTTCATCGATAACCTCCCGAAAAGCAGGCCACATCAGTCGATCCGGCCCGAATAGAATGTCCATTCCACCCAGTTTTGTCTCCCTGAAATAAAGCAGAAATCATGCCAAGGTGGACGCTGGATCTAGGTTCACATTTTCGGATCGGCTGGAAGAAGGGCGTTGAGCGCATGCTGGAGCGCCCTCAGATGCTCGTCCACTTCGGGAGAATGCGTCATGTTCTGACGTGCAAGTGCCGCCAGCGAGCGAGCGAGCGAGCTGGTTTCCTTGACCATGCGGGTCTCATCGAAGCGGGGAGTGGCGACGAGGCTGGAAAGACGCTTGAGGCGTTGACGGGATTCTCGTGTGCCTTGCCTGGTCAGGCCGATGGCGTCCAAAAGGGCAAGCGATTGAACTCGCTGGCGTTGGGGATCGTCCGTGAGGGCAAGATCGCGCAGGTTTGCCAACGCTGCGTGCACCTCGGCAGGAGGCATGTCGTCGGGGAGTTGGAGATCCCGGAAGGCACGAGCGATGCGAGTGGCAACCTGGGCGGAGAGCTGATCCGTGACAAGCATGTGACGCAGAGCCTCCTGCCTGACTTCAGGCAGACCCTGAAGCAGGCGACTCTGCTTTTCGCTGAGCCTTCCGGCCTGGATGTTGGCCTGCGCCGCGGGGTTCAACTTGCCCGTGCCAAGCAGCTGGAAGAGGCGACTGCGCTTGATGCCAACCGCTTCCGCAACCTGATCCCAGGGTGGATCACCGAGCTGGGAGCGGAGCGAGCGGAGGGCGGCCGCGCGGTCGACCGCGTTGAGATCATCGCGAACGATGTTCTCCATCAACTGCTGAAGGAGGCGACGCTCGGCAGGGATCTCACGAACGATGGCGGGGATCGACGTCTGGCCGGCGAGTGCGGAGGCCCGCCACCGGCGTTCTCCATGAACAACGACGTAGATATCCTGGTCGTCGTCATACCTCACGACGATCGGTTGAAGAACACCGTCGGAGCGGATGCTGGAGGCAAGTTCGTCGAGGCGGTCGGCGTCGAACATGCGTCGCGGTTGATTCGGGTCCGCAACGATTCGGGCGAGCAGGATTTCGCGGGCGTCGGGTAGGTCGGTCACTCCGACCGCGCGTGGGCGGGTGTCGGTGAACAGCGCATCGACGGTGAAGCGGCGCCTGGAGCGTCCGGTTTCAGACATGAGAAGGCTCCGGTTTCGATCGCGCGTCGTCGCCCGCCTCTTCGAGCCAGGAAGCGATCTCGCGGTAGGCAGCGGCGACGGTCGACTTCGGCATGTACTGGAGGACGCTGGTTCGCTCGGCGGTGGATTCGGCACCCTTGACCGAGAGTGGGATCGAAGGCAGGAGCGGATACTGGCTGAACTGTTCCCGCAGTGTCGTGAGCATGTCAGCCGCCAGGCGAGACGAGTGATGAACCTTGGTCGGCAGGAAACCCAGCACACGAAGCTCGGGATTCAGGCGCTTGACGCGCGTAATCGTTTCGAAGAGGCGGGTCAGAACCATCAATGAGAGTGGATGAGGCTCAATAGGGATGATGAGTTCATGGGCTGCCACAAGGATGTTGATGGAAATGATATTGAGGGCCGGAGGTGAGTCGATCAGCACCATGTCGTAGGCGGACAGATCGGCGGCATCGATGCGGTGGTCCAACTGGCGCTCGCGTTCAAGCACGTTCAGCAGTTCCAGCTCGGCGGCGGCGAGATCCGGATGGGAGGGAGCGATATCGACGCCCGCGATCGAGGTCGGCAATGCGACGTCGGCGATACCGACTTCATCATCGAGCAGCAGGTCGTAGACCGACAGGTCAATGGCGGCAACATCGATTCCGGTCGCCATTGTGAGGCTGGACTGGGGGTCGAGATCGACGATCAGGACGCGATGACCGCGTTCGGCGAGGGCTGCTGCGACATTGAGTGTGCTGGTGGTTTTGGCGGTACCGCCCTTCTGATTGAAAAAGGCGATGATGCGTGTCATGAACGGTTTGTCCCATGCTGATGTGAACTGTCTGGAGGTTATTCAACCACACGATCAGTTTGGCATTCTGGTGGGAACGAGGCAAGGAAGGAGTGACGTGAACTCGATGGATTCGCATGCGCGAAACAGCCTCCGTGATTCGAGGGACGGGTTGCGGGTGTCCGCCCCTGGAGCACGTTGACCGTTTCGGGTGGTGGAAAAATCATCTGATCACGACGCGTTATGCAATTCCGGCACCCATAACTCTTCGGTGACTGCCGTCTTGGGACGCGGTCCGATTGCACCCGCCACGACCAGGAGCGCACTGCTGGCACCCTTTCGGAGGCGGAACTGGAACGATGGCTTGTTGCTCGTTTCCGCGAGATATTGTCGCAGCATGCTGCGTTGGATTTGCGCCTCACGTCGTGCGACGGCGTGCTGTAGCTGATACTCGACGACGTCATTCATTGGATGCATTGTGTTCGACTCCAAATGGGACCTGAATCAGGTCTGGCGGACGGACGGAAAGGTTCATGATGATCGAGGTCGGATGAGAACCTGTGGGATCGCAATTGTATTGATGAAACATAAAAGCTCCTTTGGCGTAAGTGAACGCAAAATACCGACGCGAAGAGCTTCTCTTTCGCGTATTCGACTCGCCCGCCCTGTTGGCTGGCGCGAGTCATGACCTGCTATCGATCGTCTTTGGGAATCGCTCGCGGCGACGTGTCATGCGCGCAAAAAACCCCGGTTGCCATGCAACCCGGGGTCTGACCACGCACGTTCGTGCAGTTCCGATGTAGTTCGAACGCTACATCATGGACATGGTTTTACCACAGATTGAGGGGTGTTTGAACAAACAAGGACTTGGGTTGGCTTGTACATGCTGTTCTCCCTTTCCATGGCTCATGACCAGTAGATGCCGGACACATAGTTCGGAGCTTGCGCGCCGTGAAAGGATCGACTCTCGCGATCGGATCGCTTCATCGCGCCTCTCAGGCACCACCAGATAGTACCGGTTCATCGGCAGGATGTCAATAGGAAAAATCATTTTTCATTAAATAGCGGAAATCCGGTTGGGGGAAGAGCTTGTGACGGTTATCGTATCGCTGTCGTCTCGTGCAGGTGTGGCACTGAGGCTTGGGGTCGGGATTGCTGAAGCCACGGCCAATGGATTGGAAAAGGATAGGGCAGCAGCCGGTTGACGAGCGCGGAAACCGCGATTACGGCCCATCCGGCCACGGCATCGAGCCAATAGTGATTGCCGGTGACGATCACCGTGGTGACGATCGCGACGTTCCTGATCGTCGCGATGGCATAGCCTGCCCGGCGCCAGGGTAGATACGCCGCAAGCGCGATCGCACCGAGTGTCGTCCAACCGACATGCATGCTGGGCATCGCCGCATATCGGTTCGCGCTCACGAGGCCACTCTCGCTAAAATAGTTCGGTCCCCATACCTTGAGTGTATCGACGAACGCGTAGCCATACTCCTGCATGAATCGAGGCGGTGCGAGCGGATAGATCGCGTACCACGGTGTGGCGATGGCCATGCTGATAAAGAACCAGCGTCACATGTAGGCGTCACATGTAGCGCCATTGCTCGACTGCGAAGAACATGGCGATCACCATGCATGCGTAGAAGACATACATGTAGTTCGCGTGGAACTGATTGAACAGTCTGATGACCCATACAGGCTGCGAAAAAACCCGGCTCTGAAACTGGAGTTGAAAATCAAGGTGCAGCCACGATTCGAAGTGGAGCACATCGCGAGCAGTTCCGAACGCAACATTCTCTGCCCGGGCGATGAAGGTCTTCCGGACAACCTTGTAGATCTGGAACATCGCCAGAAAGAGCATGATATGGAAGAAAATGAACGGCAGAAGTCTCGGCAATCTGGATGCCAAGGGGAATCCGGGAGAGACATCGCTCGTCCCGGGCCGAAGATACGTGCGCTGCAACATCCGTATTCCTCGTGTCGAGGTGCCGTTGCCTGCCGGCACATATATTTCATCCGAATTGATCCAACCACGCGCTGGTCGTCCGAAGTTGAAGATCACTTCCGGTGCCACGAGGACGTGAGGCGGCTAGATATACCCGCGAAGCTTGTCGAGTTCGATGGTTACGACACGGCTGAACTCCGCCGCGAATTTCTCCGGAGTTGAACCCAGCTGCTCAATGCCCTCACGATACTTGACGAGGAACGCGGCAGCGGCGTTGGGATCGAGCGGCTTCTCGTTGGCATCGGCAGTGCCATTGAATACGACGATGTCCGCACCATCGGCCGCCGAGTTGAAGGAGAGCGCGACCTTTGGATTACGCTGGATTGCCTTGATCCGCGCCGATTCGGGATTGGAAAGCATCAGGACCCGGCCATCATGCCAAAGGAACCAGATGGGATTCGGATGTGGTTGACCTCCCATGCCGCTGGTCGTCAGCCACGCTATCTGATCGGATTCGAGGCGAGATTCCGCGTGTTGGCCGAACTCGCCAGAGAAGTCGATTGTGCTCAACGGGTAGCTCCCTCATCGTGGCGACGTGATACACGGGATCTGACAGATCAGGATTTGACGCCGCCGATACGATAGTTCGGCGCTTCCTTGGTGACCGTGACGTCATGGGGATGACTCTCGCGGAGCCCGGCCGACGTGATCTGCACGAACTGGGATTCGGTTCGCAGCACGTCGATCGTCGGTGCGCCGACGTAGCCCATGGCGGATCTGAGGCCACCGATCAATTGATAGACCAGCGGCGCGAGCGCTCCCTTGTAAGCGACGCGCCCCTCGATCCCTTCCGGGACCAGCTTCTGCACGTTTCCGATGTCCTCCTGGAAGTAGCGATCCTTGGAGAACGAACGCGCCCGCATGGCCCCGAGCGAGCCCATGCCGTTGTATTCCTTGAATCGCTCGCCCTGAAAGACGATCACATCGCCGGGGCTTTCATCGAGCCCGGCCATGAGGCTGCCGAGCATGACGGCGCTGGAGCCGGCCGCGAGCGCCTTGGCGATGTCGCCGGAATACTGGATCCCACCATCGCCCACGACAGGGACGTCGAGGCGGGTCGCCGCTTGTGCGCAGTTGTAAATTGCGGTGATCTGCGGCATGCCGGTACCAGCGACGACACGGGTGGTACAGATCGAGCCGGGACCGACGCCCACCTTGATTGCTTCCGCGCCGGCTGCAATCAGCGCTTCGGTGGCCTCGGCGGTGACGACGTTGCCGGCCATGATCGGGATCGGCAAGCGTCGCGAGAGGCTCTTCACCATCTCGATGACGCCGGTGGAATGACCGTGGGCGGTGTCGACAACCAGAAGATCGACACCGCGTGCGACCAGCGCATCGGCACGCTCCTCCGCGTCCTTGCCGACTCCGACGGCCGCGCCGACGCGCAGGCGTCCGCGTCCGTCCTTGGTCGCATTGGGATACTGAATCTTCTTCTGGATGTCCTTGACGGTGATCAATCCGGTCAGGAACCCGTTGCGATCGACGACCGGCAGTTTTTCGACTTTATGCCGATGGAGGATATCGCTCGCCTCGTCCAGCGTCGTGCCTGCCGGAGCGGTCACCAGGTTCGCGCTCGTCATGACATCGGAGATCAACTGATCGGTATTGCTGATAAAGCGAAGGTCCCGGTTGGTAAGGATACCGACGAGTCGGCCGCTGGTGTCGGTAATCGGAACGCCGGAGATGTGATAACGCTCCATCACGGCCAGCGCCTCAGCGACCGGCCGATCCGGGCGCAAGGTTACCGGCTCGACGATCATGCCCGATTCCGAACGCTTGACCTTGTCGATCTCGGCAGCCTGATCCTCGATCGAGAGATTGCGATGGACGATCCCGATGCCACCCTCGCGGGCCAGCGCGATTGCGAGGCGGGCTTCGGTGACCGTGTCCATGGCCGCCGAGACGATGGGAATGTTCAGTTCGATGTCCCGGATTAGCCGGGTCTTGGTCGAGACATCCATGCCGATGACGCTTGAAGCGGCAGGTACGAGCAGGACATCATCGAACGTGAGGCCGATACCGACGAACTTATCCTCCCGCATTGGACGAGATACTGATGGAGCCACCGCATCGACTGAAGGCGCGGACGGCGATGAGGCGGCGAGCGGAGTAAGCGTCTGATTCATGTGGTTTTCAATCTCCTGTGTTCTCTTCGGAGAACGAACATGTTGCCCGCCGAACGTCTCTGCGAACGCTCGATCGCGATTACCCGGCTGGCATCGTGGACGGGTTCGAACCGGATGCAGATGATCCTCGGCGTTGAGGTGGACCGAGGGCTGCACGAGCAATCAGCTCATTCACGAAGGCGTTGTAGGCGTCCCCACCCTTTGAAGACGAATCGTACTCGGATATGGATTGACCGTAGCTCGGGGCTTCGGCCAGCCTGACGGAACGAGGGATAATGGTGGAGAAAATACGATCGGGGAAATGACGGCGTACCTCCTCGACAACGAGGGTGGAGAGTCGCGTGCGCCCGTCGAACATCGTCATCAGAATGCCGACGACGTCCAGGGTCGGATTGAGGTGCCGCTTGACCAGATCGACGGTGGTGATCAACTGGCTAACGCCTTCCAGCGCCAGAAACTCGCACTGAATGGGAACGATGACCGCGTTGGCGGCGGTCAGGGCGTTGACCGTGAGGAGGCCAAGGCTGGGCGGCGAATCGATCAAGACGACGTCGTAAAGGGGGCGGATGACCGCACATGCGCGGGAGAGACGTCCCTCGCGATTGACGGCGCTGACCAATTCGACTTCGGCGGCGGCGAGCGTGGCGGTGGTTGCGAGGAGATCGAGACCGGGACGAACGTCGAGGACGATGGCCTCGACGATCGGAACCTCCTCGACGAGGACATCGTAGGTCGAGCCGGGCAAGTTGGATTTATCGACGCCCAGCGATGACGTCGTGTTGCCCTGGGGGTCGATGTCGATCAGCAGGACACGGTACCCGCGAGCAGCGAGGATCGTGGCGGTATTGACCGCTGTGGTGGTCTTGCCGACCCCGCCCTTCTGATTGGCGAGGATGAAAATGCGGGCGTTCGGATTTCGGGACACGGTGGACTGATCGATCTGGTGGGTGGAATGCGTGTCCGTCAATGGAAACCAATGGTGAAAGGGGAAGCGTGGAACGCCAGAGAGAACCCGCCTGGCGCAGAACTGAGCCACGACTGGTATCAGGACATGGTACCAAACGCCGCCGTTTCCCTCAATCGAGCAGCAGAAAGGGCGCCGTCATCATGACGGCGCCCTTTATCGATCTGAACGGTTATTCGATGACGGAGACTTCTGTTCCCAACGGCGCCCAGCCATACATGAAGGCGGCGACATCGAGCGGCTGATTGATACAGCCATGGCTCATGGGATTGCCGAAGTTATTGTGCCAGTAGGCACCATGCAGGGCTTCCGCGCTGAGACTGAAATACATGACATTGGGAACATCCGTCACTTCCCAGGGAATATCACCAGCGACACCGTTGTCCTTGGCAGCATTCTGGAAGCCGGTCACTTCCCCTGTCTCGTTGGTAAAGCCGGCCATCGTTTGCTGAGGGAACTTGAGACGGACATGGAACTCGCCGGGGGACGTCACGTTCGGTGCGAGACCACTGCTGATGAGCGAGGTGAGAACGGTCGTGCCGCCCTGATAGACGTACATCGTTTGTTCGCTCAGGCTGACGACGATCGAACGGTGACCGGAGAGCTGCGTGGTATCCACCCCGCCCGGATTGTCGGCGGTCATGAACGATGATTCGTCGTATTCCGGGATATCACCTTGGTCGATGGAATCTGTGACGAAGCCATAGCTTGCCGGATTCTCGGATGGCAACGCCGCAACGGCGACTCCGCTATCCGATTCGTACAGCAATCCGTTCTCGTAATACTGAACGGTCCGGCCGCGCTCGAGGTGGGGCTCGCTGATCGGTGGTCCCAGATAGAAATCGCCCTCGTTGGGGTCATACCAAGCCTGATAATCGCCTGCAATGCTGAACCCGGTTACGTCACTGAACCGGCCACCAAGTTCATTCACGACTGAGGCGCGCTTGGAATCCGCGGCGGGAACGACAAATGCAGTAAGACGAGGATCGGCACCGGTGCGTCGGCTATCGGCACGCAGGGAGTCGCGTCGCTCGGCAATGAGTTGAGTTCCAACTGGCATCAGGCGAACGGTTGGGTCCTCGGTGTTCAGCCAATCCGGATTGTATTGAAAAATGCCGCGTTCGAACGCCTGACTGTACAACCCGTTGGACGCTGCAAACGGCTCGGAGATGGGATTGCCATACCCGGACGCCGATCCGGTGGTTCGCCAGTAATCGAGCATCGTACCACTGACGGAGTGGCCGGTCGCAGAAACAAAGACCTGCATCGTCGTCTGACCCATGTCTGGCGGGATCAGGTTGGCGGAAAGATTCTGGATCGAGGACGTGGTCGCGAGATCCTGCGCCATGGCAGACCGGCCGATGATGGCCGGGACGACGAACGTGGCAGAGAGCGCGCCAACAGCGGTGGTCTTCAAGAGAGATCTGCGAGAGATTTTCATCATTGTCTTTGGTTCCCCTCAACGCACGCAATGAACGCTATTGCTGGCGGGCACAGCAATTTTCCAACCGATTCGATCATACCCAATCGTGGGTGGCCGCCTCTTCCACCGATTCATACGCACGAAGTCTCTCCGTGGATGGCTCAGGATGCAGCATTCATTCACTTGTTCAGACGGGGCCGACAGAGATTTACCGCGTCGCGCAGGGTACGGACGGATTCTCGCGCAGCGGATGCGTAATCATCACCATCGCTCGCATACATAATGCTCCTTGACGCGGAGCAAAGCAATCCCATTCCTGAAGAATCCGCACCGGTCTCAAGGGCCTGTCGAATGTCGCCGCCCTGAGCACCGAGACCGGGTAGCAGGATCGTCTGGGTCGGGCAGTGCGTGCGGACGGCCCTGAGTTGTTCCGGATACGTTGCGCCTACCACGAGGCCGATGCTGGCAGGATATCGCTCGTTCCATTCACGGCATCGAGCGGCGACCTCCAGGAAGAGTGGGGCCGATTCTCCGTTGTCAACGATCAGGTCCTGAAAGTCTCCACTTCCCGGATTGCTGGTCTTGCAGAGGATGAAGACCCCCCTGGTGGCATCATGCAGGAAGGGAACGATCGAATCTTCTCCGAGGTAGGGGCTGACGGTAATCGCATCGAAGCCGAATTCGTCGAACCACCCATGGGCATACGCCTCAGCGGTCGAACCGATGTCGCCTACCTTGCAGTCGAGGATGACCGGTATGCCGGCAGGTATCGCCTGCCGCACGTGCCAGAGGGCGTCGAAGCCTGCCCGGCCCAATCCAACGAAGAACCCGAGATTGGGTTTGAATGCCGCCGCATAGTCCGACGTTGCTTCCACGAGGGAGGTGCAGAACTCGACCACGCCGGCGGGCGATGCGTGGATGCCAGCAGGCAGGCGGTCCAGCGAAGGGTCGAGCCCGACGCAGACGAGCGACTCGCTGCTCTCCATGCGCTGGCGCAAGCGATGCTCGAATGAAGCGTCGTGAGGCGTTGATGGCATCTATGGTCTCCGCAGGTGGACATGAATGAATCGCGAGCATCGAACGAGAAGGTCGTTCTCACGCTAGAATACGCAAAAGAAGGTCTGCGCGGCATTTGATTGCATTGTGACAATGCGGAACATCTGTTTTCCGACTATCGACGGTTGTACACTCACGTCGTGATGAGCATGAACGGACACACCTGGCTTGTTCTGGATTCTGTCCCGCGAATGTCTGAACGGGTCCCGAAGATCCCGAGTTTCAGCGTTGAGTGTTGCATGTTCCCGCATCATTACATGATGAGATCCTGGCAGGTTGATGTCGAGACGAGAACCTTCCTTTGGCGTAGAAAACGATGAGGTCGCTGACTTGGCACTTTCCCGGCAAGGTACAGAAACCGGAACAGATCCGAAGCGTCCCCATGATGGCGTTCGTGGTGAGCATGGCTGGACAGGGCACATGCCGACGCTGGCCGATGTCTTCGTGGCGCAGAAGGTGATTCGGCCCTACCTGAAGCCGACGCCGCTTCTCGACTCAGAGTTGCTTTCCGATCGATTCGGATGCCGGATCCTGATTAAATGCGAGAACTTCAACCCGACCGGCGCGTTCAAGATCCGGGGAGGGATCAACTTGCTGAGTCGATTCGGTCCCGAACAGCGTGCACTCGGTGTCGTGGCGGCGTCGACCGGTAATCACGGGCAATCGATCGCCTATGCGGCGCGACTGTTTGGGATACAGGCCACCATCTATGTGCCGTCGCAGTGCAACCCGATGAAGGTTGCTTCCATGAAGCGGTTGGGTGCGCAGGTCATCAGCGAGGGGGACGGCTTCGACGAGGCGTTCCGGGCGGCCGAGCTCTTCGCGACGGACTCGGGAGCGCACTTCGTGCACTCGGCCAACGAACCGGATCTCATCGCTGGAGTCGGCACGTATGTGCTGGAGATTCTGCAGGATGAGCCCGAGATCGATGCGCTCTTCGTGCCGATCGGCGCGGGGAGCGGCGCCTGCGGAGCGTGCGTGGCGGGAAAGGGAATCCGTCCGCAGCTGCAGGTGATCGGAGTACAAGCGGAAGGAGCACCTTCTGTCTATGACTCGTGGCAGGCAAGAACGCTGGGGGAGATCGCGGTCGCAGATACCTTCGCGGAGGGGATTGCGACCCGGCGATCGTTCGAATTGCCGGCGGCAATCCTGTGGGATACTGTTGATGACATAATGTTGGTCTCGGATGCCGAACTGCGGCGTTCGATTGTCACGTTGCTCGAGGCTACCCACATGGTTGCCGAAGGCGCGGGAGCAGCAGCATTGGCTGGAGCCTGGAAACGCCGAAACGATTTCGCCGGAAAGACCATTGCGGTGGTGCTTTCCGGAGGAAACCTGACTTCCGATGCACTCGTGCAGGCTTTGACTGAGGAGCGTTTCTTATGAGTGGATGGATAGAACGATTGGCTGGTAAAGGCAAGCGCGGGGGCAGCGGTGTGCTCGTGCAGATCGCACGGGAGGTCGTCGGTCGACGGCGGTCGTTGCAAGGCGCGATTAGCGAAGTGCGGCACCCTGCGGTACTGGACGCGCTGTCTGACGATGATTTTCGGGAGCTGGACGAATTGATCGTCGAGCGGGTCGACTCCGACCGCGAGTTCGCGCAGGTTCTGGCGCGTCTCACGCATGCGGCGGCCCACGCCAAGGGTTTCGACCGGCAAACAGTCGATGCCGCGCTTCGGCTGGACACGATGTTGCCGGCAGATGATCCGGCCCGGGAGCGGGAAAAACTGCTGGGTGATGCCTATCGCGCCGCACAGCGAGCCGGGTATGTGCAGGGCGGCCGTCGGGCGCTCGCACGACTCGGTCAGCGGGCTGCCAGTTCCGGAGATGCGGAGCGCGCGCGCGTGCTGTTGCAACAACAGATCGACCTCGGGCCTGAGAGCGACGACGGCGAGGACGAGGTCAACTCGTCGCTTTTGCTTGGGGATCTGCTACGTCGAGACGGCGATGCGGCACGGTCCGTCGAACTTTTCGACCGCGCGGGAACGTCTGCCGCACGGATCGGCTATGTCAGCGGCCTGGCTCCCGCCTTGTTGCGGCAGATCGATATGAAGCGAGCGATTCTCCCCCCGCAGGATCTTATCCTCCTGCAGCAGGATGCTCTCGATGCGGTGGCAGTGACCGGGGACGACGCGGTCCAGGCGGCGCTGATCATCGATGTTGCCCAGGGATTTGTTGCGATGGGCCGCAACGAAGAAGCGCTTTCCCATCTCGAAGACGGACTGGCGTTTGCCCGGGACATCGGCGATCTCACGCTGGAGAATCGATGTCTGGAGATGCTCTCCGTCGTCGAAAGCGATCTTGGACGGCACAACACCGCGATCGAGCGCGATCACGACCGGATCGAGGTCGAGCAACGGTTGGGAGACCATCCACGGGCGGCGGCTGATTCGTTGGCACATGCAAAGACGTTGCTCTCGATGGGCAGGGTCGAACAGGCGCGTGATGCATTCCAGCAAGCGATCGATCTGGCGACGAAGATCGGTGATCCGGCGCTCGAACAACGGGCGGCGGGCGGTTTAGGCGTGACCTATTCCCAGATGAACCGACCGGTCGAAGCGCTCAACCAGCTGATGCACGCACTGGAGATCGCGCGTGCCGAGGGCGACGATCTTCACGAGGCGCAGTGGTTGGGGAGTATCGGCGAAGCGCTCTGGAAGTTCGACCAGCCCGAAGACGCCGTGCAGGCCATCCATCAGGCACTGACCGCCGCGCATCGGATTGGAGATCGCGATCTCGAAGCGGGGATGGTGAGTCTTCTTGGAAAGATTCATGTGTCCCAGCGTCAGTTCGGCAAGGCCCGCGAATGCTACGCGCATGCGTTGATGCTCTACCAGGGCCTCGGGGATACGCAGGAAGAAATCTCGATGCTGTCGGCGCTCGGCGCGATCGCAATGGATGCGAACCTGCCGCAGCAAGCGATGACGCTCTATGGCGATGCGCTGGAACTGGCAGCGCAAGCAGGGGAGCGAGCGTCTGCCGTTCGCCTCTATGGCCGATTGGCGCGACTTGCACAGCGTCAGGGTGATCAGGATGCTGCGCTCGAAGCATTGACGCAGGCGGTCGAACTGGCCGAGACCGTGGATCAACCAGCACTGCTGAACCAGGCGTTGCAGCATCTCGCGGTTGCCCAGGACGAGATGGGAATGGATTCGTCGCTCGATACGTACGAGCGGGCGCTCGGCCTGAGCCGTGAACTCGGTGACGACTTCGCGGAAGCGATGCTGCTTGTGAACGTCGGAGCGCGACTGCTTAGAAATGGCGCGAGGCGAGATGCGAACCAAATTCTGAAGCACGCACTCACGATCATTCCAACATTGGGAGTCGCTGGCGAGCGACTTCAGGATCGAGCCGAGCGGTTGCTGACGATGGCTGTGCCGGCACCCGCGCCGTCATCACGAGGTACGCAGGCACGACGTTCGACTGTGGCGAGCGACCGCGCGCCCATCGACCAACGTGACTTGGTGCGCCGTCCGGTACGGCAGGATCCCCGAGTGGCTGCGCCCGACGTGCGTGGTGGTGTTGTTGTTCCCGCGTTGACATCCGATCCCCGGGGTGAAACGCAGGCGCAAGTCCGATAATCCGCGATACCTTCGAATACAACCACCGAGGCAACCTTCCAAAGGGAAGGTTGCCTTTTTCTGTCTGACCGGACCGGCGGGAAGGGTGTGGTGCGTCAACCGATGTTCGACGGGTGTTTTGCAGGTCGGTATACTCGCTTGAGCTCAGCCTCTCCTGCGCCGTGTGGATTGATTGCCGCCATGGCAGGATTGACGGCAGCAGTCCAGGCAGTTTTCTTGTCTTGTGCGAATCGCGAGGGTGAGAGCACGGACATCAACGGTCCGTTGCTGGAGAGGGTGTTCGGCACGATCGTTTACATGCTCTATTGGAGTGGATTGGTCAAGGCGCGTCGCTCATGACATTGTCCTCAGCATTGACCGTGGCCTTTGCGGTCAAGGATGGAGCCCCCTCGGACGTCCGGGAATGGGTCTCTGTCGAGCTCGCGGAATTTCTCGTCTCCGGTCGTCGAGGGTTCATGGTTTCAGCCGAAGCCGTCACCAGAACCGCCGAATCGGACGAGCTGGCGAAGCATGCCCGCGAGATCATCGTCGAGGACTTGAGACGGCAATACCAGATGCCGGCCGACATTGCGATTGGGCGGGCGTTTGCCGCCGCGAACCAGGCTGTCTTCGAGCAGACGCACAAGGGCATGCCACTCGATGCCGGTCAACCGATTCAGATCGGTGCCACCGCCGTGATCGTCGACGATCATGTGGCAACGATCGGGCATGTACCGCCCGGTCAGATGATCCTGATCGAAGATGGGCTCGTCTATGCGCTGCCCGACCTGGAATCGTGGCTTCCTCGCTACATGGTTCCCTTTACGGACGGGCCAAATCCCGAGCCCCTGGGCTACCGGCAGCGCGTATCCCCGGTGATCGCGCAGACTGACCTGCGTTCTGGAGATACGATTCTCCTGTGCTCAACCGAATGCGGACAGGCGTTTGCCCAGGAAATGCACCTGGCGGGGGTTGCCTCTACGTCGCTTGCCTTTCTGCATGGGCGCGATCCCGACAAGATCCTCGACGTGTTTCGTGATCTTGTGACGGACTATGGGATTGCCGACGCGGCGGTGACCGTTCTGGGCTTCGCCCCAACGCCCGATGGTTCGCAGATTCGGACCGTCGGCGATGTGGGACGGCGCGCGCGCGATAGCTGGCGCCGGACGCGCGTCCGTTCCCGCCAATATCTCCCGTCACCCCGTTCGGCCGTACGGAAGGTGGGATCTGCCGCGAGATCGAATCAGCGTCCAAGTGGGGGTTCAGCGGCTGATGGATCAGGCGAAGCGGCGATTCGATCGGACGGGGCTGGGACCGATACGCAAACGGTTTCGTCGGCGGATATGCACGATATGCACGATGCCGCCATCATCGACGCACAACAGGATGAATATGGGGCGCGGCTGGAGGAACTCGACAGACCGATCGAGCGGCGATCACGCTGGCGAGCGAAGACGTTGCGAGTTGCGGAGCATCTCGTTCCGAACCGACGAGACACGTGGAGTCAACCCACCCTCACGCGGCAGTTCGGTGTTCCCGGTGCGCACGGGGTCCGGGGCTACAAGGGCAATGCCTCCCATATGGGTGAGGAGGGGTGGCGGAATCGCCTGCCGCGCGTTCCCGCCGGACGCGCGTTGATCTGGATTGGGCTCTCGCTGATTCTGGCGCTGGGGGTGTTTGGCGTCGTGCTGGCTCGGGAGCATGTGTTCTTTGCCGCGCAGGATTACCGGGTGAATCTCTCCGAGGTCGACCAGCGCATCCTCGATGCCCGGAAGACAAGCGACTCCACCATCAGCGATGCGTCGTTCCTGACCGCTCAGCAGGAACTGGACGGTGCGCGTGATGCGGGTGCCCCCGACAGTGAAGTGGGTCCGCGCCAACAGGCAATCACCGAGGGGCGGGATAGCATCCACAATGTGTTACGCCTGAAAGATGTGACGCGGATCGGCGGATTGCCTGAAGAGCTTCAGAAAGGCACGACACGCGTGGTGCGCACTCCGGGGGGAATTTTTCTGGTCAGCGGCAGTCTGTATCTGCTCCAGCCCGAGGAGAAGAAGATCGTTCGAGTCCTGGAAACCGGAGCCGTGCTGGACGATTCAAAGCTTGGAAAAGTGACCGTCGGCAATCTTTACGGTGTGGCCTACGATGCTGACGGTCTGTATGCGACGGATGGTAACCATGTCTTCGTCTACAGCGCCGACAACGTCTGGCGCGTGGTCGACCTGGGTCAAATCAACGATCAAGGTCCGTGGCCGGCCGGGTCGATCGGCGCGTTCGACAGCAACCTGTATATTCTCGAATCGGAATACCGGAATATCTACCGTTTCAACACCACCGGGGATGCCAAGACGGCCGATGCCATCGACTGGGTGCTGACGGGGTCGCGGCCGGATCTGAATCAGGCGGTCGACATGGTGATCGATGGCAACATCTACGCGCTTCTGGGAGATGGCCGCATCCTGACGTTCTATCTGGGAGACATCGTCAGCGACATCTCGCCGTCCGCGCTAACGAGTTCGAAGGACGATCAGGTCAGGAATATCGTCAATGGCTCGGCTACCGGTTACCTCTATGTTTCGGTGGTGAATGGAACAGACGGGCGGGTCGTTGCCTTCGACCGCAAGGGAGAACATCAGTACCAGCTCGAATTGCCGGCCGGATTCTCGATTGAGGGAATCGACGTGATGGCGCCGTTCGAAGGGTTGCAGACCATCACCGTCGACGAGGACTCGGGAACGATCTACCTGATCAATGGAGATGCGATCTGGTCCGCCCGATACGAACTGCCGGCACTTGCCCAACCAGCGACCGCGACTCCGGCGGTGACTCCGCAGTCGTAGCCGCGGAATCTCAATATCGAACACAGGGAACCCGGCGGCACGCATGCCGCCGGGTTCCCTGTGTTCGTGCTTAGCCGGGTTGCCAGGCTTGACCTGCAAGCCCCCGTTGCCTAGCTGAAGAACGCGAGATTCTTGCCCTTGAAGGATTCCCACTGCTCGGGCACATCGTCTTCAAAGAAAATGGCCTCGACCGGGCAGACTTCGGCACAGACGCCGCAATCGATGCACTCGGCTGCGTTGATGAAGTATTGCTCCGAATCGTCATCCGTATGGATGCAATCCACTGGGCAGACTTCAACGCACGACGCGTCCTTGGTGCCGATACACGGCTGAGCGATGACATGGGTCACGGCTCTTACTCCTTTACCCCACACCGGGGGAATGTGATGTCGTGTGCTTGGCCCGCTGGAACGAAGCGGTCGCTCGTCTGTGACGAACTAGCAGGCTTCACGAGTATATCAATGATTGAGTTGGCTTCAAGCGGGAAATGGAGCGATATTTTTGCGGCCGCTCATGAAGATTGGTCACGCGGGGCGGATATTCGTGCGTCGCGCACAAAATCTGCCGGTCTCGTCTCATCGCGATACACCAGTCGTCACCGGGACGTTATCGCTGTAGCCTAGAGTCGAGACAATCGATGACGACCGCAGAACGCTTACCTGAGACAGGAACCGAATATGACCGATGAACCGTTTGAGATGCTGGGAATGAACGAGGAAGAATTGTATGGATACCTGAAAGACCTCCTGCACGAGGAGGCTGGTGAAGCGGCCTCGGCGAGTGGAAAGTCGGTGGAGCAGGAACTTGACTCTCCAGGGTTTGCGTCTGCCGAGGCATCCTCGACGTATGCGATCAAGCTTGTTCTAGCAAACAACGCGTTCATCACCCGGCAACTGCTCGATCTCGGAATCCTCTCCGCACCAATGTCGAACGATTGAAATCAGGGCACCCGATGCGTGGTGCACAGACGGACAGCGATCCATAATCACCCCGGACTTCATGGAGTCCGGGGTGATTGCTTGCTGGAGAAATTTGTCACACGTCAATTGCCGAGCCGACGTGGGAGAGATTTCTCGACTACGCTCGAAGTGACGAAAATCGTGACGTTCCGACACGCTGCCGACGCGCTGCCGTTGCTGAATGTCGGACGAGGACACAAGCAATCACCTCGAACGTCAGGACGTCCGGGATGATTGGTGTCCGAAGGAGCGCTGGCATCTTGCGCGAGCCAAGTAGAAGATATACGCATCAGCGAAGACGTAGCACCTTGTGAGGATCCGGCATGTGCTGAACCGGGATCTCGATCAACGTCGGCTCGTTGGCCCGGATTGCTTCGCGTAGCTGGGTGCCGAGTTCGAAGGGCGTGGTAGCCTGACGGCCCGTGACGCCAAAGGCTTCGGCCAGCTTCTGGTAATTCGGATTCGTCAGGTCGGACGCGATCGTGCGCCCTTCGAACTGAGCGGTTTGAATCCGCTTGACGTTGCCGAACGCCGAGTCGTTGAAAACGAGCGTGATGGAGGCAATGCCATGGCGTGCCTGCGTCGCGAGTTCATTCAAGGCAAACCCGAAGCCGCCATCGCCATTGATGGATACGACCACTCGATCGGGCGCACCGACCTTGGCGCCAAGTGAGGTTGGGAAACCCCATCCCAGGGTGCCCTGATAGCCAGGCGTGAAGTACGTGCGGGGCTGGTAGACCGGAAACGCGACATTGCCAAAGTAGGCAATCTGCGTCATCTCACCAACGATGATGCCATCGTCGGGCAGTTCGTTGCGGATGGCGTTCGAGAATGACGCCTGGGGCTGCACTTGATCGCACTTGTTGAGGACCCATTCCTGGATCCCACGCAATTCGACCTCGCGCGAAGGACGGGCCCGGTTGAATCTGCCAACCTCGCTGGCGAGGGCGGCGAGACCGGCTTTCGCATCGGCCACGAGACCGATCGCAACCGGATAATTTCGACCGATCTCTTCGCGATCGACATCGAGCTGAACGATGGTGCGACCGGGTTTGAGGCCCCACGGCGCTGTGGCAGGTTCCAGAAACCGGGTACCTACAGCGAAGATGACATCGGCATCAGGGAGCAACCGGGACGCACCGACAGTCGAGTGGGCGAGATAGTGGCGAGACGAGAGCGCGCCCTTCGCGTTGGATGTCATGACGACCGGTGCCTGCAGAAGATCAGCAAGTTGGCGGAGTTCGTCCCACGCTTCCGAGCCGATCACACCGCCACCGGCGAAAATCACTGGTGACTTGGCTTCGCCGAGGAGTCTGGCGGCGGCTGTGATGCTGTCTGGATCACCGGCAGAGCGCTGACGGGATGTAAACGGCGTGAGCATCGTGACATCGCCTGAGGCAAACAGGGTGTCTGGTGGAATCTCGATCTCGACTGGGCGGACGCGATCCTGCCACATCGCACTGATGGCATCATGGACCAGCGACGGGATCTGGCCCGGTTCGGTGGCCCGTGCGGAATGCTTGGTAACCGAGCGGATCATCTCCAATTGGTTCGGGATCTCGTGCAACTGACCGCGACCGAATCCGATCAGGTCCGACTGGATCTGACCAGTGACGCAGAGCACTGGCGTGTTGCAGGCATAGGCGGTCGAGAGCGCGGCGGTGGCGTTCAGCAGTCCAGGACCGGGAACCACGAGGCAAGTCCCGATGCGACCCGTCACGCGGGCATATCCGTCTGCCATGTAGGCAGCTGTCTGCTCGTGTCGCGGGTGCACGACGCGGATATCACCTCGAATCTGGGCATCGTACAGGGCATCAAAGGCACCGTCGAGCTGGAGTCCAGGCAAGGCGAAAATCGTGTCGATACCCTGCTGGATGAGTGAGGCGACCAGAGCCTGACCACCGGTCATCCGAACTGCCGGTTGTGACGCGTGAATCGTCTCGTCCTCGACTTCGTAGACCACGATTGTTTCTCCCGCTAGCACGGCAAGCGTCGTTGCGTGCCGCCATCGTTCACGACCCCCGGTATTCCGGGCGCGTCATGCCAACTGCTCTCCGACCGTGTGAATCTCGATCGCGATTGTACTGCGAAAACCCGTCGATCGGAGACTCGGCATGACGATTCGCTGGAGATGAGAACCATTTCGTCATGCCGGGCGGTCAATCCACCAGGCTTTTTCGTAGTGTGGCACATGTCCATGTTCTGCTCGGGCAGGAGGAACGCCATCTTATGGTCGACGAAAAGAGGGGTTTCTCGACAAGCTCCAGTGCAGCTGCGCCGGACGCACTGCCGGACGCAGCTGCCCGACGCGCTGCCGAAATGATGGGAAGGTACCATCTGACTTCGATGAATATCCCTAGCAAACCATCATTTCCGGAGCACTCGTCCGCCGCCCGTTCAGGCGACCCAATACCAGAGCGCGAACTGCATCGTCAGTAGGACCAGACCGATGGAGGAGGCAATTGCCAGCGCGATCCCGGCCTTGCGATTAGTGACGAGCAGCGCGACCATCACGAAAAGTGGAAACAATGGCAGAACGAAACGTGGCATGCTCATCAGGGGGTGCACCGAACTCGGGCTGAACAGCGGGACGAGCATCGGCGGAATCGTGAACGCACTGTAATAGAACGGCAGTTTGCGCAGTCCAATCACTATCAGGGCGAACGTCAGCACGGTGATCACGAATTCCAGAACGTCGCCGCGCGCGACCTTATCCCTCCATTCGAACGACGTGAACTTCGTCCAGGTCGGGTTCCGGAAGATGTCACCGATCCAACCCCAGTGGATCGGTTTCACGTACTGGGGACCGATTTGCCCGCTGACGAAGCGAACCTTCTCGGCGGTGCATCCATACAGCGTGCAATCGAAGGTTTGCAGCGGGGAGGCCGAGAATCGGTTCCACTGCCATTGCTGGTTCACCCAATCGAAGAACTTCATGTTGGATGACGTGAGAACCCAACCGAAGATGAGTGGACCGGCCGCCGGGATGGCAGCGGCGAACGCGTTGGGGAACCATCGCCTGGGATTCCATCCGTATTGCTGGATGAAGAGCACCGCCATGGGTGCAAGGAGCATGACACCGGCCGATCGAGTCAATGCTGCCAGGAGGCCGACAATGCCCGCCAGCAGCCACTCACCACGGCGAGCTGCGTAAAGCGTGGCCACGGCGAGCAGCAAGAAGAGCGATTCGGTGTAGACGGCGGTGAAGAAGAAAGCCGTCGGGAACAGGGCCATCGCCCATATCGACCGTCTGGCAACGACCTTGTTGAAGTCCATCGTGACCAACCGGTAGAGCAGGATGAGCGCGCCCAGGAACGCTACGTTGGAGACGATGTACCCGATTGTTTCCTCCGACCAGCCGGTCAACTGATGCCCCCATCGCATGAGCCACGGATAGAGGGGGAAGAAGGCTGCGTTCGCCGATTTGCCCGGGTCATACCCGAAGACGGAGACCAGGCGGTACCAACTGCCGTCCCACAGGCGCATGGGTTCCACGATCCAGTGCGCGGGACCGGAGAGAGCTCCGGGAGTCCACTCCGGATTGCCACCGTAGGCCCAGGATGGACCGCCATTGATGATCTGACCGACCGCGTTGTGCTGAAGTGGGCGGGACGTTCCGAAATGGTAGGCGAGCGTCGCGGGGATCTGACTCAGCATCCAGTGGACAAGCCAGACAAGCAGAGGAAACTGGATCGCCTCGGCGCCGCGGGAGGTCACGCGGCTGCGCCGGGTTCCACTCTTGCGTGCGATGGGGGGATCGATGCGGACTGTATCTGTACTCACAGATCCTCTTTCTCGTTGGTTCGGCTGGGTGGAACGCGGGGATTCATCTGGCTCTGAAGGGCTGAGAACACATGGCATGATGCGGGGAAAGCAGAAGCGTGACACATGGTGTGCGCCGCGCCAAGGATAGGGCGCGGGAGGTGCTCGGCGCCACATTAGGATGTCGGGCATATGTTGCCTGACCGCATCAAATGACCGGAAGGATACCGTTTATGGATCTGGGACTCTTGGGCAGGATTGCGATCGTTGCAGCATCGAGCAGTGGGCTAGGCAAGGCAACGGCGATGACCCTCGCGCGGGAGGGAGCGCTCGTCACGATCAATGGCCGGGATGCCGACACCCTCGCCGCCACGGCGAGGGAGATTCGCGACGAGACGGGAGGCGACGTGATCGAGATTGCCGGCGATCTCGGCGAGCCGGATTTCGGCGCCCATCTGGTGGATGAGACGGTGCGACAGCGTGGAGGACTGGACATCGTGATCTGCAATGCGGGAGGACCGTCGCCCGGGACCTTCGCCGATTTTTCGGACAAGGGTGATCAGGTCTGGCTCGATGCGATCAACATGAATCTGATGAGCACCTTGCGTCTCTCGCGGGCGGCGCTCCCGCATCTCGTGCAGCGTGGCGGCGGGAGCATCACGAACATCGTCTCGATCTCCGTCAAGCAACCGATTCCGAACCTGATTCTCTCCAACACGGCACGGACGGCAGTGATCGGGTTCGCGAAAACGATCGCCGCCGAATTCGCGCCGAAGCAGATTCGCGTGAACAACGTTTGTCCCGGTTCGATCCTGACGGGAAGAATCCGATCGATAGCCGAGCCGAAAGCGAAGGCGAGCGGCAGGGATGTCCAGGATGTGATCGATGAGGAAGGTGCAGCGATTCCGATGGGCCGGCATGGGACGCCGCAGGAATTCGCGAACGCGGTGGTGTTCCTGGCGTCTCCGGCGGCTTCGTATATCACCGGGGTCACAATGCAGGTGGATGGAGGCACGTACAAGGGGCTGTTGTAGGGCCCTGCTGCGTCGTCTCATTTTTCGATGCGGGTGGGATTTCTCGATATGCTCCGACGCGTTGGCCGACGCGCTCCGAAGTATCGACCTGTGGTCGATCGGGCTGACATTCCTGCGGGAAGTCAGCCCCTACAGCAGATCCGACCGTCGAGACCGGCGGGACTGCTGCGCAGAGTCGTGGCCGAGGGGGGAGTTAAGGTCAACACGGGGTTGACCCCTACGGAAAGGCAGCCCATATAGCAGATCCGGTGCGCTGCTCGACGCGCTGCTGAAATGAAGGGGATACGGGAGAGCGGGATGACCATCGGACCGTTCATTTCATTGGAGGCGTCATTTCATCGGGATTTGCTGATCTGGCGGGGAGTTCAAGGACACTATGAAATGCAGCGGGGACGCCAACTCCCGCATTTAATCGGACGCAGGATGCTGATGGCGGCATGAGCGGATGAGGGCGACACACGCATGATGGATCGAACTGATGGATCGCGCGACGTCCCGTCGGCCGTGTCGAATGTATTCGCGGTGGACGTGATGCGCGATTCATGCCATCTAGTCCCTCGCTGCGCTGGTGTGTCGGCCGCTGCGTCCGCCGTTGCGTTTGTGGCGTGGCCGATGGGGAGTTAGGGTCAACACGGGGTTGACCCCTACGGAAAGGCACAACTCTGATAACAGTACCAACGCACCATGAACGGCTGGAAACGATATGTCGCCGCGCATGCACGGCGGTTGCTCCCTCGCGGATGGTGTGAGACTGCTACAGATCGTCGATCTCCGTGCCCGCGAGCAGGTTCTGAATCTGGCTCTCGCCGTCTGCGGTTTCTTCGACGCGCCAGAGTTCGTCGAACATCGGGGCGGTGCGGACATCGTCGACGTGGCTGATGATGAACATCTGCTGGAAGCTGTCACCGGTTGCGGCGAGTGCGCCGAGCATGTCGAGCAGGCGGGTCCGACGATCGCGGTCGAGCGAACCGAAGACTTCATCGAGCACGAGGAACCCCGGAGGGCTGGAAGCCTGGCCGCCGATCATGCGGGAGAGGGCGATTCTGGCGCAGAGCGCGATCGCATCACGCTCGCCACCGGAGAACGTGGCCAACGCAAAATGCTCTTCGGTGCCGTCGAAGACCTCGATACCGTAGTTACTGTCGAATTCGACGCGATCGTACTTGCCGTCCGTGACCTCCCGCACGAGTTCGCTCGTGAGGTCGCTCAGAATCGGTGTGTAGTGGGCGGCCGCATATTTGTCGAACTCCGTGAACTCGCGATACATTCGATCGAAACCATCCGCTTCGCGCTGTCGCTGATCCGAACTGGATGCCAATGCGGCGACCCTGTCCCGATCCCGCTCCAGTGATTCCAGTGCCTGATGCGCGTCGCGGACGATGATCTGGGCGGCATGGCGCTCGTTGATGGCTTCGCGTTCGGCGGCGCGGGCCACCTGAAGTTCGTGCTCGATGGCGATCAGGCGATCGGGTTCGAATCCATTCGCGATGCGTGCAGCCACAATCGAGGCGATGCAGGCGGTCGTCTCTGACGCTTCCGCGCTCGATGTGACGCGAGCCTGTTCGATCCCGGCGCGGCGGGCCAGATCGCGATCGATCTGCTCGACGGCGGTTTTCGCGCGGTCCGACTGCTGGCATTCGGCGATCGTTGTCTTGTAGATCGCTTCGTCGAACGCGACCTCGCCGATTGCCGAGAGGTCGGTCTGGAAACCTGCCTGCTGGCCGGCAATCAGGTGGAGCTGCCGATATCCCGCGGCGAGAGGCTCGCGCGTTTCGAGAATGCGACGGTAGAGTTGAACACGTTCACGCACCTTCGCGACCTGCTCGACGGAAGGCGAGGTTTGCAGCCGGGCATCCTGAAGGGCGGAAACCTGAGTGACGGTGGCATCAGAGACGACCGTCTGCTGATCTGCGACAAAGGCGATGCTGTTGCTGATCCGTCCGCGCAACTCGTCGATCTCGCGGGAGCGGGTCACATGGGCGGCGCGTTGCTTCTCCAGATCGGCGTAAGCGTTCCGGATATCACGAGCATGCAGTAGATCCCGCCGGATCATTTCATCCGACGATGATGCCCTGGCCCGCAGCGATTCGATCACGACGACGGCGTCCTTCGCGCTGAACGCGCGGGAGCAGGTGGGGCAGACATCACCAAAGTGGGCATGATCGAGGTTCGAGATCAGCTCGCGGGATTGCTTGAGCTGCTCTTCCTGCTGGGCTATCCGGGCGAGAATACCGCTGAGATCCCGCTGGTTTTTTTCGCGCTGCTCATCGAGGCTCTGAAGTTCACGTGCGGGGTCGCCGGCGAGGAGAAGCACTCGCAGCTTCTCCGACAATCGCTGCTGGGCATCCGTGTATTTGGCAAGCTTGTCTTCCGCCTCCGTGACTGCCTGGGTGACTTCACGCGCACGGATGAACTTCTGCTCGGTGTCGACGGCCTCCGGCAAGTCGAGTGTCGAGGCGATGTTCTGGACACGTTCGAGCGCCAGTTCGGGAGCGCGATCATCCTCGGGAGTCCATGCCCAGCCGGGCAGCGGTTCCGACAGGTGAATGGAGCGGACGGTTGTGACGAGGGAGTGAATCTGATCCTGTCGCCGCTGTGCACAGTCGTTGAGCGATTGTCGGATCTCTCGATGGCGCAGGAACCGCTCACGCTCCCGCTCGAGCCGTTCCACCTCGGCGGTCAGTGCTGGCAGCCGTTGCGCTTGTGGCATCAGATCCGCGCGTTCGACCTCGCGTTTCGAAATGCGATCGAGCTCATCCGCGATCTGGCCCATTCGCTGCTCGATGGTGGCGAGCTTGCCTCGCGTCTCCGTGAGTTCCTGACCGAAACCGACATCGCGATCGCGTACCGCCTGCATGGCCCTGGACGATGCCTCATGCGTGGCAACACTGGCGGCGGCTGCCTCGGCCCGGAGGCCAATGCCCAGCAACGACCTATTCGAAGATGCAATGGTTTCCTGGGCGACAGAGATCTCGGCCCCGAAATCACGGCCCAGCGACTGCTCTTCATACTGACGGCGATAGGACGCAGCGTCTGCCTGGGTACGCTTGCGATCCTCGGCGATCGATTGCTGTGCAAGCCGGATCGTCTCCAGGCCGAGCAGACGGCTCACTTCCCGGCGGCGGTCCGAATCTCCCAGATTGCCGAAAAACGAGAGCTCCTTCTGACGCGTGAAGAAAGTGGCGACGAACGCGCGATGACTCAATCCGATCAACTGCGTGCTTACGTAGTCCGAAACAGGCTTTGTGCCCTGGACGATCACGCGCTCTTCGCCGCTCTCGTCGAGCTCGTAGATGGTGGCCGTGACACTGGCACGCTTGAGCTCGCGTTCGACAACGAACCGGCGGTTGCGCTGCGGATCGTCGAGCGTGACGGCAACCTTCGTGAAGCCGCCGCGACCCCTCGGCCGGATATCCGCGCTCCGAATCGTCGAGGGATTGTAGAGACACCATTCGATTGCCTCGAACAGGGTTGTCTTGCCGACTCCGTTGCTTCCAATGACGCCGATCGTGCCGACGGTCGGGATTTCGATCTCGTGGTGATCGGAGAACTGCTTGTAGTTGTCGATCTCGACCTTGTTGAGAATCATGCCGTGCCAGCCTCTTCGGGTGCGGGGGTTTCCTGCGCCATCATGGCTTCCATCAACGCGCGATCTCCGCGTTCGAGGAATTCGGTGGCGAAGTTCTGGTCGTAGGTTGTCCCGATGCGTTCGCCGACAAAGGTAGCGAACAGGGTGTGCAAGTCGGTGACGCCTTCGATGCCGGAAGGGGCGTCATCTGCCTCGGGTGCAAAGAGTGCCCGTTCCTGGGCAACGGTCAGCGACCAGACGAACTGCTCGTATTCACGGCGCAGGATCGATTCGGCTTCGCGGCGAATCGGCCGTTCCGTCTCGCGGACTTCGACGCGGGCCATCGCGTCGGGCTGGCCGAGAGCCTGCAACTGGTTGAGTACCTTGTCGGCGATATCGCGGGCGAGGAGACCGTTTCCATAGATCGGCTTGAGGGTAATCATGGGACGGGCAGGAAGATCGATGTGCTCGACCTCGACATTGTCATCGACTCCGGCTTCACCGATAGTGACGATGTTGTAACCGGTCGTTACATCGTGGTCTCCAAACCCCATTCGCTCGGTGGAACCGCTGTACCACGCCTTCGGTGCTGCTTGCACCGGCACATGATAGTGACCGAGTGCGATGTAATCGAAGCGGGCGTCGAGCAACGCGGTATCGAGTTGTTGTTCACCGGCCTCGGTGTGCATTCCCGGCGCGAGGATGCCAGGAACCATTCCGTGGCAAACAAGGATGTTGCGCCGACCCTTGGCGATCTGGGGCATGACCGGATCCGGATTCGTCAACGCGCCATGAGGAATCGCATGGATGTGCAAATTGAAGGCATCGAACGGCGCGTCGAGGACATGCACGTCCTTGTAATCCGCGACGAAGTGAATGTTCGGGAGCGCCAGTTCGAGCACGCTGTAGGCGGAGCCGCCGGTACGCATGCGAGGCGTATCGTGGTTACCGGCGATCACCAGTGTGGGGATGCCGGCGTTCTCCAGCCGTCGCATCTGGCGGATGAAGTGACGCAACGAATGCCACGTCGGGCGTGTGTGATGGAAAACATCACCACTGTGGATGATGACGTCGACGTTTTGGGTCAGGATGTCGTCGATGGCGTGGGTAAACGCATCGTCAACGTCGATTGTGCGCTGGTTGCGGCCGGTATCGGCATGCACCTTGGTGAGTCCTCGATAGCCAAGGTGGGAATCCGAGAAATGCGCGATGCGCAGACCGTCACTCATGAACGGCTCCACAGCGCACGCACCTGATCGAGTTCATTCTGGGCCGTGCGCCACGGGTTTGCGCCGCGTGGCAAAGGGCTGCCCGGGTGATAGAGCTTGTTCAACTTGGAGCAGACGTCGTCGACTCCTTCGGCATCGATGTTCCCGGCGTAATTGCGGACATCGGCGAGCGGGGGCGCCTTATCGCTCATGATCTTGCGCAGCGTCCGGAAGAGTGCGTCGGCGGGGTGGGTGAGACGTTTCTCGCCGTTGAAGACGCGCTGGCCGACGACACCCGGGATGGTCGGTGGCATCGGGAAGGTGCCGAACAGCGGTGCGCGGAAATGGGCGTGCCGGATCAGCATGCGACCCTTCGAAAGGCCGAGCAGTTCCTGCTTGGCCGTCTCGGTAATGGACCGGTAGGCCGCGTTGATGATTTCCTCGTCGCCGATGCGGCCATAGAACGATGTGCCGCAGTTGCCAAGAATCTCGCTATCGACCTTGGAACGGAACTGCTGCGCGCCGAGGAGGACGACGTTGAGATGGCGACCACGAGCCGCGATGTCGACAAGCGTGTCGCGAACGCCGCCCTCACCGCCCGCGGGTGCGTACTTGTTGAGTTCGTCGACAAACACGATCAGCTTGTCGACTCCCATGTCGCTTTTCTCGGCCATCTTCCAGATGCTGTTGATGGTGGAACTGACGATCAGCTCCTGAGCTGTCGTGTTGCAGCCGGAGATGTCGACGACGCGGACCTCGTTGGAGGTGAAATTGTAGTCGACCTTCGGCGCCGAGCCATATTCGACGACGCCCTCGGCGAGAAGTCCGCCCAGCTTGTCCTTCAGACCCTTGAAGCGATTCTCGGCCTTGCGAATGGTTGCCTTGTGGTGTCCGCGCCAGTTGTCATCCTCGCTCATCGCGAGCTCTTCCCAGATCTTGAGGAACGTCTTCCGGAGGTCGTCGAGCGAATCGACATTCATCTCCCGCAATTCGTAGATGAACCCCATCATCTTGTCGTCGAGGTCGTTGAAATCGAAGACCTTGTGCGGGTACCAGAGCACGCGCTCCAGTGACCAGAGCACCGGGAAGACGGCGTCTGTCTCGCCTGGCGCCTGGCGTTCGGTGTTCAACGCCTTGTAGTCGTTGAAGCCTTCAAGGCGAACGGCGCCATTTACCGGCTTCGGGTCCATGCCGGGCCGGAGGGGCGCGAATATCCTCAGGTTCTCGAACGGGTCGGGACTCAAGCCGAGCGATTCGTAGGCATCGAGGTGGTCTTTCGAGAGCCCGTTCCAGCGAGCATCCGCATAGGCCTGCTCGTGCTCGGGATCGGCAATCGCCGGCTTGTCGAGCCAGAGCAAATCCGGACCCTTGACGTTGAACATCAACGCGGCGACCGTCTTCGGCGGTCCGGACAGGGTTTCCCGCTTCATGGTCTGGAAGATCGAACTGATGAGAAAGAGCGCGTGACTGGTCTTGGTCGCGAGCCCGGATTGTCCGGTCCAGTTGGCATGACCAGCCTCCGGGCCCAGCAGGTAATCCTCGTCGAGATAGAGCGGGGTGCGCTGAAAACGCGGGTGCCCACTCTCGTCTTCGATGATCGAGCCATCTTCGTTACGCGCGTAGTTGCCATTGGTGTGCATGAGTGCGGGGATCGGGGTGCCGGTGAAGTTGTGGACGCCAAGGGCGAACTCGATTGCCGCCTCGGTGGCGAAATAGACCGGACCCGTCACCGCCGGACGGTGCGAGGTAACGTCATCACGCAAATGCTGGGTGGAGAGAACATTGACCGTGAATACCAGGATCTCGGGTCGCTGGGTGGGCGTTTCTTCCTCGAGGCCGAGTTCCAGACGGCGATCGAAATAGTCGTCGAGGAAGGACCGAAGATCGGAGTACCTTCGCGGTTCGTCGACAACACCGATGACCGCGGCTTCCTCCGAGAAGGCAACCACGATGTGCCCGACATCTAGGGACAGATGCTCGTCGGACGCCCAGAAGAAAAACTGGTGGGCACCTGAGGGTTCCTTCTCGCTGCTGACGACCCGACCGATGACGCCAGTCTGGAGATCGATCAGGCGGTCGAATTTTTCGTGAGACCAGACGCGTTGCTCGACCTCGGGAAGATCGCTGGTGACAGGAATGATTGTTTCGAGAATGTCAGTCATGACGTTCGACTCCGGGTACGAGGTACAGGCGAGAAGTGAAGAGATGTTGTGATTGGTGGGCTCATTTAGATCGTCTCATCACGATGGCATTTTCGTGAACGCCATTAGCTTCCAGGGTCTCTGCAAGGAACAGCCTAGTGCCGTTCCGGTCGGGCGGGGCCCGATATCTCAAGTGAAACCGAAGCCAACAATCGCCATACTGAATCCGGATGAACACGTACCGGATATGGCCCTGCGGACCATCGGAACCGATGAAGCTTCTGGCATCGTCGGCAGCTGCCAGGCCGTTCCCTACACGTCGGCCGGTGAGCCATGAGAATCCTCTTTGATAAACCACGACTATTAGCAGGGCCACCCGGCAGTCATGACGGAGATCCGGCGCTTGAGAATTTCCTCGAGGTAGTGGATCGGATAGAGGAGAGTGGGCCAACGCGGATCCATGGTTGGACGGGGCAGACGTTCGGTCATGAGCCAAGATGCGAGGAGGTCGATTTCTTCTGTCGAATCGACGCTGTGAGGCGCCTCGATGCGAACGAGTCCATGACGGGCGTCGAGGCCGCCGGCATCCCAGAACCGCTGATACCACATGGTTCGATTGTGGGTCGGCTGATCGGACTCGAGCTCGAGTTCGTTACCATGATCGGTTTGGCGGGCAACGTAGCGAAAGGCGGTCGTGCGGTATCCCTGCGGCAACTCGAAGAGTTCGACGGCTTCACCGCCGCCAAGATGTTGCATCTGCAGTGATTTGACGAGACCAAGCGCACGAGGAATATCCTGTTGCAAGCGACCGTCGACGACCATCCAGCGCTCGGTGTAATAGGGCGAGACCTCCCTGGCCCAACGATCCAGCAGGTCGCTCTCCAGTGCCCCGCGCAACTTGCCAGAAAGGCGTTGCGAGAGCTCGATCTGACGACCGTAGTGACCAGCAAGCTCGGGATAATAGGGACAGGGCTCGCCTGTTGGCAGGAGCAACGGGTCCTGCACATCTTCGCCCCATGCGAGGATCGCGTCCTCCCAGCGCTCGAGTTCGGGAGAGCCGGTGCGGGTCGGGAAGATCCACGTCTTGTTCTCACGCAGCGAACCGGGGAGCAGCGTGGATTCTCCGAGCGGATTGCGCTCGAGAATGCCGGCGGCAGAGATCGCCGCGACGATCGGCACGAGACCGGCGCGATCGACCGGCAGGGTCTTCTGCGACCCGTCGAGGAAGTAGTGGAACCCTGTCCTGCCCCGATGGCCGGGAATCTCGCGACGTTTGATCGGTCCTTCGAGTCGCTCGAGTTCGATCGGGAAGTTGGATGGAGGTTGAAACGGATTCTCGCTGGCGACACTCGATCCGATCGACATCTCCAGCGCTCCCGAACGGCGCATGTCCGTCAGGCGGAGGTCTGCGTTCCGGGGATCGGAACGGAATGTCTTGTATTGCTCGGCGATCGTCACGCGAGATGTTCGAGCTCGGCTGGATGTTTCCGTCATGAGAACCTGTGATCTGCTGTGATGCGTTCAATCCGCTTCTGTCCGCGCCAATCTCGTTCAGTTCGATGCGCTGGTGGTCGGGACGAGTATGGAACGCTCATTCGTGAAATGCGAACACATGTACGATTCGACGAGTATAGCCAGTGGTTGGCCAAATGTCAGTGACGATCAGACGACCGATCCGCAGGGAGTGGCCATCTCGGGTACCGTGACGAAGGTATAGCCGTCCGCGCGAAGGGTTTCGATGATCCGGGGCAGCGCGACCGCCGTCGACGATTCAGTCGCAGGGCCATCAAGATGGAACTCGACAATACCGCCATCGGTGACACCGCCGATCACGCGATCGTAGACGGAATCGGCCGTTGCGGTGGCGTCGTAATCGGCTGCCGAGACGGTCCAGCCGACCGGCACGAGACCGAGTTCGGCGGTAATGCGACGAACTCGCGGATCAGTATCGGCGGCATATGGTGTGGCCCAGGGTGCAACCGGATTCCCAGTCACGGCGGAGATGCTGTCGAGCGATGCCAGAATGTCGGCGGCGATGTCTGCGTCGGAGGCGGTGGTGAGGTAGGTGGCCGCGTTGCCATGGGTACCAATCGTGAAGCCATCCCTGTCGAGTTGTCTCAGGAAATCGGGATGATTGCCGGCCCAGTCACCCATCGCGAACATCGTGACCGGCACCTTGTGAGCGCGGAGCGTTTCGAGCACAGATTGCGACGGTGTCGCTCCAACACCAATGTTGAAGATGAAGGCAATGCGCTTGCAACCGGCCGCACCTTCCGTGAACCAGGTGTCTTCGACTTGATCGGTGATGTAGAGGGCGTAGGCGAACCCTCTCGTTCCATTGAAACTGACCGGCAGAAAGTCATTGACCGGGTTGCCGATGACGTCGAGCGGGGCTCCGAGTTTGGCGGTGGCCACAATCTCGCAATCTGTTGCCGGGCAGATGCGGATGTTGACGATATCGGTGGCAGTGACGAAGGCGTTGTGCGTATCTGCGGCGGTCACGGTCGAAGGGACGCAGAGCAGGGAGAACCACACGATGGCCATGATGCGAATCGATGAACTCGTTGGACGGTGACGATGGTGCATTGGGGACTCCGTCGCGGTAGAAGGCACACTGTGTGTACGTACACTATAGCGAGTGGATTTTGTGGGGTCAAACCGTTTTCTCCCAGAATGATCGATCAGGAGTGGTAGGCTTTCCCGCAATCGTGTGGAGCGCCGCTGTTCCGGACGAAGTTGCCACAGGTGGTGCCGAATGCGGCACTGCGCCAACGCTGAGTCGAGTCTCGATATCCGTGCAGGAGCTTCATTCGGAGATGAGCGATCACGTGCCAACCACCGTCGCCCAACAAGACGACGACAGATCGAAACCAGGGTCCGCGCCCAAGCGATGGGGAGGACGATTCTCGGAATCACCGGACGCCCGGCTGGAAGCGTTCAACGCGTCGGTGACCTTCGATATTCACCTGGTACGTGAGGACATTCGTGGTTCGATCGCGCATGTGCGGATGCTCGGTCACCAGGGAATCATCGCACCCGAAGAGAGCGCCGCGATCGAGGAGGGGCTCTGGAAGATTCTGGACGAGGTCGACGCTGGTGCGTTCGCGCTGACGATCGCAGACGAAGATGTTCATACCGGTGTCGAACGCAGGCTCTACGAGATCGCCGGTTCGGTCACCGGAAAGCTGCACACCGCGCGCAGCCGGAACGACCAGGTCGGCACGGATCTGCGTCTCTGGACCCGCCGGGCGCTCGTGGAGATTGGGGCAGGTCTGCTCGACTTTGCAGAAGCACTCCTGACGGTCGCGAAGGCCCATGCCGATGTCGTGATGCCTGGTTACACGCATCTGCAACGGGCGCAACCGGTGCTGCTCGCCCATCACCTGATGGCGTATGTGGAGATGACGCTTCGCGATCTCGACCGGGTTGCGGATGCGTACCGGCGAACCGATGTCCTGGTTCTGGGTTCCGCCGCGTTGGCTGGCACGACCTATCCAATCGATCGTGAGATGGTCGCCGCCGACCTTGGCTTCAGCAGGATCTCGGCAAACAGTCTCGATGCGGTTTCCGACCGCGACTACGTGCTTGACACGCTTTTCACCTGCTCGCTGATCGCCGTCCATTTCTCCCGCCTGAGCGAGGAGATCGTGCTCTGGTCTTCTGGCGAATTCCGGTTCATCGCCCTCGCGGACAGCTTCTCGACCGGGAGTTCGATCATGCCGCAGAAAAAGAATGCGGACGTGGCGGAACTGGGGCGCGGCAAGACCGGTCGCATCTTCGGTGATCTGATCGGGCTGCTGACGACCGTCAAGGGCTTGCCGTTGAGCTACAACAAGGATCTGCAGGAGGACAAGGAGGGAGTATTCGATGCGGTGCAGACCGTCCTCGCGCTGCTCGATGTCTTCCCGCCGATGATCGCCACGACGACGTTCAACCAGGAGTCGATGGCGGCAGCTGCGATTGCCGATTTCACACTGGCAACCGATGTCGCCGATCTGTTGACGAAGCACGGCGTTCCCTTCCGGGAAGCGCATGCCGTGGTTGGCACGCTGGTGGGGCAGTGTGTGGCGGCAAACAAGACGCTCGCCGATCTGACCGATGCCGAGTGGGCCGCCATTCATCCGGTGTTCGCCGAGCAAAAACCTCCACTCGACGCGCAGACAAGCATTTCGATGCGGGATGTTCCGGGCGGCACCGCGCCGAACCGGGTCGCGGACGCAGAGGCCGAGGCAGAACGACAGCTTGGCATCCACAAAACGTGGGTCGTCGAGATGCAACAGCAACTTAAAGCCCTCTTCGCGCCAGCGCTCAGGTGACATTGGCGGTTTCCCGACCAGATGCGGATGGCCGAAAGGTTGTTTACTGAAATGCATGGAGCCAACCGTCGACGCTTGTGATTCTATCGCTGCATCGTGCGACGAGCGACATCGCACGACGATCGTTACCGGAGTTACGGGAGGCCATTCTTGGCGCAGGACATGACGACGAACCAGAGACCTGAGCGCAGTACGCTCGATCCCGCGACCATTGTCTCCGGTTTGATTGGGTCAAGTCTCGCGTCGGCACCGCCGCGCGCGACCTATAGGCTGCAGTTCAATCACACCTTCACCTTCAAGGACGCGACAGCGATCGTTCCCTATCTGGCGGATCTGGGCATCAGCCATGTCTACGCATCTCCGATTTTTCGTGCCTCTCCTGGTTCGATGCATGGCTATGATGTCGTCGACTACGGTGAGTTGAATCCGGAGATCGGAACGCGTGAGGAATTCGACACCCTGGTGGCCGCCCTGCATGAACGGGATCTCAAGCTGATCCTCGATTTCGTGCCCAACCACATGGGGATCGATGGCGGTACAAATCCGTGGTGGCAGGATGTGCTCGAGAATGGCGCTGCCTCACCCTATGCGGCGACCTTCGATATCGACTGGAATCCACTGAAGGTCGAATTGCGCAACAAAGTGCTTCTGCCGATTCTGGGCGACCAGTATGGGCTTGTGCTCGAACGCGGCGAATTGAAGATGGTTTACGACAACGGTTCATTCCGGATCGACTACTGGGACACGTCGCTTCCCATCAACCCGCTCACCTATCCCGAAATCCTGCGAACCGCGGAACAGCACCTCGGCGTGCAGCTGCAGCCAGATGATCTCGACATGCTTGATTTCCTCAGTATCGTGACGTCGCTCGAACGGTTGCCCACCGGAGAGGAGACACCGCTGGGTGAGGAATCCATACAGCGCCGGATCGGCGAACAGATCGTCGCGAAACGTCGCCTCGCAGACCTGTGCGAGCGGAGCGCCGTGATTCGGGAGTCCGTGTCGGCAGTGGTCGCGGCGCTCAACGGCCAACCGAACGATGCACGTTCCTTCGATCGCCTCGATCACCTGCTGGGCAAGCAGAACTGGCGACTTGCATTCTGGCGCGTCGCGTCCGAGGAGATCAATTACCGGCGGTTCTTTGCCATCAACACGTTGGCGGCAACACGGCAGGAAGAGTTGGGTGTGTTCGAGGAGACGCACCGTCTGCTCTTCTCATTGCTGGCCGAAGGCGCGGTCGACGGAGTTCGGATCGATCACCCCGACGGCTTGTGGGATCCGGCCGGGTACTTTCGAGACCTTCAGCGAGGCTATTTGCTGGCACTGATCGAGCGAAACTACAGGCAGGACGATGAATCGTGGAGCACATTGCGCGAAGCGACCCTGCCGGCGATCGAAGATGCGTTCGATCGGATCACCTTGGAACACGGACGCTGGCCACTGTATGTCGTGGCGGAAAAAATCCTCGAACATACGGAGATGTTGCCCGCGAACTGGGCAATCGACGGGACTGTCGGCTATGAGTTCGCGCAGGCTGCAACCGAGCTTTTTGTGGATACGGAGTCCCGTGTCATATTCGATAGGATCTTCACTCGCTACACCGGTGACAAGATCCGTTTTCCGGAACTGGTCTACGAGATGAAAGGCCGTCAGCTGCGTGAAGCGTTTGCCAGCGAAGTGAACGTTCTCACGAATGCGCTGAACCGGATCTCGGAGCACGATCGGCACTCGCGCGACTTCACGAACGCGGACCTGCGCGTGGCGTTACGAGAGATTCTGGCGTGCTTCTCCGTGTATCGGACCTATGTTACAGGGGGCGAAGAGGGGCTAACCGATCGCGATCAGCGATACATCGAGGCCGCGATAGCGTTGGCTGTGCGGCGAAACCCGACACTCGATCGGTCGGTGTTCGACTTCGTTGCCCGGACACTGATCTCGAACGAGATCGCTTCGGTGGGAGATCCCGACAACGAACGCAGCCGGTTCACGATGAAGTTTCAACAGCTTTCGGGCCCCGTGATGGCGAAGGGCCTCGAGGATACCGCGTTCTACCGCTTCAACCGTCTCGTCTCTCTCAACGAGGTAGGTGGCGACCCCAGCCGGTTCGGAATGAGCGCCGAGGATTTTCACCGTCAGAACCGGGCACGGTTGCGCGCCTGGCCGCACTCGATGCTGGCGTCCTCGACGCACGACACGAAGCGCAGCGAGGATGTGCGTGCCAGGATCAGCGTCCTGAGCGAGGTTCCGACTGAATGGCGAGCGGCCCTGGACCGCTGGAGCCGGTTGAACCGAAAGCTCAAGCAGAAAATCGACGGATCGCTGGCTCCGCATCGGGCAGACGAGTATGTGATCTATCAGACGCTGATCGGGACGTGGCCACTTGTGCCGCTGACAGCCTCTAGTCGGGCCTCCTATGTCGCCCGGTTGCAGGATTACATTATCAAAGTCGCGCGCGAGGCAAGCCGGTTCACGAACTGGGTCAATCCGGACGAGGCTTACGAATCTGCCCTGACCGGATTTGTGGCAGGGCTACTCGCCTTACGCCGCTCGAAACTCTTTCTCGCTGATTTCGAAACCTTCAGCGATCAACTTGTCGCACCTGGCCTGACCAACGCCCTGGCCCAGCAGGTGCTCAAACTCACGTCACCAGGAGTTCCCGATATCTACCAGGGGACGGAGTTGTGGGACGACAGCCTGGTCGATCCGGATAACCGGCGGCCGATCGACTTCGGTACACGCGCAGCGATGCTTGCGCATGTGCAGGACCGGACGGACGGTCATCCTGTGGCGGCGTTGACCGACGATTCGGTCAAGATGACCGTGACCGCGAGAACGCTTCAGGCGCGGTCGGAACATCCCGACCTCTTCGCGCACGGCGACTACCTCTCGCTCCCGGTCGAAGGACCGATGGCCTCACGTGTTGTCGCCTATGCCCGGGTGCTTGGTGATGATGCCGCAATCGTGGTGGTGCCGAGATTGGTCAAGGGGCTCACGAGCTGGGATGGAACCTCGGTGCTCCTCCCGGATACCCTCGCTGGGACAGACTTTTTCGAACATTTCTCGCAACGTCCGTTCGAGAGGCTTGATGGAGATGGCGCGCGGTTGCGGGTCGGGAATCTCTTTTCGGATCTGCCGGTGATGTTGCTCACTGCGCGCTCGAGAGATGAATCAGACGAGAACGGGACAGGGGAGAAGACGCATCCATGATCGAGGCAGAGTGGGGGACAGCGGCCGGTGCAACGGTCACGGCACGCGGTGTCCGGTTCATCGTGTGGGCGACATCGGCAGATACGGTAGATGTCGAGTTGAGCGGTGGCAGCGCGGGTAATACCCGGTTCGTCGGGCTTGAACGAGGGGCAGGCGATCTGTGGAGCGGTGAGGTCGATGGCGTAAAGGCTGGAGACCGATACAGGTTTCGACTCGATGGCACGGACTCGTATCCGGACCCATACTCGCGATTTCAACCCGATGGGGTGCACGGCCCTTCGGAAGTGGTCGACCCGGATGCATTCTGCTGGACCGACACGGGCTGGTCCGGGCTGAATGCCGAGAACCTCGCGATCTACGAACTCCACGTCGGAACGTATACCACCGCTGGCACCTTCTCGGCGCTTGCCGAGGAGCTCGCGGAGATCAAACGGCTGGGCGTCAACGCGATCGAACTGATGCCGGTGGCGCAAGCTTCCGGCAAGCGGAACTGGGGATATGACGGTGTCAACCTCTTTGCCCCGTCGCATTCGTATGGTGAGCCGAATGATCTGCGCCGGCTGGTGGACACCGCTCACCTCCATGGGCTCGGTGTCATCCTCGATGTCGTGTACAACCACTTCGGTCCCGAGGGCAACTACGTCCCTGCGTTTTCCGACCACTATTTCAGTTCGAAGCATCAGACCGCCTGGGGTGACGGCCTGAATTGGGACGGTCCAGACAGCGCTTCCGTCCGCCGCTTCGCAATCGACAATGCGGCTGCATGGATCTCCGAATATCACATCGACGGGCTGCGACTCGATGCAACGCATGCGATCGTCGATGATTCTGCAATCCATATCGTGAGCGAACTTGCTTCACAGGCACGGGCTGTGGCAGCGCAAGCAGGACGTCAGATCGTGGTGATCGCCGAAGAGGGCAACCACGAAATCGCCCGCACGCGGCCAATCGTCGATGGTGGAGATGGGTTGGATGCGATCTGGGCCGACGATTTTCACCATGAGGTGCGCGTGGCATTGACCAATGCGCACGAGAATTACTACGCAAATTACGAGGGATCGACCGTCTCGATCGAACAGACGGTGAACTCGGGTCTGGTGCTGACGGAGCGGCAGGCTGGGTCGACTCCGATCGCCGATCGCGATCCGGCATCGGCATTCGTGTTCTGTATCCAGAACCACGACCAGATTGGCAATCGTCCGTTTGGCGATCGTCTGCACCACGATATCAATCTGCAGCGATACGCGGTAGCCTCGACGATTCTGCTGACGAGCCCGGAGACGCCACTGCTGTTCATGGGGCAGGAATTCGCCGCATCGAGCCCATTCCTCTATTTCACCGATCATCCGGACGAGCTCGGCAAGCTCGTCACCGAGGGCAGACGCGCAGAGTTCGCCGGCTTCCCCGCATTTGCCGACGAGCATCTGCGGGAGACGACACCGGACCCTCAGGCAGAATCGACCTTCCTCGCGTCCAAATTGAAGTTGCGGGAACGCACACTGCACGGGGGCATCCACGAGCTCTACCGGGAATTGCTCCTGCTACGAAAGAACGACGCGGTGCTCTCTCACAATGAGCGGTCCCATACACGAGCGTCGGCATTGACCGCGCAGATCGTGGCGATCCACCGGTGGTGGGGGAACGAGCAGCGTATCATGCTGGCGAACCTCGGGCATGCGCTGGACCTTTCGATGCCACAGGCAGAGGGCCTGACGCCGCTCGGGCGGCATCCATGGTCGATGATCTTCACCACGTCGGATCCGCGAGTCGGCGGCACAGGCGAGTCACCGTCGACGACCGGTTTCGGCTCGGGGAAGACGATCCATCTGCCGGCGAGAACGGCCGCGATCTGGAGGATCGAGCGATAGGTCGGCAATCCCCTCGCTGCGGGAACGCGTGAGCCAGCGTCGCACCGTTTCCGCATGGACCCGCACGATGACGCCGATCTCGGCGGCGGTGGGGTGCTGTTCTGCGGCGAGCAAGACCAGCTGAGCCCGCGCCCGGAGGTGAACGTTCCGCGTGGCACGGTCCACGTCGTCCAGGTCTCCAAGCTGCGTGGGGGTGAGATCAGGGATACGCATGGGCTGCATGGCGTCCTCCTGTCCCGAGAGCATCCACCTCGCTGAAATACCTTGTTTGTACTTAGTAGTGTGTCCGCGGCTCACTTGGGAGGCAGGGTGATTCCCAGGCGAGGCAGGAGAGATTTCTCGACCCGTTCGACATGGACGAAGGGCGGGACGATTCCTGGCCGACGCCGGAGAGATGTCTCGACTTTGCTCGACATGACGAAGGGCGGGCTTTCGCTCCGGCGCAGCTGCTTGGGGGCGCTGCTCGAAGCGCAGCTGACATGACGACAGAACCACCAGTGCGTGGGGGTCGTGGCCCAGCGAAACGGGCACTCGTTCAAAGCATTGCTCCAAGGTATCGACCTTCGGTCATCCCATGCCTCGAATCATCTTGTGCGCTATCGTCGTTGCAGAACGGTTGGGTTTCGATGAGCCCGAAAGACGTGCCTTCGCAGCGTGGCTGGAGCAGTCGTACAGCATGTGACCCGGATCCTCCGTCGGTGATTTTCCGGTGGATCCCGACTCGTAGGTGGCAGTTGGGACAATCTGGCAGGTTTCGGTCACCCAGGTGCCAATCGTTTCGTCGCCACCGTGCTTGTGGAAACTGACAGCGCCGACAAGTGCATAGCGAACCTGTCCATCAGCGACCATCGTTTTGAAATTCGTCAGGGAAAGTACATTGTCCAGGCCGGTGTAGCCGCCGAGATCCATAACGGCACCGCCGGTCTGCAGAATGATTCCCCATCCTTCCTGAGCCTTGCGAACGGCGACGAGGAACTCTGCGTTCCCCCGATGCGCGAGCAGGTAGGCGCCCAGACCTTCGGTGCTCTCTCTGGAGGCACTCCCGTTGCCGCCGGGGCTCTCGCTCGAGGTTGTGGATGTGGATATCTGTGCATTCGAGTTGAGAACACCTGTTGGCGAATGAAGAACCGTCGACGGATTGGACTTCGATCCGTACTTGTTCGTTCGTTTGTGCGTTGGCTTGATGGTGGAAAACCCGGCATTGCTCAGCGAGCTGGTGCCGACAGTCACTCCGTCTTTGCCATTTTCAAGGAGTGCAGCCACGCTGTTGGCGTGGGGCAGACGAACGACTGTTGGCCCCGCCGCCGGAACATCGTTCCCGGTGGAGGCATCGACAGACGTCATCACGGACCACGCTGCCGGCGACACGAGGATCGCGATCAGCCCAGCCGTGGCGAAGATACAAGCAGCGGTCGAGGAGCCGGTCAATCGTCGCAGGTGAAGCAGCGGGGCGCCCGACAGGCCGATCATGGCAATTGCCAACAGCACCACGATGGCAGGAACGAGACGGTCCTTCCAGACGGGATATTGCTGCAGGATCCGGATCTGGACGGCAGCGGTTGCAACCAGCGCGATTGGGAACAACCATGTTCGCCATCGGCCCGCTGCGCGTGCTCGCCACAATGCCACGAGACCAATACCTGCGAGAGCCGCGACCGCCGGTGAAAGCATCGACAGGTAATAGCGATGGTAGAACCCGGCAACGCTGAAGAACATGGCAGCAGTCAGGAACCATCCTCCCCAGATCACCAACGAGAGGCGAATGCGGTCCATTTTCCACCACCGCGTAATCCCCCAGGCAGTCCACAATCCCATGAATGCAAGAGGCAGGAGCCACCCGATCTGGCCGCCGAGGTTGGGGTTCAGCAGGCGAAACAGCCCTGCCTGCCCGTTCTCGCCGGAGAAGTTCGTCAGCGCGGCATGGCTATTGGCGGGCGTCGGACCGTTGGCGATGCCGAAGATCGTCCACCCGTGAGGGAGCAGGCGTGCCACACCGTTGTACTGGAAGATGAGGTTGAAGATGTTGTTGTCCGGGCTCGATGCGATGTACGGGCGATCGCCGGCTGGCGTTAGTTGAACGACCGTTGCCCACGAGAAGGACACGACAATCAGGCTAATGCCGCCGGCGAACAATCCGCCGATCCGATTCCACCACGATCGGCGAGTCGCGACTGCACCTTGAGCAGACGACGTTCCGGTGTTGCTGGAAACGGCGGAAGGAGATTTCATCGGTGCAGGGGCGAGGACCCAGGCGAGCAGCAGTGCCGGAAGGACGAGGTACGCCTCCAGCATCTTGACGTTGAAACCGACCCCGACCAGCACCATCCCGAGCGAGAACATCTTGACGCTGTTTCGCTCGAGCGAAATCACTACTGCCCACGCTGCGAGAAGCAGGATGAAGACGAGGAGCGTGTCGGAGGTGTTGTTGCGTGAGACCGCCACCGTTACCGGGGCGATCGCCAGGGTCCCGGCGGCAATGAGGCCCGGAACCTTGCCGAAGACACGGGAAACGATCATGTAGATGACGAGGACGGATCCGGTGGCGGCCAGCACCTGTGGCAACATGATGCTCCAGCCATGAAAACCCAGCATCCTCGCGAAGATGGCCTGGACCCATAATCCGAAAGGCGGCTTGTCCACCGAGACGAAGCCGGCCCGGTCGAATGATGCGAAGAAGAATGCATGCCAACTCTGGGTCATGCTGCGAACGGCCGCCGCATAGTACAGGTTCGCATACCCGAGCTGATTCAGTCGGAAGACGCCGAAGAAGAGCGAGAAGGCGGTGATTGCGACCAGGACGAGGTGGGTCCAGATTGGCGAGGCCCACCTGGATGTTGCGGGCGAGGAGTCGTTCTTGGAAGGTTCGCCCTGAATGCTTGCAGCCATCACGTTCACGTCCCATCGATGCGGCCGAAGCCGATCAGAACCGGTGCTGCCAACTCCTCGCAGCGACTTAATTACGTATCGATCTCGGTGATGGATGTGTTTTCAGACCCGGCATCCGAGACGAGTTTCGAGACCACGATCGGTTGCATATGAAGCGTGGAGAATCGGTCCGACGAGGATGCCGGGGTCGTTCCATGGCATGTGAATGGAGGTCGATCGGCGCGTTGCGATCGAACGTAGATGTTGCTCGGGCGGGGCTTGGCAATGCGTCGCATCGATCGATGGAACGAACAGAGACCTCCCAAAGGGAGGTCTCTGCAAGAACCATAACGAGCGCGATCGCTGGAATAGGGATTTCGAGTGTTTCGGGTAGTGCCGAACTAGTCGGCTAGTCGGCGGCAACGGTCCGAGCCTTCTCGACTTCGCGGATCGCGTTCCAGATCTTTTGCGGCGTGCAGGGCACATCCATGTGGGTGATGCCCCACGGCTCCAGCGCGTCGATCACCGCATTTGCCGTGGCGGGCGTCGATCCGATCGTCGCTGCCTCGCCGATGCCCTTGACGCCCATCGGGTTGATGTAGGTAGGCGTTGTCGTGTGATGCGTTTCGAACTCCGGGAAGTTCGCGGCCCGTGGGAAGACATAGTCGTTCAACGTACCAGTGAGCAATTCGCCGGTTTCGTCGTAGTGCATCTCCTCGAACAGCGCCTGACCGATGCCTTGGGCAAGACCGCCATGAACCTGGCCGGTGACGAGCATGGGGCTCATGATCGGACCGCAGTCGTCGACGGAAACATACCGCAGGAACTTGACGTTTCCGGTTTCCGGCAGGATCTCCACCACCGCGATATGAGCGCCAAACGGGAAGGTCGTCCCAGAGGGTCGGAAGAAGTCCGTGCTTTCCAGTCCGGCGTCGAAATCGCTCGGCAGGCTCCCACCGTAGGCCTTGCCGGCAATGTCGCCGAGTGTCACGCCCCCGCCGGGAACGCCCTTGACGCGGTAGGTGCCATCCACGATCTCGATGTCCTCAATGGCGGCTTCGAGCAGGTGGGCTGCGATGCGCCTGGCTTTTTCCTGGATGTTCTTGAGCGAAATCATCAGGGCCGCGCCGCCTACGGCGAGACCACGGCTGCCCATCGTGCCATTGCCCTGCGGGGTGTTTCCGGTGTCACCATGATGAACGATGACTTCCTCGAAGTCGGCACCGATCTCGTCATGAGCCATCTGGGAGAACGTGGTTTCCTGTCCCTGGCCGTGGGGCGAGATGCCCGTGAAGATCGTGACGGCTCCACTCGGCTCGACCCGGACGGTCGAGCTCTCATAGGGTCCGAAACCGCAGATTTCGACGTAGGTAGCGAGACCGATGCCGATGTACCGACCCTGCTTCCGGAGTTCCGCCTGCTCGGCGCGAAGAGCGTTGTAATCGGTCAGTTCGAGCACCTTGTCGAGCGACTTGTCGTAGTCGCCAGAGTCGTATTGTTGTCCGGTGACCGTGTCGAACGGAAACTGTTCGGGACGGATGAAATTGACGCGCCGGACCGCTACCGGATCGAGTCCTGTCGCATCAGCGACCAGATCGGCAACCCGCTCGATGTAATACGCGGCCTCCGGGCGACCGGCGCCGCGGTAGGCTCCATTCGCGCCCGTGTTGGTGTAGACGCTTACGATCTGATAATCGAGGGCGGGAATATCGTAGCATCCGGTTGACATAATGAAGGTCGAGTTGCCGAGATCGAGACCCTTCGGATAGGCACCGAGATCGACGAGGACCGTTGCACGCAGCGCCAGAATCTTTCCATGTTCGTCGGCGGCGGCTTCGATATCGGCCCATTGGTTGCGCCCGTGACTACTGGCAAGCATGTTTTCGGAGCGGGTTTCGATCCACTTGACCGGCCGGCGCAAGGTGTACGAGATAGCCGCAACGAGATAGTCTTCGTAATAGGCGCCGATCTTTTGACCGAATCCACCGCCGACCTCGGGAGCTATGCAGCGAACCTGATTTTGGTTGAGACCCAAGGCTTTTGCAATCGAATTCCGGTTCCAGTGCGGAGCCTGCGTCGAAGTCCAGACGGTCAGGCCGCGGGTAACAGGATCGACCGTGGCAACGACGCCCCGTGGCTCCATCGGGACTGCATTGAGACGCTGACTGCGGATGCGTTCCTTGATCGTGACGGGAGCCGAGGCGAAGGCGGCATCGACATCGGCGCCGCGTGGTCCGCCAAGACGTCCTCCGATGTTGTTCGGGACGCTGTCATACAGCAGCGGAGCGCCTTCTGCCATCGCCGCGTAGGGATCGACCACGGCATCGAGGAGCGCGACATCGAAATCGACCAGCTCGGCGGCATCGACCCCTTCCGCGTGCGACTGGGCGACCACGACGGCGATAGGTTCACCGACATAACGGAGTTTGTCCTTGGCGAGGGGGAAGATTGGCGGCACCGGAATGCCGCCGCTGTCGTCTTCATCTTCTTCAGAAGTGGTTTCACCTGCCGCCTCGGTTTCCGCGCTCTTCATGTAGCGGGGGAGATCCTCGGCGGTAATGACCGCAACGACGCCTGGTGACTGTTTCGCCGCTTCGACATCGACCCCATTCAGAATGGCATGAGCGTATGGGCTGCGCACGATGATACAGTGGAGCATTCCCGGAAGCTGGATGTCATCGACATAGGTGGAAGAGCCGGTGATCAACCGGGGATCTTCCTTGCGTTTGACGACCGCTCCCACCATTTTGCTCATGACCATGGATTAAACCTTTCCGATTTTGCTGGCGGATGAGAGCCCCGATCAGGCCCTGCCGCCCACCGATAATCGCCATTGTGCGAATCACGTGCATACGCAGCTTATCTTGTTGTGCGGATCCCCTTCCGTCAAGGTACTGGAGCACCCAATGCCAAGCACCGAGCATGAAAAAACCGATGGTCGCAGCGATCATGCAGCAACCATCGGTTTCCTCACGTGTTGACCCGTCAGTCGCCGCTGTCAGGAATCCGAAGCGGTGCTCTTGCGATCGCGTCCAAGCTGGCTTGTTGGCGTAGGAGTTACGCCGGTGGTGTCACTGTCACCCATCGTTCCTTCGATCGTCAGCCAGCCGCGACGAAGCGCGGTCACGACAGCCTGCGTGCGATCGTTGACCGCGAGCTTGCGAAGAATCGACGTGACATGGTTCTTGACCGTTTGGGCACTGATGCCGAGCGCATAGCCAATCTCGGCGTTCGTCAGGCCCTCACTGACCTTGCGCAGAATCTCGAGTTCACGGTCTGTGAGCGGCATGAACGCGTTGGTGAGTTCGACATCACCGGATGCGTTCACCCGGAACTGATCGAGCACGCGGGCCGCGACATATGGCTTGCTGAGCAATTGCTCGTTGATGACGTATTCGCCACGAGCGGCGCGGCGCGTGAGGTCGAAAAGCGCCTCTTCGCTGATATCGTGACCGCAGTATGCGGCGGCGCCGGCGCGGATCGCGCCGAAGAGTTCGTCGTCGTTTTCACGGGAGGTCACGACGATGCTCGGGACGGCTGGGAAGCGGCGACGGATTTCCGATGCCAGTGTCAGTCCCGGCGCGTCGGCCAGCGTGGTGCCCAGCAGCGCGACGTCTGGAGCGGTGTCATCGAGGAGCTGGTAGGCGTCCTCGACCGTGCTGGCGGCGCCGACAACCTCGATACCATCGCCAGCACTCAACACGCTTACCAGGCCACGGCGATACACCGGTTCCCGTTCTATTACGACAACTCGCAGCGTCTCTGTCATACGTCGATGCTCCCACTTGCAGATTGTCGATACATGGCCGAAGGAATCATGTTCAAATCACGCATTACATTGCACGAAGATGCACGTTTACCGATCAACATTACACTACGCACCGTTCACTTCCCCTACGATCGGATGCTTGCAGGTGCACGGGTCAGTTGCCAGTCGCATGTTTGCCCAGACCCGCCGGGGCGTTCGATGAGCGGACGAGACCGGTAATCGCGATCAGGGTAAGCAGGTATGGCAGTGCGACCAGGAGGTCGGACGAGATCGGGAAGCCCTGCGTTGCCTGACCCTGAATCTGAACAGCCTGACTCGCCCCGAAGAGCAAGGTGGCCCCCATCACTCCGAACGGCGCCCAGCCGCCGAAGATGACAGCTGCCAGGGCAATGAAGCCTCGTCCGGCGGTCATGTCGAGGGTGAAGTAGGACAGGTCGCCAATCGAGAGAAAGGCACCTCCAAGGCCGGCCAGCATGCCGCCCGCGATCACCGCAACATATTGATTGCGATTGACGTTGATGCCCACGCTCTCCGCTGCCTGTGGGTGCTCGCCTGCAGCCATCACGTGAAGGCCAGGCTTGGTGCGAAAGAGGAAGTAGTGCATGAGCGGAACGAGCGCGAAGGCGACGGGGACGAGAATGCTGACACCGCTGGTAATGTTCGGCAGCTTGTGCACCGAATCACTGGCCCCCGCCTTGCTCCAGATGACCTGTAACAGGAACGCGGTGATGCCGCCGGCGATCAGATTGATGGCGGTTCCCGCAACGATCTGATTGGCTCGAAACGTGATGCACCAGACGGCATGGATCGAGGCTGCGCCACCGGCGGCAAGCACTCCGATGACGAGACCGAGCCACGAGTTGCCCGTCCAGTGCGTGCCGGCGACTGCCGAGAAGGCGCCGGTCAGCATCATTCCCTCAAGACCAATGTTCATGACACCGGATCTTTCCGAGATCAATCCGCCCATGGCGGTGAACAGCAGCGGTGTTGTCATCCGGAGCATCGCCGTAAACAGGGCGACGGTGAAGAAATCTCCCAACGTGGTTTCCCTTCTGGAGGCCGATCCGGCGCTCGTGATGACTAGAGTGCGGAGGGCCCGGGGCGAGCCTCGATGTCCGGCTCCATTCCGACCTCACTCGAACGATCGGATCCCGACTTCGGAGGGGATTTCATGCGATTGAAGACAGGCAAACGGTCGGCCACGGAAACGGCGGCCACGGCAAGAATGATCAGCCCCTGGAGGACGGAGACGATTTCCTTGGAAACTCCGGCCTGCGACTGCATCTGGGTGGCACCGGCACTCAGGGCGCCGAACAGGATGCCAGAGAAAATGATGGCGATGGGATTGTTCTGACCGACGAGACCAACGGCGATCGAGGTATATCCATAGCCAGGTGGGACGGCATAGTGACGACCATGCAACCCGAGTGATTCACCGGCCCCGGCCAGACCGGCCAGCATTCCCGAGATCGCCATCGCGATCGTGATAGTCAATCCCCACTTGATGCCGCCATAGGATGATGCCCCGCGCGACAGACCGACAGTTCGGACATGGTAGCCGAACGCCGTCTTGTACAGCACGAACCAGAGCAGGATCGCCGCCGCGAATGCGATCAGGATTCCTGCGTGGACGCGCGTTCCGTCGAGGATCTTCGGTAGGCGAGCGGCGGCCACGACCTTGTCGGTTCCTTGCACATTGGAATCGACCGGCAGCCAGCGACCCTGCTTCTGGATCAGGTACGTGGTCAGGCGAAACGCAAGATAGTTGAGCATGATCGTGGAGATGACTTCGTGGGCGCCTGTTCTCGCCTTGAGAATGCCCGGAATCATCCCCCAGATTCCACCGACGACGGCCGCTGCCAGCAACGCGAGAGGGAGATAGATGAACGCGGGCAACCCGAAGTTCCAGGCGCCGACGAGCCCGGCCGCGAAGCCGCCCATGACGAGCTGGCCCTCAATTCCGATGTTGAACAGACCGGCGCGAGCAGCGATCGCAAACGCGAGTCCGCCGAGGATCAACGGCGAAGAGTAGACAAGAGTCTCGCCAACCGCGCGGCGATTGCGAAAGGCACCGTCGAAGAGCGCCTTGTACGCCTCCCAGGGATCGCTGCCCGAAGCGCGAATCACGATCGCTCCCACGAGGAGGGCGGCAATGATGGCTACGAGCGAGCTCAGCGCTCCGGTGAGCGCCTTAAGCGTCCGTTGCGTCGTTGCGCTGTTCATCGCGCGATCGTCCTCCCATGAACAATCCCAGTTCGGTACGTGAGACGCCCTCGCTCTGGAATTCCCCAACTATCTTGCCCTGGAAGAGCACGGCTATGCGGTCGCTGAGATCCAAGATTTCATCGAGGTCGAACGAGAGGAGCAGGACAGCCTTGTTCGCGTCGCGCGCCTCGACGATCTGGCGATGAACGAACTCGATCGCACCGACGTCGAGGCCCCGGGTTGGCTGGATCGCCAGGAGGACATCCGGATCACGCTCCAGCTCGCGAGCGATGATCAGCTTCTGCTGGTTGCCACCCGAAAGCGACCGGGCCGGCGTGTTCGGTGAGGGTGCTCGCACATCGAACGAGGTCATCAGGTTGCGGGTGAGTTTGCGGATCGCATTGCCACGTAGCATTCCCCGTGAGACGAACGTCTTTCGCTGGGTGTTTCCCAACAGGACGTTTTCCCAAAGCGGGAAGTCGAGCACCAGACCCCGGCCGTGACGATCCTCCGGGATATACGAGATACCCGCACTGCGAAACGCGTTGGCGTCCTTGCCCGCGATGTCCTCCCCTTTCATGAGCACGACACCGCTGTCCAGCTTGCGCAAGCCGGACAGCACCTCGATCAACTCTGTCTGACCATTGCCTTCGACCCCACAGATACCGAGGATCTCTCCCCGCCGCAACGAGATCGTTTCGATATCGAGCGTTTTCTGTCCGTGACCGCTGGCGCAGGTCAGGTTCGCGCCGGAGAGAATCGTCTCGCCGGTATGGGCGGGCGGGCGCTCAACCCGTAACAGGACTTCCCGGCCGACCATCAACTCCGCCAGTTCGGCGCTGGTGCTGCCCGCGGTGTCGCGGGTGCCGACGGTCCTGCCGCGCCGGATGACGGTGACGCGGTCGCTGATGGCGGCAATCTCTCGCAGTTTGTGCGTGATGAAGATGATCGTGGTGCCATCGTCGCGCAGCCGTTGCAGGATGCCATAGAGGTCTTCGACTTCCTGTGGAGTCAGGAGTGCGGTTGGCTCATCGAGGATCAGGATTCTGCTGCCCTGATAGAGCGCACGCAGGATCTCGACACGCTGCTGCAATCCGACTGGAAGCGTCTCGACGCGGGCGTCCGGATCGACATGCAGGCCATAGGACGTCGCGAGTTCTGCCACTTTGCGCGCCGCGGTGTCGCGATCGAGGACGAGGCCAGGACCCTCCGACCCAAGGATGACGTTCTCGGTCACCGTGAAACGAGGAATCAACATGAAGTGCTGATGCACCATGCCGAGACCTGCCTCGACCGCGGCACGCGGTCCCGCGAAATGAACTGGCTTGCCGTTCAACCTGATCTCACCCTGATCGGGTGTATAGATACCGAAGAGGATGTTCATCAGCGTGGACTTGCCGGCACCATTCTCGCCGAGGAGCGCATGAATCTCGCCGGCGCGAACGCTCAAAGTGATGCCATCGTTCGCAATGACACCCGGGAACGCCTTGACGATGCCGTCCATCTCGACTGCGAGAGGCATGCCACCGGTGTGATCGGGAGTCGGGACTGCACCTGGGTTGTTTTTACTGGGAGATTGTGCCTGCACGATAGGTGCACTCTTCATGGCGAAATCAAAAACCGACCGATGAGATCTACAGGATATCCCATCGGTCGGCAGAGAGAACCTGAGTAGTTGTTGGTCGCGTGGCAGCGGGATATTCGGTATATTCGGTCGCTGCCCGAAGCGCGCCACCCTGTGCGCTGCCTGAGGCGCTACCGGAAGGCAACGTGTGCGCAGTTTGGCCGACGCGCTGCCAGGATTGATGGTGAGGTGATCCCTCCTGCGTCGGGATGACGGAAGAGGGATCACGGGAGCAGGGATTTCTCAACCGGTTGGAAATGAAGGACAGCATGACGAGATAATCGATCGGTACGTGGACTTCTCCGCGTACGCAACACGGGCGCAATCATCGTCGACAGAGCATTAGGCAGCAGGCGACGCTGCCGGTGAAGCTTCCGGTGAGGCTACTGGCGAAGCTGCTGGGCTAGCGGAGCCACCGAGCTCAGACGGAGGAACCGGCTTGAATGTCTTGGCCGCGTCATCCGAATCCGGAACGATGACGGTTCCCGCCGAGATGGCGGACTTGTAGGCGTCGACAACGCCTCTGGTCTCGGCAGTGACGGCGGTGTTGTAGGCGATAAGATCCATCCCACCCTCCTTGATTCCGAGGTTCTGGATGCCTGGCTTGAACTTGTCCTCGACGACTTCCTGGATAACGAGCTTGACCGCAGTGTCGATGCCCTTCTGGACGGCTGCAAGCTGGATCTCTGGACCGAGATGGGCCTGATCGGCATCACCGGAGATGACCCAGAAGCCTGCACCCTTCTCCTTGGCAGCGTCGAAGAGACCAACGCCGGTGCGACCGGCCGCCTGCTGCAGAACGTCACAGCCCTGGTTGAACTGGGCAAGCGCCAGCTCCTTGCCGAGGGCCGGATCTTCGAAGCTGTCGGCGTAGGCGATCTGGATCTCGATGTCCGGGTTGATCGACCTGGCACCGGCAACGAAGCCGACTTCATAGCGGAGGACCGGCGGGATGCGTATGCCGCCGACGAAACCGATCTTGTTTGTCTTCGTCGTGAGGGCGGCGAGGACTCCAGCCAGAAAAGTTCCCTCATTCTCCTTGAACGTGACCGATGAAATGTTGTCGCCTTCAACGACGGCGTCCAGGATCATGAACCTGGCATCTGGATAGGTGGGGGCCACCTCGGTCATGGCGTCGGTGAGAAGAAAGCCGATCGCGGCGGTGAGGTCACCACCCTCCGCACCCTGCGTCAGATTCGGGACGTAATCGGCGGCTGTCTGACTCTCGATGACGCTGAACTTCACACCGAAATCGGTGGCGGCCTCGGTGCCACCCTTGTTGGCGAGGTCATTGAAGCCCTGATCGCCGATGCCGGCGGTGTCGGTCACCATTGTGACGGTCACGCCGGATCCATCCTGAGCGGCAACGGACAACGCTCGTCCGAGGAACGGAGCGGCGATCATCGCGCCGGAGGCGGCGACTACGAGACGGCGACGATCAATTCGGGCGTTCATCAAGGACATGCTCTTCATTGACGATTTTTCCTTCTTGCGATGAGCGAGCAGCCCGGATGTGCCGTCGCTGTCCACGGTATTGTCGTTCCGTCAACGGCGGGACAGCCTCGCTCCCACTGCTGATACTGCTTGGATAGTACCAGTTTGGAGACGTCTCCTGCGAGTAGGCAAAGCGCCCTGAGGCGTCGTGCGACGTGCACAATTCAGGAGAATAAGGGATCGTGCAGACGATTGAAGAACGAAGCGCGAAGATCGATGCCGTATGCTCTGCATACTGCTTAGAAGATCCGAACGCTGAGGGAACGCATTTCATGTCCGACGACAAAACCCTGCAGAACTTCCTCTCATACATCCCGGGTCGCCGTCACGACATCCTGTCGATCGAGTCTCCCGGACTGCTGACGCACGCCATCCCACTGGCGGCGGGAGCTGCGGTATGGCAGGTGATCGCCGCGCACGCGCTCACTTTGCTCGAACTCGAGGTCATTGATGAGCCCGGATTCAACGCGTTGGCGCGGAGTATCGACGCCACTCGCGCATCGGTGGAAGCATCCGGGTTGCCTCTCCGCGCATTGATGGCGGATCTGACCGAGCGGATCGATGGAACGGTACCGGCAGAGTTCGCGGGTGCGATCGTGCTCGGCCTGGCCCGGGAGGAGTGGCTGGCGACGGCAGGAAGACTGGCATGGAGACATGCGTTGACGGACGTGATCAGCGCCGTGATGCGCCTTCAGCAGGTTCTGCTCGCGCTCTCGGAGGCGCACACGATCACGATCATGCCGGCGTTTGCGGGTGGACGTGCGACTCAGCCGACGAACTTCGGGCATCTGTTGGGAGGGTTGATCGCGCCTCTCCAATCCGGCACCAGGCGCCTGCAGGCTGCCTTCGGTGCGATCAACCGATCGCCACTCGGGGCGGGGATGCTGGCCGGAGAGATCATCGTGTCGGAACGGGATCACCAGGCGTCGATTCTCGGTTTCGATAGCCCGATCGCAAATACCCTCGAGGCGGTGATGTCGGTCGAGGATATGGTCGAGGCGACGGACGCAATTGGCGCATCACTGGCACCGGTCCGGCGTTTCCTGGGGGAATTGATTTCCTGGATCCGGTCGGACCCGACGAGTTTCGTCCTGACACCCGAGTGGCAGACCCGGCCGGAACCGGTCAATCCCCTGCTGTGGGTGCCGGAGCAGATCGACCTGCTGATCCAGGATGTGCGCGATCTGGAAGATCGGGCGCATGCATTCGGCGTTCGTCTGCGAGATGCCGCGTATGGACCGGTCGGTGCGCTTGCGACGTTGATCCTCACGACAGCCGGCGAGCTGAACGAACGAATTCCAACGACGTTGGATCGAACCGGTCACCTGCTCAGCGAAGGGGTGATGATCAACCGTGCCTACCTGGGAAACAGATCTGGACGCGCTCATACGACCGGTGGTGACTTGGCGGGATTCCTGATGACGGAAGAGGCCCTTCCGCCCTCGGCAGCCAGAGGAATCGCGTCGATGGTCCTGGGCCAGCTCGAAGCGCAGAACCTCGAGGTCAGCGGCATCACGCAGGACATGATCGATTCCGCTGCGATGATGACGATCGGGCGCGAGATCAAGGTGGAGATGGAAACGCTCGGGCGCTATCTCGCCCCCCGTCGCTTTCTGGAACGGCGGCAGGTGACGGGCTCGCCTGCCGCAAGCATGACGCGAGAGTGGATCGGGAGCGTGCGAGAGCAGGTGGACGAGGACGCCGAATGGCTGGCGACGAGGCGGGCAGGAGTAGACCGGGCAATCAGCGCGCTGGAATCGACGATCGCGGAAGCGGCCACGGTCGTCGACGAGTAGCATCCGAGTGGTGTAGCTGGCAACGATTTGAGCAACGGGCGGATTCACCTCGTTCGGCGGCTGGCCGATACACCATCGACCGTCACCTTCGGGCACTGCGATGTATCACGGTGCATCGGATGCGGCAAGCGGAACGTCCTGCCCCGGGATGATGGACGAAGGATGAAGACGAGGCAGATTGCTACACGCCGTCCCGCAGGCAAGCGAGTATGGCCATCGCATGCATGGTGGCGTGCGGTCGCCAGTTCTGGTCGTACGGAGTCGGCCAGCCACCGTCTGGCAGCACTTCCTCGATGAGGCGGCGGGATTGGTCCTCGATCAGACGGGCAGGAATTCTGGCTACCAACGCGAGACCCCCAGGCAGGACATTGTCGAAGAAGTGACTGGCGTCATCGTAGCCGTGGCGATCGGCGGTCGTGATGACACCGTTGGTGATCGCGTTTAGGTAGGCATCGGCGTTTGCGAGAGGCAGGCACGGGACATATTCGACATAGGGAAGCACGCCGTAGAACTGTCCATTTTCGGCCTCTTCCAGAGATGCCTTCTGCTCGAAGAGCGCTGCTGTCCGGCGAAGCATCCCGGGCGATGCCAAGCCAAGTCGCGAGGAAAGACCGACGAGACAGCACGCTGGGTTGAGCGACGGAAACTCCCATCCCGCAAACCAGAATGGGAGCGGCGAATCGTGGATTTCCGCCGCGAAATGCCAGTCACCATCGGCGTTTTGATTCGCCTGGAGCCATCCGCCGAGCCGATTGCGGAGATCGCCGCCGGTATCTTCTTTCATCGAGAGCAGTATCTGCATCGCCAAACGAGCGGCGAACGGGTTGCTGACCGGTGATTTGATGTCGACCTCCAGCTCGTGCGCGAAACCGCCATCGGTATTCTGATACGCGGCCAGAGCCTCGATGACAGGTTGCGCAGCTCCATCCTGCCAGTGATGGCGAATCACCGCGGCACCGAGTGGAAATGATCGAGCTTCGCAGAAGGCGATGGCGGGTGCTGCCAAGCGCTCGGCCTCGATCAGGATCTCTTCGTTCAGCGGGCCCTGCAGTATCCTTGTCATTGGGCTTCCTCTCCATCATCCAGTGGCACCGTCCATCGATCGCGCCAGCCGGCGGCCTGCTGGGGTTGGGGCCAATACTCGATCGGTTTCGTGATACGTTCGCCTTCGATCGTGAAGAACGAGATTGGTGTTTCCGTGTGGGTGTCATTCTTCACATCGGCGATTGTCACGCAGGACGTTCCTTCCGAGATGACCTGCTTTACCGTGATCTGCCAGGTTCCGGGATAATTTTCCTTGATCGCCTGCCAATCCTGTGGCGAGGGTATGCGTTCGCGTGTGAGCACCCAATCGATCGTTGCCGTCGATGCCATCATGCTTGCCGCGCTCGCGAAGTCACGGACATTGTCGAGACGCCAGAACTCGCGGACGATGCGTTCGTTGTCTTCCAACTTTTTGATCCTCCCTCTGGAAACGGGTTGAACAGAGCTCGATCCGGATTCGGAACGACCGTCGGTCCATCGTAGAAGACGAACGGTGACATCTTCGTGTCACCGTTGTTTTTGATGTGGTAGGAACAGCTACATCTGGTCGGATGCGTAATAATCTGCCAGCATCGAGATGAGGGCATCCATGAAATCGCGAAGCTCGGGTGGGCCGACGACTTTTGCGGCGATTCCAAAGCGGACAAGCTCGTGTCCGTAATATGGAATCTCGGATGGTGGACAGCGGAACTCAATGATGTTGCCGGCGAGGTGATCGCGGAAGTCCGGGTGGTCTGCCGCGAGTTCTCTGCCACGTTCCGTGAGCTGCACCTGAACCAGCGGATTGTCTGGGTGGTGATAGTTTTTGCCTGAGTCCTCCGCCGTCCGAAGCGTGCTCGCGGCGTTCTTTGGGGCAAGCGTGCGCCGGGAATCGACGATGCGCGAGATGCGGAAGATCCGCCACTCCTCGCGCAAGCTGTCGGCGGCGTCCATGTACCAGCGTCCACGCGACGTGTAGATGCGCAGGGGAAAGACCGTTCGCACTGTTGCTGCGCTTGTGGTTGCATGGGTGATCTCGACCCACTCCGCGGCCCCGAGCGCTCGGCGCAACGCAGCGATTATCCGCGCATCGGGCGCGTCGTGATCGCGAAGGACCTGCATGTCGCCGAGGTTGCGTTCGACATCGGCGGTCACCCGTGGGCTGAGCGTGGATTGCAGTTTTTCGAGGACACTGCGGTGAGCGTCACCGAGGGGAGACTGGTCTGCGACGCCGATATGATTGAGTGCGAAGATCAGGATGGTCGCCTCGTCGGCGGTGAGGTGGAGAGGAGGCAGCCAGAATCCCTCCGCGATCCGATAGCCTCCGTTGCGCCCGATGTCGGCGATGACCGGAACCCCGATCTCGCCGAGCGCGTCTATATCGCGCATGATCGTGCGGCGGGAAACCTCGAACCGCGCGGCGAGCGCAGATGCGGTGCGTGGTGCCGCCTGAAGAGCGATCAAAATGCCCGTCAGGCGGTCGCCCCTGTTCATCTCATGTCACCTGCGCCAGAGCCCAATGGTCAATCACGTTTCATTCAAGGGAAGCAAGGGAAGCAGGATCCTTGTCTGCCAACATGCTTGAGACGATTTTGTGAAGATGCCTGGGAGGGGAGAGATTTCTCCACTTCGGTCGAAATGACGTGGGGTTTCGGCCTGATGCTGCTGCCCGCTGCTGCTCGATGCGCTGCCCGACGCAGCTGCCCGACGCAGCTGCTGAAATGACGGAAGCGCAGCCATCGTTGGCGGAGCACTAGATCGTCGTACGGTTATCGTCGGGAATCATGATGTTTTCGCCAGGAGATGTATCGGCGCAAGGCATCCCTTCCCCGGGGACAGTGAGGTCGCCTTCCAGATCCGGGGCCGACTCGGTGGCGATTCCCGCATCGACCACCGAATCCGCGATCGGCGTGAATCCCAGCGAGAGTGATTGCTCGACGATGCCTCGTCGCAAGAGTTTCTCGGCACGATGCAACGTGACGATGAGCTGGTTCTGCGGTTGCACGGCCGTCAGCATGTCGCGGGTCTGGCGCATGAGGTCGATCGTCTTGTTGAAGGTGATGACGAGATCGCCTTCGGAAAGCTCCAGCTGCTCTCCGATCTGGGCCATGGTCCAACCCCGACCCCAGTGCAACGCGGCGCCGTAGAAGCTCGGGTTGTGTCCGGCCGAGATGAAGAGCTTGTGATCGCGCTCCTCACCCAGCACCTCGCGTTCGACTTCCTCCAGGCGGCGACGAGCGGCAACAAGTCGGTCGGGAAGGGAGAAGTGATTTCCGAGCCGAAAATCGCGGTCGAAACTGTACCAGGAAAAGAGCTCGGCCAGTTCCTCGGGGGCGAGGAAATCAAGCGTGCCGCGATCGACAAGCTCGCAGAGGATCAAGCCGTCGTTGTCGAAGATGTCGGCGAGCATGTCTGCCTTGGCGGTTGGATATCCCTGCTTCATGTACCCGAAGCGGTGGAGGACGTCGCGGATGCCCTGGATGACGTTCCTTATGCGGACGTCCTCGGCGTCGATCTCGCGATCAAGGATATCGTTGAGCGCGCCCCGTTCCTTCTCAAGGCGATCACGATGTCGGAGGACCCGCTGATACTCCTTGCGGTACGTTGCGTCGTGGAAAGGATGCTCGTTGAGTGTCACCTTCAACGTCTCGAGTTCCGATTCCGCCGCGCGAATCTCGTCCTCGATCCGGGTCGACTCGGCGGTGATGATCTGGGTTTGGGTAGCCCGATGTTCGGCGGCGAGGCTGTCGAGGTCGGGCAGGTCGAGAAGGCCGACAGCGTTCCAGACGGCTGCGAGTTCCTCGGGTGAGACGAGCTCGGAAGGATCCGAAACCGTGATTGGAGGCTCGACGAGGGCAGGAGGAACCGGAACCATGAGGTCGTCGGGGAGGTAATCGATCTTGCGGTACTCACCGAGACTGCGGATCTTTCCATCGGCGCGGCAGAGAAAGATGCCGACGCCACCGGTTCCGCGCCCGACGAAGACCGCCCAGCCGTGATCCTGGGTATGCGCGATCAGGCCAGCCGGGGCAGAACGCAACACACGACGAAGTGCCTGGCGCCCAGGTTCCGTCCATGGAGTCGAGGTGCTTGCGGTGAGACGCAGATCGCTGCGTTCCTGTCGCAGACGGCGAACGGACTGCTGGAGCGCCTGGGCCGAGCGGCTGAAGGTCTGATATTCCTCAAACAGATTATCGGTGGTGATGACTTCCGTCTCGCGACCATCGAGGATGCCAACGATCTCGGCGTTGATCTCGAACACGTCGTGCTCCATCGACCGAATCCGCTGGCTCGTCTGGTACTGGGCGAGGCTTCGTTGCAGCATCTGTTGCACGCGGTCGCCCTGCGGCGGATCCCACAGGTTGAGTACCGTGTTGTAGCGAATCGCGAAGGCGGACTGGACCGGATGAAGCGGGCCGGTCGCGAGTTCGAGCATCTCCTTGAACGGAACCCAAGGCGAGTACGGCATGACGACGTGGCCGAAGGCATCCATCCCGCGCCGACCGGCCCGACCTGCCATCTGCTGGAACTCGTTCGGAATGAGCGGGCGTCGTCGACGACCGTCCCACTTGCTCATGCGACCGATGACGACCGTGCGGGCTGGCATGTTGACGCCCAGCGCGAGAGTATCCGTGGCGAAGACCACCTGCATCAGCCCACGGCTGAAAAGCACTTCGACCAGTTGCTTGAGGATGGGCAGCAATCCGGCATGGTGGAAGCCGATGCCTTTCCGGGCGAGACGCGTGATGACCTGGACCTGATCGAGTTCGCGATCCTCGGGGCGCATGCTGTTCAGGTAGGTCTGGAGTACCCCTTCGATGGCCGTATCCTGGCCGGGCTTTACCAGGTTCGGCTGCATCATGGCGAGCCGCTCGGCAAACGCCTGGCAATCGTTGCGACTGAAGAGGAAGTAGATGGCGGGTAGCAGATCCTGTTTGGCGAGCGCATCGATGATCTCGCGAGGCTGAGGCTCTTCCATCGCCTGCCCTCCGCGTTCGGCCTGACGGCGGAAGCCGGGACGGCCCGGCTGGCGACGGAGCTCTCCCCCAACCTTGGCGAAGCTCTTGACCATCTTGCCCTTATGATCGACGACTTGAGAGAGCTCGTTGTCGTGGAAGTAATAGAGGGACAGCGGCACTGGGCGCTTGTTGTGGGTGATGAGCTGGATCGGGCGATGAGTGCGGCCAATCCAGCTGGCAATCTCGTCGGCGTTCGTCACCGTCGCCGAGAGGCAGATGAAACGGATGTGTTCCGGGCAGAGGATGATCGACTCTTCCCAGGTCGTGCCGCGATCGGGATCGGCGAGATAGTGGATCTCGTCGAAGATGACGCAGTCGACGTCATCCAGCTCCCAAGGCGACTGGAGAAGCATATTGCGAAGAATCTCGGTCGTCATGACGATGATGCGGGCATTGCGATTCTCCGCGACATCACCGGTCAGGAGTCCGACCTGATCACCGTAGATGGTTCGCAGGTCCCGGAACTTCTGGTTGGAGAGGGCCTTGATCGGGGCGGTGTAGAGAACACGGCCGGTTCCTCGAAAGGAATTGAAGATACCGAACTCCGCGACGACGGTTTTCCCCGATCCGGTCGGGGCAGCGACCATGACCGACTCGTCATTGAGGAGGACCTGAATCGCCCGGCGCTGGAACTCGTCGAGGGGAAACGGGAAAAGGGCTCCGAACTGCGCGATGATCGCCTCGTGCTCGGGGGATGTTGCCACGATTGGAAGGAGATCGGGCGCATCGAGCGGATCCAGTGACGTGAACGCCACTTCATCGGTGGATTGATCGAGGGGATCCGCAGCGTTTCGGGTGGGGATGTTCTCTGTGGCGGACAAACGTTCTGACTCCAATGCGGCGAAGTGCTGTTGATAGCGGCCGCATCGTCGTAGATCTGGCATTGGCGGCGCAGCGGGAAGGGCAAGATTGTCTTGCAAACCCTACCACGCGAGCGTGTTCGGCGTGCTGTGGGCTGGGCAACGCGGCGGGCTACCAGAATTGCGTGCCTGGCTCGCCCTTAAAAGGGCCGACGATCTCGGGTGTGATCCAACCTCCATAGAAGTCACCGGCCTGCGAGGTAACGATGACGCCGTCGACCGTGCAGCGATCGACCTTGCTCGGGTAGAACGCGAGATGATGCATGATGGACTTGAATCCTGCCTCCGGCTCGGGGTAGCACCAAGCCGCCGATTCGATCCTGGTGCCGTTGATGTTCAGCCCGTAATAGCGGGCAGTGCCCTTCCATTCGCAGAAGGTCATGTTCAGTTCGGGGACGATGAATTCGAGGCGGATATCTTCCGGCGGGATGTAGTAGACCGGCGGATGACTGGTTTCGAGAACCCGGATGGACGCTCTCGACTCGGCGATGACGATGCCACCAGCCTCGATGCGAACGAGACGATGGGTAGGGTCGAGACGCGGAGGGCGTGGGTAATCCCAGACAGATTCCTGGCCGGGCGAGGGAACGATCGCTTTGGGTGGACGCATCGCAGGACATTCCTGTCACGAGTATCGGCGTCTGGGTGCAAACGGGAACGAGGTCAGGTGCATGTGGCAAACGACGCTGACAGATTGGGTTAATTGTACCGCTCCAGACCTGACCGGGAAGTTTCGTCATGCCTGACTTCGCCGGCATAACCGTTGCCGAGGCTGGTGAGTTCACGTTGATCGAGGCGCTTGCGTCCGCGCTGCCGACGTCTGTGCTGGGAGATGCAATCGTCCAGACCGGTATCGGGGATGACGCCGCAGTATGGATGCCGCGCCCAGGGGCCGTATCCGTGGTCACCACTGATTCCCTGATCGAGGGGGTCCACTTTCGGCTCGACTGGACGGATTGGGAGAGCCTCGGATTCAAGATGCTGGCGGTCAATCTCTCTGATATCGCGGCGATGGGCGCCGCACCGCGCCTGGTCACCGTCTCGCTGGGTTTGCGAGGGACCGAGCACGTCAGCGACCTGCAGGAGCTGTACCGGGGGATGGGTCGGCTGGCGGTGGCGCACGGCGTCGTGATCGCGGGCGGCGATGTCGTGCGGAGTCCGGAACGACTGATGCTCGGCATCACTGCGATCGGTGAGGTCGATGCCGGTAAGGTCCTGCGGCGATCCGGAGCGCAGGTGGGCGACCTGATTGTCGTGAGTGGAACGCTCGGGGCATCGGCTGGCGGGATGGAAATCCTGCTCCATCCCGAACGCTATCGCGGGCTTGCCACGACCGGTTTGCTGGTCGCCGCGCATCTGCGACCGAACCCACGGCTGGCGCTCGGGCGGTTGCTGGCAGACGCCGGTGCCACCGCAGCGATGGATCTCAGCGATGGATTGCTTGGGGATCTTCCGAAGATTCTGAAGGCCAGTGGCGTGCGGGCGCGGATCGATCACCGGTTGATTCCTGTCGCTCCGGCGATGCGCGCACTGTTCCCCGATCGGTGGCTTGATCTGGCGATGCGGGGTGGTGAGGATTACGAACTATTGGTCACTATCGGTGAAAATCGATACGAGGCGTTGGCCGAACGAGCGCAGACGATCGGTGCGACGCTCTCGGCAATCGGCACGGTCGAGGAAGGTGAGCCGGGCATCACCGTGATCGGTCTGGACGGAATGCCGTCACATGTCATCGCAGGCGCGTTCGATCACTTCGCTCAGGCGACGAACGATTGCGACGGCGCGGGTGAAGATCAGGATGTCGGCCTGTGATTGGAAACCGTTGGTCTTGTCCAGACCGTTCTCCCCATGGATCAGTGGCAACCACTCGCCTGAGCCGTCATCGTCGAAGCGCGCCACGTAGAGTGTGCCATCTTCGAGCAGGTCCATCTTCGCGGCGCGGTCGTCCGCATTGTAGGAGCCAGAGGTGATGAACTTGTAGGCGTATTCGAAGCGCTCATCGTCGCCACCGTAGATGACGACCTGACCGGACTTGGCGACCGCGGACGTGTGGCCCTCATGCTTGTTGCGTCCGAGCGCGGTTCGCTTCTTCGGCGTCGATGCCGGATCGAAGGGGTCGATCTCGACACCCCAGCCGAAGCGGAGTGGCTCGTTCGGTTCCTTGGTGAGGTCGAAGCGATCGTAGAAGGTCTCCCAGAGACGCTCGGTTGGTCCGTCCGTGAGGCCATAGCGCTCGTGGATGGCAACGAGCGGATCATCAGCCTTGAGGTCCGCGAGGTTGGCGAAATACTGGTTGAAGTTTTCCTCGCCGATGATCACGGTGCCCCATGGGGTGAGGCCACCCGCACAGTTGTTGAGCGTGCCGACAACGGCAAGACCGGTCGGATCGACGCTCGTCTTGAGCTGGTCGGCGCCGGCGGCCGGGCCGGTCAGTGCCATCGGTGTGGTGGCTGTGATCCGGCGATTGTACTCACCGTCGATGACGACCGTCCACGCACCGGATCCATCGCGCTGGACTTCAACGAAACTCATGCCATGGGCTTCGAGTTCGGTGTCCACGATATCCTTGGTGGGGTTGGCAAGGAACTCTGCGGATTCCTCATCGGTAGCATCGTATTCCGGGTTGGACTTGAGATATGCGGGGAACATGAGTTCCGGATTGGTGTATTCGTGGTTGACCAGGAGAAGGCCGTGATCGACGGAGCTCGATCCAATCGGTAGTGGAATGAAGCCGATGTAATGGCAGTTGTAGCCAATCTGCAGCGCCTGCGCGGACGCACTCTGGGCCAGCGGATCGAATGCTGGCGAGTTGGAAAAGAGAGGATCGCCCCATCGCAGGAATGGAACAACGGTGTAGCCTGCCGGGACGGCGGGGACTTCCCCAGAGCCAAGACCCAGGCCCGCGAAACTGAGCGAATCGGTCGTGGCGACAGGGCTGGCGGCCGGAGATGCCTGCGACACCGGGCTCGCCGCCGGAGAGGCGGTTGGTGTCGACTGGACGGCCACGGATGGGATACCCAGGACCACTGCAGCAGTGCCGGCGGCCACGCCAAGGGCTCCACGGCGGGAGAATCTTCGCGCCATGATGGCGGCCATTTTCTCGCCTGTGCCGGCATCAAAGTAGACCTTCGCCTTGTCACCTTCGTATTCGATCTGCTTCATGAATTGTCCTTTGATGGAGTTGACGCTCGCGCGTCGAAACTCGACGTTGCTTCGTTCGTTCTCACGATACCGGTGCGAACGATTCACACTAGTAAATGAGACTCAATGTCATATTGAAACGTTGTTGAACTTTCACGTAACCGTTGAGCTAGCCGAACTGCACGATTGGTTTGGCAATGGGATGATAGGGTGCAGTACCATATTCCCGACTGATATAGTCGGGTATGAAAATCGTGGCCGACGACCTGGTGTCGATACTCATTCCGAGCGAGAGTTCTTCCCAATCCCGTTTCCAGAAAGGGTCATCGAGACACATGTCAGATACATTGACGACAGCATCCGTATGCGCGCAAGGAACGAACGCGTTAGAAGCGAGGATCGTGCTGGATGTGATCCGCCGACGCCGTAGTATCGGCAAGATGTCAGCTGCCGTTCCTGATCGGACGCTGATCGAGCAATTGCTGGAGGCAGCAATCTGGGCGCCCAACCATCACCTGACCCAGCCGTGGCGCTTTTTCGTGCTTTCCGGCGATGGGCGAAACGCATTGGGCCGGGCGGCGGGTGAGGCTGCCGCCTCCGGGATCGATGATCCCGAAAAGGCCGAGCAGGCGCGTCTGTCGGCAGGCAAGAGGCCGCTGCGAGCTCCTTACGTCATCGTGGTCGTGAGTGAACCGATCCACGACGGTCACACACCTGACATCGAGGAGCATGCGGCGACAGCGGCTGCAGCTCAGAACATCCTGCTTGCGGCCGAGGTGCTCGGTCTCGCTGCCATCTGGAGATCGGGCGCACCGGCGTTTGCGCCGGAAGTTCATCGCCTGTTCGGACTTTCGGAGCATGCCGAGATCATCGGTTTCATCTACGTTGGATATGGCGCGATGGAGACACCAATGCGAGACCGAACACCTGTCGAGCACGTCACGCAGTGGTGGGATTCCGATTCGGGGCCAGCATAGCCAGCATAATAGGGCGGCTGACACACTGACCGGCAGACGCCGCTCATTTTCGGGACGATGACACGAGAGGGCACGCTCCACATGGTTGCATCCGAGACACGAGCTGCAGATACCACGAATGAAGTTGCACATGGTGTGTTGCGAGAGGCTCAACAGGCGGCATATCGATTTCCGGAAGGGTTTTTCGGGTTTCGCGCGCACGTGACGATTACCGAAGCGACCTCCGGTGGGACGAAGACCGCCTCTGGGACGGTCACCGTAGGCGGTCCGCGATCGATCGAACTTGCCCTCGAGGGCGACGAGACACTCGCCCAGTGGGGCAAGCAGGAGATCGGATCTGTTGCCGGACACCGGTGGCCGACGAGTTACGAGGAGAGTGACGGGCGGTACGGACTCGTGCTCGATGAGGATCCCCATCATCCGCTTGGTTCCCAGATCACATTCCAGGACGATCCGTTCACGTCCGTCTATCGCGTGGCGAATGGTCGCATTTCCCAGGTCACCCGTTCGATGGGATCGATGCGTTTCACGATCACCATGCAACGTCACAGCGAGACGCCGGACGGTCGCGCGCTGCCATCCGAATTTACGGTGAGCTACTGGAATACCCAGCAGGACCGTTTGACCCGCTCCGATATCTATTCGGATCGCTATCAGGTTGTCGAGAATGTGTCGATTCCCGCGACGCGAACCATAGTGACGGCGGATGACACCGGTTTCACGACGCGTGTGCTCGAATTCTCGGACGTGCAGTTGTTGACGGAACTGGTTCAGGTCGAGACCGAAGGTGGCGAGCGGCACGGAACGCGGGCGGGATAGGTCGCTTCCCGGTCGTGCCTTTCGGCAGATGACGGGGGAGGGAGAAAGGGACGGAGCCGGCGCGAGCGCCGACCTCGCTGTTGAAACAAGCATCCGTTCGCGGACGCCGTAGCAGCGGTGAACGAGAATGTAACCAACATCAACGTGGTTGGGAAATGTTCGGCTTGTTGTGAGCATGGCAATCCACGTCGGTGGCGGGGGTATGATTCTCCCGCTCGCGATCGTCTCATCATTCAAGGAGACGAAGGAGACGATGTCATGTTCGATATCGCACGCTGACGATGGACAGCGTTTGCGCTTGTCCTGATTCTTGCAGCGGGCTTCTCAGCGAATGCTGCATCTGCTCAAACTCCAGGCGCCGCTACGCCCGAGTCGGTCGTTGCAGCATCGCAGCCGCAGCTTCCCGTGACCGACACGGACGCGACTGGTGCCGAGGTGACCGTGACCGATGTCAGCCGCATTGTCTCCGTGAACAGGGACATCACCGAGACGCTGTTCGCACGTGGTCTAGGCGACCAGGTCGTGGCCGATGACATCAGCGCCCTGTACCCTCCTGAAGCCGTCGCGTTGCCCAAGATCGGCTACGCACGCGATCTGAAGCCGAGGGCATCCTGTCCTTCAATCCCACGGTCGCTATCGGTGACAACGGAGCCGGTCCGCCAGGCGTGCTCGATCGGGTACGGGCCGCCGGAGTATCAGGGATTGTCGTCAGCTCCGACCCTGTGTCACTCTATGGCGTGGTCGACGAGATCGAGCAGTTCGGCACGGCGCTCGGAATCCCTGCCGAAGCGAAAACGCTCGCCACGGATCTCGCATTCCAGCTCGAAAGCACCGAAGTGCTCGCCGCAACACGAGCGTTACACCCACCAGTCGCCTTCCGAGACATTCGGGGTCAGGGCACCCAGATGATTGCCGGGATGAACACAAGTGCAGATCTCGTGACCAAGGCGCCCGTTGGCATCAAAGCCGAATGCGAGGTCCTGCAGCTGTCGATGGCTGAGTGATCTGGTCCAGACCGTACAATCGGAGGTGCATGTGAGCAACGTGTGGCCGCGCTGGGTCGGTGTGGGAAGCTGCACACCGGGAGGTGATATGCGGCGCTGTTTGTCGGCGCATATGATACGCGTCCCCACTACACGCAACCTTGATGTCGCATTGGTATTGTGGTGAATTAAAGGCAAGTAAACAGTGGTCGAGACCTTCGAGATTGCTACCCATGGTGCGATGCAGGCGTTTGGCCGACGCCTCTCGGCCTCACTTCGGCCCGGTGATGTCGTGCTCCTGCACGGCGATCTCGGGGCGGGCAAGACCACGCTGGTGCAGGGGATCGCGAGCGGGTTTGGCGTTGATGAGGTGGTGCAAAGCCCGACCTTCACGTTGGTCGCGCAGCATGAAGGGACGGCCTCCGATGGCACTCCAATCATGCTCCATCATCTCGATCTGTACAGGTTGACCGACGCGTCCGAGTTGGAGAGTTTTGGCTATGACACCTATTTGCAGCCTGCAGCTGGTATCTCGCTGATCGAGTGGCCGGAACGTGCCGACGACTGGCTGCCGGAGCGTTTTCTGCTGATCAGGATCGAGTACGTCGACGGTGGCGGGAGGTCGGTTACGATCGAACACATGCCTCCTGACGCCTGGTGATCCTCCGACCTGACGACCTGAACTCGGCTAATTTCCCGTGACAGACAGAACCCTCCCGGTAGCTGCCGGGAGGGTTCTGTGCAGAAGGCAGGCGGGCTATTGCGCCTGATGAGTTCTGACTAGCCTTCGAGTTGCTTGATCTGCTCGAGGACTGGTTCCTTCTCCTGATCGAGTTCGTCCTTGACGGCGTTGAACGCGTCCTGGGCGGGGACATTCTTGACCAGGACCTGCTCCCACCCACGACCAAGGATCTGGTCGCCGTTGGGAATGAAGACGCGCGCCGAATCCTGAGGCGAGGTCTTCGGGAGTTGCTGGATCGCGACGTCGGAGTTCGGGTTCGCCTTCAGGAAGGCAACCATGGCGTCGCTCTTGACGGCGGATGTGCGGACCGGCATGTAACCGGTGGTCTGGGACCAGGTCGTAGTGGTTTCCGTGTTGCTCGAGAAGTCGAGGAACTTGATGGCGGCAGCCTTTACCTCGTCCGGAGCGCTCTTGAGGATCGAGAGACCCGCGCCACCGGTGCAGCAGCCGAACTGCTTCTCTTCCGGCAGGAATGCGGTGCCGAACTTGAACGTTGCGGCCTTCCTGATCCCGCCGAGCGAGCCGGTGGAGGCGAGGATGGCGGCAGTCAGGCCGGTCTGGAAGTCGACAACGGGATCTTCGGTGGTGGTTGCCCACTTGTCGGTGACGGCCTTGCGGAAGAACTCACCTGCTTGGACCGCAGGCGCGTCCGCGATCGTGATGTTGAATTCCGGGTCGGAGTAGTGGCCACCGAATGCCCAAACGGCGCCCTGAAGCACCCATGCGCCATAGCTGGCGGCATTGCCGAGGCCGTATGCGAACTGGGTCTTGCCACCGACGAGCTTGGGCGCGGCAGCAGCGAAGGTGCTCCACTTGGCGAAGATGGTCTTGTCGAGACCGGCGGCGGTCAGTGCGTCTTCGTTGTAGTAGAGAAGCGGTGTCGAGCGGGCGAAAGGTACGGCGTATTGGCCGTCATGTCGGGAGTACTCGGTGAACAGCGACTGAACGTAGTCAGCCGTGTCGACCTTGGCATCGGCAAGCAATGGCTTGAGGTCGGCGATGGACTCGGCGAGATAGAAGCGGAACCACCAGACGTCCGAAAGAACTGCGACATTTGGCTCGTCGCCGGTCTGCAGGGCTGCAACCAGGGCTGCTGCGAGGTCTTCGTACGTGGCATGGATCGACGGGGTGATGGTGATGTCCGGGTTGGCGGCGTGGAAATCAGCGATCAGCTTTGTCTGTGCATCGCCATTCACACCGGAACCGAACGATGTCCAGTACTTGACTTCGACTTTGGAGCCCGTGCTTTGGACGAGCGAAGGCGCGGCGAAGGCACTACTTGGACTGATACCCATTGTGGTTGCGGCGGCGCCAACTGCGGCGGCGGCGGCGGCAGTCTTGACGAGTGTTCGTCGTGTGAAGTTCTTGTTCACGGTATCGATCCTCCATGATCGCTGGGTTCGAGTCCCAGGAGCGCTGCCACTCGGCAGTACCCCGCAAAAGTGATGTTCATGACCCTTCGAGACCTCAACCTGAAGGTCCTCAGGACATGATGCATCCAATGCAACGGCGCATTGTTGAACTGGTGCTAACTTCCCGCAAGAACGGGTATGGAAGCCGGATTCGGAATCACCCCTTGGTCGCACCCGAGGTCAGACCCTCGATGATGAACCGCTGGGCGAAGATGAAAAGCACGAGGAGCGGGACGATCACGAAGGCCGTTCCTGCCATGATCATTCCCCATTCGTTGTTCCCCTCGTTATCGAACAGAAAGGTCAGGCCGACCGTCAAGGGACGCATGTTATTGGTGTTGGTGATGATCAGCGGCCAGAGATAGTCGTTCCATTTGTTGACGGCGGAGATCATCGCAAAGGTGACCACGATCGGTTTGGCCATCGGCAACACGACATCGCGGAGCGTCCTCAGATGACCGGCGCCATCGATCTTGGCAGCGTCGAGGACATCCTTTGGAAGGCCGAGGAATCCTTGCCGCATAAGGAACGTGCCGAATGCCGTCGCGGCACCCGGAAGCACGATGCCCTGGTAGGTGTTGATCCAATTGTGTTCCAGGCCGAACCATTGGCGAACCGTGTTCCCGAGAAAGAGGTAGTTCGGAAGGATGGTGATCTCATTGGGGATCATGAGCGCGGCGAGAATCAGGATCATGAAGCCGTTCTTGAAGGGGACCTTGAAGAAGGCCAGGGCGTAGGCGCAGAGGATGCCACAGAAGAGCTGGAGCGACGTTCCCGCGACCGTGATGATGATCGTGTTGATGTAGAACCGACCGAACGGCACGGCATTCCACGCATCGCTGTAGTTGCTCCAGCGTGGTGTGGAAGGAATCCATTCAGGCGGGAACGTATAGATCTCGGCATATGTCTTGAGCGAGCCGGAGAGCATCCAGATCATTGGGATACCAACGACGAGGACGATCAGGAGCATCGCTCCATATCCCGCGATTTTTCCGAGAAGCTGTTGTTGCTTGACAGGGATGCTAACCATCGTAGTGCACCTGGTTTCGCGAAGCACGGAACTGAACTATCGTGATGACCAGCATGGCGGCGAAGAGGGTGATCGCGGCGGCGGCGGCGCGGCCGTAGTTGGCTGCCTGGCCGAACCCCTGATCGTAGACGTAATACACAAGCGTGGTCGTGGCGTAGGCGGGACCCCCCTGCGTCATGACACGCTGGATGTCGAATGCCTGAAACGTGCCCAGAACCGTGGTGATCAGGAGGAAGAAGGAGATGGGGGAGAGCATCGGCAAGGTGACGGACCGGAAGCGCCAGAAGACGTTCGCGCCGTCGACTTTCGCCGCGTCGTATAGATCCTTGGGGATCGCCTGCAATCCTGCAAGGAAGATGGTTGCGGCGAAGCCGACATTCTTCCAGATATAGACAATGATGATGGCCGGCATCGCCCACTCCGGACGGTTAAGCCAATCCGGCGAGCCGATTCCTACCCAACTCAGCATCTGGGCCAGCAACCCGTAACGTGGGTCGAAGATGTAGGCCCAGACGATTCCGATCGCCGCGCCGGATAGCAGGTACGGCGCGAAGACGGCTGCCCGAGCTGCATCGCGGAAGCGCAACTTCTGATTGAGCAGCAACGCGATTGCCAATCCGAGGACCAGCGAACCAACGAGCGTGGCAACGGTGAAATACAGCGTATTCCTGAGCACCAGCTGGAATGTGGGATGTTCGAAGATGTACTGATAGTTCTCGAGGCCGACCCACGTGCTCTTGCTGTTGAGCAGATTGGTGCGATGGAAGCTGAGCGACACGTTCTTGATTGCCGGCCAGAACGTGAACAGCGACAGCAGCAGGAGATTCGGGAACATGAACAGAGTGAAGAGCACCCAATCCTTGGTAAACGGGTTGGTCTTTGCCCTTGCCCAGGTTACCTCAGGTATGGATTTCTCCGAGGATAATGCCATCTCTCCCGGAGTGATGATCGTTTCGGCCATACGCGTTCCTCGATCTCGTCTCTCATACTCCTCCCAAAGGCACTGCGCGTAGGAGGGAAATCACCAATACAGTTGCTCCGACGAGACGCACCGATCGTGCGTTCCTCACGGAACTGCAATTCTGCGGTACGGTACGTCGCAGAAAGCTTGAAGATTGTTAACATTTCAGTTTGTCAAATGTAACGGATGCGGGGCCGTAGTGCTATCTGATTCTGACTTTCCGGTGCTCCTGGCGCTGGATACTTCAACTGATCGGGCTGCGATCGGCCTCAAACAGGGAGATTCGTGCGCGGAACTCATGTGGCCAGCCAGTCGATCGCAGACGACATCGTTGCTGCCCGCCATCGATTGGCTGCTTGCGACCAATGGACTATCGAGCAACGACGTTGCCGCAGTTGCCGTTGCAACCGGGCCGGGAACGTTCACCGGGCTCCGAGTGGGCATGAGCCTCGCCAAAGGATTGGTGCTTGCGAGGGATATCCCGTTGATCGGCATCCTGACGCTCGACGTGGCGGCTTTTCCGTATCGATCGGTGGGTGTTTCCGTGGTGGCGACGTTGCCAGCCGGTCGCGGCCGAGTGGTTTGGGCGGTGTCGGATCGGGGTGAACGCCTGAGTTCACCCGTCAATTCGACCGTCCCGGAACTGGTCGAAATGCTCGCGGCCCATCCTGATCTGCTGGTGATCGGTGAACTTCTTCCCGAGCATCGGAAAATGGTAGCGGAGGCGCATGGCAGGATCGAGCCAATCTCACTGAATGCCCGACGCCCGGCGGTACTCGCGGAACTGGCGTGGGACCGCTGGCGATCCGGTGATGTGGATGATGCGACGCTTCTCGAACCGACGTACGTGCATGGGCCGCGGGCGACCACGGCCCCGATCATCGATCGACTGGTTCGGAAATCCCAGCCCTGACAGGTGCTGCCTGTGTGCGACCACCAAACCGACGGCCCAGTGGGAGCACGGTCATTGCAGTGGTATGGCACTTGCTGGACACCTCGGGGATACTTTCAAGAAGCTACCGGACGGTGCTTTGCGCATTCAGTCAGTTTCGATCAGTGAGGTCTTTCTTGAACTCAATTACCAGCACATCCGATATTCCCGCTGTCCAGGCAGTCGATGCGTTTCCCTCGGTGGACGCGCTCGAGAAGGCGCTTCGCGAACAGGGCTACGTGACCGATCGTGGATTGGCAACGACGCTGTACCTGACGCTCAAACTTCAGCGTCCTCTTCTTCTCGAAGGCGAAGCGGGCGTCGGCAAGACCGAAATCGCAAAGGTGCTCTCGGCTGCGCTCAACGCGCCGCTGATCCGGCTTCAGTGCTACGAAGGGCTGGATGCATCTTCGGCAATCTATGAATGGGATTACCCTCGGCAGATGCTCTATCTGCGCTCGCTGGAGGCGACTGGCGCGTTGCAGCAGGAAGAGGTGCGAAAGAACCTCTTCAGCGAGGATTTTCTGCTGAAGCGGCCTTTGCTGCAGGCGATCGATGCCGCGCATGACCGTGCTCCGATCCTGCTTATCGATGAGGTCGATCGCGCAGATCAGGAGTTGGAGGCGTTCCTGCTGGAAATCCTCTCCGACTTCCAGGTCACCATCCCGGAACTCGGCACCCTCCGTGCCGAGCACGTGCCGATTGTGATCCTGACGTCGAACCGGACACGAGAAATCCACGATGCGCTGAAACGGCGATGCCTCTACCATTGGATCGATTTCCCGAGCTACGAAAAGGAACTGCAGATCCTTTCCGTCAAGGTGCCTGAAGTGCCAACGCAACTCGCCCGTGAGGTGTGCAGCTTCACCCAAGGGCTGCGAGAGATCGATCTGTTCAAGTCTCCGGGCATGGCGGAAACGCTGGACTGGGCGAACGCCCTGCTTGCACTTGGAAGCAATCAGCTTACGGACGAAGTGGTCCAGGACACGCTTGGCGTGATCCTCAAGTACCAGGAAGATGTCGATCGCGTTCGCGGGGATGTTTCCCAACGGCTCGTCCAGCGAGCGATCAACGCAGCGGCGACGGCGGGTCGAGGGTAGCCAGATGAGTGACTTCGGGCTGCAGCCAGTGCTCGACGCATCGAATGTTCGTGCCGACCGTGTGGTATCGAATCTCCTGCAATTTGGACGTCGCCTGCGTGCAGGGGGCATGCCGGTCGGACCCGGTCAGGTGATCAACCTGATCGAAGCCCTCGGAGCGATCGATATCGGTCAGCGAGACGACGTCTATTCGGCGTCGAAAGCGACGCTGATCAACCGGCCAGAGCAGATTCCGGTGTTTGATGCCGAGTTCAACCGCTTCTGGCGAGATCTTGTACGGATGGAGCCGCCGTTGCTCTCGCCGTACATGACGGACGACGACGAAACGGTTGGCGTTCCGGATACGAAGACCTCGGGCGAGCAATCCAAGGAGGGCCAATCCGGAAAGGGCAATGATGTCGACCGGACCGTATTGGCGATCGAGGGTGTGGACAGCGCGTCGGATATCGGGGAGACCGAGGATTACGAGATCCCTCCCGAAGATGTCCTGATTTTCAGTTCGAGCGAGGCGCTGCGCAAGAAGGACTTCTCTCAATTCACGCCCGAAGAAATCGCGGAGGCGCGGCGGATTATCGAGAGCATGACCTGGAAGCTCGGCACCCGCAAGACGCGTCGACGGGAGCGCGCAGCTCAAGGTGAATTCATCGATCACCGCGCCACGCTGCGCGCCGCGATGAAGCAGGGAGGGTTACCGCTCGAACTGAAATGGCGCACGAAGAAAGAGAAGATGCGTCCGCTGGTGCTGATCTGCGATATCTCGGGATCGATGGATCGATATGCGCGCCTGCTGCTGCGATTCGTGCACGCCCTCGAGCATGGGCTCGATTCAGTCGAGGTGTTCGTGTTCGGGACGCGGTTGACGCGAATCACTCGCGAGCTGCGGCGTCGAGATGTGGATGCGGCGATCGCCGAGGTCGTGGCATCGGTCGACGACTGGTCAGGCGGGACGCGAATCGGTGAGGCGATCAAGACGTTCAACTTCGACTGGAGCCGACGCGTGTTGCGTTCAAGCGCGACCGTTGTTGTGATCAGTGACGGGTGGGATCGGGGTGATCCATGGCTGCTGAGCCAGGAAATGGCGCGTCTGCAGCGGTCCTGCCGTCGGCTGATCTGGCTCAACCCGCTGTTGGGCGCGCCAGGATACCAGCCGTTGACGCAAGGAATCCGTGCCGCGCTTCCGTATGTGGATCACTTCTTGCCGATTCATAACCTCAAGAGTCTCGAAGCGCTCTCCCAATTGTTGAGTGCGGTCGATGACCAGCCGCCGCTGCGCACCCAGAAATCGGCGCAGGCGGTGCGACAAGTCGGATACAAGGTCGGTTCGTGAACCAGCAGGGATTAAAACATCATGAGTGAGTGGCTACCGGAAATCGACGCGTGGCGGGGTGAGGGCAAGCAGGTCGCGGTGGCAACCGTGATCAGTGTCGAGGGCTCGGCACCACGACCTATCGGCGCTCGCCTGGCTGTAACGGCAGCGGGTGAGATGGCAGGGTCGGTGAGCGGTGGATGTGTCGAGAACGCGGTCGTTCTCGAAGCACAGGACGTGCTGAAAACCGGGGTGCCGCGCGTCGTACGCTATGGCATTTCCGATGAGATGGCCTGGGACGTGGGACTTGCATGCGGCGGGACCATCGAAGTCTTCGTGGAGCCAGTGAACGATGCCATTCAGTCCGGATCAGAATAAGCTCATCGCCTCGACGTACGATCGGGTGCAGGCGCTAGCCGTGAAACGCATTCCGGTCGCGGTTGTAACGATTGTGCGCGGCGAGAAAATCGGAGCCAAGCTGCTAATCCTGCCTAATGGCACTGGCGGAACGCTCGGCTCACCGGAACGCGATCGGATGGCGGAGGCAATCGCCCGGGAGATGTTGGCGAACGAGACGCCGGGCGTTCGGGTCGTTGACGAGATCGAGGTGTTCGTCGACGTGTATCCCGCTCCTCCGCAACTGATCGTCTTCGGTGCCGTGCATGCGGCACAGGCGCTGGTGACGTTCGCTCGCCCGCTCGGGTATCGGCTCGTCGTGGTCGATGCGCGGCAGGCATTGGCGACGACAGAACGCTTTCCCGACGTTGACGAGCTGATCGTGGAATGGCCTGACGATGCGTACAAGCATCTTCACATCACCTCGAACACGTACATTGCGATTCTGACCCACGATCCCAAGTTCGATGAACCTGCGTTACTCGGTGCGCTTGCGACGAAAGCACCCTACATCGGGGCGATCGGGAGTCGCAAGACAAATGCCGACCGGCGCCAGCGTCTGATCGACAGCGGTGTGGATGCCGAGAGCCTTGCGCGGGTAAGGGGGCCGATTGGTCTGGACATCGGGGGGTCGACCCCGGAGGAAATGGCGATCAGTATCCTTGCCGAGATCATTGCGGTGCGGCACGGCCGGACAGGAGGCTCCCTCGAGCAAGGGAGCGGGCCAATCCGACCGGGTGGCTGATCCCACAGCCAGACCCAATCCCGGGCATGGTTCGATCGAGGGCGTGGTGCTCGCGGCGGGAATGTCCCGCCGTCTGGGACGGCCCAAGCAACTTCTCGATCTCGGGGGCAAACCGCTCGTCGTGCACGTCGTGGAGCGGGCAACCGCAAGCGAGCTGGACCGTGTCGCCGTGGTCACCGGATTCGCAGGGGACGCGGTCGCGCTTGCGCTCCAGGGTCTCGATGTGGCGATCGTCGAGAATCCGGACTTCGCCGAGGGTCAGAGCACTTCGTTGATCGCCGGGTTGCGGAGCCTGCCAGAGTCATGTGATGCAATCGTCGTTCTGCTGAGTGACCAGCCGATGATCGGCACCGCCGGGATCGATGCGTTGATTGCGCGTCGTCGGGACTATGGGGAGCCGATCGTGATGACCGGTTACAGTGTCGTTCGGTCGCACCCGATTCTGTTCGGATGTGAACTTTTTGCGGAGCTCCTGCAGACGCGCGGCGACCAGGGGGCTCGTGAGATCATCCGGGCCCACGCGTCGGATGTCGCGGTCATCGATAGCGGTGAACTGACCCCACCGGACGACGTGGACACGGAAGATGCCTATTCGCGCCTGCTCGAATCGTGGTCACGCAGCTGATCGACCGGCCAGCCGGCCAGCGGCTGATGAGGTATTGGCAACTCCTGATGAGGTCAGGCGAAGTACGACCTTCCAGGATCTCATCTCCTTTCGGATCAATTTGAACCAGCCTGCTCCTCCATCTTGGCCAGTGTTCCCGCTTGTGGATGTTCGGTCGTTATGCCTGCCGCCATCGTCCGAACCGCTGGCCTGCTTACCTGCTGGCGACCTTCATTGGCTAATTGAACCGGATTCCGTTTCAATGGCTGATGAACAAACACCGCGGGGTCCAGACACCACGATCCGGTTGGGAGACCGACCGCCGGTCGATCGGTACGACATTCGCAAGGGACGTCACCCCAGCTGCCTGCAGGAAGTCGCGCCATGCAGCGTCCCGCTGGATACATGGCGTTCGACCGGAATCCATGCGATCCGGATCCATCTGGCCACGCCGACAAGCGGGCGCATTTTCAAACCATGTCAATGGCAACCACTTCTCGGACAACGAACTCGTTTCACCTATGCCAGTTCGAGCGTCAGCACTGGCACCCTGGTTCACGATCTCGAATCAGTGTGCTCGCGTGGCTACGTTCATTGCTTCATCCGTGAGATGGTGGGGAAGATGTACCGTGGGGAAGTTGGGTCGGACCTTCGGGCGCCCAGCAGTGCATTCGAGAGATACCTGTCAAGAACGGTGCCCGCCCGCTCTCGTTCAGGGATGCGGAGGATACGCGCGTCAACGAGCAGCGGTGGGGTGGATGCCAACGCTGGCTCCCAAACCTGCTGCTCGCAACCGCCATGCCCATCATGCCCGTCTTGCGCAGATCCCTTGCGAGGTATCGAACATCAACGACCGACGACATCATCAATCTGAAGAAGATTGTTGTTCGGGGGTGGCGACCAGCTGCCAGGCGCTCTGCGTTGGGATGATGAGGAGGAAAAGCATGACCGTGACCATTGCCGTCAGTGCACTCTCCTCCCACGTTCCCAGCGCGATAGCTCCCACGATAGTAGCCAGATAGCAGATTGGTTGCACCACGCCATACCAAATGAAAAGTTCACGCGTTACGTCCGGATCGCGCCGGTAAAAGGGAATCATACGGAGCACACCGACGAGTGGTAGACCCGTGGTGACGATGATTGAGACTGCAATACCCTTGGCGCTGGCATTTGGAATGAGGAAATAGATGGACATCAGGAATACCGTAAGAAAGCTGGTCAGATTCTGCGAGGTCATGCGCTTCTGGTAACTGTTTTCCGGCTGCTTGCGGATGTCCATACGCAAGGAAATGCCAACGAAGAGCAGGCCGAGCAGTGTGACAGACGACGTTCCCGTAACCGTGAACAAGGTGCTTCAGGAATCGACGTTCGTCTCGAAGCTGCTCATCCGGCACTCCTGGCCACCTGACGACAAAGGGCAGCTCAGCCACCCTTTGTCATCGCAAGCCTCGTTCGGCGAATCCTAGGCGAGCAATCCCTCGGCTTGCATGCGCGACGTCACCGTCTCCGCCGCCATCAGCGTCTGGGCGATGTCTTCGGCCGTATGCGCGTTGGAGAGAAGACCGCCGGAATGGAAGAGATGGACGCCGTTCAGCAGCATGCCGATCTCGAACGTCTGAGCGAGCTTGTTGCCACCACTTGCCTTGAGTTCCTCGGCTGAAACGCCGGTCGGCTTTTCGAGATCGGCTGCGACCTGATTGTCAGCCCGCACGCCGAGCGCGATGTGGAAGACCGAGCTCTCACCCCAAGCGAATGCGGGTACGCCCTTCTGGACGAAGATGCTGTTCAAGCCACCGCGAATGTCCTCGGCGAGGGAGTCGCAGTGCGCCTGGACGCCGGGACCGGCCGCCTTGGTCAGGCAGGCGATCCCGGCGGCAGCGGCAAGCGGGTTACCGTTATAGGTTCCGGCCTGGATCACGCGCTTCGTATAATTCCAGCCGGGCTCGTTCCTGAAGGCGACCATCTGCATGATGTCGGACCTGCCGGCAACGGCACCCCCAGGCATGCCGCCTGCAACGATCTTCGCCATGGTGGTCATGTCCGGGGTGATTCCGAATCGCTGCTGAGCGCCTCCAGGCGCCCATCGGAAACCGGTGATCACTTCGTCGAAGATCAGCACGGCATCGTATTTCTCGGTCAAGGAGCGGACGCTTCGCAGGAAGTTTTCCTTGAACGGGATCGTTGACCACGAGCCACCACTCGGTTCGAGGATGACCGCAGCGACATCACCCTGAACGAGGCGCTCCTCGAGCATCGCGAGTTCGTTACTCGGGACAACAGCAACCGTACTGAGCGTTTCGTCCGGGATACCCGGAATGGAGGTCTTCTCGAAGGGCAACTTCTCGCCTTTGAGGGCGTAGTCCTGCCATCCGTGGAAGTGGCCCTCGAACTTGAGGATAGTCTTTTTGCCGGTGTAGCCTCGCGCAATGCGCATCGCAAGGAGCGTCGATTCAGTGCCGGAGGCAGTGAATCGCACCTGCTCTGCAGATGGCACGAGTGAGACTATTCGCTCCGCCCACTCGATCTCACCCTCATGCCCCGCACTGAAGTGAGTGCCCCTGACGAGTTGGGACTGCATCGCGGCGAGGATCTCCGGGTCGTTGTGCCCAAAGAGCAATGATCCGTGACCGATGGCATAGTCGATCAGCTTGTGCCCATCGGCAACCCACTTGTAGGCACCTTCCGCATGCGTCACATACGGCGGGAATGGATGCAGGTGACGTCCGTCGTGGGTGATACCACCGGGAATGACCTTGCGGGCGCGTTCATGGAGCGCTCGAGATTGTGCAAACTGCTCGTTGTATTCGGATGCAATGGTTGAAAGCGTGGCTTCTGTGGACATGACTCTTCCTCTGCATGTACATCCGTCGATCTGACGGTGACGTGTGACCAACGGTCTACGCGATGAACATCGCGTATCGTGGCGGCTCCGAAGCGGCTCTTTCTGAAGCGGACGCATCGACCATAACCCGCCATCCATGGATGCACTATAGAGCCGCATGCGAATGAACGCAAAGAGTGAGGCGGAAAACGGCGGAGGCGGGTAAACTCAATGATAATGAGTATTGCAGGCATGCACAGAGAAGCGCTTGACGACCATATTCTCGGGTATCCTTACGGTGGCCTGATTTAGCCAGACTGTCTATCTCGTCTTCCAGCAGCTGGTGACGGTTCGTGGGGCGTCTTTCTTGTAATGACATCTGAAACAAGTCTGCCGACATCAACCCTCGTGGTAGTCGGCTCCAACCATGAATATGCGTCTGTGAGTGTCCGCGAACGGCTTTCGTTTGCTGGCGGTGCATTGCAGGATGGTCTTTGCGCGCTCAATGAACGAGTGGGCGAGGGGTTCATTCTCTCGACGTGCAATCGAACTGAAATCTACGTCGTGAGCGAGAGCGAAGCGCAGGCACGCGACGGGATCTTCGGATTCCTGAGCGGGTATCACGACGTCCCCATGCACGTGCTGCAGCGTGCCTCATATGTGCTTTCCGGACACGATGCGATCGATCACATGTTTCGGGTCGCAAGCGGCCTCGATTCGATGGTGCTCGGCGAGCCGCAGATCCTGAGCCAGATACGCGATGCGCTCGATGCCGCTCGCGAAGCGGGGTCTGTTGGTCCATTATTGCAACGGTTGGCCACGGACGCTCTCCGGGTAGGCAAGCGGGCACGAACCGAGACCGACATCTCCCGCAATCGGATGTCGATCGCGCACGCTGCCGTTGATATGGCGGAGAAGGAACTCGACGGCCTGGCGGGCAAATCAGCAGTGGTGCTTGGAGCCGGGAACATGGCGACCCTCACCGCAAAAATTCTCCGAAGCCGGAAAGTCGGGAAGCTCACCATTGTCAACAGATCGATTTCCCGAGCATACGAGCTTGCGGAGGCGACCGATGCCGAGGTCATGCCGCTGACCGGTATCCGCCATGCGCTCTCGAGCGCGGATGTCGTTTTCGGGGCCGCCACCGCGGAATCGCATCTGGTCACGCCGGGAATGGTTACTGGCCGGGAGCGGCCGCTGCTGCTGGTCGATCTCAGTGTGCCGCGGATTATCGATTCCGAATGCGAACGAGAAGCGAACGTGCATGTTCGCGATGTCGATGCGCTGGAACCCTTGATCGAGGAAACTCGCCGTCGGTACGCGGTGGAAGTGGAAAAGGTCGAACTGCTGGTGGCAACGGCGGTAGATTCATTCGGTGTGTGGTCACGCAGCCGCACGGCATCAGACGCCATTGCGTTGATTCGAGATCAGGCGATCGCTATTCAGGATGCCGAAATGGAACGCACGATGCGGCGGCTGAGCCACCTCAACGATCGCGACCGAAATCTCGTACGGGCGCTGGCAGTCGGAATTACCAACAAGCTCCTCCATCAGCCAGTCCAGACCCTGCGTCTGGCGGAATCCGAAGCTGACGTAGAACACGCACTGAACCTGTTTGGCATCACGCCACCGTCTGCGTCCTGACTGTTTTCGCTGCCCTGCTTGCATGACGGGGCGACTTGCCCGATTCTCGCCCGACATCGAGCATCACGTTCGTCATGCCATCCGTATGTCCAACCCGGCGATGCCGGATTCTTGTGGCATCCGTCAACGGAGGAATCCAACCTCGTGCCAGAACTCCGAACCACCGCCGTCCCATCCGTCTCATCACGCGCGACCGGACGCTCCGCCGCGGCCTTTGCCGATGCCCAGCGGGTCATTCCCGGAGGGGTGAATAGCCCGGTTCGCGCCTTTCGCGGCGTGGGCGGCACGCCGGTGTTCGTGGCACGGGGCGCAGGAAGTCATTTCTGGGACATCGATGACAACAGCTACATCGACTATGTGCTTTCCTGGGGACCGCTGATTCTCGGTCACGCGTTTCCAGAGGTCATCGAAGCCACAACGCGTGTGCTGCGGGATGGAACGAGCTTCGGTGCGCCGACCCTCGCCGAAACGGAACTCGCCAGCCTGATCGCCGACAGCGTTCCGGGTATCGATCTCGTACGATTGGTGTCCTCGGGGACCGAGGCGACCATGAGTGCGCTACGCCTGGCGCGGGCTGCCACAGGACGCCCGAAGTTCATCAAGTTTGCCGGTTGCTACCACGGTCATGCAGATCTGCTGCTTGTGCAGGCGGGAAGCGGTGTCGCGACGTTGGGACTGCCGGATAGTCCGGGTGTTCCTGCTGGTGCAACGCAAGACACGCTGGTGGCACCGTTCAACGATCTCGATGCGGTAGAAGCACTGTTCGCCTTCGATGGCGACCAGATTGCCGCGATCATCGTCGAGCCGGTCGCAGGAAACATGGGGCTGGTGGAGCCGAATGCCGGATATCTCGATGGTCTGCGCGAGATCACTCGCCGGCACGGCGCCCTGCTGATCTTCGATGAAGTGATGACCGGCTTCCGGGTAGCACCCGCCGGAGCGGTCGAGCGATACGGGGTTGAACCGGATCTCGTGACCTTCGGCAAGGTGGTTGGTGGCGGCTTTCCACTCGCGGCCTACGCCGGCAAGCGGGAGATCATGGAGTTTGTTGCGCCTGCCGGCCCGATGTATCAGGCGGGCACGCTCTCTGGCAATCCAGTTGCCACGACCGCCGGGATCGCGACGCTGAAGGCGCTTCAACGGCCGGGCGTCTGGGACGGAATCGCTTCGCAGTCCGCTGTGTTGATTCAAGGATTGAAGACTGCGGCGGACGACGCGGGTGTCACGATTCAGGCAACCAGTGTGGGGACGATGGCGGGGTTCTTCTTCAACGAGCAACCGGTGCGGAATTACGAACAGGCAAAGACCAGCGATACGACTGCCTATGCCACTTTTTTCCAGGCGATGCTGGACCGGGGAGTGTACCTGGCGCCATCCCAGTTCGAGACGTTGTTCCTGTCCTCGGCGCATTCAGACGAGGATCTGGCACATACCTTCGAGGCGGCGCGGGAGTCGTTCGCGATCGTGAAGCGGTCCCGACGCTAGGTTGCAGAATCTACCGCGTAGACGAAGCCATCAGTGCTTCCGAAGAAGACGAATCCATCCACAACCAGCGGTGACGTTCCAATGATGCCGTTCGCCAGGTAATAGCTCCCAAGTTTGCCCGTCTTTGCATCGAGCGAAAGCAGGGTGTTGCCGGCACCAAGAAAGATGGTCCGACCCACTGCGACCGGTGCCGCCAGCTTGGGCTTTCCAGACGGATAGAGCCAGGTCGACGCTCCGGTCTCGGCATTCAGGGCGTAGACCCCGCCATCCGTGGACGAGACTATCACCCGACCGTCCGCGACCGCGAGTGGCTGCGGCCCGCCGATCTCGGCGGTCCACAGGATTCCGCCATTCCCGAGGTCGAATGCTAAGGTCTTGCCAGATTCAGACGTGAAATACACCACGTTCCCGACGATCGTCGGGCTGGCGACCACGCTTCCTGTCACCGATTTTCTCCACAGCAACTGGCCACTGTCGATCTTGACAGTGTAAACCGTACCCTTATCGGTGCCAATCGCGACCACCCCATTGGAAATCGCGGGGGCACCGAAGACCACCCCATCGGTGGGTACCCTCCATTTCAGTTCCCCGGTTTTTGCGGAGAGCGCATAGATCCATCCCTCCTGGCTCGGCACGACGACCAATCCATCGGCGATCGTGGGGGTCGATTGACCTGCATACCGAAGAGCGACCGTCCAGATTTGCACCCCGGTCTTGGCGTCGAGGGCAAAGAGATTGAACCCTGCTCCAATGTAGACGACTCCATCGGCGATTGCGGGAGACGAGCGCACGACGTATGCGGTGAGCTGGACCCGCCAGACTTCTTGACCGGTTCCGGCATTCAGGGCGTGCAGGAAGCCGTCCTTGCTGGAGACATAGAGGATGCCTCCGGCGATGACCGGCGTGGAATAGACCTCACTGCCGGTATCGAACCGCCACGCAAGTTTTAGGTTGGAGGCGGGAGCGGGGCCGGGCTGACGTCCGCTATGACCTGAATCCCCCCGAAACGAGAGGACATCGGTCGTGAACTTGCCGGAAACCAGCCCTGACGCGTCCGCCTGAACGGCTGTCCCTTGAACCTGAGCACTGGGCGAGCCGATGATCGCACTATCAGGGGCCGTAATAGACTCGTGCGAGGAGACCTGCACCCCGAGATAGGCAAATGTGGAAATCGTGACAATTCCGAAGAACACGCCCCAGCCCCGGATTGCCGTGCTGTCTTTCCGAATCTTCCAGAACCCGAAGAGGGCGCTCGCGATTCCAACCGCCCACAGGCCGTAGCGGATAGCCGAATCCGACGAAATGATGATGGCGGGCACGAGCAGGAAAAGACTGAGAAACACCCATCCATTTCCGCCCTGATCGCCCTGCACGCGCATTCGTTCGTGCTGGCGCGCCTCGCGGAGCAACCGTGCACGCATGACCTGGATACCGGGACGTTCCGAGGTCGCGGCAGTGAGCTCGACCTGGCGCAAATCGGAGCCGCAATCCGGGCAGAAGATGGCCGCGGAGGGGTTTTCGAGGTTGCATGCCGGGCATCGTCGGACGACTGGCACGAACCCCGACCAATGGCGCGAGAGTGGTGGCCGAACAACACGGTGCGTCGAGCCACCCAGAGGGGTGGTGGTGTGTTGGGACTTCTCGGAGCTGCCGCCGACCGGATCATTCATGGTTCGTCCTTGCTGCTGGAGCAAGTGTACAGGTGCGCACCGCGAAAAGCGCTCGGTCTCAGGTGTCGCCACAAAGCGGATCGCTTGCGAGCGATCCGCTTTGTCAGTTCATCAGTTATCGCGCAGATCGATCAGGAGCGCGGGCGACCCACACAGATTGTCCAAGGCATCGATCCGGTGAGGAGTTCGATCTCGAGGTCGCGTTCCACGAAACGTCCGAATTTCTCGCGCGACCAGAAGTTGCGATGGTCAGGGTCACTTCCCTTCGGCGTCTGATCGAGATTCTTGCCTCTCGCGGCATTGGCGAGGCAGAAGAATGGTTCGTGTGGAACGCTCAGAACCACCGCGCGACGGGCGACCCGGGCCATCTCGGCCAGCGCCCGATCCGGTTCCTGCAGGTGCTCCATGACTTCGAAGCAACAGACGACATCGAAGCTGTCGTCGTGCGCATCGACGTTGTAGATTTCACCAACCGCAAATGTGCCGCGAGGATTGCGCAGTTGCGCCAGCCGGACCGAATCCTCAAGCACATCGAAACCCGTGATTGCCAATGTTGGCATGGCTTTCAGGAAGATGTCGTCAACGAAGCCTTCGCCACATCCCGCATCAAGCAAAGTGGAAGGATGGAGATCCGTGACGATCCGGGCGATCTTCGCATGGAAGCGGTCGATCAGGCGTCGCTGCAGGCGGTTGTCGGACATGTGCTTGTGGTAATTGCTCGTATCGACATCGACCACACCCTTGTACACAATCGTCTCACTGATACTCATGGAATCGATAATCCTTTCCCGGTGATGTCATATTGCGCGTCTCTAGTGCAGATGTGCGGGTTCGCTCGAATTGCCTGACATCTCCGGTGACTTACGCAGTCCGATCCAGATTCGTGTCAAACCGTAGAGAATGGGGATCGCCCCAAAGAGTGCAAAGCGATAGATGACCGCCGCGGCAACTACCTCGCCGCCAGGAACGCCCGCAAGACGGGCGACCACGTACATCAGCGCCTCACGAACCACGGCGCCGCCCGGTATCGGACTCAACATGCCGATCAGGATGGGTAACGTCGTGATGCCGAGAATGAGTGCGAACGAGAGATCGATGTTCATCGCAAAAAGCAACAACGCAAGGACGATTCCCTGCATCACCCAGTACACGATCGTGACTATCAGGACGGTGCTGGCAACGCGCGGTCTTTCCTTGGGCGCGATCAGAATCGCCCGGCCATAGTGGAGCAGCCAGGAACGTCTCGTTGCACTGCGGAGGAGGAACACAAGTGCGCCAAGCACGATGAGCGCACCGACAATGCCGAACAGGGCGTAACGGCCGGTCGAGTTCCCCAGTTCGTCACCTACTGCACCGATCGAGCCAGGCGCGATCAGCATCCAGAGCACGGTGCCCGCTCCCAAGACCATCACGTCGGCTCCGATCTCCCAGACCGCGATGGTACCGGTCGCAGAGGCGTCCAGGCCCAAAGCCCGTTTGGTCAGCGCCGCTCGCGAGGGAACGGCCAATCCGACCGGTGCGGCGTAATTGATCACGATCGAGGTAAGGAACGCCTCCGATGCTTTTGGCAGATCCGATGACCCATGGGCCATGATGACGAGCACATGCCAGCGATAGCAAAGCAACCCAAGGCTGACGAGGTAGACGGGGATCGCGACGAGCAGGGGAGTCAAGGATGCGTCGCGGATGACATCGGCGATCTGCTGCAACTGTCCCTGCCACCAGAGGACGAGCAGGGCGAGAACGATGCTTCCGATGAATATCAGCGGGGTAGGGATACGGCCAAGGACGCCAAGACGTCGTTTCCATCCGGAAACGGGCGAAGAGCACGTCGCGGTGCCAGACGCATCGGCGCCGTCGATGGTTACTCGGTCATGTTGGGTGTCGTCGACTGCGGGCACCTCGTTCACTCGGTACCCCTGGATTCTCCAAGCGCCGGTCGCACTGCGAGCCCAACAGTCTGGCGGAGAGGGCTGGTGGATCCCTTGGTGGGAGCATTCGAGCCGTGTGCGATGTACTCACCGAGCAGACCGAGACCGAAGAACTGCGCGCCGATCACCACCAGCAGGATCGCGAGTTGAAGGGCCGGACGGGTGCCGATCGGATTGCCGAGGAACAATTTGTCCACCGAGAGCCATAACCCGAGCAGGACCCCAAGCGCCATCGAGATCAGTCCGGGGAGTCCGAAGAGGTGGAGCGGGCGTTGTCGGTACTGGGTCAGGAAGATGACGGTGAGAAGGTCAAGGAACCCCTTTGTCAGGCGCGACCATCCGTACTTCGATGAGCCCCACGTGCGGGCATGATGCTTTACGGGAAGCTCGCCGATCCGGAAACCCTCGGCACTGGCGAGGACCGGCGTGAAGCGATGGAGTTCACCGTAGAGGCGAATCGAGGAGGTTACCTCACGCCGGTACGCCTTGAATCCGCAGTTGAAGTCGTGGAGCTGGACCCCGGAAAACTTGCGAACCGTCCAATTGAACACCTTGCTGGGTGCCGTTTTGCCGAGCGGATCCTGACGACGCTGTTTCCATCCGGACACAAGATCGTAGCCGCTATCGATCATCTTCAGGAATTGTGGCAACTCATCGGGATCATCCTGGAGGTCGCCATCCATGGTAATGATGAGGTCACCCCGTGAAACCGCAAAGCCGCCCGAGAGCGCCCTCGCCTTTCCGAAATTGCGGCGGTGGCGAAGGCCGATAACCCGTGCATCCAGAGCATTGGTCTTTGTAATGAATGCCCACGTGCCATCGGTCGAGCCATCGTCGACGAAAATGATCTCGTATGGAAGGCCCATCAATTCAAGCTGCCGCGTGAGGCGGGCGTAGAGTTCGTCGAGATTGCCTTCCTCGTTCATCACGGGAATCAGCACGGTCAGCGAGCGGATTGGCTCGGCGTTGATGTCGGCGATATTGGTCGACAAGCGCTCGAGCGTCGTGGGCCGTCCAGCTTCGGAACGATCGAGCGGCGTGCGTCGGATTTCACCGGTAGTTTCAGATATGGAATTTGCCGCTACCTGCACGCGTGTACGCTCCCAAGTGCTCCCGAAAATCGCGGAAGTCCGAGTGTAATAACCGATTGACTATAGACCGCCCGGTCATTTGGCGCAAACGAAACCGCCCCCGAAGTCGAGGACGGTTGTTTGGTAGGGTTGAATTTGCCTACAGCGTGTCAACTCGGATAGAGCGACGTGGAGGGCCCCATGACGACACTTTCGGGGGTGCTCTCGACGGCGATAATCAGTTCCGGAGAAGCGTCCTCGTGACGGACAATTCTTATTTCGCGATACCCGGACAGTGGTTGGGTGAACTCCAGATTCTGCATCACCTGGCCGCTCTCGTTCACATTGAGTACGGCGACGAGGTTGGATTCACCATCCGGATGGACGCACCAGACCTCGTGCTGCTCGGCAGGATTGAGATCCCATACCAGCAGGAACGCGGTCTTGTTTGCCGGATCGGCTCCCAACTGACCACTTCCCGTGCAGGTTGGACAGGCCGGTTTTGTCGTGAACAGGCGCATCGTCGTGCCGTTGCTGGAAGAATTCGCGGCGGAGCCATTCGCTGCCTGCTGCATCTCGCCAAGTTGATTTCGCTGGCCTATGCCCCAGGCCGAAACAAGAATGAGTGCGATCAGCAACGGAGCGATGAATGCGGTTGGAGTCCACCGACTCCATCCACCACGAGGCTTGTCGGCAACCGGTGACCCAATTGGAGGGGCGGGTTCCACGACGTTCGATACATTGCGGCTCGAGTACGTCACGGAATTCGGTTTGCCCGTGGCACTTGGCGGCAAGGACTGCTCCGCGGCAACGCGCACGCGATGATCCCGAACACGTTCTAGCAACGCGGCGCGAATCCCGCTCGATGGCAGAACGGAAGCATGCGATGAGAACGGCAGAAGATCTGCAACCTGTTTCATGCTGTGGTGAACCGGTACACAGTCGCTGCACCACCGCAGATGATTTGCGATGCGACTCTGATCGGAAGGATCGAGTGCAACAAGCACGAATCCTTCCATGTTTTCTTGAGCGTAGGAACATTCGGATGGCAACGTGTCTCCCGAGTCGTTCATCGCTTTCGGCTTTTGACTACTCACGTCAGCCCAACCTCACGGCTTTCCAAATATTCTCGTAGTTTTCTCATTCCAAGTCGCATGCGGGTCTTGATTGTGCCCAGTGGCTCGCTCAGTCGTTCGGAAATCTCACGCTGTGTGAGTCCCTGGAAATACGCCATCTCGATGGCCTCACGTTGGGGCTGCGGCAATTCCTTCAGTGCGTCCGAAATCTGGTCGCGCCAGGAACTGATGACCGCATACTCCTCGACGCTCGTCCCCTTGTCCGTGATGTTCGCAAGCATCAAGTCGGGGTCAGCACTATCTGCACGCTGGGGGCGGCGTTGTCTCTTGCGGATCTCGTCGATAGCCATATTGTGCGTGATGCTCAACAGCCACGTCACAAACGACCCTTTCCCCTCGCTGAACCGTTGCGCTTGCTGCCATGCACGGAAGAAAACCTCCTGCAGCAGGTCTTCAGCTATCACTGGATCACCAACGATCCGTAATGCAAACGAAAAAACAATGCGGGAATGCCGATCGTAAAGCGTCTCCAAAGCCTGGGCGTTGCCCGATGCCATGAGACTCACGAGTTGAGGATCTTCCAGGTCGATGTATTCGATGTGCGTAGACGCAGACGGTAGGCTCACCGTGAACGCTCGCATCGACATCGCCAGTGATGATTCATCGGCACCTGATTGACTATACGTTCGATGTTCATAAGGGGTTTTCTAACGTTCATGATTGTGTTGCCATACGGAACTGGCGACCAGACATCAGGTCTTTTCACATCGATCCTCATGCTCGGTGCCCTTGCTCGGCAAACATCGTCGCCCGCCGGCATCTCGTCCGTCCTTGACGTCGATGACGCAAGACCCTGCGACGAGTAGGATACCCGAGAGCCGACCGCCTGTGCGGCTGCCTGAAGAGGTTTCTATCGTTTCCCAGGTGCGGGATCGGTGATCGCCAAGCCGAGCGCGACCCGCGCTTCGGCAGCCGTGATCAGAGATCCGGTCACGACGACCAGAGAGTGATGAGATTGCACGGCAGCGTCCATCGCCGACGCGATATCCGGAACGATTTCATGTTCAAGCCCGCGAGATGTCAGCGATTCGGCAAGCCTGGTGGCCTCTAGAGCCCTAGGACTGGCTGGTGACGCAACGAGCCACACCGAGGCGATACTCGCAAGAATCGACACGAATCGATCGGCATCCTTATCCTGCAACATCCCCACGACGATCAATGGGCGCACTCCGGGATAGCGGTCACGAACCGCCCGAACCAGGGCGGTCGCGGCCACTGGCGAATGCGCGCCGTCGATGACGACCATCGTGTTCCTGTTGACCCGAACTTCCTCGAAGCGCCCGGGGTGAACGACATCGAGGAGTCCAGCGCGAATCTGGTCCGCCTCGAGATCGGCGATAGCGGACGCGGTGGCGATGGCAACTGCCGCATTCTCGACCTGATGGGCGCCAGCGAGGACGGTGCGCAACCCGGGAATCGAACCATGCCTATCCTTGTAGATGAACTCCGAATCTGACCCATCGACCGAGAAATCGCGGTTGGCCAGCAAAAGCCGACTCCCAGTCGACTCCACTTTCGCCTCGATGACGGCGAGAGCTTCGGCAGGTTGATCGGCTGATACGACCGGCTTGCCCGGTTTGATGATTCCAGCCTTGTTACCTGCAATTTCCGTCAGTGTGTCACCGAGGATCGCCGTGTGCTCGAAATCCAGCCGCGTGATCACGGAGATCGACGGATCGACGACATTGGTGGCGTCCAAGGTGCCACCCATGCCGACCTCAATGACGGCGAGTGCGCATCCAGCTCGGGCGAACCAACAGAGGGCCATCGCGGTGGAAAGCTCCCACGCAGTGACGGCGCCAAGTTCGGGCGATTCCATTTCAAGGGCGATCGCTGCGGCCAGGCTTACGGCGGTAACTTCCGCAAAATCCTCTTCCGAGATCTGGCGATTCTCCACCACGATGCGTTCTCGGTATGAATGCAGGTGGGGGGAGATAAAACGCCCGACCCGGAGACCGGTCTGACGGATGATGGCGTCGATCGTAACGGTTGTTGACCCCTTGCCCTTGCTGCCGGCTACATGGACGATCCGATACCGCCGCTCGGGGTTTCCAAGTCGATCGAGGACGCCGGACGTTCGCAAGAGGCCCAGGCGTGCAGCGTCGTCGCCAGCAAATGGATTGCTGATGAAACCGCGGTCATACCCGGATCGCGCCCAGATCGCGGCGAGTGCATCCTGGTAGCTGAAGTCGACATTCATCTCGGTCGCTATCTCGAATCGTCTGTACGGGACGGGCAGACCACGGTTCTGCATGATCAGGGAAAGGGAGTGAACGCCTCGATCGGCGGACTTGAAGGAACGCTCTACCGGCGCGAGGCGATGTGAGATTTCTCTCTCACGATCACGGTCTCCAGCTTGGCGTAGACGCGTCGACGTGTCTCGCCATCGCTGGTCACGATCTGATGTTCTCCATCGAGGGCATGATCGCGTTCCGGATGGTCGGAACGGTAGTGACCACCACGACTTTCCTCCCGGAACGTGGCCGACGCAATGACCTCCCGACCGAGGGCGACCATGTTTCGCAGTTCACCTGCGGCGAAGGTGTCGGGGCGACGTTGAGACACCATGTCGGCAATCGCCTGCATGTCGGCAGCGGCTTCAGCCAACGACGTTTCCGACCGTACAACCGCAACGTCCTGGCTCATGATGTGTTGTACCATCTCCCGCAGCTCCGCAATGGTTGGTCCGTCAGCAGCCCCAATGTCGAGGTTCAGGTCCTGCCGCTGGCGAGCAACGGATGGAAGCGGCGAAATGGCATGTTCGATCGGGTGGGAAGCGATCGCGTCGGCGGCTCGCAGCCCAAATACAAGACCTTCGAGCAATGAGTTGCTGGCCAGCCGGTTGGCGCCATGAACACCTGTACAGCTCACTTCGCCTATTGCCCGCAGGCCGGCCATCGAGGTCGCGCCCTCGGCATCGGCGACGATGCCGCCCATGAAATAGTGTGCTGCCGGTGCGACCGGAATCAGATCGGTCGCGAGATCCAGCCCGAGTTTCTGGAGATGAGCGCAGATCGTGGGAAAGCGACGAGAGACCATCGCAGGGTCGAGATGGCGGAGATCGAGGTTCACAAAACTGGCATCATCGATCGCCATCTGTCGTTGAATGCCACGAGCGACGACATCACGTGGTGCGAGTTCGGCGAGCGGATCGATGGCAAGCATGAAGCGCTCGCCGTCCTTCGCCCGAAGGTGAGCTCCTTCGCCGCGAACCGCTTCGCTGATGAGGAAGCCTTCGGCGTCCGGCAACGCGAGCACGGTTGGGTGAAACTGTGCAAATTCGAGATCGGCGAGCGCGACGCCCGCTCGCAGCGCCATTGCCATCCCGTCGCCGGTTGCGCCCTCCGGGTTGGAGGTCACCGCCCAAAGTTGACCCGCACCGCCGTTGGCGAGAACCACGCTCGATGCGGAGAGCAGTTCCGACGCTGCTGCGCCTTCTCCGCGAACGATGACGCCTCGACATCGCGGTTCGTGGTCGATGAGAAGGTCGATTGCTGCCGTGTGATCGAGAATGGTGGTTCGGATACGCGCGCGAAGGCGAGCAACGAGGGCGCGCTCGATCTCGGCCCCTGTCGCGTCGCCACCGGCGTGCAGGATTCGATTCCGACTGTGAGCGGCCTCGCGCCCGAGGGCCAAGCCCCCTTCGTCCTCATCGAAGTGCGTACCTTGCTCGATCAACCAGGCGACAGCCTTGGCGGCACCGGAGATCAATGTCCGAACCGTGGCGGGATCGGAGAGGCCGGCGCCAGCGACGAGGGTGTCCTCGATGTGAAGGTCGATGTCGTCGTCCGGAGCGATCGGAGCGGCAAACCCTCCTTGGGCGTAACGCGTGTTGCTCTCACCAAGGGTTCCCTTGGTCACCACGGCAATGCGCAGTTCTTCTGGAAGGCGCAAGATCATTGCGAGACCCGCGATACCGGCACCGACGATCACGAGATCGAATTCCCGATGCTTCGCCCAGACGCGTGAAGGCGTGAGCAGCGGGTCAGGGACAGCAGAAACAACGTTCGACATGGCCGCTCATCGGATCCTTCGCGAGAGGTGAGGGGTGTTCAGGGAGTTAGTTTATGACTGACATGAAGTCCTCGAACCTGAACAGATGGCTAGGTCAGGTTCGGAGGTCGAGAAGGCCGCGATCCGTCACGCGGGCTTCAGGAATGACCGACAGCGCCATGAACGCGAGTTGTCCAAACGGTGATTCCAGCATACTCCCGAGCGTATGCGCGCGCTCTTCGAGAGCGGTGTAGGCGGCGGCCACCGCCGCCGCCGGTTCGGGTGACATCAGCCCGGCAATCGGCAGGGGCAGGGCTTTCAACACCTGACCGTCTGCAACAACGGCGAGTCCTCCCTGAAGGTCTGCGACTGTCGCGATCGCGGCGAGGATATCGGTGTCGGAGACGCCAACAGCGACGATGTTGTGGGCATCATGAGCGATCGTGCCGGCCAAAGCGCCGCTCTTGAGGCCAAAGCCCCGGACATAGCCGACGCCGACCCGCCCGGTCGCATGGTGGCGCTCGACACAGACAAGCTTGAGGAGATCCTCCGCAGGGTTGGTCACGGCCTTGCCCTGTTCGATCGTGGGCTCGACCTCGATCATTCGCGTTACGATCTGGCCAGGGATCACTTCGACCGCGCGTGTCGCGTCGGAGGCTAGCAATGCGAGATGTGAGAGATGAAGGGGAGCAATGTGTACGGTCGATTGGAGGAAATCAGGACTGGAAGACTCGTTGATCGAGCCAACGAAGACACCATCGCGGGCGACAATTGATCCACGGTAGATGGTCATTTCGACGTCGATGGTTTCCAAATCGCGGAGCACGACGAGATCGGCGCGATAGCCCGGGGCAATTGCACCCGTATCCGGGAGTTGCCAGTGATTGGCGGCGTTCCAGGTTGCCATTCGGATCGCCCGGATTGGGTCCAGGGCCGCCCTGATCGCCGAGCGCAGGATGTCATCGACATGTCCTCGGGTGAGCAGGTCGCGACAATCCCGATCATCGGAGGCGAAGGCGATGCGCGGATACGTCGCATCGCTGACGAGCGGCAACAGGTCGAGCATGTTTTTCTCGGACGAGCCGTCGCGGAGCATGATAAAGAGTCCAAGTGCCAGCTTTTCGCGGGCCTCGTCGAGTGATACCGATTCGTGATCGGAATGGATGCCGCTTCCAATGTAGGTCTGGAGCGCACTACCGCTCAATCCTGGTGCATGGCCGTCACGGATTCGCTCACGCGATGCCCACAACTTCGCGCCGACATCTTGATCGGCAGCCAGAACTGCCGGGAAGTCCATCAGTTCTCCCAAACCGACGGTTTCCGGCCACGCCAGCATCTCTGAAATCTCTTCCAGGCCGAATGTGGCACCGGGGCTTTCATGCGCGCTGGCGGGTACGCACGACGGCGCGGTGAACACGATTTGAAGTGGGAGGCCATGGGCGGCCTTCCTCATCGCCTCGATTCCCGGCAGGCCCGCCACATTGGCCATCTCGTGCGGGTCGGCAATGACGGCACCAGTTCCATGCGCCACGACCGTCTTCGCAAACTCTGGCAGCCAGAGCAGCGAGCTTTCGAGATGGATGTGAGCGTCGATGAACGAGGGCGCGACGATGCGACCTGCGACATCCATCTCCTTGCGACCTTTCGCGAAGCTGCCGATTCCGACGATGTGACCGGCATCGATCGCGATGTCCGCCTCGACCAACTCATCGGTAAAGACGTTGAGCACACGTCCTCCACGGAGCACGAGCTCCGCTTCGAACTCTCCCCGAGCAATGGCGCCGCGTCGGCGCCATTGCCATCGCCACATGTTCTGTGCTGCGAGTTCGGGAGTGATGTCTTCTTCCGACATGAATGGATTCCTGTTCAGGTGTGGACGCTAATCGAGTTGGCGCTCGATGGTTTCGAGAACGGTTTCGAGTTTGGGAAGATTTTCGCGAACGAATGGACCAACGTCTGGGGCGCGAGTGAATGGCAGCTGATACTGCTCGCAGACGGCAATCCCTTCTTCGATCTCGTCCCACACTGCCGACTGATGTGGCTTGAGAAATCCCTTCGTGATCCTCGACATCGTGATACGGGCAAGGCGGGCGCGTGATTTGCGTCGCCACTCGTTTTCCTCATCGGCATAGAGTCCGGGAGAAGAAAGCCAGAGCACGACGTCAAGCCCATCATCGCCGACACGCACGTCGACGCGACCAAGCTCATCGTCGACCGCAATCGACCAACGATTCTGATCATCCAGCATTCCATAGGCATAAAAGCCCGATTCAATCAGCGATTCCCGGACGGGAACCAGCGCCAGGCGGTCCCGTCCGATCCGATCTTCAGGCGCGAGAGAGTCTCCAAGGTTCAAAAATGTATCGTCCGACACGGCGGAATGCTCCTCAAACTTCTCTATCTGGACGGACCAATCCTGCATCAGGGATGCAGGTGACATTCGCCAGCAATTCCTTCGGTCATGATGCCACGAAGTCCGCAATTTGAACTGCCTCGGCGGGGCATGTCGGGAAGTTGCGGGCGCTTCGGAGGTGCAGGAGCCGCACATGTTCCTCCGGCATGCGAATGCACCTGTCGCAATTGGGAGGCCGTTCACGAATCCGAGCCACGCGACGCATGCAGGCAGGCACGCGTTTGTGGAATGGCGGTTTCTTGTATGAATCCCGCTCGGACGGTACTCTTCGAAAAGAGTTCTCCGGAGACGGATTCGAGAGACTCGCAGGCGAAAAATGACTATCGACACCGCAGTTTTCACGAATATTGAACGTGGATCAACCCGGTTTCCCATTAGATGACTGAGGAGTCTTGCCTCCATGATCTCACTCCCGCCTAACGGTCCGGCGGCGCTTCCCGAGCGCATCAATCGCTTGCATGATCTTGCCTATAACCTTTGGTGGACCTGGAGCAAACCTGCGCGGCAGGTGTTCGCGCAATTGCATCCCGTGTTGTGGGATCTGACCGAGCACAACCCGGTGCTGTTCCTGCATCGAATCGACCAGGACCGCCTGGATCTGGCTTCCTCCAACCCGGCCTATCTGACCCAGTATGACAAGGTAGTCGCCTCGTTCGACGCCATGTTGGCAATGCCCGAGGAAGAGATGTGGCTTGGCCGAAATCGGCCGCAGCTGACGGGTAAGTCACTTGCCTATTTCTCGGCAGAGTTCGGTATCCACCGCGCATTGCCGATTTATTCGGGCGGGCTGGGCGTGTTGGCTGGCGATCATATCAAGGAAGCCAGCGACATCGGTATCCCCCTGACGGCCATATCACTGTTGTACCGGCAGGGGTATTTGCGGCAGCGGATCGATTCCGAAGGCTGGCAGCATGACGTTCCGGGTGATCTCAATCTCAATGCCGAGCCAGTGATGCAGGTGTTCGAGGATGATGGCACGCCAGTCTTCATTGAGATCAACCTGGGCCACGCGGTGAGCTCGTTGCGGCTGGCGGTGTGGCACGTACAGGTCGGTCGAGTGCCACTGTACCTTCTCGACTCCGATGTCGAGGGCAATCCGGACTGGACGCGCAAGCTTTCATCCCGGCTTTACGGGGGAGACACGGAACATCGTCTGCGGCAGGAAATCATCCTCGGCATCGGCGGCGTTCGACTCCTGCGAAAGCTTGGGGTCGATCCTGTCTACTGGCACGCGAACGAAGGTCATGCGGCACTGCATTTGCTCGAACGGGCGCGTGAGATCGTGGCAACCGGAAAGACGTTCGCCGAGGCGAAGGAGCAGGTGCGCGCGGCGACGGTCTTCACCACCCACACACCGGTGCCAGCTGGCCACGACATCTACTCGGCCGAGATGATGGATAGCTATTTCTCACAGTATTGGCCGCAATTGGGGTTGGAACGCGAGGCGTTTCTTGCGCTCGGGGTACATGGGGAACAGACCGGCTTTAATTTCACGGCCCTCTCCCTGCGGCTCGCCGGCCATGTGAATGGCGTGAGCGAGAAGCATGGCGAGGTCTCGCGAGAGATGTGGCACGATCTCTGGCCGGGCAAATCAATCGACGAGACGCCTATCATCTCGATCACGAACGGTGTTCATCTGCGGACGTGGATTTCTCCGGAGATGCGCCGTGTCTACGAGAACTACCTTCCCAGGAGATGGCGTGACAGCCAGGAGAGCGAGTTCGTCTGGGAACTTATCATGAACATACCGGACGAGGAGTTCTGGAACGCGCACCAGGTTGGCAAGCAGGCGTTGATCGACGAGATGGACGAGCGGGTGCGCCGACGCTATGTCGAAGGGCAGTTCGACGCGTGGCAGGTGCTGTCATCGGGTCCATTTCAGAACGCGAATGTCCTGACGCTCGGTTTCGCACGCCGCTTCGCGACGTACAAGCGCGCGACACTGGTCCTTCAGGATATCGATCGACTGGCGAAGATCCTGAACAATCCGGATTATCCTATGCAGCTGATATTCGCAGGCAAGGCACATCCGGCAGATGAGGGCGGCAAGCGTCTGATTCAGGAGATTTACACCCGCGCTCGAGATCCACGACTGGGCGGGCGGGTCGCATTTGTCGAAGATTACGAGATGGGGCTGGCGAACCTGATGGTTGCTGGCGTCGATGTGTGGCTCAACAACCCGATCTTCCCATTGGAAGCAAGTGGCACGAGTGGCATGAAGGCGTCGGCAAACGGAGTGCCGAATTGCAGCATCCTCGACGGCTGGTGGCTCGAAGGGCACCGGGAGGGTGATACGAACGGCTGGGGTCTGAAGTCGTCGATACTCACCGGTGCCGACCGCGACATCGAGGATGCGAACACCATCTACGAGGTCCTCGAGAACAAGATCGTGCCTCTCTATTACCATCGGGAAGCGGATGGCGTGCCACATGACTGGATTCAGGTGGCAAAGGAAGCGATTCGCACGATTGCGCCGCAATTCAGCGCGCGCCGGATGGTGATCGACTATATCGACAAACTGTACATGCAGGCTGCCGGTGTGGAGGGCGCCGAACGCCCCACTGCAAGGAAAAGTTGATCGCCCGGTTTGCACAGCAGGATCTCTCTCGCTTGCAGGGAACATCTCCATCACAGGGGTGTTCCCTCTTTCCTTGGTATTTGGTTGACAGGTGCGTGGATTCCAACGGGTATGATTGAGCCAGTCGATAACCCGATTGGATACTGGGTTGAAGGGGGAGACATGGTCGAGCAGGCAGAAGACATCGGATCACGCGCCGGCATCGCATTCGCAGAGCCGGAGCCTCCCGTGCGGAGGACATTGAAGGGACTGGTGCTGGCGGGCGGCAAGGGATCTCGACTTCGACCCCTGACGGCAACGGGTGCCAAGCAACTCGTTCCCGTTGCCAACAAGCCGGTTCTCTTTTACGCACTCGAGCAACTCGTGGCGGCCGGAATCGAAGAGATCGGTATCGTGACGGGCGATACGGCCCTGCAGGTGCGCGAAGCCGTAGGCGACGGATCGAAGTTTGGCGCCCGAATCACGTACATCCAGCAGGATGCGCCACGCGGGCTGGCTCATGCGGTGGCCACCGGCAAGCAGTTCCTGGGTGATTCATGCTTCTGCATGTACCTCGGTGACAACTTCCTGAAGGAAGGAATCGAAGTCCACGCGGAGCGATTCAGCACCGGCAAGGCGGCGGGGCAGATCCTGCTGAAACGACTCGATGACGTGTCGGCTCTGGGCGTCGCGATTCTCGACGAGCGAGGACGTGTCACAAAACTCGTTGAAAAGCCCAAGACACATATCTCCGACATGGCGGTCGTCGGTGTGTATTTCTTCGGACCGGAGATCCACGAGATCACCCCGAAGCTCGAGCCATCCGGCCGGGGCGAGCTCGAGATCACCGACGCCATCCAGGGGTTGATCGACGCTGGCTATGAGGTCGATTCTGCCGTGATCGACGACGAGTGGATCGATACCGGCAAGAAAGACGACATGCTGGAGGCGAACCGGGTTGTGCTGAGCACAATCAGGCGGCGGATCGACGGAGAGGTCGATGTGTCATCTCATATCGTGGGAGACGTCATCATCGAGGCGGGAGCGGTGGTCATCGACAGTACCGTGCGGGGACCGGCGATCATCGGTTCCGGGGCGAGGATCGAAAACACGTTCATCGGACCGTTCACCGCGATTGGTGACCGATGCGAACTCGTGTGTTGCGAGATCGAGCATTCAATCGTTCTTCGGGACAGCGCCATTCGCAACATCAGCGCCCGGATCAGCGACTCATTGATCGGCAAGGAAGTCGTGGTCGAGCATACGGACCAGAAGCCGCATGCGCTTCGCCTGCTACTTGGTGATCATTCACAGGTGGGAATCGTTTGATGTCGCTTCGTGAACGTGTGCTGGTGACCGGCGCTGGCGGGCAACTTGGAAGGTATCTGCGCGGCTCGCTAGAACGCGCGGGCTATCAGGTGATTGGACTCGGAAGCCGAGAAGGCATCGGAGTCGACGTTGTCGCCGACATCCGGGATTATCCGGCGCTCGCGAGTGTGTTCGGTGAAGCCTCGCCGCTGGTGGTGATTCACGGAGCAGCCTATACCGATGTCGATGGCTGCGAACGCGACCCGGAACTGGCCAGTGCCGTCAACGGCCAAGGGGCCGCGAACATAGCTGCGTTGGCGACCGATGCAGGTATCTGGATGCTCGGAGTGGGTACCGATTTCGTGTTCTCGGGAGCGGGCGGCGCTCCTTATTCCGAGCGGGCGAAGACAGATCCGATTTCGGTTTACGGATCGAGCAAACTGGCGGGCGAACAAGCGACGTTGAATGCTGATGCGTCTTTCGCGGTAGCACGGACCTCGTGGGTATACGGCGGCGCTGGCAAGCACTTCCCGCGAACCGTGTTGAATGTGGTGAAGCAACGCGGGGAGATGGAGGTTGTCGATGACGAGATCGGCGGTCCGACCTACGCGGGTGACCTGGCGGATGCGATCGTCTCCCTCGTCCCGCATCGAGCGGCCGGTATCTTCCATCTCAGCAACGAAGGTAGTGTGAGCCGCTTCGAATTGGCGAGAGCGGTGGTGAACGCTGCGGGCGGTGACCCCGAGGTGATTCATCCGACCACGACCGAGGCGTTCCTGGCCAAATATCCGCTTCCGGCAAGGCGACCGGCGAATAGCACGATGACGAACAATCGGGCTGCCGAGCTTGGGGTGCGTTTGCCAGGGTGGGAAGACGCCGTCACCCGGTATGTGCCACGAGTTGCGGCGGAGCTGGCCTGATGTGCAAGGCTTGCCCGGTGCCTCTGCACTCGATGTCGAGTGACGAGGCGAATGTGTGCGATCGAAACGACCACTTGGCGTTGATCGAGCGCAGTGCTCGCACGAACGAATGTGGCGGCGTCGGATCGCCAAGGAGGATCTTCCCGTGAAATTGCTCGTAACCGGTGGTGCAGGATTTATCGGCTCCACATTCGTGCATACCGTTCTGGAACGCCATCCTGACGACGAGATCATCGCTCTGGATGCGCTTACATACGCCGGAAATCTCGCCAACCTCGAGGATCTGGAGGGAAATCCGCGTCTGCGCTTTGTACACGGCACGATCGCGGATCCGGTGCTGATGGACGACCTCGTATCGCAATGCGACGCGGTCGTGAATTTTGCGGCGGAAACCCACGTCGATCGCTCGTTGCTCGATCCCAAATCCTTCCTGACGTCCAATGTCGAGGGTGTCTACGTTCTGCTCGACGCAGTGCGTCGCCACGGCAAACGGCTGCTGCAGGTGAGCACCGACGAAGTCTACGGAGACGTGCCGGAAGGAGTCTACTCGACGGAACGTGACGCGGTGGCCCCGCGTTCGCCGTACTCTGCGGCGAAGGCTGGCGGTGAGTTGTTCGGCCACTCGTTCTTCGTGTCGTACGGCACCGACGTGGTAATCACACGGGGATGCAACACGATCGGACCGCGACAGTATCCAGAGAAACTCGTTCCGCTGTTCGTGACGAACGCGTTGCGAGGAGAGTCGCTCCCTGTGTATGGGGATGGTCTTCAAATTCGGGACTGGCTGCACGCCGAAGACCATGCGGCCGGGATCGACCTCGCGCTGCGCCATGGTCGATCTGGCGAGATCTACAACATCGGTGCCGGCAATGAGCGCCCGAACATCGATGTGGTTCGTGGCATTCTGGCGCGGCTGGACAAGGACGAATCGCTTATCACGCACGTTCCGGATCGTCCGGGTCACGATCGCCGCTATGCGCTCAGTTCCGAGAAGATCCGAACCGAACTTGGATGGGCGCCCGCACGCGATTTCGATCAGACGCTGAACGACACGATCGACTGGTACGTGACGAACACCGCGTGGTGGACCGCAATTCGCGATGGATCTGCAGAGTTCGCATCCTACTACGAGAAACAGTATGCATGGCGTCTCGCCGCCGCGAATTAAAAACCTGGAGAAGTATCGCTACCATGACAGATCAATCTTCGGTCGACCTTTCCTCGTTCTCGAAAGAGACACTCACCGCCGTCAACGATGTGCTGATCAGGTCCTCGGAACAGGCACCCCTGATCCACGATGTAATCGTGCATGGCTTGAAAACCAATCGCGATCCGCGTGGAACGCTGACCGAGTTGCTCCGCATCGACTGGCCGGATGTGTTCGGCGAGACGATGCCGTTCAAGCAGGTCTATACCTCGACGACCTCGCCGGGCGTCGCGCGAGACATCGACAAGTGGCACGTGCATCAGGGGCAAACCGATCGTTTCTACTGCATCGCGGGGACGATCGTGGTTGCGATCGCCGATCCGCGACCGGACTCTCCAACGCGAGGCGCCATCATGCTGGTGGAGCTGGCTGCCCAGGATGATGCTCCCGCACCATTGCTGGTGACCATTCCTCCGAAAACGCTGCATGGCTTTGTCGTCACGAGCAAGGGACAGGCGACACTGCTCAACTTCCCGAACCGGCTGTACGATCCAGCCGATGAAGGTCGATTGCCGTTCGTCGAGGGGGGGATGACATTCGCGGACGGTTCGCCTTTCAGCTACGATGCCGTTCGCGCGTTGTACGACTCGCGCGGCTGAGCGGCCGAGCGGCCGAGCGGTTGATTCTGATTCGCCGCCACGAGACGATCCCGTTCGTCCCACCGAACCACGCGAGAATCCAGGTGAGCAAGGAACCGGTGGCAATCCTGCTACCGGTTCTCCATTGTCCAGGCGAAATCGAGGTGGAGGTGATTGGAGAAGGTGACTGGCGACTACGAGGCGCCGAAACCTCTCATGGAGGCGAGGAGGTTTGGAGTTTCGTCGCCGTACCGCCGCTCGATTCCGATCGGGGCCGCCAGCAATCTGTCCTGCGATGAAACCAGTGCAAACGCGTCGCTTTCGATTTCGACGCCATCCTCACCATTCGCAACTCTGCTCGTAACGGATGCTTTCCAGGTGTCCACCGCGCGCAGCCCAGTGGATGTCGCAAATGAGCGCCGAGATGCCCACCACAGAACGAGTATCGTTTCCGCGATCAGCGCAGCAGCGACGAAGAGGGTCCAACGCGACATGCTCACGATGGCGGGGGCCATGCAGTAGATCGCCAGCAGGATGACACCCAGGCCGCCAATCAGGAGCCATCTGTTCTCGGCAGAAGCTCGCGGTGACAGATAGCCAAGGGTTTCCAGCTCCGTTCGCTGCCAGTCACGTGCGGGGCCAAAGGCGTCGTTGAGCCGGCCGACTGATCCGGGGGCGATCGTTCCCGAGCGCGCATCGCCGATGGATGTCAGATCGTTCCAGATTCGACGTACGAACGGATCGGGCGATGCGGGCGCAGGTCCGACATCGAGGGCGACCTGATTCTGTCGACCCGCGTCGATCCGGAGTGATCCGGTGTCAGCCAGGTAGACGACCGCCGCAGCGCTGACCGCCCGATCCACTCTGCCCCGGATGATGGCGCCAGCTGCGAACGGTGAACTGAGCATCACGGAGCCAGGGACGGAGTAGGAGAGCGTTCTGCGGCGCATCATCAGGGCAATGGCGCCATATGCGACCCCGACAGCAAGCATGATCAGAAGAAGGGGACCGTTCGCAACGCGAGAAAGCCACCTCTGTCCGTCGCTCCGTTCAAGGCGAGGGCTTGAGATGAACAGTTGATCGTATGCAGCCCATGATGCTCCCCCGACGACCGCTGCCCCTATTTGTCCTTTTGCCAACTGCGGAACGATGACGTCGGCCAGTGTGCTGTCCAATCGCTCCTGGGTGATTCCTCCTTGAGGAAATGTGTTCGCGCCATGGGCGAAGGCCGCTGTCGATCGGACATTCCCAGCGGTTGGTACCTGAACGAGCAGCAAGATACCGTCATCGGCCCCCTTGGTGGATTCGATCCCGGAATTTGCATAGAGGAGATTCGCCTCTGACTGCGTCTCTTCAACGGTATTGACGTTCGGGATGCTTTGAACACGGACCGAGAACGGGACCCCGAACGATCTGGCCTCGCTGACGATCCTGTTCACATTCTCGGTATCCGTGCTTGAGACCAGACGCGCGGGCTGTGAAAGAAAGGCTGCCGCGTCGAGCGTGACGGGCGCGAGTGTGTCGCGGGCACCTGCCACGGCAGGGAACGTGGTTGCGGCGACCAAGACCATCACGATCACGCATGCCTTGATCCGGGTGCGACCTGGCCCCAGGCAACGCCGGTATCGTTTGGATGGTGATGCAAGCCTTCGATTCGACATGAGCAAGAGTCCGTTCGTTCGATCGGTTCGACAGCGTTTGCCAGCGCGATCCATCTGTCAATCGATCCCCGAAGAGGACGTTCGCTGCCGGTGCTCATTGCCCTGAGCAATAAGACGCTTTATCGGATTCTGGAGCTTTGTTCGATGATTGTCGAGGACGTTGGGAATCGTGCTCGGGGTATTCGTGGGGGTAACTGCTGCCCGACTGCTTACATGAACGCCCGGAACCCGGTTAAGGACGGTCCAGGCATTGAAGTTTGCGAGAAGTGACCAGGCTCCGCTCGCTGAAACCGCGATGCAGATGCTCATGATCAGGACGATCGGGAGATGATAGCGGTTGAAATCCGCCTTCATGCCGAACGCGATAGCGCCTGCCTCGCTGATCAGCAGAAGAGAAATCAGTGCCTGCCTACTTCGCAGGCCATGCCTGATCACCATGCCAAACAGGAGCACGATTCCGACTAGGGCCGGCAGGAAATCAAGGTCGGCTGGAATTGTGTGATCCTGGAGACCGATCAGGTTGAGCAAGGAGGTGGACACGTGTCCCGATGTGGTAGACGTCTCGCCCAGGCGCGTGCCGATGCGAGCGAGGGCAACCAGGGGCGACCCCACCGCGAGGTTCGGCCATATCGTCCCTTGGCCCTGCATCTCCTCGGCGCGGAAGGCGAACAACGTGTAGGAGCGGTGAATCGGGTCGACCCATAGGTAGGGATACGAAGCGGCGAAGACGATGAACGCCATGATCGGCTGCAGAAGAAGCTTGATCCCCAGGCTGCGGTCTTTCCCAGGTGCGTCGGTGAAACGCGTCACGAACGACCGCGCGATCAGCGTGCCGCCCAAGACGGCCAACGGAATACTAAGGAGCAGCGGCGCAAGCTTCGCCGAGCCGCCGAGTCCGATGAGAATCGCAACGATGATGGCATTGGTCCAGGTGGGATGCCGGGCAAGCTTCATGGACATCAGGAAAAGCAAGGCCAGGAGCAGCGTCAACGTGACATCGGAGAGCGCCTGACTCGAGAGCAGGATATGCAATGGATGCAGCGCGATGAATGCGGCGCCGATCGTTGCTCCCACGCGATTGCCGAGCTGCTTGCCGATGAAGTAGACCGTGAGGGTCACCAGCGCGCCAAGCACCGCGTTCGTCCTGCGACCGGCGTTGAGATCACCAGCTTCGGGCATGGCACCGGTCAGCTCGTTCCAATCCTGGCTATAGTTGAAATCCCAGATCGCATTGGTCGTCAGGTCGCGGCCCTGAAGAAGTAACCCGAGGCCCATCATGTAGCTGCCAAAGGGCGGTTGGGTACTCGTGAGATAGAAGTCATTCCAGTTCGCGCTGAAGGGATCGAACGCCTCTCTGAGGAAATAGGCGCGACCGATCCACCGGGCTTCGTCTCGATGGAAGGGCGAGACATTGACCTGCTCGAGATTCTGGACCAGTGAGAGCACAAGCAGGATCAGCGGAATCAGGAAGTCGATCCGCAATCGCAGACGAACCTTGCGTTTGCCATGAGTAGAGAACGCGGCAGTCGCGTCGTCGTTTCGAACGACAAGCACTGGTCCTCTCCCGAGCATGTAAGTGAAAAATGCGCGTCCGCGCCCCTGTACGTGGGTGGCATTTCGTTCAGGCGATCCTCGGCGGCGACTTGCCGGGACGACGGAAGATGGTTGGTCACGACGGTGGCGATGCAAGCGGTGGGCAAACCTGTTCATGATCGCCGTCCGCGGACGTTGGTCGAATCGGCCTTGGCAGGTGAGGACAATGTCACACCCGGGCGAGGCAAACGGAAGTCCCTGCGTGGCGGGACCACGATCGTCCGAGCCGCGCCCGAGGTAGGAACGCCATTCGGTTTGACGAAGCGGAAGATCGTCAGGATCAAAAGCGCGATCAGGGCGCATACGATGCTTAAGCCACTTCTGGCATAGATCCCGATCGGAATCAATACGACGGTGATGCTGACGCCCAACGCGATCGCCGACCGGTTCCAGATCCACCTGGACAGATGGATACGGCGAAACATGGTGTCCGGCACGATCCCGCCGACGGCCGTGAGACCTGCAGACAAGACGAGGAGCAGTGGCGAGGCAAACGACAGGAACGACGCGGTGCTCTTCTGAAAACCGGAGACGGCGAGAACATCGCCCGGCACGAACTGCGCCTTGTAGCTCATTCGTCGCAGGCTTGTGTTGAGTGCATCAAAGATTCTGGCCTGCCTCAGATTCGGCGCGATGTCTTCGCGGTAGATCGTATCCAGAGCCGACTGGCTCAATCCCTGATCCGGAAGGGCATGCTTTCCAATCGAAAAGATGAACGATCCACCGAACTTCGATTGCAATCCCAGCGTGAGCAGCATGATCAATCCGTCATCAGCACCCGATTTGGATTCGACTGCGCGACTTTTTCGCAGGTCATCTGCGAAGGTCTGTGACTCCGAAATGGTGTCCGTGGACCGTCTGACAAACACGAGGACTGGCACGCCGTAGGTCGTTAACACTCTGGCGTCACCTTCCAGCGTTTTTTCCTCCGACGTGCTGAGCAATGCGCCCTGATCGTAGATGTGCTTGGTGGCCAATGGAATGTACACAGGGAGGCCAACCCGGCCAACGTTGGAAGAACGTCCCGAAACATGCCCGATCGTATCGTCAGGTGGCTGGATCGTGGCGAGAATCGCAGTTGCCGGGGTGGATTCCGGAGCAGCCGGTGATGCAACCCGGGCTACCCCCTGCGTCGACACACGAGGGAGCGACGCACACCGCACGGCGGGGCCAGACGCCAATACGGTTGCTGAGGTCACCATCAGGACAAGCACCAGAAGTACTGCCAGACGGCGATCCGAAACCCAACGCGATGCCAATTCGAGATGCCTTGATGTCACTGGCGGGAAAGATCCTGTCATTGTGGGCCGACTCGGGATGGAGCTGGATCGAGGTATGACAATGGTAGCTCAGCGTGAAGCTTCCCTTCTTGCGGGGGTGCGCCGGCGATCGATGACGTTCCAAATCGCGTCGGCAAGGAAGCCGACGGCGACGCCCGAGGCAACCACGAAGCCAAGCACGATCGGCAGGTAATACCGTTCGAAGTCGGTTTTCATTGTGACGATAATGGTGGCAGTCTCCGTCACAATCAGGAGAAACACGATGAGATGAGGGCTTTGCATGCCCTTTCTAACCGCCAGCACGGCGAGGATGAGCAATCCGGTCATCGCGAGCCAGACATCGAGCTGAGAGAGTGCAGCACCGAGTCCCGGCAGTCCGACCGTCCTCAGAAATTCCTGCGTGCCGCTCCAGCGATCCCCGAGGAAGGTCCACGTTCGACGGACGGCATCGACGGGGCCATCCACTTTGAGGCCGGGATTGAGGAGGGCCTGGTTTGCCATCTCGCCGGTTCTGAACTTGAGCAGTTTCAGCGTACGCCCGATCGGATCCGGCCAGAGATAGGGATAGATCAGGACGAAGGTGGCGCCTGTCGTAAATGGAATGGAGAGGAGCATCCAGCCGAGGTGATTCAGCGGAGGCAGTCCCTTCCAACCGGCAAGCGAGGCATTGTCCACCTTGCGGCCAGACCACCACGAGCGGATCAGGAAGGAGACACCGAGCGCCGCGAGCGGCGCGCAAAGTGACATGGGGGTGAGCTTGTTGGCACCTCCAATTCCGATCAGGACGCCGACAAGAGCGGCCTTGAGCCACGATGGGCGGCGGACGAGGTGGATCGAGCAGAGCAGGATCAGTGCAAGCGTCAGGGTGAGCGACGTATCAGCAAGCGCCAGGCGATTGTGCCAGTTCTGGAGCGGGTTGGCGATCAGCAGGAGGCTGGCACCGATGCCGCCCACCATGTTGGCGAGGTTCGTCGCAACCAGAAAGACCACGACGACGGCGAGCGCACCGAGAACGTTGTTCGTCATGCGACCCGCCATCAGGTCGTCATGTTGCGGATACATGCCGTTGGCGATATTGAACTCGTTGGTGCGCCGGAAATCCCAGGCGAGATTGGTATCCAGGTCGCGGCCCTGAAAAAGCAGTCCGATTCCCATCACATAGGAGCCTACCGGTGGCTGACCCCGGGTCAGATACTGATCGTTCCAGGTCGACCCAAATGGATCGATCACATCCTTGACGTAGTGCGCACGGTTGAGCCATCGACTTTCATCAGGATGGAAATTCGTGGTGGCATCTCCGCTGTAATAGGTAAACAGCGCACCGATGAAGAGTGCGAGGGCAACGATCACCTTGATCGATGACCGTCGCATCCACCACGCCCGTCCTGATTCCGGGTGATCGATCCATTCCCGGTTCTCGTCCTTGGTCGCGGAGGTCGTCGTCCGCGTCAGGTCAATCATGCCTGGATCAGCCAGCTTTCACGGCGAGAACGACATTGTGGGCGCAGAAACGATTGAGCAGAGGGAGCTTCTCAACGATTCCTTCAATTCTTGCGACGAGGCCGAGCATCGATTTGGGGGTGAAGTCGGGCATGAGTCCGAGCGGCTTGACGAGGGTCGGCGTGGCGCCGCCCGCGATCAGGCCGTCCAGGATTTCCCGTTCGGGAATCAAACGCTCGGCACCGGTATCCTGGGGGACCCGTTTCATCAGGATTGGCCAGTAGGGATTGCGCGGATTGTGATCCCAGATCAGGACATGTCCACCGGGTTTGGTGACCCTCGCCATCTCCTTGAGGGTGTTGCGGACATCCTTCGGATCGGCGACATGATGCATGACCGCTATGCAGTAGGTGAGATCGAACGAGTTGTCGGCAAACGGAAGTTGCTCACCTCGTGCCGTGACGCTGTCGATGGCGGAGTCGCGTTGCTTCAGGTAGTTGAGCATACCCGGAAACGGATCGACGCCCGTGACATCGTACCCATCCTTGGTCAGGCGTTCGGCAAGCACGCCGGTGCCACAACCAACATCGAGTGTCTTGCCCGGGGCAACGTTCTGGCGGATGAATCCCGCGCGCTTGTCCTGATAGTGATCCATGACATGCGCAGGAAGACTGTCGTCATATTCGGCGGCGATGGCATCGAAATCGGTTTGCCCGTGGACGCCCGTCGTATGTTGTTTCGTTGACATGACCTCTCCAAACAGTGGCTAACGTGCGTCCAGATCGGCGCTGTCCGGTGCCGATTCGAGGACCCGAGGTTCGAGTTCCGGTTTCTTGAAGCGTAGCCGTCTGCTCTTGAATTTCAGAATGAAGACGATCATTTCGAGACCGAGCTTGACGGCCTTCTTGATGTCGCCCGTGACGGACGATTCTCCCACTCGCGGAAGATAATTGACAGGCACCTCGACGACACGCGCGCCGGAGACGATCACCAGCAACATCAGCTCCGGTCCAAAGTGGCTGCCACCGACCGTGAAGTCCTTCTCGATGCGCTTCAGGGTATCACGCGTGAGGAGACGGTAGGTGCAGCCGACGTCGCTGAGATGACTCGTATTGAACAGGACTTCGACCATCTTGGCGACGGCCCAGTTGCCCCACTTAAGGAAGAACCCCATGTTCGCACCGCGCCAGATCATCTCCCGGGTGGTCCGGGTGCCGAAGACAGCATCGCAATCGTCAGAGTAGGTGAGCAGCTTCATGATGTCGCGCGGCAGGAACGTTCCGTCCGGTTCCGAGAGTACGAGGAGATCGCCAGTGGCCTCGGCGAGACCGCGCCGATACGACCATCCGTAACCCTGGCGCGATTCGAATACCTGCCGCGCGTCGGTTCTTGCGACCTCCTCGGTCGTTCCCGGTTCGGCATTATTGTTGACGACGACGATCTCGTCCACGACTCCCGTTTCGAAGAACCCCTGGATGTCCGCATAGATGGAATCACGCTCGGCGTATGTGCCGAGAATGACTGAAACGGTCTTACCCTTCCACATGAAGTTTCCTCCCTGGTGCCTGGGATGGCACCCAGATCTCGTGCTCGGTTCGAATGAGAAAGTCCGGTCCGTGAGGTTGACAGGCACATGCCGTCAGCAGGTCTTCAGGATGGTTACGGTGGGCCCGGGTAGTCCGCGCGCCGGGAAAGCCAGAGCCATGGTCCATCGCGGTGAAGCCACGACGAGTATTCCCGTCCCGAAACCTCCACATATCCCTCTGGTATCGAGGTCCCGATGATGTAGGTCGAATCGGTTGCCGGTGCAAACAGGTTGGTCCACCAAGGGCCATGAGGAGATTGCTGCGATATGCGGTTCTCGAGCCCATAGTCGTAAAGATGGTAGCCATCCCACGAGGAACCGGCGTCCAGCCGCGTCATGGGTACGCCGTCGACAATTGCTTGCTCCGCATACGACCAGGTAGCCTGTTGGAAGACGAGGAAATCTCGTGTTGAGGTGACGCTGAAGATGGCAAAGAGTGCGATCGCAAGCCAACCGACTGGCTGAAAGATCTTCGCGCCGCGCAGCGACCAAAGCAACAGACAGATCGCGAACGGAACCAGCGGCACCAGATACCGATCGACGGAGATGATCCAGTTGCGAAAGTGATAGGACGGCGGGAGGATCCCCACGACCTGCCACAGGGCAATGCAGGTGAGGAGTGAGGCTGACGCGCGTTCCGGTGTGAAGGCTTCTCCGATTTGCCGGGCGATCAGCACGACGAACGCAGCAGCCGACATCGCGACGACCACGGTGATGATACGCGACCAGTCTCTCGGAATCAGGTAGGAGCGTCCGCCGACGAGATCTGTTGGTCCAAGGCCGGTGATCCCGACGAACTGTGGGATATACGGCATCAAGTGATCCCGAGAACCGAAAACCGCAAGTCCGGTGACGAGGATCGCAACCCCGCCCGCAAGCACTGCATATCCAAACTTCGACTGAGGAAGCGTCGCGCGCCAGAGAACGGGAATTGTCGCCAGGATGATAGGCAGGACAAAAAAGCCGATGTAGGCGAGTTCGATGTATGTCATGCGGCTGATCAGGATGCGCGAATCACGAAACCCGGCGTCGACCATCTGGCTGAGGAATGCACTCTGCTGCTTAGGTGCTCCCTGGAATCCAAGCATCCAGACGTAATACACGATGAACGTGACTGCCGGGATGCCAGCGACGCGAACGGCGTCGAGCATCCCTTGGCGGTTGAACGACCATCTCCTTGCCGCTATCAGATATACCCCCACGGCAAGCGGAACAAGGATGCCCTGTTGGCGGGTCAGGAATGCGAACGACGCGAAGAGCGACCCGGTGACGATCATCCAGGGTTCGTTTCGGACGAGATTCAGCCCGCGCAGGTAGAAGTAGGTGGCGATGACCAGAAGCGACAGGAATTGGGGATCGGTCATGAATGAGAAGGCGAGCACAAACGTGAGGGGATTGAAGACGTACGCACCGACACCGAGTGCCGATCGGGAACGCGAGACACCCAGTTCCCGGCAGATCCCGTACAGCGCCCATCCGCTCAGCATGAAGATGACGAGCGTCGAGAGACGCATGGCTCCGAACGATGTGCCGAACAGAATCGAGAATATCGCGCCCCAAACCACCTGGAATATGAGCGTGACAACGGAGAGGTCGAGGATGTGGAGGTGTTGATTGCGAACGAGAATCTCGACTGATCGCGAATAGACCCAATCATCACTGACCGGGACGTTCGCCATCGTGGGGATAATGAAAAGGCTCGCGATGAATGCCGCAAAGACCGCCAAAAGTGGCCAGTGGCCACCAAGAAGGGCCACCATTCGAGACGATGGTGCTGGTTGCCGCGACGGGACGGTGGTATGGGCGCCGGTGTCATCCTGCGGAACGAGTTCAATCATTGAATTTTGCAATGCACCTGAGTATAGCCGAGCTGGCTACGGGGATTTCCACACACTCGACGTCATTCGCCGGGTTCCTGAGACCGTTATTCGCCGCCACTTTGGTACTCGTTCAGGCGCGAGGTTTGCCCGGCAATCGACCGGTCGCGCGCACGTAGTATCGCAGAGTGCATGCGCTTCCTGCTCACACGCGTTCTGGAGGAAAGCACGGGCATGTTTGGGCTGATGGTTCTCTGTGCGCGAAGCCCCGCGTGCGACCATAAGACGCTACCATATCGACGACTCGTCTCGTGCCAGCGGATTCATGAAGTGGGGATACGAATGCCGGAATTCGGGGAACGAACGATCAGCCGGGTGCTGATCGCGAATCGTGGCGAGATCGCCCTACGGGTGATGCGAGCGTGCCGCGAACTTGGGATTGCGACCGTCGCGGTGTACGGCCCCGATGAGGAAACCGCCAGTCACGTGCTGTATGCCGATGACGCGTACCGGCTACCGGATGCTGGGGGGATTGCCTATCTCGATATCGATGCAATCGTTGCGATCGCGAAACGATCTGGTGCCGATGCCGTGCATCCGGGCTATGGCTTTCTTTCCGAGAATGCGGCGTTCGCGGCAGCAGTCAATGGCGCCGGCTTGATTTTTATCGGGCCATCCCCGGAAACCATCGGCCTGATGGGTGACAAGATCGAGGCGAGAAGGATTGCGGTCGGTGCCGGTGTTCATCCCGTACCCGGTACCGAAGACCCCGTACAATCGGTCGACGATGCGCTTGCCTGGGCCGCCGAACATGGTTACCCGGTTGCCGTGAAGGCAGCAGGCGGCGGCGGCGGTCGCGGGTTCCGGGTGGCGCGGTCGGCAACGGACATGCAAGCGGCGTTCGACGGCAGCCGCGGCGAGGCAGAGCGCTATTTCTCCAATCCGACGGTCTACCTCGAGAGATATCTCGAACATCCCCGCCATATCGAGGTGCAGGTCTTCGGTGACAGTCATGGAGCGGTGACGGCTTTCCCGGAACGAGATTGCTCGATCCAGCGACGTCACCAGAAGCTCGTCGAGGAATCACCCTCCCCGGCAGTGACCCCAGAGATTCGACGTTCGCTTCAGAAAGCGGCCAGTGATCTCGCTCGATCGGTGAAGTACGTTGGCGCCGGTACCGTTGAATTTCTGCTCGACGATGACGGATCGTTCTATTTTCTGGAGATGAACACCCGCATCCAGGTCGAGCATACGGTCACCGAAATGGTGACCGGGATCGACCTGGTCGCCGAGCAGATCCGCGTTGCGAGGGGGCAGCCGCTTTCATTCCCGAGCGTGATCCAGGCAGAGGGTTGGGCGATCGAATGTCGCCTCAACGCCGAGGATCCAGCCCGGCAGTTCGCGCCGATGCCGGGAACGATCACCGCGTACAGAGAACCGGTAGGGTTTGGGATCCGGGTCGAAAGTGGTTTTGCCGGTGGCGGCACGATCTCGCCCTCCTACGATTCACTCGTTGCGAAACTGATTGCATGGGGCAGAACGAGAGAAGAGGCATTGCTGAGAATGCGCCGAGCGTTGGGGGATTTTCAGATCGAAGGTGTGCCGACGACCATCTCCTTCCATCAGAAGATGATCGATCATCCGGCCTTCCTGAACGGCGAAGCGACGACCATGTTCCTGGGAGACTACCCCGAGTTGCTCTCGAACCCAGAGGCCGTGCAACCTGAACCTGTGACTCATCAGCCCGCAACAGTGTCGCGATCGATCACTGACCTGATCGTGGAAGTCGATGGCCGACGGTTCTCCGTGCTGGTGAACGCGCCATCATCCGAAGCTCTAGCACCGTCGCGCCAAGCGGAGCGACCGTCTCGCCCGGGCAAGAGGATTTCCAAGGGCGTGAATCACCTCTCCACTACCGGCAACGACCTGATCAGCTCGGTCCAGGGAACAGTGTTGCGTGTGGCAGTCGAGGAAGGGCAGGTTGTCTCGCAAGGGGATCTGATCGGCGTCGTCGAAGCGATGAAGATGGAGAACGAGATCGCGGCTCACAGATCCGGGCGAATCACGAAGCTCTTTGTTGCGGTGGGAGAATCGATCGCCGCCGGGGCGAACATCGCCACGATTGAGGATGTGGCCGGCTAGTCAGTCGTCAGGCTGCATCCTTGCGAGGCGCGGCCTGACCTGGCTCATCCAAAGGAGCGTCGAAATCACCGACGTAGAACATGTTTCGCGAGATGTACGGGGCAGTCTGAATCGGCAACGGTGGGACAGGTGATCCCTGCGCCAATTCCGCGGCCTCGACCTGGTTTACGAGGCAGAGCGCCGGGTACTCGGAGAACTTCGCGTGAAAGACCGCAACGGCGTCCTCGACCTTGAGATGCGTTGCTCTTCGCTTGTCTGGATCGAACCACATCAAAAACATTCTCTTCTCCAGTTTTGCTTCTCTGACGCACCACTCGGCGTCTCCGATCCGATCTGCCTATTATATAAGAACTAATGTTCTTCTATCAAGGGACAGGACGCATTTTTCTTGCGAACGTTCGCGGTCATCGATCATCGTTTTGGTATCCAGCGAGGCTAGACATACTCAAGTCGAGCAGCGTATGATGTGGATAACAGTGGGGAAAAGTGGGGACAAGTGGCACCTTCAGTGGATAACTTCCCTATTCCTTCACATTCCCGCTTCTGCATCCGACGTTGGATGACGGGCATCGCAGTTCTGTCTTGAGCTGCGATTCGGCCCGAAGGAATCCATCCCCGCACTGACACGAACGATCACACAGGATCGGAATGCGAACGGTGTTTCTCGGGCGATTCGACCACAATCTGGATACCAAGGGACGGATTGCGATTCCGGCGAAATTTCGGCCCGACCTCGCGGACGGCGTCGTTGTGACCCGTGGCATAGACCGTTGCCTGGCGGCCTATTCGCTTTCGGCCTTCGAGGACCTCGCCGCGCGCATGAACGCACTTTCGATGGCCGATCCGAATGCCCGTCTGATGCGGAGGATGATGTTCTCCGAAGCCATGGATGCGACGCTGGACGGGCAGGGCAGAATCCTGATTCCGGTCGATCTCCGCACATATGCCGGGATCGAGCGGGAGGCCATCGTGGTGGGACTTCACTCCACATTCGAGATCTGGAGCCCCGAACGCTGGCATGAGGTGAACGCCACGGTCGAGGCGACCGGGTCGGACATCGCGGCTCAGATTGCGGACTTGCTGTAAGATATTCCGTTGGCAATGTTACTCATGCCGTCACGTGGATGACGTTCACGAGAACCGCGATCCTCTCGCAACTCTTGGCCGGGTAGCTGAAGCCGCCTGCGGACGCCGATCACCGAAAGCGAAAGGCATGAAGATCACGCACGGAATCAAGCGACGCCCAACCAGTCAAACCGGTGAATCGGAACACCTTCGCGTTGCGGACAGCGGTCACTACTCCGTGCTGTTGCGGGAAGCGATCGATGCCCTTGCGCCTGCTGAAAGCGGAACATACCTCGACGGTACATTTGGAGGGGGAGGGCACAGTCGTGCCCTCCTTTCGGTGGTGCCTCCCATCGGTCGCCTCTACGGTCTCGATGCGGACCCAGACGCGATCGAGCGAGCTCGGGAACTCGCGGTCGAACCACTCGGCAGCGGTCGACTCGTGCCTATACACGGAAACTTCGGCGACCTGACCGCTATCGCGATGCGCGAGGGGATCCGGGATCTGGACGGGATTTTTCTCGATCTTGGAGTTTCCTCGTTCCAGCTCGATCAGGCCGACCGCGGTTTTTCGTTTCGGTTCGATGCAGCGCTCGACATGCGGTTCGATCCCGGACAGGGGGCATCGGCCCGCGACCTGGTCAACTTCCTTGATGAGGACGAGATTGCCTCGGTCCTCTGGCGATTCGGTGACGAGCGTCAATCCCGTCGAATCGCCGGGGCGATCGTCCGTGCGCGGGCGGATCATCCGATCGAAACGACCGCCCGGTTGAGCGAGATCGTCATGGAAGTCACCGGCGGTCGCCGCGGCAAGGGGATACATCCTGCAACGAGAACCTTTCAGGCGTTGCGGATTGCCGTCAATCAGGAGCTGGACGTTCTAGACCATGTACTGGCGGCATCCGTTCCATTGCTGCGTCCTGGGGGACGGCTGGTCGTGATCGCCTTCCATTCCCTGGAAGATCGTGCGGTCAAGCGCTTCCTCGAGCGGGAATCCGCGACATGCATCTGTCCGCCGGACCAGCCGGTTTGCACCTGCGATCACGAACCAACCCTGTGCAAGCTCGGCAAGCCGGTTCGCGCATCCGGAGATGAACTCGACATGAATCCAAGAAGCAGGAGTGCGATCATGCGGATTGCGGAGCGCTTGCCGACGACGACCATTGCCGTCGCGCAACCAGGATCGGACCTGCACACGTGAGCAACTTTCTCCTGAGTGACGTGTTGACCGGAACTGGCGGCGTACTGCGGGGCGAGTTGGATGCGACAACTGTCTTCCCAAGGCTCGAACGCAATTCTCGCAATGTCGTGGCAAACGATTTGTTCATCGCCATCCATGGCGAGAATTTCGATGGGCATGCGTTCGTGCTCGGCGCGGCAGATGCCGGTGCAAAGGCCGCAATTGTTTCCGAGGTGTGGGCTAACGAACACATCGATTCCAAATTGCCGCTCATCGTGGTCGACGAGCCGATCGCGGCGCTGCAGCGCTGGGCATCGTGGAAGCGCCATCAGATGGAGACACTGGTGATCGGGATCACCGGCAGCATTGGGAAGACCAGCGCAAAGGAATCGGTCACGGCCGTTCTAAATCAACGTTTCGAGGTGTATCGCAGCCCCGAAAATTTCAATAGTGAAGTCGGACTTCCCCTCGCTTTGCTGGAAGCACCGCTCGACGCGCAGATCATGGTGCTCGAGATGGGTGGTGCCTATGCTTTCGGTGAACTTGCGCTGTTGGCCAGCATCGCGAAACCGGAGATCGGCGTCGTCACGAACGTGTTCCCGGTTCATCTCGAACGAATGGGGACAATGGAGGCCATCGCCAAGACCAAGGCAGAGCTCGTCGAAGCGTTGCCCGAGAACGGAATCGCGGTTCTCAATGGAGACGACCCGCGCGTGCGAGCGATGGCGGCGCTCACCGGTGCGCGCGTGATTACCTATGGACTCGGGGAGGGAAACGACATCCGGGCGGAACAGGTAACTACCGACGGGTGGAAAGGGACATCGTTTCGGGTAACGATCGATGGCGATCAGAACTATGTGAAGGTGCCTTTCATCGGCGCCCACGGAGTTCAGATTGCTCTTGTCGCCCTGGCGGTGGGGAACAGCTTCGGCATGCATATCTCGGAAATGGTCACGGGGCTGCAGGATCCGTCGATTCAGGTACGACTGCTGTTCGTGCCTGGACCGCAAGGCTCCCACCTGATAGATGACACGTATAATGCGAGCTCACCATCGGTGCTTTCGGCGCTGGGTGTCTTGCAGGAAGTGCCAGCGAGCCGACGGATCGCAGTACTTGGGGAGATGCGTGAATTGGGCAGTCTCTCCATACAGGAACACGAACTGGTGGGTCAACGTGCTGGCGACGTGGTGGACGTGCTGGTCACGTTCGGCGATCATGCCCGAATCATGGCTGTCGAGGCGCTGGCAGTCGCGGCGGGAGACCATCGCGCGATCGAAGTTCATTCGTTCGCGGAGGAAGAACGTGTCGCGTTGATCGAATTTCTTGGCCGGGAATTACGGCATGGTGACGTGGTGCTGTTGAAGGGGTCGCGGGGTCTGATGATGGAGGAGATCGTGGCCGCGCTGAGAAGCGACACCGGGCATCCCGAACCAGACAGGGTGCAAGACGAGCACGATCGTACTCCCGCGGTGCCTGAAGCATGAGCCTGATGTCGCTTGCCGGTGCGTTTCCTCCCATGCTTCTTCAATCCTCCGTGATGCCAACCAACCCAAATGAGAACATGGCGGTATCGCTTGCGCTGGCCGCACTCTCGTTCATGGTGACGGTCATCATCGGTCGCCCGATCATCACGTACCTCCGCAAGAGAAAAGTCGGCAAGAAGATCCGGATCGAGCTCGATCAGCATTTCGCCAAAGCCGGTACCCCAACCATGGGCGGCATCATGTTTTGCCTCTCGGCGGCGATCATCACCCTCGTGTTCAATACCGCCGGTCGGCTCTCCATGTTGCTTCCCGTCCTCGTGTTGCTGGCGGCGGGAACGCTGGGCGGCATCGACGACGCGATGAACCTCGTAGGGGGCAAGAAGACAGGAATGACCGGGCGATTCAAATTCGCCTGGCTTACGGTCTTCGCAGTCTGTGCGGCCCTTGTCCTGCACCTTCCCGATCCCTACGGTCTCGGTCTGCATCACATCTACATCCCCTTCGCCGGGCGCATCGATATCGGCTTCATCTACATTCCGATCGCGGTGTTCGCGATTGTCGGGACGGCGAACGCGGTGAACTTCACCGACGGCCTCGATGGTCTGGCGGCGGGAACGGCGGCGATTGCGTTCTGCGCGTATGGCATCATCGCCTACAAGCAGGGTCAGCTTGGGGTTGTCACCTACAGCTTCACGATGGTCGGCGCGCTGGTTGGATTCCTGTGGTTCAACGCGCCGCCCGCGCAGGTGATCATGGGCGATACGGGCGCTCTTGCGATCGGGGCATCGCTGGCAGTCGCGGCGTTCATGACGGGGCAGTGGTTGTTGCTTCCGATCGTGGGATTCGTGTTCGTTGCCGAGATGATTTCGGTCATCCTGCAGGTCGGCTATTTCAAGATGACGCATGGCAAGCGGTTGTTCCGGATCGCGCCGATCCACCATCATTTCGAGCGATTGGGTTGGTCCGAGACGCAGATCACGATTCGTTTCTGGTTGATTGGGATGATGGCGGGGTTGCTGGGCGTGGCGCTCGCCCTTCTCTAACGACGTGTCGCGCGTGAATCGCCAAGTCGAGGTGAGTGAGATTTCTCGACCGTGCTTCGGTGCAGCTGCCCGACGCGCTGCCCGACGCGCTGCCCGAGGCGCTACGAAACTGACGGGAAGAGATCGCTCGACTCCCGGCGGGTCCCCAGCGAAGCATCTTCGACCGAGCACCGGATCGTACGAGGTGAGAAAGATTGTGATCGATCGAGAAGACGACTTGCGTGGAACGCGAGTTACCGTGATGGGCCTTGGAGTATTGGGCGGTGGAGTTGGAGTTGCACGCTATCTCGCGGGCCATGGCGCGCAGGTGACGGTCACTGACATGCGAGATGCCGATTCGCTGGAGTCCTCGATTCGCCAACTCGACGGCCTTGACATCATCTATCACCTTGGTGCGCACGATCTGCGGGATTTCACGGCAGCGGGTGCCGACATCGTGGTTCGCAATCCCGGCGTTCGCCCGGACTCGCCTTACCTGATCGCCGCGCGTGCGGATAGCGTGCGGGTCGAGATGGAAATGACGTTGTTCTTCCGGGGGTGTCCGGCACCGATACTCGGGGTGACCGGGACAAAAGGCAAGACAAGCGTTTCGACGCTATGTGGCGAGATTCTGGGTCATTGGCGCCCGGATACGTTGCTGGCGGGCAACATGGGTGTTTCGGCGCTGGCAAAGGTGGGTTCGGTTCGCCCGGAAACGCCGGTGGTGATCGAACTCTCCAGTTTTCAGCTTGAAGCTCTCGACGAAAATCGGCTTGGACCCCACATCGCGGTGATCACCAACATTTCCGAAGATCATCTCGATCGGTACGACGATTTCGATCATTACCTGAGGACAAAACTCACGATCGGTCACCACCTGGAGGCGACATCGTTCATGGTCTACAACCGTGATGATGTGCACGCGAGCCGCATCGCCGGGGAGACATCCGCGATGCTCGTTCCCTTTGGTGTCGAGGACCGGGGTGTAGATGGTGCCTGGCTCGATCAGGACGAACTCGTGTGGCGATTTCGGGGAGACGAACGCCGCTGGCTCCGTCCTCGCCAGTTGTCGTTGTCGGGAAGCCATGGGGCGTTGAACGTGCTGGCGGCGATTGCCGCGACATCTGCTTATGGTGCCCCGCCGGATGCGGTCGCATTGGGCCTGGAATCCTTCGGCGGCGTCGCCAATCGCCTTGAGGAAGTCGCCTCGATCGACGGCGTCCTGTTCGTGAACGATACGTCGGCAACCGCGCCAGCGGCGACGATTGCCGCGTTGAATGTGCTGGTCCCTCGCGCCAGGCGTCTTCATCTGATTGCCGGTGGATCAGACAAACGGTCGGACCTAGAGGACCTCGGTATGGCGATTGCTGCATCGCAGGCGAGGGTGCTTGTTCTCGAGGGGAGCGCGACGCCGATGCTGGTTCGCCACATCGAGCAGGCGGGAGGGTCGGTGGAAGGACCGTATGCCTCGATGGACGAAGCGGTGCGGGCCGCGGTTGCCGATGCAGGAGACGGTGATATCGTGGTGCTGTCGCCGGGTTGCGCGAGCTTCGGCATGTTTCGCAATGAGTTCGATCGTGGCGAACAATTCAAGAAAGCGGTCGCCCGAACCCTTCGAGAGCCATCGTCGTCCGTTTCGACCTTCGCCAGAGATTAGAGATACCCATGCCGTTGATGAAACCTGCCATCGTTGCTGATCCACATCTGCCGCCGCCACCCGCCAACGTCCACTTCATCGGGATCGGTGGAATTGGCATGAGCGGGTTGGCGAGAATCCTGCTGGCGTGGGGGTATCGGGTATCGGGCTCGGACGCCGTCGCGTCGACGACGACACATGCCCTCGCTGACCTCGGCGCCACGATCGTGGTCGGGCATGGCGATCCGACCCTGGCATCACTGGCCGATATCATCGTCACCACGCCACGCGCCGAGCAGAACGCGGCGATCGAGATCGAAGCGGCGCGGTCGGCAGGAGTCACGCACGTCAAGCGCGGATTGCTCCTGGCGATGCTGGCGAACGCGCGGCGGTCGATCGCGGTTTCAGGGAGCCATGGCAAGTCGACCGCCACCGGCATGCTGACATACGCACTGCGGGAACTCGGTACCGATCCCAGCTATGCGATCGGCGCGATTCTTACCTCGACGGGATTGAACGCTGCCCCGGGAAACGGTCCCTTCATGCCAGTGGAAGCGGATGAGTTCGACCGTGCTTTCCTCTGGCTCAAGCCTGAAGTCGCGGTCGTCACATCTGTCAGCTTCGATCACCCCGACATCTATGCGGACCAGGCCGACTACGACCAAGCGTTCGCCTTGTTCACCGATGGAATTCTCCCGAACGGGCGTTTGGTGATCGCCTCGGACGACCCAGGTTCCGTTCGTGTGCTGAAGGCGGTACGATCCAGAGGCGACTTGCCGTTCTCGATCGTGACGTTCGGTAGCGACGAGCATGCCGACTGGCGGATCCAGCACCTCGGACGGGGGGGGACGGTCGAGACTCCAGATGGCGCCACCTATCCGGTTCTCCCGCATCTTTCCGGGAGACATAACGTTCGCAATACCGTCGCTGCAGCGATTGCGCTGGACGCGTTGGGATTTCCGCCAACGACCGGTATCCCTGCCTTGTGCGGCTTTACCGGAGTAGGGCGGCGGTTCGAACACAAGGGCACACTGGGCGGGATCGATATCATCGATGACTATGCCCATCATCCGGACGAAATACGGGCGACCCTGCAGGCTGCGCGGGAGCAGTTTCCAGACCGCAGGATGATTGTCGCGTTCCAGCCGCACACGTTCAGCCGAACCAGGTTGCTGCTCGACGAGTTCGCAGCTTCGCTGAACGGCGCCGACGAGGTCGTCTTGCTGGAGATCTATCCATCAGGTGAGACCGATAGTCTTGGCGTCTCGTCGCGGGACATCCTTCAGCGGCTGACCTCATCTGCGCATGGAGTCGACGATCCCGAGCATGCTGCCCGGAAGCTGGCCGAGGTGGCAACCGCCGGCGACGTGATTTTGACCCTCGGGGCCGGCGATATCACGCTCGTTGGGACGCTGCTGCTGCAACACTTTTCCGCTCACACGCCCGCGACAATGCAGACCACCGATCAGCCTGCCAGTCGACCAGCGCCTCGCGCCTCGCGACGACCGCAACAACCAGCGGCGATCGAGATGGCGGAGCGGCCCGGGTTGAAAATCCAGCCGCAGGTCCCGATGTCGCTCTACACGACGATGCGTCTCGGTGGAGCCGCCGACTTCCTTGTCCGTGCGCAGGAATCGGATGACATCGTCGCAGGCGTGAGATGGGCGGCAGCGGAAGGCCTGCCGGTCACTGTCATCGGGGGTGGCAGCAATCTGCTCGTCGGCGATGGTGGAATTCGAGGACTCGTCATTGTCTGCAGGACACCTGGCGAACGGGCCGCAAAGCTGCTGGAGGTCACCGATCTCGGCCAGAGCGTCGAGATCAGCGTCGGTTCGCAGGCACCGCTTTCCTGGGTAGGGCGGTACTGCGCGGAACAGGGATGGTCCGGAATGGATTGGGGCGTCGGTTTGCCGGGGCAGATCGGTGGTGCGACGGTCAACAATGCCGGTGCGCATGGCACCGAACTCAAGGATCATCTGGTGGCGCTCGATCTCCTGAGCGAGAACGGGGAAATCGAACGCGTCCCCGCGGACTGGCTGGCATCGAAGTACCGCACTACACGCATCAAGGAAGAGATACGTCCTCGCCCATGGATCGTGCTGCGCTCGATCTTTCACTTGCCGAAGGATGATCCCGCGAAGCTGGTGAAACTGGCAGACGACCATGCGGAGTTTCGGAAGTTGACACAACCGAGCGGCGCGTGCTCCGGATCGACCTTCGCGAATCCGACCGGCGATTATGCGGGCAGGTTGTTGGAGGGGGCCGGTCTCAAGGGCCATACGATTAGCGCGATGCAGCTTTCGCCCAAGCATGCCAATTGGGTGATCAACACCGGGGGAGGTCGCGCCAGGGACGCCTGGGCATTGATTCAATATGCCCGCTCGGTCGTTCTCGAACGCACTGGGATCGACTTGCGCCCGGAGATCGAACGGGTTGGTGAGCATCTCGATTGACTCGACGCATTCGCGCCACGACACCTTGCCAATCCGCCGTTTTTACATCCGCATGTTTTCCCACTTTTCCCATCAACCAATGAAAGGGTCCCACCACGATGACCGATGAGACTGCCAGCCGCACGAAGAAACGCGTTGCCGTCCTGTTTGGGGGGCAGTCGGACGAGCATGACGTTTCGTTGCGGTCGGCTCAGACGATCATCAATGCGCTGGACCCCGCTAAATACGACGTGATCTCTTTGGGCATTACGCGGGAAGGACGGTGGCTGGCCGGAGATGATCCGATGCAGGCCCTGACGGCCGCTTCGCCGATGTTCCAGCTCAAGCATGGCGGTGGCGGCATGGAAAACGGCGGCGCCGCGTCAGCGCCGATATCTTCGCCCCCATCATCCGCTCTTGCGGCCCACGGCGGCGCGTCCCTGCCTGCGGAATTCGCAGGGAGCGTCGATATCGTGTTCCCCGCCATCCACGGACCGATGGGCGAAGATGGCACTGTTCAGGGATTCCTTGAATTGACCGGCGTTCCCTACATTGGATCGGGTGTGCTCGGTTCTGCCGCCGCAATGGACAAGGCGTTTACCAAGCATCTGCTCACGCAGGCCGGGTTGCCGCAACTTCCGTGGGTACAGGTGCTGCGCCGCGATTGGGAACTCGATCCGGAGGCAATCGAAGCGATGGTTGAGGAGAAGCTCGGCTTCCCCAGCTTCGTCAAGCCGGCGAACATGGGATCGAGCGTAGGTGTCAGCAAAGCGCGTAATGCCGAAGAGCTTCATGCCGGACTTCGAACTGCCGCCCTCTACGATCGGAAAATCGTGGTCGAGCAGGGTCTCAACGCCCGGGAGATCGAGCTGGCAGTCCTCGGCAACGATGATCCGATCGTGTCGGTTGCTGGTGAGGTTGTGCCGGCCGGCGAATTCTATGACTACAATGCGAAATACATCGATGACGATGCGCAGCTCCTGATTCCGGCAGAGATCGCACCAGACCTGCTGCTCCAGATGCAGCAGATGGCGATCGATGCATTCCATGCACTCGACCTGGCTGGAATGGCACGGGTCGATTTCTTCGTCGAGCGTGAAACCGATCGGATATTTGTGAACGAAGTCAACACGATCCCCGGATTCACGTCGATCAGCATGTACCCGATGTTATGGCAGGCGAGTGGCGTTCCGCTCGGGTCGCTCGTCGAACGTCTGATCGAGTTGGGTCTGGAACGCAGTGCAGAGAACCACAGATAGCTTCGATCGTTTGTCGGATTGGTCCAACCTAGCCGATCCAAGGTCGTGCAAAGCCTGCATGCTATACTCTGCGAGAATGTCTGGGACCTTCGGCATCTGGGGGGATGCTCGTGCCCGTGGCCACGTATACCGTTGGCGACAGAAACAGGGTAGGGCTGGTTTCCGTTGAGGTCTCCGCTCGAAAATTGGGTCGACCGCCCGGAACACCGATTGAGTCGACGTTGATATATACGCTTGCGCGAGTTTTCGATCGGCAGGCGTCTTGAAACATATGTGGATGGTGTAGGGGCAATGGTATCCCGCGGACAGAATCCGTCTCGGAATCAACAAGTGCGGGTTCCCGGCGGCCAGAGTGCCGGATCGGCTCCGCGGCCAACAACGTCAGAAGATGCGCCCGGCGATAGTGCAGCGATTCCTGCTACGCGCTGGAGCGGGGCAGAGCATTTCGCTCAGGCCTTCGCGCGGATCAAGGTGATTGGTGTCGGTGGGGCCGGTGGCAACGCGATCAATCGCATGGTGCGATCGGGAGTCGAAGGGATCGAATTCGTCGCTGTCAATACCGATGCGCAGGCGCTGATGACCAGTGAAGCGTCGATCGCGATCCGGATCGGCGACAAGCTGACCAAGGGACTTGGCGCTGGTGGGCGACCCGAAATCGGCGAACGCGCGGCCGAAGAAAGTTCTGAGAGCCTAACCGAAGTCATGCGTGACTGCGACATGATCTTCATCGCCGCAGGGATGGGCGGAGGCACCGGAACCGGTGCGTCGCCGACAATCGCGCGGTTGGCCAAAGCAGCCGGAGCGCTGACCGTCGCGGTCGTCACCAAACCATTCGAGTTCGAGGGCGGGCGCCGGCGCAGGGCGGCGGAAGAGGGTATCGCGCTCCTGAAGGAGACGGTTGACGCCCTGATCACGATCCCCAACGAGCGACTTTTGCATATGGTCGAGCCGAAGACGACGGTCACTGAAGCGTTCCAGATTGCAGATGATGTCCTTCGGCAGGGTATCGCCGGTATCTCTGACCTGATCACCAAGCCAGGCGTGATCAACCTCGATTTCGCCGACGTGAAGACGATCATGCAGGATGCCGGGTCGGCATTGATGGCGATCGGATACGGTGAAGGTGCCGATCGTTGCGTCAATGCGGCACGCGAGGCGATCGAGAGTCCGCTGCTGGAGATGAATATCCAGGGTGCGAAGGGTGTGCTGTACAACGTGAGTGGTGGTGGCAATCTGACGCTGTTCGAGACGAGTGAAGCGGCTGAGGTGATTCGGGCCGCGGCCGACGAAGATGCGGAGATCATCTACGGGACGTCGATCGACGAAACGCTGGGTGACGCGGTCATGATTACGCTGATCGCCACCGGCTTCGACGATCGTCAACCGATGGACACGATCTCGGTTCGCGGACTCGGTCGGGAAACGCAACGCGAGAGCCCCCCACGATCCCAAGGTTCGCGCCAGCAAACCAACGTGCCTCCTGTCTACCCGGACGATGACTGGGAGAACGAATCGTCTATCGTGAGGTTCCTGCGCGAACGATAGTCGTCTTCGGAGAGGAGCCCGTGGGATGCGATGTCCATTTTGCCGGGCGCGTGAATCGAAGGTGATCGACAGCCGGGAGCTGAGCGATGGCGAGGCGATTCGCCGCCGCCGGGAATGTGTCAGCTGCCATGGAAGATTCACGACCTACGAGCGAATCGAAGCGGTCGCTCTCTCGGTCGTCAAGAAGGATGGTCGACGCGAAGAGTTCAATCCCGACAAGCTTCGAAACAAGTTGCGGGTGGCGCTGACCAAGCGACCGATCGGTGAGGACGTCATCGAGGAACTTGTTGGGCGGATCGAATCCCAACTGCTTGCAAACGGAACCAAAGAGGTTTCCTCGGAGCTGATCGGCGAGTTGGCGCTGCGCGGGTTGAAGGACGTCGACCACGTGGGTTACATCAGATTCGCGTCGGTGTACCGGGAGTTTGCCGATATCGAGGATCTGCGCCGGGAAGTCGAAGGGCTCTCGGATGCGGGAGTGCCTTCCAGTTCAACGCCTGAGCACTAGGGTTAATCCGGACATCGAGCACGCAAAACCCCGTGGAGTTCGCAGACTCCACGGGGTTTTGCTTTGAGACACGTTTGTGTAGACTAGATCAGGTGCGGCTCGAGGGCTGCCTTGATGGCCTTCTTCGGTTGAGCACCAACGATTTTGTCGACTGGCTGACCGTTCTTGTACAGCACCATCGTGGGGATGTTGAAAACGCCGAGCTCGCCGGCATACTTCTGGTTCTCATCGACGTTGACCTTGACGATCTTGATACGGGCTTCGTCTTCCGCTGCGATTTCTTCGAGCACAGGCCCGACGATGCGGCAGGGGCCACACCACGGAGCCCAGAAGTCGACAAGCACCGGCTTGTCGGATTCGATAACTTCCTGCTGATACGTGCTATCCGTGACGGTCATTGGCTTGGTCATTGGTTCCTCCAAAAATCAGCTTACTCAGCTAATACTTTCCAAATGATACCATAGGATGCAAGGGGAGATTGCCCTGTGCTTTCCGTGATTGGCAGGCGACCTGATACCGGCTGCCGGGCGAAGGAAGGGATGGCCTTGGCAGCATGGCATGAATGGGTGATACCGCGATCAGAACGATTGTCGTCGTAGTCATCAACAATTGCCACGTTTGGCAACTCGGGAATCTGTACGCACGATATCGACCAGCAGGAGAAGTTCAGTGATTCCCGAGTTGCCCGCCTCCAAACATTATCCTGTGATCGTGCTGCTCCCGGTACGAGATGCCGAGGCTGATCTCAAGGGCTTTTTTGCATCCATCGCAGGACTGTGTGACGCGGTCGTGGCGCTCGACGATGGCAGTACCGATGGCACGGTGGCTGAACTCGAGAAGCAGCCACTGGTGAAGCTCCTGCTTCGCAATCCGCGCCGTGAGGATTACCGTGGCTGGGACGATGCGGAGAATCGCAATCGCCTGGTTGAAGCCTCGGCAGCGTTCAGCCCCGAGTGGATCCTATCGCTCGATGCGGACGAGCGATTCGATCAGGCAGACGCAGCATCGCTGACGACGTTTCTCGCCACCGATGCGCTGCCGGGATGCGCATACGGATTCCGGCATGTTCACGTCCGGCGGGATCTTGAGACCTCATGGCCACAGTATCAATGGATCTACCGGCTGTTCAGCTTCGAGCCCGGCCAGCGGTTTCCAACCCGGCGATTGCATTTCATCCCCGTGCCGACCTCGATCCCAAGACAGCGCTGGATTCAGACCACGCTTCGCGTTCAGCATCTCGGTGGCAGCACCGACGACCGGCGTCTGCTTCGCTTCAGCAAATATCTCGAGGCAGATCCGAGTCGTACCTACCAGGCGGATTACAGCAATGTGCTGAGTGGTCCGCCAGCGAATGAACTCCGACGCTGGCAGCAGCGACCAGTCAGCATGCCGGTGTTGCTCACCGAGGCGACGAGCCCCGATGTAAATTTTCACCAAGATCCTGAACTTGGTGAAGTGGCGGTCCTCTCGGCGATCATCATCGCGCAGAACGACGAGGCGGTCATCGAGCGATCCGTTCGATCGGTGTCATCTCAGATATGCTCGGAACCGTTCGAGGTCATTCTGGTGACGAGCGGAAGCGACCGAACTGCCGACATCGTGCGCCAGGCGTTTCCATCGGTACAGGTGATCGAGCTCGACCACCCAGCGTTACCGGGCGAGGCGCGGAATGCCGGACTGGCGGTAGCCGAGGGGATGTTCGTAACGTTCCCTGGTTCGCATGTCGAGCTGCCGCCAGGAAGCCTCGCAGCACGTCTCAGAGCGCATCGTCGCGGCTACGCAATGGTGACGGACGTCACACTCAACGGTAATCTGACGTCGGCCGGTTGGGCATCGTATTTCCTGGATCAGCATGAGGGGCTGCCTGGGCATGTGCTGGCAGAACTCAACGGACCTCCGGGCCATTGTTCCTACGCGCGCCTGCCGCTGATCGAGGTGGGTGGATTCCCAGAAGATGTGCGCACAGGCGAAGATACTGCGGCGAACCGGGCACTCGTTCGACGCGGGTACGTGGCGTTGCGAGATCCTTCGGTCAAGATCATCCATCGAAGTCCGAGCCAGACGCTGCCGGAGATGCTTCGGCATCATTTCCGACGGGGCAGGGGATGGGGTCGCCTGATGCTCGAAGATGGGTGGTCGGAAGGACACGTCATCACGCGTCAATCCTTTGAGACGCAATTCCTCAAGCAGGTCCCGACTCGACTCGCGCGAATCGATGAAACCGTACGGGCCGCCGACTCGGTCCTGTTTCCGGCGTATCAGAAGGTCCGTCGTCAGATAGTGCTGGGCGCGATCGCTTCGTGGGTGGGGATGTGGAACGAGATTCTGAAACCAGCACCCGGGAAGCTGGCATTACTGTTCGACCGTCCCGAGCGAACGCTGCTGGTTGTCCTTGATGGTGATGACACTTGGCCCACGGTACATCTCGTGAAGGTGGATCTGCATACGGGGCTCACCGGCAGTAGAGCGTTGCCGATCGATCTCGAGATCCCGGCGGAACGCGGCCGGCTTGTGCGTCTTTCCGGGTTGCTGGACCAAGGGCCATTGCAGTCGAATCTGACGCACCTGCGCGACGCGATCGCCTTGGGTATCCATGTCGATCACCTTGATGTGATTCGCGGTCGTCAGGAGGTCTTCAGGCAATTGGTCTCGCTTCAGGACAGTCCTCACGCGGCTCGCAGATCGCTGGTCGATATATACGTGGCAGTAACCCGCAAGGAAATCAGGACGACGTTGCCGCTGTGGATGATCGGTCCGGTCGTGAGCGCGCTCGGTCAGGACCTAGGCAAGCGGTAAAGCAGTTGCCAAAGAAATGAGCTATGAGCCGACTTGCCCGATCAGCCTTCGCGTTTCGGAGGTCAAGCTTTCACGGTGCAGCCATGAACGAGGCAACATTTTCCACGCATCTCTGTGGAACGCAAACAGGAAGAAGGACCATCGACACATCGATGGCCCTTCTTCCTTGCGATGCCTGAACTGCGCGGCTACGGAAGCTTCGGCTCCTCGAACGAGGAAGGAAGCGGATCGCGACCCGCGAGATAATTCACGATGGCGGCATGCCGGGCAGAGGTAAAGCCTATGTTTGTCACCGTTTGACGTGCCTCACCGTCCTGATGAGCTGGGGCAATCGCCGCGAAGGTTGAAGCCTGCTCCTTGAGTTGGTCAGAGAGCTGATTCAGGAACGCCTGTGGAGTCGCGGCCAATTTCGATGTGTCGATGCCGATTGGGCCCGCAACCGGATCGCCTTCGAGCGCAACGATCGCGTCGAGCTGATCGGTGACCTGTAGACGAATCTTGCTCAGAATCTCGAACGCGTTGTCCGCAAAACCGGCGTCGTCGAATTCACCGTCCGAATATTCTGCCAGGCCAGCATCGAGCAGCGAAGCGAAATCGGTGAGTTCGCTCAGTGCAATGCTTAGACCCTCCAGGTCGTTCTTCAGCGTGATGGCCGTCCCATAGGTCACATCCTGCTGGCCTGCACGGACGATGAAGCCGTTGCTGGCGGAGCTTGCCGCGGTTGACGGACCGAAGTTCAATGCATACGTCGCGGCTGCACCGGCACTCACCCCAAGTGCCGTCAGGCCACGAATGAAACCTCTACGGTCCAACTCACCGCTGACGTAGGACTCGATCATCTCTCGCTTCGACATGCTTCTCTCCCAGAGTAACGTGCGCTGATGGTGGTAAGACCTGAGTTTGGCGAATACGATGCATCAGAGAAGATTTGGATATGACATCTTCTCTCCTGTAAGCAAATTTATCACGATCGCACTCGCTTGTGTATGCCTACATCGGGGGGGATGGGACCATGACCTTCGGCACGCGAGGGCCAAGGAGCGGTTTGACCGAACGTCGACCTCGTTTGGTTTCCAGGACGGCTGCAGGTGAAGAAATCGGTGTTGGCGTTGGTGATGTCGGAACAGGCGTTGAACGTCCCGTTGGTCCTGATACACCATACAGAAACTCCTGGATGCGTTCTTTTCTGGTGCTTTCGCTGACGACGTTGAAATAGGCGGACTGCTTGAGAATGGGGTCAGACAGGAGCACGCGCGATCCATCCATCAACTTGATGGAATCGGCGCTGGTGCTTTTGCAGACATCACCGTATTGTCGCGTGATGGAGACCATCTGGTTGGCCGAGAGATCAGTACGGATGTGATCGTCGATCTGAGGGAGCAGGGTATTGACATCGGTGACAGCTGTTCGACTCGCCGACGCTTTGGCGAGGGCAGAGAGAATCGTCCACTGTCGCTCTACGCGCCCTGTATCACCGTCGGGAACGGCCCGATAGCGAGCGTAGGCTAGGGTCTCCTTCCCATCAAGCTCGTAAGTACCGGCCTTGTAATAGAGCTTGCCGTTCTTTTCTAGATCAGCTGGCACCTTGACCGAGATACCGCTGACCAAATCAACCATTTGTTCGAACGATTGGAAATCCACAAGCAGATAGTGGTCGATGGAGATGCCGAGATACTGCTCGGTGACCAGCAATTCATACGGGATACCGCCAACCATCAGCGCATGGTTGATCTTGGATTCGCCGTAGCCAGGCAAATTCACGCGAGTATCCCGGGGAACGGAGAGCACTCGACAGGAGTTCGTCGTCGGATCCAGCCTCACGAGCATGAAGGCATCAGGACGTACACCAATGTCAATCGCCGCGCCCGGCCGTGCATCCACACCCATGACAAGCAGCGTGATGGCGTTTCCGTTGGAATCAGCCACTCCCGAGTCGGCCATTGCGCTGCGTGCGATATCGCCCGTGCTATTGGCGACATTTCCGAGGCGATTCGTGATGCCGCCCTGTTGTTGGGCGCCGGAAGCCCAGGTGGAGTTCGAGGTCTCGAGCGCAGCTTTTGCCGGCGAGGTATCGACCTGGGAAGGGACAGGAGGATCATTTGGATCTGCGCCATCACCGTCGTGGAATGTCGAATCGCTGACGAGCGGCGGAATCGTGCTGATCTGATGAACTGATTCGAGTGTCGAATTCACCCTGAACACGACGGTGCTGGCGAACGCGACAAAGAGCGCCAGCAGCACCGCGGGAACAACGATCAGGGGGCGTCGGAAGACGGGTTTTCGACGCCGATGTCGACGTCGACGAGAAGCGGAAACCATCGGAGCCGCAGGGCCCGTGCCCGGAGCGGGAGTGAAGGCGTGGAGTTCATCCTTGTTGGATAGCGGGTTGGCTTCGCTCACGATCGCCGCGGCGGGACGAACGACCGAGACGGATTGACCGCCGAGCCGGTGTCGTACAACAGTGACCTGCTCGCTGCCGCCGTGCGATTGAGGCTGGAGCTGGATTCCGCAGAACGGACAATATCTGGCATCGTCTTCGTCGATGGTTGCCGAGCAATTTTGGCACCGCCGGAGATGAGGTACGGGGACGATCGATTCGATTTCACTCAATTGCGGAGCCTTCCATCTCTGGCTGCTAGTGGCCGACATTCCGTCGGCAAATCATACACACTACAAACCATCCATTATAACGCAAAAATGTGCACCCGTGAATTGCACGTTATACGAAAATATTGAGTATCGATGCGCAAAGGAATCGCCCGGGCCAAGCGCCACGGGCGATTCCTAACGTCTTCAGGTTACGTCGCGGGTTTGCAGCCGACATTGAAGAATAACTGAAGTTGTACTTGACCAGTTGGCGTGTCCCCGGTAAGCGCGATCGATTCACTCACGAGTCTGCCCGTGCCATTAGATGCGTCCTTTGGAAGGATCTCAGAAAACTCCTGCTGGATGAGACCAGCGATTGCGTCTGAGAGTTGCACGCCCGGGCCAATGTCATTCGACCCCGAGGCAATCAACGCAAAGCCAATCCGGCAGCCTTCTCCGTTGACATATTTAGATAAGACGCGATCTAATTCGCTCCTTGCGTTGGCGACGGCAGTTGAGTTGTTGGCAAGGACGCCATTGAGATCGACTTGGATGGTTTCCTCGGGAGAATCCGGGTTCAATGAATTTGCCGCGGCCTGCTCTTGGAGTGCGCTGGCTGTGGCCTGCGAGGCGACCTGCTGTTGCTGCAGGGCTTGGGAAGTGGATTGGGCAGAACTCGACTGCGCCTGGCTCGTGGCCAGAGAAGAGTCGTTCGACGCAATCTGATCCTGCAGGGCCGCGATCGTGCCCTGATTGTCCAGACCGGTGGCTGCCTCCTGTGTGGCAAGCGCCTGCTGGGTCGCGAGCTGCGCATTGAGACTGCCCGAATCGTTGCTCGATTGCGCCTGCTGCGTGGATAGTGCCTCGATCGTTGCCTGCGCGACGACCGCATCCTGTGTGGATTGGGCGTCCGCTGTTGATCGTTCGCTGACCGACTGGGCGGAGCGCGTGCCTTCCGCCCGGGCAGCGGTCGTCGCTCTCGCATCCGCCCGATCCTGGGAAACCTGCAAGGCTTCCTGAGTCTGCTGGGCGCTCAGGTCAGCCTGGGATACCTGATTCTCCAAGGCGACAACTGTTTGCTGGTTGTCGGTTCGCTGCTGGGCGAAGTTCGCCTCGGCGGTTGCGAGTTGGTCAGGAGTGGACGTTGGCGTTGGTGTAGGTGGCGGTGCGCCAACGGTTGTCGCGACTGCAAACAGCATCGCGAGGCCGAGCAGGAGGTCGGCAAACAGCCAACCTCCCAGCACGACCATGCTGCCGCCAGTGCGACTCTTTCGCTTGTATGGTTGCATTGGACATCTCCGCAGGGCATGCCGATGAATGATGACGGCGCCGCGTTCAAGCTACGAGGAGCGCATCCGGGCATCATTGCGATCAACATGCACGGATGCGCTCGGGGTTAGGTGCGTGGCGTTCGTGACCAGACGGGTCGCTCCGGGCGGTCTGGACTCGAGGGTTCGGTGCGGCCCAATTCGCTGCGAAGGGCAGTCGTGAAGGCTTTCTCCAGATTCTCCGAATTCGGCGAAAGCTGGATCAGCCGGTTGAGGGTGTTTGCCAAGCCATCGAGGCGCTGGACGAGATGTTGCAGATCCTCGTTTACCTCGCGCTGGCGTTGCGATGTCGAAAGTCCGGCAGTTCCCAGATCGCGAGCGGCCTGTGAAATATCCTGAGAGAGCTCGGTCTGCTGGGCAAGCAGCTGATTGAAGGCATTGGCATGCTGGCCGGTCTGAACGCCGAGGCGGTCGAATTCGTCGCGAAGTCTGCCCAAGCCGGTATTGAGTGTGCCAAGGGTCTCGGCGGTCGTCTGCGAATTGCTCGTGCTGGCTTGAAGCGCTTCGGCAAATCGCCGATTGCTCTCGGTTTCGCCAGACAGCGATTGCTCTACCCGGCTCTGGCTGTCCGAAATCTGCTGAGCCAATTGACCGATCCCTCGAACCGCGTCGGCAGCGGCGCGGCTTGCCTGAGCGGCGGCATCTGCTCCCGAGATCGTCTTCTCGGCCGTTTCGGACAGGCTGTTCGCTGCCATTGCCAATTGGCGCATGACGGATTGATCGCTCTGGATCGCCGATGACGTGACACGCTCCAGGTTCCCGACAGCGGTCAGCAGACTTCGTTGCTGATCGCCCGCGATACTGACCTCACCGGACAAGTCATCCAGAGATCCTTCCAACGCGGTGGAGACCTGGCGAAGGTCGACCAGCAAGCGGTGCATCTCGTCGGCACCCGCACGCAAGCCGCTGGCGAAGACGCCAAAGTCGGAGAATTCCTTCTCGCGGCGGCCAGCAAGACTTTCGAGACGATCATGCTCGACTTGCAATTGAGTAAGCAGTTCCTGGGTACTGCGTTCGAATCGCTCGGCCAGGTTTTCGACGCTCATCGCGAGCTGTGCCGGACGTGACGCGCGGTCGGTAGCGAGGAAAACCGATGATTCAGCCAGAACATTTTCGAACTCGGCCTGAAAGCGCGACGCGGTGTCGGCGACCTGATCCTCGTGCGACTCCCGGCGGCCATGGGCGTAGAACGTGAGGGCGATGATGATCAGGATGATGATTGCATCGAGGATGGCGACCGACGAAAACGTCGGCGCGAAAAAACTCGCTTCGCCGCCGAAGCCCTGTTGCCACAGCAGCAGGAAGGGCTGGTTGCTCTTCTCGGGATGGTTTTCCAGGAAATTGGCGTACGACTTCGTGGCCTCTGCAAGTGCGGCCCATGTCAGCAAAATCGGGACAAGCACGAGGACGTTGCGAATCCGGTCTGCGAGTTCGACAACGCCTGACGCATACCCACCTTGGCGGCGAAGTGCGTAGAGGTAGGACAGTCTTTCAACATTGAAGACGCGCCGAAGATCGACGTCAGACCAATGCTGGACGCCTTGATCCGAGGTGAGGGCTTGAGACAGACTTGTCAATCTTTCGGAAGAACGCTTGTCGACTTGTTCGAGGGACGCTGCCATCGAATCGAGTTCACCGGAGATTTCGGCCGGTCGCATGGCAGCGCCCATACGCCATGCGCGTGCGTCAACAGATGGATTGCGACCGGTCAGCTCCCCGTGAGACGAAGATGTTCGAGGCCGGTCCTGGCTGGAAAGCGGAGACGCCTGTTTGGGTTTTTGAGAACGTAGCTGCAATGGTTGGTACCTTTCCTCGACACGAGCGATGAATCCCAACCCTCCCCAATCCACTACAATCCCATTTCCGGGATCACTTTACCATGCGGCCAAAGTGGCAGGTGAAGAAAACGAGGCCGCCGACCAGGAAAGAAAGGAGGGCGTAGGACATGATCGTACACTACCAGCACTCGCTATTGCGCCCACACGTTCCAATTCTGCACCATCTCCAGGCACGTCCCGTTCTCGACGCGCAGCGCGTTCCCATCATCGTCGAGGGATCTCGCTCGATGGTCGCCAAACTTCAACGGACCGACGGCACCATGCTTGCCTTGCGTATCCCTACCGAGACGGTGGATGTCGAAACCTGGAAAGACCGATACGGTGGGTTGCGTCGATTGGCGCTGACGAAACTCAAGAACAGGATTCCGGATGGTCTCGAAGTCATTCCCTCGGGGATCGATATCGAAGGGACCGCCCCAATTTCCGTCCTCGTCATGGATTGGATTCAGGGCCCAACGCTGGCGAGCGCCGTTCGGCGAGCGTGCCAGACCGGGAACACGGGTGTCCTCAAGGCGCTGGCAACGGCCCTCATCGATCTCGCCAACAGTTTTCGACAGGCTCAATTCGCTCATCAGCATCTGAGTCCGAACAATCTGATCATCTCTTCGAACGGCTCGCTGATGGCGATCGGCCTGGACAATTCAACCTGGACGGGCGGACCACGCGGAATCGATGGAGAGGGCGGCGCTGCTGCCTATCGGCATCCCGAAAGCCCTGTATCTCCGCTCGACGCGGACGCATTTGCCACGCTGGTGCTCTACACCTCGTTGCGGGTCCTGGCGGATGCTCCTGATCTGGCAGCGATTCATGGCGATCCCGGATCGACGAACGATGCGCCGCTTCTGTTTTCGTCGTGGGACCTGGCAGACCCAGGCGTCGCCGAGAGCTTCGCGGATGCCGCCATCCGCGCGACGCCGGAGACGCGGGAGTTTGTCGATGCGTTGAGTCAGGCATGCCTCTCTCCTGCGTCGGAGGTTGAACGATGGCTGAGTGTGGTACCGAAAATCGTCTCCGTGCAACATGTCCGGATCGAACCGGCGGCACCGGTTTCTTCGGGATGGGACGTCTCCCAGGCCGTGAATCGGGCCCGGTCCCGCTTCGAAGCGACTGGGCCCGTACCGGAGGAAGATGCGTCTGGAAACGTGCCAGCCACCTGGAGTTCGTGGCAGCAACCAGCAAGCGTGGAATCGTGGCCCATGGCTCCGGTCGATACTCCCGCGCCAATCGTTCCCGCGCCGGAACCCGCACCTCCGGTGCGGCGAGCGTCCCGCCGGCGAGACCTGCTGACGCGCAACGAGCCATCACGGCGCGAGCCTCCAGAACCCCGAGACGGCGATCGCAACGCACGCGATGCGGGGGTCCCGCCCGAGACCGGGAGGCTGGTTTCTCAAGCGTCCCCGGTACCGCAACGACCTTCCTCCGATCAGGCAGATCCACTGCCGATCGCAACGAACGATCGGGAGTCCGAGAGGAATCTCCTGCGGGAAGCACTGCGGCGAGGTGATGAAATCGCGGTCGCCCAGATCTGGCCGCTGGTTGCCAACGATCCCATCGGACGCACGATGTCGTTGCAGGTAGAGGAATCGAATGCCGCCGGGATTCGAGGACGGATCCGGCAGGGTGCCGCTCGCAACCAGGACGTGACCGTTCTGGAGCTGGCAGCTCAGGCAGTCCAGAGAAAATTGCCGCTCGATCCTGCAACTCGAAAGCTCGTGAAATCTGCGCAAGAGCGCGTCACCACTCGGGAAGAGCTCGAACGGGCACTTGCCACTGGCTCCCGTGAAGACTTGGTGAGCCTCGCCGTGAGCGGGAATCTGGTCGCGCTGGGGGACACAGATCGCGCGTCGCTGCGTATGGTTCTCCGTGCCCTCGAATGGCCAACGCTGGAACGGGCGTTGGCGACCGACGACGATCAGATCATCGTCGGTACGTACAATCCCGAGATCTTTGAACAGGGCCGCGAGCTCACCGGGGACGCGCGCAATCGAATCGATCTCGCCTATCGCCGGGTTGCCTGGCGAGCAGATGTGCGCCACGCCCTGAAATCGAAGAACCCGACATCGCTGGAGGACCTGTTCCAGAAAACGCCCCCGCAGGCGATGGAGCGATTGAGTACGTCGGAGCGTCGTCGTGCACGACGACTGATCGAGCAGCAGCGCGCGCTGAACGATCTGAGGAGTGCCGTCCGGGACAAAGACGATGTCATGATTGTGACGGCGCTCAACCATGTTGAGCGTGTAGGGGCGCGGATAGAGGACCGGCATACGTGGAATGCGATTCAGACCGTTGTCGAACGCTCGTCGCTCGTCGAGGATATTCTGACGGCCGCGACGTCGTCGCCCATCGATATCGGTCGATTGGCGCAACTGGTTCCGGCGGCAAAGACACTTGGTGTAGGTCAGGATCCTCGATTGCGAGGAGAATTTGCCCTCGAGCATCTCGAGGGCAAGCTTGTCCGTCACGCGCATACGACGCGGATTCGAGCCGCGATCGCGCGCGACGATGACACGGCGATCGTCGTCGCGGCCGTTCCTGATCCGTACGGCGTGCTTGAGGGACTGAAGGAGGAGGAACGGGCGCGAATCGCCGCAGCGATCCTCGCGCGAAGACGCGTCGATCGCTCGTCGGTGACCGAACGGTTCGATCGTTCCTGATCGGTGTTCACCGGCTGCAGCACGTATCAGAAGGCGCAATCATACCGTTGCTGCCTCTGTCAACCGGTCCTGGCACTGACGCCGAACCTTCGGCGGAGTGCATCTTCGTCTCGCAAATCAGCCCACTCGGCGGAGCTTGCCGAGCGGAGCCAACGTCGGTGAGATCTCTCGACTGCAGTCCGCCGCAGCTGCGGCGAGCAGCTGCGGAAATGACGGGAAGGGATCGTCGCCCACAGTTGAGCGTCGCCAGCGAATCATTCGTGACAGCGTACGAATCCCATGATTGCACCATGGAGATACAGAGAAACCGGAGCGCATCTGCGCTCCGGTTTCTCTGTATCACGCGCGAGATTACAGGGCGACAGGCTGCTCCCACGTGCGTGAGACCGCACTGCGTTCGACCGCGTCGAGAACGGCCTGGCACTGGAAACCATCTTCGAATGATGGGGAAGGATTGACTCCGGTCCGAATACCTTCCAGGAGCGCGACAACGTTGTGGGTGTGGCTATGCTCCCACCCGATGATGTGTCCGGCGGGCCACCAGTGGTTCGCATAGGGATGCATCGAATCCGTCACGTTGATCGTCCGGAATCCTTGCACACCCGGCTCGTCGTCACGGAAGTAGACTTCGAGTTCATTCAGGCGCTCGAGATTGAAGGCGATGCTTCCCTTGGTCCCGTTGATCTCGAACGAGTTGTAGTTCTTGCGTCCTGTCGCCATCCGGCTTGCTTCGAAGGTTCCGGTCGCGCCGTTTTCGAAGCGGGCCAGGAACGTCGTGGCATCGTCGACGGTGACGTCGCCCATCTCGGTGCCCGCCTTGTTGCTCAATCCAGATCCGCCATCGCTGGCAGCCTCGACGGGTCGCTGTTTGGTGATGGTATCGAGCGTGCCGACAACTTCGGTGACGTTTCCAACGAGCAGATGGGACAGATCCAGTATGTGGGCGGCGATATCGCCGAGCGCACCGGAACCGGCAAGCTCCTTCTTCAAACGCCAGGCAAGCGGCGCCATCGGGTCGACGAGCCAGTCCTGCAGGTAAACGGCACGCCAATGCGTGATCTTTCCGATCCTGCCTTCGTCGATGAGCTGTTTGGCAAACTGCACTGCTGGCACGCGACGGTAGTTGAAGTTCACCATATTGATGGTGCCTGCCTGCCTGGCGGCGTCAACCATCTCCCGAGCTTCGCCGAGCGTGTTGGCCAGCGGTTTCTCGCATATGACATGCTTCCCGGCAGCCAACGCGGCGAGCACCACATCGCGGTGGGTATAGCCGGGAGTCGAGACATCGACGAGACCGATATCATCACGAGCAACCAATGCATGGTAGTCCGTCTCGATGCTCTCCCAGCCGAGCTTGTCTGCCGCAGCCTGCGTCGCGGCGATGTCACGGCCACAGATCGCTCGCATGACCGGTTTGGGATCGACATCGAAGAACGCCGCTACCTGTCGATAGGCATTTGAATGGGCGCGGCCCATGAACTTGTACCCGACCAGTCCGACACCAATATCACTCATGAATTCGACCTCCGTTCAACGATAGTGTCATGTGCAGACGTCCCGCTTTCGATCCGACCTGCGGTATCACACCCACCAGGCGTCACCCGGTGTTTCGCGGATGACGGTGTCCTTGAGGAACTCGACCGCTCTGGTGAAGCCTTCATTGACGCTCATGATCGAATCCTCGTGCTCGATCGAGAGTGTGCCGTCGTACCCGGCGAGGCGAAGCTCGGAGACAAAACTGCGCCAGAACTCCGAGCCATGCCCATACCCCACAGTCCGAAAAATCCAGGATCGATTGATCTCATCGGTGTATGGCTTGGTATCGAGAACGCCGTTTCGCTTGATGTTCGTCTCGTCCAGCCAAGTGTCCTTCATGTGAACGTGGAAGATCGCGTCCTTCAGTTCACGGACACAGACGAGCGGATCCATTCCTTGCCAGAAGAGATGGGAGGGATCGAAGTTGACTCCGATGTTCTCGCCGCCAATCTCGCGAAGGCGCCAGAACGATTCGGTGTGATAGCCGAGGAACCCTGGATGAAGTTCGATCGCCACGCGGACATCGTGATCGCCGGCGTATTTCGCGGCCTCCGACCAGTACGGTGTCGCAACTTCCTTCCATTGCCAGTCGAGGACCTCGAGGAAGTCGGTTGGCCACGGACAGGTGACCCAGTTGGGCTTCGTCGAGTGCTCGGAATCGCCCGGACAGCCGGAGAACGTGATGACGTTCTGGACGCCGATCTGGCCGGCGAGACGAACGGTTTTACGGAAGGTCTCATCGTCCCGACGTGCGGCTTCCCTGTTCGGGTGCAGGGCGTTGCCATGACATGAGAGCGCGCTGATCTCAAGACCACGACCGGTGACCAGGTTGAGCCACGCGCGCTGGGCAGCGGCATTGTCGACCAGCGCATCGAGATCGCAATGCGCGTTGCCCGGCGCGCCACCAGTTCCGATCTCGACCGCATCACAGCCAGTAGCCTTGATGTAATCGAGCGCTTCCTCGAATGGACGCTGGGCAAACAGGACCGTAAAGACACCGATATTCACAGGATCACCCCTCTTCGTATTTCACCAATAGCGCTTGTCTGCGGGCATGATAGCCCCGCGACCGAGGTGGGGCAACCCGGTGCACGGATCGGCCAGCTCACGGGATTCGCCCGATCAGCGGAAGATAAGGTGGTGCCGACCGGGGCCGCCTGGTGATGTGATGCGCGTTGAGATCATTCCTTCGTTGCTCCCGACGTAATTCCGCTGACGATGAAACGTTGCAGGAAGACGAAGACTATTACGATCGGTATGGCGACGGTGGTGGAGACGGCCATCATCTCGTTCCAGCGGGTTCCATACTGTCCCGAAAACTTGTTCAGCGCCACGGTGATCGGCTGGATCTTCTCGTTGAGGTTGAGCGAGAGGGCAAGGATGAATTCCCCCAGGCGATCAGAGCATGCTGCGGCATGGAGTCGGTCCGGTGGTGCCAGAATCGGACTCCGATTCGTGAACGGCGTTCGGAGTATCATGGAGGTGTACGGTCATCATGCCCTCGATAATTGCTGCAACGTGCGGCGCTATGGGCATATCTGACACCAATTTCTTTCCGTTCCCTCTTGGAATCGTCATGTCGATCTACTTCGTGATATAAGGTGTGGTCGGTATGACGATGTCCGAGCATGACATACCGGCACGTTCCCGAGTGGTTGTCGGCAATCGATATGAGGTAGACGTCGATCATCCCCTCGGCAAGGGAGGGATGGCCATCGTCTACCGTGGGAGGGACTTGCGTTCGAAACGCGACGTCGCGCTGAAGACGCTGCGTCCCGAATATCAGCGTGATCCCGAATCTCGTCGCCGCTTCCGGCAGGAAGCACGGATGATGGCATTCGTCTCTCATCCCAGAATGGTCACGATCTACGACTTGCACGAGGAGCCATCCGGCTCCTGGGTCGTGATGGAGCTTGTTCCGGGTCTGAACCTGAAGCAGGTGATCGAGCGCGATGGACCGAAAAGCGCCTTCGAGATCCTGCCGATCCTCAACGAGATCGCGTCGGCGCTGGGACACCTGCACGACCGAAGTCTCGTTCATCTCGACATAAAACCACAGAATATTATTGTGATGCCAGACGGTCACATCAAACTGATCGACTTCGGTCTCGCCCAGCCAGCGGGGCCAAGCCAACAGTTGGTTGGAGGGACCGCGTTCGGCACGGTGGCCTATCTCGCGCCGGAGCAGGCGAGTGGCGAGGCGGTCGATGCCGCGACCGACGTGTATGCACTGGGGTGCGTGGTCTACGAGATGCTGACCGGACGTCCGCCATTCGTGGTGGCCGAAGGAGCCGATCAGAAACACGAGCTTATCCGCGCGCATCTGGAAACGCTTCCGGTGGCGCCGTCCGAGGCACGGCCGGATCTCGACATCCCGAGATGGGCCGATGATGTCATCGGGTGGGCACTGGCGAAAGCCAGAAACGAGCGGTTCCATGATGCGGCGACATTCGCTCGCATGTTTCGCGCAGGTCTCGAAGGTGAGACGCTTTCCGATGCACATCCGACGGCCGCACTATCTCCTCGCGGCCGGCAGGGAACCGGGCGGATCAGATCCGCGAGAACGGTTGAAGGCAGCGTGCCCGTGGTCCGCGTGCCAGTTCGGTCTTCTGCCTCAGACGAGCCGGTTGGGACGAAACAGCGAAAAAAATGGGATGCAGTCTATGCCCTTGGCGGACGGGCGGCGCGCAGGACCGGTCGCCTGCGGTATGTGCTGTGGCGGCTCACGCTCGTGCTCCTGATCGGCAATCTGCTGTTGGGAAGCGTGCTGCTGGTTCGCGGTGGACCCAATGCCCTGGTGGAACGCTTCCTGGCCGTCGCACCCAATGCCAGCACGGAGGTCACGGTCGATGAACTCAATGTTCGGGCGTCCCCAGATGTGAACGCACCAATCATCAGCGTTCTCGCTCGCGGCACGACGGTGCGTGTCACTGGTCTTTCCGTGACGTCTGGAGCGAATCAGTACTGGCCGGTGGACGTCGGGATCAATGGAGAGCGTGTTTCCGGTTGGGCATGGGATGGAGGACTCGCTCCTAACATGTGGACGGGCCGACTCTCGTGGATTCAGGGGATCGTCGATCGTGTCCGGGGGATGGGGCGGCGCGCCATCGATCTTCGAAAGGCGGCTGCCGATCTCGTCGGATCGCTCTGGCCATTCGCGATCGAACCCAACTGGTCGGACGTTGCCGCCTGGCCGTGACAGATTCTCCACACCTCGTGATTATCCTGCGATCGACCGACGACGCATTCTCAACATCAGTCAAGCAGGATGACGGTGCCGGTCCAGACGATTCGTCACGGTCTGGGTGAAACAGCATGATCAAGCACCATCCCGTTAATCAGTTGGCGCGGCGGTACGAAATCACACGAGCTGTCAAGGTGATGATCCAGTTCGACAGTGGGTTCGATCGCGGATGTTGCTGTCGACATGATCCTGGGGCCGCATATTTGCGAGTTCAGTCTGCCTGGATGATTGACGATTCGACGGAGAAGGCAGTGGCAAAGGTACTGGTAATCGAAGACGAGCGGGAACTCGCTGATCTCGTTCGCCGTGAACTCGAATTCGCAGGACATGACGTTCAACTGGCGGAAACCGGCCCGGACGGTGTGGCCGCTGTCGACAGCTTTCGTCCGAATCTGATCCTGCTCGATATCATGCTCCCCGGATATGACGGGTTGGAAGTAACCCGCAGGGTGCGCGCCAACCATGGGACACCGATTCTGATGTTGACTGCGCGGTCGACCGAGTTGGACAAGGTCGTGGGTCTGGAACTTGGAGCGGACGATTATCTCTCCAAGCCGTTCTCGATGCGAGAATTGATTGCGCGGGTGAGTGCCATTCTGCGGCGGGTCGAACTGGTGCACTCTTTGTTTGTCCAGAAAGCAGTCGCCAAAATCGAGTTCCCCAATCTTTCGATCGATCCCGACGCGCACGAAGTTGTCAGCGATGGTACCTCCGTGATGCTGACGGCGACTGAATTTGCCCTCCTCAAGTTGCTTGCGAGCAACCCCAACCGTGTGTTCAGTCGTGAGTATCTGCTTGAGGAAGTCTGGGGCGACGAGGTGGCGGTCTTCGATCGCACCGTCGACTCTCACATTCAGCGCCTGCGCAAGAAGCTTGGCGGACCGGGAAGTCCCGGCGATTACGTGGAGACGGTGTGGGGAGTCGGGTACCGCTTCTCCCTGAGAGGCCACCGGTGAATCAGCATCAGGCTCCCACAGAAATCGGCGGGAGGTTGAACTCCCGGGATCGGCCACCGGCCCGTGGCTTTCGGCAGCGCTTTCGGAGATCGATTCGCACCAAGCTGACCGTGTCTCATGTGATTGTCGTGACCATGAGCACGTTCATCTTTGCCGCTGGCGGATTTCTCCTGCTCATCAGTCTGTATCTGGTTTCCGGATGGTCGGTGGATGATCTGCGACGTCAGTTCGCCGCCTTTTTCGTTCTCACCGTGTTCACGCTGTTCATTATCTTCCTCATCACGATCTGTGGAATCGCAGCAGCGACGATTGCAAGTGGCTACATGTCCCGGCGCCTTACCCGGCAGATCGACGAGTTGGCGTCGGCGACTGCCGAGTTCGCGCAGGGGAAAATGAATCGCCGAGCGACGGTGATGTCTCAGGACGAGATGGGGCAGCTCGCCGAGCGGTTCAACGATCTCGCGTCGCAGATGCAGGAGCTCGACGTGCATCGGCGATCGTTCGTCGCAAATGTCTCGCACGATCTGCGAACGCCGATCGCCATCATTCGCGGACATCTCGACGTGCAACTGCGGCAACGTGACGCAGCGGCGGATGTGCTCGAAGAACCGATCGCGCAAGCGGATGCCTTTCGAGCGATCGATCACGAGACACAGACACTCTCGAAGCTGATCAACGACCTTTTCGTGCTCTCCAGGCTCGAGGAAGCGTCGATGCAGATCGAGATGGCACCGGTCGATCTTGCGATGCTGATCGAAACAGCGGTGCGCGGAATCAGACCCTATGCGTTACGGCAGGCCCGAGTAAGTGTGAATGCCATGGTGGCGTCCGATTTACCGATGGTGCTGGGCGATGAGACGAGTATCACGCAGATCATCAACAACCTTATCCATAACTCGATTCGTCATACGCCGGCGGCCGGCGTCGTGATCGTTGGCGCGGAGGTGCTGCCGAACGAGCGAGTCGTTCAGGTCATCGTGCGTGACACTGGAGTCGGGATTGCAGCTGAAGATCTTCCACTCATTTTCGATCGCTACTATCAGGCAGGATCGTCTCGGTCGCTTGGCGGCACCGGGCTCGGCCTCAGCATCGTCAAGCAACTGGTAGAAGGCCAAGGGGGACATGTCGTCGCCAGGTCGCAGCTGGGCGAAGGAACAACCATCTCGTTCAGCATTCCATTGGCATAACAGGGCGATCTGGCAGCACGAACGTCAGGTTTGCGCGCGGGTGGTCTCGAACGTTTCCAGCACATCTCGCCATTCCTGAAGGCCCTGAGGGTGCGGCTGTGGAACTGACAAGTCTCGTTTCCGAGCGGCGTACGGCTGCGATGGCATCGCCGATGAAAGCGCCTGCTGCACGCTCGGCAATCGATAGACCTGACTTAGTGTCATGTTGACAATTACTCGATGTGCCCCTACCATTTCGGAGATGTTATCCCGGGTGAACATGAGTTCACCATCTCTGCGGTGATCGATCGATTACCCGCGCCAGGAGACCCCATCAATGGTGGTCAAGCGTTTGTCAGCCTCCCCTTCCCCAGTCTCAATGTGGCCAACCAGATCTGCATTGCCGGGATCTAACGATGCCTCGGCGATCTCCGTGATGGATCGGTCCGATCCTCCCTCGTCGACTCAGTGGTTGGTCAACCCGCAACTGGACGTCGCGAGTTGTGTTCCGGAAGAAGGCACCGGTGCCTACGACCAACTGCATCGCTACGGTGTGGGACCGCTTCAGCAGAAGCGAATTCCTCGAGAATATTTCAAGATGCCGGCCGAAGATCGGGATGCCAGAATCTGGGAACTGCGCCGTGAGTTGGGAGACCGACTGACGATTCTCGGCCATCACTACCAGCGCGAGGAAGTCATTCAGTTTGCCGATTTCCAGGGCGATTCCTATGGGCTCTCCCTCCGCGCCGCCACCCAGACAAGTGCCGAGTACACGCTGTTCTGCGGCGTGCATTTCATGGCCGAGAGTGCTGATATTCTCGGTGGCGAGAATCAGCATGTGATCCTTCCCAACCTCGAGGCGGGATGTTCCATGGCGGACATGGCGAAGCCGGAAGATGTTGAAGCTGCATGGAAAACGCTTCAGGGACTCGGCATCGAAGGCATCATTCCCATTACCTACATGAACTCGGCGGCAACCCTGAAGGCATTCTGTGGCCGTAACGGCGGTATCGTCTGCACCTCGTCCAACGCCCCCAGAGTGTATGACTGGGCTTTCGAGCGCGGCGAACGTGTGTTTTTCTTCCCGGATGAGCATCTGGGTCGCAATACCGCGGTGCGCAAGGACATCCCACTCGATCAGATGGTGGTTTGGGACCCATTCCAGCCGTTGGGTGGAAATACCGCCGAAGAGCTTCGCAATGCCCGCGTCATCCTGTGGAAGGGCTACTGCTCGGTGCATGCGCGGTTCTCGGTCGAGCAGATCGAGAAGGCTCGAGCCGATTATCCTGACGTGCAGGTCGTGGTTCATCCCGAGTGCCGGATGGAAGTCGTGCAGGCCGCGGACATGGACGGTTCGACGGAGTTCATCATCGATGTGATCCGCGCGGCGCCAGCAGGAACGACGTGGGCAGTTGGCACGGAGATCAACCTCGTGCGGCGCCTGCAGATGCAGATGCCGGACAAGCACATCTTCTGCCTGGACCCCATCATCTGCCCGTGTTCGACCATGTACCGCATTCATCCCGCCTACATGCTGTGGACACTCGAGCATCTGGTGCGAGGTGAGATCGTCAACGAGATTACGGTCGATCCGATCATCGCGGGCGAAGCACGAATTGCACTCGACCGCATGCTGTCAGTGCCGTAACCGCAACCACACGTCCCGTTCGTGTCGTCAATCGATAGAGGCAACCATGAGTGATTTGATCGAGACAGGTGTTCCCGCACCGGATTTTGAATTGAAGACATCCACCGGCGAGACGTTTCGCCTGAGTAGTGCGCTGGGTTCCAGTCTGCCCTTGCTGATCTTCTATCCGAAGGATTTCACGCCAGGTTGCACGCGTCAGCTGGATGAGATGAATGCCAATATCGCGGCGCTGAGCGAGGCATCGATCACCCCGTTCGGCGTCAATCCGGACGATGCGGATTCCCATGCCAAGTTCGAGGCCAGTCTCGGATTGACCTATCCTCTGCTCGTCGATGAAGACTCGGAGGTTGCGCAGGCGTATGGTGCAATCAAGGAAGGTGGGAGTGGGATCGAGCGATCGGTCGTGTTGATTGGCAAGCACGGCAAGGTTGCCTTTGCCCAGCGAGGAGCTCCGAGTTGGGACATCATCCTCGCTGCGCTCGAGAGTGTTTCCTGACAACGCGGATGTTGCCTGAGGGTAACGGCGAGAGGACCGACGTCCTCACTTCAACGGAGGTGCGACGAGCGATCATGCGATCGTCATTGCCTCACGTACACACACAATGGAAGCGTCATTCGCCGCCAGATCATGACACGAATACACCCCGGGGAATCACTCCCAGGGTTTATTCGTGCTTGTCGGTCTGTTCTGTTTCCGCTACGTCGAGCCAGTAGTGAGGCACATTGAAGTACTGACGAATCCGAACTTCCTGCTGACGGCTGAGCGGTGCTGTGGAGTTGAATCGTGGAGCGCGTCGTATTTTGGCGAGATCCCCCTTGAGTGCAAACCCCTGGGCGCTGAGCTCAACGGCTTCGGTCGGAATCGCAATCACCCATCGCCGTAGGCGCATGGCGGACCAGTGACGGACGACGATGTACCGTTGCACAAAGGCGTCCGGTCCCAAATCTTGTGTTGCGACATCTCGTTTCTCAAGCAGGACTTCAGTGATTTCCCCGAGCAGTTCGCCTGCCTGCGAGAACACGTGCTTGCCAATCAGGGGCATCGCATCGAGGACAGGTTGGGCCTGAGATGACAACTGAACCAGCGGCGAGATGGCATCCGCGACGACGACCGATCCGTTTCCCGCCTGAGGCCCCGAGATAAGCAGTTCTGCAGCAGCGGAGATAACCGAGCGATCGGTTCTGCCAAGACCGACATGGACCGCAGTGCGGCGAGAGAAGATCGCGTGGGCATTCTTCAACGTGGAAACGTTGGCGGACGTCAACGCGATCAGCGTTGATCCCGCGATCACCCGCTGCTCTACGTAGGCGGCTTCGTCCACTGGCAAGCCGAACTGGGTGAGCGCACGCGCCAGCTGACCGATCCTCAGATCGAAACCTGGCATATCGGCAGCGCTCGTCCAATCGTCCCAGATGGCGTGCTTGGTCTCGTCCCTACTGCTTGCCAGCAGGACGCCGATCGGCCCGGCCACGACGTAGGCCGCGCGATCGGAAAGCACGAGTGTCAGCAAGCCCCTGAGCCAGCCGCTGACCGCATCCAGTGCGGAGGTAGCGACCACGCGGGAGAGGATCGTCTGATTGGAGATCGAGCGCTCCATGTCGATGACTTGCTCGCGCAGAATGGCGGAGATCTCCTCGGGGGGAAGATTCGCCTTGCGGAGATCCACCAGCGCGAGTTCGGTATCGATGGTGTCATCGAAGACCGCAAAGAGTGTTCGAAAGACGCTCCAGGTTTGGAGACGTGCTTCTTCCTGACCTGGATCCATATCCGTCGTGATCATGGACGATTCGATTTTCGGACGGCGGTGTTCATCCATGAGGAGGCCCTGGTCTGGATCGGATTTTTCGACGTTCCGGATTCAAACGCGTTGGCCGGAGGATTCAACCCGTCTTCATCAGTGGTGATCGGTCCCAGAGGCGAGAAGAACTCCGACGCGGTGAGCGGCGTGAGTTCGAGTTCTCGAAGTTCATCGCTGATGCGATCGTCGTGGAGGCGAGTCAGGTTATTGATTACGACCTGTACGGCGGCACCGACCGGGATCGCGAGGATCGCGCCAACCGGACCATAGAGCACGCTGCCGACCAAGACCGTCAGCACCACCGTGAGTGGACTCATGCCGACGGAGTTCTTCATGATCTTGGGAACGATGAACGCCTGTTCGACCTGTTGATAGATGAGCACGAAGATCAGGACAGCGATTGCCTTTTGAGGGGAATCGGCCAGTGCAACGAGAACGGGTGCACCACCTCCAACGAAGGGGCCGATGAACGGCACCACTTCCATGAGTCCGGCGAGGATCGCCAATGCCAGCCAGAATTGGACACCCAGGAAATAATAGCCAGTTCCCGAGATGATCCCGATGACGGCCATCAAGGTGAGCTCACCGCGCGTCCAGCCACCGAGCCGGAACTCGATCTCGTCCCAGATCGCATGCGCCCGGGTGCGCTTCGAGAACGGGAACAGAGCGAGCAGAAGTCGCTTGATCGTCGCCTTCTCGGTCATCCAGTAGAAGGCGACGATCATGAGCGAGATCGCGGTGAAGGCCGCACCGGCGGCGGATGTCGCGACATCGAAGAGCTGGTTCTGGCCAACGTTCGGACTCGAACGAATGCGATTGTATCCGTCCTGGAGTCGAGTCAGTGTCTGATAGCCGGTCCGGTTGATGAATGAGTTATCGCTTGCCAGCGCCTGCTGACGGAGGTGCTGGAAGATATCCGGCAATCCCTTGTCCAACGCCTGCACCTGATGAATCAATTGCGGTGTCAGAAAATAGATGGCAACGCCGATGGTTCCGAACAGCAGCAGATAGACGAGGAGCGTCGCCTGGCTTCGGGAGAGCCCGGATCGACGAAAGCGGTAGACGAGTGGTTCGATCGCCGCCCCGAAGATGATGCCAAGCACGAGAAGCAGGAGGATCGAACGAATTTCGACAACAAACCAGACACCTGCAAGTACCCCAATGACGACAAGTGTCGCCACCATGATTTTCGCCGGAGTCCAGACTGGTATCGACGATCGTTCTGGCTGGTTGACAAACACGTGTCTACCCTCCTTCAGGTGGGGACTTCACACCCAAGACGTGCGTTTTCCCGGTTCGACCACTACTGATAGTGCCTGGGGCCAACGAGCGAATGAGGGCGAGACTCGACTGACATATCTGGAGGCATCCAACCGAACAGGACCATCTCCGTCACGATGAATTTCCAAATCGACGCTGGATCATGACATTCCGGCCGCGATTCCGATGCGCCGCCGTCCTTCGTATTTGCATATTACGTGCCTGACAGGAGGATTACTCCGACGGCGAATTCACATACTTGTCCGAATCTGCCGGGGTTGCAAGCAGTTCGTCCTTGAGGTCCTCATATCCGTCTCGACCCATGAGTGCATAGGTTGCATTCTTGCCGGCTTCAACCCCCGGTTGTCCGAACGGATTGACATGGTACAGCGCACCGGCCATGACCGTCTGTAGCTGGAGCATGTAGAAGAACTCTCCAACTGCAAACGCATCGATAACCGGTGTCGTGATCGTGAGATTTGGGCGTCCGGCCTTGGTCAGCGCCCAAGCGGTAGCGAGTCTCTCCCGCGAGAGGAGCTGTCCGAGTTCACCACCATCGAGATAGGAGAGTTCGGGGATGGACGCCGGCGGTGTCGGAATCTCGACGCGATCCCGATATTCGCCGACCGCCACGAGCTGGATCAACTTGTCGTTCGGGCCCTCGGTATAGAGCTGAATCTGTGAATGCTGATCGATCGCGCCGAGTGACTTGATCGGCGTCTGGCCGGCATAGACGACTTCATTGTCGATACTCAGCTTCTTGCCAAGGCTTTCGGCCCAGAGCTGTCGGAACCAGTCGGCGATCCCGAAGAGGGCATCGGCATAGGGCATGGTGACGAGCATCGACTTGTCGTGCTTCGTATCGGCCAGAACAGAGAGGGCCGCCAGCAAATACGCCGGATTCTGTCGAACATCACCGGTCTGAGTCCTCGCTCGCATCGCGGCGGCGCCGGCCAGGAGCTGATGAATATCGACGCCGGCGAGTGCAGCCGGGATCAGTCCGACCGCGCTCAGGACCGTCTGTCGACCATCGACGCCAGGAGGAACCGGGAACGTCCGGTACCCTTCCTGGTCCGAAAGCTGACGGAGCAGGCCACTTTCAGGGTCGGTAGTAGCGATGATGTGCTCGCGCGATTTCTCGATCCCAACGGCCTCGATCAAGGCGTTGCGAACGATCAGGAAATTGGCGGCTGTCTCCGCTGTCTGACCCGACTTGCTGATGACATTGACCAGCGTGTGTTCGAGATCGACAGTGCGCAGGGTTGCGGCGACCTTTTCCGGATCAGGATTGTCGAGCACGAAGATACGGGGTCCATCCCTGAGGTCGTCGGCGAGCAGGTTTCGAAAGGGATGGGTCAACGCCTGGATGGTAGCGATCGCACCGAGTGACGATCCTCCGATCCCGATAAGGATGAAATCACGAAATTTCCTGCGGGCCTCCGTGGAAAATGCGACGATCTCTTCCGCCAGTGCGCTATTATCGGGAAGATCTTGCCACTTCTGCTCGCCGCTCTCGTGCTCGCGGACGATGCGCTCATGCTCGGTCTGGACGCGAGCCGAGAGCGACTCGAGTTCCTCGTCGCTGACGCCATCGGAACCGACGGTGGCCGACGTCGCGTTGCGGTAATCGATGACGAGCCGGGAAGTCTGCCTGGAATCTGTCAAGGAGCATCCTTTCGTGCTGAACGTTGTTGCTGATCGCGCGGTTTAGGGGAAACCATGATCGGCATTTTGCCATTTCGATGGTAGCACTTCCCGGACCATAGTTTCGCAGACGATCGCCCTCATGGATCAATCCGGATTTTGCCGTGACTGGGGCGAAAATCGGCCGCTGGTTGGTATACTCCGAGGCAGTGATTGACGTCGACCCGTGTCAGGAAGAATGGCCGTGCAGATCGAGCGTCAGGCTATTGAGGAGAACGTTTGTTATGAGTAGCGCCACGAGTAGCGCCACGGCGGATCGCACTGCAGTCGAACCTTCATCCCTCGAACAGTCGGCTCGCGATCATGTCTGGATCCATTCGGCCCCATGGGTCGACCAGGCGGAAAACGGTGGCGCTCGGGTCTTCGCGCGCGGCAAGGGAATCAACCTGTGGGATATTCACGATCGAGAGTATATCGATGGGATATCCGGGCTGTGGGTCGTGAATGCCGGTCATGGCCGTGCAGAGATCTCGGAGGCCATGGGTGAGCAGGCGAAGAAGCTCGCTTACGTCTCGTCCGCGGTGTACACGACCGAACCAACTGCCCACCTCGGTCAGGTGCTGAGCGATATCACGCCTGGGGATCTCTCCCGATCATATTTCTGTTCGGGAGGTTCGGAAGCGGTCGAGACGGCGATGAAGATCGCCAAGCAGGTGCAGGCGATGCGCGGTTTTCCGCGACGCTACAAGATCATCGCCCGGCGCAAGTCCTACCACGGGATGACGCATGGTGCGATGAGTCTCACAGCCGCACGCGAGGAGAAGTTCTTCGGGCCGTTCATGTACGGCGTTTACCATGTGCCGCATCCCGATCAGTACCGATCCGACTTCGGGCTCAGCGGGGAAGCTGCCGACATTATGGCGGCTCGCTACGTCGAGCAGGAAATCGAGAATCAAGGGCCGGAAACGGTTGCTGCCGTGATCGGTGAGCCGATCTCGAGTGCCGCAGGTGTGCATGTGCCATCGGCGACGTACTGGAAAATGCTTCGCGAGATCTGCGACAAGCACGGTGTGCTCTTGATCGCAGACGAAGTCATCAACGGATTCGGCCGAACGGGCAAGATGTTCGCGGTCGAGCATTTCGGCATCGTGCCTGACATCATGACGGTTGCCAAGGCGCTGACCTCGGGTTATGCACCGCTGGCCGCCGCGATCGTGCGTCCGGCGCTCTTCGATACCTTCAAGGAGCAGGATACCGTTGCCTTAGGACATCTGCTCACCTTTGGTGGTCATCCGGTGGCCTGTGCGGCCGCGTTGAAGAACCTGGAGATCTTTGAGGAAGAGGATCTCGTTCAGAAGTCAGCCGATCAGGGCGTGTACCTCAAGGGAATGCTGGAGCAACTGCGCAGCCATCCGACGGTCGGCGATGTCCGGGGAATCGGCTTGCTGCAGGCGATCGAGATCGTCAAGAGCAAGAACAACAAGATGCGCTTCGGCAAGGAATCGAAGTTCTGCAAGAGACTCGCCCAGCTGACCATGGAGCGTGGACTCATTACGCGAACCTGGGACGTGATGCACTTCGCTCCTCCGCTTACGGTCACGAGTGAAGAACTCGATCGCATCGTCGTGATTGCGGATGAGAGCCTGACGATCGCCGAGAAGGAATTCGCGAGCGAAATCGAGGCATAGCCCCTCCTCTATTGCACACAAAGAGACCTCCCATCCGCCACAGATGGGAGGTCTCTTTGTGTCTGTCACGAACCGATCGTTACCGGCCGCGGCGCGCGTTATAGCAATCCTTGCAGTAGACGGGCCGGTCACCCCGTGGGACAAATGGAACCCGAGTTTCACTCCCGCACGCGTCGCAGACGGTCGTGAACAGTTGACCACGCACCTGACTCTTGCCGGGATCGGGGGATCTGGACGCTGACGAATTGGACGGGCTGAAATCGGCGGCGTCGGCGCTGACTGATTTTTCGTAGAGCGCGATGATGTCAGCGTTGCGGCCAGCGCGCTGATTCGCTCGGCACTCCGGGCAAAGGCTCGGTGTGCCGAGACGATGCTCGCTCCGAAACGACTGCTCGGCACTGGTCAGGGCGTATTCGGAGCTGCATGCCATACAGCGGCGGATGTGTTCGGCGTGGCGTTCGTGATCTTGTGATCCGTTGTGATTCAGCATGGTTCTCGTGTTCTTGTCGGCTGGAGTCTGGATCGGACAATCCGATCGACGCCACTCGCGGTTACCTGACTCAAGCCTAGCATATCGCCTGCAGACGATCTCAGACTGGGTGCAACTGGCCCTGGTACATGCGGTGAATCACCTGCTCGATCGATGGCTCCTCGATCGACATGTCCCGGATAGGGGCGATCGTCCCCGCGATGGAAAGCACCTGCGTTGCGCTCAGCCGAGCACGATCGAAGGCCAGCCGGACACGCGCTCCGTCCTGACTCGCGATCTCGATGTGAGGGGAACGAATCGCCTCGATTCGTTCCCCCGGAGCTTCCTCGAAATCGACAATCAGCTGTCTTCGTGCACCGTACGTTTCCTTGAGGTGATCCAGTGCGCCATCATAGATCAATGAACCGCGATCGATCACGATGATGCGCTTGCAAAGGTGCTCGATGTCCGCGAGGTCATGCGTTGTCAGAAGGATAGTGACGTTTTCATTCCGGTTGAGCGCGGCGAGGAAGTCTCGAATGCGAGATTTCGCGACGATATCGAGCCCAATCGTGGGTTCATCGAGATAGAGGATTGCCGGGCTGTGGAGCAGCGCGGCTGCGACATCTGCGCGCATCCGTTGACCAAGGGACAGTTGGCGGACTGGAGTCTGCATGAACTCGTCGAGACCCAGCAACTCACGAGCGATGCCGAGGTTCCGGACGAATTGCGGTTCCGGTACGCGATACATGAAGCGCAGCAGGTCGAGCGAATCGGCCAGTGGAAGGTCCCACCAGAGCTGGGTGCGCTGACCGAACACCACGCCAATCGAACGGGCGAGTTGCTTCCGCTTATCCCACGGCGTCACGCCCGCGACGGTGGCTCCTCCGGACGATGGAACGAGGATCCCTGTCAGCATCTTGATGGTGGTTGATTTGCCGGCTCCATTGGGGCCGATGTAGCCGACGGCCTCGCCAGGCTGGATCGAGAACGAGATGTCCGTGACTCCGCCGACGTGCACGCCGGCTCGACTGATGACATTGCGAAGAGCGCCCGCGACGCCAGGTTTTCGACTGGTGACCCAGAACTGCTTCGAGAGGTGACGAGCTTCGATGATCGGAGATGTCACGGTGTGGCTCCTCAGCTTCCGGTCGAACGGTAGTGACGAATGCCGAGTTTCCAGGCAAGGCCGATCGCAATACAGAAGATGCCTGCCATCAGCGGGGCGAGGTACGGTGCGAAGGGCGGGAGATCTAGCGAGTCTGGCTTGTCGAGAATGACGAGCGATGGGTAATAGACCACGAATCCGATCGGGACAATCCAGAGAAAGATCCAGCGAATCGAACGGGCGAAGATGTGCAGCGGATATTGGGCGAGATCCGATCCGCCATAAGTGAACGCGTTGATCGCCTCGATCGAGTTGACCGTCCAGAAGCTGATGATCGCCTCGACCGTGAACAGCGACGTGAAGAGGGCGATGCCGCTCGCGATCGCGGCAACGAAGACCACCAGCTTAAGCGGCGTCCAGCTGATGTCGTTCGACATCAGCGCATAGGCGAGGATGATGACACCCTGAATCAGCATGCCGATATGGCGGAGTGATACATCGCTGACGATAGCCTGAAGATAGGATGAAAGCGGACGGACGAGCACGCGGTCGAAGTCACCCTCCCGGATCTGGGCCGGGACGGTTTGGATTCCGTTGGAGATCGTGTCGGCAACGCTGAAGGTGATTTGGCTCATCGCATGAAGGAAGATAACCTCCTGCAACGACCAGCCGCCGAGTGTATCGAATCGGCTGAACAGGGTGAACAGGACGAGCAGCTCGGAAAAATTGATGATGAAGCTGCCCATGAGTTGCATGAGGAATGACGAACGATATTCCATCTGACCGCGAAGGCGAAGAGTCGTGATTCGCCAACAGATGCCGAGTTCTTCGCGAAACGTCTCGATGCTATCCACCTTGCACCATCACTCTCCGCTCACCGAGGGAGAGCAGCTTGTTCGAAGCCGCGATCAGGGTGACCGACCAAAAGAGCTGGATGCCAAGGCCCTGCCAAATCGGGATCTTGCCGAGATAGATCTCTCCGGGGATCATGATGATGGCCCGGAAGGGGAGCAAATTGACGACTCGCAGTACCGGATCCGGGAAGAACGCAAGGGGAATCATGAAGCCGGAGAGAAGATTGAGCGTCGCAATCGCGATGTAGTTGATACCTCGGTGGTCGATGACCCAGAAGCCCGATACGTTCAGCAGAAACCTGAACCCGAAGCTGACGATCACCGCCAGTGCGATCGAGAAGATGAACGCAGCACTGTTCGCGAGCGATGAGGGAGGCAGGAGATCGTAGAGCAGATTGCCGATGATGAACGTCGGCAGCAAGCGGACGAGGACATGCGCAGTCGCTCGACCCAGGTCGCGACTGAGCCAGAACCCGAAGAAGTTCGTCGGTTTGAGGAACTCCATGGCGATCGAGCCGGTCTGAATCGATCGGGCGATCTCCCACCATCCCCACAGGTACACGACCATCAGCAGCGACTGGTTGATCCAGGTCAGTGTCAGCGTCTGGGATTGCGTCCATCGCCGAACGTCAGTTGTCGATGAGGATGCGTAGAAGCCGAGAAATATCGATGAGAGAATCACTCCGAAGATGGCGTTCGTGAAGATTCCTGCGAGTGTGGCTCCCCTGTATGCGAGAACCTGGCGAAACGATCTGCGACCCAGCTCGAAATACACGCGCACGATAACGCCCCCCTACAGCCCATTCCGGGGACTCGGACTTTGCGATAGTCTCCAGTGTGATGTTTTTCGAGCACGACAAGACACTGACGCGCACCCACGGTCGGTGGTATGGTGCCCGTCAGTCGAGCGTATTCCCTGCTTTCGCGCAGCCCGCAAAGCGCGGTCCTTAAGGATCGATGAATGCGCGAACGGACGGCGGGGGAGGCATCATACATGATTGTCCGTCCTGAAACCAGCAGAAACGTGAATCACCTGGAGTAAACCTCATGTCTCAATCCATCGGCACGTTGGACATCATGACGCGGGATCAGGTTGCCGTCGAAGACACCTGGGATCTCTCCGGGATCTTCTCGTCGGAGGATGCGTGGGAAGAGGCCGTTGTTCGCGTACCCGACCTGCTGCAACGCGCGGCGGGGTTCGAGGGTCGTCTGGCCGAAGGCAGTGAGGTGGTCAAGGAGGCGTTCGAGACGCTCAACGAGGTCGAGGACTTGCTCGGACGGGTGATGACATACGGCAGCCTGCGCCGTGACGAGGACACGACGAATGTCGAGAGTACGGGCCGATACGAGCGCGGAATTGCGCTGGCAGTTCAGGCTGGGGGCATCCTGTCGTTCTTCCAGCCAGAACTGATCGCTCTGCCAGATGGCGAGCTTCGACGGTTGGCCGAGAGCGACGACCTCGCGACCTATCGCCATCTCATTGAAGACCTCGACCGCCAGCGGGCGCATGTGCGCTCGCAGGAGGTGGAGGAAGTCCTCGCCCAGTTTTCGGATATCACGCGAGCGCCTTCCGACGCATTCGGCGCGCTGGACAATGCCGATATCACTTACGGGCAGGTCCACGACGATGATGGCGCGGAGATCACGCTGACGAAGGCGCGCCACGGATTGCTGATGGAGAGTCGTAACCGGGAGGTGCGGCGGGAAGCGCATGAGGCCTATACAAGGTCATATCTCGACCATTCCTATACGCTCGCGAGTCTTCATGGCGCATCGGTCCGAAAGGATGTTGCCGGAGCGCGAATTCGCGGGTATGAGTCGGCGCGTGCGGCTGCCCTGTTTGGAGACAACGTTCCCGATCAGGTCTACGATGGCTTGATCGAGGCGATCCGGGGAGGCAGCTCGATCGTCGAGCGATACCTGGATCTTCGCCGGCGAGCGCTCGGACTCGATGAACTTCAGCGGTACGACCTCCGTGTCCCCTTGGCGCCGGAACCGGCTCTGCGGTTCGACTACCGCGAGGGCGCGGAGATCGTGCTGGGAGGAGTGGCCGCCCTCGGCGATCGCTACGTTGCCGATCTCAGGACGGGGTTTGATTCCCGCTGGGTCGATGTCTACGAGACCAAAGGGAAACGCTCAGGAGCCTATTCCTGGGGTTCCTATGGTGCGCCGCCCGTCATCCTCATGAACTGGAATGGCTCCCTCTCCGATGTGTTCACCCTTGCCCACGAGGCAGGGCACGCGATGCACACGTTCTATGCGAACAAGGCGCAGCCCATTCATCTCGCCGGGTACCCGATATTCCTGGCCGAGATCGCCTCGACGGTCAACGAAGTGCTCCTCACCTGGCATCTCCTGGGACAGGATGTGGCGCAGGATCCTGTCAGCCGGTTCGGTTTGCTCAATCGTTTTGCAGACGGCTTCTACACCACGGTGATCATGCAGACGATGCTCGCCGACTTTGAGGCGCAGACCCATGCGGCGGTCGAAAGGGGCATGCCTCTGACACTCGAGTTCTTGAACGAGACGTTTGGAGACCTCTCGACCATCTACACACCGGGCGTCGCAATCGACGAAAGCGTCAAGATCGGATGGGGCAGGATTCCTCATTTCTACCGGGCGTTCTATGTCTTCCAATATGCGACCGGACTCTCTGCGGCCATAAACATCGCGCGAGCGGTGCGTGATGATGGCGAACCGGCACGTAAGCGCTACCTGGCCATGCTCGCAGAAGGTGGCCAAGACTATCCGCTGAACATTCTTGGCCGAGCTGGCGTCGACCTCACGTCGCCGGAGCCGATACGGATCGCGCTCGAAGAGTTCGACCGGACGGTGACCGAGATGGAGAAGCTGGCGGATCAGGGGGTTCTTGAAGCCTCGATCAAGGCAGCGTCTGCGACACAGGAGGCCTAGAGCAGCGTGCAGAAGTTGTCCCTGCCAGCGGGCTGATCCACCGCTTGGCGGCGGGTCCGCCGCGCTGCAAACACGGGGACCACTTCGCAGCGCGGTGGCACCCCTACGAAACGGGCACAAGTTCAGAGAATTGCTCTAGGCGGTTTTCCACAGATATGTTTCCGAGCACCCACGACCAGAGCGGATCCGCTGGAGTGCGTAAACGCTCTCCTTCGGACGTCGCTCGGGATAGGCTCCCAGATCGCAGCTGCGGAGTGGACAGGACGTTAGATCATCTCTCTTTGGTGTGTCACGAATCAATCGTTGAGTCGACGTTGGGGAGATTTCTCGGCTGCGCGCTGCCCGACGCGCTGCCCGGCGCGCTGCGGGTATGACGAGAAGGCATCTTCAACCGCCAATGATCGTCCCCGGCAGATCGTCGTTGACAATGCACCCGGCTGGTTCTGGTTTTCAGCGCAAAGCGCCTCTCGCACATGCGAGAGGCGCTTTGCGCGACTATAGGACGATGTGCTTGTGCTATACGGAGATCAACGCTGGCAGCCAGACGTTGATGCTGGTGCCCATATCACGTCCTTCACTCTCTGCCCAAATTCGCCCTTCGTGGCGCTCGACAATGGTGCGGGCGATGAAGAGACCCATGCCCAAGCCGGACAGATTGCTGTTGACGGAAGCCTCGGTTCTTCCAAACGGCTCGAAGATCGTCTGCGTCTCGCCTTCGAGCAGGCCGATCCCCATGTCGCTTACCGACATCGTGACGCCTTCGGAATCCGACTCGGCGCCGATGCCGATAACGTGCTCCTGTGGCGAGAACTTGGCGGCGTTATTGAGGAGGATTGTCAGGACCTGATGCAATCGTTCGGTGTCGACGCTCACCCACATGTCGCCGCTATCGAGGCTGACTGTGAAGCGATACCCTTTTTGGGCGGCCGGGCCAAGGTCCGAGAAGAACTCATTCAGATAGTCGCGGATGTTGATTCGCTGTCGTCTGAGCGGCATCTGATCCAGATTGCGATGGGAGACGCTGAGCAGGTCGTTTGTGAGCGTGGATAACCGATCGGCCGAGGTATCGACGGTTGTCAGCGAACGCCGCAACCGATCGCGTGTGAGCGTTCCTCGATCGAGACTGCGGAGCAGGAACTGCGCATACCCCTTGATGCTGACAACGGGGGTTCTCAACTCGTGCGCTGCAATCGACAAAAAATGATCGCGATCGCGGATGGTGTTCTGGGCGTCGCCAAAGAGCCTGATGTTGTCGAAGACGGTTCCAATTCTCGCCCCCAGATCGCGAACGAGATCGACGTCCATCTGATTGAGCGAGCGATGCGCATCCGACATCATAAGCAACAGACATCCGTAGATACGATCGGTCGATGCCACGGGTACGATCAAAAGTGGACGTCCCAGCAGCGAGAGCGCGGATTCATATCCCTTTTCGCTGGTGGTAAATGCCCTGAGATTGGCCTCGGAAAGGGCGGGAATCCACGTTGTTTCACCAGAACGAAGGACCCAACTGACGCCGTGCAAACCATCGGCGATTCCCGGGAGGCGTTCAGACAGCGCCTGAAGCGCATCGATCGAGCCGTCATGGCTTTCAAAGGCTACCGGTTTGGCGAGATTGCGGCCGTCTTTCCCAGTTTTGTGATCCTGGATGTAGCAGATGCAGTTGTCCGCAAGCTTGGGCACGATGATTTGGGCGATGCGCTTCATCGCTTCGGCTGGCAGCAGGCTCGCCGCCAGAATGCCACTGGCCTTGACCAGAAGCTCCCGATTGTCCTCGGCGCGTTTTCGCACCGTCACGTCAGATTGCACACCGACAAAATGCGTGACCTTGCCGTGGCGATCATACGTTGGCGACATGTGCACGTCGTTCCAGAATGAAACCCCGTCCTTTCGATAGTTAAGGACCGTGACCGAGACCTCTTCTTTTCGACGAATGGCATTGCGCATTATCAACACGGTTTCCGGATCGGTTTGTGGACCCTGCAGGAACCTGCAATTCCTGCCGATCGCCTCTGCACTGGTGTATCCGGTCAGTAACTCGAAAGCCGGATTGACATTGATGATTGGAAAGTCAGGAGCATTCGCGTCAGAGATAATCACGCTGATTTGAGTAGCAGTAATCGCCTGATCCCTGAAGGTCAGTATCTCGCTGTTGCCAAGTGAATGTTCATTCATAACGATTCGTCCAGCCAACTCTCAGATCGCTCCCTTCCTTCGAACTGTCCGCCATGGGGGACCAAGAGCGTTGTTGGTAAAAGGGTCGCAGTATTCGTGCCTGGAGCCCGGAGAGTGAAAGGTTCGTCCTCAGGCTGCTGATAGAATGAAGGTTGAACGGCGAATGGTGGCAACAGGATGGAAGGTGATCTGTGAATCGGGTGCACTCAGCAATGGACGAGTCCGGGGTGGTCGCCATCGTGCGACTTGATGACTACTCCACTGCAGTGGAGATGGTTCAGGCGCTCATGCAAGGGGGAATTACCGCTATCGAATTTACCTATACCAATCCGGCTGCGGGAGAGGCCGTTGCAACGGTCAAGGCGGCACTCGGTGACCGTGTGCAGGTTGGAGCGGGAACTGTTCTGGACTCGGAAACGGCTCGGATCGCGATCCTTCAAGGCGCGGATTTTATCGTCACCCCCATTGTAAACATTTCTACCATCGAACTCTGCCGGAGGTACAGTATTCCCACGGTCATCGGTTCATTTACCGCGACGGAAATCCTGACGGCGTGGCAGGCTGGAGCCACCTATGTCAAGGTATTTCCCGCAAGTGCTGTTGGCCCAGGCTATCTGAAGGACGTGCTCGGTCCGTTGCCGCAGGTGAAGCTGATTCCAACCGGAGGTGTCACGATTCATAATGCGGGCGACTTCATCCGGGCTGGAGCTTCCGCGATCGCAGTAGGAAGCAATCTGGTCGATGCTAAAACAGTGCGGGCTGCAGATTGGCAGGCGTTGACCGATCGTGCCGCCGCGTTCATATCCGCCGTACGTGATGCACGGGCCGCTAGATGAGCGCTGGTGATGTTCACCTAGCAGTTCCTGACTAACGTTAGTGTCGATCGTCGCGGAGATTGTACGCGGACGACCGCAAGATATTGAGAAGTCAAGGATGAGCGATCAAGAGATTCGGGTCCCAGTCATGCGTCGCCTCATGGAGCAGGCAATGACCGACGAGGCGTTTCGCCAGATCGCGCGAAGTGATCTCGATCAGGCGCTCCTCGACAATGCATATGATCTGAACGACCGGGAGCGTACGCTCGTGTTTCGTTTTCGCGACGCGCTGAGTGAAGCAGGGATCGACGTCCTGCTCGACAGCCCTGTCGGCGCCAACGTCAAGAAGCTGATGGATGATGTAGGCATCGACGGTCTGGAGGACATGTTCCTCTCCACGCCCCATGGGAACATGCCAGGTTCCTGATCGGTCCCGAAGGATCGCCGGTTCCAAGAATTCATGTTGGTCGCCATGTCGATCGGCGTTAGGCGGGTAACGCATAATCGGATTCTGTAGGACAGCTTGCCTTCATACGTGGCCACGACAGGCGGTTTCGCGACTTTCTCATGGTTTGGGATGTCGGTATGGCAGGCGAGGACCCTTAATTCCAATCCCGAGCGGCATGCACGTTGGACGTGATGCATCGCGTTGGATTCGTTTGGGTTGGGTCAAAGCATCCCGAAGAAGTCGCGGAGGCGGAGTGCGCCGTGTGGCTTGCCGAGGGAGACCATCAACGCGCGGGGTCTCTACAACGGTTGACGTTGACGTTGTCCAAAGACCACACCGGCAGTGACGAAGTCGATTCCACCCGATTGTTCGTCGCTACGGTGGGTTGACGAGCGAACGCCCGAGCGCGTGCGATATGAGCGACACAGGAATACTCTGTCATCGAAGAAGCGTTTCTGCCGCCGAACCGTTCCAGCACGATTCTGGCCGCATCATTCAGGATCAGGTTCCGAATCGGTCACTCATCCATCCCGGTGATGGACTCGACGGTGTGCATACGCTCTATCGATCGTCTCCCTGGGTGACGGCGCTGAAACAAGCGCAGGATGCCGTCAGACATGATGTCGACCGGCCCAGATTCTGTTGGCCGTGATGGACTTCAGGATTTCGCGCGCGGAGTGAAGGAGTGAACTGGATCATTTCGTTCATCATTACGAGCGTGACCCGGTCGCGCGAGGGCTGTGATGCTGCAGTTCGCAGAACGTCAGGCAGATTTCGGGGGACGTTACTCCACTCCCGTATCTGAACGGTGAGTAACGGCGGCGGTGTCGATTTCTGGACGCTCAAGAACGTTGATGATTCCCAGGCAAATTGTCATGAACCGCCGTGTCATCTCAGAGGAGCTCACCGCGATCCGTGGCAGGTATTCAACGCGCAAGGGTTTTCGATGCCATGGGCCGGGTCGAGCGGCTCCTCGGAACTTCGTATCACCGTAACGTCACCAGTTTCCAGATCGGAACGGCTGCCGATCGTACCGCCGTTCGGGAAAAGACGATGGTAAGCAGCGTCGATCAGTTACTCATGGGTGGTTCCAAACAGACGATCTCCTGCATCACCGAGTCCGGGCCGGATGAACTTGTTCAGGTCGAGCTCGCGGTCCAGTGATGCGACATACATGTCAACATCTGGATGATCGGCTGCGACCTTTGCTGCCCCCTCTGGTGCGGCGATAATGCCCACGAACTTGATCCAGCGCGCTCCCCAATGCTTGAGAAGCGTGATTGCATCCGAGGCGGAACCACCGGTCGCCAGCATCGGGTCGAGCACAAGGACCAGGTCGTCCGGGCAACGATCGGGGAGTCGGTTGTAATAGCTCACCGGCTCATGCGTTGTTTCATCACGATACATGCCGAGATGCCAGACCTCGGCAGTAGGCAACGTGTCGATGGCGGCGTCGACCATCCCCTGTCCGGCACGCAGGATCGGGACAAGTCCGATTCGAACCGCTATCTCGCTCCCGATCGTCTCTTCGAGCGGCGTGCTGAATGTCCGAGGCGCAGTCGGGATATCTGTCGTCGCCTCGTAAATCACCATTCTGGTCAACTCGCGAACGAGCTCGCGAAAGGTTTTGCCATCGGTCTCCCTGTCCGCCAGCAACGTTTTCTTGTGGCGAACAAGCGGATGGTTGCTGACATGCAAGGTGGCGATGTCTGGCCGGGAAAGAAGATCATCGAGCATTCAACACTCCGTGTTCGTGCCGGGGAAGGCTAGTCGAGCAGGTGCAACTTTCGAAGAACGCCGAAGCTCTCTTCGGTCGAACCATCAGGGTTGTACTCGAGGCTGACCCAATTATCATACCCAGCCTGATCGATGACGTCGAACAGCCGGACGAAGTCGATCGATCCGGTGCCCGGTTGATGTCTGCCCGGAACGTCGGCGATCTGGATGTGGGCGATCTGTTCGATGTGGGCTGGGATGATCGTAAACGGATCTTCGCCCATGCGGACCGAATGGTAGACATCGTACTGCAGACCAATGTTGGTACTCTCGACCTCGGCGATGAGTTCCAGGGCTGCTCGCGTCGTTGGTACGGCGAAATCCGACACATCCTTGTCGTTGACGGGCTCGATGACCAGCTGCACGGTGATGGCCTTGAGCGCTTCCGCTGCGAAACTGACGTTGGCGATCAGGACCGCGTCGCTCTCCGGCTCGTCGCCGGCCTTTCCAGCGAGGCAATTGATACGAGATGGGTTCAACGCGAGCGCGTATTTCACTGCCTCGAGGATGCCTGATCCAAACTCCTCGCGGCGATCAGGTTGGGCAGCGATTCCGCGGTCTCCGGCTGCCCAATCACCGGCCGGCAAGTTGAAAAGTACGAGGTCGAGTTTGTTGCGATCGAGCGCCTCTCGAATCTCGGCGGCGTCCTCCGAATAAGGGAACTGGCACTCGACGCCTTTGAAGCCGGCTGCTGCTGCTCGGTCGAAACGCTCGAGGAACGGATATTCGGTAAACAGCATGGTCACATTGGCAGCAAGCTTTGGCATGTTTGGCATTTCCCACCTGACGACATCGTATTGCAAAGTCACGTGAATAGTCGGTGCATCACACTGATTCTGCCAGATTCACGAGGTGATCGGCGCGTTCGCCGGTGGCGTTTCGCGGCATAATGCTGGATATGAAGATGATGAACCGGTTTTTGCGCGTGCCCGAGCCCGATGAATACGGCGCTCGGCACCAGGGCTCTTCACAACCAGCTACGAAGGAAGATTGGAATCTGTCATGACCCATGTACCAGTTTGGCCCCGGTTCACGATGGCATCCGGACCCGTCGACGTTACGCAGGAAACACTACGGGCGATGCAGCGGCCCGCGCTTTATCACTATGATCCGAGATTCATCGAGATCTTCGCGCATACCAACGATCTGTTGAAGCAGGTTTTTCAGACCGAATACGACACGGTGATCATGCAGGCTGAAGCGATTCTTGGCCTGGAATCCGCAGCTGCCTCGCTGATCGGGCCAGGGGATAAGGTTCTCAATCTTGTTTCAGGGGTGTTTGGGAAAGGTTTCGAGGAGTGGATTCGCAAATACGGTGGAGAGACGATCGAGGTGGCAGTGCCCTACAACGCCGCCATCGATCCGGAGGACGTTCGAAGAGCGCTGCAAACGCACCCTGGAATCAAGTATCTGTCCGTTGTGCATTCCGAAACTCCATCCGGCACGATCAATCCGATGCGGGAAATCGGAGCGATTGCACACGAGTTCGGCGTAATCACGATCGTCGACACGGTATCAGGATTGTTGAGTGAGAACTTTTCGCCCGAGTCATGGGCCATGGATGTCGCGATCGCCGGTTCGCAAAAGTGTCTTGGCGGGACGCCGGGGCTCTCGCTGATTACGGTCAGTCCTGCTGCATGGGAGGCGATGGAGGCGAGAGATGTTCCGTTGCGGGGCAGTTTTCTCTCATTGCTTGACTGGAAGACGAGCTGGATCGAGAACCAACGGTTCCCGTACACGCCTTCGGTGTTCGAGATCTATGCCCTCGAATCAGTCCTGGGCCAGGTGCTGGACGAGGGTGTGGCCACAGTTGTTGCGCGCCATCAGGTCTCGGCCCGAGCATCACGCGCGGCCGTGAAAGCCCTTGGCCTTCAGCTCTGGGCGGAGAGCGAGGAGATCGCATCCTCGTGCTGCACCGCGATTGCGACTCCGGCCGGAATTGACGACGCGCAGCTGCGGGGAATCATGCGTAATCGATATGGGGTAATGATCTCCGGTGGCTACGGGTCGATCGCCGGAAAGGTGTTTCGGCTCGGCCACATGGGTTCAGCCGCTCACCCCACGACCGTTATCGCGCAGATCGGCATGCTGGAGCGAGCGCTCGACGATGTGGACGTGAAGATCGAACTCGGTTCCGGAGTCGGCGCCGCGCTCGCCGTCTTCAAGCATTGGGACGACGAGCATAGAACCTACGCGTGATCGTCCCAATCAGACGAGCGCCGCCACGCTTTCCGTTGGAACCGGAGTCAGTCCCCAATCGCGTGCCAACTGCTCGATGATTCGGCGACGGTCGATCTGATTGGGAAGCATCGTGGTGATCATGACCTCGTCCGCCTGACAATCGCGTGCGAAGAGACGAACCTTTTCGACGACAATGTCTGCGGTTCCGACGAACGCATTCGGCATCATGCTGCCGAGGCGATGGATTTCCTCGTCCGAGAATTGATAGGCCTGTGCCTCTTTGAGGGTTGGCATCTGATAGGGTTTGCCTGTGACCAGCCGCGCCATGCCGACTTTCACGATCTGATGCAGGTCATCAGCCTCTGTCAACGTGTCACCAACGATGACGCTTACAGCCAGGATCGAATGTGGGGCATTCAGATAGGGCGACGGGGTGAACTGCCGGCGGTAGAGCCGCATGACTTCGCTCGCTCCAGCCGGATTGATGTGCGCGGCGAACGAGAATCCGAGTCCAACTCGGGCGGCAAGTTCACCGCTGAATGCACTTGATCTCAGCAACCAGACTGGCGGCAGTTTGACGTCTGCAGGGATCACCTTGATACGAGCAAAGGGATGACCTTCGGGGAACTCGCCGTCATCGAACGCCAAAAGTTCAGCCAGGAGTTGCGGATAATCGTCACCGGTCATCGGTTCCTGCGAACGGCGCAGCGCATATGTTGTGACCGGGTCGGTCCCTGGCGCTCGCCCAAGGCCCAAGTCGATGCGACCTGGATGGAGTGCTTCCAACAAATGGAATGCCTCGGCGATCCGAAGTGGCGCGTGGTTGGGAAGCATCACGCCACCACTGCCGACGCGAATGCGGTCGGTGAGCGCGGCGATATGGGCGATCATGATCTCGGGGGATCCGCTTGCAAGCCCGATTGCATTGTGGTGCTCTGCGAACCAGTATCGGTGGTAGCCAAGTTTGTCAGCGAGTCTCGCAAGTTCAGTGGAGAGTTCCAGCGTGTATGTCGCGGTCGTTCCCGACTCGATATTGGTAAGATCCAGAAATGAAAGGGGGATCGTTGTCATGACCTTCTCCTAAGCGGGCGCCGAGATAGGTTCAAGGCCGCGAGGGCTCGGAATCATTATGGATGAAGAGACGTGCGAGGCGGATGATCGAGCCCACGAACATCAAGACAGTGATGATCGCAAATGCGACGCACCATTGGCAGATAGCTTCGATCACCCATATCTCGAGATACGTCAGATAGGCGACGTACAGTGTTCCCGCGAGGGTGAGGCCGAAGAGCGCAACAGTCACAACCTCTGCAGTAGTAGGTCGGGCTTCACGAAGAATTGTCAGGCCAAGAACCAGCAGATACATGGCGAGCCCTAGCCAAGCGATGGGGACGCCGGCCAGTTCCGCATATGAACTTGTCTGGACTTTCTCGCAGTTTCCGATGCCGCAGACGAGTGCATGTTCCCGATAATGAACGATCACCAAGTACGCTGCGACGATGGTGCCCATACACGCGAGGATGAGCGATGCCCATGTTAGACGGGAGCCATGCATCCTATGGGATCGGCTTGCCGTCGACTGCGGCCTGGATTTGCTGCTTCAATCGATCGTAACCTTGCGTCGTGAGCAGTACCCGCGTTCCGTTGATCACGAAGGAAGGGGTACTCGTCACGCCATCTGCAATTCCCTGAGTTCGGCTGTCGATCACCGCTTGCTGGTATTTACCTGTACTCAGGCAGGTGGTGAATGTGGGAACGTCGAGGCCCGTCTCGGTTGCATAGGAAATCAGATTGACGTCGCTGAACGTTCCCTTGTTCTCCCCATCCTGCTTCAGGAAAAGAACATGATAGAAATCCCAGAACTTTCCCTGGTCCATCGCGCACATCGTTGCCTCGGCAGCTCGGACGGATTCGTTGCCCTTGTCCGCCAATTCGAGGGGGCTGAGGATTGGCATGGGCCGAAACTCGAATTTGACCTTGCCGGTTTTGACGAAATCCGCCAACAGCTGCGGCTCGACGTTGAGGGTGAAACGTTGGCAGAATGGGCACTGATAATCCGCATACTCGATCACGGTAACCGGTGCATTCGCGTCACCAAGCGTCATGCCTTGTGAGACAAGGCCCTGATAGATGGCAGTTGCGTCCGCGATGGAAGGATTGGAGAGATCAGCGTTCCCATCATCGGCACCGTTGAGGGCAACGAGGATCGTCACCGCCGCAACCGCAATAACGAGAACCACGCTCACCATGATGGCAAGGCGCTTTCTCTGTGCGTTTTGAACGCGGACCTTGTCCGCCGCCAATGTTGCCTGGCGACGAACCTCTCGGCGTTCTTTCCCGGAGGATGGGGAACCACTCATGCGATCTGCTGCTTCGGCCACGACCAAGGTTGATGCTCACGCATGGCGGTTTGTCTCATCCTTGTAAATGCGCTCGTAGAGCCAACGCTTCGGATCTGCGATGGTTGGCAGGAGTCAGCTCACGCAGCGCTGGGGTTTGACGAGTTTGTGGCAAGACGGTCTTCTTCGAACGCCTTCTTGCCCACCCAGAAGCCGGCGAAAGGAATAGCGACAGCGATAAAGTCAATGAGGGTCTTGCGGACGGGCCACTTGCGCTGAACATGATTCAAAAAGAGGAGCGCAATGTATATGACAACCAGAAAGCCGTGGATCTGGCCGATCGTGCGGACTGCAGTTTCACCCCAGCTTGCGTCCACGACGTATTTGAAAAACATGCCGATGATGAGTGCAAAGAAGGAGGTGGCTTCGATAAGGGCGATGATGCCAAAGGCCTTAAGCATGGACACGCGCGTACTCCCAAGTAAATGCGAAAAACTGTTACCGCTTCCAACCAAGATTCAGACCATACCATGAAGGCATACGGGCATTCTCGCGATTAACGATGGTCCGGGAACTGATGCGCGAACACTGATCGTTTACTCGAAGACATGGAAAAAGGCGGCCCCCCCCTTTGGGGGGGGCCGCCTTTTCTGAGATCGGATTTACTTGATCTCGACGAGTTCGGCACGTGGGCCCTTCGGGCCCTCGCCAAGTCGGAACTCGACATGATCACCCTGGTAGACGCGAGCGCCGCCCAGTGCAGACTGATGGAAGAAGACATCGCTTCCGCCATTATCCGGCTTGATGAATCCGAAACCCTTGAGGTCGTCGAAACGATCAACAACACCCGATGCAACCGGAAGGGTGGTCGGATCGACAGTCGAACCGCCGCGTGAGCCACCTGCCGCGCCTGGTCCAGCACCGGCACCAGCGCCACCACGTGGGCGAGGATTCGGGTTGGTCTCAACGACTACGACGTCCTCAGCGCTTGGTCCCTTGGCGCCTTGGCCCTCGCGGAACTCGACACGGTCGCCCTCACCAAGAGACTGGTAACCGACCGCTGAGCGATGCACGAACAAATCATCACCGCCGCTGTCGCGCTCGATGAAACCAAATCCCTTTTCAGGGTTATACCACTTGACTGTTCCCGTCGGCATATTGTGTCCTCGTTAAACCTTTTTGGCATTTTGCGCCAAGTCTCGAAACCTTCAGACATGTACCTTTGTTGCCGAAGGTGTGCATGTAGCCTACCACTCCCTGCAACACCTGTCCATATATTCCGAATATTCACTAATCCGATTTCCTGAATCGATCGCGAACGGCTCATCTGCCCCGTTTTCCGGCCCACTGGTCCTAATCGCCTCACCAATAGTCCCGTAGCGATATCCAAACTGACATTCGTACAATGCAAAGAGTGGTATAGAAAAAATTGCATATGCGACAAGGAGTGGGAAGCTGAAGCGCGTCCTGCTTTTCGGAGCGTATGGCCAGAATAATCTCTGCGATGACGCACTTCTAGAGGTTTTCATGCACCAACTTGCAGATACCAAACTTTGTAAATTCTTCCCAACCGAAACAAACGACCTCTCGTTACAAAGCTCCCGCGATTGCCACAGGCTGAGGCGGCAAACGATTCGGCCGGGTCCGACGATTGCATCGTGTCCGAGAACATCCAGAAGTTGATGGAGAAGAGGTCAGCTCACACATTGCTATGCCGGAAACGTCCCTGGAAGCAATCGATCTGATGTCTCGCGCGTCGATGGTCACGAGTGCTCGGTTCCACGTTTTGATCTTCGCGACGATGGTCGCGGTGCCAATGGTGGCATTGAGCTATGATCCGAAAGTGTCGGCTTTCATGGCATCAATCGGGGAGCTGGATGCCTGTCTCGATCTTCGTGGGATCGAGACTGCCACTGCGCCGGCGGTGGTCGACCTGGTCTGGAAGGAGCGCGAGTTTCGTCGAAACCTGCGCGACGCATGTAGTCCGATATCGAAGCGATCGCTGGAAAACCTTGTCTTGCTCAACCACCGATTTGGCCTTAATGGAGCTCGCGTTCCTGGCGTTCCCACTATTTCCATTTCGAATCTTGAAGTCGGCTCGAAAGTTGGCTTCGCGATTACATAAGGTAAGTAACGTTGTATTATCAGCGTTCGCATGGAACGCGACATTCGTTTTTGCCGGAATCAAGATACTTGGAAAAGAGTGCTGCCATGGAATTGGGAATCTATAGTTTCGCCGAGGTCACGGAAGACCCGACCACAGGACAAACAATCAGCCCGCACGATCGGCTGAAGGACTTGCTGGAAGAAATTGAACTGGCGGATCAGGTTGGGCTGGACGTTTTTGGTTTGGGTGAACATCACCGTCCCGATTTTGCTTCCTCTGCACCAGCGGTGGTGCTCGCCGCAGCAGCAGTTCGGACGGCAAGTATACGGCTGACAAGCGCAGTCACGGTGCTCAGTTCGGACGATCCGGTTCGGGTCTATCAACAGTTCAGCACGCTGGATCTCCTCTCGGATGGTCGTGCGGAAATCATGGCAGGGCGCGGATCGTTCATCGAGTCCTTCCCCCTGTTCGGATACGACCTCAAAGATTACAACGAGCTGTTCGCAGAGAAGCTGGGATTGTTGCTGGAACTTCAAGCGTCAGAGCGCGTGACATGGACTGGCACTCATCGCGCCGGTCTGCACGACCAGCCTGTGTATCCGCGCCCATACGGGGCGAAGCTTCCGATCTGGGTTGCCGTCGGCGGGACGCCGGCGTCGGCACTTCGCACAGGGACGTTGGGCTTGCCGATGGCCGTCGCCATCATCGGTGGTGGAACACCAGGATTCATCCCGATCGTCGATTATTATCGCGCGGCCGGACAGCAAAGCGGTCACGATCTCTCCGCCCTCGCGGTCAGCATCAATTCCCATGGATATATTGCCGAAACGTCGCAGGCGGCGATCAGCGAGTCCTATCCGTATCATGCCGTGACGATGAAGAAGATCGCGGCGGAGCGTGGATTTGCGCCGCCATCCCTGGAGCGTTACACGATAGAAACGGCGCTGGCAGGTGCACAGGTCGTCGGCAGTCCGGAACAGGTGATCGAGAAGATCCTCTATCAGTACGACCTGTTCCACCACCAGCGGTTCTTGATGCAAATCAGCGTCGGTACGATGCCTCACGTAAACGTCATGAAATCGATCGAACTCTTCGGGACCAAAGTGGCACCCGCCGTGCGGGCTGAATTGGCGCGCCGAGCATCGTCGGTCGTTGACGCGAACGAAGCGGCGACGATATTTCTTTAGCCCCGCCTGATCCGTTTTGGACAAGCAATGGCCCCGAACACAGGAGTGATCCCATATTCGAGGCATGCCTGGCGATGTCATTTTATCGCTTGAGACGTTTGCAGAGGTGTGGACTCTTCACCGGCAGGTGGATCGTCCATGCGTCAGTCGACTAGTTGTCCGAAGACGTGACCTGCACGTTGGCCGCACGCGATCGAGAAGGGTTTCGAGGATCGGCTTCCATATCGAAACTTACCTGTTCGCCGCCGGTGAGTTCATCGAAGAGACGGTTCTCGACAGCTGAGCTGTGGAAGAAGATATCTCCGGCACCATTGTCACTAGAAGAAGGGGTGATGAAGCCAAAGCCGCGGTCGCGTTGAAGCGTCTTGATTGTTCCAGTAGCCATGAGTCGGTTTCTTTCGTTCACATATTTTCGGAGCGCCCGTTAGAAGCGCACGTAAGATGAATGGAATAAGAATCAGAATTGGGGTGTGCCGTTATTCGATCGAACCGGTTGCATGCGCAACCTGCTTGCTTCCCGATTTGCGTTCCGGGGCGAGAGCTTTGGCCGCAGCCTGTTTCTGGCCCGGAAGGCGAGGTTGAAGGGAAGCCGGAATCGGCGTGATAACCACATCGCGCATCCACGCGAGGAGAACGTCCTGTCCAGGATCATCTAGCCATATTGATGGTTCGGTGCGCAAGGTTGTGAGGGTCTCCATGAGTTCGTCTCGAGTCATGGTTGGCGCTGCATAGAAAGGTGATATTGGAGACGCTGCAGCAATCGGACTTGCCTCGGCACATGGCTCGAATCGCAAGTTCCAGAATCGGGGTTGAGTTCCATCGCGGACCGGGACTACCCTGATAACCCACATGCTCTGCGGACATTTGAGATAGAGAATAAGTCCTTCAGCTTCCCGCGACTTGACCACATCGAAAACCGGCTTGATCATGTGCGATGGCCTATCCGAGACGATCCAGTAACAGACGTTTGAAGGTGAGCCTTTTCTGCACTGATCTCCATGATGACTGGGGTTAACAGTCTCGACTGCAAGGCGTAGCGCGCCATAAAGGCCATGGATTCCGCCCGTCGTCGTCATGCTCGACAGAGTCCAGCAAAACGCTTACGACGGTGACGAACCCGCTTGAACGGTTCGCTACACCCACCTATCGTGAGGACCAGGCTTCGGGTTATCCGGAACCGCGTGTAGTTTCACTGTACCACGGGGCTGCCACCCGCCCTTTCAGCTGTGGGGTCCTGGGGCGCCGGACGCATCGGCATGGAAGGCGCAAGACTTCCTTCGCGCTGGAAGAAACAGAATGGTCACCGTCTTCCACGTTCACGACGAATAGTCCAGCACGATCATCCGGAGTTCGGTCCGACGACGTTGGCGAATTTGGCGAATGAGGGAACGAAGGAGAAGGAGAAACAGGTCATCCAGGATCAACCGGTGATTTCGCCGCGTGATGAAGAGGGAGGTCGAATAGACAGCTTTCCCCTCCCAACGCGCGTCGACAATTGGCTCGATGTCGACGAGAAGGGTAACTGCCGAACGTGTCAGCGCGTGCGCACGGACCTCGACCGAGGGTATCCGGACTTGGGTGAGTACTGGATCTGTCTGGAAAACGTCCGGATGATCCTATGCGGTGGTGACCAGGCACGTTCACCGACCACATTCGCAGGTAGAAGCGTTCGCGATCGGCGCCGCTTTAACGGGTCTGTCTGTCACGCCAAGAATCGTACTGAGCCTCGAGGCTATTGCAGACGGCTTCGATCGTGTCACCGTGCGCCCTGATTTTCAGACCCATTTCTGCATGAGTTACCGCTCCGATATAGAGACTTTTTGCATCGCGAGCATGATCCAGTACAACCACGCCGAGGCTACCAGGGATGTACTGATCGAGTCGTGCTCGGGCAGTTCTGTCAATTCTTCAGGCATTGTCTGGTCCTTGTGTTTGCCGGTGGATTCGGCCGCTTTTCAATTTCTGGTTGGGAGTGTTGGGTAAGGCCATCGAGCGTCTCTCGAACGCATTCGTCATCCTGGATGATAGTACGGAATTGCCGCACCACCTCCTCAACATAGGTCGGAAGTCCACTGAAACCTGTTTGGCTGGTCGTTGCGTTGTACTCGACGGTGACGGGGCCCTGGCTCAGGCGCTTGACGCTCTGGTCGATCGACTTGGAGGAGGTCACAAATTGCTCAGCCACCCAGCGAACAAGAGCTTGTTTGATTGCAGCCGGAACCGAGTCGCTGGCCATGTAGGCGAGCTCGACCGCTGGCTCAGGGTTTCAGGACTGCCAGCACTGCGGTAATCGGGCAGCGGTCGCCCATCCCCGCGCAGGAGGATCGACAATCGCTTCAGCGTCCCTGCGAACGAGCAGTCTAGAGATCTGGCGGGCCGTCAAGCAGTGACGCTGGTCGAGGAATATCAGCGTCTGGACAGCGTGCGGGATCGTTTCCAGGGGGCGCGGGCGGGCGAGCAGGGGATTGAGGTGAACGCGGCCCTGGCGGAGTCTGCGTCCGTTCTTCGTCCCGACTCTCCACGGATCTCACTCGTGCAAGACTTTTGCAAGTCTGGTTAGCTCAGGAACAGAGCCCTGCGTTCGCAAGCTCCTTGTTGGCCTGGGATTGGAGATCGGTGAGCCCAGCTTTGACATCGGTGTGTCCCGAGAGCATGTCGGACCAGTATGCCCCCAGGAGATCGCCGAACTGTGTTGCGATCGGCACATGCACTGACGCGATCGCCGCCGGCAGGACCATATCCGTCACGAAGGAGGGACGCGCAAGTCCCTGCAGGAGCTCCGTCGGCATCGTCACTCGACTCGACAGGCTTCTGATGCGGAGGCAGTACCGGCTAAGGACATCTTCCTTAGCCATGTACGCCAGGAACCGCACTGCCTCCCTTGGGTGCCTGCTACCGGTCATGAGTGAGAGGGCGTTCCCCGTCACCCAGGATCGAGAGGGCATCGACCCATCGGGCACGGGGACAAACGTTGCTCCGAGATCGATGTCTGGCTGTACCGATGCGATGATGTTTAGTTCTTGATCCGTCGCAATCGCGAACACGATATCGCCACGCAGGAATGGGGTTCCGGCGGCAGCGACAACGCCCTGACCTCGACGAAGTAGATCGTCTAGCTGTTGTGCCCCCTCGTGCTGGACATAGTCGTGGACCCACTGCGCAGCACCGAGGGCTTCGGGCGTATCGACGGTGAAGGTACACTGTCCCTCATCGAAGTACCGGGCACCCCAGGAATTGAGGTATTGGTAGGCCGATCCCTGGTCGAAGGTTGGCACGAATCCAACCCGCTCATATGCTCCCGACGCATCCTGTCGATTCAGCGACTGGGCAACCTCGGCGAGGCGGTCGAACGTGGCCGGGCCGTGGTCCGGGCTCCACTCCGTGGCGTCCACCCCTTCTTCCGCGAGGATGGAGCGATTGACCATCAGCACCCGCACGGTCATGTCGAGGGGTATCCCGACGATACGCTCGCCAATCCGGACTTCCCGAGCCACAGATGGATGGAAGTCGTGATCCAGGTCGATACTCATTCCAACATCGCCAAGATAGGGGGCAATGTCCTCGCAGATGCCAATTGCATCTCGTTCCGCCAGCAAGCCCCGCCCGCCGATGCAGACATCGGGCCCGAGTCCGTTGCGAATCGTGAGCAGGAGTTGGAGCGACGAATAAGCGGGCGGTCGTTGCTCCACCCGCACTTCGATTTCTTCCTGCGACGCATTGAAGCCATCCGCAGCATCTGAGAGAGCCTGGACCTCGGTACGTGATTGCCACGACCAAACGGTAACTGGGACGCGCCCGGAGTTCCGGGACGCACCGTGCTCGCGAACAATGCCGACTGTGCCACCGATTCCCACGACACCCATGGCCATAACTCCCAGTACCACGCGTCGACTTAGGTGGCGGGGAGGGGCATTGGTCGCATCGCTAGTCGGGTCCTGCCCTGCATTCTCCTGCATGTCGTGATCATATCTTATTCGAGGAGGACGTTCAGCGTCGGAACGGCGGTGGATCAGGGCTATCGCATTTCAGGCAAGGGTGAGCAGCTACCGAAGGTAGGCCCTAGTCCCCTATCCCAACTGGCTCGCTTCCGTGACGCCGTCACCCCCGTGGTCGAAGCCGGCTGGAGCGTCCCGTGTATCGCCAACCATCTCGGCTGCCACGAACAGGCACTTCGCACGCATGAACAAGCTGTTAGCGCCCATCGGGCCCGACGCGAGACAAGGTCACCATGGGGGATCAACTGCAATGTGCCTTGTGCCCTGAGCATGACCCCACGCTCATTGGCACAGCCCATGCATCCTCAAGGTGATAAAGGGTTTTGTGTGCATGTTGGTAGAGGATTCGGGAGATGCGCTCATGGCAAATATGCGTTCGATCTTGGGTGGACTGGTCGCCGGGACCGTGGGTGTTGTGATGATGACCGCGGCGGAAAAGCTGGAGCAGCAACTCACTCACCGGCCAAACTCATACGTACCGGCCAAGACGCTGGCATGCCTGCTCCGCCGCGACGCTAAGGCCGGTTCTCAGAACCGAGTGTTGAACTGGACCATGCATTGGGGACAGGGTGTCGTGTTGGGTGTGGTGCGTGGTCTGATGGCCGAGCGTGGTGTGCGCGGGCCCGTTGGCTCGTTCTTGTTCCTGAACGTTCGGATCCTCAACGACCAGACACTTGAGAACGCAACTGGTGTTGGGTCCTTGCCCTGGACATGGCCGGTGGACGAGCAGGTGATCGATCTGATGCACAAGGGGATCTATGCGTTTGTCACCGGTGTCGTCGCGGATCGGCTAGTCCATGGGCCGCCGGATAGATCAGTACCCCGGAGGATGTGGAACCATCGGTAGATTGGTGGGTTCCGTCGAGTAAGGATCCAAGACTCCTCGTGGAGCTAGAGCAGCTCCAAGGATTCCAAATGCATTGTTACCGTTGCCTGATTCAGGTTGATGATCTAGACGGAGACACCCGGATCAATCCCTCGTTGTGAGGCCGACCAATGCGATGAGCGGTGTGGATCGTACATGACCGACCACAATTCACTCAGTAAACCCCGGCCTTTCACTGATCACCATTAACGTGAGGACACCTGCTCGTGAGATGTCCCTTTGGCCACAGCTATTCGACGGAAAATCACTCCTTTCCCTGATTGCGGTCTAGGCGTCATCGGCGGAGCCCCTTGGCACCGCCAGTGTTTCGGGGTGAGGCAGGGCAAGAGGAGTGGCCATTACTCTCATCATCCCGCTCTTGCGACATCACTTGAGGAGACCTTTATGACACACGTATCGGACAATGACGTTGCACACGGGAATGGGTCGCAAAGATGGACGCGACGGGGACTGCACCTAAAGCCAATCAGGGAGCAGGTCGTTGTTGTGCTCGGCGCATCAAGCGGGATCGGGCGCAAGATCGCGCTCCGGTTCGCTGACCGGGGCGCCAGGGTCGTGGTAGCGGCGCGGAGCGAACCGGGCCTCATGTCGCTGGTGGAGGAGATCAGGCATCTGGGCAGGGAAGGGGCGTACGCCATCTGTGACGTCACCAATGCTGCCGATGTTGAGGCCGTTGCCGAGCTGGCGGTGAGAACCTTCGGCCGGATCGACACCTGGGTCAACGTCGCCGCCGTCTCGGTGTACGCCAGGTTCGAAGACACATCGCCGGAGGAGTTCCGGCGCATCATGGACGTCAATTTCATGGGTCAGGTGCACGGAGCGAAGGCAGCGATGCCGCATCTGCGCCGGGAGGGACGTGGAGCGCTGATCACGCTCTCCTCAATCGAGAGCATGGTCTCCCTGCCGCTGCACAGCGCCTACGCCGCCTCCAAGCACGCGGTCGAAGGGATGTTCGATGCAGTGCGTCGGGAGCTGCTCGCGGAGGGTGTACCAATCTCGGTGACCAGCGTCAAGCCGGCGACGATCAACACGCCCTTTTTCAACAACTCGCTCACGAAGCTTGGGGTCAAGCCAAAAGGGCCTCCACCAATCTACGAACCGGGGGTTGTGGCGGACTGCGTCCTCTATGCTGCTGAGCACCCGGTCCGGGATCTCTTCGCCGGTGGCGCAGGCAAGATGATGGTGACCAACCAGGTCCTCGCGCCGCGCGTCATGGACGCCGTTCTCGCGCGATTCGCCATCCCCATGCAGCGGACCGATGAGCCGAAGTCTCCGGACGACCACGCGCTCGATGTGCCACGCGACCACGACAACCGCACCGACGGCGACTTCGGCAGCATGGCCCGGAGCTTCAGCCTCTATACGTGGATGGAGATACACCCGAGAGCAAGAGTACTGCTTACCAGCAGCGTGCTCGCCGGGATAGCGATGCTGTTCGCGCGGCGGGATCGAACGCGCTGATCGGGCTTGTTCGAGTCACAGACCGCCGGCGACTGTGGATTTGGGTACGTGCTCGGGATAGGGAGGGTAGTGCGAGGAGATCGATTTGAACCGCGGATTATGGATGAGTTCCTTTGCTCGCATGTCGGTGAGTCACTTTACCGGTCGATTAAACTCTCATAGTTATGCTGCGAGCGTTGACCTCGATGCTGGAACAGGCCCAACCCCGGTCCACACCAGAGCGATTGCAGCTAGAGGGTGTCTGAAAAGGGGATGAGCGGGTGGAGGATACGGATCAACTCGTGCTTCGGATGAAGCCCCGTGATGCCCCGTCCCCGCTCGTCTCCCGATCTGACCGATCCCGAAGGGGCCATGCGCGCCCCGCTGATCGCGGC